>OHKV01000004.1_pt1 | contig 281599 bp, 261 predicted proteins | sample 1568951 | NCBI WGS metagenome assembly OHKV01 (sample SAMEA3879528, study PRJEB24766) | human gut metagenome | biome: human-associated habitat; feature: feces | place: USA | collected 1985/1987
GGCATTCCGAATCTGACGCACATGTCGTCAGGTTCGGTTGAAAGCCTATGGGGGGCTGCGGCTCCGACCCAGCCCCGTTTTTTTTTGACAGGCTGAAGCCCGCTGTGTTAGCGTGTCAACCTTTATTTATCATTCAGCAAACTCATGATCTGTATGGAAGCTTTATCTAGATCGCCATCCTCGTTCTCAATGCGCAAGTCGTATTTTTCGTTATCAAACAAGCCGTGCTTGCGTTCCAGCATTTCAGCAACCGGATCTGGTAAATTGCCGTTCATCCTCTTGGCGAAACGCTTTTTTATCGTTTCGATCTGAGCCGTAACAAGTATTCTTAAAGCATTCTCCGGGAGGAAGGATAACTGATCTTTCTCCGAAATTACATATATAATATTTCCTTCAGACATTGCGCCTTGCAGCTTTTTCTTAAAAACAACGCGCGCCATGCTTTCGCTTTTCGCTAATCGCATATAATCGTTGCCAGAAATAATCTCCGCGCCAATCTGCTGCTCAATACGCTCAGCTAAAGAGGATTTGCCTGCGCAGCTTTCGCCCATAATCCCAATTACCATTTCATCTCTCCTAATTCATTTTTTAAATAGAGTATACCACGATGACGGTAGGATGGCAAACCGGGGCTTTTACTTAAACCATGCTCCGAAACCGCCAATAAGCTTTCCCTACGTTCCACCTACCGATCGAAGTCTAACGCGCAATTTTAAACAGTTGTAAATCATCGCGATTTAGAAGTGCCGCAATGTATCGAAAAAGTGGCTGCGCCACGTTTTTCGAGTTAACACGGAGAGCTTTTACATTGGCGCGGTCAGCGCCCCGTGCAAAGAAACCCTTGCTGATTAAGGCATTCCGAATCTGACGCACATGTCGTCAGATTCGATTGAAAGCCTATGGGGGTCGCGGCTCCGACCGAACCCCCAGGTTTTTTGACAGGCTGCGGCGGGCGTATACACGCCCGCCGGTGGTTTTGGCCTATTTCATAACTCAAGGTTGAAGAAGCTGCATAGTCTTGATAAACAACTATCTCAATACACTGTTATATTGGGCGCAGTTTTCGCTAAACCCAAGCGATTCACTCTATTGCTCACTGCTTTTTTACGCCTTGTATATGCGAGTGCCGCTGCTTCCGCTAAGGGCGTCCGCCGCCCGTTCAAGCGAAGCGATAACCGCTTCTCCTCCCGTCTGCGCAAACATCATGGCCGCCTGCACCTTGGGAAGCATGGAGCCCGGCGCGAACTGCCCTTCCTGACAATAACGCTCCGCTTCCTCAAGGCTTAGAGCGCCAATCGGCTTTTGGTCGGGTTTGCCCCAGTTAATATTCACCTGTTCAACGGCTGTTAGGATTACAAGGCGGTCCGCGTCTACGGTTTTAGCCAGCAGAGCCGCCGCAAAATCCTTGTCGATGACGGCGGGCATACTCTCATATCCGCCGTCTTGAGCGCGCGTGACCGGAACTCCCCCGCCTCCGCACGCGATTACCACCACGCCGATTTCAATCAATGCGCGAACTGCGTCCCGCTCCACAATTTCAACCGGCTTTGGCGAAGCGACCACCCTGCGCCAACCCCTGCCCGCGTCGTCCTTAAACAACCAGCCCGGGTTTTCTGCCATCAGCGCCTCCGCCTGTTCTTTGGTATAAAATCCGCCGATAGGCTTTGTAGGCGCTTCAAACGCAGGGTCATGCCTGTCCACCGCCACCTGCGTTACAATTGTTGCAACAGCCTTTTTTACGCCCGCTTTTGCCAGCCGTTTTCCAAGCGCTTTTTGCAGGTGAAAGCCGATATAGCCCTGGCTCATGGCCGTGCATTCGGGCAGGGGCATTTCCGGCACCTTATCTTCAATACCTTTCGCCACATCGAAAGCGAGCTGGATTTTACCCACCTGCGGCCCGTTACCGTGGGCAAGCACAAGCTCGTGCCCCTGTTCCACAAGCGCGCAAAGCGCCTGCGCCGCGTGATCGGCGCGCTCCTGCTGCTCCAAAGCGGTATCGCCAAGGGCGTTTCCGCCCAGAGCAACTACAATCCTCATCCGCTGCTTCGCCCTTCTTTCTTTTTAAACTTGCGCGGCGGGCTGCTGCTGAGTGATGCAGTGGATATTGCCCCCGCCCAAAAGGATTTCCCGCGCGTAAACGCCCACGACCTCCCTATCCGGATACGCGCTTTGCAGCGTTTTCCGGGCCAGCTCGTCATGCGGATCGTCAAACATGGGGAAAATAACGCCGCCGTTGACTAGATAAAAGTTGACGTAAGAGGCCGCCAGCCTATCTCCCTCGTTACGCGGAAGCGTACCGTCGACAACGTCAACGCCTTCGCTTTCCTCCTTTGCAATGAGCACGTTTGCCGGGAGCATGAGTTTTGTAATTTCAAGCTTCCTCCCCTTCGCGTCCGTTGCCGCTGAAAGGATATCGTACGCTTCGTTTGAAATCTCATATTGGGGATCATCCTTATCGTCCGTCCAAGCGAGCAGCACATGGCCTGGCTTTACCACCTGAAGGATGTTGTCCACATGGCCGTTGGTTTCATCGTTGAAAATGCCGCGCGGTATCCAAATGATCTTCTCAACATTCAGAAAATCTTTAAGAACCTCTTCGATTTCGCTCCGGCTTAGCTGCGGGTTCCTTCCTTCAGATAGCAGGCATTCCTCTGTGGTAAATAAGGTTCCCTCTCCGTCCACATGAATGGAACCGCCCTCCAGAACAAAATCTTCAAGGCGGTAACGGTCAACCCGCTCAATATCGCAGATCTTGCGCGCCACCCTGTCGTCCTGATCCCAGGGGAAGTAAAGCCCGTCCACCAGTCCGCCCCAGGCGTTGAACTTCCAGTCCACGCCCCGGATCTCCTTGCCGTTCGTAACAAAGGTTGGGCCGCAGTCCCGCATCCAAGCGTCGTCGTTGGACATTTCGACTACGCGCACCGCCGGCGGAAGCCAATGACGGGCGTTATCAAACTGACGCGCGCTCACGCACATCGTCACCGGCTCAAACCGGCTGATGGCTGCCGCCACATCGACATAGGTGCGCTGCGCTGGCTTGCCACCGAAGCGCCAGTTATCCGAACGCTCCGGCCATAACATCCAGGTACCCGCGTGGGGTTCAAATTCGCCCGGCATGCGGAAACCGTCCTGCCGTGGGGTGGAATGTATTGCTCTCATATTGTTTGAATCCTTTCTCTTTGTTTGTATGAAATTATAGCGGCTTAGCCGCCGTTCATCAGCGGTCGCGCCGCTTACGCCGCGCGCATACCACGCACATGATTTCGCCTAATATGATTGAGATAAGCACCCCTATCGTGAGCGGCACCTTCTCGGCCAGCTCCGCCGGATCCGTACTGAACGGGATGCAGATGAACACGATTGCGATAATTAGCAATATCATGGGCACGTATGCCATAAGCGTACGCAGAGTTTTGCCGCCGCTTACGGCAAAGGGTCTTTCTCGATCCCCATCTATTTTGCGAAGCTTTAAGAACGCCGGGAACACCGGAAGATAGCTCATCAAGAGGTTAACGATATTGAGCGCGAAGAAGCTCCAGAATAGATCCTCGCTGGGCAGTATCGGCGCGATGAGCAGCAAAACCGATGCGACGATTCCGTTCATCAGCGCAGCGCCAACCGGCATGCCGTTTTTGTTCTCCCTGGCGTAAATCCTTGGCATATCGCAGTTTTTCGCCGCGTATGAAGCTACGTAATTAACCCCATAGGACCATGAAACCATATTGCCGAACAGCGTGAGCAGGAACAGTATGGCAACTATTGTGATGAACAGGCCCGTAGTCTGTCCGCTCAAAAGCTGCATGGAATCGATTAGGCCCGAGCTCGTGCTTATTTCATTGGTTGGTATCGCAACGCCAATACCAAACGCGGAGAAAATGTATATCGCGGCAATCGCGATGCCGCCGGCGATTATCGCCTGTGGGATCTGCTTTTTGGGGTTGACCATGTCCCCCGCAAAGGAGGTGACCACCTCGAACCCCATGAAGTTGAAAAGTATAACGGAGATAAACGACAGGCTGTTGATATCGAAGCTAGGCAGCAGCGATGAAAGCGTGTGCGGATTAGCAACTCCGCGCGTGGCCGCCACATAGATGCCGAGGCCCCCCAGCGTCAGCGCCAGCGCGACCTTGATAAACGCCGACAGGTTCAAAATCCATTTGCTGTCGCTCGCGCGGAAAAAGCTGATTAGCACCACGATCCACACGAACGCCAGCTCGATAATCAAGGATACGGCCGTAGACAGTTCCACGCCTAGGAACGTGCTGATAACCTCCGGAAACACAACGGCCAGAGACGCCATCCACAGCGGGAAGTTCAGCCAGTAATACCACGAAACGCGCGCGCCCCAGCGCTCTCCAAAAGCGCGCTTAACCCAATCGTAAAGGCCCCCCTCATCGTCGTAGGTGGTTCCCAGCTCCGCTGAAATCAAACCATACGGCAGCAGGAACGTGATGATGAGAAAAAGCCACCAAAAATACTGGGAGTTCCCAATAGCCGCCACAGGCGCGGCAGCCTCCGCGACGAAAACGATGCAGATGACTGCCAGCACTGCGTCAAACAGCCTGAATTTTTTGGTTCTTTGCTCGCTCATATCTTATTTGCTTCCTATTTGAAAAATTCCGCTCATGCAGTCCTTAAGCTCGCAAGATGCTTGTTCCTGCACCTTTTCATCGGGCTGCGGCTTGCGGTTTGCGTAGACGAAATAAACAAGCAGGCCCCGCATTGCGGTGAGACGGTTTTCGGCCTCGTCGAATACGATGGAGCGGCTGCTGTCGATGACCTCGTCCGTTACCTCCTCGCCGCGCGTGGCGGGCAGGCAGTGCATGAACTTGGCATGGGGGGCCGCCTTATCCATCATATCCATCGTAACCTGGTATTTCGGCATGAATATTCTATGTCGCTCCTCTTTTGATAGCTCCGCCTCATACAGGCCGTACCATACATCGGTATAGATAAAGTCCGCGTCCTTGAGCGCTTCGTTTTCATCCTCCGTTAGCAGGTACGTGCCGCCGCTCTCCTTGCAGTTGCGTTCGGCTATTTCCAGATGATGAGGCTTTAACTGATGGCTTTTGGGGCCATACTGTACAAAATGCATACCCATTTTGGTGGTAATGTAAAGCAGGGAAGCGCAAACTTGCGTCGCGTCCCCTACGAACACCACCTTGCAATCCTCCAGCTTTTTACCCTCCGGCAAATGCTCGATCATGGTGATAATATCCCCCATCTCCTGCGTCGGGTGGTTATAATCGCTCATGCCGTTGATTACCGGAATGGTCGCCGCACTGGCCAGATCGGCCACGCTCTTATGGCGCTCGACGCGCGCCATGAGTATATCCACCATACGGGAGAGTACGCGCGCGGTATCCTCGATGGTTTCATGCCCGCCAAGCTGGATCTGCCCCGGCGCAAGGTACTGCGCGTGCCCGCCAAGCTGTTCCATCGCGGTTTCAAACGCAACCCTGGTACGCGTGGACGATTGCTGGAAAATCATGCCCAGCGTTTTATGGGCCAGCACGGGCGGATAGATTTCCGCCTTAACGCAATGCTTGAGCGCAAGGGACAGATTGACGATATCCATCAGATCCTGCTTGGCAAAATCGTTGGTATCGATAAAGTCTTTGTGTGCCATACGATTTAGTTACCCCTCTTTCGTTCGATTATCTTCCATTACTTTCCCCCGCGCGCTGCGGAAGTATGCGCGGTAAAAACGGTGCGTACCAGAGTCGCCTCGTTTTTTAAGCGCACGCTATATTGACAGTTTAAAAACGCCGGGCTAAAAGCGATTGCGCTTAGATATTGTAAATTTTTTTAACAATTCTGACGGCCGGTTTATATTTTAAACACCCATCGATTTATGCTAGAATGGTACTATTCGCGCAAACGCGGCTCATATGTAATGTAGGTTCTTAATGAACGCACGTTGCATATTGGTAATATTACCTGTCGTTCGCGCAAAGATATTTATATGGTTATAGCGTTCTCTTAATAAGGGTTCCGCAAACATGATGCTTTTCGTAAGTATAAGGCACGGCCTTTCGTTACTGAAAAGCCGTTAGGAGATTATGTATTATGAATAAAAGCTGGAAAAAACAATTCGCAACCATCTATGCCGGTCAGGCGTTTTCGATATTAGGATCGGCCGCCGTACAGTTCGCCATCATCTGGTGGCTGACCATTCAGACGGAATCCGCGATTACGCTGACCATCGCTTCCATCGTCGCGTTTCTGCCTACTATGCTGATTGGGCCCTTCGCCGGGGTTTGGATAGATAGGTTCAACCGCCGCACCGTTATGATCCTCGCTGACGGCCTTGTAGCGCTATCAAGCGTTATTCTGGGAGCTGCCTTTTTAATCGCCGACGCGCCCCCCATTTGGTTTATCTATATTATCCTGTTCATTCGCGGGCTTGGTAATACCTTCCACGGCCCGGCCATGCAGTCCGCTATACCCATGCTTGTGCCGTCCGATATGCTGATGAAGGCCGGCGGCTGGGGCAACCTGATTAACTCGATCTCCAATATGCTTGGGCCTGTCGTCGGCGCGGCACTGATGGCGTTTATGCCCATTGCCAGCATTATGCTGGTGGATATTTTAGGCGCGGCGTTCGCCATTATATGCTTGTTGTTCGTGAAGCTGCCCGATATTGTTCAGACCAACGAGAAGATGCATGTGCTTTCCGATCTAAGGCAGGGCCTTAAAGCCGTGCGGGCCAACAAGCCCTTGATGGCGCTTTTCGCGCCGATGATACTGGTAAACATCCTCTATCTTCCCCTCGGTTCGCTCTTTCCTCTTCTGGTCCGTACGCACTTTATGGGAACCGCATGGCACAACAGCATTGTGGAGTTCATATTCGCGGGCGGCCTTTTGGTTTCCTCCATCGCCATAGGCATTTGGGGCGGAATGAGAAAGCGGTTTAAAATGGCAGCGATTGCCATCGGCCTTCTGGGCGCGGCCTGCGTTATAAGCGGCGCTTTGCCGCCGGAGGGCTTTTGGATATTCGCCGTATGCTGTTTCTTCATGGGCGGCTCCGCAACGTTTATCAACGTGCCGCTTATGGCGTATACGCAGGAAACCATCGCGCCCGAGGTTATGGGCAAGGTTTTTTCTTTGCTGATGACCGCCATGACGCTGGCTACGCCTATTGGGTTGTTGGTCGCAGGGCCGGTCAGCGAGGCTGTGGGCGTAGACGTTTGGTTTTTCTGGTCCGGCGTCGCAATGGTTATTACAGGGGTCCTGTGCCGCGTGCTGACGCGGCGATATGACGCGCAGACCATGAAGCCGGATACGGTTAAGGCAAAGGAATAGTTGTGAGCTAAAAAAGGGTTATTAGGCTTTTGGGGCGTGACAGGAGTCGCCTGATATGCCCACGGCGCATCAGAGTGCCGAAATATTTCGTTTGATTTCATCCGTTGCGGCGCACATGAATGCCCGAGATGGAATCTCAAGGCTTCGCGCTTAAGCGCTTAATTCATAATCGGCGCTATACGCGCCAACCGCTCGGGAAGCGGCCCGATAACCTTAATATTCCGGCGCAATCCATATTGAACATATCTTGGGGGCGCACAGCGCCCCCTCAGACTGTCATAACCCCCGGGGATTTAGGGGGCACACCTTAAGAAGGCCTTCAACCGAATCGGATGACATGTGCGTCCGATTCGGAACGCCTTGCGTAGAAAGGGTTTCTTTGCGCGGGGCGCTGACGCGCCATAGGTGCAATCGCCCCGTGTTGACTCAAAAAAATGGCGTAGCCACTTTCTCGACAGGCTATGGGGGCGCACAGCGCCCCCTTTCATTACGTCAGCAATGACAATCAGCTGATTCCCTGATAAACCAGGATCTCAAGAATGGCGCTTAGTATCGCGTTCTTGGTAATCAACTCATATTTAACGCCGTTTTCGCTTCGGTAGACGCGCAGCGCCTGCAATATCGCCATCTTCTGGTTCCGCTCCGGTTGCAGCCTCACGGCATATTCCGAGCCGTCAACCATCAGCTTTACCGTATAGCTCGCATCCCATGGCTCCGGGTTCGCCTTCATCATCAGGGATTTATTGAACTCCTCAAATTTGTTTTCTTTTAACAGCCGAATTAGCATAATACATGTGCCCTTTCTTATTTTGATTGTAGATGTTCCGGCTGTGCTTGAAAGGGTTTGCGGCGCATGGTATAATATTTACGCTGCATCTGCTTTTTTGCATTTGCCGGCTCGGGAAGTGGCGATAGTATTGTGGAGTACGCGCCGCTTCCTCATTTGTTGAGGCCATCGTGTATCTTCCTAATCCCACGCCGTACTACTTCTGCTTTTGAAACTTTCATTTTTCCACTGCATTCATCCAGCATTTTTGAAGATTCAAAATCCATACGGATTTTCAAGACAATATTCTTGGGATTGTCAGTTGGACGGCCTATTTTTTTATCGCCCATAGTTCACCTCCCTTTTGTGGGCTGTAGTACCATAATATGTTACTGCCCATAATAGTCAAGCAAAAAGCATAGAAATAATTGTATATAACGTCGTTTTCTGTTTTATGTTTTGTAATAATCAGAAATATCTCCTTTTGGAGGCTTTTCTGTTAAATTAAATAATAAGTTTCATTTTTATTATTAGGTCTTATTTTAGCCGTTTAATCCCTCTTCTAGTGGCTTCCATTGTCTGTACTTTGATTGTTCGCATTATATTTCAATACGTTATTGCCATCTAAGCGGACGAAAAACGATTTATCTATAACTATCTATATTAATTTTTGTTGAGCTTGTCCTTTAAACTGATGATACCCCTACGAGTAGCTTCTGCTCTGCCAACCTTCTCCTGCTCACAATAGCATTTAAGAATCTCAACGCATTGATTATCCAGTCGTACATGAATAGAAGTACTTTTGGGATTATCCGTGGGGCGGCCCATCTTCTTCCGTTCGGGCAAATAAACTCACCTCACTTTCGCAACCCATATTTATCCTATCATTAGTGCAACCCTTAAATCAAGTCGAAATGATACCATAAACTGTATATTTTGTCGACTTCACTATTATCAATTTGAACGGGATCTTTTCGAGACAGCTGTGATTTAAACCAGCACTTTAAAGTCATGTAAAAAATATTAATACAACTCATGAATAAACACGCTTTAAAACAACAAATCATTTATATGCTACGTATAACGAACGCCTATCCCCGGGCATGAACTTCTTTTATTTACCGTATAGCTCGCATCCCATGGCTCCGGGTTCGCCTTCATCATCAGGGATTTATTGAACTAAGCACTTATCTTCGAATTTGGTATTGATTTTTATGGCGCACACCCATTAGAGTTTGCGCCATAGTTATCTAAGTATTATCCGCTAAAACTAATGTATTTTTGGGCTATATGATACCTTGATTCCGGATTTATTGAAACTCCAAGTGAAAATCCAGAAGCGTCAATATTTGCTGAAACACCAATATTAAATGTTCTATATTGGTGCCCAAATAGCGCTCTCACCCCCCATGGTCCTGACCCTAATGATGTTGCGCGAAAAGACAAATATCCACGTATATTTCGTGCTACGTAAAACTCCATTGGGCCGCATGGGTAATCGGTCGGTATATTATACTTATATATATACCCATAATTGCAATCTGATACCATACTAGTAGCAATTGTTTCTTGTCCAATATATGTTTCCCCACCTGTTGGCTTATAATCTATTTTTATTTTGTCATAGGCTGCACGTGAATAACCAGAACCTCCAACTTTTGTCATATTATAATTATGTCCCGTTGCTATAATATCCGTAATATACGCTACAGGACTAGATAGAATTTCTGTTGTCGTTTGGAAATTGCATACACTACCTTGTTTTGAAACAAAAATCGATACTCTCAATATTGTATTACCAACGGTTGTTTGGGCACTTCCAGTTGCGGAAGGAATTATTGCTAGTTTGGAAGCAGAAGAACGCATTATTCTTTCGATTTGTAACTGCTTAACCCTTCTGTTCTCAATTTGTACTAGTTTAAACGCTTCATTTTCCGTAATTTCTTCCTTTCCTGTTTGAAAAATAGTTTCCTCTCCCGACACCGGATCATATTTAAGAATATAGTCCGATTTTACGTATGCAACGGATGAATGAATTAGTTCAGCACCAGCATAGTGTGCTAATTCATGTTCTGGAAGATCGTTTACTATATTTTCCGAAAGACCAAACTCACGAAGCGTTTCTTTTGCTCTAACAATTTCTTCTTTCTTTATTATTGAAAGTTTAGCATTCAATTCTTGATCTAAAAGCACATTATTTTTCTCAGAATCACTTTCATTAACAGCACTTACAAACTCTGTAGGAAAAAGAGTAATTAAACATACCAAAATACCTAGAATACATATAAGAACAACCATTCTTTTCATGACAAACCTCCCGTTGTTTAATTAGTTTAAAAAAGCCTTAGCTTTTGTTAATTAACAATAATAAAGCCTTATACTTAGTATCTATATATAATATTAGCATTTATTTACATGCATGTCAAATATTATTTTTAGCATCTATGTCTTATCTTACTTTGCACTAAGAACTATATATTTTTTGATTGACTATTATAGTTTTGTTTAATATAATAAATTATATTAAACAATGAAAGAGGATATTATTAATGCAGCCGACATTGCGCAGACGCCTTTTAATATTTTCTGTTCTCATTATCGTACTTCTTCTTGCCGCTGTCTTGTGCTTGGTTTTTTTGCGCCAACCGTATGTCTTGAAACGGGATCAATATACCATTGACATGATACTGGAGAAAATGCGCCAGCGTACCATCGCGGGAGTTTGGTCCGGTGACGATGAACGGCTCTATAAAGAGATTAAAACGGTTACGCCTGGGCTTGACGCTTTGCGTAACGATTCTTTTACTAAGGATTCTTCCCATTATGCATCGGTTATCAATAATTGCAAGGATCCCCGACGTATTGCTGCGTTTGGCCCCGGATATATATTATATGGGGAATATACGAATGCTTTATCCTTATTAACCCCCGGAGAAATAATAAAAATATGGCGCGAAAAAATGCATGACCAGCAATTAAAGGTATCTATTATCGCTTCGCCTTCCCAATCCGATCCGCGCTATTTCCTTAAAATCTCGAGTCAGAACTTTCAAATATCCCTTTCGGTCGACGCTGTATCAGGCCAAGCCCTTGGCTGGCCGGGAGATATCCTTGAGCCTGACGTAAGCGTAACTGCGCCTTATTTTAATGGTGATGCTAAAGCGTTATTAAAATTGTTGCTGGATGAGGACGCAAGCTACGAAGTCACACAGGAGCAGCGCGGCGCTCAAAAGGATACTTATTTATTCTATCCCTTGTATAACGGTTACCGTGTGCGTACCTCCGTGCTTGATTTGCAGCCCCCAATACTAGAGTATTATAAAGAAACCGGGCAGATCGTATTCAATACGCATAATGGGAAATTGCCCTCGTTAAAATCTGAGCTTGGCGCCCCTGTATTAGATTCAACTTTAGAGGATGTAATAAAGTTTGCTTCACAGACGCAGCAATATCAATTTAACAATTTTTTTACGCCGGGTAATTACGAGCTGGAAGAAATAGCCTGGCTATATTGCTCCGCAACCTGCACTTACGAACTGGCCTATTTTCTTAAATCAGGGGATCAATGCCTTGCTATTTTCGCAAACAGCGGGCTAATCGTTACCCCCTGGCAGATTTAAATATTAATGTTTTCATATGCCGAAATAATAAAACTTATATAGTTTACTCCCAGTGGGGCTTTGTATTCATAGATTAAGCAAGCGTCACAGGTGACGATATTTAAAAATCTGAAGCCCGAGGCAGTTTAATGCCCCGGGCCAGATCAAACCTTTTTATTGAATCATTATTTTATTTTATCTTGCTCAGCTTTTGCAGCACCTCGTTAATAAAGCAAACAGCGTTCGCTTCATAAGTCGGCGCGATATACACGGCCGCTTTTTGGGACGCTCTGCTGATTTCATTGTTCTTCTCACGCACCGCGTTCGCTATCGCGCGGGTGTCCGCGTTATGCGCTACGATAATATTGTCAAGGAGCGTCTGAGTAAACACATCCCTGTCGTTGAGGTATTGATTCATAATAAGCGCGCATCTGTCCTTCCAATCGAGAGAGGATAAGAAATTACTCAGCGTCTCAAAGGACTTAACCGTTGTGTATTTCGTGGAGCTGCTGGAGAGTACCATCTGCTCATCGCCCATAATTTCAGATCGCCAGCTGTTGTAAAGCGCGTCAAACCGGCTCATGCTCCCCCTTGCCTCCAGTTCCGTCAGGCGTGTACTCAGATAGCCCGCAGATTGCTTGGTCAGCGATACGTCCAGCTTCTTTGTCAATCCCATTTCCAGGGAATCGGTGAAGGTTAACCCGGCCTCGGATTTTGATGTGCCGCTTATTTTGTAGTACCGGACGATGCTCCCGTACAGTCCTCCTGTGAGGGAATCGCGCTCATGGAAAATTCGCTGGTTTGCGCCCAGCTTGCTTTCAAAATCATAACCGTGCGGATAACCGTTGCCCGGCTTGCGTACGGCGGCGTGCGTCCAGCTTGAGCCGTCCTTATAAACATCCACCGCGGCGTCGGAGGCGGCCGACGTGTTGGCGTACGTAACCGCTCCGGCATATCGGGCAGGGCTGTTTCCGAAGTAATTGTTCAAAGCGATTACATTATCGTCGTTATACCATGGAGTAAGATACCCCCCTCCCTCCGAGATGTCTGGGTTAATCCACGCGTCGGTAATTCCCCCCGCCCAGGAAATGCAGTTGTATATTCCTGAAGTCCCCTGCGACATGATGGAATCATCCGCGAGCAGATTTGGGAAGCTGTATGCCGAAGTATAGCCGTTTTGGCATTTTGCGTATACATCGGCCGTGCCGGTTGAACCCGCGGAATAACTGGCAACGACGACATAGCTCGGCGATGTCGTGAAGGATTGCTTTATTCGGGAAGCGCGTCCCCAGGAAAAATCGCCGCTCCCGGAATAATCATCGTTGTAACCTACCACGCGGTTGGAGCTATCCATAACAAACAGCCTTGTATCCGCGCCGGAGGAGAGCTTGGCGGTGAAAAAGTTGAGCGTACCCGTAGCCGATAACGGGGTGGTGATTTTCTTCCCGCCGACAGCAGCCGCTGCCGTGTCGACAGCGCCGTCCTTTAATACGTTGGCATAGCCCGCCGCGTCGTTATATCCCTTTACCATCAGCGTATAGGAGCCCGTAGTGGGTACAGTAACGCTGATTTTGGAATAGGTACCTGTCGCGTCGTCATTATACCATGAGGTCGAAGCGGTTGGGTTCGCCGTCAGGAACAGATACATCACGGTATCAATATCACTGTAACCGGCGGCTTTAGCCGTTTCAAAGGTCACCGTTGTGCCGGCGGTCAGGTTATAGGATTTGCAGAAGGTAAACGTTACGGGCGTGTTCAGGGAATAGTTATACGCGTAGGTTGGCGACGAGGCGTATTTACCGCCCTCAGCAGCCGCCGTTATTGTTTCAGGCGCTTTTTCAGGCAGAACCGAATCCGGCGGCGCGGCTGAGACGGAGGGCAGAAGCAACCCCATAGTCATCAACAGGGTAAGAAGGAAAAGAAGAGCTTTTTTCATTTGTTTGTCCTCCCGTAATATATTTTTTATATAAAGCGCAAACTTCAAAATGAGATTTGCGCGTATTGTCGACTTGTGTTAAGCTGGCGCAAGTCTAATTTTATATTATTGGCGTTATCACTTTATCGGCTCTCATACTCATAATCGTACATAAGCTGTAGTGGCTTTCGATTTTGCATCATGAAAAGAGCCATACTTTATTGGCGATATCCAGATACGGCAATATCGTTTTTAAGGTTCACAATCCGCCTGCGTTAAATCAATACAGACATATTTTTATCTTAATATGTATAAATTTAGTTTATCGTAACATTGTATAATTTTCTCTTAAAAAGCAAAATAGCTTTATTAACCATTCCTTATTGTTAAACATTAGCATTTATAATCGTTAAATATATTTATATATTTAACGATATTCAGAGTGAGTGATTAATTACTGATTCGATCACAACATCAAAGAACTTAGAGGTGCGCCGGATTTTGGCGTAAACTAATCCACGCCTATTTAAGCAAAAGATTATCTTAAAAATGAACCCGGCGTTGCTTATCTAAGTAAACTCTATCGGGCAAATTATTGCGCAAAAATCCCAACCTTGAAATCAGCACAAGTGAATACAATTATTATATTGTTGATTCAATTATCAAAATCAGGTAAGAATGACAGCCGTATAAACCGGCGGACGCCATACCCGCAAGCACAGCAAAATATGGTCTTACGAAGAGGCAAATCGGCTCATAGTAACGGCGTATGTTTAAAACGAACAGTTCGATATCGTCTTATTCTGGGCGCTGCTTCACGCGATAGGGTAAGAAATTAAAGTCGAAAAAAAGCAATAATCCGAACCGAAAGTTTCCTTGATTTCATCAAAGTTTACGGTACCGTCCTTATAGTTGAAGGTAAACACAAGCCTATCGTCATAAACATACACCGCATTGATAAAGGGTTCAATCATCCGCTGCCGTTCTTCCAGCTTGATAATGTCCATCGTGCGTTACTTCTGCATGAAGAAGGTGACTTGCTCCCGTGTGAGAATGTCTTCTCCATTTCTTCCTGTAAAATATAGATTTCCAGCTTGCTCTTATTGTCCTTCAAATCAGCCGATTTTTGGTGAAGGAGGTCTAAATGCCCTGCTGGATGGCGTTGAGCCTTTTGTCAATGGCCCGCTCTGTTTCGGCAAGCTGCTGTTTCAGCGTCGGGAGGTTGGTGTTTTCCTTGCGCTGCAAGTTTATCACAACATCAATAATATAGTTGAAAATGGCATCATCGTGGAGCATGTCCACCATTTCATTGACGATAATGTCCTCAATCCAGTTTTTGCGTACCGACTTTTTTTGCAGCCCCTAAGCTTTTTTACACTGACGCATTTGTAATACTGGTGGATACCGTTGCGGCCTGTACCGCTCTCGCCCACCATGAACACAACGGCCGCAAAATAGCTTGGTGGTCAATATGTCTGTTCCTCTGCCGCCTTGAAGCGGGCAGAGACTTTTTATTCTTTTTTATTCGCTCTAGCGCCTTCTCAAAAATAGGCTTTTTGATAATGACGGAATACCGTCCTCCATCATAATATCCCGGTAGCGGTATTCGCCAAAATAGCGGCGGTTTTTGAGCGCCGCTTCACGGCATCTATCCCCAAAGGCTTGCCACGGTTTGTTAAGATACCCTGTTCATCGAACCAGTCCACAAGTACCTTGATGGTCGCACCGTCCGCCTAACTTTGAAATGCGGCGCGGACAATTATTGCTTTGGAGTGGTCAAACTGAAAATACTGTTCCTCGTCAATGACATAGCCCACCGGAATACCGCCGCCGTTGTATTTGCACTTAAAGGCGTTTTCCGTCAATCCCCGGATTACCTTTTCAGATAGTTCCGCGCTGTAATACTCGGCATACCCTTCCAGAATGGATTCGAGCAAAATCCCGGTGGAGTCCTCCGAGATCTGCTCGCTAGCGGATATGACGCGCACGCCGTATTTCTTGAGTGTGTTTTTCTATTGGGCGCTGTCGTAGCGGTTCCGGGCGAACCTGTCCAGCTTCCAGACAATCACAACATCAAACAGGCCATATGCGCTGTCCTTCACCATGCGCTGGAAGTCAGGGCGGTTGTCGGTCTTGGCTGACAAAGCCCGGTCAACATAGGTTGCTAACAGGGTGATGCCGAAGCTGGCCCTCAACGCTTTCTACGCGCTGGCTGTCGGAGGAATACCGGGCATAAATGACACCCTTCATTTTTTGGCCTCATGCGTATCGGCTGTCAATGCGGCGAGGTCAGACTTTTCATATTGATTGCTCCCCGGCAGTCCTTTTTTATGCTTCCAGCACTGTATTGCATCCTGTAAAGAACGCCCCTTGTTATCGTCAAAGAATGCACGGATATAGGTGTTGTACTCAAACTGCCTGTCAATCGTGGTCTTAACTTTCTTCTTATCTTCCATAATATCGTGGTAAGCAGCAATAGCCTGCTCATAGGTCTTTCCTGCGTTGTTTTTCAGCCACTTCTGAAAAGCAACATTGAACGAAAATCCTTTTCCAATTCTATGCCTGAAAAAAGTGCGGTGCTTTTCAGTGCATATAAAGTTCGGTTCAATTAAGGTGTTTTCTTCAATAAGACCAACATCTGTTTTCGGTTTCGATATGCATACGGCAGACAATATTTCACCCGTATCCAGATAGTGGGCAATTCTCTCCGTTAGTTCAATTTTTCCCCCAGAGATAGGCAAGCCATTGGCTTTGCAAAAGGCCACCAGTTCCTCTTTGAGATAGTAAAAGCTGAGGAATGTCTCACTATCCAAACTCTTATGCAAATCAGGACGACTGTTCATTTTTGCCTCCTATCATCTGCATCATGGTATCCTTCAACCGAGCGCTCATGGGGGAATTTGGGTCAAAGCACATTTCCACAAACTGCGCCCATTCCTTTTCATCCTTGATGAGCGCCTTGAACGCCTGCGGCTCATACTTGTACAGCTTACCCTGCGGACTGTCGGTGCGCCCGAAGATGTAATCCAGCGAAACATCAAAGTAATCGGCGTACCATAGCAGGGTCTTGTATGGCGCTTCCGCTTTCCCGGTTTCGTAGCGGTAGATGCCGGACTGTGTGGCTTCCAGCATTTCCGCAACCTGTTTCTGTGAAAGGCCGAGGCCCTCCCGCAAGGTGCGCAATCTGCTCCCAACCATGCTCATGTGATAACCCCCTTTGTATTACTTCTATTATACACGAAAAACGCCAGTTGGTAAAGGATGAAAACGAATAGCATTAACGCTTATTACGAGTGAGATAGCAGCAAATCAAATAGGCGATAGCCGCATGATTTGCAGATACAAGGCAGGATAAAGCGCAGTAGTTTTACCTTGTGTATAGACACTACTTCAGGTCAAGTTGACCCGAAGTGGTGTGCGGGGTATCGAAAGGTGTATCCAGTTTGGCACACGACTTTGCGAAGCAAAGTGTAAGTGTTATACCCGTAATGCCGGGAGACGCGAAAAACGTGTGGCCACAGATGGGCCACTGGATTTGAAGCAGCCCGAAAACGGGCCGGGATTTTTAAGCAGGGGCGAGGCAAACCGGGGCCTGTTTTCAGTGACGTATGGCGTTTATGTCCGTCCTCTGGTCTGATCCGCGCTGACAGGTGAAGATCGTTCCCCATTATAAGAAAAGGGTGGGTAAGCCGCAAGGAGGCTTACCAGCCCTTGATTGCCCAATAGCAAAAAGCAGAACATCGGGCCAAGTTGGCCCGATGTTCTCAACAATTACTGAAAAAATTATGGCATAGAAGGTTGTCCACGGATAAAGATGCTCTGCCTTTTTGCAAATAAATTCGCACGTTCTACGAGGTTATAGTCAATTATCTCTGGATTGCCTGAACTGCACTTCAGTAGCGAAATAAACTCATTCAAATCAAGTAAATGGAAAATAGCCCCCGTTTGCTTCATTGCCTCCATTAACTGAGTCTCAATATCCTTCCAATCACCCCAGTATATAAGTTCAGTAATTAGTACAATACAATGAGGGGGAATTTTTCTAAATACGTTGAGTTCATTGTTTTTAGCATCAAAAATTAACTCTCCCCTTATAAAGGCTTTTGATGCACCAACTAATTGAGTAATGGCTTTTTTAACTTGTTTTTGAACACCTGCCGTACGCCTTTTTTGGTCGCGGTGGTATCCGGCATTTATAACAGACAAGTCTTTTGCTTCAATAAGGAAACTCCCACCAGAATAAAATGAAAACACGTCTGTTAATTCTCTCATTTTTTCGCCTATCTTTACTTGCGGACTTTTATAAAGAGTAAGAGGAAATACAGACTCTAATGAAGCCCAAATTGCTCGTTCAAATATTTCTCCTTCATTTTCTTCATCAATCGTTATACTATGGCTTTCGTGGGCACTATAAAAATAATTTTGAAGGATTCTCCACTTTTCGAGGTTGGTATCTATCTTGCAAGTGGATATAATCTGTACGTTGGGATATGTGTTTCTTTTATCGACAGAATATGTAAAGCAATCAAGCACATGAGATGTCTCAATAACATAGGGTCCTGTATAAAAGTTTTTCACTTGCCCCAAAAAATCCTTAACAGCTTTAGCATTTTGTTCAGACATTTTTATATTCGTCCACGCAAGACATACGTCCATCTCATTGTATAAAAACAGCGGAAAAAATCTCTGCTCTAAAGCACGCATTAAGGCATCATGTTCTTCGCTGTGTTTCTGTAATTTACATATAAAAACAGGGGTATCCGGCATATCCTCAATTTGAACGCCTATGCAAAGGTAATGCTCCTTTATACCAAAAACCAGTTCCATAGGGCATCCAGAAACAAGCGCTTTTATGCTTGAAGTGGGAGTTTTAATTAGGAAAGCTATCTCATCGCCCCCGTTAGCAGGTACACACCACAGCGAAAATTCTTCAGATCTCATTTCGTTATAAACTCGCTTACTAGGAATATGCATATAACTTACATCCCTTTCTATATCAAGCATGTTATGTTAGAGATTCAATGGTTTCGCTTTCCTCGTTTATTCCCATAACCCTTCAATAACTCCGACCTCCGAGCAATGCGCACAAGCCACTGTTTTTCTTCCTCGGTCAGTTTGTTGTAGTTCAGCTTGGTCTGCTTGCAGAAAATCACAATCACCTTTTCAGCGTGGCTCCCCTCGAAACGCGCCACTTCCTGAAGGTTCTGTTTGAGTTCCTCCGAGACGGTGGTTGTCGGTGCGCTGGTGCTGTCCTATCGGTGAGCAGCCTTTATATCCCCGATGATGCTGTCTATATCCTCATGCACCCGCAGGCAGAATATTGATGATCATGGATATGGGAGGCTTGCAGCAAATAGGCGTCCGTGTCCTGTTTGTCGGGTTGGTATTTCTTCATGATCTCCGCCCTGGCTTCGTCCACACATGCGTTCAGGTTCTGTATCTGCATGGTGGCGATACCATCGACATAGATTTCGATGTCGGCCAGCAACTTCACGAAATCCTTATGCGCCGCCATTTCACAGAGCAGACGGGCATTGATTTTACCGTCCTTCAATAACGCGATCATATGATTACTAAATGCAGTTCCTCGGTCTGCGTTTGGGTGATTTTTTGTTTCAGTCAGCCCCAACAGGTAATCGGTGGACACGCGGTATTTCGCCAGTATCATAATACTGGTGTGGGTGATGTCCTTATCCTCGGTTTCGTAGCTGCCCAAAGCGGATTTGGAAATGCCGGTCTGCTTCTCCAACTGCTCCAGCGTCAGGCCATGCGACACCCGCAAATCCTTTAGCTTCTCCTGTATGGTCAAAGCCGTATTCATCGCCCTGTTCTCACCTTTCCTAACAGTAGGATTGTCCTTTTGTCCATTATACCATGACTTTCCATAAGCGTGGAAATTTTCAGTGCGCCGCCGGTTTTCCAACCTTGCCCGGCCTGTTTTTGCGCTCATTGCGTGATATTTGCCCACATCGGGTCAACTTGACCCGATGTGCTGTCCGTCAAATACAAATAATGTTGATTAGCGTTCTGCGTTGCCACACTCACTACAAGAGCCATCATGGAGAGAAAAAGCACCGCCGCATTTTGAACATGTCCATTTTTTACGGTCTTGTACCAAAAAGGCTGCAATACCCTTTTCACGTGCTGCCATACTGTTTTCGACAAGGCTTGTATTATATCTTTTGTTGTAGCTCTTTTCGAGATTTTTAATCAGCTTGCAGGGAAAGTCGGCACATTCAAAGCAATGTATATATCCCTTGTCCTGTGCGCAACTTTTGATATTGCACTTGCGGCAATGTTCCGGTTTCCCTAAATCGCCTTTCACACACCCCTCGCAAGGCTTCCCGTATTTTCGGACACCTACATGCTTATAGCAGACGCAGCAATTCATGCCACAAGGGGCAAGCATAATGTCCTCAATTCTATCCGGCATTTTCAAGCTGATTCCCCTTACCACTGTTACTGTTTCTATGGTTTAAACCCAATTATAACAGTCGTACGGCATATGCACAATGATATGCAAAAAGGTCGACTGCAAAGAGCACTTCGGGTCAACTTGACCCGAAGGCTATTGTCTATCTACCAATACCGCTATCATCAATTCCGTGCCCAGTTTGAAGCCACAGGAAAAAGTCCCAAACTGTTCTAGATCGCTGGATTGCATATAGAGATTTTCCTTCACTTGGAACCGCCGGCAATCATCGAGTGACATCTTCTGGATTAAGTATCGCTTTTCGTCCTCAATCTTGCGGTTGATCTCCCGGCCCTCTGCGCTTTGGATGGGGCGGCGCTCCCACGGGGATATGCGGCCATAATAAAAATCGGTTAAGATACTGTTCATGTCACAATTCCTCCCCGCCAACATACAAATCATCCATCCCGACAAACGTCTCTGCGGTCATAATCAGCCCCAGTTTATAACCATATACAAGGTTTTTGACTGCGGTTAGCTGGTTGGCTTCACCCTGTGCGTCAACATACTTCTCAAAAAGGTCTTTGTCATCCGCGCCGAGCCTGTCCAACAATTTCTGTTCAAACCTGCCACCAACTCAATAACCCTGCCATATTTGGAGTGCTTATCTGGACTTCCGGCGATACGTTAACATATGCAATTCCTCTTGGCATAAAATCGTCCTTTCGCAATGTTGTCCCAGCACTGCTTGAAAGGGTTTGCAACGCATTTTATTATATTAACGCTGCATCTGCTTTTGTGCATTTGTCGGCTGGGGAAGTGGCGTGCATCTTTAGCGAGGTTGCGCCGCTTCCTTTCATTTTTTGAGGTCATCCTTCAACTTTAAAATCCCGCGCCGAGCAGCTTCCATTTTGTTGACATTTTCCTGCTCACAATAAGCATCTAAAATCTGCTTGCACTCTTCGTCATACTTAACTGCCATTCTGTGAGGCTTTGGATTATCCGTCTTAGGGCCTCTCTTTTTACCTGTTTCCAGTAAAACACCTCCTAACAAAAACAGGATCACCCCAGTTATATGACCGGGTGACCCTATTTATCAAGTGTGCTACTTAATTATCCCAGATATAACACAAATCCAAACCCTTCGCCAACAGGTACAACCTGTCGTGAGTGGTTCGGATAATGTGGGTTTGGTGCGGTCGATGGGACTTGAACCCATACGGTCTCCCATACGCCCCTCAAACGTACGCGTCTGCCTGTTCCGCCACGACCGCATTTATGTTTTTATTTGCCTTGACTATTATAAGGGTTATCCTTCCGGTTGTCAACACAAAAGCATCCAGATTATCATCTTTTCATGCGCAAGATATTATGTATAAATAGCAACGTATTTTGAGCTAGCATTGAAAGGACGCTTGATATGGAAGCCGGTAATCAGCCTATATTATGCGAACAGGGAAACCGCTGCGGCAAATGCCCGCCCCAGGGCGACATAGCCATCCGTTTTTGCGAAACCATAACCCTCCATGAATCGTTTAGCGTTCAGGGCGTAACAGCCCAAAGCGCCTGCATCGCTTACGATACGGATTACATTGGGTATGTTATAGACCGTTCCACTATGAACGCTCAGCTTCCCTGCGGAGGAACCTGCCCCGTAAACGTATACCGTATAAACCTCATAGGCGCTATTCCCTATATCGTCAGCGCGGGCCCGGTGTCAAGCGCTCAGGGCGTACCCGTCCCCGTGGGCGCACAGGGCTGCGCGATAGTGAATCAGGTCGTGGGCTATGCGTGCGGGGACGCGCCCGAAATACCTGTAATCCGCTATGGTGATGTATCCGCCAGCGTTGAGGTGGAGCCCGCCCCATGCGGGCACGCCAATAAAACCACGCTGACATTTAAAGGCGTTTTTACCATCAGCATTCCTGCCGAATGCACGCAATAAACGCATTAGCGCGATCCGGTTTTACGCTTCCGAACAGCCGCTTATGAAGTTCGTTTTTCGCGATAGGGTCTTTTTGCGCATGGCGATTAATTTCGCTTTACTTTTACTTCTTTACCAACGCTTTGATAACATAGAATCCATCGGGAATATGTTCGTATTGTTGCCGGCGCAGCTCTTAAAAAATCGTGACATTCGAAATCTGAAGTGTTATTATTGCCGCATAGATCACACGAAAAGGAGTTTTTTGGGGAAACGATAATGGATAATGGGGTAGCGTTACTTTCAAATTTGGATAGCTTACATACTACAGAATTGGGCGCTGTTAGGATAAAGAAAAATCTCGGTATTGAGACTGATGATGTTGTATCGTGGTGTATTGCAGAAATATCCGAAACTGCATGCCAAATAACGAGAAAGGGTAAAAACTGGTATGCGGCGACGGATAATTGCATTATTACAATAAATGCTTACAGCTTTACAATTATCACCGCACGCAAATTAAAATAATTATTTGTTTGTGCACCTGTACGTTGTTAAAAATAGAGCATGTACACCTATCCGTACGCTGTTTCGCCAACGGCTTACTGCTATTAATAGAGTCTATAAAAAACGGTTTAGGGCTGGAACCGGAGCACTGTTCATGTTTATAGTATGCGGGTAACGTATTCGGAAGGCGAGGGTTTGATAGTCCCCTCGGACTGAGGCCGGTAGAGTGCCTTTATGGGATAACGATACCAAATGTATACCTAAGCTATATAATAGAAGAATTTAACCTGAGTTCTAGCTCAGTAATTTTCTATTTAGCCATTCGCTTCGGTCTACGCTAATCTAACCAGTGCCATCGCCTGCAGCGCGCAAACGAAATGAACAGGCGCGCGCATTGCTGCATGCGATGCGCGCGCCTGATATATTAAATCCTATCTCAGTCTAATTCCGCTTCGTAACAGCGGGTCGTCAATCGTGTGCTTTGGTCGTTACCTCGACGATTAATGCCTGCGCGAACTCGTTCAGGCGCATCGCACCCATATCGCCGTTTTTACGCGAGCGCACGGCGACAACCCCGTTCTCTACCTCTTTATCGCCTATGATGAGCATATAAGGCGTTTTTTGGAGCTGAGCCTCTCGTATTTTAAAACCGATTTTTTCGTTTCTTAAATCAGTCTCCACGCGGAATCCGTAATTGTCAAGTTCCTTCTTAATTTTTTCAGCGGCTTCGTGCGTGCGGTCCGTCATGGCCAGCACCTTCACCTGAACGGGCGCGAGCCACGTCGGGAGCGCGCCCGCGTATTTTTCAATCAACAGCGCCAGCGTGCGCTCATAACAGCCTATCGACGTGCGGTGAAGCACGACGGGATGCTTCTTTTCCCCATCGCTGTCGGTATATACCATGCCGAAGCGCTCCGCGAGCTGGAAATCAATCTGGATGGTAATGAGCGTATCCTCCTTGCCGTGTACGTTGCGCATTTGAATATCCAGCTTCGGCCCGTAGAACGCCGCCTCCCCATCCGCCTCAATATAAGGTATTTTAAGCTCCTCAAGAATCCGGCGCATGGTTTCCTGCGTAGCCTCCCAGCTCTCTTTGGAGCCGATGTATTTATCCGTATCGTTCTCATCCCATTTGGAGAAGCGGTATGTCACATCCTCCTCCAAGCCGAGCGTTGTAAGGAAGTATTTCGCCAGATCCACACACCCCTTAAACTCCTCGTCCACCTGCTCAGGCGTGCAGGCAAGGTGTCCCTCCGAAATGGTGAACTGGCGGAGACGAATCAGGCCGTGCATTTCGCCCGAAGATTCGTTCCTGAAAAGCGTGGAGGTTTCATTATACCTTAACGGCAAATCGCGGTACGATCGGGAACGATTGAGGTAGGCCATAAACTGGAAGGGGCAGGTCATAGGGCGCAGCGCGAAAACCTCTCCTTCCTCCTCCTTTTCGGCGTCGCCCATGATGAACATGCCATCGCGGTAATGATCCCAATGCCCCGAAATCTTATACAGGTCGCTTTTGGCAAGGAACGGCGTTTTGGTCAAGAGATATCCCCTGCGCTGCTCCTCATCCTCGACAAACCGCTGGAGCAGTTGAATTACCCGCGCGCCCTTGGGCAAAAGCACAGGTAGCCCCTGTCCAATCATATCCACGGTCGTAAATAGCTCAAGCTCACGGCCCAGCTTATTATGATCGCGCTTCTTCGCTTCCTCCACGCGCGCGATGTACGCATCCAAATCCGCCTTTTTCTCAAACGCTGTCCCGTATATGCGCTGGAGCATCTTGTTTTTCTCGCTTCCGCGCCAATACGCGCCCGCCACGCTCATAAGCTTTATGTGTTTAACTATGCCGGTGCTCTCGACATGCGGGCCGGCGCATAAGTCCACAAACTCGCCCTGCCTGTAAAAGCTGATGACCGAACCGTCTGGAAGATCGCGTATCAGCTCAACCTTATACGGTTCGCCGCTCTTTTCCATAAGGGCGACGGCTTCCTCCCTCGGCAGTTCAAAACGTTCAATTTGGTAGGCTTCCTGTGCGATTTTGCGCATTTCCTTTTCTATTTCGGCCAGATCGGAGGGCGAAAAAGCCTTCGGCACGTCGAAATCGTAATAAAAACCGTTTTCAATCGCCGGGCCGATAGCAAGCTTAGCATCCGGGTATAACCTTTTTACCGCCTGAGCGAGCATATGCGCGGCCGTGTGCCTGAACGCCCATCTTCCTCCCTCGTCCGCAAAGGTAAGCAGTTTAAGGGCGCGGTCGCCATATAGCGGCGCGAAGGCGTCGGCGTTCTTACCGTCAACCTCCGCCGCAAGCGTAGCTTTCCTCAAGCGCGGGCTGACAGCCTGTGCGATTTCAAGCGGGCTCATGCCATCCTCGTATACGCGAACCGCTCCGTCTGGAAACGTAATTTTCATCTTCAAAAACCTCCATATCCTCAATTACATTATCTAAAGCTCTAGAGCATTATCAATTAAATAAAAAACGCCCCCTGCAAAGCAAGGGACGGACATATGCCCGTGGTTCCACCCTAATTGGATCAATACCCACTCAAAGGGCTATAACGCGCCGAACCGCTGCGGTCGTGGGGCGGTATTCCCGGCAGGATTTTGGAAAGCGCTTACAGCCAAGGCCCTTTTCTCTAAAACCAAAATATCCCTGCGGTACTGAACCCAGTCATTCCGCATACCCTGCATTATATGCGCTTATTTCAATTTTGTCAACGGTCAGAGAAAAGCGCGATTCAGCTTGATTTTGTAAAATTAATTAAAAACGATATAACGCCTTTTATCAAGCAACCTCTCTTATGCGTACGTTTCATATCATACCATTCATTCATATAACACAAGCCAATACAGAAATTGGCATGCGAAAGCCGGTATCACTTGGCGCATACTAACGGCATATCATGCTGTATAGGGAAAGCGGCGGCTTACCGCCGAAGGAGAGTGAATATATGAAGGTGTGCTCAGTGGGCACGCATGAATATGATGCGGACATTCCCAAACTGCTCCGGCGGAGGCTTAAGCGCCTTGGATGGGATCTGGAGTTTTTTGAGGATACGGAAAAAAAAAGCCGGGTTGAGGCTGAGATCGACGATCAGGATGCGCTCGACGCATGGTGCTCAGCAATATCCGAAATGTTAGTTTATGATCTATCGCATTTTGAGCTGGCGCGAATTGTAAATGATTTAAGCTTATCGCTCGACGATAAGCACGCCCTACTACCCGAAGCGGTTGACAGCGCAAGGCGGGTTACGGGTACGGACGGCGTCAAGCGGGCGCTAACGGAACATTTTACTGGTGAAAACCATTTGAACCTGGAGGGTTTTATGCGGTTTCGCATGCAGGATATTCTCAGCAAATGGGAGCTTTGCGTGGACAGGGCTGCGGAGGAAATGCTCCTGAGGCATGAATATTTTGAGCTGATGGGCGTGCTTAGCGCCTTTGTACGAATGCAGCCCCCGAAAATGAAGGAGGTTGTGCTGGTTTTCCATCCAGACGGGAGCTGCACGCTCAGCGACGACATGGAATCCAATATCGATTACGCTTTTACTTCAGACGGCGTAGTAGGCGTTCTGGTGAACCTGGCCCCAGAAAAAATCACGGTGTACGATCTATCCGACGGGAGGAACTCCCTGCTATCCGAGGCGCTTATGCGCGTTTTCGAGGATCGTATTCGGTTTTACCGCTGAATAAATCGCGTTTGACATTTTAAACTTTTGGTGATACATTGATTTTATTAAATTTGAACGGAAGTGAAAGGATGTACATTTTTTCTTGCTGATTATTAATCGTTAGCGCGTGACAGCGCGGGTACAACCCATGCTTTGTTTTTGCGCGCAGGCAAGAAAGTGTATGTTCATTTGCTAACAGCGTAATTGGCGGCTGCGGGAATAACTTTCTTGCGGTCGCTTTTTTCTATATTCGGAGGTGTACAATGTCCGTAATTTCAGTATCAAATTTAACGTTCTGCTACGATGGCAGCTACGATAATATTTTTAATAATGTGTCTTTTACCATAGACAGCGACTGGAGGCTGGGTTTAATCGGCCGCAACGGCAGGGGTAAAACCACCTTGTTGAACCTCTTAATGGGGAAATATGCTTACAGGGGAACGATTTCATCGCAGGTTGAGTTTAAGCTTTTTCCCTTTATGGTTGAAAATATCGAGCTTAATACGCTGGATATCATCCAAAACACAGTTAAGGGCTTTGCTTTATGGGAGCTTGAGCGCGAAATGTCATTAATGGAATTAAGCGAGGATATCCTTTACCGCCCGTTCGCCACTTTAAGCAACGGAGAACGGACAAAAGCCCTGCTGGCCGCCCTGTTTATGAATGATGAGCGCTTTTTGCTCATCGACGAACCAACCAACCATCTGGATCTGCACGGGCGTAAGGTTCTCGGCGCTTACCTCAAGAGGAAGAAGGGGTTTATACTCGTATCCCATGATCGGATGCTTTTAGATACCTGCGCGAATCATATACTGAGCCTGAACAAGGCGGATATAACTGTTCAGAAGGGTAATTTCACAACTTGGGAACGCGATAAAACCCTCCGGGACGAGTTTGAATTGGCTGAAAATCAGCGGCTTGAAAAGGATATGAATAAGCTCAATAAAGCTTCAGCGCGCGCCGCCGGATGGTCGGACGCGTTAGAGAAAACCAAAATCGGCCACGGGCCATGCGACAGAGGGTTTATCGGCGCTAAATCCGAAAAGATGATGAAGCGCGCAAAATCTATTGAGACCCGGAGACGGAGGGCGGCGGAGGAAAAATCGCTTCTTCTTAAGAATATCGAATACGCGTCCAGCCTGAAGCTGTCCCCTTTAACCCATTATTCGCCCATGCTTATCGAGGCGGATGGGCTTACCATCTCTTTCGGAAGTAAAACCGTTTGTGAAAACATTACCTTTACCGTTGAACACGGCGACAGGATAGCCGTAACCGGCCGCAACGGATGCGGAAAATCCAGCGTTATCAAACTTTTAATCGGCGAGGACATTCCCTATAAAGGCACGCTGCGCACAGCAAGCGGCTTAATCGTATCTTACGTTCCGCAGGATACGTCTTTTTTAAAGGGAGATCTCAAGGATTTCGCAATTGAGGTCGGGATTGACGAAAGCCTGTTCAAAACTATATTAAGGAAACTGGATTTCTCCAGGCTTCAGTTTGAGAAGGATATGAGTCAATTCAGCCAGGGACAGAAGAAAAAGACGCTTCTGGCAGCAAGCTTATGTCAAAAAGCGCATGTGTATGTATGGGATGAGCCGCTCAACTATATCGACGTACTGTCGCGCATGCAGATAGAGAGGCTGATTTTGAGCTGTTCCCCTACTATGCTTTTGGTGGAGCACGACGCGCGCTTTATCGATAACGTCGCGAACCGCATACTGAAAATGTAGTTTATTCTTTTGGCTACACTTTTATCGTTCTTAAAAACATTAAATATTAAAGCCCCTTGATTCCCGGGGATAACGGATTCACTTTATAAGCGTTCATGGCAAGGGCGCCCCAGATCATGAGGTGATAAATTCCGGCTATCCCCATGGCTGAAAAGGGCGCTGACCTGTGACGCGATTAAAGCCCCACTTAAAGAAGATGCGTTTTTGCCGCTCCTTTGATAAAGTTAAGGCGGGAGCAATGCCGCTTAAGCGCAGACGCTATTTCCCAGAAAACATCCCCCCGGGCTGAGCCGGGGGGCCGGCTATAAAGCGGTTTTAAACCGGTAAAACAAAACCGAGCGGCTAATCCTCTTCCTCAGCTTCTGGAAGCATCGCGTTATGGTATACCTCTTGAACATCGTCGTTATCGTCAAAACGCTCAAGCATCCTTTCGATTTTGCCCATCAGCTCATCGTCATCCACTTGTATGGTGTTTTGCGGTATCATCTGAATTTCCGCGGATAAAAATTCGTATCCCTTACCTTCCAGAGCTTCTCGTATGGACGAAAAATCAGCGGGCGCGGTATACACTTCAAAAACGTCGTCAAGAGGGTTGAAATCCTCCGCGCCAAGCTCAAGCGCTTCCATCATAAGCTCGTCCTCATCTATCGCAACGCTGCGCTCTATTACCAGCACGCCCTTCTTATCAAACATCCACGATACGCAGCCGGTCGCTCCCATGCTACCGCCGCTTTTGTCGAATATATGGCGCATTTCAGCCGCAGTGCGGTTACGGTTATCCGTAACTACCTCGACTATAACGGCCGTTCCTCCCGGGCCGTATCCCTCATAAACAACCTCTTCATAATTTACATTCCCCAACTCTCCGGCCGCTTTTTTTATTGAGCGCGATATGTTGTCGTTGGGCATATTGTTAGCCTTTGCCTTAGCTATAACGTCGCGCAGCTTGGAATTATTCACGGGGTCGCTGCCCCCCTCCTTAACCGCTATGGCAATTTCACGGCCGATTTTCGTAAAGATTTTCCCTCGCTGGGAGTCCGTTTTTTCTTTCTTGTTTTTTATGTTCGCCCATTTGGAATGCCCGGACATAGTCTACCTCCTATATAAAGCGATTCGTATTGATTAAGCTGAAATTATTATACCATCTATTGACTTTTGAGTTCAAGCTTGGTGCTTTATCCGCGCGAGCCTGGCCGCAATTGTCTTCATATCCTCCCATGCCTCGCGCTTTTTCCCAGGATCCCGCAGCAGCGCGGCGGGGTGATACGTTAATATAATGCCTGTTCCGCTGCTTTCCTTCCAAGTTCCTCTGTCGCGTGTGATGCGCGCGTTCGGATTTACGATATGTCTGGCGGCTGTCGCGCCAAGGCATACAATGATACTGGGCCGTACGAGCGCGGTCTGCGCGCGCAGATATCCGATACATGCCTTCGCCTCCTCATCAAGGGGAGTGCGGTTATTCGGCGGGCGGCACTTGACGATGTTGGCGATATAAACCTCTTCCCGTTTAAGGTTGATAGCTTCTATCATTTTCGTAAGAAGCTGCCCGGCCGGGCCTACAAAAGGCCTTCCCTGTTCATCCTCCTCTCTGCCCGGGCCTTCGCCGATAAACATAACGTCCGCGTGAGCGTTCCCCTCGCCAATAACGATATTCTGCCGGCCGCCGCTTAACGCGCACTGCTCGCAGCCCTGTATGCTCTCATATAATTGCTTCCAGCTGTAACGCATCATATAAGCTCCCACTGTTGTATTGAACGCTAAAAATCATATACCGTCACTTCACCTGTAGCAAGGTCGTACCTGGCGCCTACGGCAATAAACTCCCCTCTGTCTATCAGCTCGCTCAGCTCAGGGCTTTTTCGTATTTTTGAAAGGCTGCCCTGAAGCAATTCGTCCGGCTCCCTCTGCGCGCCTTTAAACCATGCCGCTAGCCCCTCGCCTCCCTCCAGCGGATCGCCGCGCCGCTCATCATGCGCCAGCACAACGCATAACGGCGTATGAAGCTTTTCAGCCGCATAGGTTATCGCGTCCAAAACGTTTTTATCTATACTCAATTCAGGTAGGCGAATAGTGAAAAGCTCTCCGAAATCCGAATCAAAAACCAGCTCGGGCGGCATATAAGCATCCGCTTCACATACAACCACAGCAATCGGCTTTTGCCCCTGTTCAAAAAGCTCTTTTCTCCGGGACGCGATACTCCAACCGCGCGCATATGTCTCGCCTGTAACAAACCGTTCGTTTCCTTCCATCATCGTGTCAAGCGCTATTTCCCACGACCCCATCTGTAAGTCACATCCTCTTGATTGGCTTATGTGCTTATTATAATGTCATCGCGCGTTGTTTTCAATAACGTTATCGATAAAACGCCGCACCAGCTCATAGACCTCAAGCCTGTTCGTTTCATTGAGCATTTCGTGCCTGCCGCCCTCGTAGATATGCAGTTCGACCCTGTGGCCAGTTTGCCTGAGCTTTTGAGCGACCTCACGCACGCCTTTGGCGTTGGCTCCAACGGGATCCCTATCCCCCGCAAACATGAGAATCGGCACGTCCGGCACTTTAGCCGCCCAATCCTTATGGCTGACCTCTCCAAGCCCCGTATACAGATCACGAAACCCGCCGGCCGTAAAAGTAAAGCCGCAGAGCGGATCCGCGAGATACCTGTCAACCTGAGCTTCGTCGGAGCAAAGCCAGTCTTTATCGGTTCTGTTGGGTTGAAACGCTTTATTGTAGGCGCCGAAAGAGAGCCTATCGAGCGTTTTGCTTGGCGTCATCGCCCCCTTTAAGGCCGTTTCAACCTTCGCTATCAATCCGGCAATCGGAAGGGCCGGGTTTTTACCCGCAGTACCTGAAAAGATGAACGCATCGATGTCGGAGCCATGACGGGAAGCATAGGTTCTGGCCAAAAAAGAGCCCATACTGTGTCCTAAAAGGATATAAGGCACGCCTGGATACTCATCTTTAACGCGAGTGTAAAGCGTACGCATATCATTAATAAGGCATGTCCAGCCGTTTTGCTTTGAAAAGTAGCCCATATGCCTGCCGTCGCGTATGCTTTTGCCGTGACCCGCATGGTCGTTAGCTGTTACCGCGATACCGTTTTGGCACAGGTAGCGCGCAAACTCATCATACCTTTCTATATGCTCCGCCATACCATGCGCTATTTGCAGGACAGCCCGCGCCATCGTATCCGGCCGCCATAACCTCGCATGAATATCGCATTCTTTAGTAGCGGACGGAAAACTTAAGTCTTTCACTTGTATCAACACGTAGAATCTCCTTATATTATATTGCATTATCCTGATAAATACATTATAATCCTATTATGTAATTTAGCAACAAATTTAAATTCTGGGGGGTTGCCATATGGGTGCTGATTTGGATCTGTACAGCATTTTCTGTACCGTCGCCCGCTGTGGAAGCCTGTCTCAAGCCGCAAAGGAGCTTTTTGTAAGCCAGCCGGCAGTCAGCCAATCGATGCATAGGCTCGAATACGCATTGGATTGCAAGCTGTTCACGCGCACCAGCCGTGGAATATCGCTTACAAACGAGGGGCGAGTATTATTCAGTTATGCCGATAAGGCTATAAGCCTTATCGGAGCGGCTGAAGATCGTCTAAACATGATGCGCACGCTCCAGTCCGGCGGGTTGATGATAGGCGCAAGCGATACGCTCTGTCAATTCTTCCTACTTCCCTGCCTGAAGAAATTCCATGCCGAGCATCCCGATATTCGGCTCCATGTAACAAACCGCACTACCCCTGAGACGATTGAATTGCTAAAAATAGGTAAGGTTGATATAGCGCTTGTGAATCTCCCGGTGGAGGACAAATCGTTAAACGTTCGTGAATGCCATCAGGTTCATGATGTTTTCGTGGCCTCCAACCGCTTTATTCACCTAAAGGATCGTTCCGTTACTATTGAAATGCTTTCTCGCGAGCCGCTGATATTGCTTGAGAAGGCGTCTAATTCACGCAAGTATATAGATAATTACGCCTCGTGCCATCATACAACCTTACAGCCTGAAATTGAGCTTGGCGCGCATAATCTGCTGATAGAATTCGCGAAAATCGGCTTAGGAATCGCCTGCGTAACGCGTGAATACGCAAACATCCCTCCAAACTGCCCGGATTTATTTGAAATCAGGCTCGATTCCCCGATCCCTCCAAGGGCAATCGGCCTTATTACATTAGAGGATTTTCCACTATCCGCCGCCGCGGAACGATTCATTGAAATTGTGATGAAGCAGCAATAGTTAAGAGTATGGTGTACGTAAAACAACGCCGCATTAGAAAAAGCAGTTCGATTCATCAACTGCTTTTTTCTAAATCCAAACCTATTATTATGTTGAACCCTTACGTTGCTTTTTGTTTCGGCCGGTATCCCACCGGTTCGCCTTGCACACACAGCGGCGGGAATACCAACCTGTTAAGCGTTTGGCATAAGGGATTGGTTTCGAGCGGCGGTTCGCTTTTTCTCTTCACTGATAATATAAAAGACCAGACTTTAAGCGGCGACGGCATGCTTTTATTGACGTTTCTTGAGCCAACAAATGAGGAAGCATCGTTTGCCGCTCACATTTAGCTAAATCATTTCCTCATTGCTCGAGTAAACAGAGGGCATCCTGCCGTCCGACGTGCACATATAATCTACCGAGGGCAGCGGCACGTACGAGGCGCGGGAACGGTTCCACCATTGACGCATTGTCTGCCGGTCGGGTTTAGTACCCTCCGGGAAAAACGTGATGAATTTGAGTGAGTACATATCGCAAGACGTTTGCGTATTGGTGTCTTCATTAAACAGTATGAAAAAGCTTTGCCCTACCGTAGTAAGCAAACCCATCTGTACTCTCATACCCTGCGTACCGATGAGCAGTTCGCAAACTACATATCTGCCGACCGATTCAGCAAGCATTTCCTGTAGCGTGCGTGCGTCAACCTGTGAAGGGACGCTCTCAAAAACACTATTTCTGTCGGATGAACCTGACGCTGTACCCCTGAAGCCGGGCCTGTAAGACGGCCCGCCCATTGACCCAAAGCTGTAGGTCTGCGCGCCCATTGACCCGGGGCTGTTAGGCTGCATACCCATTGACCCTGCGCCGTAGGACGCTGCCCCCGATCCCATTGGGCTGAACCCCATGGGGCCGCCCGCATTTTGATCTTCCATAGCCTGTGTTTGAAAGTTGCCGCTATAACTGTTATTATGCATCATAAATTTCTCCTTTCATGTCAACCGGCGCACTGCTCATTCAGCCAATAATCTATATATACAATCTATGTCGTACCATTCATATTTGCACCGGATTTTTGCAAAATATCGCGTATTTTGCTGTGCTTATATCATAATATTAAAAAACACCGGTCGATTCTGAAAAGGCAGCCCGCCGGTAACGATCCCGGCAGGCTGTTGAGCGCGCGCCCTCATTTATGTTCAGGCTTATCGTATGATAGGCGGTCAGCCAGCGGTCATGGCACATTCTGCTTGATATTGACCTTAAACTTCTGCGTAGAGGATTTTGTCCCCATCAGTCCGATGTGCATCTGATAATAACAGTTTTTTCTCTGCAGATAGAACGGGGACTGCATAAGCGCTTGATACGCGTATTTATTGCCCCCGGCGTTGGATAACGGCGCAGTTTCCGATATATAATTTTTGATTGAACCCGACGAGGTTTTTGTTAGCGATATTGCGTAATTATACAGCGCGTAGAAGGTTCTTGCGTTCAGACCCGTCACGCTGCCGGACAATCGGGCTGTGGCGTACGCGAGGTTTAATATCCTTGAAATATCCGTAACGCTCGTATCCTTTCCTGATCCCTTAATGTAATAACCGCCGAAGTATACGCGCCCGGTTCCTGTATTGGTTATCTTCAAATCCATCGTCGGCTTGGGCGCGGTCCAGCAGGTATCCTTATTGACAACCCGGATATAGCTCCCATACTCTCTTATCAAAACGGAACGATGTTTTTTGGTTTCAAGTACGATTTCATCGTTTTCATAGAAGAAGGCTCTGGAGCCGGATAAGCTCATATGCCATTCATAATACCCATCCGCATAGCCCGAGCGGGTCATATAGGAATAAGCATAGTTGCTGTTATTGTTATTTAAGTTTGCAGTTAGCTGCCCGCTGACGCTCGAATCGCTTGGATATGAGCTTCGCGAATTCGTTGTACGGAAAGCGGAGGCGTTCACATAAACGTATTGCTTCCTCTTGTGAATTTATTACATTTAACCCCGTTGTATGTAACCTGTGAAAATGTATCGTGTAATTCCATTGCGCAAAGCATATAATCCATAGCCGTTACTGGCATTGAGGTTATGGAAGAATAGGGCCCGTAGGTCGCGGCAAGCGCGTTGGAACAGGGATAAAGGCAAGGAGAAGGATAAGCGTAAGTAATAACACTGAAATCTTTTTCATGCGGGAATACTTTTCATGGTATGATGCTCCTCTCGTGTTAAAAATGAACTGATGAATCATCGACAGAAAGTACAAAAAAAGAAAGTGCGAGCCTCCTAATTAAATATTACATTTTATCCGCCTCCTGAAAATATAATTATGATTGCTACAACAGTGTAGCTCCGAATTTAATTTCTATTTAGTCAAGATGTATTTTAAATTAGCCGGACAAGCCTGTTTTCAGTTTAATCAGCATTTAGAATCTAGTATCATTTACCCGCAGGTCAAGTGTTTTCAATACTCTTTTAACTTAATTGTATCCTTTTATGTGCTTAAGTACGATTTATTATTTAAATATAAGAATCTGATTGAATTTGAATGCCGGCGCTGTTAAACAAGGATATCGTTATGCTTTGATCGGGATTAGATACAACTTCAAAAACATAATATCCGGGGAGGCCTTCCTTATCGGTAAACGAAACAGTAACATATTCGGTGCCAAATCCCGTAACCTCAAATACCAGAGCGTCCCGCGCCTGCTTATCGGTCAATATATCCTTATCATATTTCAATTCGTATCCTGAAATATCCAAGCCCTCGTCCACAAATAATTCTATCGTTTTGTCTTCATAGTTGTAATTAAAATAGGTATATTCATTTGAACAGGACGCCGCCGCAAACAATACAAGTAAAAACAGCGCAACGGGTACGAGCAGCCCTAACAGCTTCTTTACCATGATAAGCCTCCTTATGCTGTGTTGAATTTATTATAACACATCCTTTTACAACTGTTTATAGTTTTCCTTCAAAATAAGTGAGCCTGCCGCCGACCGCGCATTTTTCATTTCTGGATAAGCGGATGGCCGCTCTATGTAAACGCGTAATTACCGCTTCACTCTATCGACGGGCGCCCCGCCGGGAGACGGGGCGCCCGCGTTTTATCCCACGTACTCTCTCGGCTCTTCCTCTCCACTGAGAACGCGCAGCGCGCCCTGGGCCAGCGCCTTAAGCTCATCCTCGCCCGGATAAATAACAATGGGCGCCATATCCCCAACATACCTTGAAATCAGGCTCGTAAACCGCTTCGAGTACGCTACGCCCCCCGTGAGTATTACGGCCTCAGCCTTGCCTTGAAGCGCAGCGAGCATAGCGCCTATGGTCTTAGCGACGTTATACGCCATCGACTCAAACACCAGCTTGGCGCGTTCATCCCCATCGTCCATCATCTTTTCGCATTCGCGCATATCGGTTGTGTTCAGGTGCGCGCTTACGCCGCCGCGCTTGGATACGAACGCGAGCAGCTCGCTTTCGGTATACTTGCCGGAAAAGCACAGGCGAATAAGCGGATCCGCCTGTATCGCCCCGCACCGCTCGGGGGAGAACGGCCCTTCCCCATTGATGCCGTCGCTCACGTCGACGACCCTTCCGCCAAAGTGCGCGCCAACGGATATGCCCCCGCCCAGATGCGCAACCACCAGCGAGCAATCCTCATACCGCTTATGGTTATCACGTGCATACTGGCGGGCGACAGCCTTTTGATTCAGCGCGTGAAAAACGCAAAGGCGTTCCAGCCCGGGGATACCCGTAATGTGCGCAACCGGGATGCGTTCGTCCACAACGACGGGATCGACGATGTAGGAGGGTTTCCCATATCGCGCGCCAAGCTCATGGGCAAAAATCCCGCCAAGAGCCGATGCGTGCCGGGTAGCGCTTGTATACTGAAGGTCGTGCAGCATTCGTTCATTAACCGGATATACCCCGCTCGCCAGCGGAGCGATTATGCCGCCCCTGCCCACAAACGCGTCAATGGTCTCTAATCCAATCCCATGCTTCTCAATAAGCTCCAATATCAGCTTAAGCCGCATATCTTTTTGTTCCATAATAGAACCGTACTGATCCAAATCCTCCTTTGAATGGCGTATGACTTCTTCAAACAACAGCGCTTCATTATCAAACACGCCGATCTTGGTGGATGTGGATCCGGGGTTTATGGATAAAATCCGGTATACTTTCATCAGCTCCCGCTCCTTTATTTTTATTCTCATTTTGCGCGAAAATCGCGGCCTTACGGCCGCCGCCCAAACAACCACATAAAATTTTAACATAGCCGGGTTACTTTAGCAATGACGGGCGTAAAGAACAATCCTCTTAAAGCGCATGTCATATAACATCAGTCTTAAAAAACGCTCGGTTTACGTTTCCACGTACGCCAAATGCAAAAAAGTGCGCTTAGCCGGGGTATAGGCATTATTGATACCCTACGGTTTTAGTTGTTTTTTCAGATATTAAGGAGTTCATATTCCCAGGCTTATATCCTTCCAAATCAAGCGAGACGTACCGGAACCCTGCCTTCACGCCCGCTGCGGTTATCTGCCCGCGCATGGCAACCGCTTCTTCTATGCGTTGTTGTGGCGTCTCAATACGGACCATATCCCCGTAATACCTTGCGCGAACCATTGTAAAGCCAAGCTCGCGGAGCGACGACTCAACCGCTTCTACCCGCTTAAGCGCCTCGGGCGTAATTATAGTATCATGCGGTATCCTCGTAGCAAGGCAGGCGTTGGCGGGAATGTACCGCGTCGGCAGGCCCTCGGATAGCTCCCTGATCTTTTCCTTCCCAATCCCCGCCTCAATAAACGGGCTTTTTACGCCAAGCTCGCGCAACGCGCGCATACCGGGCCTGTAATCCGCCTTGTCGTCGGTATTGCCGCCGTCAAAGACAATATTGAACCCGCGCTCGCCGGCGGCTTGCATAACAGCGGCGAACATCGCGCGCTTGCAATAATAACAGCGCATAAAATCATTGCGCCGCACCTCCTCTAGCGCCAGCGGCTTTAAGTTCACCACTACAAGCGCAACGCCAAGCATGCCGGCAACCTGTTCGGCCATTCTCATCTCATGCCTTGGGAAAAAACACGAATCCACCGTTACGGCCAGCACCCGGCCACGCCCAAGGCTTTGGACGGCTTCGCGCAAGATGCAGGCGCTGTCGACCCCTCCCGACAGGGCGACGGCGGCTTTGCCGTACGTTTTTAGTATGTTGTTTAGCGCTTTATGCATATTGCTCTATCATCTTATGCGCCCAATTTGCTTTCGCGCGCATAGTAAAACACGTATTGCTGTACTATTCCGGCAAGCTCCCCAAGCTCGCTGATAGCCGCCTGTTTCTGCGCCCCGCTGAAGCTTTGCCCTCCAAACCAGATTTCGCGCATCGCCCGGTTCATCCACACGTCCATCGGAAACGCTCTTGTATGCCCAAGGGAAAAGAGCAGCGCGCAATCCGCCACCTTCGGCCCAACGCCCGGGAAGCGCATAAGCTCTTTACGCGCATCCTCAAGCGGCAAATCTCTGAGCTTAAGAAGGTCATAACCCTCAGCGATAATACCTGCGGTTTGATGTATAAACGGGGCTCGGTAACCGAGGCCGAGCGAACGAAGCGCCTCGAGCGGGATACGGGCGAGCGCACACGGCGTCGGAAACTTGTGCTTTATGCCCGTAAACGTATCCATCGCTTCCCCGGCAGCTGCGCATAGCCTCCCAATAATGCCCTGTATTCGGCCGAGATTGTTGTTGGCCGATATGATGAAGGAGATTAAAGTTTCAAAGGGCTCCTGTTTAAATACGTGAATTCCCGAAGAGCATGGAAGGCAGACAGACAACGCCTTATTCGCGCGCAGCTTATCTTCAAGACCGGCATAATTGCCGTCAAGATCCAGATATTCCCGCCATTTTGCGGCCTCATGGGGCGTACAAGGATTGATGTAAAGCGTTTCCGCCTCCTGCTTCAAAACGGCGCACCTGTCCGAAACCACGCCCATCCAGCCATCCCCGCGTTTTTCCCAGCGAAACGCCTGGCCGCACGCGCATGAGCGCGCAAGGTTAAAACACTTAATGCCTGTGAATACCGCGCCGTTATCTTTAAAAATTACCCGCATAATCATCCCCCCCATCCCCTTAATGCGAGAAAACGGCCCGCTCATCGCGTTATACGCAAAAAAGCGGACCGCCCATCTGTTCCATACGTCAATTAAAGCTGGTTATTCAGCTACCGCTTCCTGCCGCTCATAAACGCTGACCTGCCTGCGTTTGTTCCGCTTGGTTTCAAAACGAACAACGCCGCTGACTTTCGCGAAAAGCGTATCGTCCTTGCCGATGCCTACGTTTGTGCCAGGATGGAAATGCGTGCCGCGCTGGCGCACGAGGATGTTTCCGGCCAGAACGAACTGCCCGTCTGCACGCTTAGGCCCTAAGCGCTTGGATTCGCTGTCGCGCCCGTTGCGCGAGCTGCCAACGCCCTTTTTATGTGCAAAAAGCTGAAGATTCATATTGAACATGCGTTTTACACCTCCCTTTCCACAATTTTGAGGTATTTGCCATAATTCCCGGTGATGGAGCGGAGCCCCAACGCCATTGTTTCGAGTATTGCCTGCGCGCCCTCATGCCGAGCGGCCTGTTCACAGCTGCATTTCAAGTACCCTTCTTCAACCGTATACTCGACGCCCGGAAGTTTTATCGCCTCCGTCAGCCCCAATATGGCTGCCTGCGTCAGCGCCGATACCGCGCTGCATACGATATCCGAACCGTGTTCTTCCTGCCCTGCGTGCCCGCTTATGCAAAAGCCGGTCAGCCTACCCTTCGCGCGAAGCAACGTTGCATTGATCATAATTAATCAACCGATAGAGTTAATCTTAACCATAGTATATGGCTGCCGATGGCCCTGTTTTTTCCGGTAATCCTTTTTCGGTTTGTATTTAAATACGACAACCTTTTTACCTTTGCCATGCCCGACAACCTGCGCCGACGCGGAAACACCCTCTAATACGGGCTTGCCGACCTGAACGCCGCTATCGTCCGCAAGCATTAAAACCTCGAAGGAAACCTCTTCGCCTTCGTTTGCGTTGAGCTTCTCGACCATGATTTCATCGCCTGCTTCTACCTTGTACTGCTTACCGCCTGTACGAATAATCGCGTACATTATGCTGCACCTCCTCTTACCAGTCTCGCCCATGTAACGGCGGCGGGGAAAACCGCGCTTAAAAGCCGTCATGGAGCGGCTCACCGAATGATTTTATCATAGAGGGCGCGCTGTGTCAAACAAAATGCTCTCATAGCCTGAAAATATAACCATCCCGTTCTCTTTTGCCCGTTTCCCGTAAATCCATTCGCACAGTCTTTAACCCGCCGTATAGCATGTACTTAGGCGCGGTCCTTTTACCGCATATTTTTTGACTGATACCCGGAATAAATCGGCAAAAGGCTGCGAAACCTGCCATTGCAAGCCCAACAAACGCGCATGTAATCGGCGTTTTCTAAAGGCGCCGCAATTGTGGCTGCAGAAAACGGAGTCTATATGCTACCCTTTTTAATTTAAGGCTTTACAAAAAAAACTGAGGTGTTATACTTAATATAGTCAAATATTTGATTATCAAATATTGTACTTTAAGGAGGACTAATGCTCAAAGAGAATGTTAATACATACGTCAATAGGTACTGCCGGTTACGGGATAAGCAATATGCCGCTTATGAGGGGTATGCCAGAAAACATGGTTTAACCACAAAAGAGCTGTTTGTTCTTGATATTCTTTACTTTGCGCAAGACGGCTGTACGCAAGCCGAAATTTGTAAACGGCTTTCGGCCACGAAGCAGACCGTCAGTGCCGTGATTAAGAAATTCTGGATAAGAGGCTACATCTCTTTCGAGGAATCAAAAACCGACCGGCGCAACAAAATTGTACGCTTCACCGCGTCCGGCAGAGAATATGTGGAACATATTATCCCTCCTGCCGCACAAGCGGAGAATAATGCTATGGCAGAGCTGAGCGACGAACAACAAGCGGCTTTAGTACAGTTAACCGATTTTTTTTCAGAACAAATGCGTTTAAAATTCAAAGCGCTCCAGGAGGAATCACGATGATTATAAATACGGGCGGGCGGACAGATACAGTCCAGTATTACACGCCTTGGTTATTGGGGCGATTTGAAGCAGGCTATGTCCTTTCCCGCAATCCGATGTTCCAAAATAAGGTGACGCGATATGAGTTGACCCCGAATAAAGTCGACTGCGTGGTGTTCTGCTCTAAAAATTATACTCCCATTTTGCCGCATATCAGTAAAATCACGGGGCGCTTTCATACCTATTTCCACTATACGATTACGGCTTACGGAAAGGATATTGAGCCGGGTGTTCCGGGTATTGACGAGAGTATCAGCACCTTAATAAATTTATCGGAGATTATTGGCGCCGGACGTATCGCATGGCGGTATGACCCGGTATTGCTGACAAATAAACATACCGTCCGGCGTCATCTGGAAACCTTTGAACATATGGCGTCCCGCTTATGCGGCCATATCGATCGCTGCATTTTCAGCTTTGTGGAAATGTATAAAAAACTGCAAACCAATATGCCGGACTTGATTCCTTTGACAGAGAAAGAAAAGGACGAATTGGCGGCGGGTCTTGGAGCGATTGCGGCCAAATATAATATTCCAATCCAGGCTTGCGGAACCAACGGCGATTACACACGCTATGGTATCTCCCCCTCCGGCTGCATAACGCTAAACATGATTGAGCGGGCAAACGGGACTCAATTCCGCAATCTGAAACACAAGGGGTTACGGCGGGGATGTCACTGTATCGAGAGCCGGGATATAGGGGCATATGATACCTGTCTGAATGGCTGCAAATATTGCTATGCAAATACGAACCCACACAAAGCCCGTGAAAATTACACGCTCCATGTACCTGAATCCCCTTTGCTGCTGGGACGCTTGAACACCACCGACACCGTTCAGCAAGGGACGCAAAGGAGCTTCTTAAAGCCATGAATACAAACCAAATTAAGGTGAAAGAAATTTCAGTAAAAACCATACTATCAAAATCTAATCTACCTGTAGGGGATTATTCGGTCAACCCCTATGTGGGCTGTACCCATGCCTGCAAATACTGCTATGCGTCATTTATGAAACGGTTTACCGGCCACCCTGAGCCGTGGGGAACCTTTCTGGACGTAAAATACTGGCCTGAAATCCAAAACCCACAGAGATACGCGGGGAAGCGGTTGTTTTTCGGTTCCGTGACCGACCCCTATAACCCACAGGAAGAAACCTATAAAAGAACAAGGACGCTGCTGGAACAGCTTCAAAACAGCGGAGCGGAAATCACTATCGCCACAAAATCCGATTTGGTACTGCGTGATATGGATTTGATTAAGACATTCCCTAACGCTAGAGTTTCATTGTCTGTCAATACGCTCGACGAAGCGTTTCGGACGGATATGGACGAAGCGGTGAGTATCGCGCGGAGACTGGCGGCGATGGAAGCCTTTCACGACGCTGGCGTTCGTACTACCTGCTTTATCTCCCCGATATTTCCGGGTATTACGGATGTTCCGGCGATTGTGGAACGGGTGAACGATAAGTGTAACCTGATTTGGCTGGAAAACCTGAACTTGAGGGGAGGTTATAAGCCGGAGATTTTGGGGTACATAGCAACTCATTACCCGGCGCTTGTTCCCCTGTATCGTGAAATCTACCAGCTGGGCAACCGCGGATATTGGGACTTGCTAGACGAAGAAGCGCGGCTGCTGGCTGAAAAACGAGGGTTGTTATATCTGCGGAATGACGACTCTATGCAACGCCCGTTTGACGAACCGCCAATCATTGTAAACTACTTTTACCATGAGCAAATAAGGCGCTCTGCAAATAAAAAAGAGGAGGAATCCCCATTATGCCGGAACTGCCGGAAGTAGAAACGATACGGAGAATTTTAGAGCCACAGATAATGGGGCGAAGTATCCTATCCATTACCGTGTACCGACCGGAAATAATTGAACATCCGTCGGCAGAACAATTCGCCGGATTTGTAACAGGAGCGAATATACGCGGCATGAGCAGGCGGGGTAAATTTCTCTCCTTGCGCCTTGACAGCGGCGATACGGTTTGGCTGCATATGCGAATGACGGGGCAACTCTTGGTAACGCCGCCGGATTATCCAACACAAAAGCACACGCATATTGTTTTCCGCTTGGATAATGCAATGGAACTGCGTTTTATCGACACTCGCCGTTTTGGACGGTTCTGGCTGCTGCATGAATGGGAAAATGATACCTTTACCGGCAATGCAAAATTGGGGCTAGAGCCTTTTGACGGCTGCTTAACCGCCGATTGGCTGCGGGAAAAGATCGGGAAACGCCGCAAGTCCATCAAGGAATGTCTGTTAGACCAGAGCGTGGTTGCGGGAATTGGAAATATCTATGGCGACGAAATTCTGTTTGCCGCACAGCTGTGTCCCTGCCGTCCGGCCTGTTCTCTAAAAGGAGAAGAATGGGGTATGCTTGCCTCCGCAATCCCCTCTGTCCTCAAAAAAGGAATAGACGATAACCGCATGACCCCGAAGGAATACTTGGCAGGACAAGGAAAGGAATACCGGTCCGAGAAGTATTTCATGATTTACGGGCATAACGGCCAGCCCTGCCCATGCTGCAACACACCGTTGACGCGGATTGTACTTTCCGGCCGCAGCAGCGTTTATTGCCCGAGCTGCCAAAAGGCATTGCCATGTTAGGCTCGGTGAATATATGAAGTCTTTTTGAACGAGCTTGCGGCCTTGATAGTTCACACGAACACGAAGTAAAAGACGAGTGAACTTAAGTATTTTCCTTTTACGTTAATGAAATAAGCTCTTGGTCAATACTTAAGGTATTATGGGTATGATTAAACTTGGGGCGCCAGCTTTTCAGTTTTAACGGCTCAACGCCTGTCCTGATTGGAGCTAGAACGCATAATTAAACGTTTTTTCATATTCATTTTACGAAATATGATGTATAATCATCTTAACACGAATGGCCCGGTTAACCGGCGCGCTCGTTAACGGGCCGTTAAAAGCGAACGAATATACTTGCTTGGAGGTTTACCTATGCAAAAACCTGAATTAAAAACGCTCATTACCTCAGGAGTTATGCTGGTTGTTATTATCCTGCTCACATGCCTTATACGCATACCGATGGACATTATGCGCAACGACCAGGTGAGCGCCGGCGTATATATGCACCTCGGGGACGTCGGGATATTTTCCGCGGCCCTGCTGCTGGGCGGTCCTTGGGCCGCGCTAACCGCCGCGCTGGCCGCCTGCCTGTCGGATCTATTCGTGGGCAGCGGCGTATACGCCGTAGCTTCCCTGATTATCAAAGCGGGAGCCGCGTATATATGCGCAAAGCTCTTGTCGAGGGAACGGACATGGGCGAACCTGTTGAGGGCCGTCGCTTACCCTTCCCTGCTGGCGCTGTGCGCATACTTCCTCTACGACCTGATTATCATGAACAATTACAGCGTAGCTGCGCTTTCGCTGCCAGTACGTTTCCTGAACGGGCTTGTTAACGGTTTAATCGCCATACCCGTATTAAAATTGATTGACCGGATAACCTATGGAAAGAGCGGGTATGGCTCAATTCAACAAACGGGCAGGGTGAAGTAGCTAAGGATGATTTTAACAGTTTTGGGCAAATACGGCCCCTTTCCGGCGCCGGGCGGCGCATGTTCCGGTTATATGCTGGAGGGAGGCGGGGCGAAGCTTTTGATTGACTGCGGATCGGGAACGCTCAGCCGTTTTTTCAGTTTATCGCAGTTAACGGATCTTGACGGGATCTTGATCTCCCACCTGCATTATGATCATATTTCCGATTTGTTTATATTACGCTACGCGCTTGAGCAGCTACATACGCGCGGGAAAGACGTGCCGATACCTCTGCTGCTGCTCGCGCCGGACAAGCCGGATATGGAGTTCAGGCAGCTTGCGGCCTCCGGCGTTTATAATATCGTGGTAATTGAGGACGGAATGCGGGCGAAAATTAAGGATATGACCGTAACGTTCCATAGGTTATATCATACAGTCCCTTCCTATGCGATGGATATAGACGCGGAAGGCAGAAGGCTGTTTTATACCGGGGATACCGGAAGCAGCGACAGGATAACCCAGCTTTGCAACGGTGCGGATCTGCTGCTTGCCGATACCTGCTTTTTAAGCGGCGATAAAATCCCCGCGTACCCCGCGCACTTAACCGCGCGCGAGGCCGGCGTTATCTCAAAAGCCGCAAATGTCCGCAAACTGTTATGTACGCATATCTGGGGCGGTGGATATACGGATGCTCAGGTGCTGGAGGAGGTAAAGCCGGTTTTCCCTCAGGCTCAGGTCGCGGTTGAAATGCGGTCGTACCAGATATAAAAAATCCCGGCCGGGCGGGGCGTATCTGCTTGGTATTTGGAACTTTTTGGCCAAGAGCCAAAACACTGGCAAACCCATTATACTGATAACCGGTATCAAGTCATAGTGAACCGGGCTGTACGGTCGTTTATCTATCCGTACAGCTTTTTTGCTATGTATAGCATTCTTTTAAACGTATCCGCAAGCTAAACATTAACGTAAGGTTCCTAGAATCCGGCGCGCCCATTTTAAACGATAGCATTATATTATAGAGAACCGGATATTAAAAATCAGATGATAACTGCTCCGGCAAAGGTTTAAGAAATAGTCCGGCGATCCTCAGGTACTATTATAACGCCGCAAACTGCCAATCCCTTAACCGAGATAATAGTACATGAGGATATGCTGTTTAAAGTGCTGCGCTTTTTGACATAAATCTATGTTTAGACCGCTTATAGATCCTGCTTCAAAGCTTTATATACGCGCATCAGGTTCTCTACCGTCAATCGGAGATCGCTTTTCGCGCGTTTTTTTGCTTCCCTAAAAGGTATCGCGGTGCGATTTATGCTGAATACACCGGTAACGCCCATATCATACGCAGCATCGATCTCGCTTCCAATATCACCGACGACGGCAAAAAGCGGTACTCCGGCTGCCTTTGCTCTTTTTGCCGCGCCGATAACCGCCTTGCCCCTCAAGCTCTGCGCGTCAAACCTGCCCTCGCCGCTTAAAACCAAATCCGCGCCTTTTATAATCGATTCAAACCCAACCGCATCGAGCATGGTTTCAATGCCCATACGCAATGTTGCCTTTAAAAACGCGGCCGCCCCGGCTCCCATGCCACCCGCCGCGCCCGAGCACGGCGTGGACGCAGTGGATACGCCGAGATCCCGCCGTATGCGCTGCGATAGATGCGCCAGATTAAGTTCAAGCTCCTCAACCATTCCCGGCGAAGCGCCCTTTTGCGGGCTAAAGACGCGCGCCGCCCCGTTTTCCCCTAAAAGCGGATTATCCACATCACACATTGCGATGAACTCAATCCCATCGATCCGGCGCGTCAGCTCTGAAATATCGATGCGGGAGATCTCCCTCAGCGTCCCGCCAACGGGAACAAAGGCTTCTCCGCCGCTGTTTATAAAGCGCGCCCCGAGCGCAGCCGCCATACCAGCTCCGCCGTCGTTTGTCGCGCTGCCTCCAAGCCCGAGAATAACCCTTCGGCATCCGTTTTGAACGGCATGGCTTATAATTTGCCCTACGCCGTACGTGGTCGTAAGCGATGGGTTGGAGAACGCGCCGGCCAACGGCAGGCCCGCGCAGGCCGCCGTCTCAATAACGGCCGTGCGCCCCTCGTCCAACAGACCGTAAAAGGTATCAATTTCTCTAAAATTCGGCCCCTGTACCCGGATTATGCGCTTCTCCCCGCCTAAGGCCGCCAAGAGCGCGTCGACGCTTCCTTCGCCTCCGTCGGCTATGGGAATGGAGATAACCTCCGCATTCGGAAAAACCGCGAAAACCGCCGCTCGCATTTGCTCGCAAGCTTGGATGGAACTCATTGTTCCTTTAAACGAGTCGGGAATCAGGATAATTTTGTTCATAAATCCATTCTTAAGCCTTTCGTTACGCCTCGCCGGTAAAGCCGCACGGCTTTAATCTACGCTTTTAAATTGAGTAAACTACACGCTACCCCATAAACCTGCGAAGCCACTTGAGTTTCCCCTCGGTATACGGGCGGTAACGCAGCGGCCAATCAAACCGGTTTCTTCTAATTAACATGCTTTTATAATGCGTAAATGTGTCAAAGCTTTTTTTACCATGATAGCTGCCCATCCCGCTCTCTCCAACGCCTCCGAATCCCATATAGGGGGTGGCAAGATGCATAACGGTATCGTTAACGCAACCGCCTCCAAACGATATTTCATCAAGCGCTTTTTGCTCAACCTTCTTATCCCGCGTGAACAAATAGAGCGCGAGCGGCTTTGGGCGCGAGCGCACAGTTTTGATCGCCTCGTCTAAATCCGAAAAAGCGATAACCGGCAGAATCGGGCCGAATATTTCCTCATTCATCACCGGGGACTCCCATGACGGATTGTCAAGTATCGTCGGTTCAATAAACCGTCTTTCCCTATCGCAACTTCCACCGAACACAATCCTTTCGCCCCGCATCAGATTTTGCAGCCGTTCAAAATGCCTGTCGTTTATAATAACCGGCATTTCCTCATAGGCGCCGGAGAAAAAATCACGGAAAGCTGCGCTTATGCTGCTGATTAGCGCATCCTTAACGCGCTCATGCACCAGAAGGTAATCCGGCGCAACGCATGTCTGCCCTGCGTTAAGGCACTTGCCAAACGCTATGCGGCGCGCCGCCGAGTCAATATCCGCGTCGGCCCATACGATGCAAGGGCTCTTTCCGCCCAGTTCAAGGCTGAGGGGAGTGAGAGAACGCGCCGCCGCTTCCATCACTTTTTTACCAACGCTTATCCCGCCGGTAAAGAAAATATAATCAAAGCGCTCCTCAAGCAGCGCGGAGTTTTCGCCGCGCCCTCCTTCAACAGCCGTTATGTGTTCCGGGGCAAAACATTCGCCTATGAGTTCCGCAATAATTCGGCTTGTATGCGGAGCGTAGGCGGATGGCTTGACAACCGCGCAGTTTCCCGCCGCGATAGCGCCGATAAGCGGCGTGACAGACAGCTGAAACGGATAGTTCCACGGCGACATTATCAGCGCCACGCCGTAAGGCTCCGGTATTATCAAGCTCTTTGCGGGAAACTGGGCCATGGGCGTCCTTGCTTTTACTGGCCGCATCCACTTTTTCAGCCGCCGCGCCGCGTGTTCCAGCTCGTTTAGCGCGATGCCTGTTTCGGTCATATACCCCTCATACTCGGGCTTGTTTAAATCCGCTTTGAGCGCGCTGAGGATATCCGCCTCGCGTTTAAGGATATAGCGCCGCATCCTTTGGAGCGACTCCCTGCGAAATGCATAGGACCTCGTGCGGCCGGCTAAAAAATAATCCCTTTGGGCTTGTACTATTTCATGGATATGCATCTTTTGTTCTACCCCTTCTTCAGTATATGCCAGGTTTCCCGCCCTCAAATCCGCATACCCGATACAATCGCTCTGGATTCGTCGGATACGGTAACGAACCGCGACCTTCCCCTCATTCCGTAAATCAGCTCGCGTACAGGCGCGGCGCCAAGCCCCCCGGCGCGGTATCGCGGCGTAACCAATATTCAGTCGAGCTCCCTCCGGTCAAGCAGCGCGAGGCCAAAAGCGGCGGGAAGGCCGCTCCTTAAGTCATAAACCCATACCCAAAAATCCACTGGATGCGCATCCGTCCGTCCGGCCCGCGCATCTGTTTTCGGCGTTACCCGATTGTTCGCGTAGCCATACGCGCCCTTCACGATAATAGTACATTGTTTTGGCCGATATCACCCTGCCTAAATATGCGATATGTTGACATCCATATCCTGCTTAGGGCTCCGCGCGTATAAGCTGAGCGCTTCTTCATCCGCGATGACCACTGCATCCCGGTGCAGCTGGAGGATGGACGCAGGCAGGCGCGGACAGATATCGCCAATAAGCGCGCGGCAGAGGATATCCGCTTTATCCTTCCCTGAAACCAAAAGCATAACCCTCTTAGCATCCATGATGGTTTTTATGCCCATCGTAATCGCCCGCCGGGGCGTGTCGCTTGTACTGGAAAAATACCGGGCGTTTGCCTGCACGGTCCTGTCGGACAACGTTACCGCATGCGTGTTTTTAATGAAGCTGCCGCGCGGTTCGTTAAAGCCGATATGCCCAGTATGCCCAAGCCCGAGCATCTGCAAATCCACCCCGCCTGCCCGCGCAATCAGTCCGTCGTATTCCCTGCAGGCCCGCGCAATGTCGGCAGAGCTGACGTCGGGCATGTACGCGTTAACGGGGCGGATGTTGACGCGGCTGAAAAAGCGTTCATGCATATAATGGGCGTAGCTCGCCTCGCTTTGGGGCGGCAGGCCGATATATTCGTCCAGATTAAACGTAACGCATGCCGAAAAATCGGCCGCGCCCTCCTCGTAACGCCGAACCAGCCTTTCATAAACGCCGATTGGCGTAGCGCCCGTCGCGAGCCCAAGCACGCTGTCCGCCTTCGCCCTGATCTGATCGATTATGACGGCGGACGCGATATCGCAAAGCCGTTCATAATCTCTTACCGCGATTATTCTCATGCATATCCCCTTAAGCCCACCGAAAGAAATCTTGTTAAAACCATGCGGCAAGCGAGTATATTGCTATTTTAATCGTGCGTAATGTAAAGCGCAAGCCTACGCCAGCACTTAGGTTGACATACCAAACCCCGTTTTGTATCATGTGAATATACGGCATAGGCTTAAAACGCCGTTTTTTCCCCGGGTTAATAACTGCATTTTGGAGGCGGTATGAAGGATAAAAGCGTAATCATTGAAGTGTGCTGCTCCAGTGCAAAAGGCGCCGCTATCGCCGCCGAAGCGGGCGCGGACCGCGTTGAACTCAACTCCGCCCTTTTTTTCGGCGGGCTTACCCCGTCAATCGGCGAAATTGAGGCCGCACGGGAAAGCTGCCGCACCAAACTAATCGCTATGATACGACCGAGGGCGGGCGGTTTTTGTTATGATTATACAGAACTATCGGTCATGCGAAAGGATATACGCGCGATGATTAACTTGGGCGTTGACGGCTTCGCCTTCGGGTGTTTGAGTGAATCCGGCGAGGTGGACGATTACGCCTGCAAAACCATCTTGGATGCGATAGGCGGGCATGAAAGCGTGTTTCACCGGGCGTTCGATATGATTCAAGCGGGTTGGGAACGCGCGCTGGATACGCTTATGGCGCTCGGCGTAACAAGGGTTTTGACAAGCGGGCACGCCGCTACCGCCCTTCTTGGCGCGTCGAGGCTGCGCGATATCATTCGCCATGCGTCCGGCGCGATACAAATACTCGCTTGCGGGAAAATCAGGCCGGATAACGCCGCCTTAATCGTCCGGCAAACGGGCTGCATGCAGCTGCATCTGGCGGCCTTGGAACGGCTGACCGACGGCTCCTCGAACCTGAACCCGGCAATCCGGTTTATCGGCGGAAGCGATACAGATCAAAGCGCTTATGAAGGGACCAGCGCTCAAATGGTTCTCGATATGGTTAAAAGCGTAAAGGATATTTAAAAATGAAGATACTTGTGATGGACGTCGGCGGTACCGCCGTAAAGCACGGGATAGTCAGCGACGCGGCTTTAATTTCCGGTTATGGCGTTACGCCATCCAAAACGGCCGACGCTTCCGCGAATCTGGATAATCTTATAAATATTGCTCGTTCCTATTCGGGGTATGACCGCGTTTCCATCAGCACGGCCGGAATCGTCGATAGCATAAATGGGATAATCATACAGGAAAGCGGCTGCCTCCCATACGGTAACGGTCTTAAAATCGGGGAGTATTTTGCCGATAAGCTCTCAAAGCCCGTTTATATTGAAAACGACGTCAACTGCGCAGCCTTAGGCGAGTTATGGGCCGGCGCGGGCAAGGGCTTTAAGAATTTCGTTATGCTCGCTTATGGTACGAGCATTGGCGGAGCAATCGTGATAAACGGAGGGCTTTACCGGGGCGCTCGGTTCGGCGGAGGCGAGCTTGGCCATACCGTTACCCATGCGTTCGGGGAGAAGTGCGATTGCGGGTTAAACGGCTGTTACGCACGATACGCTTCGGCCGGCGCGTTGATCCGCGCCGCGCGCGCGTACGACGCATCCATAAATTCAGGTGAGGAAATCGCCGCGCGCATGGAGCTTGAGCCGGGACTGTACGGCGCGGTATGCGATTGGGCGAACGAAGCGTGCGTCGGCATCGCCAACGCCATTCATTACCTCGATCCGGAGCTTGTCATACTCGGCGGGGGGATTATGGAAAGCGAACGCATTTATAGTACGGTTGAAGCCAGGGTTAAAGCATTCCTGATAAAATCCTATCGCGGCGTGAAAATCGCCAGAGCTAAGGCGTTTAACCGGGCGGGTATGCTCGGCGCGGCTTATCTGGCCTTAATGGGGGTAAACGATGGAACCGATAGATAGATATTATAGGCGCTTAAAGCGCTTTATGCCCAGGGCGTCCGAGGTCAGCGACGAAAGTATGCGCGCGCACGCGGAATATATGGCGCAAATCCGCCGCTCTATACCATGGCAGAAGGAGATACCCGAGGATATATTTGAAACTTACGCGCTGCCCATGCACGTTAACGACGAACCCGTCGTTCCCTGCGCGAAGCTGTTCGGGAAACGGCTCTTGCCGTTAATTGAGGGCCTGAGCCTAAGGGAGAGCGCGCTTGCCGTAAACTATTGGTGTACGGAAAACGTCGCTTACCGGTTTAACGACGCGCCTACCGCCGACGCCCTAACGGTGTTTAAACGGGGGCATGGCAGATGCGGGGAGGAGACGGTTTTCGCGGCGCTAGCCCTGCGCTCCGTCGGCATCCCCGCCCGGCAGGTATACGCCCGTCGTTGGTCGCACTGCGACGATAACCACGCATGGGTTGAGGTTTATGCGGACGGCGGATGGCATTATATGGGCGCGTGCGAGGCCGAGCCCGTGCTCGATCGCGGCTGGTTTACCAACGCAGCGTCAAAAGCTATGCTTATATGCTGTCAGGCGGATGCGGAATTGGTCGGCGATGAAGTTATCAGCGCATACGGCAAACGTATGCTCTTAAATGTTACTCCAAATTATGCGGACTGCGTTACGCTTGAGGTAAGCGCGTCCGTCCGGTCAGGCCATGTCGCGGGCGCCCGTATCGATATTCAAATAGCAAACTACTGCTCATTTCAAACCGTAGCCAGCGTCGTAACCGGCAGCGACGGATGCGCGCGGATACGGCTTGGGAAGGGTACGGTTTATCTTTTCGCGGCAAGCGGAACGGGTTTTACCTTCGCAGAGGTGAATACGAATACGGTAGACCAGGTTGAACTGCGCCTGGATTGTCCCATAGCGGACGGCGCTTACCGCTTTACGCAGGCCGTGCCCGCAGGCAGGGCGGCAAAGGAGCCGTTTGTTTATACGCCCGCCGATATTGAGCGCGCGCGGACAGCGGCAATGGCTTACCGCCATGCCCATCCCCCGGTTGACTGCGAGGCGTGGGCCTATCCCCCGCCTGATGAGATAACGGGCGAGTGCCGGCTCAAATGCAATCTGAGCTTTAAGCCTGAAAATCGCGTTAATATCGGTATAGAACGTTTTGAAAACGGCGCTTTCAGGCAGCTTGATCTCAGGGGCAGGGATTTTAGCGCGCTGGCGCTTCCCGCGGGCAGATACCGCATAAACGCCTGCGCAAGGCAAATAGACGGAGTGCTCAGCATCAACAGCAGCGTCGTAACGCTGTGCCGGTCCGGGCTTGAGGCGCGGCTTGATTTGCCTCCCCTGCAATTTGGCGGAAAGCTTTATTCGTACCAAATGCCGGAGCCTTTTAACAGGCAATGCGCTATTATTTGCTTCGCTGAAGATGACTCAGAGCCCGTACAGCACATTAAGAACGAGCTCAAAAACTGCCGCGCGCTGATGGACGGCATGGGTATAGAGGCGGTTATCGTGAATGTGGGGCGAATACCCGGCGCGAATACGCTGTTGCGCCGGATAAGAACCGGCCTTAACGTCGGGGATGAGCGCCTGCCGCTTACGGCAGCCGTGTATCGGGGGCTCGGCCTGTTCGCGTACGCCAACTATCATGTGGGCGCTGTTAAAAACCTGATGGAAATCATAAAGGCGGTAAGATAATATATGGACGTGAAAAGCAGATTAAGCCTGGCGGAATCCGTCATAAGGAGCGGGCGGTATAAGGATACGTGGGAATCCCTCGCGCAATATGAACCGCCGAAATGGTTCAGGGACGCGAAGTTCGGCGTGTTCATCCATTGGGGCGTTTATTCCGTACCCGCGTTCGGCAGCGAATGGTATTCACGCAATATGTATATTCAGGGTTCACAAGCCTATGAGCACCATATCCTGCGCTATGGAAAGCATTCTCAGTTCGGGTACAAGGATTTTATCCCTATGTTTTCAGCGGAAAAATTCAATCCTGAAGCATGGATGCGTCTCATTAAGCAAAGCGGCGCGAAATATGTGGTTCCGGTCGCGGAGCATCACGACGGGTTTCAGATGTACTCATCCGCCCTTTCGCGCTGGAACGCAGTTGAAATGGGGCCAAAGCGCGACGTTCTGGGCGAGCTTTTCCAGGCCGCGCGGGAGCGCGGCCTGACTGCCTGTCTGTCCTCCCATCGGCTGGAGCATTGGTTCTTTATGGGGCGCGGCAGGGAGTTTGACAGCGACGTATCCGGGTCAACCGGCAGGGATTGTCTTTATTGGCCTTCCCTTCCTGATCCCGATTTTAACGATGTGCTCGGGAAAATGGAGCCGCCCCGGGAATTCATGGAGGATTGGCTGGCACGAACCTGCGAGCTGATTGACGAATACCGGCCCGCGCTCATTTACTTTGATTGGTGGATCCACCATAAATCCGTTAAGCCATGGCTGCGCAAGGCCGCCGCGTATTATTACAACCGCGCCGAGGAATGGGGGCGCGAGGTGGTAATCAACTATAAGTACGACGCGTTCCCATTTGGAACCGCCGTGATTGACGTTGAACGCGGCCAATTTGCCGGTGCGCAGCCGTTCTGCTGGCAATCCTGCACCTCCGTGGCGCGTAATTCCTGGTGCCATACGCAAAACAACAGCTACAAGTCCGTAAACGAGCTCATTTGCAACCTCTGTGATATCGTAAGTAAAAACGGCTGCATGCTTTTGAATATCGGGCCGAAAGCCGATGGGAGTATACCGGATGAAGACGCAAGCATCCTCAGGGACATCGGCGCGTGGCTTGCCATAAACGGTGAGGCGATTTTCGGCTCAAGACCATGGCGCGTCAGCGGAGAGGGCGGCGTAAAAGTTACAGGCGGGCAATTCTCGGATTGCGAGCGCGCGGGGTATACCGCGTCCGATATACGTTATATGGTAAATAACGGGCGTTTATACGCCGTCGCGCTCGGTAGGCCAGAGGATGGACGATACCGGTTTACCGCGCTTAGGCAGGCGGAAAGCATCGATAATACAAACGCATTCTCGGGTATCATCAAGAGCGTATCGGCCTTAGGCAGAAGCGGCCCCTTAGCTTGGAGCCGCGATGAAAACTCCCTTACGGTCCGCTTGGAATCGGAAAGCGAAGGATATCCCGTGGTATTTAAATTTGAACTGGAGTAACAAACGATGGTAATACAAAACGCTCTGGTGTTTGATGAAAGCCTTGGGTTTGTACGGCGGGACGTTTTTATCAGCGGCCAATGGATTTCGGATTCGGATGATGGAAATACCGTAGACGCAGCGGGGCTATACGCCATACCCGGCCTCACGGACGTGCATTTTCATGGCTGCGCCGGATATGATTTGTGCGACGCGAGCGAAGACGCTATAAAGGGTATTGCCGAGTATCAGTTAAGAAACGGCGTAACGCAGATTTGCCCCGCGGCCATGTCCCTGCCCGTACCGAACCTAATGGATGTGATGCGTATCGCCGCCAATCACCGGCATGAAGGCGGCGCGTCGCTTATCGGCATAAACCTTGAGGGTCCGTTCCTCTCGCATAAAAAGCGCGGCGCGCATTGCGCCGCGTATCTGCGGCCGCCGGATGCCGATTTGTTTTGCCGCCTGAACGAAATGAGCGGCGGCATAATAAAGCTGGTTACATTAGCCCCGGAGTTGGGAGGGGCTATGGATTTTATCAAAAAAATTAAACGCTTCTCTACGGTATCTCTTGGGCATACCCAAGCCGATTACGATACAGCCCGCCGGGCGTTTGCGCATGGGGCGCGTCATGTAACACATCTGTTCAACGCTATGCCTCCCCTTCTTCACCGCGAGCCGGGCGTAATCGGCGCGGCGCTGGACGCGGGTGCGATGGTGGAATTGATAACCGACGGCCTTCACGTCGCGCCCTCGGCCGTACGCGCCGCGTTCAAGATGTTTGGCGATAGAATCATCATCATAAGCGACAGCATGCGCGCCGCCGGCATGCCGGACGGCGAATACGCGCTTGGCGGAGCGACGGTATATAAACGTGACGGCGCTGCGCGCTTGAGCGATGGGCGGCTTGCGGGTTCGGTATTGAATTTAATGGAGTGTATGCGCGCCGCGGTTGCTATGGGCGTTCCCCTTAATCGCGCGGTAAAAAGCGCCACCATAAACCCTTGCAGAGCGGTTGGCGCTGACAAAATATGCGGTACGATAGAAAAAGGCAAACTCGCCAATATTATATTGCTCGACTGCGGACTGAAAATTCGTAAGATACTGTTCAAAGGGGTTTTCATTTTTGAATCGCCAGCTTAAGGCGCTTTACCGGGTGAGGTTTGGTATTGCCCGTTTTACACCGTTCTTATAATCGCAATCCAATACGTTTCGCCGCCGTTTCTCAAAATCAGGACCATCAGGCGTATACCGGCTGTTAAGGGTTAACTCCCAGGCGCGAGATAGGCGCCGCGCCCGGAAGTTCACGCTATCCGCCTAACTATTATCCAATTATGCACTAGAAAACATCCTTTTTCACAGCCCCAATCATCCGCAGGGCAAGGACGGCATTGTTAAACATACTATATAGCTTCACAAAGCCTTTGTATCTTTTGCTGCTTATGTCAACTTTTAACTCTATTAATCAAGCATAATGATTTGCTTGAGAGAGGTGGTCGTGTAAACTCGAAAAACGTGTCATAGCTACTATTTCAACACACAGAACGGATCCGCGTTTCGGCGGATCCTTCCTGCTTGCTCATACGCTGCTTCTTGCAAAATAAAATTATGGCGCAACCAATAGTATATTCTAAAACGCATCCATCAAGCCGTTGCTGCGGACATACTTGCACGCTGCGTTTAACAGCCGGTTTCCGACGATATTGGTAAAGAGCGCGGCTCCCAGCATGATAAAGAACTCCACGTTGTGGCCCGCTAGCGGCTCAACCCCCAATATTGAGCTTCGGATGGAATCAATGGCCCAAGTCGTCGGAAGCGCGTAAGAAAGCGTACGCAGCGCACCCGGCATAAGCCGGATAGGGAGTATCAGGCCGGTCAGCACCTGTAACGCAAACGTAAGGATATTGGCCATGCCCGATATACTCTTATACCGAAGCGCCGCGGATGCCATAATTAACGATATGCCGAAATAATACAGCATGGCGAGCGCGAGGAACCCTAGCGCTTTTAGCAGCATATCCGGAGCCGGGGCCGCGATGATGGTGCAGATAGCGAGTATGATTATGGCAATCAGCCCCGTTGAAAAGGAATTACTCAAGGATAGACCGTATATATAGTCCGACGGCCTCATGGGTAAAAGCAGATTCATTTTCGCCGTACCCATCAACATTTCCCTCTCCACCTTCCCGGATATCTGCCATGCGTAATTGGAAAGAGAGAATACGGCGTATCCGATAGCGGCATATATGCCGCTATCCGTCGCCCCGCCTGTGAAATCCGTAAAGCGGTCGATGCCCATCACGGTAAGCATAAGAGCCCCGACGCCAATATAAATTAGGGGCGTTATTCCCAGCCACATGCAATTCATGGGATAACGGAAGAAAAATTTTATATCGTACTGGCAAACGCACAGGATTTTTTTAAGGGAATGGCGCTTCACGATAGTTCATCCTCCTGATTCATCTTTTTGAGCACATCATAGAGGTTCTTTTCTCTTAATACCACTTTGTTTTTTCCCAACCCGCCCCATTGCGTAATCGCCGCGTAATCCTCTAGCGGAACTTGGCTGAACAGGGAAACCCGATCAAAATACAATACGGATTGAGCGACATGCAGCCCGGCGCCATCCAAAATCAACCCGTTCATCTGCTCGGGGTGCATGCAATACACGTCCAGCACGCCTTCACCCGGAAGCGCGTCCAGCGCAGCCCGCGGGGTACCGTCAAAAACCAGCTCTCCCGCGTTGAGCACAATAAGCCTGTTGCACAAAAGCTCAAGCTCGGAAAGCTCATTCGAGCTTACAAGAATGATTTTCCCGCTGTCCGCCTGTTCATCCACAATATCCAGCAGCTCCGTTATCACATTTCCGTCAAGGCCTGCGAACGGCTCGTCCAAAATAAGCAAATCGTTATCTCCCAAAAGGGATAAAATGATGTTGAGCTTGACCTTCATACCCTTGCTGAACGTCCTTATCTGCCTTCCTGCGCTCTCGAGCAAGCCAAAACGCTTCAACAGGCGGTTCGTTTGCTCAGGCACGCCGTCCGTGCGGAAAATACCCTTAAGCTTGCAGAACCTGTCGACGTTTTCCCGCGCCGTTAAGCGCCAGTACAGCGCTCTGTCCGGATCAGCGAAGTATCCCATGCGGTTTTTGACGATCTCGGGGTTATGCGTGATGTCCTCTCCATCCAAAAGGTAGCTGCCGGATGTCGCTGTTATGACGGAGGAAAGGATATTTAACAGCGTTGATTTCCCGGAGCCGTTATTCCCAATAATTCCAACCACGTCCCCGCTTTTAAAGCTGAGGTTTAAGCCCGTCAGTGCCGCCCTCGGCGCACCGCGGTACGTTTTCGTAATATTACAAAGCTCGATTCTCATCGGCGGCCATCTCCTCGTCCATATTCTGGGTTACTCACCGTCAGCAGACTTATATCCTACCTGCCGCTCAACAAAATCAAAAACCTCGTTATAGCAGTCCGTCGCAGTCCCCTTCCTCAATATGCGGAACGGCTTGTTTCTTCCGTTTTTGATTATGCCCGGCGGGCAGAACACAACGGGGAAATACTTATAATACGATTGCCTGCTTACGCCCGCCCCCGCCTTCATGATAAACTCTCCAAGCTCGTTCTCATCCGCCAGGCGCAGGCTTTTGGCCTCGGAATCCTCTATCAGGGTCAGTATCCTTCGCTGCCGTTGAGCTTCAGGCCGCCCTGGGTTGTACGAGTTAAACACCAATACCTCAACCGGGACGTTATCAAAGCGTGAGCGCAAGGAATCAAACAGTGTTTTGCAGTTTACCGTAAGTTCGCTGTCATACGGGATTTTAAAGGAGCTTTCCCTGCCCCACAGGGTTATAAGCCACGAATCCTCCCCCTCCCGCTTGAGATCGACTACATCCTTCGTGCAGTAGCGGACCAGCGGAAAACGCACGTGTTCGCAAGTGGAAGTTATGGTCAAATAGCCTTTTCCCTCAGGAAGAACACTCTCATTGGCCTCCTTGGATAAGACCTCGAGAAAGTCACTTTTATGATGATAGAACTCGTTGCTCTTTCCCCGTTGAAATCCAACCATGCCGAACTCCATCATCCCATAGCACCTGGTCACGGTGATGTTCTTTTCCCTGAGCTTTTGCTCAAGCTTTTCGTCCATCATAACGGCGATAAGCCGGATTGGTTGTGCAAACGGTTTATCCAATCCGAGAAAATAATTGATTCCGCTCTGGGCGACGTCAAGAATATAATCCGAATTCAGCCAAAGATTCCTATCCGCTTCCCAGTCAAAGTATGTCAGCTCACACCGGTATTCCTTGAGCATCGCCGTGATGTTCACGTTGGCAAAGCTCTCTGGAACGTTCGTCGGTATGCAGAATCGGCATGGCCTGCCGCCGAAGTCTTGTTCAATCAGGTATTTGAGCGCTATTAAATAATTCGTGTCGTTAAGATCAGCCACAAATGAAAACGGCCTGCCCGTGCTTCCGCTCGTGATAATGGGTACGTCGCTCGGTTTATTTACAGCGTCGCAATCGTAACTCTTACCGTTGTCCTCCTCAAACCGGAACAAATCGCCCCTGCTTAAAACCGGGATTTCGCATTGCGCCAGGTTTTCTTCAGTAATGCCATGGCTTTGATAAAACCATCTGTAAAACGCGTGCTTTTGATACGCTGCGCGAGCAGTCTTTTGAATGATATCGGTCATCTTATGTAAACCTCCTTTAAAAAACCACGCAGCCATCTTCGACCAGCGATCTGGACATAAAGCAAACCGGTTCGCTTAAATCACCGTGCGCGCCAATTGATTCTGAACCGCAGCCCCCGCCGCACAAACATGAAACCGGGCATGCCCTGCATTTATCAAATTTCGCTATGCTGAAACCCTTCCACTTACCATAATTGGCGTTAAAAGCTGGGGAAGCGTTGATATTGCCAACCGCAAACCGCTTATCAGATACCCTCTCCATACAGCTGAAAATATCTCCGCCCGGCATGAAAACCAGATGCTTGCCCGTATATGCGGCGCAAAACAGAAACTTGGGCGCGCCGAACGGGAACCCCCCGTATCCTCCCGGCCTCTCATAATGGGCTGATTTTGAATCCAGCTTAAAACCCCGTTTGAGCGCATGCTTGCTTACTCTGCTTAATGCATTGAGCGTTTCAAGCCCATTTTCCAGGCATTTCGTTTTATAATCGTTGTTAAACTGAGTATTGCTTATCGCCATGTTCGCCGAAATCACCGCACGGGCTTTGTTAACGCCGGCGGCTTCAATAATTTCAAGCAGCTCATCCGCATAGCCTATTGAATCCTTATCAAAATTCATACGTATGACGACGGGCAGTTTTTCCGAAGCATACACAATATTTGAGATGATGCGCTCAAAGCTCGGCCCCCCGCCTCTTAGCGGCCTTCTTTCATCATGTATGGCGGGCGGTCCGTCTACGGTAACCTGTACCGACAGGTATGAGCCAGATTCGGCAAGGAAATCCACCGTCTCCTTATCCAATAAATATCCGTTTGTGATGAGCAAATAGTCCTTTATCATGGACGGGAATTCCTCTTCAATTCGTTTATGGGCATATCTGAGCGCCGCTTTGTTCAAGAGCGGCTCGCCGCCGAAATATGCGATACGCATTACGCTCGTATCATGCTTCTCAGCCATACCCCGCACAAACCGGATGACGGAATCCACCTCGTCCAAAGTCATATAGTTGTTTACATGCCGTTCATAACAATACGGGCATTTAAAGTTGCAGTCCTCCGTTAACGCCAAGATCACGTTAAGCTCATCTTTTCCCCTAAATTCCTCAATTCGTCCGGCGAAAGCCGCGTCCTCATCCGAACTTTCATCCACATAAATTGAAGCGTTGAGTAAAAAATCCTGTTCTTCGCTGTCAAAAGGAGAATCGTTTTTAAGCGAAGACAAATTGAGCTTTGTATTGGTACATATATAATCCCTTTTTGCCGCATCGTCTAACTCGGCTATGCCGCCGCTGATATTGCCTACTATATAATAAGATCCGTTTAATTTTAGTAAATGGGCGTATCGTGAACGAACCAACAAACCTTCCATATTCAATCTCCTGTAATGCCGCGCCCGTCCGGGCTGCGCCTTTAAAGACAGGCGGGCGCCTTTTATATCGCGTCGGCGGCGCCCGGCCTCTCATCCGCATGGATGCGTTAACGCATCACATTTCATGGCAGGTATGCCCGGTTAAATCTGCGCTACCTGCTGGCTGCCCGCGTGGCCGTCAAAACAGCAGTTGCTGGCAGCTTCCTCAACCTTCATGGTCTGTTGGATGATCTTCATAATCAAGTCTCCTTTCATGATATTTTTGCGGAAAGGGCGGTTGGCCGTTGCCGCCGCTTCTCGCTTTATTCCAAAGCCGTTATAGGAATGTATTATCCGCTTATATAACCCGGGCTATATTTATTTATCAATCCTATTACGGCGTTCGGCAGTATTATCCATTCAGCCATTTATAATATATATATGGCCGTTATTTTTACGGTTACGGACTATTAAAGTTGATTCGTGGTCTTGCTCCCTTTTGAGTTGTTATCAGACTGCTAGCGACAGTTGTAAAGCAATCGTCACAACTCGAGCATATCTATATAGACCCCCCAAATGCAATAAGGCGGCTTATCAATACCAAAGTCGGAAATTTTCTTCATACTTGTTACTGCCAATATAACAGTAATCTATAAATTCAAACGCAGATTAACTGCTGTGCTTAACAATGAATCTCAACAAAGTTTCTCAAGATGACATGAATTGATAATTTATATTGCAATTCATGCAATCATCTTTGTTAATACTCATAATACATTGCGGATGTCGGATTTTGCAAGTAGATATATTGAATATACGCATATATAAAAACATTAATTATATTCATAATAGAATTGTATAGTCAAAATTCAGCACTTTTACCATATATAAATCGATAAACCAAAAAAAGCGCCAATATACTTCATTTTTACCATGGTAAATTGTTTTTGTTATACTATAAGTTAAATATTTCGATTGGAATCAACATGTAACCCCATAAAAAATTCATCATAATCGACACATAAGATTTGTTTTAAAATTACCAAATCAGAAACTTTAATATTTCTGTATCCGCCTTCGATTTTTGACAGCGCAGTTTCCGAAATGACGCTGCCATATAGCTGCATCTGCAGTACAAGGGCGGTTTGCGTTAAGCCTCTCTGCTTCCTCAACCGTTGTATACTCCGTCCTATATTCATATCCTGAATTAATTTGTTCACTTAAGGAACCCCTTTACCCAGCATTTACAGCTAACCTGATATTGATTATATTGCCCACGGGTGGTAAAATTATTGACTAGATAGTCAAGTTATTGAAAGCATCGCTTGACTTAATCATATTCCCGCACGATTAATAATTAACCTGTATAAATTATAAGCGGTATAGCGTCAACTAACGTGTGACTATCCTGATAATGAATATGGGGCAAAAACTTCGGTATTGAAAGGGTGAAATGAATTTATGAATATAGCCAAACTTAAGCAGTTCATGCATGAAAACGCTTTAGACTGCAACTCTTTATCCGCCCTGATCTCTGAAAAGGCCCGTATTTGCCTAGAACCGGACGAAATCAATAAACTAATAACTATCAATAAAGTTGGCTTTTTAGCCGCACATGCCGTTGCTCTTACAATCGGCATGGTTTACCTCGATATGGATTATGAGGTGTGGAGCGCGTGATAGCGGCTGCTAAGCTGCCGCTTTAGCATTCAAAGGGGCTTTTCTTTTCTTTCGCGAAAAACCTGATATACTAATTTTAAACGTTCAAGGAGGAAGGGCTGTGCAGCTTGAGAGGCTATTTGGTATTGTATATATCCTAATAGATAAAAAGCGCGTAACAGCGCGGGAACTGGCGAAGCATTTCGAGGTATCCAGCCGGACAATACTGCGGGATATCGATACGATTTGCGCCGCCGGCATACCCGTATATACCATGCAGGGCAAAGGCGGCGGCGTATTTATGATGGAAAACTATATTCTGGACAGAGCATCCATTACTGATGAAGAGCAAAATCAACTTCTGTTCGCGCTCAAAAGCATGGCTTCGTCCGAACATGTGCAGGCTGATTCTCTGCTGGCGAAACTTCGCGCGCTGTTTAACAAAACCGATACGGATTGGATCGAGGTAGATTTTTCGCCATGGGGAGACGGCCGCAAAGATAAAGGGAAATTCGAGCTGCTAAAACAATCCATAATGCAATCAAAGGCACTGCAATTTTCGTATGCAAGCTCATACGGCCGGCTTAGTAAACGACGCGTATATCCGTTAAAGCTCGTATTCAAATCCAGCTCATGGTATTTACAGGCGTATTGCACCGACAGGCAGGATTATCGTACATTTAAGGTAAATAGAATACAATCCTGTGAAGTGTCGGACGAAAGGTTTATGCGAGAACTTTATAAATCTCCGCCGATTAATCAAATTAACCAGACCGCAGGCGGTTTTCTTAAGGTAAAAGTCGAGCTTCCGGTTCATATGGCTTTTCGCGTTTACGATGAATTTTGGCCCGATGACATTGAAAGGGCCTTGGATGGAGGATTTATTATAACGACGTATTTACCGGACAGTGGGTGGCTGTATAGTTATTTATTATCCTTCGGTCCGGGGATTAAAGTTTTGGAGCCCTCTAAGGTAAAGGAAACGCTTATAAATATGCTTGACAAAATGAAAAGCGGATTATAGAAATCACTTGCTTTAAGCAGAGCGCGTGATAAATAAGTGTTCTTACATTCGCTTTGAACGTTTACGGCCATTCCCCGCCAGGAAAATTAATCAGCTCAAGCGCCGACGCTATTTGAATGCAAACTCCGAATGAACCGTGGTTTCATAAGCGTCAAGAGCTTAATATTTTTAGAATAAACAGCGCCCGATAGGTATTGAACCTTCCTTTCGCAGTGGATTCAAGAGGGAAATGGATGGATTTTTTCCACATAGCTCGTTCCGCGATTAACGCCGCCTTTAAGAACCGCAGCTTTTGTTAAATCTAACCTTTCATTAAAGTAATGCTAGTTAACGATACGCCTTGCATTCATTTAAGTTCATTCAAGACTCAGCAACAGTTTATGGATTATATGATTTGCATGTCTGAAGTTGAAATATATTATTTAAAGCCGTGAATACTAGAAATTAAAATCCAAAATAAACATGACGCACAGTTGTCATGTTACATGGGTTATCATTAACTTAAGTTAAAACTAATAATCGAAAAGGAGAACTTAAATAATGGAAGCAAACAGAGAATTTTGTCAATCATGCGGAATGCCGTTGGTTAACAAGGAAGTTTTAGGAACAAACGCGGATAACACAAAAAATGAGGATTATTGTAAATACTGCTTTGAAAAAGGCTCGTTTACCTCGGACTGCACGATGGAGGAAATGATTGAGTTCTGCGTACCGCACATGACGGAAACCGGCATGAGTGAGGAACAGGCGCGCAGTATGATGCGTGAGTTTTTCCCCGCTATGAAGCGTTGGAGAAAATCGTAAGTAGTTGTTTAACCGCGTTAGCAATAGATTGATGAATAGTCAAGAGGAGCCAGTTTTATGTTAAGACAGATTATCGCCTGCCAAAACCCATACCGGACAGCCAGGCTATATGAGAGCGCCGGATGGATAATCGAGTTTTCAACCCCGCCTAAGGGCGGGGATCCACTGGTTGGCGTTTAGCTTTGTGAGAATAAGGTATTGCTTGGCGTTACCGAGGGATATGTGCGAGAGCAGGATATTGGCAGTATTGGATACGGTATTGTGTTTTATATTGACGGACCCAAAACCGTTATCAGCGCGGTTCATAAAGCGCACAGGGTTTTCAATCCAACGGATATCGCTTTAAGATCGTGGGGCGATTCGGCGTTTGATGTAGTAATCGGCGGTATTCGTTTTATGATTGCATCAAAAAGTTAATTTAAAAACGTTCAGGCATGACTTCGTAATTATAGTAGCTTTATGCGCGGTAAATCATGAAGAGTGTCAATAAATTGAATTTTTAAAGCAAGGTTAGCTTGGCCGCTTTTCGTTATTCACAAAATATACGTTAAGCGGCTTTTGAGCGCTTGCCCATTGCTAAAGCTATGAACCGCATCCTGATTTAGATTCTTGTGTTAACACTAAATTGTAACCGTAAACCGTCTTGCTCATATATGCGTGCACCCAACGCTCCTAGCACGCCTGTACATTGCATTTCATATAGCTTTTATAGCTTTTTAAATTCAATGTTGGCTGTATATACACTCTTTACAACAGTCAAATTCTAAATATCGAAAAGCGGCCTATCGGCCGCTTCAGTAAATTATTAAGCATGAAGCTCTGTTTATCACGCCTCAGGTTCAATCAGCCCGTAGTTGCCGTCCTTACGTACATACAACACGTTGATATCGCCCGTATCCGAATTGGAAAAGACATAAAAGGAATGCCCAAGCAGCGCCATTTGGAGAGATGCCTCGTCGATACTCATGGGCTTGATGTCAAACCGTTTAACGCGGACAATATGCGGCCCTTCCTCCTCAACATCTTCATAGCTGTCGCTAAAAACCGGCTCGGAATATCTGAAAGCCTCTGCTTTTAAGCTTTTTTCCAGCTTGGTTCTATGCCGAATAATTTGTTTCTCCAACTTGTCAAGGACGTTATCAATTGATGCGTACATATCGCCGGTTACTTCCTCGCCGCGAATAATGCCGCCGGGATATGGAATTGTTACCTCAACGATGTGTCGGTTGCGTTCAACGGCCATGGTAACCTTTACCTCGGCGTCCCTGGGGAAATACCTATCCAGTTTGCCTACCTTTTTTTCTACCAACTCTCTTAGATAATCGGATACCTCAATGTTCTTACCGGAAATGGTTATACGCATGGTTCCAGCTCCTTTCCAGCGCCGGCCGTCTATCCGGCGCCTATCCATTTTATCTTCTTTTATTATAACAAAAATCCTGCAAGCGCGTATCACAAAATCGTGAATTTCTTATGACGCGATACCGCCTTGCATCGCACTATCAGAGGCCGACGCAAAGCGGTATAGTATACAGTCAATTCGTACTTAAATCAGGTTTTCAGGGTTAAGACAGTCAAGCTCAGGCAACGTAAAGCGACCGTCCTTTCGCACGAGCACGCCGTCAAAATACATTTCTCCCCCGCCATACTGAGGCGTTTGAATGCATACCAGATCCCAATGCAGGCTTGACTGGTTGCCGTTATCGCAATCATCGTAAGCAGCGCCCGGAGTAAAGTGGAACGAGCCGGCTATTTTTTCGTCAAACAGCGTATCCTTCATGGGAAAGGTGATGTACGGGTTCACGCCGATTGCAAACTCCCCGACATAACGCGCGCCCTCGTCAATGTTAAACACATGGTTAATGCGCTCTATGTCGTTCGCATCCGCCTTGATTATACGGCCGTTTGAGAACGTTAGTTTTACGTTCTCATACGTGTAGCCGTCCCTCACGGATGGAGTGTTGTAGCTGATAACGCCGTTAACGCTGTCCCGAACGGGAGCCGTAAATATTTCGCCGTCCGGTATATTGCAGTGACCCGCGCATTTAATAGCAGGCAACCCGTCGATGGAAAAGCTAATATCCGTACCCGGCCCAACAATGCGGACCTTATTCGTTTTCTCCATCAAATCCTTGAGAGGATCCATCGCTTTGTCCATTTTTGAATAATCAAGATTGCATACGTTGAAGTAATAATCCTCAAACGCCTCAGTACTCATGTCCGCCATCTGTGCCATTGAAGGCGTGGGGTATCGCAAAACAACCCACCGTGTCTTAGGTACGCGCACCTTCCCATGCACCGTATTCATATAATGCGCGGAATAAAGCGAAAGCTTATCCGCGGGGACATCGGACGTTTCTGCATTATTGCTGCCGCCCCGTATCCCGATAAACGCCTGCATCCGGCTCATCATCTGTGCGTCTATTTCCGCCTTGAGCTTTAGCTGCTCCTCATTGCAGCCTTTAATAAACTCCCTGTCCACGCTCTTTTTCTCAAGCCATACGAATGGATTGGCTCCCACCTCGTAGGCTTCGCGAATCAGGGCCTTAACCAGCATATCGTTATCGCCAATCGACTCAATCAATACGTTCTCGCCCGCCTGCACTCCGCAGGAAAAGCGTATCAGGTTTTTCGCAAGCTGCGTTACTCTTGGATCCTTCATTGCTAAAATTCCTTTCTGTGATAAAATAAAACGAACTATAATTGTTTAATTATATCGCGTTTTTCCGCTCCTTTGTTATGATGGCGGTTATATATTTCATCCAAATTACAAAAGATAAGCTGATTAATCATTCTAAGGAGGAAGGCATGGACGTTTTAAAAATCGTACTGACAGCGTCGGCGTCGTTTATCATATTGTTTTTACTGACAAAGCTTATGGGGAAGCGGCAGATTTCCCAGCTGACGCTGTTCGATTATATTAACGGCATTACCATAGGCTCCATCGCCGCGGAGATGGCGACCAACCTGGAGGACAACGTACTGCTTGCGCCTACCGCCATGGTTATATTCGCATTGCTGACCATATTATTCAATGTGCTCACCACGAAATCTATTCTGTTCCGCCGCATCATAACGGGTAAGGCGCTCATCCTTTACAGCGGCGGCAAGCTGTATTGCAAAAACCTATCCAAAGTGCATATGGACGTCAATGAGTTTTTATCCCAATGCCGCATGAACGGCTATTTTGATCTTTCCAACATCCATACCGCCGTGATGGAACCCAACGGCCAAATAAGCATACTCCCCGTTTCGACGCAGCGGCCCGTAACGCCGCAGGATATGAGCTTGTACCCCAAGCAGGAGCAGCCGGCTATAACCATTATCATAGACGGTAAGATAATGCAAAGAAACCTTAAGCATACCGGAAAGGATGAAGCGTGGCTGACCGAACAGCTTTCGCTACAAAACATTGAATCGCCCGAGGAGGTTTTTCTGGCAATTTATGAAAGCTCCGGCAAGCTTGCGGTGTTTGAGCGCATTGACGATAACTTCAACTGGGACATATTTCAATGAGGCGGGATTGAAGATGCGTTTGCGGACGTTCTATACATATTAACTCCAGCCGTTTCGGTACTCTGTTGATAAGAGCCATATTGTATGGTAGACTGCAAATATACGCGCGGCATGCGCTGTTTTAAATCTAGAAATTGGTGAAATATCCTAATGACGCATAGTGCATTTACAAGAACGGAGCTGCTGTTCGGACATGAAGCGATGGAACGGCTGTACGCCTCGCATGTGGCGATCTTCGGCTTAGGCGGCGTTGGCTCTTACGCCGCTGAATCGCTCGCGCGCTGCGGGGTGGGCGCCCTCTCTTTAATTGACAGCGATACGGTGAGCGTGACGAACATCAACCGGCAGTTGGTAGCGACCGTTGATACGGTGGGCCAGTTAAAGACCGCCGTTATGGGCCGGAGGATAATTAGCGTTAATCCCCTGGCCAAGCTACATCTTCACCCGGTCTTTTACAACGAGGAAACGGCGGGGATGTTCAGCTTAAAATCGTTCGATTATATTATTGACGCGATTGATACGGTATCCTCCAAGCTCCTTTTGATTGAAAACGCCAGGCGCTGCAACACGCCCATAATCAGCGCTATGGGAGCGGGAAATAAGCTTGACCCAAGCAGATTTAAAGTAGCGGACATCAAGGATACATCCGTTTGCCCGTTAGCGCGCATCATGCGTAAAGAGCTAAAGAAGCGCGGGGTAACGGAGCTTAAGGTTGTTTACTCTACCGAACCGCCCCATTCCCATTCAGATGGGCATGATTTTTACGAAGATCTTCCGCCGGGCCGCCGGCAAACGCCGGGCAGCACTCCCTTTGCCCCGGCTGTCGCTGGCCTTCTTCTCGCCTCGGAGACCGCGCTTTATCTGGCGGGCGAGCGAAATTAATCTGGGTATATATGCTTATATTAATATCCTAAAAAACGAGTTGGGATTTAATTAACTTAAGCAAGCGAAACGCGCGGTAAATTATCTGTTATAGAACATTCAGTCTAATACCCGGCCGCTTCCGATTTTAAACTACAATAAATCGCAGCGCTTATTCTGCGCACCTCACAGATGAATTTGCCGCTTATCAATATCGCCTCTAATCCATAAACTCCATTAGCGCCGAGTTCTCCATATCAAGCCCCTGCTCGGTAAGGCGCATACGTCCCCCGCTTATAACCAGCCAACCTTTTTTCGCAAGCCGCTCAATGGCTTTGCCATAAATTGATGTTATAGGCTTGCCGAACCGCTGTTTAAAGGCGTTGAGTGTTATCCCCTCAACCATGCGCAGACCAAGCATAATGCACTCAAACATCTCTTCCTCGCGCGGGATTGCGCTCAGGCTGGACGGTGCGTCCTGCCCGAAATACGCTTCAAGCGTCGCGGCGTTCTCCCACCGCGTCCATCGTCCGGCAACGCGCATGGCCGAATGCGCGCCGAGGCCGAGGCCTAGGTATTCGCCGTTTTGCCAATAATTCAAATTATGCCGGCAAGCGCGTCCGGGGAGTGCGAAATTGGAGATTTCATACCTCATATAACCCTCCCGTTCTAAGAACGCATACCCCGCTTCCTGCATGGCGCAAACCGCGTCCTCATCCGGGAGCGCCTCTCGAGAATCAATAACCGCGTCGTAAAGCGGCGTATGCTCCTCAAGTATCAGCGAATATGCAGATATGTGTTGTGGACCCATATCACAAACCTTTTTCAACGTATCAAGAAACTGCCATGATTCCTGGGCGGGCAGGCCGTACATCACATCAACGTTTATGTTGTTCATACCCGCGTCGCGCAAGGCGTAAAAAGCGCCTGTAAACTGTTCAAACGAGTGGATTCGGCCAATGCGCTTAAGCAGCCCTCCGTCGGCGGATTGAAGGCCGATAGAAACCCGGTTAATCCCCGCCGCCGCATACTCCGTTGCTTTTTCAGCGTCAACCGTACCCGGGTTGCATTCCATAGTTATTTCAGCGCCAGCGTCAAGCGCAAAACAGCGGCGGATTTCATCAAGTAATTTCGTCGCAGCTCCCGGGGGCATCAGGGAGGGAGTGCCGCCTCCGATAAAAACGCTGTCAAACACGCGGCCGGACGCAAGGCTTACGCAACGTTCCGCCTCCGCCCTGAGCGCATTGAAATACTCACGCATACGATTAGCCGCCGTAAACGACGGGAAATCGCAATATGCGCATTTTTTTACGCAGAAAGGTATATGGATGTATATCCCAGGCATAGTCCCTTGCTCAGTTTATTTTTAAAACGCTCATAAAAGCCTCGCTCGGCAACTCCACCGAACCGACCTGCCTCATGCGCTTTTTTCCCTCTTTCTGTTTCTCCAGCAGCTTCTTCTTACGCGTTATATCGCCGCCGTAGCATTTGGCCAATACATCCTTACGCACAGCCTTAACGGTTTCCCTTGCGATAATCTTGCCCCCGATAGCCGCTTGAATCGGTATCTCAAACTGCTGGCGCGGGATAACGTCCTTGAGTTTTTCAGCCACGGCCCTACCCTTTGCGTACGCCTTATCCTTATGTACTATGGTTGAAAGCGCATCGCAAATATCGCCGTTGAGCAGAAAGTCTAACTTAACTAACTCAGAGCGTTCGTACCCTGTAAGCTCATAGTCGAACGATGCGTAGCCGCGGCTGCGCGATTTAAGTTGATCAAAAAAGTCATATATTATCTCGTTAAGCGGAAGCTCATATTCCAACCGAACACGCGTTTCTTCCATGTACTTCATGTCTTTAAACACGCCGCGCTTTTCCTGGCACAGCTCCATGATTGCGCCAACATGCTCGGTAGGCGTCATGATTTGCGCCATAACCATAGGCTCTTCCATATAAGCTATATCGGTAACTGATGGAAGGTTCGTCGGGTTGTCGATGGTTAACTCCCGTCCGTCCGTCATTTTTATCCGGTAAATAACGCTCGGCGAGGTCGTTACAAGAAATAGGTCGAATTCCCGCTCCAGCCTTTCCTGTACGATCTCCATATGAAGCAGGCCCAAAAAACCGCAGCGGAAGCCGAAACCAAGAGCCAGCGAAGTTTCCGGCTCAAAAGAGAGCGCCGCGTCGTTCAGAGCAAGCTTGTCGAGCGAATCGCGCAGGTTTTCATAATCCGCGCCGTCCGCCGGGTATATGCCGCAGAACACCATGGGGTTGGCCTGCTTGTATCCGGGCAGCGCCTTGGCAGCCGGGTTATTAGCATCCGTAAGCGTATCGCCCACCTTGGTTTCCGCTACGCTTTTTATTGAAGCGCCGATATAACCCACCTCGCCAGCGCTCAGCTCCGGGCATGGTTTAAGAGCGGGCGAAAAAATCCCTACCTCCGTTACGTCATATTCCTTACCTGAAGCCATGGAGCGGATACGCATGCCGGGCCGAACGCAACCTTCCATAATCCTAACATAGCTCAGCGCGCCCTTATAATTATCGTAAATGCTGTCAAAAATCAGCGCGCGAAGCGGCTCGTCCGACGAGCCGGCGGGCGGAGGGATGATTTCGACCAGCCGCTCCAGCACCTGTTGAACGTTCATCCCCGTTTTCGCTGAAATCAACGGGGCGTCCTCGGCGGGAAGGCCGATAATATCCTCGATTTCTTTTATAACATATTCCGGCTGGGCGCTGGGAAGGTCGATTTTATTGATAACGGGCATTATTTCAAGACCATTGTCCAGAGCGAGATAAACATTGGCAAGAGTCTGCGCCTCGATCCCCTGAGTGGAATCCACCACCAGTACCGCGCCCTCGCAAGCCGCAAGGCTGCGCGAAACCTCGTAGGTAAAATCCACATGCCCCGGCGTATCTATTAGGTTGAACATATACCGCTTACCGTCGCTGTGGGTGTAAAACATGCGAACCGCGGCCGCTTTTATGGTTATTCCGCGTTCGCGCTCAATATCCATCGTATCAAGGAGCTGGGCCTCCATATCGCGCGCAGCAACGGTATCCGTCAATTCCATCATTCTGTCAGCGAGCGTGGATTTGCCGTGATCAATATGCGCGATAATGCAAAAATTACGGATCAGGTCCTGTTGGTATGCCATTATATAGAAATCCTCCATGGCAAAGTATCAAAGAGAATCATACTTGAATATCGTTAAAAATGCAAGCGCGCCCTGCTCCATATTCTTTACGGCGCAGGGCGCGGACGCCGCAATGAGCTCATTAGCACCAGCGCGGCCCATCTAATATAAAATCTACGAACCCGCTATTTGATTTTGCCGCCGTACTTGGCTTCAATTACCCTTGCAAGGGAGACGGCGTACGCGCGTATCGCCTCCTCACTTTCGCCCTCAAGCATAATCCGTATAAGCGGCTCGGTTCCGGACGCGCGCACAAGCGTACGCCCGCAATCGCCAAGGGCCGCTTCAACGCCTTTTATCCTCTCCCTGATAAGCTCATCGTCCATTGCAAGAGCTTTAACAGCGTTGTCAACCTCAACGTTGACCAGCACCTGAGGAAATAAAGGTATTTCGTTCGCGAGCGTGGACATCTTTTCGCCGGACTTTTTCAGCACGTTAAGCACCTGTATGGCGGTTAGTACGCCGTCTCCCGTGCTGTTATGATCCAGAAATATGATATGCCCGGACTGTTCTCCGCCGAGCGAATACCCCTCGCGCATCATGCATTCTAGCACGTAACGATCGCCAACGGCCGTTTCCTTTAGCTTTACGCCTTCGTCACGCATTCGCTTTTTGAGCCCAAGGTTGGACATAACCGTTATGACCAGCGTTTCGTTTTTTAAGCGCCCTTCACGCTTCATGGCAATCGCGCACATACCCAGAATTCTGTCGCCGTCTACGATGTTGCCGCGTTCATCGCAGGCGATTACGCGGTCGGCGTCCCCGTCAAACGAGAAGCCTACGTCCGCACCCAGCTCCGCGACAAGCTGGCGAAGGCGCTGAGGGTGCGTTGAGCCGCACATTTCGTTTATGTTATGCCCGTCTGGTTCATCTTCAAACGATACAACATTAGCGCCAAGGCTCGTAAGCACATCCTTTGCAATATGCGAGGCCGCTCCGTTTGCGCAATCCAAAACTACGAATAAACCCTCAAAAGACGTTTTCGCCGTTGAGCGAAGGAACTCCCGGTATTCGCGCTGTGCATGCTTCGCCCGTATAATGCGCCCCACGTCTCCGCCTGTGGGTTTCGGCAGACGATCCCCGCCGCATAAGATCGCCTCTATTTTATCCTCCAGTTCGTCGGAGAGTTTGTTGCCCCTGTCGTCAAACCATTTAATTCCGTTATATTCCATAGGATTATGCGAGGCGCTTACCATAACCGCCGCGTCCGCCTCGTACAAACGAACTAAATACGCCAGCGCGGGCGTTGGCAGAACGCCGATATCCAGCACGTCGCCCCCTACCGAGCAGATACCGGCCGACAGGGCCGCGCAGAGCATATCCGCGGATTTGCGCGTATCGCTGCTCAACAGGATACGCGGCCGATGCACCTCGCTTGTAAGCACATACGCTCCGGCCGCGCCGATGCGCATCGCAAGCTCGCAATTCAGTTCAGTATTGGCAATCCCCCTCACCCCGTCCGTACCAAACAATCTCGCCATGTTTGCCTTACCCCCCGCTTTACGCTTTTAAACCAAGAGATCTTCAGCCGCCGTTGTCGCGGCCACCGCCCCGTCCGCCACAGCCGTTACTATCTGCCTCAACGGAGTATTACGCACGTCCCCGGCGGCATATACGCCCTTAACGGAGGCGCGCATGTTCGGATCCGTAACAATATAGCCGCCCTCGTTTAACTCCAGCTGGCCCTCTACAAGCTTGGAGTTTGGCGTAATACCAACAGCCACAAACAGACCGTCAACCTTCATATCCGTTTCCGTTTGATTTAAAAGGTTCTGAATTTTTATCCCGCTCAGGCGCGCGTCGCCATGCAGCCCCGTAACAACGCTGTTCCAAATAAAATGGATATTGTCTTCACTTTTGGCGGCACGCTCAAGCGCATGCGACGCCCGAAGCTGATCCCTTCGATGGATCAGGTAAACATCCTTGGCAAAACGGGCGATAAACACAGCGTCCGACACCGCGGTATCGCCCCCGCCGACGACTGCGACAGTCATTCCTTTAAAAAACGCTCCATCGCATGTCGCGCAATAGGATACCCCGCTGCCTGTAAAACGCTCCTCACCGTCTACTCCCAGTTTGCGGGGCGTAGCGCCGGTTGCAATGATGACCGAAAGCGCTTCATGCTCAATTCCGTCGCAGACAATCCGCTTAGGGTCTTGGCCGAGTATTAATGACGAAATATTACCGTTAAATATCTCCAAACCAAAGCGTTTTGCCTGTTGTTCCATATTTATGCCGAGAGTATACCCGTCGATGCCTTGAGCGAATCCCGGATAATTATCAATTTGATTCGTTTTAGCGGCCTGACCCCCTACAAACATCTCCTCAAAAAGCGCGCATTTTACTCCGCTTCTGGCGGCATAAAGCCCAGCAGCCAAACCGGCGGGACCTCCGCCGATAATCGCTATATCAATCATAAGAATCTCCTTAGCTATAAAGATTTTTTTATTATACCCCAAAGCTGTTAAAACCTCAACAAACGGACGAATTGCGCCGCCTAGGTTATGATTAACTATTCGTTTTATAGGCTGGTTTTTTACTTAAAAAGAACGCCCCCGCAAGGGTATATATCAATATATGATATGCTCCTGGCTGAGTATTCGCCTTCTTAAAATCTGCCGCATACAACAATAATCAAAATTAAGGAAAGCGGCAAAGCCGCTCTCTTCAGCCTATCAAAAAAACCCGGGGTTGGGTCAAATCCGTAACCCCCATAAGGCTTTCAACCGAACCTGACGACATGTGCGTCAGATTCGGAATGCCTTAAGCAGCAAGGGTTTCTTTGCACGGGGCGCTGACCGCTCCAATGTAAAGCGATCCGTGTTAACTCGAAAAACGTGGCGAGCCACTTTTTCGACACAGTAAGGAAAGCGGCAAAGCCGCTCTCATGTAAATAAAGTTATGTATGTTAGCCTTAATCAATACAAATTATTAAAATGGCTCGCAATGAATTGGCCCGCCGGGGCACCAGAAGGTTACGATCTCATACTCCTTGCCGCATATGCCGCATACCAGACCATAAGTATGCTCGTCAGCGTCGTAGTTATGCCCGCGATCAATAAAACGCTCGGGACGATGAGCGCAGCCGTTATTCATACCGCTGGCAAGTACGGGTATGCTTAAACCTAAAATAAGCGTCACTAAAATAATACTAATAAATTTCCTCATGTCTCCAGCTCCTTTTAAAATATGTGTTTTATTTCCGACATAGTCACCTTTTGAGCAGGTATCAAACAAACATAAGCATCATTCCATCCATCAATTTTTTTAATGATATACTGATATAGAAGTTTTTGTCAATTTATATTATACCATTATCATTTAACAGCTTGCGCTTATCATGTCAACTTATATAAAATGTTTTATATTCTATTTATATATAGTTCACAGAGACAAGCGTTCCCTCGGTATTTGTAGCTGTACAGCAGCTTCGCCTCCGCCGCCCCGTTCGTACCCGTACGCACCTCGGACGCTAGCTGTGAATCCGCATAGGTATAGCTTGTGTTCTTTAAAGTCCCCCTGTTCCCGGTTATCGTGATTACACGCTTCCCCACACGCATGCCGTTTTCATCGTACGTGAAGGCGAGGTTATCGTTCTCGTTCTTCATCTGCCGCAGCTGCCTGCCGCTCCACACCATTTCATATCCCCGGTAGCCGATCGGGTTGCCTATCGCGTCATAGGTGATTTCTTCGCCGTTGTAGTTTACGAGCAGATCCTTCCATGCGCCGTCATAGGAATAGGTATATTCATCCCCTTGGAACCATGGGGAGGAACTCGGATAGCGTGTAATCATATTCCTTTTTTGAGAGGATGTTGCCGTTCCCGTCATACGTATACACATAAGCGATCGGTTATGTTGTGTTACATTATTTAAAGAAGCGTCTAACTCTTTTGACGCTTCTAAAACATTGGAAGTGCTAAAAATTACTTTATAATAGTTCTAAATTACTATCATCCAAAATTTTTTTAGCAATAATCTCGCATTCACCTATACTCTTTTTAAAAGAAGTTCTCCCGAAAGACTCTACAAAAACCGCATATATTATTTTATCAAGATTCTGCTGATTCCTCTTGAATAACTCCATTATCTTTACGCATTCTCCATCATATTCATCACTTGGAGCATGTGACATTAAATTTAAAGGATCCCAATCATTTAAATATTTTTTTAAAAATTGTATTTTCAAAAGGTCGGACTGCAAATTGTGTAACCCCTCTTATTTACTTTTGCTGGACAGCATCCTGCCCGGCATATTTAACCATAGCACCAAAAAATTATCCGAAATCCCATGAGACACCTCATAATGGTCTTCGAGCGAAATTGGAAATATTGATGCAAATCAAGCATTATTGAATATCACGTATATAATTCAAATGGAATATAATCAACTTCTATAACACTTGCAAGAATTAATAGTGCGCGGTCCATTATCTCTATGCAAATATTAAAATGTGTTGGATAGCTTCTTAGCCATTTATCCTTTGTTGACAATCTTACATCTTTTAGCAAAACACAAGTAAGCTCCGGATATACTTTTTTATTAATTTTGCCTTCAACACCAACCATTGTCCACAAAATAGCCTGAATATCCCGGAAAAGCAGTGTATGCTCCTTTCCAGTTTCCGGCTCCTTAAGTTTTATAAGCAATGTTGATTCCCTATAATCATGCTGGATCTCATCAATCAAGCATGCCCATAACGAGTTAAGTAATCCCTCTAATTTCATCATTATTTCCACCCTATCATCATTTTTATAAGTTTCACCAAATTATTAATGTAATTGGCACATGGTTTAATGCACGGTTGTTAGAAATAGCGCCGGCTATAAGTCATAGCTCCTTTTGTAGCATGAGATATTCTGAAATAGTTCACTCGTCCTCCTGATTCGGCCATTATTCTAATGGTATATTTTTTTAGAGTTAATGTCCACCCGTTTCCGGCTGCTGATTTTATTGATGCTCCTGTAAATTTTGCATTTACTTTAGCTACAGCGGTATTAAGCTTAGTAGCAAAAGCACCACCTTTTGCATATAGAGAAACTAATGCCTTACCCGCATAATAACCTAAAAGCGCGCCTATTGCCGTTACTGCCACAACCCAAGCAGCTATAAATACTGTTCTCGCCCATCCTTTGAGCTTAAGTAAATCAGCAAATATTGGTACAATAATAGCCCCTACACCAAATCCAATTATTCCTCCTATTATTGCTCCAATGGATATATATCCTGAATGATCACTACGATTCACCGCATTATTCTCACAGTACGCAAACAGATTGCAGGAAAGCAAGGTTCCCGTAGCGCCAAGGAAGGCCACGTCATCCGCATTAATGAACCTGCCCGTTTCGGGATCATAGTACCGGCTCTGAAGGTAATAAAGCCCCGTTTCATTATCGTAGTAGTAGCCCCTGTAGCGGAAGGGGCTATCCTTGTCTAATGTAGTTGCCAAGGTTCCCGTTGTCGAAAGCAGCTTGCCCCAGCTGTCGTAGGTATATTCTACTACGGCCGCTCCGCTCCCGTCAATCAGCCCAACGACGTCGCCCTGCCCGTTACGGAGGTAATAGTATTTCGTCGCCTGCAACATAATCATAATCAGATTCCGCCCTAATGGGCGGATTTGTTAACTCTGTAAATTAAATCGATTATACACTTAAAATTTGCTTGAAAGGTTTTATTGGAAATTTGATATATATAATCGGATGGCGATTATATTCTTATATTATATCCAGCTCGATTTATAAGCTCCCTATCAATTAACTCGTTCTCCAACTATGGCTCCGCCTCAGAACTAATCTGTCCAAGTACTTTTTTCAGTTTATAACAACGTCGAATTATCATAGTTAATGTAGTACAGACACTATAAAAGGAGTTTGAGTTTATGGCAACCACAAGTGTTACCATCCGTATGGATGAGAATTTTAAAAAGCAGGCCGAGATTTTGTTTGAAGAAATGGGATTAAATATGACAACCGCTATAACAATTTTTACGAAGACGGTTGTAAGGCAGCATAGAATACCCTTTGAAATCGCTGCAGACCCGTTTTATAGCGAGGCGAACCAAGCACATCTGCGCAGGGCCATCGCAGACCTTGAAGCCGGCAAAGGGCATGTACGCGAGCTAATTGAGGTTGAAGATGAATAAGCTGTGGCATGATGATGCCTGGGATGATTACTTGTATTGGCAAGCACAAGACAAAAAGACGTTGAAACGTATTAATCAGCTTTTTCAGGGCATATCGCGAAACGGATATGGCGGTATAGGCAAACCTGAACCTCTTAAGGGTAATCAATCGGATGGTGGAGCCGAAGGATAGATGATGCCAACAGTCTGGTGTATCGTATTAATCATGAACAGATCGAGATTGCCCAGTGCCGAACGCACTACGGAGACAAGTGATTGAGCCGCCCCCTGGCAATGGGGCGGCTACCGGAAAAAAGTTTGCCGTAAGGTTGCCAAATGATATTTTGCGCTGAACGAGGCTCCAATACCAAAATAAAAAAGCCCCTATAATAGAGGCTTTTCCTTCTGGCTCCCCCTGCTGGACTCGAACCAGCGACACTGCGGTTAACAGCCGCATGCTCTACCGACTGAGCTAAGGAGGAACGGAACGATAGTAATTTTACCGGAACTAGATTGTAAAGTCAAGTCCCTTTTAATAAAATTTTCCTTACGTAAGTTAGCGGTTGAAACGCCGTACGCTATAATATTCTTATTAAGAACGCGATTTTTTATTCATAGTTTTTTTCTCAGGTCATAAAAAGTTCAGTGAGAAGAATTGGCCATAAAGCTGCAAACAACAGAGTGGATTTGATATGCTCCTGATGTTCTCTCAAGCGTTCGTACACGCTAAGATAATGTATGATATAAGTGAACAGAGGTAATTATGGTTGTATTCGCGAAATTAACGAGAACAACTGGCTTGAAGTTTCATAACTCCTCTTAAAGAGTGAGCAACAGTTATTTATTAGCAACGCTCTCGAATTATCGGCGTTTATGTTTATCGTGATGAAGGCGTGCGCCGGCGGTATACAGCTGGGACGCCATCTTCGGCTTATTGCTTGTGCGCGATCTGGATGAAAGCCTCGCCTGCTGCGACCTGCAGGCGCTTTTGATCGGCTAACAGACAATATAGCGGCTATGGGCAAGCGGCGCAAAAACCTTTTGATACTTTAAAAGCGGAACGCAAATACATAAGCAAGACCTTGGCATGCACGAAAGCTGACGCATCCAACGCCGGTTACTTCGTCCTCAATCTGTCATGTTGTCTGTTCTTCATTTGGCTTGTGTGACCAATGCCGAGCATATAATAGACCCCGTATCGGCTCCCAGTACATAAACCGCATATGAACTTAATGATAAAGAGTAAATCGGCTCTAAATATGACGTATTTTTAATACAATAATTTAATCTTTGCCGGTGAACCGACAAACATTATACGTACTAAACATAATAGTTATTTAATATATAAGGTAAGCCGCAATAAACCCAAGCTTCAACACCAATTCTTTTAGCATTTCAACACACTAAAAGATCAGCTTGCGCAAAAATAATATACCGAACAAGCTAAGCCTGAGTCTAATTTTCGTTCTCACCCTGCGCTTGCTTACTCATGCAAGATACGATGCTGATAATCGCGCATTGCGCATCACGATCCAAGGCGCCTATTTTTACGGATATCTCCTCAATACCCAAAATATAGTCCACCGATACGCAGAATATTTTGGATAATTCGGTCATATTCTGCAAAGACGGCATTGAAACGCCCATCTCCCATGCGTTGACGGCATTACGCGTAATACCAAGCTTCTTAGCCAAATCCGACTGTGTGAGTTTACACCTTTGGCGTAAATCACGTATTGTTTTATCTATTGTATTAATCATAAATTTATTCTATCGTTTACCTAGTGAATAGATAATCATCATTAAATATAAAATCATTTTATTAACCGTAGGTACCCTCTATATAAGTTCTAACCAGACTTGTTACGACAATATAAAGCCATAATCTTGCTATACTTTCAATTTATTTTTAATAGACCAAGCATAAGAACGCGCGTATTGCATTGTTATTTGGGGGATGCTATTACAGCGCGATAGAACTAAGAGAGACAGGATAAAATCACGCGTAAATAAACACAAGGGTTGTGAAAGATGAGCTTTCCTGAAAAAATTTATTATGAACCAAAAGCGTTGGATTATGAACTTGGTGCATATTTGAGCCAAAAATATGCCGCGTCTGATTGGATCGCTATTGAAAGCCATAATAATATTCCAGAGCTGCGCGCAAGGCCCAACAGCGACTTTGCCGCAATGAAGCGTTTTTTAATTATTGGCATACGTAAAACACATAAATACGTGGAAAACCACAAGGTATCCGACTACCTAGTACCCTACACGTCCTCGGGTTGTACCGCCGCGTGCCTCTATTGCTATCTGGTATGCAATTACAACAAATGCTCATACCTCCGATTGTTTGTGAATCGTGAACAAATGCTCGACAGACTGATGAAGGTTGCACGGGAATCCAGCCGCGAGCTGACGTTTGAAATCGGAAGCAACAGCGACCTTGTACTCGAAAATACGATTACGGGGAACCTAGCGTGGACGATAGAACGTTTTGCCGCCGGGCAGCGCGGGTTTATTACGCTGCCTACAAAATTTTCCATGGTGGAGCCGCTGCTTCAATTAAACCACGCGGGGCGCGTTATTTTCCGTATGAGCGTAAATCCTGAAGAAATCATCAGCCGGGTGGAAATCGGCACCTCCCCTCTTCATAAGCGGATTGACGCCGTCAATAAAATGTGCGAGGCGGGTTATCGCGTAGGGCTGCTCGTTGCTCCCGTCATTCTGTGCGAAGGCTGGGAAGAAAAATACGCGCGGTTAATTGAAAAACTGGAGGCCGGGCTGTCGCCCGCTGTTAAAAAAAACGGATTCTTAGAAATTATCTTTATGACATACAGCTTTGTACACCGCGCTATCAACGCCGATGCGTTTCCCGAAGCAGATCCGCTTTATTGCCCGGCCCTAATGACCGGGCGCGGCCGTGGGAAGTACTGCTATAATATTAAAGCGCGGGAAATGGGCGAAGCTTTTCTGACGGAAAGGCTGTCGCGGGCTCTGCCTAATATGCCGATTATCTATATCGCTTAGTATCTCATAACGGAACCGGCGGTTATAGTTTTAAAGCAAAAACCACGCTGATTTAACTGTTTCTAAAATTGTTTAAAATGTGAGGGACTCATCTCGCAAATTCAAAGCTGGCGTGTGAACAAGTAAAATCCAACAGGGTTTCTCCCGATTTCTCAAACCGATAGCGAACGGTACACTTGGCGTGCTCATGAATTGTTCTTATCATATCTCCTGATTCAGGCGCCCAAAGCGAATGGGCGTTGCTTTCAATTAATTCAGCAACAAGCCTCATATCTCCCTGCCTAATATACGCTCCGCTTTCACTGAACCGCTCAATTTTTACGCCAAGATAAGTTGCGAACCGGTATTCTCGTCCATTAAAAAAAACGCAGCCTATACAGCCGGTAAAACGCGCGCCTAAAAAGGGTATATCCGCAATCGACAGCATAATGCAGCAGGCTTCGTCCGCATGCCAGTTGCACTGAGTCCAAAGATACACGCTGGGGAACGAAATACCCCTATCCGTCTCTATGTAACCGGTTCCGTTAATGAAAGAGAGCGGGCTGCCGTTAATACTTAGCATACCATCCACCCTGTGAAAAAGGCTCAGAACCCCGTGGCTGCACTGCATAAAGGGGACAAATCGGAACGGCCCCATGATATCGTATTGAAGCGGCGTCCATTCGCTAAAGCTCAGCGATCCGCAGATTGAAACGTCCTTCGTTCTAAAATCAATTTCCGCACCGTTTATAGTGAAGCGGTTTGCCCCCAGGTTAACGTTAAACCCCTTTTCGTCAGCATGAAAATCACAGGCGCTAAAACGCATATGGTAAGATCCGGCCGATGTAATCGCCTGCATCGACGCACTGGGCTTACCGAAGCTATCCACATGAAACGCTGGAATGAACGCGACGGTTTCATGCCCATTGTTCTGCTTAACATACCAGCCCTCAAAGTATTTTCTCCGCTTAGTTGAACCGTAAAACGCCCCGGCCCGCTTAAAAAAGCCGCCGTGAATATTACGCTTGGACCGCATGCACCCGCTCCTTTCGTTACATACGAAATAGGCTGTGCAGATTGTTCTTATTTAAATCAAGGTTTATGAACTTGCGCCATAGCAAAGCTATCAAGCTATCATGTTTTGTGAACCTTAAGAAAATTAAGCGCCCTGTATTAGTGATAGACACAGATAACCGGCTTGGTTTAATAATCGGTAGAAAAGCTGTTAAGTTTTTTTGAGGTTTGCATGGGGCTTAAAGTTTCAAGGCTTTCGCCCACGACTTGCCAAATTTTCTCGGTAGGTTCATACGCGGGCGATTACCTGCGTTTGTTGGCGATAAGGCTGCAATCCCAATATACCAGCGTTCCATCGTATTTTTCCGATACGCGTATAGCGCGCGTGGTAACGGCGTCAATATCCAATGGATTGAGAGCGCTGATGCAATGAAGGACGACGCCGTATGAGAGCTCCTGTTCCGGGCTGTAAACGCTGTTCCCTATCGCAAACCCGCTGATGCGCGCCTGCTCGCAAAACAAAACCTGCAAGGGCCTTGTCGGGAAATACATATAGAGGTTCAGCCGCCGAGGGATCGCGGCGCGATCCCCGTTTTTCACCATCTCCCCGATATACTCCCTGTTGAGTATGGTTTGATACTTTGCCGCGTCCGGATACAATATTTTGAAGTAGGTTTTCCAGTGCGTATCCTCGGCGCATTCTATGCGTGCAACGACTTTTTGCTCAGCATCAGCGGCCTCCTGAGCCATATCCTGGCATTTCACGGAAGCAACATAAAAAAAGCAGTCCCATTGACAGCTGCGCTCAATGAAGCCCGCATAGACGCCATCCACCGTTTTTTTGCAGCGCGCGAGTATTCGCCTGCAGCTTCGCAGTTCGCTCTCATTCAAGCTTTCAAACTTAGTATTCCTGCCTGTACAGCTGATGCGCAGCATAATGGGGCGAGCCGCGTCCGGCGCATCGTCCGCTAGCGATAAATCAACGCCGAACAAAGCCCGCTCCCCACGCACATTCCACTCATATTCAACCCATTGAGTCGGTTGCGTTCTGGACATCCGCCTATTCCTCTACAAGAACAGCTTTAATGCGCCTCACTCCCGCGCTTGAAGCCTCTTCTTTCTGGATTTTAAAACGCCCAAGCTCGCCCGTCCTCTCCGCATGCGGCCCGCCGCATATCTCACGGCTGAAAGATCCGGCTGAGTATACCTTTACTCGCTCTCCATACCTGTCCCCAAACAATCCGATTGCGCCGGTAGCTCTCGCCTGCTCTACCGTCATTTCCTCGCATATAATGGGATAATCGCTTTTGATAGCTTCATTAACAAGCCCTTCCACCTCGCGCAATTCATCCTTAGTCACCTTGCGCGGGAAGCTAAAATCAAACCGAAGGCGTTCGGCAGTAATATTTGACCCCTTTTGCGAAATGCTTTCATCCAACGCCTTTCGCAAGGCCGCCTGAAGTAGATGCGTTGCCGTATGCAGCCTTGCTGTCTGCGCCGTCGTATCCGCCAAACCTCCTTTAAACCTTTGCTCAGCGCCGGCCTGTGATTTTTTCTGATGTTCTTCAAACGCTTTATGGAAACCTTCCACATCCACTTTTAGGCCGTTTTCCGCGGCCATTTCCATTGTAAATTCAATAGGAAAACCAAATGTATCATAAAGGCGGAAAGCGCTGGCCCCGTCGATAAGCCCTCCGTCAAATCGGCCTTTAATGCGTTCAAATTCACGCATCCCATTTTTGAGCGTGCGCTGGAACCTCGTTTCCTCGTCGGCCAGCTCCTTCAAAATCCTGTCTCTGTTCGATACCAATTCTCTATAAAACCCGCCGTATTGGTTGATTACCGTATCCGCAACTTTTGTCAGGCTGTTTTCCGGGATGCCCAGTTGCATCGCGTACCGGATAGCGCGGCGAATCAGCCTGCGGAGGATATACCCCTGATCCAGATTTGACGGCGTTACTCCCCTCTCATCCCCAAGTATAAACGTTGCGCAGCGGATATGATCCGCAATAATGCGAAAAGCCTTTTGGACGCTTTCACTTTCCTTATACTTTTTGCCCGACAACTCTTCAATACAGGCTAATACATCCGCAAATGAATCCGTATCATATGCTGATTCAACGCCCTGGAGGATGGCAACCGTTCTGTCGAACCCCATACCGGTATCCACATTGCGCTGCTTGAGCGGCTCAAACGTACCGTCGGCCGTTTTATAATATTCCATAAACACGTCGTTCCAAAGTTCCACATACTTTCCGCAGGAACAGGACGGGTTGCAGCTTTCGCTGCATTTTGCCTTCCCCGTGTCGATAAACATCTCCGTATCCGGTCCGCAAGGGCCGGTAACGCCTGCCGGTCCCCACCAGTTATGTTTTTTATCGAGGAAAAAGATGTGCGTGGGATCAACGCCCATCTTCAGCCAGCATTGGTACGCGGCCGTATCCTTAGGCGCGTCCTTATCGCCCGCAAAGCATGTGAAATAAAGCTTATCCTTATCTATGCCAAGGTATTTGGGGCTGGTAAGGAACTCCCATGAAAAAGCAATCGCGTCTTCTTTAAAGTAATCGCCTAAAGACCAGTTGCCAAGCATCTCAAAAAACGTAAAGTGCCATGGATCGCCCACTTCGTCAATATCCCCTGTCCTAACGCATTTTTGCACATCGGCCAGCCGACGCCCTTCGGGATGCTTCTCGCCCATAAGGTAAGGTACTAGGGGATGCATGCCCGCAGTTGTAAAGAGCACGGTGGGATCGTTTTCGGGTATCAGCGAAGCGCTGGAAATTACTGCGTGCCCCTTCTCCTTGAAAAACTCAAGGTATAACCGGCGAAGCTCATCGGATGAAAGTCTCTTCATATCTTTATTACCTCAAAAAGTATTGGATTAACTAGGGTATTATACTTCGCCCGCGCGTCTCTTGTCAACGAAGCCGCCGTTTGCTATAATGACGTATGGCAAGAAGACGCCGAAAATTTACGCTTGTTGGGAGCGATGGGAAACGCAACCGCGTGATATTGATTATCATAGCGGCGGTTGTCGTCGTAGCTGTGCTGATTGGAGCGCTTCAGCCCGAGCCTCTGATCTTTTCTTCCCCTGAAATCCATATTATTCAAAACCGGGGCGTTGTTTTAGCCGGCGTACGCAGCGATATGCCGGGTTTTGGCTCGGGCGGCGCGGGGCTTGAGATTGAACTGGCGACGCTACTGGCTGAAAGGATACTTCCCGACGTAAAGCATGGCGACGCGGTGAAATTCGTTAACGTCAACCATCAATCTATTTGGCCAACGTTGTCAGACGGTTCGATTGATTTTGCTATTTGTCTGATGGAGAAGGACGCGGATACGAAAGGCCGGTACATTTATTCAGAACCCTATTATTACGACGCATGTTACCTTGCGGTTCAGGAAGGCTCCGCTGATTTGGCGTTGAACGAAGGCGTTATTGTCGGTTATGTTTCCAATACGGCTTCACACCGCGCGCTTCAAAGATATATCAATTCGCTTAAGGAAGCGGGTAAGCCCGCCGATTGGAAAACACAGGCTTTTGCCTCATATCCCGATATGCTCTTTGCGTTAAACGCGGCAAGGATAGACGCCGCCGCCATTGAAGGGGCTTATGCCCGCCGCTATCAAGATGATGAACATTACGGCTTTACCCTTAAGCAGGAAGCTGTAGGCACAATTAGCTACGCGATAGCCTGCAGCACCGAATCGCAGGCGATTTGTGAGTTGGCGAACATGCTGCTCGAGGATATGCGTAAAGACGGATTACTTGATGCGTTGATAAATAAGCACGGTCTTAGCGCCTCGCCGAAGGGATAAAATATATAGGAATAAAAATTAAATATAATATTAATAATCAGGTTTGCCAAAAAGAGCCGCCGGCTGTGCCGGCGGCTCTTTAGCAAACTTTTAACAACCATTTATTTCACCAATTAAAACTGGTTATTGCGGTTGTTGTTGTTGCGGTTCTGCTGGTTGTTACGATTGTTGTTGTTATTCTGGTTATTCTGGTTGTTCTGATTGTTCTGGTTATTCCGGTTATTGTTGTTGTTCTGGTTATTCCGGTTCTGGTTATTGTTGTTCTGGTTATTATTTACCGGGTTATAAACATCGTAATGCATCAAAACGTCCTCCTTTCTTTTGATCTTGCTCTTATTATTTGTTCGTTAATACACAAATATTCAATGCCGATTTTACCAGTATAAAGCGGCGGTATATGCAAAAACTGATATTATGTTGTGGATAAAAAATGGAACCATACTGACAATGGATGGGAAAAAATTTAATAAAGGCAACCTAATAGCGGATGACCGTGGCAAAATCTCCTATATCGGCGAAGAGATGAATCAAAAATTGCCATACCATACCGTGGTTGTAGACTGTGAAGGATTAACAGTTATACCCGGCCTTATTGAAGCGCATTGCCATGTAGGTATAAGCGAGGAGAAAAAAGGTATGGAGGGTAACGACTGCAATGAGTCTACGAACCCAATAACTCCGCAAATGCGTGCCATCGACGCTGTAAATCCAATGGACAGCGCCTTTCATAACGCGATCGCAGCCGGGATTACTTCCGTCATGGTAGGGCCGGGTAGCTCAAATGTTGTCGGAGGCCAATTCCTGTTTATGAAAACGTATGGTCGCTGCATCGATAATATGGCGGTCCTTTCACCCGCCGCATTAAAGGTGGCGTTTGGCGAAAACCCAAAAACCAGCTACGGCGATAACGGTAATACGCCGTCCACGCGAATGGGTATAGCAGCCATGCTTCGAGAAAACCTGGTTAAGGCAACTCAATACATGCAGAACAAACAGGCCGCTTTAGATAATGGGGATGCGTTTGAAGAGGATTTTATGATGGAATGTTATCTACCCGTTTTAAACGGCGATATACCGCTTAAAGCGCATGTTCACAGGGCGGATGATATTTTAACCGCTATACGCATCGCCAACGAGTTTAACTTAAAAATGACGCTGGACCATTGTACCGAAGGGCATCTGATACCAAATGAAATTGCGCAATCAGGTTTTCCGGCGATCATAGGGCCAAGCCTTGCTTCACGAAATAAAATCGAGGTGCAAAACTTGGATTTTAAAACGGCGGGCGTTTTAAACGAATACGGGGTTAAAATCGCAATTACGACGGATCATCCGGTTTCTCGAATACAATATCTGCCGCTTTGCGCAGCGCTGGCCGCGAAGGAGGGGCTGCCGAAGGATGAGGCGCTTAAGGCAATAACCATTAACGCCGCTCAAATCTGTAACGTCGCAGACCGGGTCGGTTCGCTGGAAGTGGGAAAGGACGCGGATATCGCTATTTTCGACGGAAACCCACTCGATGTATTCTCAAAAATCATGTATACCATAATCAATGGAAAGATCGTATTCCAAAAGAATGAGCATTGATCCATTTTTTCTCTTGCAAAACCTTCCGACCCATGCTAGAATTGTACTGTTTGAGTAGTCGGTAAGGAGGTGTTAAGGATGGGTAAATTCTGCGAGGTATGCAAAAAGGGCATGATGTCTGGGAATAAGGTAAGCCACTCCAACAGGAAAACCAGGCGCGTTTGGGCCCCCAACGTACAACGCGTAACGGTAGTTGTAAACGGTACGCCCAGTAAGATGGATGTTTGCACCCGCTGCCTTCGTTCCGGCAAGGTACAGCGCGGTAACTAATTAGACTTATGCGTATATATAATGTGGATATTACTTCGCGTTTGTGAGAGTTAAAGGTGATACTATGGTATCGCCTTTTATGTTATCTGGTGAATGATAGGGCTATTCAAATATTCATGTGATTTATCGATAGGAGCGCAAATGCTGTACGCTCGGCAAAATAGCCCAGGAGCAAACGTTAATACATCCATCATAAATTAGCATTGCGCGCTATGTAATATGTTCATTTCTGCGGATTCTGTTATATAGCGGAACATCTTGCTAATATACATTAGCGATACTTTTGTGCACTTTATTTTTAACGGAAATATATACATACCAAACGAAATAGTTTTCATGCTTTTTTTTATTCGACCGACGATTCTCAAGCCATGAATATACCAATCTATTTTGAGCCGGGCGGAACGCGCAAGCCGAGTAAATTTTAAGTCGCTAATTTAATTCATATTCATCAGTCATACCAGCTTTAATCTGCGTAATCCGCTGCTCGCCAATACGCTTTTACGCAAGAGCTTTTTTTGCAGGCATAACTAAATGAATAGCCGATGCGTTAGAGCGTAAGTTCATATAATTCAACGAAAGTTATGGCATACATACGCGCCCCATTACTGGCTTAACGCTAGCGGCGTATTATTTGGCGGTTATTAGAAAAATGCCGATTACCACAAGCGTTCCGCTTGAGCAAACGCAAAACAGCCATCTGGGCCCGAACAAAAAAAGTATCAGCACAGCCAGCGCCAAGCAACCGCACCCAAGCATAGGCCTTCTTCTTCTTACTCTTGAACGCACCCTTGTGCTGCGCAGATTGCAGTCCCCATTCATGCATTTTACCTCCCCGGTTCCCCTGCCGCTTGCAGGCTAACTCCTGCTTTATCATACGTATGAACGCGCTTATCGGTTCACACGTAAATGTACTGGAGAATAAGTTAGAGTATAAAGTCCGGGAGGCAAAAAATGAGCGCAGCAATTGTCGAGGTAGAAAACGTATGCCTAACCTACCATGAGCCCCATGCTGAAACGACCGCAATTAAGCATTTGAGCTTTTCGGTAAAACAGGGGGAGTTTGTATCCATTGTCGGCCCCTCGGGCTGCGGCAAAACCAGCGTGCTCTCCCTTCTTACCGGCATAATAAATCCGTCCTCAGGCCAAATCCGTATATTGGGCAAGCCCGCAAGCCAGGCAGGTTCCCGTATAGGGTATATGTTGCAGCGGGACCATCTGCTGGATTGGCGTACGATTGAGGGTAATATCCTGCTTGGCCTTGAGGTCAAGCGTATGCTCAACTCCGATACAAGGGACTATGCTCTGGGATTACTCAATACGTATGGGTTGATGGAGTTTCGCACTCATTACCCCAGCCAGCTTTCCGGGGGGATGCGTCAGAAAGTCGCGTTAATACGTACGCTGTCGTTCTCCCCCGAGCTTCTTCTGCTCGACGAGCCTTTTTCAGCGCTGGATTATCAAACTAGGCTCACCATCGCCGACGAGGTATATGAGATCATTCGCAGGGAACGTAAAACGGCCGTGCTTGTAACGCACGATATTTCTGAGGCAATCGCGATGAGCGACCGCGTTCTCGTATTCACACAGCGCCCAGCCTCACTCAAAAGCGAATATGATATACGCCTTTCATCAGCGGCTGATTCGCCCATCGCCAGGCGCAACGCCCCGGAGTTCAAGGATTATTTCGATAGTATTTGGAAGGAGCTGGATATGGGTGAAAAAAGATAACTGCTCGCTTGAGCATCTGGAGTATTTGGCCAGGCTCAAGCGTAAAAAATGGTTTGTAACATGCATGCGCTATGCGATTTTAATCGCTTTTATCGTTTTATGGGAGGCTGCCGCGGAACTAAAGTGGATTGATCCGTTTATTACAAGCAGTCCTTCAAGGCTTGTACGCTCAATTTGGGCGTTATATCAAAACGGCGAGCTGTTTTTACATATTGGCGTAACGCTGTATGAAACCATAGTGGGGTTTGTGCTTGGAACCGTTGTCGGCACGCTGATAGCCGTTCTGCTTTGGTGGAGCCCAACGCTTTCACGCATTTTAGACCCATATCTGGTTGTTCTTAACGCGCTGCCCAAAATAGCGCTGGGCCCAATTCTGATCGTATGGATTGGGGCGGGCGTAAGCTCCATTATCGTTATGGGTTTATTGATTTCAGTTATTGTGACTGTAATGAGCGTGCTATCCGGCTTCTTAGAGATAACCGGGGAAAAGCAGCTGCTCATGCGTACGCTCGGCGCTTCCAAACTGCAAATATTGACTAAGGTTGTACTTCCCGCCAGCGTTCCAACCATTATATCCGCGCTTAAAATCAGCGTGGGCATGAGCTGGGTGGGGGTTATCGTTGGCGAATACCTAGTATCACAGGCGGGGCTGGGATACCTTATTGTGTACGGCGGCCAGGTGTTTCAGCTGGATTTGGTGATGGCCAGCATTGTAATCCTGTGCGTGTTAGCCGCGCTCATGTATTATAGCGTTGCGTTTTTGGAGAGAAAGCTTACCCAGGGCCGGTTGCATACGCCTGGTTAAGTTTGATAGCATGATAATAAGCTGTGCAATGTGTAATCGCGTTTAACGGTGAAGACTAAAAAAACCAACCGTCCGGTTGGTTTTTATAATTATCTTTATTATGGAGTTGAATTACCTGGCCGCAAGCTTGATAGCCAACTGAGCCTTTTTACGGTTGGCGGCGTTTTTATGGATAACGCCTTTAACAGCCGCTTTGTCTACTTTGCTGACCGCGTTGATATATGCCTGATCGATAGCTGCCTTATCGCCGGCCGCCATCGCGCTATCAAACCTTTTTATGGCGGTTTTGACGCCAGACGTAATCATACGATTGCGCATATTTTTTTTAGCTGTAATGTTCACGCGCTTCATAGCGGATTTCGTGTTTGCCAATGCAATTCACCCCCCTGCTTTTTACTCGAACAGCGGTAATTATACCATGCGAGCCTCCCTTATGCAAGCAAAAAATAAACGGTTTATCTCATTTTTTGCCTCTTGACCGAATATCTGCCGGTTCAGCGGCTTTGATACACATTGCCAGCGAACATTGAGGCGGTTTAATCCTTGAGCCAATACTGCGAGCCGTCTGCCTTTCTGTCCATAAACCCATACTCTATCAGATACCGGCGCAGCGTTACATAATCATCATAGATTTCCCTAAGGATTTGATCCGTCTCTTTTCCGGTATAAATCCTGCCCTTTTCAAATTGCTCGGCAATTTTTGTAAGTACAACGACCTTCTTTTTCTCCTTTGCTGAAAGCATTTTTAGCCGCAGAGGCTCAAGGCTTTCAAACGAAATGCGAAGTATTTTGTCACGTTCCTGCTCGGTTATTACATATCTTTCATCAATCATAGTAGCGCCTCCATGCACTGAAATTAGTTCCTGCTCTTTACCGTCCTTCCGATTGGACGCCAGCTCATAGATAGCCAGATACATCTTTGCCTGCTTAGCCTTTTCACGCAGCGAAAACCTCTGCCTCCTTACCGTAGCTGGGGTTACGGCCATTTTACGCGCAATTTCATTATCCGGCTCGCCCTCGCCCATCATGAGCAAAAGCTCCTTTTGATTATCCGTTAGCGTTATATAACGGCTGTCTTGACATAGAAGCGCGTCAAGCCTCTTCCCGTGGGATTTTACATGCTCCTTCACAGCGAGCCGAGCCTCAAAAAAGCGGTCCTCAATCCTGTATATCTCGCCCTGTTGAAACGCTCGTTGGCAAACAAGGCAAACATACTCCTCATTCTCCAAATAATATCGATATCCACGCTTAATTTCCTCAACGCTCATATTTTCAATGTCTGCCATACGCCACCTCCTATCAACATATTATATTTCTGTTTATTAAATATGTCAACATAATTCATTTTTGTTTATATCGCCGTATCTTGTTTCGCCATTCCATCAGGATATATGCCGACCTTTAAAAGTGCGCGGTAAAGTTTTGGAAGCGGTAAGCCGATTACCGTAAAATAGCACCCTTCAATACGGTTAATAAAGATTCCGCCCATCCCCTGAATCCCGTAGGCGCCGGCTTTATCCATCGGCTCTCCCGTACGTATATAAGAACGTATTTCATCAGCGCCCATCTCCGCAAACGTTACATTCGTCACATCATGCTCAACGCTCAACGTATTATCCGTAATTACCGCAAGCCCTGTATAAACTGAATGAGTTCGCCCGCTCAGCTGTGATAAAATTCGATATGCATCTTCTTCATCACGCGGCTTGCCAATTATTTTTCCATCAAGAAAAACAATCGTATCACATCCCACGACGCAGGCGCCCGGATAGCGCGCCTTAACGCTTTGGGCCTTGACAAGCGCGAGCCGCTCCACATATTTTGATGCTTCCATAACGGGGATATCCTCATTCGCGTCGCTTGCCACAGCCCTAAAAACCAGGCCTATCATGTTAAACAGTTCCTTCCTTCTTGGGGATGCGGAGGCAAGAATCAGCTCCATTTTCAATACTCCTATCTGATTTTTCCATTTTAAATTTATTATACTCCATGATTCTAAAAGCGCAACGCATGCGCCGCGTTGTTGATTGTACGTAAACCAAGCATGGATATGGCCAACTCTGGCAATAATAGTAAAAAAATCAAGCGCGGATTCTATAATGGCGCCGCGCGCGTAAGGATGGTTAAGATGTTTGCAAATAAGCTTCGTAATCTGCTTTTAGAAGGTGTGGCTATTGATTTGGGAACCGTCAATACCATAGTTGGGATTGGCGCGGAGGGAATCGTGCTTAAAGAAAAGAGCGCTGTGGCGACAAGCATGAATGAAAGGGATAACGTAATTGCGGTAGGTAATGAGGCCATGGCGCTGATGCAGCGGACTCCCGGCGGAGTGCGCGCTTCGTTTCCCATGCGCGACGGCGTGATAGCCGATCACGGGCTTGCTGAAATCATGTTAAAGTATTTTGTAGAAAAAGCCTTGGGCAAAAAAGTCGGCGCTCTGGGGATTCGCATGCTGCTTTGCGTGCCCGGCTGCGTTACCGAAGTTGAAAGGCGCGCGCTCGAGGAGGCGGCTAGAAGCGCGGGCGCCCGCGACGCGCACCTAATGGAGGAAAGCATGGCCGCGGCTATCGGCGCCGGGCTTCCCGTTCGGGAACCTGTCGGGTCCATGGTCGTGGATATTGGCGGCGGCACTACCGACGTGGCCGTCATCGCGATGGGCGGCGTCGCGGTTTCCCGTTCCGTGCGCACCGGCGGCATCCACCTTGACGAGGTAATCTCCGCATTTATTCAAAATGAATATCGGCTGCTTGTGGGCGCCAGTATGGCGGAACAGGTAAAGCTGTCGCTCGGCGCCACTTCAGGCAGGAGCGAAAAAATGCAGGTGCGCGGCAGGAACCTGGATAGCGGCCTGCCCACATCCATTACGCTCACCGCCGCGGAAATCCATCATGCTTTGAAAAAGCCGGTTTCTCAAATCGTTCAGGCCATAAAGGATACGCTCTCAGCAACGCCGCCCGAGCTTGCGGCGGACCTGTTGGATACGGGCGTAACGCTCACCGGAGGAGGCGCAGGGCTTAAAGGGCTTGACGAGCTGATAGCTCGGGAAACCGGCATGCCGGTATTTGTAGCGGAAAGGGCTATTGAATGCGTGGCTATCGGCGCGCTTCGCACGCTGGAGGATGCGGATGCTTATTCACAGCTTAATCAGGCTGGCTAAATTCCGGCGAGCCGTTAACATACTGTGACATTTAACCGCCCGGGTTGCGTATGTAAGCTCGGGCGGTTATAATTAACGTGTATGTTCATACATACGCCATGCGAGGAGGAGGCTCATGCGTAAGCTGTTAAAAAACAAACCTTTGCTCATCACCATCGTTGCGGTTTTGGCGATGGTTATCATGATCCTTTTAACCTCCGGCAGCCGGACAATGTCCTTTATCGAAAGCGCCGTGGGGAGCGTAGTCCAGCCCGTGCAGACTTTTGCGTATAAAGCGTCCGACAGCATCGTAGGCTTCTTCAAAAATTTGTTCGGCTCCTCGGATCTTCATCAGGAGAACGAGCGCCTGCAAACCGCGCTTGCCCAGTATGAGGGGATGGCGAACGAATATGAAGCGGTTTTACGCGAAAACGAGCGCTTAAAGGAGCTGCTCAATTACTCCGAGCTTTCATCCGACCTCAAGTATGTGACCGCAAGCGTTATTGGTAAAAGCCAGGGCGTTTGGTTTGATATTTTCACCATAAACGCCGGCCGCAATCACGGGATCGAGGTGGATATGCCCGTCGTAAACGCCCATGGGCTCGTAGGCCGGGTTACGGACGTTGGCGCTACTTGGTGTAAGATAACGGCGCTGATTGAGCCGAGGGTTAGCGTGAGCGTTATGGTCGAACGCACGCGCGAAAACGGTATGATACGCGGTACGCTCAACGACAACGGCGGCGTTGACCTGCTTGAGCTTTACTATATGCCCGCCAACAGCGATTTGGTGCCCGGGGATAAAATTGTAACGAACGGATACGGCGGAGTCTTCCCTAAGGGCATAACCGTCGGCGTTATAACCGAGGTTTCGCACCAAACCGAAGGGCTTTCCGATTATAACGCGCTTATTCAGCCGGCCGTTGACTTTACAAAGATTGAAGAGGTTATGGTTATTACGGGCATCGAGGAGGCTCAATGAGACGGTTCGTACCGGCTATATGTTTTGTACTGGCCATCTATATGGATTACGTTCTGTTTCCAAACGTAAACCTTTTTGGTATCGTTCCCGATACGCTTCTCGCCGTACTCGTATCGTACAGCATACTCCGCGGCAGGCTCCCGGGAATGATCGTGGGGGGATGCCTGGGACTGTTGACGGATATCCTCTTTGGCAAATTCATCGGCCTAAACGCGCTGCTATACGCGGGCTGCGCGGCGGCTGCGGGTTTTTTTTACCGAAAGTTTTATGCGGATAATATCATCGTACCCATAGCTACCGCGGCGATATGCTCGTTTATTAAGGAAAACGTCATGGCCGGTATTGTTACCATTATGGGCGCTTCATATCACTACGGCATGATGCTGGCGCGCTATATATTGCCCGGCGTGCTGATAACGGCATGCGTTTGCATGTTAACGCACCTAGCCCTCAAGCCTGCGGTGATTAAAAACTTTAACCGGAGAAGCGACCGGAACTTAAGGAGCGGAAAATGAAAAAAACAGGATGGAGATTTATAGCGCTTTCACTGGCGATGCTCTTTATGATGAGCGCGCTGATTTACCAGCTTAGCGAACTGACTGTGACGCAGGGAGTGTCCTGGTCCGAGCAGGCGGTGAACAAGCGTACGCGCACCGTATCGGTAAAGGGCATGCGCGGGCGTATTATGGATAGGAACGGCATCGTGCTCGCGTACAGCCAATCCAGCTACAACGTCGAGTTTTTGCGCAACCCGGATCAGCGCACCGAGTACTACAGCGCGAAATATACTGAATCCCTCATTAAAACCATTGAAATTATAGAGGCCGGCGGCGGGACCGTGATCGATACCTCCTACATACGTATGGATGAAAACGGCGGGTTTTATTACGACTGGCGCGTTGAGGCCAAAGAATCCCAGATCGCGCGGTACAAGAACTTCTGTCAAGCGATGGGGTTCAACATGCCGGACGAGAACGACCCTGATACCTGGAAATCCGCTCAAGACGCTTATAAGGAACTGAGGATCAGCTGGTGTATACCGGAGGAGATGCCGTATGAGGAGGCCGTGAAGATCATGTCCGTACGGCAGGAGGTTCTATTAAACAACTGGATGGCCTATGTTCCCGTAACCATCGCCTATGACGTCGGCATGGAGGTAGTGGCCGAACTGGAGATGCACGCGGACGAGCTTATCGGCATCCAAACCTCACAGAGTACAACGCGCGTGTACCCCAAGGGGACCGCCGCCTCGCATATAGTTGGCTATCTGAGCCGGACGGTTACGGATGAAATGATTGAAGAACAGGGTTACGATTACAGCGATTATATCGGCGTTTCAGGAATTGAAGCAGTGATGGAGGAATACCTAACGGCGGCCACAAGCGAGCATCAGGGATCCAGAGTCATCGAGGTCAATAAGAACGGTACGCAAATTCGCGAGCTTTCCAGCACACCGGCCAAGGATGGCGACGACGTAATGCTCACCATTGACCTTCCGCTCCAGCAGGTTACGGAGAAAGCGCTTGAAAACCTGATTGCGGCTATTGCGCAGAAGGAGCGGGATCTCATAAAGGAGGATAAGGATGAGAAATACTCAAATGCCACGGACGGCGATTTAGATTCTATCAATACAGCCGTAAGCGGCGCGATAATCGTGATGGACGTCAATACGGGCGACGTGCTTTCAATGGCCTCTTATCCATCCTACGACCCGAACTGGTTCATTAAGGGCCTTTCGGACGAACAGGCGCAAGCGCTGTACGGCGAGGAAGCCGCGGATACCACTCCTATGTGGAACAAAGCCGTGTCAGCTACGCTCGCCCCCGGATCAATATTTAAAATGATAACGGGTATGGCCGGTTTGATGGAAGGCGTTATCGATATTGAAACGACCATAGACGATAATTCACCTTATATCATCGTCAACGAGGACGGTACGGAAATCAAAACCGGCGCGCCGAGCTGCTGGCAGAAAAACACCTCAAAGCATGCCGCGCAAAACATTGTAAGGGCGCTGTCCAATTCATGCAATTATTACTTCTTCGACGTATCGTACCGCCTTGGAATTGACAGGCTGCGCACATGGGCCGAGCGTTTCGGGCTCGCGGATTCCACTCAAATTGAGCTGACCGGCGAGGCCGAAGGCATCATCGGCGGCCAGACGGACATGTATGATAATACTAAGGAGCTTGACTTGCAGCGCACCAGCCTCCCCCGCCTTGTCTACAGGCAGATATGCAGCAATTTAAGAAAATATCTCGAGCTACGCAATATGGAAATTGACGATGAAGCCGTCAGGTCTTGCGCCAGCCGTATCCTCACGCTTCAAGATGGGGATCTCAGAGACAAGGGCCCGATGGTGCGCCGCATCATGAGCGAGGAGCTCGGCATTCCCGAGGGCATTACATCCGCCACCAACTGGGTTCAGGAAATCATGACTTCCTTAAGCGAAATTCAATGGAAGCCGACGTTTACCATCCGTACAGGCATCGGCCAGGGCGTTATGCTGGTTACGCCCATAGCCGTGGCGCGCTATTTCTCAGCCGTCGCGAACAGGGGGACGGTTTATAACGCGCATATCGTGAGTAAAATACTCGACGCGGACGGCAACACGGTGCTTGAGATGGAGCCTTCGGTATTCGAAACCATAGACGCGCCCGCCGAGTACTGGGACGCGATTCAGGAAGGAATCAAGGGCGTTGTATCACCTGAGGACGGCGGAACTGCTTCCGACGCTTTTTCAGAGGAATTTCAAAACGCAGGGTTCCTGAATATGATAAGCGGTAAAACCGGTTCGGCACAGATAGGCAATAATCCCATAGACATTGAGAACACCTCGTGGTTTATCGCGTATACGCCGCGTGAAAATCCGGAAATCGCCATAACGGTATGCGTACCCAACGGATTTTCAGGAAGCTCCAGCGCTCCTGCAATCGAGGAAATTATCACGTACTATTACACGCAAAAAGAAGCCGTCGCGCGGGAGAACCTTGTCAACATCAACGGAATCGCGCCATAACGGAATTGTACAAGCTCAACAACGGCGTCCCTTCCCTTATAGTGAAGGGACGCCGATTTATCTTTCCCCCCTCTTAAAAGCTAAAAGAAGGTTTTTAAAAGCTTATTCTTTGGCGTACATATGCGAATAGTACTTACCCTGCATGAGCTACATCAGCGCCAACGGCGAAAGCTCCAATGCGCGACTCAAACAAAAGGCTTCGTTTTTAGCAGCTTAGCGTTACCTTTTCATGATATTAACTTTATGTCTAAATAGTTTCCTTACAACCTTAAGCGCTTAATGAATACACCTATTAATTTGAGCGAGGTAAAGTGAGCAAATTATATGCTCCATTGAGTCTAATATGACGACAAATAACGTTAACCGCAAGCTCATACGCTTATTCTACCATATTAGCATTACAGAATGTAATTTAATTATTAATTTTATCTTCCTTTATGTATTAATTTATATTTATTTCTGATTTAATCCATGTTATTCAACGGATTTTAGAGATTACTATCATTTTATTATCTATAATCTTATCCGATATTGTTATTTAATTTTTGACTTATTTTCATAACAAGCTTGACGGGAGACAAGTTTTATTGTATATAATAATTAGTTTCTATATTAGTTTCTCTGTAAGCATTATTGTACTTGGAGTTGATGCGTTTGATTGATTGAGTTTGGTATACGGACTTAGAGGCTGTTTTTAATCTTTGTTAGTAATTTTGTATGTTTTAGGAGGATTTAGTTATGAAAAAAAAAATGATTTGCATACTCTTAAGCGCCGTTATTAGTATATTTGCGTTTGGCCACACGCTTGCCGCCATTGCAGACAGCCCGCAAGCAGAAGCGCCTGTAACAAAGTATAATCCGCCGAACACACCGGTAGATCCGTATGATGATATCGCGGTGGAGAATGCCATTAATGAATATCACAGAGCAATGGAGTTCATGAAGCCTTTCCTCATGCGCAACGGCGACGGAACCCTTAATATAGCGCGAGCCGTTGGCATAGTTGACGACGAACTGTATCATACCGTAAAGACTCAAATTGAAGAGCGGATTAATCCGATGATCCGTCAAGGGTACCTTCGTTCAGACGAACATGAGATAGGCGTGCTGGAGATAACCGAGCAATATCTTGAGTATGCGCAGAATCAGATAAATAATTATCAGCCGCCCGCTAAAAACGGCGGGCAATACTTCGTCGGGGCAGAGGATAACGCGCTAACCCTGCATAATCCAGCCCTAAACGGCAGCGGCGTGAACAAGGTTGTTTGGCATTGGTATGGTTACGAGCTGTATCTTGATAGCGAGACGGCCCAGAAAGTTGCCCTTGGATATAATATCGCGGGCATACTAATCTGTATGATACCTGAGGTGGGCGCTATCATCGGCGGAGCGCTTTTGGTTGAGGGGGCGCTTATCGGCCACAATAACCGGAACGGAACGGGCGTAATACTCTATTATACTAGATTAAACCCGGCTTTCTTCTATTGGATTAAGCCGCAAAGATAGCAGTATTAGGATTCGCCGCAGCGCCATCGGCGCGATGCTGCCCCTGCTATGTACATAAGCGCAAACACCAGTAAAATAACGGAGCCGCAAATTTATGGGTCGCTCGGTATCGTCAGATTTAGTTGCGGTTCCGTAACAAAGCTAGTATAATAGGATGCACAAAGCCTTGACACAGGTGAAAGACCGAAGAATCCTCGCATGCCGTTGGAGCGTGTTTGCCGCTTTCAGCCGTCGCGAGGGGAAGCTACTCTTCCCCCGCGACGGGTATCGCAGCCGCCATTGTGTCAATTTGCGGACAGATACGCTTTGTGTCCGTATGCTTTTGGAAAAGCTATATTACAAAGAACCTGTAGATAAATAGTTTTTTAAAGCGGTTTGTAAGCGGATGAACGAGGTGAGGTGGTATTGACATGAGACAACTAATTATTATTGCGGACATGGAGGGCGCCAGCGGTATATTTGAAAGTAACAGAGAAGCCTGTTATCACGAGGAAATCTATACAAAAAAAACGTTATGGAGAGATTTTGGGCGCGGGTGCATTACAAGCGACGTGCTGGCAGTGTGTGAAGCGGCAAATAATTTTGGGATTGATGAGATTATGCTGTATGACGGTCATTTTGCCGGCTGTGATGAGTTTAATGTTATGTTAGATAAACTCCCGCGGAATGTACGAGTATTTGACGTCCCTAACAGGGAATCTCATTGGAGGCGGATCAGGGGACAGGCATTGTTGAATCCTTTTGGCATTATAACGGTTGGGCAGCATGCCAGATTCGGAGAGCCGAACGCATATTTCCCACATACGGTGCAGACGCCGCCTATCAAAGCATTTTGGGTTAATGAATTAAATATTGGCGAAATAGGGATAGGTGTATTGAGCTTTCGGGGAGTACCTTATATTGCGAATATTGGATGCGCCGCATCGCATAAAGAGGCTCTAGAGCTCTCTTCGAAAGTAGGCTGTATATCGGTAAAGGACAAGCTTCACAAGTGGGAACCGAGCTGTATTGAAACTAATCCCCTCATTCGAGAAGGAGTATTTAGTGCACTGAAGGATTATGATAAGAAAACAGCAGCCGAAATGAACGGATATTGTAAATGTTCTATGGAATTGGATGATAAATATCATTTCGATATTCCCAAACATATTACGTGGAGAGGGGAGTTTCATAAAAAAGCCGCTTATTGGGAAGCTCCATACTTTGAAATTGCGCTTGAGCTATTTGAAGTTGTGCGGGGATATATTCGTAAGGATAATTGTTAAACAGCATTTAAATACGTTTTATCGGGTCATGACATACCCGCTAACGCCTGCGGTGCTGAGGCAGGAATCGCTCTATGGTTACCGCTTTTTTTGCCTAGAAGAGAAGCTTATAAGCAAGGCCTTTCTTCCATATTGAGGGAGCACAACCCGGGATAGCGTGTTTATATACGCGGCAACGTTTTAATTATAAAGCAACGCCGGAGCGCTTGGCGCCGGCGTTATTAATTCATATACAGTTTTGATTTGAAGCGTGGATATAGGTTCATTCACACTTCTAAGAAGAATTCATTATTTATTCGCCTTATACGCGGCGTCGCAGTAACGGCACCGGTATACCTTCCTTTCCGCATCGGAAAGGTAAAACTCCTGATCCGCCGCGGGCTCCACCGTTGTGATGCAGCGCGGGTTCTTACACTTGATAACGTTCAAAAGCCTTTTAGGCAGGGCGAGGTTCAGCTTTTGAACCCGCGTGCCGTTTCGGATAACATTAACTGTAATATCGGGATCCAGATACCCAAGCACATCAAGGTTAACCTCAATATCTTCATCGATTTTAATAATATCCTTACGCCCCATCTTGTTGCTTTTTACGTTTTTTATGATAGCTACGCTGCAATCCAGCTTGTCCAAGTGCAGGTATCGGTAAATCTGCATACTTTTACCGGCCTTTATATGGTCGAGTACGATTCCGTTTGAAATGCTGTCGATATTCATAATAAATAACCTGCCTTTCTGTTAAACGTGTACTATGGGGCGCTGCTTTGCTTCATTTAGCAGCATCAGAATCAGCGCCATGCGGATATATTTGCCGTATTGGGACTGCTTGAAATAGCACGCGCGCGGGTCGTCGTCCACCTGAACGGCAATTTCGTTTACCCTTGGGAGCGGATGCATTATGCAAAGGTCGCTCTTTGCCTTTGCAAGCCGCTCCATATCCAGTATATACGTATCCTTAAGCCGGATATAATCCGCCTCGTTGAAGAATCTCTCCCTCTGTACGCGGGTCATATACAGGATATCCAGCTCACCCATCGCCTCATCCAACGTTTCCACTACCTTGTATTGGCATCCGCGCTGTTTCAAAATATCGTCCAACACATAGTTGGGAATCCGTAACTCCTCGGGCGAAATCAACACAAACCGTACATTCTCATACCGGGACATGGCGGCGATGAGGGAGTGTACAGTCCTTCCAAACTTGAGGTCTCCGCACAGGCCGACGGTTAAATCGTTGAGCCTGCCCTTTTCACGGTGGATGGTCATCAAATCCGTCAGCGTTTGCGTGGGGTGGTTATGCCCGCCGTCGCCTCCGTTGATTATCGGCACGGTTGCCTTTCTTGCCCCAACGACCGGCGCGCCCTCTTTCGGATGCCGCATGGCGATAATATCCGCGTAATAGCCAACGACCTGTATGGTATCCGATACGCTTTCTCCCTTTGCCGCTGAACTCGAATCCGCCGATGAAAAGCCCAGCACGCTGCCGCCCAGCTCGAGCATGGCCGCCTCAAAGCTCAGGCGCGTACGCGTGCTCGGCTCAAAAAAGAGCGTGGCGAGCTTTTTGCCTTTACAGGCTTCATCGTACTTTCCCGGGTTGGCTATAATATCGTCCCCAAGCGCCAGCAGGCCGTCAATTTCCTCAATTGATAGATCGCAGATGTCTATTAAGTGTCTCATAATCGCGTACTCCTCCTCCTGTATTAAAAAAGTATCCAACCCTCGTCCGCCGGGTTGTCCCTGAAGCGTATCAGCCGGTCAATGTCTTCCCTTTTGATGTACCCCTCTTGAGCAGCCGCGCGGGTAAGCGCATTAAAATTGGTAAGGCTCACGTTTTTCACCCCGGCGGACTCCAACCGCTCCAACCCTTTTTTCATGCCGTAAGTGAATATGCTCGCAATGCCCAGCACCTCGGCCCCCGCCTCCCTGAGCGTTTCAACCACCTCCACCGCGCTGCCTCCGGTTGAAATCAAATCCTCTACTACAACCGTTTTTTGGCCGGGTTTAAGCCTTCCCTCTATCCGGTTATTCCGCCCGTGATCCTTTGCGCCCGAGCGTACGTAGCCCATGGGCAGACCCATTATATGTGCGGTAATCGCCGCGTGCGCAATGCCGGCCGTGCTGGTACCCATCAGGATTTCACATTCCGGGTAGTTCTCCCGTATCAGCCCCACAAGCCCGTTTTCGACGCGGTCGCGCACCTCCGGCGCTGTCAGGATAAGCCGGTTATCACAGTAAATCGGGCTTTTAATTCCGCTGGCCCATATGAACGGCTCGTCCGGCCTTAGGAACACGGCCTGAATTTGAAGCAGATCCTTAGCAAACATCGTTTCCAATCTATCGCCCCCCTTAAACCTTTAAAAATTCACGCAAGCACTTTTCATACGCGGATACCGGATTCGCCGCCGCCGTAATGGGCCGCCCAACCACGATAAAGTCGGCTCCAAGCCTCCCTGCTTCTCCGGGCGTGGTTACGCGAGCCTGATCCTGCGCGTCGGCGTCTCTAAACCGTATACCCGGCGTTACTGCGAGGAACCCGGACCCGCATGCCTCCTTTACCCGGGCTGCCTCCAGCGGCGAGCATACCACCCCGTCAAGCCCGGCCTCGGCCGCGTTTTTTGCGTAATGCTCTACCGTTTCCGCCATCGGCCTGTCTATCCAAAGTTCCCGCCGCATCCGCTCCTCGTTTGTTGAGGTTAGCTGCGTGACCGCGATAAGCAGGGGCCGTGACCCATCCTCTCGGGTAAGCCCCCTAAGCGCTGCCTTCATCATCTCCACGGTCCCTGCGGCATGCAGGTTGCACATATCCACATTCAGCTTTGATAACACGGCCATCGCCTTCATAACGGTATTTGGAATGTCATGCAGCTTTAAATCAAGAAAAATTTTGTGGCCCCGTTCCTTTATTGACCGCACAACGTTTGGCCCCTCCGCGTAAAAAAGCTCCATGCCGATTTTGACATACGGTTTTACGCACTTGAATTGGTCGAGAAACCGCATGGTTTCCCCCGCGCTTTTGAAATCGCACGCAATGATTACGTCCCTGCTCATCCTGTACCTCCCTCGCTTTAATTGCGCCCGGGCGCCGCGCGCCCGATTATGTCTTTGAGCCTGTTAATCCCCAGCCGTTCCATTTCGGGCTTAAGCCCTTCAATAATATCCCTGCACGCAAAGGGGCTCCTGAGGTTCGCCGCGCCTACCTGCACCGCCGATGCGCCCGCCATCATCATCTCAATCACATCCGCCGCGCTCTGTACGCCCCCCATGCCCATGATGGGGATATCCACGGCCTGAGCGACCTGATACACCATCCTCAGGGCAATCGGAAACACCGCCGGGCCGGAGAGCCCGCCCGTTATATTCGCCAGCAGGGGCCGTCCGCTCCGGGTATCGATACGCATGCCCAAGAGCGTGTTGATGAGGCTTACGCCGTCCGCGCCAGCGTCGCGGCACGCCCGCGCGACCGCTGCGATATCCGCGGCGTTTGGGCTTAGCTTCATATAAATGGGCTTACGCGTAACCGCACGCACGGCGCGCGTGACTTCGGCAGCCGTTTCAGGAAGCATGCCGAATGCCATACCCCCGTGGCTGACGTTGGGGCAGGAGATATTCACCTCGATAATCCCAACTTGCTCCTGTTCATCAATGAGCGCGCAGCAGTATTCAAACTCCTCAACGCTAAAGCCGCTGATATTCGCTATAATCGGCTTATGAAATACCTTTTTCAGCTTTGGAAGCTCCTCGTTGATTACGCTGTGGATGCCCGGGTTCTGGAGACCCACCGCGTTTAATAGGCCGCTCTCGCATTCCGCGATTCGCGGCGTCGGGTTGCCGGCCCGTGGTTCCTTCGTCGTACCCTTAAAGCTGAAGGAGCCGAGTATATTGATATCGTAAAAATCGGAATACTCCAAGCCGTATCCGAAAACGCCGCTCGCCGGGATAACGGGATTATCCAGCCGGACGCCGCTAAGCTCAACGGATGTATCTACCATACGATCTCCTCCTTCAAGAACACCGGCCCATCCGCGCAAACCCGCTTGGGGCCGTGTTTCGTATTGCATGTGCAGCCCATACACGCGCCAAACCCGCAGCCCATGCGCTCCTCAAAGCTGAATTGGCCGTCCGTCCGCGCCATATCGAATACGGCGTGGAGCATCGGCTTTGGTCCGCAGGAATAAACGTAATCATATTGCGCTCCATCCGCAAGCACCGCGTCGGTTATATACCCGCAAAACCCGGCGGAGCCGTCGTCCGTTGCCAGTATTAGCCGGCATCCAAGCCGCTCGAACTCTTTTAGAAAGAAAATATCACCGCTGTTCGCGAACCCCAGCGCAGCAACTGGTTTTAGGCCTTTTCTCAACAGTGCCTTCGCGAGACCGTACAGCGGAGGTATCCCAACGCCCCCGCCGATGATGAGCGGAGCTTTAATCTCACCCGGAATACTGTATCCGTTGCCTAAGCCGGTCAGAGCGTCCAGCATACCGCCCGGCTTCATTTCGCCCAACAATGCCGTGCCTTTGCCGACGACGCGATAAATAATTGTTATTTCTCCTTCCTGATAATCGCATACCGAAATCGGACGGCGAAGGTAAACGCCGTCGAGAAGGATATTGATAAATTGCCCGGGCGCTTTACACGCGCCCGTGTCCCCCGCCATCCGCATTAAGAAAATATCGCTTGTGAGAGCGCGGTTCTCAATTATTTCAAACATACCATGCTTACGCATTCCCATTGACCCGCCTTTCGTATACGATTCGACCGCCAGCCATCGTAAGCGCCGTTTGCCCAAAAACTTCCCACCCCGCAAACGGTGTACTGCGCCCCTTAGAGTAAAACTCAAGCGGGTTTATCCGCCAAAGCGCCCGCGTATCCAGCAGAGCCATATCCGCGGCGCAGCCCGGCTCAATCAGACCGCCCGGCAGGTTGAAAACCCTGCGCGGGCTGACGCTCAAAAGCTCTACGAGACGTTCAAAACGGATTACGCCCGTCATCACCAAACGCGTATATAGAATCGGAAACGCGGTTTCAAGGCCTACAATCCCCATCGCGCTTGAGCGAAGCCCTCCGCTCTTCTCGGCTTCCGAATGCGGGGCGTGATCCGTGGCGATAACGTCCACAGTACCATCCGCGATCCCAAGAATCAACGCATCTTTATCTGCCGCCGAGCGCAGGGGGGGGTTCATTTTAAAACGCCCATCGTCTTTTATATCCGCATCCGTAAGGGTCAGGTAATGTGGCGCTGTTTCGCAGGTAACGGGCAGCCCTTCCTCCTTGGCGCGGCGCACCAGCTCTACGCCTTCCTTGGTTGAGACGTGGCAGACGTGATAACGACACCGCGTTTTTCGTACAAGCGCGATATCCCGTTCAATCTGCGCCCACTCGCTTATAGAGGGTATCCCACTGTGCCCGTTTATCCTAGCATACTCCCCCGCATGTATATACCCGCCGCTTAGTTTAGACAGATCCTCGCAGTGCGCGGCGATAAGCTTGCCAAGCCCAGCAGCCGTTTCCATCGCTTTAAGCATAACCCCGGCTTCTTGCACGCCGCTGCCGTCATCGCTGAACGCCACGGCATTCTTGGCAAGCGCGGGCATATCCGAAAGTTCGATTCCTTCGCGCCCCCTGCTGATGCATCCATAAGGGTATACATTTATCAAGGCCGAATCCGTTATGCAATGAAGCTGTTGTTCAAGGTGTTCAGCGCAATCGGGAGGGGGTTCGACGTTCGGCATCGCGCATACAGCCGTATACCCGCCGCGGGCGGCAGCCTCCGTACCGGTACGGATTGTCTCCTTATAAGAAAAACCGGGTTCCCGCAAATGAACGTGAACATCTGCGAAACCCGGTACCAAGCTCAACCCTTCACAGGGGATAATTCGATCAAAACCAGTTGGAGAAATGTACGCCTCAACCGCTGAAATCTTGTCCCCTTCAACGGCTACGTCCCAGCTGCCAAAGCGGCCGCCGCGGTATACCCGCGCTTTTGAAAACAGGTAATGCACGGTTTCCCCTCCCTCCTATATGCGTTGAAATTACGCATTTCTGCTATTATAGTGATTTTTATATACCCTGTCAACAGGAAAAAACAGATATATTTTACACGTATTTGCTTCCCCCTGAAACTGAATGAAGCATTCCATTCGCATCAACTTCTTTTCAACATGCTACGGAAATGGTATAATCTCTGTATGCGTAAAACACTATAAAAATAGGAATAAAAGGAAGGTATAAGGAAGGTATATGGATATTGAAACCAAACGTTTAAAGCTAGTCCCCGTTTCTGAAAAACATATTGAGGATATCTTTGAGCATTTTAACAAACGAATTACCACATATATGTTCCCTGCACCGGCTAAGGATATAAGCGAAACGCGCGAGGTCGTGAGCCGTTTTATCGAACAGCGGGAAATGCGTACCGATTACGTTTACGCGATTACCCTAAAGCCATGCGGGGAATTCATCGGCCTTTGCGGGCTGCACAGCTTAAAAAACGAAACGCCTGAGATAGGCGTCTGGACGAAAATTGAAGCGCACGGCAATCATTATGGAAGAGAGGCCGTGGGCGGTTTAATTCAATACGCCGGCAGCCTGGGGATAAAAAAACTTTACTATCCCGTTGACAGGAGAAACGTGCCAAGTAAAAAGATACCGCTTTATTACGGGGGGATTCCGGTTGAATCTTTAAAATATGTGGAAACGCCCGACGGAAGGGTTCTGGAGGAGGAAATTTATATGATTGATTTATAAAGCGAATTGGGTAAACTATACGGTAACCGCGTTTAAATATTCTTTCCCTTAAGTATTTCTCACGCTATTCGGCAAAGAATGATGGTTATCACACCGGCAGGTATACTGGAACTGGCGCCCCGCGCGAGGTTATACGTTAGATTCTAACGAACTACCCAATTATATGTTAATCGCGATAGAAAGTAAAAAACAGCGAGGATAAAAAATGGACTTAACATTTGAAAAAATCGATATGGGAACATGGCATAGGGCGCAGTCCTTTTATTATTATACGGAAATTGTAACGCCCATTTCCTATACCGTAAATATCGATATTAACGTTACACGCATAAGAAAAGCTGCAAAGAACAGAAATTTAAAGTTCTTCCCTGCCTATCTCTATGCCGTTTCAAGGGCAATCCTTAATCAGCGGGAGTTCAGGTTGGCCGTAAAGGACGGTGAACTTGGAAGTTGGAATTATCTTACCCCGCAATATCCTGTTTTCCATGAAAATAGCAAGACCTTTTCGTTTTTATGGACTGAATATGTTGAAGATTTTAATCGTTTTCATGAAAGCTATATGGAGGATGCGCGGCTTTACGGCAATAGAGCCGACCTCATCCTTCCAAAGGGAAGCCCGCCGGGGAACTGTTATATTATATCGTGCGTTCCTTGGTTTTCCTTCAACGGGCTTTCATTTCACATGCAGAATGTTGAAGGTTATTATCTGCCCGTTTTCGTTTCGGGAGCCTTCAGGGAGGAAAATGGAGATACATTCATGCCGCTATCCATCACCATCAATCACGCGGCTGCGGATGGGTACCATATCCATGTTTTCATGAATGATTTACAGCGGCTCATGAACCAACCCGAGCAATGGCTTATCCCATGTCAATAATCAATCATGCTAAACGAAGGAGTATAGTCCATGATAGTAATAGATAGAGGAAAGATATCGGATATAGACGAGCTTGAACTGCTCTATAATGATTTAAACTATTATTTTGAATGTCATACGAATTACCCCGGCTGGAAAAAGGGGATATACCCCGTAAGGCAAACCGCTGCTGATGGTATTGAATGCGGCGGCTTATTTGTTGCCCGTATCGAAAACCGTATTGTCGGAACCGTTATACTGCGGCACGAACCGGAACCCGCCTATTCTCAGGCAGACTGGATGTTGATTTAAGTTATGACGACATTCTTGTTGTTCATACTTTAGCTGTGCATCCGCTATTTTTAAAGCGCGGCGTGGAAAAAAAGCTGATGGGCTTTATACTTGAATACGGTAAGGAAAATAATATCAAAGCGATCCGCTTAGACGTTTATGAAAAGAACAAGCCGGCTATAAACCTTTATAAACAATATGGGTTTCAATTTATTGATAAGGTTGACTTAGGCTATGGTCATTATGGCTTGGAATATTTTGAGCTGTATCAAAAAATTCTATAAACGCATAGCGGTATCTTCTCTCATTTAATAATCCCCCTTTCTGTGTTACACGATTGGGATAACGCAACCTCCAGTACGAATAAAAAGTAATTGATTTCCGCCATTAATATATGGTTTGTTAAAATTTACGCGGCTTTTTTTGTCAACCATTTATCTCCAATTATGAATGATTTACCTACACTTAAAAATTCGTAAGAATCGTCCAAATATGCATCTGGCATGTTATACTGTAACAATCAGGAGGTAAGCATATGCCGGCAATTTTGATAGTTGAAGATGATTCATTCCTGCGGGAAGGATTATATGAGCTGTTTATCAAGGAAGGATACGATGTAATCTGTGCAGCAAATTGTACGGAAGCCTGCGCTCAAGTAAGCAGTGCCGGCCTGAATATGATTATTCTAGACGTGATGCTGCCTGACGGCAGCGGTTTTGATCTTTGCACTAAATGGCGTAAGTCGGGAATTGCGGCGCCTATCCTCTTCCTCACTTCGTGCGGCGATGAAATACAAATCGTACGTGGATTAGATGCGGGCGGGGATGATTATATAACAAAACCTTTTCGCCTGCGCGAGCTGTTGTCTAGGATCCGCGCACATATGAGGCGCGGGAACATCAACCAATATTCCGACGGCAGCTTGTTTATCGATTTTTCTCGGATGACGCTTACAAAAGATGGGGCTCAGTTATATGTTACGCCGACAGAGTTCCAGTTGCTCTTAACGCTTATCCGGAGCGGCGCGGTTGTTTCCCGGGGAAAACTCATGCGTGCCGTTTGGGACGACGCAGGCGTTTATGTTGACGATAATACGCTTTGTGTCCATATCAGCCGCCTCCGTGAAAAGGTAGGCCCAAGCCGGATTGCTACGGTTAGGGGCGTCGGTTACCAATGGATTAACGCGCGGGATGAAATCGCCCGTTAATTCCATTTTGCGCTTGTTTTTAGCCGGCGCGGATATTTTCTTGTGAGGGTTTTGTATGCGCGCAGTCGTTTTATGCCTATTGGCGCTTGTATTGCTCGGCCTGTTGACCGCGCTGGTCGAATTAAGCAGGGCAGCGCTGATTATTATCGGCTTGTTCATTGGGATCCTGTCCATAATAAGCTTGATTGCGCTCTTGGCGCGCCGCAGACGTGAAAGGGATAAACTTGATAATCTAAGCCAACACCTTCAGCGTTTTCTTCACGGCGGTGAACCGCCAAGATTCAGTATTGAGGACTCCGAACTGGCTATCTTAGAAAACGATCTAGCGAGCCTTGAGGAGCAAATAATGCTGGAGCGCGCCAATATCGCCCGTGAAAAGCGCAAAACCTATGATTACATCGCGGATATTTCCCATCAATTGAAATCTCCTCTATCATCCCTCCGGCTGTATACGGAAATGAGCCTAGAAGAAGGGGGCAACCAAAGGGCTGGAAAACAGCTGGAAATTATCGAGCATATGGAGGAGTTCATCCATACGCTGCTGCGCCTTGAGAAGCTGCGCGCAGGCGCGTTTGAAATGGAATTCGCGCCGCATGATATACAAGAGTTAATCCATCAGGTAATAGTACGGATTAAAGCGATTTATCCTAATCACCGCCTGACCGCAAAGGTTAACACGTTTATACTTCGCTGCGACGAACGCTGGCTGAGCGAGGCCATATTCAATGTGGTGCAAAACGCCTGCCGGCACTCCCCAAAAAGTGGGGAAGTCCATATACGCCTTGAGGAGGGGTCAAGTTCCTTATCCATTATCATATCGGATGATGGAGGCGGGGTTCCGTCGGAATACCTCCCGAAAATGTTTGAAAGGTTTTTCACAGCTTCAGGCGCGTCTGGAAGCGGCATCGGCCTTGCCGTTTCACGGACGGTTGTGGATAAGCATCATGGCAGCATCAGCGCGCGCAACATCGGGAACGGGCTGGAAGTGATTATATGCCTTGCGATCTTTGACGGCGTTATTCGTATCAACAGCCACAAGGCCGTTCCTTAAACCATAAAGCAGATGGTAATGTTATGTAAGTCAAGCCTTATTTAAACGGTTATAAATATACTAAATTTACGGTTTTAAAGCAGAGCTGCATACGCTCTTTTTTTCATCCTCTCCGGCGCCAAAGCAGCTGCGCCGCACTTTCAAATGGCGCCAGAACCTCTATGTGTGATTTCCAGCCGGTAACTCAATCGTATGAATGCCTGTTTCTTTAAAAACCACATTATATTCAATTGTCTTGGGCATTCTCTTCAATTTGGCCGCTGCCGTAAGTTGGAGCCTCCTCTTCAAATTGAACGATGTAATCCCTCAGGTTATCATAGGCTATACGCGAAACATCCTCCTCGCGGTATCCGCTGCGGAGCAGCGCGTTGATAAGGTTTGGCATATCCGCGCTGTGTTTTAAATCTAATGGATATACGCTCATACCGTCAAAATCTGAACCTATAGCAGCGCATTTTACTCCGCCGATAGACACGATATGATCAATGTGCCTTCGTACGTCGTCGCTCGATACGGGCCTGTCAGGGCCTAACTGCTTATCATAAAAGTTAACCCCGATTACGCCGCCTTTCTCTGCAATCGCCAAAATATGCGCATCCGACAGCGATCTCGGGTTATCGTATACCGCGCGCGCGTTTGAATGCGAAGCGAAAATCGGCTTATTTGAAAGCGCTAAAGCGTCGTCAATCCCCGCATCGTTTAAGTGCGATACGTCTAGCGCTATGTTTAAGCGGTTCATCTCGCGCACCACGTCCTTGCCGAGGCGCGTAAGCCCCTTGTTCTTTCTACCTATGGCCGGATAGGCAAGCTCGTTTTTTTCATTCCAGGTCAACGTAATCGCCCTAACGCCCAGCTTGCGGAAAATCCGCAGATTTGAAAGCCGCCCTTCAATAGCCTCCCCCCCCTCGATTGTTAGTACGGCGGCAATCTTCCCCTCTCCCGGCAAAAAATCAGCAAAGAACGGGGTTAGAATATCCGCATGCTCCTCAAGCATACGGTAATATGCGTCTGCCATCGTTAAAAATTGCTGTAAAAAAGTCGTTTTCAGCTGGGAATCCATCCATGCCGCAAAGAACTGTATCGCGACGCCCCCCTCTATCATCCTCGGCAGATGAACCGCCTGATTTGGCTGCCTGTGATCGAGCGTGTAGCCGCGGTTGATCATACCGTAGAGAAAATCGCAATGCGCATCCGCAATATAAAACGCCATGCTAAATACCTCCAATACGTCTATTATGGCTGCCGCTAAGCGGCTACGCCGCATTTTTCATGTCAGCAAGGGGAGCTGATAACCTTGGAGCCCGGCGCCAAAGTAAATAAAGCTTGCTGAGCAACGCCTATAGCCTCTTATGCGTTTGCCGCCGCCATACAGAAAAAGAAAAAATCTATGGCTCTTAAGCTGTTATCGCTTCAATTCTCATGCCCCCGCTTAAACCGCGTTTACGTACGGTAGCCGCCTATAAGTGAGAGAGAATATATATAAGGATATGCTCGTGAGCATATCCTTAATCCATTCCCGTTTTTTATTTATTTCGCAAACTCAACAGCCCTAGTCTCACGAATAACGTTTACCTTTATCTGCCCCGGATAGTCAAGCTCTGTCTCAATTCGCTTAACAATTTCCTTGGCCATAACTATGGTATCCGCATCGTTTACATTGTCCGGTTTGACCATGATACGGATCTCACGGCCAGCCTGGATAGCAAAGGACTTGTCAACCCCTTCAAACGAGTTAGCTATCTCCTCGAGCTTTTCCAAACGCTTAATGTAGTTTTCAAGCGTTTCGCGCCTTGCGCCGGGGCGCGCTGCGGAAATCGCGTCCGCGGCCTGCACGAGCACGGCCTCCACCGTGGATGGCTCCACGTCCCCGTGGTGCGCCATAATGGCGTTTACTACCTGATTGTTTTCTCGGTATTTCTTGGCCATGTCCGCGCCGATTTGAATGTGCGGGCCTTCCACTTCATGATCAATTGCCTTTCCTATATCGTGTAAAAGCCCCGCCCTTTTAGCAAGCGTAATATTTGCGCCGAGCTCCGCCGCCATAATCCCCGCAAGGTGCGCTACCTCAATTGAATGCTTTAAAACGTTTTGTCCGTAGCTCGTACGGAACTTTAAGCGGCCAAGAAGCTTTACAAGCTCATGATGCAAGCCGTGTATGCCTGTCTGGAAAATCGCCTGCTCACCCGCCTCGCGGATCTGATTGTCAACTTCCTTACGCGCCTTTTCAACCATTTCTTCTATGCGGGCTGGATGTATCCTGCCGTCAAGTATCAGCTTCTCAAGCGCAATACGGGCGATTTCACGGCGTACGGGATCGAACCCCGAAAGAATTACGGCCTCAGGCGTATCGTCGATAACCAGATCGACCCCCGTCGCCGTCTCAAGCGTTCGGATGTTGCGTCCCTCACGCCCAATAATCCGGCCCTTCATTTCATCATTTGGCAAGGGCACGACGGATACGGTGGTTTCCGCCACATGATCGGCGGCGCAGCGCTGAATCGCCAATGATATGATGTTTCGCGAGCGCTTATCAGCCTCTTCTTTGGTTTTTGATTCAATTTCCCGCAACAGCAGCGCGGCCTCGTGGCGCGCTTCCCGTTCAACATTGCCAAGCAAGATTTCCTTTGCTTCCTCCATGGACATGCCTGAGATGGTTTCCAATTCCTTTAGCTGCTGATCATGCAGGCCTTTTATAGCGGCCTCAAGCTCGTCGGCTTCCCTCTGCTTTTTGCTTATACTCTCCTCGCGCTGTTCCAAATTGAGCAGTTTTTTGTCAAACATCTCTTCGCGCTGCAAAAGCCGCCGTTCCGTACGTTGCAACTCATTGCGGCGCTCACGCATTTCCTTCTCATTTTCGCTTTTGATGCGATATACTTCTTCCTTTGCCTCAAGAATCGTTTCTTTTTTAACCGTTTCCGCCCTCTTCTGAGCGTCGCTAATCATCTTGTTAACCGCGTCTTCAGCTCTTGCGACCTTGGCTTCGGCGATATTCCGCCTGTAATAATAGCCCCCGGTCGCGCCCGCGACAAGAGAAACAACCCCAACGGCTATTGGGATAATTGTATTATAGTCCACGAACCTGGTTACACCTCCATAATATATATAAAACGTATCCGAGCGCAAATCGCTCGGTATGCATGGCCGTTCATTTCATAAAATAATTTATGAATTTTACATACCGGCATATAACTTAAAAGGATTGTAACCTTTTTGAAAAAAAAAGTCAAGAAAACAATGTACGCGTTGAGAACGACGTTTACCAGTTTTTTTCAACTTTGCATAGAAATTATTCGTTCGATGCTTGATAGTTTTCGCGCGGTTTAAAGAATCAGCATTATTTTAAGCGTCATTTACTCACGCTGGGCGCTTTCCGCATGCTAATTACGAGAGGATTCAATATGGACGACCAATAATTACACTGAAGCATATATCACGCAATTCCCACTTTTCTCCCCACATACATTATGTGTTCTGCCCAGCTTAGGAGTTCTTCGCGTTCACATGTTTTCTCGCAAAAAGCTAACCAAGCGTTCACGACCTCCTCAGGCTGAGCCATTATATTGTCCCTGCAAGGCGAGGTCATACCTTCCTGACCAAAAACATGAAGCATTTCAAGTCCAAACTGATTCATAAAAGGCAGTATTTCATTTTGATCAATGAAATGCGCTTTCGTGAAAGCATTGCCCTTAAAACTTCTTCCACTAAAAAGATCTTTAAAATATTCAACCGCGTCTGGAATGTCAGAAATGATGGCGGCGGGATTTTCCCTCATTAAATACACCATAGTCGCATACATGTTAATAAACGACACAAAGATCACCCCATTGTTTTTTAGAAGCGACAACGCGGCGTTAACCGCCTTTACCCTGTCGGGTTCTTCGAGTAAATGATACATAGGCCCCATAAGTAAAATGTGATCAAATTCACCTTTTACAATATCGTTTATAACGCAAGCATCCCCGCATATTCCCGTTAGTTTTAAGTTGAGTTCATCAGCTTTTAATCGAGCAAAAGCTACATTTTCTTCAGAAAGGTCAAAAAGGGTGACGTCGCAGCCTTTTTCTGCAAGATAAAGCGAATATCTTCCCGGCCCTCCGCCAATATCTAAAACCTTATCTCCAGGTTGAATATATCTATCAAGAAAACGGATAGTAATCATGAACTCCGGCTGATTATGGATTCTTTCCCATTCTTCTTCGACACAGTTATTGTAATATTCTTTGACGATTCTTTTAGTGTCCATAAAAGCACCTCAATTTCAATATACATATTCCGCCAGTTAAAACACAGGGTTGGCGATAAAAGACGCGCCAGCCCTGTTAATCGACTGTTCCGTCCTGTTTATCCGACATATGATGAATCAGGCCTCATCCGCTGCCGCCGTCTCCAATTTGCCGCGCAGCTTCCGCTCGATTTCATCGCACAGCTCGGCGTTATCCTTTAAGAATGTTCTCGCGTTGTCCCGGCCCTGCGCCATCCGCATGTCCCCATAGGAATACCATGCGCCTGTCTTGCTGATAATCTTCTTATCAACCGCAAGATCCAAAATTGAACCTTCCCTTGATATACCCTCTCCATAAATGATATCAAATTCCGCCGTTTTAAATGGAGGCGCAACTTTATTTTTAACCACTTTTATTCGTGTGCGGTTGCCGATTATATCACCGGCATTTTTAAGCGTATCGATTTTTCTCACATCCAGGCGCACTGAAGCGTAGAATTTAAGCGCTTTTCCTCCGGTGGTCGTTTCCGGGTTGCCGAACATAATGCCTACCTTCTCTCGAAGCTGGTTGATAAATATAACCACGGTATTGGATTTACTGATAATTCCCGCCAGTTTGCGCAGGGCCTGCGACATCAGCCTTGCCTGAAGCCCCACGTGCGCGTCGCCCATATCGCCTTCCAATTCAGCCTTGGGTACGAGCGCGGCTACCGAATCGATAACCACGGCGTCAATCGCACCGCTGCGTACTAGCGCCTCCGCTATTTCCAGCGCCTGCTCGCCGGTGTCCGGCTGTGATATATAAAGCTCGTCCACGTTAACGCCCAGGTTCTTTGCGTAAACCGGATCAAGGGCGTGCTCCGCATCGATAAAAGCGGCTGTTCCTCCAAGCATCTGCGCCTGCGCGATAATATGAAGGGCTATGGTCGTTTTACCCGAGGATTCCGGCCCATAGATTTCAATAATTCTGCCCCTCGGGATACCCCCTACTCCAAGCGCAAAATCCAGTTCCAGGCATCCTGTCGGGATGGTTGAAACCGCTATTTTAGCCGCGGCGTCGCCGAGCTTCATCACAGCGCCTTTTCCGAACTGTTTCTCAATCTGGGCCAATGCAATTTCCAGTGCTTTTTCCTTTTCCATCATAAATCAAGTCCTTTCCGCCGGAGGGCGTGAATGTAAACGTTTTTAAACAGTACGCGCCAACTATTCATCCGTTATTTGCGATATACAACGGGATTAACTTCGGTTAAACAACACCTGATAATATTCTCGCGCTAAACAGTTATAACGCGTGCGCTTCAACAGCGAAAACCATCATCCCGATATAATCCGCGCGTTTGCCGCGCTATTTCTATTTCATACATTCGCAAAGGCGCTTTGAAGGTAAAATACGCCTCCGTCAACTATATGCTTACTTAATCATATCAGAATTCATCCGTTTTTTCGAGCATTTTACGCAAATAATTCAGCGCGTGCAGGCATGCCGCGTAGCGAATATGCTCACGGCTTCCATTGAGCCGCTCGCAATGAACCGATATATCTCCGCCCAAACCTGCGGCGATATAAACAAGCCCCGTATCCGCTCCGGAATCCGGCCCTGCGTAGCCGGTAGTAGCCAACACCGCGTCCGCACCGCTCCGAAGCGCAATACCATTTGCCATCTCATAAGCCGTTTGTCCGCTGACCGCCGAATAACGCTTAAGTGTCTGTTGCGAAACATTCAGGCGGCGTGCTTTGGCCTCGTCCGAATATGTAACGCATCCCTCTGTAAACCAGTTTGAACACCCCGGTACGCTAACCAAAAGAGATGAAAGCATACCGCCCGTGCAGCTTTCAGCAACTGCAAGCTTTAGCCCGTTTTTTTTAAGCAAGCCCGCGCATACCTGCCAGAGAGTCTCATCGTTGAGCGAATAGACCACGCCGCCCAATCGGTTAACAATCTCCTTTATATACGGCTCGATAAGTTGCTCCCCTTCCGCGCGGGCGGAGCACAAAGCCGTTATACGCAGCGTAACTTCGCTCTGGGCGGCATACGGCGCAATCGTTGGATTGACCTGATTTTGAATTAGATCTTTTAACGCATACTCTACCGCCGACTCCCCCATCCCGAAGATACGCAGCACCCGGGATACAAGCGTTTTTCCGCTTTTATCCGCCAGATAAGGAATCACATGCGTATCCAGCATCGGGCGCATCTCGCCCGGCGGGCCGGGCAGCAAAACTATTTGCTTTAAGCCGGGGGCGTTAACGATACATCCGGGAGCTGTGCCGTGCGCGTTGGGTAATACCTGAGCCCCTCGCGGGATAAGGGCCTGCTTTAGGTTGTTCGGGGTCATTTCACGGCCTAGGCGAATAAACCTTTCGCTAATCGCCTCAAGCGTAGCCTCATCCATCACAAGCTTAAGGCCGCAAACAGCCGCTATGGTTTCCTTTGTCAGATCGTCGCCGGTAGGGCCGAGGCCTCCGGTTGTAATGACAATATCCGCCCGATCCAGAGCTTCCCTGACAGCGCCGGCAAGACGCGCCTGGTTATCGCCGACAACCGACTGATAATAGACGGAGACGCCTACTTCCGCAAGCCGCCGCGCGATGTATTGCGCGTTGGTGTTTACTATCTGGCCGAGCAAAAGCTCCGTGCCGACGCTGATAATCTCGCAAACCATACTGTTATCACCTGCCATCCTTAAATAAACCGGCGTTTTTGATGATATAATCTAATCCGGACCATAACGTCAATCCGGCGGCCGCCCAAGTTAAAATAACGGCGGCTGGAACGGTAATCCAGGGCAAAATACTGGGGCTGATTAAAACAGCGGAGATAGCGACGCATTGCGATACCGTTTTGATTTTCCCAAGGCCGCTGGCCGCGATGACCTTGCCTTTCTCCAAAGCGATAAGCCGCATTGCGCTTATGATAAATTCCCGGGCGATAATAATAAATGTACAAATTGGCGAAACCATGTTCTCAGCGGTTAGGAACACAAGCGCGCTGCTGGTAAGCAGCTTATCGGCTATCGGATCCATAAGCTTGCCGAAATCCGTAACAAGGTTATGCTTTCGGGCATACCGTCCGTCGAAAATATCCGTTATATAAGCAAGAATAAATACAGTCGCGGCGATGAGGTAACGATAAACCGAAGGGATGTAGAAGCACACGATAAAAACAGGGATTGCCGCAATCCTGATTAATGTGAGCCGGTTCGCTAAATTCATGCTAAAACCCCTCCAATATCATATTCGCTCGCGTCGGTAACTCGGGCGCTTACAAAATCGCCGGGTTTTAAAGCCGCGCCGCTCGTACGGATATACAGCTTGCCGTCCGCGTCCGGAGCCTCAGCATAGGTCCTCGCGCAGGCGACGCCCGTATCCAACCTCTCCACCAGCGCTTCGCATACGCTCCCTATCCGCTTTTTATTTAGCGTAAGTGAAATGCGCTTTTGCTGGCGCATCAACCTGTCGAGGCGGTCGTTTTTTATCTCCTCGCTTAAATGGCCGCTCATGGAAGCGGCGGGCGTATCATCCTCCGGCGAGTAAGTGAAAGCGCCCAGCCGATCCACCGGATATTCCCTAAAAAACGCCATGATTTCGTCGAACTGCGCCTCCGTCTCAGATGGGAAGCCTACAATCGCCGTCGTGCGGATGATGAAATCAGGCGCGGCCGACCGGATATAGCGGAGGATGCGTTCAATATCCCCCCTGCCGCCCCTTCGGTTCATTTGCTTTAAAATGGAATCGTTTATATGCTGTATTGGCATATCGATGTATCGCAGCAATTTCCCGTTTCCTATAATTGTATCGATCAATTCCTCCGTTACGGTATCGGGGTATGTGTACAACACGCGTATCCATCTAAGCTCGTCAATCTGAGCCAGCCGTTTTAAAAGCCGGCTGAGCGCGGGCGCGCCGTATAAATCCGTGCCGTAACCCGAAGTATCCTGCGCGATGACCGTCAACTCACGAACGCCTGACCGCGCAAGTTCTTCGGCCTCTTTCACGGCCATTTCAATCGGCACGCTTGTTTTTTTGCCCCTTATCAGGGGAATAGCGCAGTAAGAGCAGCAATTATCGCACCCGTCTGAAACCCGAAGGTACGCGCTGTAATCCGGCGTGGTAAGCGTACGCCCGGGCAGAGAGCCGTGCCATATTCCGGGCTCACAGCCCAATCGGCGGCAAATCTCCAGCGTAAGCCCGGCTTGATCCTTCACGCCCCACATGAGATCGATTTCCGGCAGCGAAGCTGCAAGCTCCTTAGGATAACGCTGGCTGAGGCATCCCGTAACCACAAGCAGCGCGCACCGCCCGGACTCTTTATACTGCGCCATCTCTAAAATCGTATCTATCGACTCTTCTTTTGCAGGCGTTATAAAGCCGCAGGTATTGATAATAATTACGTCGCATTCCGCCGGGTCGGCCGTGAGCCGCAAGCCTGCGGCTTTAAGGCAGCCCAAAAGGCGTTCCGTATCGACACGGTTCTTTACGCAGCCAAGCGAAATTACGCCGGCGTTCTTCATTCCCCCACCCCTTCAATCATATCCTCTGCGTATTTATCGTTACGCCTGTGCGGGATCCTGCCCCGCCGCACTCCCGAACATCCGCTCATACTCAACGCGATCGATTAAAACCCGCCTGGGCTTACTCCCGTCAAAACCGCTGACAATCTTTTTCTGCTCCATGATGTCAACCAGCCGCGCCGCCCGCGCGTAACCCACGCGGAGCCGCCGCTGTATCATGGAAATTGATGCCTGACCGCTGTCCAGCACAATTTTAACGGCTTCCGGCAGGAGATCATCCTCCTGCTTGCCCGACCCCTGCGCCCCGCTTGCGGAAACCGCGGGGACCTCCTCCAATATGGCTTCATTGTATGCGGGCTCCGTGGCCTGTTGGGCGAAATACTGCGTGATGCGCTCAACCTCCTCGTCCGAGACGAACGCGCCCTGTATACGGATGGGCTTGGCGGATCCGTTCGCGTGGAAAAGCATATCGCCGCGGCCCAGAAGCTTTTCCGCTCCAGTACCGTCTAAAATAACCCTCGAATCGATGGAGGATGATACGGCAAACGCGATTCTTGAGGGGATATTCGCTTTAATCAGGCCCGTGATAATGTCGGCCGAAGGCCTTTGCGTGGCCACGATGAGGTGGATTCCGCACGCCCGGCCAAGCTGCGCTATGCGGCAGATGGATTCCTCAACGTCTTTAGCCGCGACCATCATTAAATCCGCCAGCTCGTCGATAACGATAACCAGTTTCGGCAGCCGCTCCTCCTCGCTTACCAGCGCGTTATACCCCGCCTGGTTGCGCACGCCCAGCTTGGCCATTTTTTGATAGCGCTGTTCCATCTCCAAAACCGCCCACTTGAGCGCGCCCGCAGCTTTTTTGGGATCCGTCACCACAGGAACGAGCAAATGAGGGAGTGTTGAGAACACGCTCAGCTCCACAACCTTCGGGTCGATTAGAATCAAACGCACGTCGGAAGGCGCGGATTTATAGGCAAGGCTTATAATGATATCGTTTATGCAAACGCTTTTGCCCGAGCCCGTCGAACCCGCTATGAGAAGATGCGGCATTCTATCCAGATCAGCGGTAATGATCTTGCCCGCGATATCCTTGCCCAGCGCAAACGAGACGGGCGAGAGCGAGGCGGCAAATTCTTTGGATTCAATTACCTCACGCAGCAAGACCATCGCGATGTTCTTATTCGGCACCTCAATGCCCACCGCAGCCTTGCCGGGTATCGGCGCTTCAATACGGACCCTTGGCGCGGCGAGAGAGAGCGCCAAATCATTGGACAGGTTCGTTATGCGGTTAACGCGAACCCCTTGCGCAGGCTGTATTTCATACCGCGTTATCACCGGCCCGACGCTGACGTTGATGATTTTCGCGCTGATATTAAAGCTTGCCAGCGTCTCAATGAGTATCCGCGCCTTTTCCGCCGGGGATTCAAAAGCGCCCGCGCCCAGCGCTTTTGCCGGATTAAGCAGCGTAAAGGGCGGCCGCTGATATTCCATGATGGACGCAGGAGCGCTCGAAGGCGTAACGTTATCATCCGGATCAGGCGCCGGCGGCTGCGTTCGCGAGGGCCTGTCCGGAGCCGACGGTTCCGTAACGGCGGCTGGTACTACCGGCGCGGCTTCTTCCGCTATTGGCGCCGAATTATCCTTATACTCATCATCCTCCGCAAAAAGATCCGGAACCTCAGCCGAATTCTCAGGGCGTACAACCGTTAGGCTGCGCTTTTTCAGCATTCCGCTTGAGGGAAAAAACTCTATATCCTCATCCCATCCAGCGGAGTTTGGCTCTTCAATTATCTGAGGCTGCGCCCGCTTTCCCTTTTTCGTTTTTTTTATCACAGGGGGTTCATCATCCACTAGCATGTTCTCATTATAAAAGGAATTTTTATGTTCCCGCCTTTCCGACGCCAGCGTTACGCCGCTTTTAATCGTTTCCCCAACCTTCTCCCCGGCGGTTCTGAGCGAAAATTTCGTTATAATGAGGAATAGAATCACTAAGCCGGCAATGCAGAAGATATACGAACCGGATTCGCCGAGCAGCAGCGTAAGCGGATATGCTATTAAAGCACCCATCCCTCCCCCGCCTACCCGCAACCGTTCGCTGTACTCGTATGCGCCGGTCAAATAAGTGAAAAACGGGTTGCCTTGGGGCGGATTAATATATAGCTGCATGATGGCAAGCGACAGCAGCGCGCCGCCGCAGCATGACAGAACCGTTCTTACGCTGGAGCGAGCTTTTGGCGCGGCTATTAAATAAACGCCGGCACATACAAATAAGGCGGGAGCGGCATATCCAGCCAGCCCAATCAGGCCGTATACGAATCCGCTGATAGCACCGCCCAGCAATCCGGCGGCTGTTGAATAAAGGCTGACAGCAAGAAAAAGGCCAAACGCTATCAGGCCAACGCCAGCGATTTCGCGTTTTATAGCGGTTTCTTTCCTCGGCTTTTTCCTGTTGTTTTTCTTAGTCGCCATTTATAACTCCTCTAAACATTGCATTTAATTATACCGCAAACAGCATATATAGAAAAGGGTGGTTTTTTGTACGAAACGCGGTTATAAGCGGCTTTGTACGTTTCAAGAGTCAAAAAGCGGCTACGCAAGCGTTTAAAAGCTGCATTGGCCCTTTCTCAGTTGGCGTGGGCAGCGCCCCATCCTTGTAAGCTTTTCGCTCGCGGCCCCGCATGTATATACGCGTGATATAAACCTCGCCGTTTTAGGATATGGCAAAATAATATATTTCTTAATGATACTTATGATGCTTAACGTACAATAGCTGGAGGTTTTTTCTGATATAACGGCTAAAGCGCTTTGAGCAAGCGCCAACCATCAATACCTCGAGCGGTTATAATCAGCAGGTAACGCAGCATATTAAAACAAGCCGCAAAACACATATCAAAGACAAAATACCTTAACCTTAGAATTAACCGCGGGGTGATGCGTCCGCCGCATCTATATCCAGCCAGCATTGTTGTTTATCAATTCTGCGTATCATAATACGACCCGTATCCTTATCATATTTCGGCTGATGATATTTGAAAAGCATAGTTTCGCCGTCAAGCCTGCCCACGATCTCAATTTTGCCCGTTTCATGCGAAAGGACAAACTTGCACCGTTTGGCGTGCCCGTTTAACAGGCTCATGGCTGAATCTACGATTCGCGACGCTTCAAGGAGCGGAATCTGGAACTGCCTTTTTACACCGGAAACCGGCCTGCACTGGAATAAATAATAGGGTAAAACGCCCATCTCTGTAAGCGCGTTCAACAGCCGCGCCAGCTCTTGGGGCGTATCGTTTACGCCCCTTAAAAGCACTGTCTGATTGCTCACGACCATACCGCGTTTACGAAGCGCCTTAATAGCGCCCTTCGCCTCTGCCGTAAGCTCCCGCGCATGGTTGAATTGGGTAACAATATAGATTAGCTTTTTATCCGCAAACGATTCAAGTATGTTCAAAAGCTCATTATCGCCGGTTATTCGAGCTGGTAATACGACCGGTACGCGCGTTCCGAGCCGGATAAAGCGAAGGTGCTTGATACCGCATAGATTCTCAAGCGTTCTTAGTATTACATAATTGCTGTTGAGCATGGCGTCTCCGCCGGATACGAGTACGTTATCTATTTCCTCATGTGCCTGAATATAGTCGGTTATCGCGTCGAGCATTTTTACCGTTTCATCATCCGATACGCCGACCAGCCGCTTTCTGAAGCAGTGGCGGCAATACATTGCGCATACGTTGGTTGATAGAACCAGAGCGGTATTTCGATATTTGTGCTGAAGGCCGGGTAAAACCGTGTTATCAAGCTCGCCGCTGGTATCGAAGCTCCCTTCCAAATCCGTTTCAAGCACTGTGGGTATACACATCCTGCGAATAGGGTCGTTTGGATCGCTTTTATCAATAAGCGCTAAATAATACCTGGGGACTGCAATGGGGAACTCCTTTGATATTTGCCTGAGTTCTTCGGCCTCCGCCTTATCAACATAACCTAACGAGTACAGTTCGTCAACATTATTTATACTTTCGTTCAATTCCTTTCTCCAGTTCATTGAAACATCTCTTTTCTCTATAATTTCTTTTTTTATAGTAACAAAAATCGCGCGCCAAGTGGCTCGGAGAAAAATATATTCACGCTAATTTCACGATCTGCTCAGTAAATGATATGCTCTTTTTTCGGCGCGGGGTATAACGGCCGAGATTGCCGCCATTTACCGTCCCTTAGAGCATGCCGCGGTCTGTTTTTCGCGGATTGGCAGCCCTGATGCTGAAACTTATAACCGCTTCTTCTTGAGTACTTGTTTATGGCATGCCATTATGCTTGTGCAAACAGCGCGGGTAAGTTCCGCATTTAAAGCGTGTTAAAGCCGCCTGCGCGCTTACTTTGGGCTCAAGTACTTTTAACTTTTAATCCCTCAACTTCCTGGCGAGTTCATAAATCATGATACCAGCCGCAACGGATACGTTGAGTGATTCCGCGAGCCCGTACATCGGCAAACGGTATTTCACGCACTTAGCCGCAACGGAATCTGAAACGCCGCTCCCCTCATTACCAATGATGAGCGCGCATGACCGCCCGATAATGGGCAGCGAACTTTCACCGTGTAAATGCCCGCAAATAAGCGTATAACCTGAACCTGAAAGCCTGTCAAGCTGCGTTTCCAACTGGCCCTCCCAAATCGGCAGATGATAAACCGAACCAGCGGAAGCGCGAACGGGCTTTGGAGCAAACGGATCCGCGCACCCCTCTCCCAACAGAATCCCGGCCGCGCCCAAAGCGTCCGCCGTTCGGATAACGGCGCCCACATTCCCCGGATCCTGTATGCCGTCCAGCGCAATGATCAGCCCCTCAGGATAATGATCCGGGACGGACGTATCAGGCGTTCGGACAGTCGCGGCGACCCACTGCGGCGTGTTGGTTTGGGTAAGGCTTTCCATAACCCTGCGCTTAACCATATGTACACAAGCGCCGCTGCCTTCAAGCACGGCCTTTAACAGTTCATGGCCTTCTTCAATAAAAGCATGTGAGAACTCGGCCCCGGAAATCACCGCTTCCCGGATCAATTTCTCCCCTTCTATAAAATGTAGCCCCTGTTCTAGGCGCGCTTTTCGCCCTGAGAGCTCGCGGGCGCTCCGTATCAGTTCGTTGCGCGTGCTTTCTATAACCATAAAATCCTCAACCAATGTATGATAGCATATGAGAGCGTATAATCGCCGCCGTATCTTAGCCCTAAAGCCTGCGGGCCGCGCGGAACGAATAGCTTCATTGCGCGCGGCCGCTATGCATATTTGTATTAGCTTGCGCCCGGTTCCGGTGCGCATCTAATAAGTTGATTCAAACTAAGCCCTGGCCTTCATGGCGACCTCGGCCAGCTCCTTAAACGCGTTCATATCGTTTACAGCCAAATCAGCCAAAACCTTTCGGTTTACGTCTACTCCAGCGAGCTTTAGGCCGTTTATCATGCGGCTGTAGCTGGTGCCGTATATTCTCGCGCCCGCGTTGATACGGGCAATCCAAAGCTTACGGTATTCGCGCTTCTTCACCTTGCGCCCTACGTAGGCATAGGACATGGATTTCATGACCTGCTGCGTAGCGGAGCGATACTGCTTGCTTTTCGCGCCATAGTAACCCTTGGCAAGCTTAAAAACCTTGCGGCGTTTTTTAACGGCATTTACTGCCCTTTTTATCCTGGCCATTGTTTATTCCTCCTAATTACTTATAAGGTATGAGATCGCGGACCTTCTTGGCTTCGCATTCGGCGATATAGCCGGTTTGACGAAGGTTGCGCAGCCTCTTGGTCGACTTCTTGGTCAGGATGTGGCTTTTATATGCCTTGCCCCTTTTAATCTTACCGGATTTGGTAAGGCTGAAGCGTTTGGCAGCACCCCTGTGGGTTTTGATCTTAGGCATTGGGGTTATCCTCCTCTGTTCATTTAGCTAACTTTTCGGCGTCAATATCATATACATATTGCGCCCTTCCTGCTTGGCAGGTCTGTCGATGGCGGCAACGTCCTTGACCATCTCATAGAATGCTTTCATAACATCCAGGCCTATTTCGCCATGCGTCGCCTGCCTGCCACGGAAACGTATGGATACCTTAACCTTATCCCCGTTACCGATAAACTTCTGGCACGCCTTGGCCTTAACCTCCATATCGTGCTGGTCGATGGTCGCTGAGAGCCTAACTTCCTTAAGTTCAATGATCTTCTGGTTCCTGCGTTGTTCCTTTTCACGTTTGCTCTGTTCAAACCGGTATTTGCCATAATCCATCAGCTTACAAACCGGCGGGTTCGCCTGCGGCGCAATCTTGACCAGATCCAGCCCGCGTTCCTCGGCCATTCTTGTGGCCACCGCAATGGAAACAACGCCCTGCTGATTTCCGGCTTCGTCAATCAGCCGAACTTCCCTGTCTCGGATTTCCTCATTGATCATCAGATCCTGGATGCTAATAGTGCACACCTCCATGTTCTATTCATTCAAGCGACGGCGCAAAAAAGGCGGGTTGCCGCCCGCCTCAAATAAACCGAATATATACGGTAAACGTTAACCGCGCCCGACTGAGCCGGCGGGTGAGAGGCGGGACGCCTCTGCTTGAACATCAATATTATAATGACGCCCATACCTTTTGTCAACCATTTTATTGATCGGATTCTTAACTCGTACCAGCCGCTTTTCGCGTTTTTAACCGAATGGTTAAAATATTTATATGCCTGTTCAAAATCAGGGTTATATTCAGCCTTGAAATCAGCCTCAGAAATCCATATTTACTGGCATGTTTTGCTTACGCCAAGAACTGAAAAATTCGCAGCGAACGGTTCGTAATAATTATAAAGTATAAACTCCTCCTACTGAGCCTCCGTCCGCTTAAGCCACATAAGCGCCTCGGGTATGACTTCACGGTTTCTAAGAAAGATGGTATAAAACTCCTCAACCGGCAGCGGCGCCGAACGCGTGCCAATCTCTACCGTAAGCGACGGGATTCCCATAGCCTGTATCGCCCAGTCCTTGTATCCGCCGAAGGAAGTTCCCGTATCCCCTTCCACAGGGTAGCCCGTTATAGCTGAAATCATTAAAGCAAGCTTGCGCGACATTTCATTAGTGGGGGAGTTTTGACCAAACTCATAATAAATCAGGCTGCCGAACGCGTGATAGCTGATGGTCGCGCCAAAACTATTCCGCTTCGTATAATTTACCAGCGCTAACGTCTCCGGCTCGCTCTCCGGCCTTGGCCCGCGGTAATTCGCGCTTGATGCGGCCGGGCGCGTCCGTACGCTATCCCATTTCGCGTCAAAATTTCTGTTTAAGTCAACGCCGTTCGCGTTCGCTTTCCATCTGTACAGGTATTCGGCTCCCGAGTCGTCAGCGAAGCCGCGCTCCTGATCCTTTTCATAAATATCCCTCAGTTTATCAGTATAAACACCCCTTTGGCTTATGGCGCACCCGTCCGGGTTGGTCATTGGCGCCACATGGACGCAGGCGGTTTCATCATACTGGTACTTAAGGTAATATTCTATCTGGGATACGGCCAGCTGCGCCGTCATATGCTCCCTCGCGTGTATTGCGGCCTGTATGAAAAGGTGACGCTCCGCTGAACTATCCCCTATTATCACCACCGGAATATCCCTGCCTTCGGACGATTTGCCCATGGATTCCACGCGAACCCTTTCAGGATAACGTTTTCTTAGCGCCTCAATATCCTCAAGCATCCGCTCATACGTGTATGCCAGAACCGGTTTAACGATCTCAAGCCCAAGCGCGCCTTCATCCGGCACGAGGTATCCCGCAAGTATATACCCCTCCATACCGGACCGCGCATCCCGTATATGTGCGAACTTCTCCTGGTACCCCAGCAGTTCAACCTCAGCGCCCTTATAAACCTTGCCAATGGCCTTTGCGTCGGGTGAAGGCGCCTCCCTGAGATTGAGGTACTCCATGCATGCCGCGCGGAACCTCGTTACAGGCTCCGGCAGATTCGCGGCATCCATTCCGGGGCTTTGCGCGGGCGGAATTGACGTCGTACCGGGAAGCGAAACGTCATAAGGGGTTGCCGACGGCCGGCCGTCGGTGACGCAGCCGCACATAAACAGCGTTGACGCGATTATGGCAAAGCTTATTATTAACCGAAATCTACTCATTTTGCTTTCCCCCGTCACCCGTTCAAAACCAGTACAGCGCTTACTTCCTGTTATGGCTTCGCTAAAATCGGGTTTATGTGCGTTATTATTTCACGGATGGAGCAAAACCGCAAGTAAGCAAATTGTTAAGATTTCAGCAGCCGCCCCGCGTATTGGGTCAATTGCTCTACCGCTTCTTCGAGCGCCGCGCTTTTGGGCGCGCTGCCCTGGGCGAACGTTGCGCGGCCTCCCCCTTTCCCGTTGAGTGCAAAATTAACGGCCTGGCAAAGCTCCTGCATGCTCAGCCGAACCCCCTCAGTACAGGAAAGGCAGTAGTATACCGCGTCCCCCTCTACGGCAAATAGCATCATCACCTTCGCAGCGCCATCCGCCATGAGCGCGTCGCAAAGCAGCTTGAACTCAGACCGCGTAAACGTATGCGAAATATGCGTAATCAGCTTTACGCCCTTCATCGCCTCAGCGCGTTGCATTAGGTTTCTCGCTTCATATTCGGCAAGCAAAGCAGCCGTCTGCTTAAGCCGCCTGTGCGCCGACGCGAGTTCGTCCCCCTGGCGCGCAACCGCGGCTGCCGCGTCCTCCGGCTTAACGCTGAATCTGCGGGCAATCGCCTGCAACGCGTTGTGAGCGCGCCTGTGAGCGTCGAGCGCCCTTTCTCCACATACGAACCATAACCGCGTTCCGCCCTTGTATTTAGTATACGCAGTGATTTTAATCTGACCCGCCTCCCCGCTGGTGCGGCAATGCGTACCGCAGCAGGTGCATGAGTCAACGCCCCCAACGCGCACGATTCGTATATCGCCCTTAAGCTCCTTCGCGCGCTTTCTAAGCGCCATTCCCTCCAGCTCTTGAGGGGTTACGATTTCAACGCTCACAGGCGCGTCGTCAAGAGCCGCCATGTTGGCCGCGTCTTCAAGCTTATTGAGCTCGTCAGGGCCAAGCGGCAGATCAAAATCGATGGTTGAATACGCTTGAGCCATATGGAAGCCGACGTTTACCGCGCCGAACAGGGATTTGGCAAGCCCCGATAAGATATGCTCGCCCGTATGCTGCCGGGAGTGATCCATACGCGCTCCCCAGTCAACCTCGATGACAACCTCCGCTCCCTCGTCAACCGGCAGTTCAATCAAGTGCCATACGCCTTCGCCATCCTCCCGCGCGTGAAGTATCCTTTGGCCCGATAAACTCCCCTTGTCGCAAAGCTGGCCTCCCCCTTCGGGGTAGATAACGGTTTGATCCGTAAGCGCCTCATAGCCGGCGTCCGTTTGTACGCACTTGAGCGTTTTAGCCGTGCAGCTTTTGAGCTGCGGGAACTCATAATACAGACGTTTTGTCATACTTCCAGCTCCTTAAACCCGTTCCCTCGCACTTCCGTGGCGTTGTGCATTACAATAAACGCGTCTTCGTCAAGCCGCTTGATCGCTTTGAGTATGCGCCCAACCTCGCTTCTTCTCGCAACGCTCATCAATACCGATTTGTTTTTTCGCGAATACCCGCCCTTTGCGGCAAACTCCGTTATACCCCGGTCCGATTCCTCCATCAGTACGGGGATGAGTATATCGGGCTGATCCGTTATAATGAGCATCACCTTTGCATGATCCATACCCTGCATGATGGCGTCAATGACCTTTCCCTGTACAAAGATCGTCACGCCTGAATACAGCGCTACCTCAATATCCTTAAAAACAATCACCGCTACCAATACGACCAGCGCGTCTATCGCCATTAAAAGCGTACCTGCCGGAAGAAGCGGGAAAGGCTTCCTGAGAAGCATCGTAACCAAATCCGTACCGCCGGTCGTATAGCCGCGCGCAAATACCAAACCAACCCCGATACCGAGCATTACCCCGCCCATAACAGAGGCGAGAAGAACGTTGTTTGTATAAACAAACGTAAAGGGGCGCAGCAGGTCGATAAACGCGGCGAAAATAAATGAGGCGGCCAGCGTGCCGACCAGCCTGCGCCAGCCAAACGACTTCAATCCCATTAACAGTATAGGGATATTGAACGCGAATGTCAGCACGCCAACCGGCCAGTTGGCGATGAACCCTACCGCCGTTGCAAGGCCGGATACGCCGCCCGGCGCGAGATTGTTCGGTATGGTGAATATGACCATTCCCGCAGCCATCACGAAACAGCCGATTAAAATAGCAGCGGCGTCGAGAATGTAGGGGTGGATCCTTTTCATGGGTTTAAACCTCTCAGTTTTTCCGGGATAAACAGCCCGTCCTTTCTAATTAGCTCGCCGTCAAAATAGATCTCGCCCCCGCCGTACTCCTTTGTTTGTATACACACGATATCCCAGTGGATTGCGGATTTGTTTCCATTGGGCGCTTGTGCGTACGCGTTGCCGGGAGTAAGGTGGAACGAGCCGCCGATCTTCTCATCATAAAGCGTATTTCCGAACGGGCGGGTTATTCGGTTATTAACGCCCAGCGCAAACTCGCCGATATAGCGCGCGCCTTCGTCCGTATCCAAAATCCTGTTCAAACCGTCCGTGTCGTTCTCGCATTCAGCGGTTACGATTTTTCCATCCTTGAACGTGAACTTCGGGTTTTTAAACTCCTTGCCATGCATGTTCGTAACGGTATTATATTGGATAACGCCGTTTACGCTCCCTCGGACAGGCGCGGTGTATATCTCCCCGTCCGGTATGTTGCACAGCCCCGCGCATGGCACTACGGGAATCCCTTTTATGGAAAACGCCAAATCCGTTCCGTTCGGCCCGAGGATGCGCACGCAGTCCGTACGCTCCATCAGAGCTTTTAAAGGTACGAAGTCCTCCGCCATCTTGCGATAGTCTACCAGGCACACGTCGATAAAGAACTCGAAGAAATCATCGTAGCACATTCCTGCTTTTTGTGCCTGGGCCATTGTCGGCCAGTTAAGATATACCCAGCGCCGCTCGTCGATAATTAGGTCGTTTAAGGGCCTGAGCGCTTTGGCGCGCGCCTGAAGCTTGCGCGGGTCGACGCCCGCGAGCTCCATATCGTTTTCGTCAACGCCAATAACCACCTGGCCCGCTAAGCACCTCCAATAAGCCGTTTCCCAATCTAGCTGCTTATTATATACGTCCGCGCACTCATCCGGGTTATCCGCGTCAAAACAGCCGAATATTAGACGGGTAAGCTCGGCGTCGGTAATCTTAACGTACGGTATGGCGCCAATATCAGCCGCTTCGCTTAGCAGTGACTTTATCAGGGGCTTTGCCTGATAACCGCCGCTAATTTGAAAAAGCTGCCCTTTTCTTAAATCGAGCGAGTATGTAAGCAGCATGCGAGCCAGCCGCTCAAGCCTTAAATCCTTCATTATGAACCTCCCTTTACCTATCTGTATTTCCGCTTGTATTATAGCATATACCACGGCAGGCGAAACAGCCCAAAGGCATTCCCTCATGCCACCATAAATGCGTTTCGCGCAAAATGGCGCGCCGCATGGGAATTATATAACGAAAACCCGTATTTATATATATAAATATATATTCAGAAATGGTTTTATAGGGAGATTATGTATGTTATAGTATTAATATATAATAATCAGTGTCTATGTGCCTTTTATCGCCTTTAGTTAGATTGTTTTAGAATATTGGCTCGGGCCAAATCGACATTACTGATTACATATGTGCGATTAATGACTAGTTTTGGGGTTAGACTAATTTACATGTTTCTTTTATAGCTTTTTCAGCATAAATATTATAGAATCGTATAAGTGATTCTGCTTCGGGTTATAAGGGCGGGCGGCCAAAATTTAACACCTGATTAACTGTATTAGAGAGGAGAGACAAACATGAAGAATAACATGAAACCCTTGTTAGCTATCGCGCTGCTTTTGATTCTGCTGTTCTCTTTCTCAGGGAGCGCGCTGGCGCGGGAGGATGCGCTCATGCCCGACGCATGCAGCCACAGTAGCTATTATCGTATCAGAAGCTACTACGTATATAGCGCCAATTACAACTCGTGCCTGCAATATTACAGGGTTGTATGTAAATGCCGGAGCTGCGGGTATACCTGGAATCAGGATACGTTAGTGAATTCACTTCCCCATCAGAGGACTCTCAAAGACAGGGGGCATGGGGGTAGTAAGCACTATTACCGGTATGAGTGCTGTATGTGCCATTACGCGCTTACTGAAGATATACCTTATACCTGTTATGGCCCGCCCTGTAACGTGCTGCCCTATAGCACGATCATTCAGGCCAAGTAAGTTCCTTTTGATCGAAACGATCTAAGTGAACCGTTCAGCGCAAACCCTGGCAGACGGCCGCCCGCCCCGCCGCCCGGGGACAATGAGGAGGAAAACGAATATGGCATTTAAAACCTGCGTCAAACAGCTTTTTCGAAACCCGGTTAAAACGCTCCTATATTTCCTGCTGCTCGCATTAGCGTGTATGCTTCTTTGCGTGAGCGTGGGCATGCTCGTTAGCGCCGTGGCCAGCGCCGCTGAGGTGGACGCGGCCTTTACCACCATCGCCGTGCCGAACATCACGAGAATACCCGCTGGTCCGGAGACCGACCAACCGGCAATGGATAACTTAAATACAATTCCGTTAGCGACGGACGCGACTGTGGCGCAGGTTTTGGAGATCGCTGAAAAATCCCGAAATGTAAGGCAGTTGGAAGTGCGGCGCAGGCTGCGCGGCGTTAACCCGGATATCTCTCCTTATTGGGTACCTGCTGAAAAAGTGTATATAGACGGAGAGTATGTAGAGTATATGCGCGAAGAAATCAATCACGCCATGAACTTGTTTGTGCTCGAGGTAACATGCGAACTCGCATCTGAAACAACCTCCTTTTCTCCTGTGCTCAACGCTGAAGTAAAATACTATTCAGCGGATTTTAAAATCGATAATGTGCTCTCTGGGCAGACGGATATTCATAAGCTGGAGCCGCGCGCGCGATTGCATATGGAAGATTTATACGAAGCGGGCTCGGGGGGAAAGCAGCCCTTTGAGGTGGGCGGACGTTATATCGTCTGGGCTCAAATTGTACCCAATGCGTTGGATCTTCCCCCAAAAACCGTATCGTATAGGCTATGGAATTCCATCACGCCCAGCCGCATGAATAATCAAAGCCAATCCACCGTGGTGGACGGCGTTAAATATACATGGGTGGAAGTCATTGAAGGCGTGGGCTTTCTGCCTGTGGCGGAGCTAAAGGGCAGCGTGGATGAGTTCCTTCACTCACAGGAGGGGGCCGTATGGCGGGATATCATTGAGGCAAACACCCATTCCTTCGAGGTGATGACCACGGGCGCTCTCGAAAGCATTCTGTTTTTTAACCAGAGTACGGCGAACATTGTCGACGGCCGAGGTTTCACAGACGACGAATATGATCAAGGCGATAAGGTATGCGTAATCAGCACGCATTTCGCGCAGCTCAACAGGCTTCAGATCGGGGATAAAATCGATATGAAGCTGAACTTCACATACGAAAAAATGCAAAATATGGGCGGGAACGAATATTTCTGGATGATTGAAACGTTTTATCCCGCCAATGGATATACGGAGCAACACGAATTTGAGGTGGTGGGGATTTACTCGACCCCTGAAGACGAGAAGGGTCCCTTCTATATCCAGCCCAATACGGTTATCGTTCCTGATAAATCTATTGAATCCAAAGAGGGTTATCCGTTTGTCGGGGATTCCCCGATGGATGATAACATGTACGTTTATACGCCGCAGACCATCTCCATAATCCTCAATAACGGCGGATTGAAAGGGTTCAAGGCGGAGCTGGAGGAACACGGGCTTGAAGACACCATGCTGTATTTTGATCAGGGGTATTCCCGTGTGAGCGGCACGGTCAGCGCGTTCACAAAAAACGCATGGATCCTCTTTGCCATAAGCGCCGCGGCATGGGCGGCCGTCGCCATGCTGTTCGTCTATTTCTACATCATCCGGCAGAAGAAGGAAACCGGCGTGATGCTTTCGCTCGGCACGGGCCAGGCGCAATCGTTCCGGTATATCCTATCCTGCGTCATCGTCATTTCCCTCGCCGCGTCCATCATTGGGAGCGCCGTCGGGTATACGTTCTACGAACAGGCGGTGGACGCCTCGTATGAGCTCGCGTTAAAGGGAGACGATAAAAACTCGGAATACAGCGGCGGCGGAGCCACGGGGTCGTACCATGCGAAGATAGACGTGATAAAGAAACCGGAAACCGTATTTATGGCGGCGGGGGTTCAGTTCATCGTCCTTGCCGCGGCGTCCTCGCTGGCTGCCTTCTACATGGTCAAGAGAAAGCCTCTGCGCTTGATCCAGGATAGGTAATCTTTCGTTAAACTTTGAATCAGTTCAACGCCGGCCGCCCTTATGGGACGACGGCGTTTATTTGTCAATAGAAAACCATTCGCTAGGCGTGGTTCCAGCCTGTCAAAAAAACCCGGGGTAGGGTCGGAGCCGCAACCGCCATAGGCTTTTAACCGAACCTGACGACATTCGCGTCAGATTCGGAATGCCTTGCGCGGCAAGGGTTTCTTTGCACGGGGCGCTGACCGCGCCAATGTAAAAGCGCTCCGTGTTAACTCGAAAAACGTGGCGCAGCCACTTTTTCGATACAATCAATACCCCCGGCTATGCCGGGGGTATTTTTATTATGGCGCAGCGCAGCGAGCCCCCCAAATCAGCTTCTGCTTTTACCAGCGCTGTAAGCCTCCCTTACGCATGCCTGATGACGCGGACACTCTTTGCTGTTCTCATGCACCTTTGAGCCTTCAAGATGGATGCAAAAATGGCCGTCAAAATTATTGCTAGGCGTAGGGTTCGCTAAATGCGGCATGCAATGCATGGAGGCCGCCACCGTTTTGCCGTTATACGTTATCCAAATCGCCCTGCGGTTCCATGACCATTTACCGCCGGCGATGCGGAGCATTGTCGCCGTATCGCTGGCTAAAATAGGCTCGCTGTCCGCATGGTACCAGCCGCCGAAGCGCCGGGCGTTAAAGCTAAGCCCGGTCTTAACATCCGTGATTGTAAAGCGAGCGCCTTTGTGCAGCCATTCGCTGCCGCCTTTAAACCAGTTTAGCAGGATAACGCTGCCCTTTACGCGGTTGTACGTCGCATTCTCCTTCATGATGTTATTCGAGGTATCGTAAATTTTATCGAGCGTATCGTTCCCCGCAATGCCATCCGCGGCAACACCGGCCAGCTTTTGGAACTCTACGACAGCCTTACGCGTGATGGAGCCGAATACGCCGGTAACCTGATCCTTATTTAAAAAGCCCCTACGGTTTAATTCCTGTTGAAGCTTGCGCACTTCCTGCCCTTCCATTCCGCTTTTGAGCAGATTAACCGAAGCGACCGCGGCATTAGTAAGCGTTAGGTAGGTACGGTGAACGTATCCAAATTCATCATTAGCTATGATAAAATACCACTCGCCAACCATTTGCTTTATTTGCACTCCCTGGCCGGCACGTAACTGGTTAACCAAATATGCAGTCTGCGACGGCGCGCCCCTAAGCTTTGCGCCGTCATCCGTGACGTAAGCGGCCCTGCTCCCCACGGATTGAAAAAAAAGATAATCCTGACGGACATAGCCAATAACGTCGCCGGAAATAACGCGATACCATCCGTTGTCTTGCGCTAAAATTTCAACACGTTCACCGAGCGGCATTTCCTTTAAAATTTCGCTATCCGTGTTGGGCTCCTCACGAAGGTTCACGTCCTCGGCGGCAATCTGACCGTACTGCGGCTCTGCCTCCGATAGTGCCGAAGGTGCGGCAGGCATCGCCGATAGTACGGCCATAACGCAAATCAAAAGCGATACTGTCTTAACCAAGCTTTTCATTTGTTTCTCCTTCCTGATGTGTTAAACCAGTTAACTCAACATTAAGCGCTCTAAGATCACGCTCAAGAACAGCCTTAAGCGACGTATTATAAATGATGCTGGCCGGGTGATATAGCGGGAACAACCGATATTGATCCCCGTTGATTATAACATCCATGCGTTTTCCGCTAACCTCCCCTATTCTCTGCGGGGGCGCGCCCGCAAGCGCTAAAAGCGCGTTTAGCGGCGTATTGCCGAGCGTTGCGATAATCTCCGGAGCCGCCGCGCTTATTTCCAGTAAAAGCAGCGCAAGCCCGTCTTTAATTTCATCTCCGGTTGGCGGCCTGTTGCAGTGCCCGCGCCTGCCATCCTTTACCGGCCGGTATTTTACGGCGTTGGTAACAAACGCATCTTCCCGCGTGATACCCGCCTCACGCAGCAGCCCGTCCAGCTGTTTACCGGCTCTTCCGATAAACGGACGGCCAAGGCTTGCCTCCTCGGCCCCGGGTGCCTCGCCGACAAACATCAGTTTGGCGCCAAGCGGACCTTCTCCAAATACAGGATGTTCGTAATCCCCCGCCTTACGGGCCGCGCCGGCGGCTAGACGAGCGAAGCGGACTCGTTCCTTTTCATAGTAAAGTGTAAGAGTACCCATGCTTATCATGGCCCTGGTAAATAATCCAACGGCGGATACGCCTTCTTTAAAACGTCAAGATTGTACTTGAGTTGTTCCGTATAGAACAAGATCGAGTTCAAATCTTCGCTCGCTATGGCAGAGTTCAATAAATCTATCCCGTTTTCTAGCGTAGTTCTGTCGTTCGCCGGTAAGTTCTGAACCCGGCTGAGATAGTCCCTGACTTGGTTAATGAGCTTGTTCGCCTCATTAATCGCCTTATCAAGCGCATTTTCATCATCCCCATTCCACCAGCTCGTATGCGTAGGACAAATCGCGCTGTTTTCAAAATGGCTGCTTCCGTACTCCGTAATGGGAATATCCGTAAATATCGCATTTGGTATATACTGCAGGATCAGGGACTGTTCAAACTTCGCATAGGGCGAGGCGCTGCTGATAAGCGCCTTGCTCACTTGTGTGGTATTGGGGCAGTAATAAGTCGCCTGCTTGCCGGTAGACGTACAAATGGCCAGCATAATATGCATATCGCAGGTTTCCGTAGGCGCGTTCTCCTTTGCGTACCAATCCGTTATCGGCGTATGCCCGTGCGCGTCCGCCCGGCATGCGTCCGTCGCAAGCTTTCCTGAAATGGAACATACCGTTTTTTTCACCAGCCCCAGTTCGCCCGGTGAAGCGTCGATGATCGGCCGGTCGGACAAACCCCTATGCACCTTCTCCATAAACGCCTTCCAGATAGGCGCAGCGACCTTACCGCCGGTCGAGCCCCTTACCAGTCGGTTAACCGGTTGATCGTGGCCTACAAAAACAACGGCGCTGTAATAAGGCGTTACCCCCGCGAAATACGCGCTTTCATAATTGTCGTTCGTACCGGTTTTCCCGGCCACGGTAAGCCCTGAAATTTTTGCGCGCGTACCCGTTCCACTGTTTACGGCGTCCGTTAGCATGTCGATAAGCATATAAGCGGTAGAGGGCTTAAACACCTGCCGCTTCTCCCGCACCTCATCCGCGCTGATAACCACGTTACCCTCTGAATCCACGACGCGTACAAACGCCAGAGGTTCAAGGTATTCGCCCGTATTGGCAATCGCCGCGTACGCCGCCGCCATCTCAATGGGCGTTATGCCCGAAGTTCCCAGCGCCAGCCCCGGGCCGTCCGCGTTGATCTTCTCCGGGTTAACGCCAAGGTTCACAAGATAATCCCTAGACGTTTGCGTAGTTACGTTGTCAAACAGCACGCGCGTCGCAACGACGTTGAGCGACGATATGACGCCCCGCCTGACGGATACCGGGCCTATCCATTTTTTATCGCCGATGTTCGGCGAATCGCCAAACCCCTCTATCTTTCCAGCAAAGTTCATGATAACGTCCGCCGGCGAAAGCCCTAAATCCAGAGCCGGCCCATATACCGCAATAGGCTTGATGGAAGATCCGACCATTGTCGCGCTCTGGTATGCCCTGTTCCACTGTTTTTTGCTTGTAGGCGTATCCCTGCTGCCTACGACCGCGCGCAGCTCGCCCGTATGATAATCCATCACGACCGCGGCGGACTGCGGTTGAGGCAGCACTATGGTTTTTCCGTCCGACCCGGTCTGTTCGTCGACAGCGTTATTCGGGTTCGCCAGCTCAGGATAGTTTTCCCAGGTGGAAAGCGTTTCCTGAACCGTATTTTGAACCTCCGGATCAACGGTTGTATAGATATGGTATCCTCCGGTACGCAGTTCGTTTTCCACCGCGCTCCTGTTCGATTTGGTATCGAGCATCTCACGCTGCTCGAGCAGATGCGTAACAACGTCGTATATGGCGTATTCCACAAAATGCGGCATATCGTAAGGCTGCTTCTGCTCAGATGTTTCAAGTATCGTCACCTGCTCCGACATAGCTGCGTTATATTGCTCGCGCGTGATAAGGCCGTTATCGTACATAGACTCCAGCACGATATTGGTCCGGCGATCCGTTATATACATCCGGTTATCGTTATCCAAAGAAAACTTATATTGCTCAAGGGTGATGTAGCCCTCGTCGTAATAGCTTTTGAGCGCTTCCCTATGTGTATCGGTCAGCTTGCGCTTATACATGTTTGCCCGCGGGTCAGTTTCATACGGCTTCTGTATCATGCCCGCGAGCATAGCGCATTCGCGAATCGTAAGCTCAGAAAGCTGCTTCCCGAACAGATCTTTGGCCGCCGTTTTAACGCCGTAGTTTGATTCGCCAAGAAAAACGTCGTTTAAGTACGCTTCCAGAATCTCATCTTTTTCTATGAGCTTTTCAACCTCAACCGCTAGATACGCTTCCTGAATCTTTCGTTTATACGATTGTACATTGCTCAGGATCTTATTCTTTATCAGCTGCTGCGTAATCGTGCTGCCGCCATGCGTGTTCTGATTGCGAAGGGTGTTGATGACCGCGGAGAAAAGCCGCTTGTAATCAAGCCCCTCATGCTTGTAAAATCGCACGTCCTCAACGGCGACAACCGCGTTTTTAAGCATATCGGGAACGTCCTCAATATCTACCCAGTCCCTGTATTCCATGCCTGCAAACGTGGTTATCAGATCCCCGTTTTTATCATAGATGTATGAAGTCCTGTCGGATTTGGTCAATGCAGTGATATCCAGCTCCGGCGTCGTATCCACATATGCTTTGGCTACGCCGAGTACAAGCCCCCCGCCCGCAACCGCGATTAAAACGAACACCGCAATGAAAAGCCTAAGCGATGTAAACACGATGCTCAGAGCCAACGGCCGCCGCTTAGTTCGCTTTACCAGCAGCGGCTCATCCGCGTGATTGGGATCTTTGACGACGCCCGGGCGTATGCGCGCTTTAATATCCAGCCAAAAGCGTTTGAGCTTATTCTCCTTATTACTCATTCATTCTCCTTATCCAAGCGCATGGCGCTCATTGCTTTAATCTATTCCCGTCAGGAAAATTCTTAAATTTCATTATACCATAATTCGCGCAACGCGGTTCAATAAAAAAATTGTCGCATATGATAAAACATAAAGACCGCTTCGCATAGTTATGGAGGAATAAAACAATTATGGACCCTTTTGCGAAATTTAAAATAACAAGCAGACGCAAGAAGCGCATTTTAATAGCTGTATTCGCTTTTTTACTCGTCACATGCATTAGCTTTTACCTCTTAAGCGTGAACATGCGCCCCGCGCTTGCGGCTTTAGCGGAATCCCGCGTTAAGGCCGCGGCCGCGCAGGCGATGAATAATGCGGTAATAGAAGCCATGAACCGCGACGAATCCCATACGGAACTCATTAACGTTAAGGAAACCGGGGAAAGGGTTTACATGATACAGGCCGATTCACGCGGGATGAACCTTTTTGCCGCCCAATGCGCAAACATGGCCCTTTCTCAGATAATTCGCATTGGAGAGCAGGGCGTATCCATTCCGCTCGGAACCATCTCCGGCGTTTCGATCTTCGCAGGCAAAGGCCCGGTGGTATACGCTTATTTTACGCCGGAGGGAAGCGTGCAAAGCGAATTCCGGTCAGAGTTCGTATCCGCGGGCATCAATCAAACCCTATACCGCGTAAAATTAAAGCTTACCGCCAGTATCAGCCTGGTCATCCCCGGCGTTTCCGAGACGGTGAGCGTGGAGACTGAGGCCGCCATCGCGGAGAGCGTTATAGTCGGCGAAGTGCCTGAGGTTTATACAGACGTGGCCAATCAGGACGATATGCTCAACCTGATACCGACTGAGCTTCCATAAATCTATTCCTAGCTAAGCAGACGCGAAAGGAGGCTGTGCGCTGGAATAAACTCCTCCAGCTGTTTTACGGGTATGAAAAACTCAGGGCATTCTCCGAAAGAATTTGTGGCGATTTCGTATGGGTTATAGACAAGCACGATGCTGTCGCCACGAATGTAAAACATCTGTTCGTCGGAGATGGGCATTAAGTCGGCAAAAAGGGTTAACCCCATCTTCTCCGCCTGAATGGTTACGAGCTCGGGCAGAACCCTGCGCCAGCGATCCTCCTCGTCTTCAAAAAGGTCGGCTATGGTACATACCTTGCCCTTTTGAACATCCAGCGTAAACGTAAAAGCCCCTACGACATCCGCTCCTCCAAACTCGCGGATATCCATCATGTAAATAGACCATATCCCTTTTTCATTCATCTTAACCGAGCATTGTCCGCGCACATAGTGGGACAAGCCGGAAACGTGCTTAAGCGCGCGTTCCAGCAGCGCGTTGTCGATGGCGCGTACCTGGTCGTATGTCCAACCGGATTCACCGCTCCACATGATGCTCGGGTACTCCACATAGCTTTCTCCCGTGCTCTTTGCAAGCATTGTGTATTCAAACGGCTCAACCCACCCCGGCATTGCCGTAAGCTGGCCGGGAGTTTTAACGGGGAGCGAAGCGTCAGGCCCCGGGTGCGTGGCCGCCGGCCCCGCCTCGCCGCTTATGCATGAGCACAGCAGGAGTGTGACCACTATAAGCGGGAGCATAGCCGCCCCCGCCAATCGTTTTCGTACCCTTTGATAATAAATTTTAGTTTCGCGGCCCATATGCGAATGATACCATAAACGAACCGCATCGCCAAATTAACTATATGTGAACAGATAAAACCTCGGAAGCGCAAAGCGCCTCCCCAATCATAGCCTCAAAGTCAATCATCGCTTCACTTTGCCTCAGCCGGCATACCCGAGGCTTTGTTACAGGATGCTGCGGCACAAATACAGTGCAGCAATCCTCATAAGGCAAAATCGACGTTTCAAACGTGCCGATATCCTTGGCTATCGTGGTTATTTCCTCTTTATCCATGCCGATAAGCGGCCTGAAAACCGGCATCGTTACGGCGTCGTCGGTAACAGCCAGGCTCTCAAGCGTCTGACTGGCTACCTGCCCAAGCGCTTCGCCGGTAATCAGGGCCAGCGCGCCGTCCTCCTCAGCGACGCGTTGAGCGATACGCATCATGAGCCGCCGCATAAGCACGGTGGTTTCCTTGGGAGGGCATTTTTCGTATATAGTCGTTTGAATCTTTGTAAACGGAACCAAATGCAGGCGGATCGTACCCGTATAAGCGGATAAAATCCGCGTGAGTTCAATCACCTTGTCCTTCGCCCTTTCGCTCGTATACGGGTAGCTGTAAAAATGCACGGCGCTAAGCTCGGCCCCGCGTTTGGCCAGCATATAACCGGCAACCGGGCTGTCGATGCCGCCCGAAAGCAGCAGCGCGCAGCGCCCGGCCGTTCCGGTCGGCATACCGCCCCGGCATGGAATTTCCCGCAGGAACACAAACGCGCGTTCGCGTATCTCCACCCAAATCTTTATTTGCGGGCTGCGTACGTCAACACAAAGCCTGGGGTTAAAGCGTTCAAGCAGGGCATGCCCCAATTCCCTGTTTATCTCCTCGGACGTCATGGGGAACCCTTTATCCGAGCGGCGGGAAAACACCTTAAACGATGCGTTCCCCCGCTCATTTTCCATGTACTCCCCCATCAGCTCAACGGCGGAAGCTTCAATATCCGCCCATTTTTTATCCACAGCCCGCGCGATGCAGATTGAGTGTATGCCAAACACGTTTCGCAGCCGGCGGGCCGCCTCTTCAATTTGCCCGGATTGGACGCCCCAAACGTACATGCGCCCCTGTTCCCTCGTAACGGTCACGTTCATCCGTGAAAGCGCAAATTTGATATTATTTGCCAGCGTACGTTCAAAGAAGGGTCTGTTAAGCCCTTTTAAGTGAATTTCCGCATACCTTACCAAAATAACGTCTTGCATACTTTCTCCTTTGTAGTTGCGGGCATTCGCCCGAAATTTTATCTTCTTTTGAATCTCCTTAGAACGGTCAGCTGCCTTCTTATTTCGTCGGCGGCCGCGTCCATTTCTTCAATTGTGTTGAACGGGCAAAGCGAAAAGCGTATCGCGCCCTCCTGCCTTTCCCCACGCACGCCCATCGCTTCGAGCACGCGGTTTTTACCCTTTTTGTGGCTGGAACACGCGGAACCCGTGGAAACGTATATTCCCCTTTCCTCCAACGCGTGCAGCAGCACCTCGCCCTTCACGCCATAAAAGGATGCGTTGAGTATATGCGGAATGCCGCGCATAATATCCGGCCCGTTAATTATCACGTCGCTTATCTGCATCAGGTTTCTGGCAAGCCGCATTTTGCATGCGTACATCGTCTCCAAAATAATCTGATGGTTTTCCCTGTAAAAAGAGAGCGCCGCGTCCATCGCCATTATCCCCGGCGTGTTGGTTGTTCCCGAACGCAAGTTGCGCTCCTGTCCGCCCCCGGTCTGGCCTCCGGTGAATCGCGTCCCTTTTTTTACATACAAAGCGCCGACGCCTTTGGGCGCGTGAAACTTGTGTCCGCTTATCGAGTAAGTATCGCAGCTTACCGGTCCAAAGGGCATTTTCGCAAATGCCTGTATTCCGTCCACATGCACAAGCGCATACGGGTTTCTGCTTTTTACAGCCTTATAAATGGCGCTCATATCGTTGATGGCGCCCGTCTCATTGTTGACCTGCATTATGCAGACCAGCATAGTATCCCCGTTCACCAGCTGCGCCAGCTGGTTTATATCCACACATCCGTTATCATCTACTCCCGCGATGGCTATATCATAGCCGGAGCGCTTTAAAACCATCGCCGTTTCATATACCGAGGAATGCTCGACCGCGCTGATTATAACGCGGCCGCGGCCGCGCGACGCTTTAAGCGTGCCCATCATGGCCATATTGTTGCTTTCCGTTCCGCCCGATGTAAAAACGATTTCCTCAGCGATGGCGCCCAAATCTTTCGCCAGCCGCGTGCGGGCGGCGTTAACGTCCCTCTCCACGGCAACCGCCGGCGAATAAGCGCTGGAAGGATTAAAAAACTGCTCCAGCATATATCTTCTAGCCGTATCCGCAGCTATATCAAGCGTACGGGTAGTAGCGCTGTTGTCAAGATAAATCATGCTATTCACTCCATTTGTTTCATTGAGGCAAGCCTCTTCTTTCATTATATGTCAGAGGCGGATTTTGGGCTTTCCGTGTTTTATCATATCATATTTCCATGAGTTTTTTCATTCATTTTTCATACAATAAGCATATCGCCCGTACGAACAAAAAGTGGTATAATTATCATGATATTAAACTGTGGAGGCGTGAACATGTTATGTGATGAATGTCGGCTGCACGAAGCTGTAGTTCACCGTATCAGCGTTACAAATGGAGAAAAGAGCGTTGTGCACCTGTGCGCGCAATGCGCGCAAAAAAGCGGCATTCATATTATCCAGCCGCCCGGACTTATGGGGATATTGTCCGGCATACAGCCCGCCGCCGGAGAACCTCAGCTCGCATGTGTTTGCGGTACGACGCTGGCCGAGTTTAAGAAAACCGGGTTCCTTGGCTGTGAAAAGTGCTATTCAACGTTTATCGATCAGCTTCTGCCGCTGATTAAAAGCGCCCAGCGAGGCCGGGATACGCATATCGGCCGCAAAGCCGCAAACGCGCCCGGCGAGCCTTTGGCGCGGCAGAACGAAGACGAAGTCGCGCGCTTGCGCGAACGGCTAAAGAAGGCCATTGAGGCCGAAGAATACGAAAAGGCGGCCGAACTCAGGGATAAAATACGTGCTTTGTTAAACGGGGAGGGTGAAGATGAGCGGCAATGATATCGTTTTAAGCTGCCGCGTCCGCCTTGCGCGGAATGTATCGGGGCTACCATTCGTCCACCGCATGAAGCTTGAACAAGCAAGCTCGCTCGTTTCGCGCGTGTACGAGGCGTTCAGCCCCGGCGGAGAATACCGGCTTATGCGCATGGTGGACGTTGGCGATAACGACCGGATGATGCTGGTCGAGCGGCATCTGTGCAGCAAGGAGCTTATCAACAATCCCAAGGGAGCGCTTATCGTGAATAAAAACGATACCCTCGCTATCATGATAAACGAGGAGGATCATCTTCGCATTCAAGCCATCCTTCCGGGTTTGAATCTGCCGGCCGCGGACAAGCTTTCAAAGGACGCCGACGAAACCATCTCGGCAGCGCTTGCCTATGCTTTTGACGATAAGCTCGGCTACCTTACCGCATGCCCTACCAACGTAGGCACGGGCATGCGCGCGTCAGCCATGCTGCATTTGGCGGGGCTGGGCATTGCCAAACAGGCCGGCGGCTTCCTCACAAGCGTGATGAAGCTTGGGTTTTCCGTACGTGGGTTTTATGGTGAAAACACCAACGCACCAGGCCACATTTACCAAATTTCAAACCAAGCGACGCTCGGTGTAAGCGAGGAGGAGATCCTATCCAGCCTGGAACAGATTATCGCCCGAATATCGGAGCAGGAATTACAGCTTCGCCGCGCGCTCGCCGCGCGCAACCCGGTCGTTATTAACGACCTTGTGCTGCGTTCCTACGGCGTATGCGCATATGCGCAGCAGATGAATTACAACGAGTTTATGACGCATATATCCAACCTGAAGCTCGGCGTAAGCCTTGGGATTTTGCCCGGCCTGTCGCACAACCAGTTGAACCGGCTGCTTCAATCCGGCCAAAAAGCGTCTCTAAACGCGAGGGAGGGCAAACTGCTTACCCCCCCCGAGGAGGCGATACGCCGCGCGGTACTCGTACGGCAATGTATGCGAGAAAAAAAGGAGTAATGATGTATGGATTTTTTTGAACGTTTTACGGAGGGCGCGAAAAAGGCGCTCGCTTTAGCGCAGGAGTCCGCCAAGGAAATGGGGCATAATTATGTGGGCAGCGAGCATCTTCTGCTTGGCCTGCTTCACGAAGAGGAAGGCGCCGCGGCTAAGGCGCTTGAACGCTTCGGCGTGGATGTGAGCGAAGTCAGAAAGCGCGCCGAATCCATGGTTGGTAAAGGGGATTACCATTTTACAGACAGCTTCGGCTATACGCCCCGTACGAAAAAGATCATAGAGTTAAGCCTTTACGAGGCTAAAACGCTGAAAAACAACTATATCGGCACGGAACACCTTCTTCTCGCCCTTATACGGGAGCGTGACGGAGTCGCGGCGAGGATATTGGCGGAGCTCGGCGTGGATCCGGAGGCGCTGAGGAAAGCCCTTTCTTCCCCGCACAACGGAGAAGGCGAGGCGGGATCGTCCGGCACGGACAAAAAGATGCCTACCGTTACCAAGTTCGGCAAGGATCTGACGCAGCTTGCCCGCGCGGGCGAGCTGGATCCTGTTATCGGCAGAGAAAACGAAATACAGCGTATCATTCAAATCCTTAGCCGGCGTACCAAGAACAACCCCGTGCTCATCGGCGACCCGGGCGTTGGCAAAAGCGCGATACTCGAAGGGCTCGCCCAGTTGATAGCATCCGGCGAGATTCCCGACTTATTAAAGGATAAGCGCGTTGTCACGCTCGATTTGGGCGCGATGCTCGCCGGCACAAAATACCGAGGCGAATTTGAAGAGCGTATCAACAACGCGATAAAGGAGCTTAAGGAAAACGGGCAGACCATTTTATTTATCGACGAACTGCATACAATCGTCGGCGCAGGCGCTTCCGAGGGCAGCGTAGACGCCGCCAATATTTTAAAGCCCGCCCTTGCGCGCGGCGAAATACAGGTGATTGGGGCAACAACGCTTGATGAATATCGACGCTATGTTGAAAAGGACGCGGCGCTGGAGAGGCGCTTTCAGCCGGTATCCGTAGGGGAACCCACCAGGGAAGAAACCATGAAGATACTACTTGGCCTGCGCGATAAATACGAGGCGCATCATAAAGCGCGCATAACTGACGAGGCGATAAAGGCCGCCGTGGATCTGTCCGACCGGTATATTACCGACAGATTCTTGCCGGACAAGGCCATAGATCTGATGGATGAGGCCGCCAGCCGCGTCCGTCTCAAGGCTTACGTGTCGCCGCCGGATATGAAGGAGCTCGAAACAAAGATAGATTCCCTTATGAAGGAGAAGGAGGAAGCCGTAACCAACCAGAATTATGAGCGCGCCGCGGCAATACGCGATGAGGAGCAATCGCTGCGCGCCCAGATGGATAAGCTTCGCGCGGCATGGGAGCAAAGCCGTTCCGATTCCGAGTGCGTAGTCGAGGAGGAGGATATTGCGCAGGTTGTTAACGCCTGGACCGGCATCCCCGTAAAACAGCTGACCGAGGATGAAAGCGAAAAGCTGCTGCACCTGGAAGAAGCGCTGCATAAACGCGTTATCGGTCAGGATGAGGCGGTTACCGCCGTTTCAAGGGCTATCCGCAGGGCGCGCGCCGGCCTCAAGGATCCAAAACGGCCCATCGGATCCTATCTGTTTTTGGGGCCGACAGGGGTTGGTAAAACCGAGCTTTCAAAAGCGCTTGCGGATGTAATGTTCTCCGACGAGGACGCGATGATCCGCCTGGATATGAGTGAATATATGGAACCGCATTCCGTGAGCAAGCTGATAGGCTCCCCTCCCGGGTACGTTGGTTATGACGACGGCGGGCAGCTGACCGAGCGTGTAAGGCGCAGGCCCTACTGCGTGCTGCTGCTTGATGAAATTGAAAAGGCTCATCCCGACGTATTCAATATGCTTTTGCAGATACTTGAGGATGGGCGGCTTACCGACGCAAAGGGCAGAACGGTGGATTTTCGCAATACCATCATCATAATGACCTCCAACGTCGGCGCTCCGCGCGCCTCCCAAACCGGGCGGGTGGGATTTGGCGCGGACAATCCCGCCCATTCCTATGAGCGGATGAAGGAGAGCATGCTCTCGGAGCTAAAAAAAGTATTCCGCCCCGAGTTCCTGAACCGGGTTGATGAAATCATCATTTTCCATAATCTTGAGGAGGAGCAAACGCTTAAGATAGTGGGCTTGATGCTCGAAAGCGTAATAGCTCGTTTAAAGGATCGCAATATTTACCTGACCGTAACCGGCGAGGCCAAGGCGCATCTCGCCAGGGAAGGGTTTGACGTTCAGTACGGCGCGCGCCCGCTCCGCCGGGCGATTCAGCATCAGGTCGAGGACTCACTCAGCGAGGAGATCCTTTCAGGCAATATAAGGCTTGGCGATCATGTTACGGCTTATATAAAGGACAATAAGCTGCAATTTGAAAAGACGAATAAGGAGGCGCATTTCAGTGGCTAAAGCTCAGCATATGACAAACCTGCACGGATCGGTTATGGTGCGAAAGGATCACCCGCAAATAGTGTTTCGGGGTATATTGGACGGCGTGATGGCGGACGTAGGGTTCGGCGCGGCGCTCGCTATAAAAGACGGTAATACTGGCTTGCAGCAAAAACTTGAGCAAATCAATTTATGCCTGATGCAGGTGATGAGCGCGCACGTTCGGGGCATGGAACCTGAGCTTCCTAACGTGGGCGGTCGGGATATGGAAACACTGCATGAGATGTCCCATAATCCTGAAAAATACTTCGGCTGCTTTCATTTTATTCCCAAGCCCGAGCAGGGCCTGGCGCTCGCGTGGCTGAACGTTATCCGCACGCGCGTTCGCGACGCCGAGCGGGCGCTTGTCGCCTGCGGCGGCGAGAATCCCGACGAGGCGCTTTGCCGGGCCGTTAACCGCATATCCTCCGCCGTCTTCGTTATGATGTGCGAGGAAAATTCACACTTTATTCATGCCGAAGGGGATACGGAGCCTTGTGAATAATGATACAATTGATTAAATCTTCTTAACGTAAATCCCGCGTCAGCATAACGACCGCATCTTAATTTCGGCTTTAACGGTCGTGCTTGAATCAAGGGTAAATCGTTTAAAATTGTTTAAAAGTCCAAGCAATGAAAGACAGAAGGTTTATATCTTTTTGGCATAATGTTTTAAAGGTTGGGTTTGGGTATGTTAAAACTTGTTTATCGTTTATCCGTTTTTCTATTGTCGGCGGTATTGCTGTTTACCGCTTCCGCCGCTGTTGCCGCGCCAAACCTCCAAACAGGTACTTTATCGCTGGGATCTTATGGGCCGCAAGTGGAAACGCTTCAGCGCGAACTTAAACAGCTTGGTTACTACGACGGCAACGTAACGGGTATTTTTGATACGGATACCGAAAGCGCGGTACGGGATTTGCAGAGTTTCCTCGGCGTACGTATAGACGGGAAGTTCGGTCAGGAGACTCTGGGTGCTTACCTGGACGCGATTCATGCCGGTCGGCTAAACCTCATGACGGATAACACTTCAACAGGCAGCCGGCTAAATGGCTGCGTTATCGGCGTTGATCCCGGGCATCAGGAGATTGAGGATCTTGGGCTTGAGCCTGTTTCGCCCGGCTCTGAGCGTACAAAAGCGCGCATGAGCAAGGGGGCTACCGGCGTGAAAACCGGCGTTCCAGAATACCGTATTAATCTTCAGATAGCGTTGAAGCTCAAAACGCTTCTTGAGAGTGAAGGCGCACAAGTGGTAATGACGAGAACAGACCATAACGTTTCATTATCGAACCTGGAGCGCTCCACTATGATGAACGAGGCCGGGGTTGATTTTTGGATTCGGCTGCACTGCGACGCTTCATCCTCTCAGGATGTTTCCGGCGCGCGTGCGCTGATACCATCAAGAGCCATTACTCCCCTGATATACCGAAAAAGCCTTGTATTGGCCAAAACAATAATGGCCGAGTATACTGTGGCCACTGGGACGAATCCGCTTCCCATCCGTTCGCTTATCAACCAAACCGGGTTTAACTGGTCCGAGACGCCGGTTATCGCAATTGAAATGGGGTATTTGTCCAATTCCAGCGACGATCTTCGCCTGAACCGCGATTCGTATCAGGCAGCGTGCGCAACCGGCATATTCAAGGGCATTTTGCATTATTACGAATATGAGCAGACGTCATAAGTTCATTTTCATAATGGCTCTTATTACGATACTTAGCTTCTCGGCTATGGGCTGCACTTTTTTACATGCTGTTGAGCAAAACGCTTCCCCTTCGCCCACTAACCACCCGTCCCAAACCGGCGCGGCGTCAACCCCTGCGCCAACCACGCATGTTAATCCGGTATATGCATTCTATAAAGCCTATCAGAACGCAAGCGTTAAAAGTATCGATGGGTTTGGTGGCGCTCAGACGGAAACGGGCAGCGCTGCCGATATCCTCAAGTTTTCGCTTGAACTTACCAGGCATCAGGCCGCCCTCTCTGAAATATACAACACTGTAGGCATGCTCAATTCATTTGAAAGCGGTGGCATGAGGATTACGGGTACGTTATACGATATATCCCCGGGATCGGGGATGATATACTATAACGTTCAGGACAAGCTCTGGCGATTAAAGTTCCAGTATCAATCAGAACATGTTCTCAGGGGTTCATCTGATAACAATATGCTGGAATTTACATTATACCGCGTAGAAACGGAAGAGGACGAAGAATCGGATTTGCTCGCGAGTTCACACGAAGAGTATTCAGAGATTTCCAGCGGTAAAATAATTGCAGGCGATAGCCGATGGTATTCCGTATTCTCCGGCTCTACAGGCGTAAGCGTTTTTATTATTGAGGAAGGCGGCCTGCAATTTGCTTATGGGCTGACGCAGGATGCAATGGCTTTTGATTATTTTAGCGACGAATCCGCTTTATTAAATAAAGCTTCTGAAGTATTATGCTATGAAGGGAATAAAGCTTGGGTAGCGCGAAAAGATGCGCTTTAACCCGCAAGAAGCCGCTAAGGGGATAGTTGGGTTCTGTAAAATCGAAAGCTATCATAAATACAAGTATTTATGATAATCGTATAGTAAACATGCGTGTTCCTGAGCATAAAACCAAGCTTAACCATATATTTACCTTTTAGTAAACGTTTAGGATGTGCTGTTAATCACTAAATATTCGGCGCATGGAGCCTATTACGGAGCATCGCTAAATACAAGTACATAATTTGATGGGTATTTAACATTTGCATCGTCTCGTATTTCCTGTTTTCTCAATTATAATGTCAAAATTTCTCCGGTTATCAAGCCCTTGTCAATAGTTAAAACAGCAAAGGTTCCTCGTATCCCACCGCCGCGGGGCTGCGACGGGCTCCCGGGGTTTAGCAGCGCCAAGCTTCCGAGCATTTCATAAGCCGGACAATGCGTATGCCCGTACAGAGCCGCCCGGCAATAAAGCTCCTCCGCCCGGTAAGCGAGCCGACTTAGCGTATTCTTTACCTGATAAGTATGTCCGTGCGCGATAAATATCCGTATTTCGCCCAGCTCTATCACAGCTTCCGCAGGCGCGCCCTGCATCAAGTCGCAGTTACCCTTAACTGCATATACCTGAGCGCCCGTATGCCTCAACAAATTCGCGTCGCTGTAATGATCGCCGAGATGGATCCAAGCGTCAACCGTCCCCGCCGCTTTTAAAACGCTTTCAACCGCGTATACGCTGCCGTGCGTATCGCTGATAACGCCTATCCTCACGGGTTCACCTTAAGTTTTTCATATAACGCCTGAAGCGCATTTTTACGGTGGCTGATCTGATTCTTCTCCTGAGCGGATAGCTGGGCAAACGAGGCGTTATAGGGTTCATAATAAAACAGGGGATCGTAGCCAAATCCATTATCCCCGATGGGGTCCGTTAACAATTTCCCCTCAACATGCCCGGTGCACACAAGCTCTTCGCCCGACAGCTTTACCAATGCGACCGAGGAAACGAAACGGCAGGTTCTTTTTTCATACGGAACGCCCTGCATGAGTGCAAGCAACTTTTGGTTGTTCGCTTCATCGTCATGCCCTTCACCCGCAAACCGCGCGCTGTAAACGCCCGGCGCCCCATTAAGATAATCCACCATCAGCCCGCTGTCGTCGGATAAAGCCGCATCCGCATTACAAGCCTTTAAAACCTCGCGCGCTTTTTTCAGTGCGTTTTCCTCAAATGTCGCGCCATCCTCAACCACGTCAATGTCGATGCCCGCTTCTTTAAGCGAAAGGATTTCATCAAAGCAGCCGGCGAGAATCGCCTTTATCTCAGTCACCTTGTGGCCATTGTTGGAAGCGATAACCAATCTCATAACGCACCCGCCCTTTTTCTAAAAAATCGCCTTATTATAGCATTGATTTCGTTCGCGGGCAAGGGCGCGCGTGTACTGATAATGCACGGTATGTCATAACCGTCACCCGCCGTAGTATCAGATATTATGAAACTTGGCTCCGTGAGTAAACCAAGTATAAATTTTGATTGTCAACCAATTTGTAATATACTCCTAACGCAGTTAAAAAATAAGGCCCAGTCACAGACTGGGTATTTCTTTTATGGTTCCCGGAACAACGCTCCTGCCCTAAGCGAGGGTCATGCAGCCTACTCGCGACTGTAATGCAATCCAGGCGGCATATTCAAAATTATCGAATGCCATGTATATTTACCAACGGCTTCGGGGTCATGACCCCGAAGCCTACAGTTTGCATGATTGAAATAAAAAACTCTTTAACAGTGTCCAATTAACTGCTTAACTCCCGCCGGGCTTGCGTTAAGCAAATACGCATAGGAAGCCAACACGGTTCAGAACGGGCTATTTTCTCGACATTTCAGGTCCTTAAGCCGTCACGCCAACGTAAATCGCGCCTTATCCATCATGCTCCGTACGCGCTTCAAGCTCGTTTACAAACAGGGGCGCGGATACCGCCGCGGCTTCTATTTCATACGCCTTACCGTCCACCTGTATTCGCAGCTCCGAAACGCTCCCAAACCCGCACGCCGTTAAATAAATCGCGTCATATAGCGCCAGGGTGAGGCCATCCGTGTCCATTGCGTCCTTAAAGGCCGAGGAGAAGTTCACCGTAGCGATATCGTCAACAATATCTGCATCTATTAATTCCGTGCCGGTTGGGAATGACGCTAGCCCTTCGCCGCCTCCCTCGGTGATCATCGCCTGCACCGCCATTTCAAACGTGGGCGCTGATTCCGCGTATTTGGTAATCGGGATATTCAGGCTGCCGGTTCGGTTTGGAAGATAGAGCGTAAACGCGTATGGCTCACCTGAAAATACCGATAGGTCGCCATCCTCCACATTAAGGGCTATACGCCCCAGTTGGCCTTTTACAGAGGTTCCATGGGCGAGCTTTTCAACCTTTTTCCCGTCGACCAACACCTGCACGCTGCTGATGGTCGGGAATTCCAGCAACGTATTTACTACCGCCGTCACCATATTCTGTTCAGCCGCGGCGTCCGTAACCTCTGGCAGGTCTTTAAGGTTAACCGTGCCCACCTCATCATCGCTTATGCTCAGCTCAAACGTAACGCCCTCCGGCACAACCGGGTTGAGGCCCGCTTTAGCCAAGCCCTCCCTGTTTTGCGGCGTATCGACAAGCTGCATCAGCGCCGCTTTCCCGATACCCTCCTCCCAGGGCAGCTGCTTCATAACCGGTACCAAATAACCTTCATCGCTGAGATAGTATAATACCGTCCGCCTCCATCCTGCCTGAGATGATTCATTCGGATTGTTTAAATTACCGCCATCATCCTCCTGATCCACCGGCGCGCATGCCTGAAGGGCGAATAAAAGCATCAGCGCAGCCAACAGCACAGCTATCCAACGTTTATTCATAAAAATGCCTCCATTCGCAAATCCTGTTGTAAATCATATGTGCATTTTCCGGCAAATAAAACAAATATAAGAACATTCATCTAATAGCGTTTACTAATGCCGGGCAATTAACCGCTGAAAAGCTGTTCGGCCGCAGCCGATTGTGAAATCAACCTATGCGGCGCTGTTTCATCACATAATCATACTCCCGCGATTTTAGAATCTTCCCGCCACTTTTCAATTAAACGGCCAAGAAACAACTCATAGGGCTTTTGTCAAGAGGAACTTTTTAGGGGTGGTAAAAAAAGGGGGCGTAGACGGTTAGAAGCCGTTTTCGGGGGGTAGGTGGTATAAAACCCTTACCGCCCTTAAAAAACAAGGCTTTAAGCGTGACAAGAAGCCCATAACCATGCGGGTTTGACGGCTGCGTAAAAATTCTAAGTGTCTGCATCTGATTGTCACGCTTTGCCCTTAATTCTGTTCTTTGGGCTAGGCCGGGGGTGCGGGGGCGGACCCACCGTCAAACCAAATAATTGCCGCCGCACCAGTGGAGCCGGTTTTGCCGAAAATGAAGCGGACGGAAACGGGCGATAGGATTTTTTATCCTGTTCCCCGTTTTCAACGGCGAAATGCCACGGCAAAAATCCTGCTAGTCAATGGTTCTAAAGGTGGAGATTTTTTCACGTCATTTGTGATCGTCCATTGACGGGCTGGATAGGTGGAACGGATAGAGAAAAGATCACTTGACATTGTTTGAAACGGTTAAATGCAGTATAATGTGATTATTCAATTCACCTTTGTCGAAAAAGCTTAATCAACAAATCGGGATTTTTTGTTAGGAGGGAATATCAATGAGTTTAGCTTTGTGGATAGCGATAGGAGCGGCGATAATATGTGCCGGCATAGCTATATATTATGGATTCAAAAGAAAAAATAAAAGATGAATTTAACTTCCCGCTCCCTCACTCCGCCATTCTATGGCTTCATGGACGATTTCCTTTTCCACAAACTCAATTAAAAGGGAAGCGTAAAACCCTGTAAACTCGGTGTGGCGCTTCACAAGTTCAATAAACTTGTCAGCCCTTAAGCTGTCGGTTCGGTGTTCTACCGGTCAATCTTAGCTTGTAGCCATTCGATTTCCCCGTCAAGCGTTTGGGTTAAGTGTCGTAGCCTGTCAGCAGACAGGAAAAGTGGTTTTCCGTTAACTTCCCCGTGGCGTAGCTTCATAGTAGGCTTGATGCTTGTTTATCGGTGATGCTTCAACATTTCTAGATATAAAAAGGCCCTTTTTTTGTTTTCGGATTAAAAATATCCATCTAGATTTCGCTAAAACAATAAGTTCTGCCCTGCGCCTAATACCTAGCTATCCTCTGCGCAAGCACCCCAGGCTTGTTCGCATAGCTGTGGAAAGGATTTTAATTTTGGGATACAATGAACAGAATCAAATAAAATTTTTATTGCGATAAAATAGTTTTATGGGAGGGGACGGATAATGATAATAAGCGCGAGCCGCCGCACTGATATTCCATCCTATTATGGAAAATGGTTTGTCAATAGATTGCTTGCTGGCTATGTACTCGTTCAAAATCCATACAACGCGCTGCGTGTATCAAAACTGCGGTTATCGCCTGATATAACGGATTGCATTGTGTTTTGGACGAAAAACCCTGCGCCCATGCTTAATGACCTTAATATCGTTACAGATTTAGGCTACAACTACTATTTTCAGTATACGCTTACCCCTTATGGAAAAGTATGCGAGAGCAATCTGCCTTCACTAGAAAAACGGCTCGATTCGTTTTTTAGGTTATCTGAAAAGGCTGGTAAACATCGCCTTGTATGGCGATACGATCCGATTATACTTGACAAAACATATTCGGTGCAATATCATATTGAACAATTTGATTCTCTGTGTGAGAAAATTAAAAACGTAGACGAGTGCATCTTTAGCTTCGTTGACAGCTACTCTCATATTCGCAATATCGTACAGGATATTCGTATTGAACAAATGCAAGCCATCGGAAAAGCTTTTTCGGAAATAGCAAAAAAACACCGCTTAAAGCTTGCAACCTGCTCCGAAAAATTAGATTTACAGCAGTTTGGCATTAAGCGGGCTTCCTGTATTGATAAGAATCGAATAGAGCGGATAATCGGCTGTTCCTTAAATTCAAATAAGGATAAAGGGCAGCGCCATGAATGCGGCTGCATTGAAAGCGTGGATGTCGGAGCTTATGGTACTTGCCTCAATGGCTGCAAATATTGTTATGCAACTAAAAACCGATTGACGGCGCACAATAATTTTAATCGGCACGATCCGGCTTCACCTATGCTGATTGGCTGGCCGAAAGATAACATGATTGTTTCGGAGAGGAAAGCGTGTACCTCCAAAGTATCTCAGGTATCCATATCGTAAACGATGGGAGAAACGCGCATGACTTTCTCAACGCCATATAAAGCACGGAATAATCATAATTTTTTAGATAACTAGCGCCTAGGTTGCAGGTAAGCCGCCGGTTCAGCGCGCGGGCTCGGCCCCGCCCGCACGCTCCATACGGTTTTAAATTGTACTTTACTTTTACCTATGAAATATCTGATGTTTTAATTTCTCACGCACAGCGTCAACTTCTTTGAAGTTCATCGCCTCAGCATAAGGTCGTTCAAGCTCATCATGCAAGCGTTTTGCTTCGGCAAGAGATTCTACCGCTCCGGCGAGCAGCGAATCATACGCCGCCTTGTCATCGCGGCCTTTTTCAGAATCTCCCTGTATGATATAAGGATACAGATCCGTTTCCCAATCCGCATCAAACTCGGCGATACCCGACTTGGTTGAAGTCGTAATCATAAGCGAACTATCAACAATGAGGTGCGATAGCCTTTTGGGGTTGAGCGGATCGTGGCAGCGCATAACATCCATTCCCTGCATAATGGCCACCTCGCAGTATCGGTCTAACCAGCTTGTAATATCCGCATACCATGGCGCCAGTACTCTCCAGACGGTTTTCCTTACCGCATCACTCGTAAAGTCGACAATCCCATCCGGCGTTATCGCAGACAGGTACAGATCTTTGACCCGACCAAAGGGTTCCGCGGCGCTGCCGTACGCGTTAAGTTCCTCAAACATCTGCATCAGTAATTGATTTGTCTTTGCCGTATTCCATCTTAAGTCAAGGCTCGCCGCCGTCCTCATACTCTCGGCGGCTAGCGTATAGCAGTACGCGCGATTAAAACGACCGCTTATTCGGGTTTGTACGTCAAAAATTTCCTCACGCCGCCCAATTAGAGCGGGCGTGCTTAAAAATTCGCCAAGGTTAATTATTTCATCAACGGCGCCGGGAAAACGCGGGTCAACGGTATGCGGTGCCGTACCATCCATCAATGCGATTTTCAGCGCGGGTATCGTCAGCGCGTCCAGGCTGTCAGGATCGCTCGAACAATGATAGTAAACCAGCTCATATCCAAGCTCCTTCGCGTATTGGCCTATGCGCTTCATAAGCCCGCTTTTACCAACCCCCGGCCCGCCTTTAAGAATATAAACCCGTTCCACATCCGCAATGTTGATAATACTGTCAAAATAACCCTGAAAACCGTAAGCCGTATTGCTTCCCGCAAAAAAACGCCGTGTAATGTCCATACGCCTTTCACCGCCCCTTAATTTTCTACTTTTATACGTATGATCCCATGGCGTGATTGTGAACGTGCATGAGGATAATTTCGCCACATATAATATATTGATTTCGAGCTTTTTGGAGGTGTTCAATCATTCTTTGTCTCATTAAAGAAAGCGATTCGCGCATGAAGTATTTAAGCGGCCTGTTAACCGAGAAAGGGTATACGCCCAAAGCGCTGCGTGATATACCCATCGGGCCGGCATGCCTTATTGTATCGCCAGCGGAAAAGCCGGATGCGCTCTTAGGCTATATTAACAGCCTTGCCCCGGGGTCTATCCTAATAGGCGGTCAAATGGCTGAGCAAATTTTTGAGCGCGCACATGAACGCGGCGTTAAATACATAAACCTCGCCGCAGACGAGGCTTTTTCGGTGCATAACGCCGTCCCTACCGCGGAGGGCGCGCTTGAGCTTATACTGGCAAACACCCCGCGAATCATCCGCGGGCAACGTATTGCTATCGTCGGCTTTGGCCGCATAGGGAAGTTGTTGGCCAACATGTTGTTTCTTCTCGGAGCAAAGGTGCATGTCGCCGCGCGCAATCCCGTCAGCCGCGCGTGGGCTTTGGGGCTTAGCGTAAGCAGCGTGAACGGCATGGCTGATCAATTCAGGCGCTGCTCCGTGCTTATCAATACCGTACCCGCCCAGATTATCGGGCGCCCCGTACTGGAGGCGTTAGCCGAAAATTCGCTCATAATCGAGCTGTCTTCACCACCGTATGGTTTTGATTCTCAGCTTGCGGAGGAACTGGGCCATCGCGTTATACTCGCTCCCGGGCTCCCGGCTAAGGCTGCCCCGTACAGCGCGGCGCAATTTATGCTTGAAGCCATAATCCGGCTCGCGCCGGACGGCTTATCATGAAAGGGGAATATAGGATATGCTAAAAGGTAAAGTAATTGGCTTTGGCCTAACCGGATCGTTCTGTACGCTGAGCGAGGCTGTTGGGCAATTGGAAAAACTCGCCGCGACCGGCTGTTCGGTTATACCCGTCATATCCCATGCCGTGGCGGAAATGGATACGCGATTCGGGCGCGCAAAGGATTTTATCGCGCGCATAGAAAGCATATGCGGGCGAAGCGTTATAAGCTCTATCCCCGAAGCCGAGCCCATTGGGCCGCGTAAGCTGCTCGACCTGATGATTGTAATGCCATGTACGGGAAATACGTTGGCTAAGCTGTATAACGGCATCGTCGATACGCCGGTGACAATGGCCTGCAAATCGCACTTAAGGAACGGGAGGCCGCTTTTGCTCGCGCCAGCCACAAACGATGGGCTTGCGATGAACGCGCGCAATATCGGCGGGCTGATGTGCGTGCGGAACGTTTATTTCGTTCCCTTCGGGCAGGATGACTGCAACGGCAAGCCGACGTCTCTTATTGCGGATTTTGATTTGCTTATCCCCGCGGTTGAAAAGGCTTTGTGCGCCGAACGCGTTCAACCTCAATTATACTAATACTGAAAAGCGCGGAGAGCGGCGCGGTTTGCCTCCTTTTAACGTTCTTGCTTTTCATTTGCGGATAATACCCGTGGTTGTTTTGGGTTCATTCGCGTGTACTCGCGAACGAAATCAAAATGCTTACCGGCCCCGCAAAAATGCTCAAGCCGGTAACCAAAGTCAATAAAGATTTATATCTGGAAAAGGGGTAATCCCCGCCGCCTCAAAATACGCTTAGGCAGCCCGATTAGGCTTATAGTCCCGCGCTCCCCCGCCGGCATATTCGCTACCTGTAAAATGCGCGAATATGAAGATATTAAACACAACGATACTTAGACGAACGCAAAGATGGCCGGGCAATCTATGTACCGCCCGGCCAATAATTACCCATGATTATGCGCCTTCACCCTCGCCGCCCTGCTCGGCGGTCTTTGACTTGAACCGGCCGGGCCGCTTTGGTTTTAATTGAGAATCCTCATCATCAAGAAATTCCTCGTCGTCAAAATCGTCATCGTCAGGAAGCTCGCTCTTCCCGCCAATGCGCTTAAACCAGTTCAATAACGATGAGCCTGAGCCTTTTTCCTCCGGTTCATCGGCGGATCCGCTCTCATACTCTTCTTCTTCAACAAACGCCGTTCTATCCCGAACGGCCGTATTATCCGCTCGGGGGTCAGCCCCGCGTTCAACAACAGGGGGCGCCTTATCCGATTGTGCCTGTGCGCCCAGATCCTCTCTGTTTACCACAACAAGATGCTGGTACTCGCTCAGGAACCGCTCCAAATCCGCTAATACCTCGTCCGCATACTGGCGCGCGTTTTCAAACACCAGCGCGGCGTTGTGCTCGGCTTTTCTGGCCAGCAGCTTTGCCCGTGTCTGCGCCTCCAGATAAATATCGTTTTCATTAACGCGCTTTTCAAACTCGGATTCTGCCTGACGACGCATTTTCTCGCCTTTTACATGCGCGTCTTTAAGAAGCGCTTCCGCCCTGTGTTCAGCCGCCTCGACAATCTCTCTCGCGTGATCCTCCGCGTTTTCTATCATGGAGTTCGCTTCTACCATAATGCTGTTGGCTCTTCGGATATCATCAGGAATCGTCACCTTTAAATCGCCCAAAAGGTCAAAAAGCTCGTCCACATCCACTGTACGCTTATTCTGCGAACCGCCTAATTTGGGCCTGGGGCTGTTTTCAATAGCCTCCTCAATCTGGGAGATGATGTCGAATATCTGCATCGCCGTATCATTATTACTCATCGCCGTACAACCTTTCTGCGATTATTATTTTATTTATATCAGGGACAAGCCCTTCAATACATCCACCCAAGGAGGCGATTTCACGTACCGCTGTGGAGGTTATGCCCGCGTTCTCCGGCCTTGCGAAAAGAAAGACTGTTTCAATTTCAGGCCGCAAACGGCGGTTTAACGACTCCAACTGCCGCTCATAGTCAAAATCCATTACCCCGCGCACACCCCTGATCAGGAACGCGGCCCCTTTTGACGCGGCATAATCAACGGTTATACCCGAATACGCGTCGGCCGACGCGTTCGTGATTCCGGCGGCCTCAATCGCCGCCGTTATTTGCGCTACGCGCTCGTCCGCGCTGAAAAAAGGCTTTTTTGCGGTGTTATTAAGTACCGCAATAAATATTTTATCAAATAAGCGTGAAGCGCGCCGGACTACGTCCAGATGCCCGGCGGTAAAAGGATCAAACGTGCCGGGATATACGCCGATATCTGCCATGCCTATTCTCCCTCCAGTATGGTTATCGCCGCCTCGCCATATCGCCTCGTTTCACGAAATATCCGAAACGTATCCGGTAACGGCGTCGCTTCGCCGCAGCTATGCTCTAGAATCACTAGAGCGCCCGGCACGAGCAGCCGGTTGCGCCTTAGCGCCGCCAGCGCGCCGGTATACAGACCTGCTTTATATGGCGGATCGAGAAACACCAAATCAAACTCGTTCCCTGTGAGAGTGTCCGCCGCCCGTGAATAATCAAGGCATAGCGCGCGCATTCTATCGCCGAACCCGAGCTTATCCCCGTTTTGCTCAATCAGTTTGCAGCATGTTCTTGATCTATCATTCAATACCGCAAAAATAGCCCCGCGCGACAGCGCCTCCAGCCCTAGGTTCCCGGACCCGGCGAATAAATCCAATACCCGCGCGCCCGCTATCCTGAACTGGACGGCCCCGAACATAGCTTCTTTCACACGGTCAAGCGTAGGCCGCGTATCCAGCCCCTTTGGGGCTTGTATCGTTCTGCCCTTGGCAGCCCCGGCGATGATCCGCACGATTCCTCCATGTTATCCCATCACATTGGCATATATTGTACCATTGATAATAGCATCTCTCAAGCGCATTTACGTTTTATTTACAAAAGCGCCGTACCTCCGCCATGAAAGAGCAGCCCGGCAATCGCGTCGGCCGTATCCGTAGCGAGCAGCATCCTGTTACCTAAGAGCTTCAACGCTTCATCCGCAGACGCTCCAAGCATGTAAGAGCCCGCGCACGCCGCCTTAAAAGCATCCAGCCCCTGACATAAAAAAGCGAGGATAAAGCCTGTGAGCACATCGCCGCTCCCTCCCTTTGCAAGCCCCGCGTTGCCCGTCTCGTTTTTTGCCGGCCGCCCGCAGGGCGGCGCGATATAACTATACGCCCCTTTCAGCAACACAACGCACCCAAATTCACTGGAAAAGTTCTTCGCAACTGTAAGCGGATCGGCTAAAACGTCTTTTACGTCAAGATCGCAAAGCCTGGCCATCTCTCCCGGGTGGGGCGTGATGACGCAGCCCATATGCAAAAGCCCCTTGAGCTTTTTGCTCCTCGAAACCGCGTTTAATCCGTCCGCGTCAATAACACAGGGCTTTCCGCTCAACAGCACGGCCCGGATGACCTCTTCCACGCCGTCGCCGGCGCCCAGGCCCGGACCCGCGGCCACGGCGTCGGCCCATTCAACACAGTTTAACAGCGCGTTCTTGTCAAAGCCCGACCAGCCGTACTCCCCAAGCACAACCGGCATGGCCTCCGGCAGTCGGGCGGCAAGCGGTTCCCGAACGCATTTTAAGCAGCCGGTTTTAAGCAGGCCGCAGCCCGCTCTAAGCGCCGCCGCCGAACACATAATCGCCGCGCCGATATAATTATCGCTTCCCGCTATCGCAAGGGCGCGGCCATAGCTGCCTTTATGCGTATCGCGCGCTCGTTTAGGCAGCCAGCGCAGAACATCTTCACGCTCCAGCACATGCGCCTCCTCCTCAAGCTCTGTTTTCATAGCGGCCCCCAATTCCGCCAAATCCGTATTCTCATCCCCAAGCCCCAAATTAATAACGGCAATGGCCGCCGCATAGCTTTTTATATGCGTTATGGAAATATGCACCGACCCGCCGTTGATATCCTTTAGCCGCTTTAGCGCGCTGCCGTATAAGTTCGCTGTTGGCTTTCCCGAGCTTTCATGCAGTATTTCAATATCCCTAAGCCCTACCAAGCCAAAGCCCGTGCCCAGCGCCTTGGAAACCGCCTCCTTAGCGGCAAAACATCCGGCAATCCTGAGTATATCGTGCCCTGCGGCCTTAAAGCCCTCGCGCTCCTTATCCGTGAAAACCCGCTTTAAAAAAGCCTCTTTCTTCACCGCCCTCTCAATGCGGGATACTTCGATAAGGTCGATCCCCGTTCCGATAATCATTGATGTTATCCTTCCCCGCGTGCCGCGCGTACGGCGTGTATCACCGCACCCGCCGCGGCGTTAACCGCCGCGACCATGACGGGCATAAACTCAGCCCCCCTAATTTCCCCTGTTGATACGGCAAAAAACGTATCGCCGTCCAAAGCGGTATGTACCGGCCGTATAGTCATGGCCAGGCCGTCGTGCGCCATAGACGCCAGCTTATTGGCCTGCTCCCGGCTCAGCGCGGCGTTTGTCGCCACAACCCCTATTGTCGTGTTGCCGAACGCGGGGCTGACCCGCATTTCAGACTCGCCATCCATTAAGGACAGGTACTCGCCGTTCCGGCTGGCCCCGCCCAGAATCCTGCCGGTTTGAGGGTCGTAAACATTTCCCAGCGCGTTAACCACCGCTACCGCTCCAACCTTAACGCCCCCGTCAAGCGTAATACAGCTAGTGCCTACCCCGCCTTTATCCATATATTCCAGGCCAAACGCCTTGCCGAACGTCGCGCCCGTACCCGCGCCGACGCTGCCCCAGCGAACGCCTTCGCGGCTAGCGTTTAAACAGGCCTCATAGCCCTCCGCAGCGCGCGGCCTTACCGCCGCGCTGCCATATGCGAGATCAAATATGACGGCGGCTGGAACAATCGGCACCACGCCTACGCCCACATCGGTTCCAAGCCCTCTTTCCTCAAGATAGCGCATCACGCCGCCGGCCGCGTCCAAGCCATAGGCGCTGCCGCCTGTGAGCAATACGGCCTGTATGCGGTCCACCGCGTTGTAGCCGCGAAGGAGATCCGTCTCCCGCGTACCAGGGGCCGCGCCCCGAACGTCCACGCCCGCCGCCGCCCCGTTCTCTAATAAAACAACCGTGCAGCCGGTGCCTGCCGCCGAGTCCGTAAAATGACCTATTTTAACGCCGGTAATCTCCGTAATCGTCCCGCTCATAACCCCTCGTTCTTTCTAAGCGATACGTCGCCTGAATGGATAATTTCTTCCCTTCCGTCACAAAGGCGCAGCCTTATCCGGCCAAGCTCGTCAAACCCCTCCGCAACGCCTGTAAGCTCGCTGTTTACGCCGACGACGCGTACGTTTTGCCCCAGCGTATCCGATAGCCCTTCATACCGCTCCATTATATATTGAAACCCCTCCGCCGTTTTGCATCGGGCATAGAGATCCTCTGCACAATTGAGAAAATCCGCTATCAAATGGTTCCTGTCCAGTATTTTTCCGCAAATCGCGCGCATAGATACAGCCGTTTGCCGGATCTTTTCGGGTAAGGCCTCCGCGTTCACGTTAACGCCCACGCCGATTACCATATGGCGAACCGACTCCGCGTCCGACTCTATTTCGGCAAGGATACCGCATATCTTTTTCCCTTCGACCATCAGATCATTCGGCCATTTTATGCGCGCGTCCGCCTCCCTTTCACGCAGGGTTAAGCACATAGCGAGCGCGGTCGCAAACGTATAGCGGGATAATTCAATCGGCGCTGCGGGCGTCCGAAGCAGCAGGCTTAAGCACACGCCCGTTCCGCTTTCATCCAGCCAAACCCGTCCGCGGCGCCCGCGCCCCGCCGTCTGTAATCTCGCTATTAATACTGAACCATGCGGCGCTCCCTCATGCGCCCGTTCCTTGAGCGCGCTGTTTGTCGACTCGGTTTCATCCAGCACGATAAGCCGCCGGCCAAGGCTTTGTGTTTTCAGCCCGCCCGCAATACGGCCCGGGATAATAGCATCGGGTATTTCCCTTAGCCGGTAGCCGAGGCGCGGAGCCGCTTCTATAAAAAAGCCGCCTTCTCTTAAAGCCGCGACATGCTTATTAACCGCCGCGCGGGAAATACCAAGCCCCCCGCTGATGGTTTCGCCGGAAACAAATACGCCCACATTATCCGTAAGCAACTGTTCAACGCGGATTCTTATCTCATTCTCCATCCCACAAAACCTCCGGTTTATCAAAGCCGGCATCATATAGAGCGCGTGAAACAACATCTGGCTCATACCCACGGCCATACAACCGCCTAGCAGCCCTTTCATATCGGATTCGAGGCGGAAGTTCTGCAAATCTTACAAGAAATTCACGTGCGGTACGGCATGCGCCGGCAAACTCGTCATCCTCCGGCAGCGCCTCGTCGACGGCCGCGCGCGCCGCGTCCTGATCGACACCATGCCGCGTCAACTGCTCCAAAAGCCTGCCCCGGCTAATGGGCTTGGCGCTCAAGCGCGCGGAAGCGAACCTTGCCGCGTAGGCTGTGTCGTCAAGATAGTTTAATTCCAATAGCCTGTCCAAAGTTGCGCTGATTTCATATTCTCCAAAGCCCCTCTCATCCAGGTATTGCGCGGTTTCCTTAACCGTACGGGGCTTTGAAGCCAAATAGCGAACCGCAACGTACATTGGGGAGTTTTCTCCCTTGCCCTTTATTTTGTTCATAGCACCACCTCCGCCGGAGTTCAAAAAAAGTATAACAAGTTTTAACCCGTTTTTCCATTTTATTTTGGGTTCTTCTGCGCATACTAGGATTAAGAAAAATCTGAGGAGGGCATCCAATGCAAAACAACAACGACAAAAACCCTTATAATGATCCGCTGTTCAATAAAAACAGCGCTTCAAGCATGAAATCCGAGACAGGCGAAATGTCAATTACCTCGAAGAACCTTTCGATTATTGAGGATCAGGCGAATTATGAGGCGATGGCGTACAAGAAATGCAGCCTGTATTCCGAGTATTTCTCCGACCAAACGCTTAAAAACATGGCGAACGCGGCGGCACAGCACCACCGTGCGCATTTTGACGCCCTGCAAAGCTACCTCAACAGCCATCAGTAAAGGAGGAAATAATTATGAGCCATCCCAGCATGAGTGAAAAAGAACTTCTCAACGATCTTCTTAATGAGGAAAAGCAGATTGTTAAGTCATATGCAACCTATGTCACCGAGGCTTCCTGCCAGAACCTCAGGCAGCTCCTGATACGCAATATGACCGAGTGCTCTGAAGATCAATACAACATTTTTGATCAGATGCGCCAGCGCCAGATGTATAACCAAAAGAACGCGCAATCTCAGGATGTGACGCAAGCTAAGGAGAGCATTCAAACGCTCAAGCAGGAAACCGGCATGTAATTTGCATACCGGTGAACCGAGGACACGCGCATAAGCCAAGAGCTTAAACGAAAGCCGCAATCGGGTTTAAACGCCCGAGGCGGCTTTTTGTTAATTTATTATACACGCTTGAGCCTTATCAAAAAAAGGCCGTAATGATTGTAGATTAAACGCGTTGCTTGATTGACGAAACGGGTGGTTTCCCATATAATAAATATCAGCCGGTATCAAAACCGGAAATCATCTTTTAGGCAAGGACAGGTACGCCTCATGGGTATTTGTGTGTTTCGTATTCGCTAACTAGGCGCGCTGACATTTCCGGAATCTCTCCGGCATGTTTTGCTGCGCCTTGTTTTCAAATACGAAAAACAAAGGGGTGTATTTTTTATGTCAAAATATCATAGCGCTAAGCCTTCATATAAAGCTTCGCAGAACTTTCTCACAAGCGCAAGGACCATCCGCCGCCTGTTAAATTATACAACGATTCAGCCCGGTGATTCCGTCGTCGAAATTGGTGCTGGAAAGGGCCACATTACCAGGGAGCTTTTAAAGCGCTGCGGTTCCGTCTACGCATATGAAATCGATCCCGAGCTCATAGCCGGATTAAGGTCTTCCTTAACCCCTAATCCGTCGCTAAAGCTGATACCGGGCGATTTTCTTGCGGCGAAGCTGCCCCTGGAGCCTTATAAGGTTTTTTCAAACATCCCCTTCTACATCACGACGCCTATCATGAAAAAGCTCATACAAGCACATAACAAGCCTCTGGCGATGTGGCTCGTGATGGAGTGTAACGCCGCCCGCAGACTCATTGGCGGCGGATGCTTAACTTCGCTTGAAATACTCCCTTTTTACCACGCCAAGATCGCGCACTTCTTCAGGCGCGAGGATTTTCATCCAATGCCGGGAGTGGATGCTGTGCTCGTTCAATTTATTTTTAAAAGCATACCAGACGTAAGTCCGGAACAGAAAAAGGATTATCGCGCTTTCCTTACGCGGTGCATGAAATACGGGCTGTACTCCTCCCGTTCGCCGTTAACGAAAAAGCAAATCTCCACCGCCTTAACGATGGCGCGCCTGCCGCAGATAGAGCGTTCGGGGGGCATCCTGTACGTCCAGTGGCTCTGCCTTTTCCGATGCTTTTTACAGCTTGGCAAACGGTAAACCCTTAGATAAGATAAAGGCGGTATGGGGGCGTAAGCTGATGCATTTAGCGGGCTTTTATCGGCTGAACAAGCAAAGTCTGGTTGTATCCCCTTTGGCTGGACGTAACTCTCCCCAATTGCCTTTGTGTTGTACAAGAACTGCCGCTATATTCTATCCGGCGCCAACATAACGAGCGGATTCACAAATTCGCGCAAACCTTTCACGGTAGCGGCGCCGCCATCATAGTATTGCATAGGGGTGATATTATGATCTGCAAGCATTCATTGAGCAATAATACAATACGATATTTAGAAGCATATAATTGCATTTTAAATGAAATGATCCATAATATGTCGGCCGTCAGGCTCACGGACAGCATTTCGGACAGCTTCATTGTCCAGATGATACCGCACCACATGGCGGCAATTGAGATGTCGGAAAACCTGCTTCAATATACCACGAATTTACCGCTGCAAAACATTGCGCAAAATATCATTACGTCACAAAGGATGAGTATAGAAAACATGACGGCGGTATACCCGATTTGCAGGTTTGCGCGTAATTCTCCGCGTCAGCTCCTAACTTATGAAAAGGTCAATGAGCGGATAATCAAAAACATGTTTTATGAGATGGAATGCGCATGCGCGAATAACAGTATTGACGCAAACTTTATGCGCGAAATGATACCGCATCACATGGGCGCTGTACTTATGTCGGAGAACGCGCTGCGATATAACCTCTGCCCTGAGCTTATACCGCTGCTAAAAGCAATCATATCATCTCAGAAAAAGGGTATATGCGAAATGCGGCGCCTGCTAAAAACAATGAACTGTTGACTAGTTAGCTTGCCTATTTGTATTTCATTCATGATACATTTTGTCGTATGTAGTTTCTAGAGTTAAGGAAACGGCGGCGTAATTAGACGCGCGGTTTTAAAAGCTTGAGCGATCAGCCCTGGGGCGAGGATGAATAGTAACATGTATGATTTAAGATGGCGCGCTAAATATCGTTAACGGAACGTGATTATGTGAAATAAGCCAAAGCCAAATCTGTGACGCGCCATCAGCGAGTACAGCGTTGGCTTTGAAACATGAGTTGCTTGTTGATGCGGCGTCCGAAAAATTTGACCTTGTGTTGTTCCGAGCATCACCGTTTATCACTTATGCAATAACGTATTATTATGGGCGACTCCATTCAAGCGCTGTTTTCCTTGTTATGTTTATGCCGTCCTCCCTGTATATAAGGGTGGATACCGCCTCATCCTTCACGCTGTACAACTCACGCGTGGCAAACGGGCGGCCATCCCTATCCCTTTTGTGGGTTTCAACGATAATGTAAGCCGTGTCGCCGCTTGGTCTTAGCGACGCCGGCGTCTCCCCCGGCGCGTATTGTGTTCGGGATAAAACGGCGCTGGCTTCATCCATCTCCAAAAAAACAATCTCCTCCGGCTTAAACACCGCTTCAAGGGAAATGATGATTGACGCGCCTGTTTTAACTTCCGCCCCGTCCTCTTGTACGGTTATTACCTCCTCAAGGGTAAAGGCGCTAAAATGCGCTTCCCCTACTAATAAATCCGCGCTGTATGCTTCGCCCATGCCGCTTAAAGCATAAACCTGCCCGTCGGCGGACTGGTATACCGGGTTCATATAGAATACTACGTCATGTTCCCAGGGCGTAAAGTAAATCGTACCCTCCAAACGCGTTATATTCCCATAATTTACCGAACCTTCGCTTACAGCTTCATCCCTTACGGTGATTCTATAGTTTTCAGAGGCGTCCGTTTCGTAAACCATTGCGAAAAAGAAGGATATTCCTTCTACGCCCTCAAAAACATACTCCTTCGTTTTCATTACTTCTCCGGTTTGTTTGTCCACATAGCTTTTTTCCTTGAGCCGAGCATATAACCTGCCTTCGTCAAAGCCGTTCTTAGCGCCCGTAACTCTATTAAAGTAATCCGCATCAGCTTCGAATTGCCCTAACGATTCGTATGTTATAAAAACCCCGACAAACTTGTCTCTGTCCTGGCTGCCGCTTTCTTCCTTCCCCTCATGGGCCAGCTGGCATCCTGCAACGGCAAGAAGGCACAGCAAACTGAGCAATACCGTAATTATTCGTTTCCGTTTATTCATTTTTATCATCCTCCAGAATCCCATCGAATTTTAAAATATCCCCAACCTCGCATTGAAGATACCAGCAGATTTTATTGATCGTGCCGAACCGTACGCCCTTAGCCTTGCCGCTGCGCAGAATGGACAGGTTGGCCTCGGTAATGCCCACCAAAGCGCACAGCTCCTTTGAGGTCATCCCCCGTTCCTTCAGCACCTTTTCAAGATAAACGCGAATAGCCATGTAAGAGCCCTCAAATAATGCTGTCGTAATCTTCTTTAAGCGCCTTATTTTCAGCTATCAGGCGCGATAGAAAAAGCGCCATAAGGACAAATGCGATTGAAAACAGGGGGAAGTAAACGAATCCATTTATGCCGTATAGCATTCCTGCAAACAGATACTGCAATATGTTAAACGCGGCGTTTAGAAGCACCGTAGCGGTCAGCGCCGAGCCGCATAATTTCGAGAGCCTTCGCGCGCGTTTTACGGCCTCTTCCGAGAAGCGGTCGGCGCTCAGCTCGCGCACGAGTTCAATACCCTCAAAAACCACTAGTATATTCAGCGCGTACGGCAGATAGCCGGCGATGAACTTAAACGCTGAAAAAGCATAATTGAGCGCAAGCTCGCTTCCTGCGTTTACCGTGGGCAATGCTTTAAACGATTCAATCAATCCGCTTACGCCCGCGCCGAAAATAAGATAGACGAATACAACGTTAAATAGGCAGAGCAGCGCAGTTATGTATTGATATGATTTGCCGGCGCTGGATTTATAAAATAACCGCAGCAGCCGGATTACAGAGTATGCGAGCAGTATTGAGTAGACTGCGGCCCCTAATAGCGCTTTATGAATTGAAATATCTATTTGGGGCAGGTTTTCAACAAGAAGCCCTGGGTTAATCATATGATAAATCACATAGAAAAGCCCCGCGCACAGCGGTATAAGCAGCGCGTCCGTCACTTGCAGCCTTCGGCGTCTCGGCGCCAGCAATAAAAGTAGCGGCGATAGGCAAACTGCAATATAAGCTATCATCGCCAGTACGTTTCCCAAAGCGCCGGATAACGATAGAGCCCGAAGGCCAATACCTATCTGCTCAAACGGAAACGCCATTATAGCCGCAAGAGAGGATGCCCCGTCAGGTAACCAACCAATAAGCGCCAATATCACTAAGAGCGCCGCTTCCGCCGCTAGCAGTATTGGAAATAGCTTGTGTTTCATTTAATACCCCCTTCACTTATTGTTTTACAATAATTTTAATTGGAGTGTATCATCGTAATTATTGTTTGTCAATAATATTATTCGAAAAATTATTTTATTTTATGACGTGTTTCTTTTATCCACAAAAACGCCGAAGTTAAACAATGCATAAAAACATATTTTCTGGATAAAAGATATTGACAAGCCATCGGTGACTGTTGTAACCCAGCTTTAAAAATCAATAATCATGTTTTAAGCAGTGAGGTAAGCTTCGCAGACATAGACGGCGACAACAAAGACGAGCTTATCTTTTATGACGGCTTCGCCTGGGTAAATCCCGTCGCTATAAATCTATGTATATCATTAGATGGGTGTAAGGTTTTTAATCATCACTCCGGCCTGCTTTACGTGTTCTCTATAGGGGAAAACAAGCTTAAAGCCGCTCCTTCTGGTTGGCGACGGCACCCAATTGAATTGAAGCTGAAATGCGGTATTATCAGGCTGTATATATGGATGCAGTGAAAACAGAGGCAGCGGGGGCCGGTGAAGCAAGCTTATCTCCCGGCCCTTTATACGGGTGTAAGATTTACATTGATTACGGTGAATTCTTCCTCCGTCTGCATCACATACCCGGCTATACGGATGATAGGCTTATGCTAATTTATACGGAACTAGCGTACTTAGAAAATGGTAGCGAATTCGCTATCCATCAAAAGGGGTACGAACCAACAGAGGTTTATGAGCACTCATTACTTGAGGGTTCCGGCGACATATAGTTCAAGGACATGCGGAGCTTTAGTCTTGTTCCGTGTGGCTAATTTAATGCATCCAACAACCAGGATGCTTTCCTGTATGGAGGAATCGCCTTTGGAAGCGGCTAAAGCGACGTACGGCAAACGAAACGCAAAACTCTTGCTTGCAAGTATAAAGCCCTGAAATACATTTCAGGGCTTTATAGCGCAGTGCGCGCGTTTTGTTGATTAGACTATGCATACAAGCATGTGTCTGTTTATTATTTCCTTTCCACGGGATAGCAGACTTCTGTAACAAACTCATCGGGATTGGGCGTCTCGTGAGGGCTGATGTGGTAAATGTTGAATATGGGGCCTGCATAGTCATAGCCGTTGTCGGTAATCCATGCGCCTATCGCCGCGTACGCCTCGCTCATCTGCTCATAGCCTCCCTTGAAAACGCAGCTTGCAACCGTGATTTCAGGGAGGGTTCTGAACTTGACGTGCTCGGTATCCGAATATTCGCCTTTTACTGTTTTTTGCGCTTCGACCTCCACATCTCTTTCCTTGAACTCGCCGTCAAGGAAGGTCACGCTGCAAAGGCAAGGGTCGTCTGGAATCAGGTTCATGTGGTCGGTTTCCTCGCACAGAACACCCCATACCAATCCTTCATCCTCGTAACGCGGAATGGTCATACGAACACAAGCGGCATAACGTTCCGGTAAAGTTTTGATGGTAACATTATAATTCATGGTTTCTTCCTTTCTCAATCTCTTTCTGGCTGCTTCCAAAAGCCGCAGTTTCCGTGCTGTGTCCGCCGAAAGCATTTCAAGCTCCGACTGCCTTGCGGCAAGATACGCGTCAAGACTTTCCCGGTCGTTATAGATATTCATTATCTCGCTTATCCCGGCTAGGCTAAATCCCATATCCCTGAGAGATTTAATACGGCAGACCATTGGCAGCTGTGCCTCGCTGTAATAGCGGTAGTCTGTAAAGCGGTCTATTTCAGCCGGCTTGAGCAGCCCAATCTCATCATAGTGGCGCAGCATGCGAATACTGACTCTGGACAGCTTTGAAAAATCTCCGATTTTCAGCATAGCGGTACCTCCGTGCCGATTAATTTTTGAGCTCGTATAAATCTTAATGCCTCCCATAATGTGAGAGTCAAGGGTATTCCTAAAAAAAATAACCAGCTTTACGAAACGTATATCGTATTAAATTTCCCTGGTTTGGATGAGTAAATTCGAACTTCCGGCCTATTGAACACCATGAATAAACCTCCTGTATTCCGTTTCGGCATTATTGTTGTCGGTTTGTTGCCGATATATTACACTTTTAAAACAATTCAAAACGTATAAGCATAACTCTTTTGACGCTTTGAAACAATTCAAACACATAAAAGGCCAATAGTTCTTTATAATAGTTTTAAATAACGATCATCCAATTTTTTGAGCAAAAACCTTCGCATTTACCTATACTTTTTTTAAATGAAGTTTTTCCGAAAATCAACAAAAACCGTTATTAGTAACGCTTTATCGTACATTTTCGCACTATACAAATGAAGAAAATAAAAAGCCCTGAAACCTAGAGTTTCAGGGCTTTCCCTGGTCTGGGTGAGAAGATTCGAACTTCCGGCCTCTTGAACCCCATTCAAGCACGCTACCAAACTGCGCCACACCCAGGCGATGTAAACCTTGCTTATTTTAGCATCACGGCGCAGGCTTGTCAAGACTTTACATAAAACGGTAATCATATATATGCTGGGCTCTCGCAACGCCCGGGTATTATACTGTTTATTTGAAGCTAAGCTTATTACATAGAAATACGGCGCTGTCATGAGCAAGTCCGCTACCTATTATAGAATTAATATTGTACGATAAACGCTTCGCATACCGGATAAGGGTTAGACATCATAACTAAAAAATGATTGCCTACCGTCAAAACCCATGGTTTCAGTGGTTAGTATTAATTTATTCTATCCCGTCCCGGCTTCGCCCGAACTTATGGGGTCAATTTTTACCCCGCCATTCAATTTCCAGCCTTCTGGCAATGGTAAAAAGAAAATCTTTGCCGTACGGCGGGTAATTCTCGTCATAGTTACCGAAAATCTGTTTAAACATTTTCGCGTCGCCGTGCTTCCAAACGTCGTTGATTAAGTCTCGTATATTACGCTCGACACTGCACGCGGTAATGTTCATCATTTTCGCTACCATAGGATAGATTTCAGCCGTTACCTTGCGCAAATGCGGATATTGAATGATGAGCATAATGGCGCAGACGAATTGGCCGTAACCTTTTCTGCACGGTTTAAATTCAATATTCATGAGGACGGTTTCCACATAATTCTCCATTTTTAGCCTCCAAATCTGAATTGTCCTTTCCTTTTGCTAATAAACGACATATTAAATGTAACTCAATAATTATACATGAGGCTGTGCAATATATCTATGTTATTATGTTGTTATAATAATGTACATTTCAGTGCTACGGCATCGCTTTAAACTCTGCGATGATTAATTGACAATGTCCGGCAAGCGTGCTAGCATAAAGGACATTCGTTAATCGATAACTATGTTAATGAATAGTTCGGAGGAATGTAACGGATGCAACATACTGAATTGCTGGAACAATATATGCTGGCGATGAACCGCTTTGGACGGCTGAACATGCCTGTTCTGTTCAATCGGGTATCAAAAAGCGAATTTTTCCTGCTAGAGCTACTGTATGGGCACATGCGGGAATATCGCGAGGGTATGAACGTATCCGCAATCGCGGATAGGCTTGGCGTTTCTCCCCCGGCGGTATCGCGCATGCTGCGCGCGATGCATACGCGGGGATTGATTGTGCGCGGCGATTACGCTTTGGATCGCCGCAATACGCTCATTTCGCTTACTGAAAAAGGCGATATAACCCGAAAGGAACAGGAACAAGTTATAGAAACCTTTCTTGAGGGCGTTATTACGCAGATGGGCAGTGAAAAAATGAAAGCCTTTGTCGCGCTGTGGAACGCGCTGACCGATATTATGGAAACACAGATAAAAATAATGGCGGGAGCAATGAAATGCTGAGAATATTTCGTTATTTTAAAGGGTACGCGGTTGAGGTGACCGTAATCATACTTTTGTTAATCGTACAGGCGTTTTGCGACCTGTCCCTGCCCAAATATACGTCCGATATTGTGGATATCGGCATACAACAGGGCGGAATCGAGCATGTAGCGCCCGAACGGATACGCGCAACAACGCTTGAAAACCTTAAACTTTTCATGACCGATGAAGAAACCTCAATCGTATCCGGCTCATATATCAAGGATGATACGGGGAATTATCAGCTTGAGGAATTGAGCGGTGAAGCGGTTGATAATCTTGACGGCATACTTGGCCCCGCCATCGTTATGCTATCAACTTTAAAAAACAGCGGCGAAATCACGATTGACGGAATAAAGGCCATGCTTGACGCGGGAGCCGTTACCAAGGCGCAGCTGCTTGAGGCGCGTAATAGCGTAGTTGAGAAATTGGGCGGCGAGAGCGGCACGCTGGTTACGCAAAAGGCGATGCTTTTTGTTAAGGAAGAGTATGAGCAGCTTGGCCTGGACTTGGGCGGTATTCAAACCGATTATCTGCTTTCAACCGGCGCTAAAATGATGGGGCTTACCGTACTCATGGCGCTTTCGGCGATACTCGTCGGCCTGCTCGCTTCACGAACTGCCGCTAAAATCGGTATGTCGCTGAGGGCGAACTTATTTAAAAAGGTCGTTTCCTTTTCAAGCGCGGAAATCGATAAGTTCTCAACCGCGTCTCTTATCACAAGGAGCACGAACGACATCCAGCAGGTGCAGATGGTTACCGTTATGCTGCTTCGCATGGTGATATACGCCCCGATTCTGGGCGCCGGCGGCATCATCATGGTATCCGGCACCAACACGGGTATGGGATGGATAATCGGCGTGGCGGTCGGCGTAATTATGCTGCTCGTTGGGGTATTGGTTAAGCTTGCCATGCCGAAGTTTAAGCAGATGCAGCAGCTCGTCGACCGGTTGAACCTGATATCAAGGGAAATTCTTACGGGAATTCCGGTAATACGCGCCTTTAGCCGTGAAAAGCACGAGGAAAAGAGGTTTGCGGGCGCAAATGAAAACCTCGCTAAAACGCAGCTGTTCACCTCTCGCGTAATGTCCTTCATGATGCCGGCAATGATGCTGGTGATGAACGGTATCACGGTACTTATCGTCTGGTCGGGTACGCACGGCATTGAGCTTGGTAACCTTCAGGTGGGCGATATGATGGCCTTTATTACCTATACGATGCAGATAGTTATGTCTTTTCTGATGCTTACCATGATTTCGGTCCTGCTGCCGAGGGCGGGCGTAGCCGCCGCGCGGATAGACGAGGTTACGGGCACGGAACCGAGCATAAGGGACGCGCGCGAAGTAAAGGATGATAGCATAGCTCAGTGGAACGGCGTTGTCGCATTTGAGGATGTATCCTTCCGATATCCCGACGCTGAGGAGAATGTCCTCGAGCACATAAGCTTTACCGCGCAGCCTGGGCAAACCACCGCTATTATCGGGAGCACCGGTTCCGGTAAATCAACGCTCATCCATCTGATCCCCAGGTTCTTTGATGTAACCGAGGGCAGAATAACGCTGGACGGCGTGGATATACGCGATATTTCCCAGAAAAAGCTCAGGAGCCTGCTCGGCTACGTTCCGCAAAAGGGCGTGTTGTTCTCAGGCGATATTGAATCGAATCTCAAATTTGGCGGCAATGGAATTTCGGATGAAGCGATGCGCGAGGCCGCCCAAATCGCTCAGGCGGAGGATTTCATCAACGATAAGCCGGATGGCTACTTAAGCCCCATCGCGCAGGGCGGTTCAAATGTTTCGGGCGGCCAGAAGCAGAGGCTGTCCATCGCGCGGGCCGTTGCGAAAGGCCCGAAGGTATTCCTGTTTGACGACAGCTTTTCCGCGCTGGACTATAAAACCGACGTTGCGCTCAGAAGGGCTTTGAAAACAAAGACCGCCGGCGCAACCGTCATCATCGTGGCGCAGAGGATAAGCACGATTTTGCACGCGGAGCAAATCGTCGTGCTGGACGAGGGAAGGATAGCGGGCGTCGGCTGTCATGCTTCCCTGATGCAAAGCTGCCAGACCTACCGGGAAATCGCCGGGTCGCAGCTGTCAGCGAACGAGCTGGAAGGAGGGCTTAAACTATGAGTGCAACGCAAAAACACGCCGGCCCGCGCGGGCATATGGGCGGCGGCATGGCGCCGGGCGAGAAGGCCCGCGACTTCAAGGGTACTGTACGGAGCCTTCTTTCCTATATGGGCAGGCATAAAAGCGCGTTGATCTTCGTACTCGTGTTCGCCGTTTTGAGTACCGTTTTTAGCATTGTAGGCCCTAAAGTCCTAAGCTCCGCAATTACCGAGCTGTTTAACGGGCTTGTGGCGAAGATCAGCGGAACGGGCGGAATCCCATTTGATAAGATCGGCTCGCTCTTGCTCGCTTTACTCGGCCTGTACGTGCTCAGCTCCTGTTTCTCCCTGATTCAAGGGTGGATGATGAGCTCGATTACGCAGAAGGTATGCTATCGCATGCGGCGTGAAATATCGGAGAAGATCAACCGGCTTCCGCTGGATTATTTTGAATCGAGGACGGTCGGAGAGGTCCTTTCCCGCATAACAAACGACGTGGATACGCTTGGCCAAAGCCTGAACCAAAGCGTTACCCAGCTTATCACGTCCGTTACCATGATGCTGGGCGTATTGGTGATGATGCTGACCATCAGCCCGCTTATGACGTTAATCGCGGTGGTCATCCTCCCCATCGCCGGGTCGCTTATCATGCTTGTGGTTAAGCGTTCGCAAAAATACTTTGTTTCCCAGCAATCGTACCTTGGTCAGATTAACGGGCAGGTTGAGGAGGTGTACAGCGGCCACCGCGTAGTAAAGGCGTTTAACCGCGAGGGGAAGGTAATCGAGGAATTTGACGGCGCCAATAAAGAACTGTATCGCTCCGCCTGGAAATCGCAGTTTCTATCCGGCCTTATGCAGCCAATCATGGCGTTTGTGGGGAACCTTGGGTACATCGCGGTAGCCGTAGCCGGCAGTATCCTCGCTATACAGGGGGCCATCACCGTCGGCGACATCCAGGCGTTTATCCAGTATGTGCGCAACTTTACGCAGCCCATCACGCAAATAGCGCAGGTTTCAAACATGCTCCAGTCTATGGCGGCCGCTTCCGAGCGCGTATTTGAGTTCCTTTCCGAAAAAGAGGAGGATTCAACCGTGCATAACCCCGTGTCCCCTCAATCCATAATGGGGCGGGTCGATTTTGAAAATGTGCGCTTTGGCTACCGGCCGGATAAAATCATCATTAACGATTTCAGCGCAAAGGTCAATCCCGGACAGATGGTGGCTATCGTCGGGCCGACCGGCGCGGGCAAAACCACCATGGTTAAGCTCCTCATGCGCTTTTACGACGTGAACGGCGGAAGCATACTTGTTGACGGGCATGACATACGGGATTTCAACCGCAGCGAGCTGAGGGAGGTGTTCGGCATGGTGCTTCAGGATACATGGCTCTTCAACGGCACGATTATGGAGAACATCCGCTACGGCAGGCTCGACGCCACGGACGAGGAGGTTATCGCTGCAGCCAAAGCAGCCTATGTACACCATTTCATTCAAACGCTCCCCGGGGGCTATGAGATGGAGCTTAACGAGGACGCGACAAACATCTCGCAGGGCCAAAAGCAGCTTTTGACCATAGCGCGTGCGATACTGGCGGACAATCGGATATTGATACTGGACGAGGCGACAAGCTCCGTGGATACGCGCACGGAGTCGCGCATCCAAAAGGCGATGGCGAACCTGATGAAGGGGCGCACCAGCTTTGTGATAGCGCACCGTCTCTCAACTATAAAAGACGCGGATTTAATCCTAGTTATGAAGGAGGGGGATATTGTCGAGCAGGGGAGCCATGAGGAGCTGCTTGAGCGGAACGGGTTCTATGCGCAGCTGTACAACTCCCAGTTTGAAGAGGCGATCGCCTGATTGCCTGCGTGCCGTCGCTTTAACGAAGCGCTTTATAAGGGCGGGATTAAGCTTTTAAAGACGATGATGCAAAGAATCGGCATGCGCAAGGCTTTCCCGTACGGTCTGCCTGTCGTTGTCACGCTTTGTTCTTTGGTAGAGTTCGGGTCCGTGGGTTCAGAGCCACCGCTAAAGGCAAACGAAACCAACGCTCCGGTGAAGATGATTTTGCTGCTGTATAATGTAGCAGACGTAAGCGGGGATCAGATTTTCTTATCCTGTTCCCCGCTTTCGGCGGAGAAGTTTGAATGAGTAAAAGCAATATAATTATTGTTTTATATATAATTGTTTGATAAAGTGTAGATCTGGGAGAACAAGTCATGACAGGCAAAAAAATCACATTGCAGTTTGTCGTGCTGACATTTTGCATAGCCTATGCTGTATCAGGTGTTCTGATTGTCCTCGGACAAATCGGGTACAGAGTGTATAATTGGGTTGACACACTAAAGCAATTTGCAATGAATATTCCTTTCGCAATCTATATTTTGTCGCCAGCTATTGCATCATATATTGTTCTGAAGAAAAGTAATACAGTAGCAAATTTGAAGGTATGGTTGAGGGCTGTTTTCTATGCTAAAAATAACATATATCCTTATTTGTTCATTATTTTAGGGCTTGCATTGTATTTTTCTTTTCACGCAGTAGCATCAGGACGTACAGAAATTGCGCTTCCATTTTATACGCTTTTTCTTTCTCTGCCGGGAAATCTTTTTATCGGTGGCTTGGAGGAAGCTGGATGGGCATATATATTGCAGCCTGAACTGAACAGAAAGTATGGTTTTATTTTATCCTCTACTATAACTGGATTGATTTGGGTTTTATGGCATATCCCCCTTTTCTTCATACCAGGGACAGATCATGGAGAAGGACTAGTTAATTTGTGGATGTTTGCCGTTCAATGCATGGCTTTTCGGTTTTTCTTCGGCGCAATCTGCAAAATATCAGGAAAAAGCAGTGTATTTATGTGCGTGCTATTTCACACCATGTTCAATGCGGCTTCTCCTATCTTTAGCACCATGACAACGACTTGGGCGGGAACCCTCATCGCTAACGCCGTCATTATTCTTATTTCTATCATAACCGTTGTGACACACAATAAAATGAGCATGGAAGAAAACAAAGCGGCGGGATAGCTGTTATCTATCCCGCCGCTTTGTTTAGCGCCCTGCATGGCTGTTGTTCCCGCTTTTCCTGCAGCAAAATAAACGCTCTTGCGGATTTGCCCGGATTCCTTTAACTCGTTTTTGAAGAAAACATACCTTTGATTAAGCTTTAATGCTCGGCGGTCAGCTTGGCAATTCGATATGCTAAACCTTGAAAAAATACCGATTGGAAACCGCAAAATAATTCTTGCTTCAGGATACGGGGACTCGCTACTCCTATTGAACCTTTGAAGTGTTGCGTTTTAACCAATTAAGTCTGCTCGTGAATTCCTATTACTTATATAAAAATATATCATATGACAAACAGCATACTTTTGATCTATGGCTTTGGTTTATATTAACTTGTTCATGCAATGCTCGCGTAAAATACAATGCTTAGCCTGCGTTCCTTAACTGTTGAATTAAGGTGTTTTATATATCCATCCGTTACCTTGAAGAGTCTCTACATATAAGAGCAATACATGAAAAGCCGCCGCGGGACGGCTATCCCCCAAACTCAATACCGAATATGCGGCTCAATATGAAAAGCGCTATCGCTCCAAGCGCGCTAAAGCCAATAGCGCCGCCGAGCCCGCGAAAAATCCCTGATACGAAGCTCACCCAGATTATCCGCCTGGTACTCCCCAGCATGTTCGCGTATTCCCGTATACGGCTGCTTTCAAGCGCGAAAATCAAGCGTTTGGCGAGGCGCTCCCAATTATCCATAGAATAATCCCCCTTTCCCGCTATTATATAACCTGAAAAAACAATTTATACGCATCAGGCTGTATTATTCGCCCCCCAGCGGTAAAAATATAAACATAATGCCTTATAAGCGGCATAAACGGTAAATATGTAAATACGCTAACAATAAGCTAGTTTGTTATTACAGGAGGTAAGCCATGCCCGGATCCCGCCCGACGCGCCCCGGTTCACAGACCGCATCAACGCTGAATAAATATGAACGAACCCAGCTCAGGCTGTCACGCCTGAGAACGATTTTCTGCTTCGCCCTGCTGGTGATAGTCGGCGTTTTCGTGTTTAAGCTCGCCCCCAGCATGCAGCGTATCCTCACGCAGACCGAAATGGCGGTAACGCGCCTCAACTCCGTTGCCGGGCAGCTTGAGGAAGCGAACCTGCCTACTTTAATGGATTCGACAAGCTCGCTGATTAAAGACGGGCAGGAGGCCATATCCTCGGCCGCCAGCACCATAAAAAGCGCACTAGAGGCCATAGAATCGATTGATATTGAAACCCTCAACAAAGCCATCAGCGATTTTTCCTCCGTTGCGGAGCCGTTGGCGCGGCTGTTCGGGCGTTAACGAGTAAAGCGCATAACGCGGCGGGCAATGCGGATACTATTCCTTATGGAGGTGGATATGAATGGATAACCCATACCGCAGTATGTATGAGCTAATGGAAAAGGATGCGGACGCGCGCGGATATTTCGACGCGCTGCCGGATTATGTTAGGGATCAGATCTCTTCACGCGCGGATAACGTCAACACGTTTTCGGACATGCGGGACTATGCGGAAAACCTTCTCCGCGGCGACATTTAACCGATTTAAGAACCATAAGAAACGAACCGGCCCCGCTTAGGCCGGTTCGTTATTATTATCCATACTATTGTAATCTCTTGCGACGGCTTTCTCTGATCATATATGATGGTGCAGACAAAAAGATATATTATCCCCGCCGCTTGAATTGCTAAACTGATTAAACGCTAATGGTTTACTCAGCCTTCGGCGGAAGATCGCCAACGCCCTTAAGCACATAATTGGGCTTATAGGGGAACTTTGGCAGCATTTCCCTGCTTGTTACGCCGGATAATACAAGTACGGTATCTATCTCAGCCTCAACGCCCGCCATAATGTCCGTATCCATCCTATCCCCAATAATTGCCGTATCCGCAGGGTCGGTTCCCAACCGCTTAATCGCGTGCCTCATCATCAGGGGGTTCGGCTTACCAACAAAATAAGCATTAACGCCCGTGGCAAGCTCAATCGGCGCGATTAGCGCGCGGCAGGCCGGAGCCAACCCCTGTTCCGTGGGGCCGGTTAAATCCGAATTGCACCCAATCAGCCGAGCGCCCTTATTGACCAGAAAGGTCGCGCGCTCTAGCATTTCATAATTCAGGTTATACGCCTCCCCCACCACCACGTAGTCCGGGTTTACGGTGTTCATGGTAATGCCAACATCGTACAATGCGTGGAACAGCCCCGGTTCGCCCAGCGCGTAGGCGCTGCAGTTCGGGCTTTGGCTGTACAGGAACGAGGCCGTCGCCAGAGCGCTGGTATAAAAGCAATCCTCCGGCACGTCTATGCCAAGCCGGCCGAGTTTTTGATGCAGCTCCTTCGGCACGCGGCCGGAGTTGTTTGTTAAGAACAAAAACTTTTTATTTTCTTTTTTCAACCAATCCACAAAATCATGAACGCCGGGCAGCAGTTTGTCGCCATGATAGATTACGCCGTCCATATCGCAGATGAAGGCTTTCTTTTTCCTTAAAGCTTCCATTATGCTCTTTGCCTTCCATTTCTTTATATTACTACACGCAACATTATATCTTAAATCGAAAAAATCCGCAAATTAAAGCTTGACAAATAATGGAGGCGGTCTTATAATAAATTTAAGAATAATAATTATTCTTAATAAGGAGGTGAAATTCCTTGAAATGATCTATTCAAAGCAAAGGGAAATGCTGCGCGAGGCGTTATCCATAAAAGGTTATCACCCAACGGCAGAGGAGCTATACAGCAGATTAAAACCTGATAACCCTCAGCTAAGCCTTGCGACAGTATACCGGAACCTGAATCAGCTTGAACGTTTCGGCCTTGCGGCCAGGGTAAAGGTTCCGGGATCCGCGGATAGGTTCGACAGCGTTTGCGACGGTCACCACCATATGCGATGCATCCGTTGCGGTTCGATTACGGATATTGATAAGGACGCGCTTGGGGATATCATTGGTCTAGCCGGCAAGTCGTGCGGATGTAAAATCACGTCGTACGACGTATTGTTCCACGGGTTCTGTGAGCAATGCGCGGGCCAAGAATAATTTTCCATGTAGAGCGAAATGCTTACATATAGAACTTTAAACTTGAAAGGGGAATAAAATCATGCAAGAACTTAAAGGAACGAAAACCGAAGCGAACTTGATGGCGGCCTTCGCCGGGGAATCCCAGGCGCGCAATAAGTACACTTACTATGCATCCGCCGCCAAAAAAGATGGTTACAACCAAATAGCCGCTATTTTCGAGGAAACCGCAAACAATGAGAAGGCACACGCGAAAATGTGGTTCAAGCTTCTGCACGGCGGCAGTATCGCCGGAACCACAGATAACCTCAAGGATGCGGCCGCCGGCGAGCGTTATGAATGGACGGATATGTACGCCACCTTCGCTAAAGAAGCGAAGGATGAGGGTTTCACGAAAATTGCCTATCTGTTCGACGCAGTGGCGAAAATTGAGAAAGAGCATGAGGAGCGCTATAATAAGCTGCTTTCCAATATTGAGAACGGTATTGTGTTCGAGCGCGACGGCGTTGTGGTTTGGAAGTGCGCCAACTGCGGACACATTCATGTGGGCGAAAAGGCTCCGGAAATCTGCCCGGTATGCGATCATCCCAGAGCCTATTTTGAAATCAAGGCGGAAAATTATTAAGGGTGCTTTCGTTGGCCGAGTGATGTATGCGTTTTAATGGAGCGGCTGCGAACAAGAAGGCCCGCTAAGCGCGGGCAATCAATCAGAAATTAAACTTTGTTAGCGTGAAACGGCGTGGCGGAAGCTACGCCGTTATGTTGCTTTTTATTCCTTTCCGCAGAACGATTTGCCCGAATCTTAATACATAATCCAAACTCTTTGCCTTCGTTATCTGCTGCTCATTATCTTTTGTCTTCATAAAATCACGCCAATGCTGTAACTCCATTATCTTGAAAAAATCCGCAATTTTTTCTTCATGCCTTCTGTGCGACTTCTAATCCGATTAATTTTGTATAAGTAATGACTATATTGTCCTTTTAAATTGAATGAAGAAATCCATCACAATCTTGTCATGTATTAATAATTTGACTTAGGATAACCTTCCGTCATTTATTCTCGTATATTCATCTTTGCGGTTCATGGTTTCTGAATAAACCGTTTTCTCCGCAATCCCGCTTTTCTCTCGCATACGCTCTACAAAAATGGACCGGCCCTTGATTAATTAGGCCGGTCCTTTTCATATCCCCTAGATGAGAGCGGTTAAGTATTAATACATGCCGGGCGCGCCGCCGCCCATCGCGGGCGCTGCGGGTTCGGGCGCGGGAATGTCGCAGACTAGGCTTTCCGTTGTCAGCACCATAGCGGCGATGGAAGCGGCGTTTTGCAGCGCGCTTCTGGCAACCTTCGTCGGGTCAATAATGCCCTTTTCCTCCATCATGCCAAAGTCGTCCTTGGCAGCGTCGTATCCGTAACCGTCGCTATCGCTGTTTTTGACGGCCTCCGCAACCACGGAACCCTCTTTACCGGCGTTTATCGCTATCTGGCGTACCGGCTCTTCAAGAGCGCGTACAATGATCTGTACGCCCGTTTTCTTATCGCCCTCAGCCTGCGCTTCCAGAGCCTTAACGCGGTCGATTACGTTTATTAAGGCTACTCCGCCGCCGGGTACAATGCCTTCCTCAACAGCGGCGCGGGTAGCGTTGAGAGCATCCTCAATGCGCAGCTTCGCTTCCTTCATCTCAACTTCCGTAGCCGCGCCTACCGCGATAACCGCGACCCCTCCGGCAAGCTTAGCAAGCCGCTCCTGAAGCTTTTCCTTGTCGTAATCCGATGTGGTTTCTTCAATCTGAGCGCGGATGGAGTTAATCCTGGCTTTGATTTCCGAAGGATCGCCAGCGCCCTCTACGATTGTAGTATTCTCTTTATCAACCTTTACCTGACGGGCCGTACCCAGCTGCGCTACGGTAGTTTCTTTCAAATCCATGCCCAGCTCATCCGAAATCACTTCGCCGCCGGTTAAAATGGCAATATCCTGTAACATAGCCTTACGCCTGTCGCCAAAGCCCGGAGCCTTGACCGCAACGCATGTGAATATGCCGCGCAGCTTGTTTACAACCAGCGTCGCCAAAGCGTCGCCTTCAACGTCCTCGGCAATGATGAGCAGTTTTTTGCCCTGCTGCGCAACCTGCTCCAGTACAGGCAGAATCTCCTGAATGTTGGATATTTTCTTCTCCGTAATCAGGATATACGGGTTATCCAGCACAGCTTCCATTTTATCTGTATCGGTAACCATATAAGCGGAGGCATACCCGCGGTCAAACTGCATACCCTCGACGATATTCAGATCGGTCTTCATGGTCTTAGATTCTTCAACGGTAATTACGCCGTCGTTTCCAACCTTCTCCATCGCATCCGCTATCAGGTTTCCAACATTATCGTCGCCCGCGGAAATCGCCGCGACCTGCGCGATGGCCTGCTTGCTGCCAACGGGCTTGGAAAGCTCTTTCAAACCCTCTACCGCTTCCTCTACTGCGGTTTCAATTCCCCTCTTTAAAACCATCGGGTTAGCGCCGGCCGCAACATTCCGCATTCCCTCGCGGACGATTGCCTGCGCTAAAAGCGTAGCTGTGGTCGTTCCGTCTCCGGCAACGTCGTTCGTCTTTATTGAAACCTCTTTTATCAGCTGAGCGCCCATATTCTCAAACGGGTCTTCAAGCTCAATTTCCTTGGCAATGGTTACGCCGTCGTTCGCTATCATCGGAGCGCCGAACTTTTTATCCAGCACAACGTTCCTGCCCTTAGGACCCATCGTTATTTTTACCGTATCCGCAAGGGCATTAATGCCCTTCTCCAAAGACCGGCGCGCATCCTCGCCGTATTTTAGCTGTTTTGCCATGATAAAACCCTCCTTATATTATTCCGCAATCGCGAGTATGTCGTTTTGACGAACGATGATGTATTCCGTACCGTCCAGCTTAACTTCCGTTCCGGCATATTTTGAGTAAATCACCTTGTCGCCCGGCTTAACGTACATTTCAACCTGCTTCCCGTCAACAAGTCCGCCAGGCCCTACCGCCAATACCTCAGCCATTTGGGGTTTTTCTTTGGCGCTTCCGGTAAGGATAATACCGCTCTTAGTGGTTTCTTCCGCCTCTAAGCTTTTAATCACAACTCGATCAGCCAAAGGTTTAAGTGTCATCTTAATGCCTCCTTAAATATTTTAACGCTTATGTTCTTAATTGTTAGCACTCAAGGTCTAGGAGTGCTGACAGGGCATATTATAAACATCTTGAGCCGGAAATGCAATATCCTTTATTTCCATTTTCAGCTTATTTTAAATTATATCCAAATTTGTTGCATTTCTAACACATTTGCTCCTATGTCCGCCGCTGTATGTTATACTGTACGGGGAGGTGAACATGATGGAACTAAAATGGAGCAAATGGGATAAACGATTTATGGAGCTTGCGTCCTCCATTGCCAACTGGTCTAGCTGTTATCAGGATAACCGTAAAATTGGCGCAATTATTGTAAAGAATAAGCGGATTATTACCACGGGCTATAACGGCGCTCCTGCCGGGATATTAAGCTGCGTTGAGAAAGGCGAATGCATGCGGCGCACGCTGGGCATCGCATCCGGTACCCGTCACGAGCTTTGCTATGCGATTCACGCTGAGCAAAACGCTATCATCCAGGCTGCAAAACTGGGTATTTCTATTGATGGGGCTACCATGTATTGTACGCACCAGCCATGCGTTATTTGCGCGAAGATGATCGTCAACTCCGGTATTCGGCGCGTTATCTACGGAGTTGGCTATCCTGATGAATTCTCTTTGGAGATATTTGAACAGGCGGGCGTATCGATTGAATTGTTTAAGGATTGACATTACATTAAATATAAATAGCTTTGGCACTTTACGCGGGCGCATGAGCCCGCCTTTTTAAATTTTCAATCATTAAACATTTTATTTGAAGCCTATCATATTTTGCAGATTTTATGTTACTTTGAGCATAAAATAGGGATACCATGAAATGAAGTAGTGTGGAAGGCGTTGATGCTAATGATTGTATAAATAAATCTCTTGTTTATTCTAATCAATCTTGAACATGGAGGATATTAAAATGAAAAAATTATTAGTTTTAACATTAGCGTTGATTTTTGTGGTATCCCTTATGCCTGTCGTTACCATGGCTCAGGCGGATCATGAACATATAAGCACTGAATGGGAGGACGGCGGCTGTCTATCCAGTCCTGGCCACCCGGGCAAGCATTATTGGTGGAGAAGCTGCAGGATTTGCGGCATAATTTTGCAGGAGTTAACCCCTACATGCCTTGGTAATGGATGGCATATTACGCCCGCCCCGATTTATCCTTACGCATAATTTTATAACAGGCTAATATATTTTGAATATAACCTGTTTCATCGCCGCCGCTTAAACGGCGGCTTTTAAATTCTCCCCCACTATGAATAATCCCTCACCACAATCCCGGAAGCAGTTAAGAAGGAAAAGTTGATGCTTGGTTTGCGGTTACAATGAAAGCGGCTCATACGGGTTAGCCATGCGCCCCTCATTGTTTTTTAAATAGAGAATTTAAATAAAGTTTAGTTCTGTCGTTACTTTATGTGAATAACGGGGACATATAATTTAATAAAAAAGCGGAAGGCTTGATGTCTTTGCTTAAATACTTAACGAAGGGTTTTTTTCAAACAGAATTTATTTAGGAGGATAAAAACATGAAAAAATTATTAGGTTTAACATTGACGCTGATATTTACCTTAACCCTAATACCGGCCGCATCTTTTGCCAATGAAGATCATGAATGCATAAAAAGCTCATGGCAGGACGGAGGGTGCGAATCAAGGCTGGGCGTTCCAGGTAATCATTATTGGTGGAAGTATTGCAGGATTTGTGAAAGGATTCTGGAAGAGCGGACAACAATCTGCCCTGGTAATGGGATGCATCTTCTCCCGTTCCCCAAAAACCCTTAACACTAAATGACCCTTAAATGATTTCCCTAAACCCTGCTTGCGAGGATGACTAAATTCAAAAAAAGCTGCCTCGGCTTATCGCTTGGGCAGCCTTTTCTATAAATAATGGTGGGCCGTCAGGGGCTCGAACCCGGGACACCCTGATTAAGAGTCAGGTGCTCTACCAACTGAGCTAACGGCCCATATTTTGCTGGAGCGGATGATGGGACTCGAACCCACTATCTCAGCTTGGAAGGCTAATGTGTTACCATTACACTACATCCGCGCTCTCTGGAGCGGGAAACGGGGTTCGAACCCGCCACCTCCGCCTTGGCAAGGCGGCGCTCTACCGAATGAGCTATTCCCGCAAGGAAAAAGGTAAATGGTGCGGGCGAAGAGACTCGAACTCATACGCCTTTTGGCACCAGAACCTAAATCTGGCGCGTCTGCCAATTCCGCCACGCCCGCTTACAGATAGAAAAATGGTGACCCGTCGGAGATTCGAACTCCGGACACCTTGATTAAAAGTCAAGTGCTCTACCGGCTGAGCTAACGGGTCAAAAATGGCTGGGGTGGCAGGATTTGAACCTACGAGTGCGGGAGTCAAAGTCCCGTGCCTTACCGCTTGGCGACACCCCAATAACCCCGGCGTTATTGAAAGATGGGGTGAGTAGTGGGTCTCGAACCCACGACCTCCAGAGCCACAATCTGGCGTTCTAGCCAACTGAACTATACCCACCACAAAAATTGGCGCGCCCGCAGGGATTCGAACCCGGGACCTACGGCTTAGAAGGCCGTTGCTCTATCCTGCTGAGCTACAGGCGCAAACATAACGCCGCGGCTGCGGTATTGGGCTTGTATAAACCGGCACCCGCCAACATTTAGGTATTTTAACAGAGATAGATCCTTCTGTCAATAAAATTAAGTTGTTTTTTTCTATAAATGAAATAGAAGCTTAAAACACCATTCAGGAATTATTTCATTTTGTTCAGGCAAACTAATTAAAACAGGTACTGCCGTGGAGCGCGTTAGTGTTCTGTGACGACGCGCGCATGTAATCCGTATCCGGAAAAACATTCTGGAGGAAGCAATATGCTGATATTGTTTGTACGCGCAATAATTCTATATATCATTGTATATGTAATAATAAGGCTGACAGGAAAGCGCCAGGTGAGCGAGCTGCAGCCTTACGACTTGGTAATTACTTTGCTCATTGCGGATCTCGCCTCCGAACCCGCGGCGGATATGCGCATACCGCTGATGTACGGCATCGTACCGATACTCGCCCTGTTTTTAATGCAGCAGCTCTTTTCATTTCTATCATTAAAGAGCGACCGAATGCGCGGCTTTATTTGCGGGCATCCGCTTATAGTGATATCAGGCGGAACCGTGCAGGAAGAGGTCCTGCGCGCTTCAAGATATACCCTGAACGATTTGTTGGAACAGCTGCACGAGAAAGATATTTTCGATATTGGGCAGGTTCAGTATGCTGTTTTAGAAACAAACGGCGAGCTGTCCGTAATTTTAAAAGGGCAATATCAGCAGCCCACTTATCAGGATTTTAACCTGACGCCGCCGCAGGCCGACCCTCCAGCCATATTGGTACTGGACGGTAAGTTGAACGAAAAAGCGTTAAAGAGAATAAAGCACAGCCCGGATTGGCTTCTTTCGCAGTTAAACAAAACAGGGAGGCGCAGCTTTAACGAGATACTTCTCGCAAGCCTCAATAATGAAGGCTCCATGTATATTCAGGATAAAAAAAAGTACGGAGGGCAATCGCGCACGTTGAAGATGGGGGGTGAACGTGTTTATGAACAAGAATAAGGTGCGTTCACATGCTTTAAAAAGCTATATTGCGGTTTTAATTACGGTTCTGTTTTTAACGTTTCTATTTATTTATCCTCGCTACTTTCTAAAAAAAATGACGGGGGAGCTGATAAGAACATCGAAAGAAACAATAGATTTAGTGCAGAATGAAGAGTGGGAAAAGGCCGTGAGCAATGCACAATCCATGGTTAAACGTTTTGAGGAATCTCGCGACCCGCTCAAGCTGTTCATCAATCATGAGGATATCGACGAACTTGAGGAGGCGGTAAAAAGCTGCCTTCAGCTTGCTAAAGCTGAAGACAGCGGCCAGTTCCTTGTCGAGCTTGTGTTCATCATCAGTCAATCCAGCTACCTTGAATCCATTGAAACGTTAACCTTATTCAATCTCTTCTAACTGCTTCAGGCGCTCTGAAAGCGTATCGAGCATCTCCCGATGGGCGAATAGCTTTTTCCGCTCCTCATCAACTACGCGTTCGGGCGCTTTCGCGATAAACCCGGCGTTATTAAGCTTACCTTCAGCACGGGCTATCTCGCCGCGCGTTTTATCCATTTCCCCCGCAATGCGCTCCCGTTCCTTCTTAATATCAATGAGCTGGTTAAGCGGGATATACGCCTCTGCCAACGCGCTTGCCACGGAAACCGCATTGGGTTCCACGCCTTGTTTATCCTCCTGTACGTTTACTCGCGACGCGCCCGCAAGCCTAGCTATGTAGGCCGAAGCCATAATACAGACCTGGGCGCGCTCCGGCTTTGCCACGAGCGTCAGCTCAACCTTTTTGGCGGGCGGCACGTTCATCTTGGCGCGCATATTCCGTATTGCGCGGATAATATCCATTACCCCCTCCATCGCCTCCGCCTCGCGTACAAACTGATTATCCGCTGAAGCCCGAGGCCATTTGGAAAGCATGAGGAAGCCCTCGCCGTTGGGCAAATATGAGTAGAGCTCTTCCGTAATAAAGGGCATGAACGGGTGGAGCAGCTTCATGGAATCGCCGAGCACGCGCACCAGAACAGCCCGCACATGCGCTTTGTCCGCTTCATCTTGCCCGTAAAGGCGCGGCTTTGCCATCTCAATATACCAATCGCAGAATTCGTTCCAAATAAAATCATACGCCTTTTGAGCCGCTAAGTTCAAATCATAAGCGTTGAAATGAGCGGTAACGTCCTGAATCACGCAATCGAGCCGATGCAAGATCCATTTATCCGCGATATCCATTCGATTCGCGTCTATGCTCCCGCAAACCCCCTCGCCCAGGTTCATGATAACAAAGCGGGCCGCGTTATAGATTTTGTTGCAGAAATTGCGCGCGGCCTCTGCCTTTTTCGGGTAAAACCGCATGTCGCTGCCGGCGGAGTTGCCGGTGATTAAGCTGAATCTCAAAGAATCCGCCCCATAATCCCGTATAATTTCCAAAGGATCAATGCCGTTGCCAAGGGATTTGGACATTTTGCGCCCCTGATCATCCCGTACGATACCGTGTATATATACCGTATCAAACGGCTTAAGCCCCATTACCTCTATACCAAATACGATCATGCGGGCAACCCAGAAAAAAATGATGTCATAAGCCGTAACCAGCGTTGAGGTCGGGTAAAAATAGGCCAGCTCATCCGTATCATCCGGCCAGCCCAGGGTGGAAAAAGGCCACATGCCCGAGCTGAACCAGGTATCGAGCACATCCTCATCCTGGCTTACCGTTCCGCCGCATTTAGGGCATGAGGATGGAGCGGATTGCTCAACGATTGTTTCCCCGCACCCATCGCAGTACCATGCGGGTATTCGATGCCCCCACCATAGCTGCCGTGATATGCACCAGTCCCGGATATTTTCCATCCAGTTAAAGTAGGTTTTTTCGAAGCGCTGAGGCACAAACCGGATTTCACCGGAGCGCACGGCTTCAAGCGCCGGTTTGGCCAGGGGCTTCATATCAACAAACCACTGCTTGGATATCATCGGTTCGACCGTAGTCCCGCAGCGGTAACACCCGCCCACATTATGGGCGTATGGTTCCGCTTTCACCAGCGCCCCCGCCTGCTCGAGCGCCTCAACAAACGCCTTGCGGCACGCAAACCTGTCCATGCCCGCAAATTCCCCGCCCAGCTCGTTGATACGTCCATCCCCGGTGAATACGCATAAGGAGGGCAAGCCTGCTCGCGCGCCAACCTCAAAATCATTCGGGTCATGGGCGGGCGTTATTTTTACCGCGCCCGTTCCAAAATCCATCTCAACATAGGAATCCGCCACGATGGGGATCTCCCTGCCCACAACGGGCACGATCACCTTTTTTCCTATAAGCCCCTTGTATCTTTCGTCATTCGGGTTTACGGCCACGCCCGTATCGCCCAATATGGTTTCGGGACGCGTCGTCGCGCATACGATTGAAAAGCTCTTATCCGGCGCGTCGTAGCGTACATGCCATAAGTGGCTGCTTTGCTCTTCGTATTCAACCTCCGCGTCGCTCAACGCCGTTTTACAATCCGGGCACCAGTTGATTATACGGTTCCCCCTGTAAATCAGCCCTTTATGATAAAGGTCAACAAACGCCTTTGTAACAGCCCTGCTGCAGCCCTCGTCCATCGTGAAGCGTTCCCGCTCCCAATCGCAGGAGCAGCCAAGCTTCTTTAACTGTTCCACTATCCTCCCGCCATACTCGCGCTTCCATTCCCACGCGCGCTCAAGAAAACCGCCGCGGCCGGCTTCCTGCTTCGTCAGCCCCTCCTTCGCCATCTCCTCAACGATTTTTACCTCTGTGGCTATTGACGCGTGATCCGTTCCCGGCAGCCAAAGGGTTTCAAAACCGCTCATCCTCTTATAGCGGATTATCGCGTCCTGAAGCGTTTCATCCAGCGCATGCCCCATATGCAGCCTTCCCGTGATGTTAGGCGGAGGTATCACTATGCAGTACGGATCTTTTTCGCGGTTTGCCTCCGCATGAAAACAGCCGTTCTCTTCCCAACATTCGTACAGCCTGCCTTCTACCGCGCTATGGTTATACGTCTTCTCCATTTCCCTTTCCATATTCAGCCTCCAAACTCTAAATATAACAAAAGCCCTCTCATTCAAAGGACGAGAGGGCCGGCTCGCGGTACCACCTTTGTTGAATGCATCAAAAATACATTCCACTCAAGCATGATAACGGTATGCGCCCGTTCCGTACTACATATCGCCCGGAAAGCTCGGGAGCGACGTTCCGCGCCTTTTTGCCGGCAACCCTTTCAGCCGGTGGGGCGGCCTCTCTGACGCATAATTACGCGCGTACTCCTCTCCGTCTTCGCCAATATACATAAAAACAGTTTATGCGCCGCGCCTTATAATGTCAAGCGCTATTCATCCGGATCCTGCTTAGCCCCGCAGGAACCGCAAAACCGGCTGTTTTCGCGTAGCTGCGCGTTGCAGCTTTGACAATAGCGAATTGGGGTTGCGTTCTCCTCCTCCAAAACCTCCGCGTGCTGATCCTCTAATTTCGTGCCGCAATTGGTGCAAAAAGCAAAGTCCGCCGGAATCGTTTCGCCGCAATGCGAGCAAACGCTGGTTTGATTTGCTTCCTGCGCCCTGTCAAGCTTAATTCGCTTAATTTGGCCGTTTAACTCATCAATCGCCAGATAACGCTCCTGTATCTTCTCGCAAAGGTCAACGGCCGTATGATCGAACAGATCGCTTTTTTCAGCGGCGTACCGCCCCCAGATATAAATACCAAGCTCAAGCTGTAAGCCCTCAATCTTTTTGTTCTCACCGTTTATGGCGCTTTTCAGCTTCTGTATTTCAACCAGGTCGCTTGTCTTTGTCACGGCATTGTGCGCCGCGTTCCCTACCTTATCGAAAAATCCCATAATAAGCTCCTTTCCTTTCATTGTATTATCCCTACATCATATGCTTTTATATGTACTTGCCATTCGCCAAAATACGCCGCGTATCGCCGGTGACACGTCCGCGCAGGCATGCGATAAAGATACTTTACCTCCTAAGCTTGGGACAAATTGTGGCGCAGCCCCTTAGGATAATGGTTTTTCAGCTTTCCCGAGCCCGCCTTTCCATAGCCCACTGTAAACCCATCCGCTTCAACGGCGCAGTACCCCTTCATGCCCTTGGGCGCGTTAAGCTCATAGCCCGAAAGAAACGCGCGCAACTCTCTTGAATCCGCCTCAAGTGATATCGTATGCAAGGGTATGCCGCCGTACGCCGCCATAAACAGCGCATGAGCGGGTTCAAACCGCCCCTTAACAAGCCTTCCTGCCTCAATTCCAGCGCTGAGTATATGCAGCCCGGAAAATATCTCGGGTAAATCCGAGCCTAATAGAATTACCCTTCCATCCTCAAGCCGCCACGCATCTCCCTCCGGCTGCCGCCCAAATATATCGGCCATCGCGCGTAAAAACGTTTCATCCGCGCAAGGGTTTATTGGGAGCTTTCGACCCTTCATCTCTTGAGCCCTCTTTTCTTCCCCTCTCACGCCTTCACGCTTAAGCCTTGCCACAAAATGCCCCTCGCCGCAGCTTGTATGAGGGTAAAACCTCCGCATAAAATCAAGTTTCCAATCCGGGCGGTCATTTAAAAAGCGCAAGACGACGTCCTCGTTTTCCTCGCGTGAAAACGTACAGGTAGCGTATACCAGCACGCCCCCCGGCCTTACGCAATGAGCGGCGCTTGTGATAACCGCCGACTGCCGGGCCGCGCATGCGATCACATGCTCTTGCGACCATTCCAAAACCGCCCTGTCATCCTTCCTGAACATGCCTTCGCCCGAGCATGGCGCGTCAACGAGCACCGCGTCGAACCACCCACCGAACCTTCTTTCATATTCTTCCGGGCGCGCACATGTTACCACGCTGTTCTTAACCCCCAGCCGCTCCAGGTTCGCGCGCAGAACCCTGGCGCGCGAAGGAACCGGATCGTTGGCGGCCAAAAGGCCGTTCCCGCGCATTCTGGCCGCTATCCCCCCCGCTTTTCCGCCGGGCGCGGCGCACAAATCCAGTATGCGCATGCCGGGCTGCGGTTCAAGCGCTTCAATGGCGCTCATGGCGGAGGGCTCCTGTAAATAATACAACCCGGCGGCGTGAAACGCATGAACGCCCGCCCTGCCTTCTCCTAATTTGAGCAAAAAACCTTCGTCGAGCATACCCGTGGGTTTTATTTCAAACGGGGCTATGCGCAAAAACTCCTCGACGGATACTTTGAGCGTGTTAATCCTAAGTCCTTTTGAAGGCCGATCGCCAAGGCTTTTGATATAGGATCCGTAATCCGCTCCCAACAGGCTTTTCATTCTGTTTATAAACGCAATTGGTAATTCTATCATTCCATTACGGGCCTTTTGGCCGCCCCGCCCTCCTTTATTCAACGCGTTATAACATCATTTTATCATAATTAAAGCGGGAACCGTCCGAATAATACGTTAATTATTTATTAAGGCAATACAAGAGAGTTCTGGTAAATAATTACACAGCATTGGAATTTGACAGTGTTTGTATGGGTATAATGAAAAAAGGCAATTTGATTAAGCTATACAGCTCAAACCTGCGTAAAAGGCAGGCAGTTTATAAAGCTATGGGGCCTTGCCCAAAAAGGGCGGCCCCATTCATGTTGCCAGCTTATAGCGCTACGCGCTCCTAATTACTTACGTTATCGGCCTGCCGTTCAATTATGCAGTGTATCGCCTTTCCGTCGTGAATCGAGTGTTTCGCAACTCAATCAAAACGGCAGCTAGCTTCCTTCCCGCCTTACTTCGCGGCCCTTTTGCGCAGTAACGCGCCGGCGCCGGCCGCGGCCATTGCGGCCGCAAATACGAGCAGTGAAGCTCCGCCGGTCGCTGGCGGGTTAACCTGGCCCGCTTCGCTCTTAATCACGATGCGGCCCTGCGGCTTTGCGTAATCCTGGCCTACGCTGCCGCCCAAATCCTCAACGATAAAGTTGATAAGCGCTTCGTCCATCGCGCCGAACTCGCCCAGCTTGACGCAGCTGCCGAACATTTCATATCCGTCTCCGCCCGCAGCCATGAAATCATTCGTGGCGAGCGTATACGTTTTATTCAAATCAATGGGAGCCCCGTTAACCTTTACGTTTTGGATGCGTTCACCTTTGCCGTATTCAACGTAGGTGTGGATCTCGAACTCAAGCCCGGCGACCTGTAAAAACCCGCCGGCTGCGGTCGGGCAGCTCTGCGCGCCAAACTCAAGCGCTTCCACAATTTGCTTCCCGGTAACCTCAATTTTCGTTACCAGATTACCAAAAGGAAGCACCGCGTTTAGCTCGCCATAGGTAATATCGCCGATATCGACCGACGCGCGGATACCGCCGCCGTTTGTCACCGCGATATCGGAGCCGGCAGCCGCCTTAAGCGCGTCCGCCACCAGATCGCCCAGGTTTGTTTCCTGCGTACGCACGCCTGGATCCCGTTCGCCGTTGAGAAGCACATCCGTTTTCGCCACAACCCTGTCAAGAAGGGGCTGGATCTGAGCCATCTTTTCACCGATCAGCGCCGTTATCGCCTCATCCTTATCCGCTTCCGTAACAAGCTCGGCGCGGATGCCGGCGTCGTCAATGGTTATTTTTCCGATAGCGGCCAGCTGTGTCCCCGTCTGCGCGAGCACAACGTCGTTTCCGTCCTTATCTTTTACCGTCCTCCCGCTTTCGAGCGTGGAATGGCTGTGGCCGTCGACAAAGATATCCAGCCCGCTTACCTTGGCGATAACATCCGTAGAGCGCCAGGGCCGGCTTTCCTCATCGATTCCAAGGTGGCCAAGCGCCACGATATAATCCGCGCCCTCGCCCTTGAGCTTATTGATTTCTCCCTGGAGAATATCGGCCAGCTCGTCCGGATTAAAGGAATAGCCCGCAACCTTTCTTGGATCGGCCTTTGTTACGGTTTCCGGCGTTGTAAGCCCCACAATGCCTACCTTTTTATTACCAGCCTCGTACAGCTTAGATGAGGTAAACGCATGAGCGCCCGTTTCCTCAACAGTTACATTGGCTGATAGCAGATCAAAATTCATCTGCCCTTCCAGCTCAAGCAGCCTGCTCGTTCCGTAATTAAAATCATGGTTCCCGGGAGCCATCGCGGTATAACCCACAGCGTTCATGATTTCAACGATATTCATTCCCTCGGAAAGGTTCGCTAAAGGCAGGCCGTGCAAAGCGTCGCCCGCATCCAGCAGCAAAACCTCCTTGCCCTGAGCCTCAAGCGCGTCCTTTACGCTCTTGACGCCCGCATAACCAAGGTTATCGTCGACGCGGCTGTGTACGTCGTTCGTATGCAAGATCACGATTTGCGAGTCGCCCTCCGCTTGCCCAACGGCGGTAAAGGAGAATGCCATAATGAGCACGAGAAGCAGCGCAAAGAGTTTAGACCACTTTTTCATGAAATGCCTCCTTTGTTAAAATATATATGATTATAGCATAAAGGGCGCGCGGTGTCATCTCCCGCGCGCCCAAAAAATGTAAGTTTTTCGTTTATTTCCGGAAAGGATTCTGTTATTTTAGAATCGCCTCGGAAGCTTCTTCATGGAACTGATTGGTATAAAGGTCATGGTAGTAGCCCTTGAGGCGCATAAGCTCCCGGTGCGTTCCTTCCTCAGTTATTCTGCCGCCCCGTATAACCAGTATCCTGTCGGCGCTTCGGATTGTGGAAAGCCTGTGAGCCACGATGAAGCTCGTGCGGTTTTTAAGCACCTCGGTTATAGCCTTCTGAATAAGCTGCTCCGTTTCCGTATCGATGGAAGACGTCGCCTCGTCCAACACGAAAATACGCGGATCCGCCAATATGACCCTGGCGAATGATATCAGCTGCTTTTCGCCCGTGGAAAGGCGTACGCCGCCCTCGCCGACCTCAGTATCATATCCCTTTTCCTGTCTGAGGATAAAATCCTCCGCGTGGACCATGCGCGCGGCGTACCGCACCTCCTCGTCCGTCGCGTCCCTTTTTCCATATCGGATATTATCCCTTATCGTGCCGGAAAACAGATGCGGCGACTGAAGCACATACCCCAGGCTGTCCTGAAGCCAGAGCTGGCTGCGCTTCATATAATCCACCCCGTCTATGAGTACGCGCCCTCCGGTCGGCTCGTAAAACCGGCATACGAGGTTTACGATAGTGCTCTTTCCAGCGCCCGTTTCACCTACTAGCGCTATGGTTTCGCCTGCCTTAACATGCAGGCTGAAATCATTGAGCACCTTCTCCCCTTCCTTATAGGCGAAGGATACGTTCTCAAACTCAACCTCGCCTTTGATAGGCGGCCAGTTCTCGCGCTTTGGATGGAAGTTGTCGCCGAATACGGATACAACCTCCTCTGAATCCTTTATTTCAACCGGCGTGTCTATTAGGGAAATTACCCTTTCCGCGCTCGCCTGCGCGCTTTGCAGCTCAGCGAAGATCCGGGCTATCTGCTGTACGGGTTCAAAAAAGCTTGTGGTATATGATATAAACGCCGCAAGCGTACCAAACCCGATAGCGCCAATCCAGGGAAGATCGCCGATGTTGGTGAGGAAAACGCCCTTACCGCCGACATACAGGGCCAAAGCCATGCCGATTGACCCAAGCATCATGACGATGGGCATGAATATTGCGGAAAGAACGGCGGATTTAATCGCCGCGCGGCGCATTTCCCCGGTAAGCTCGACAAACTCCTCCGTATTTTTCTCCTCGCGCACAAGCGTTTTTGTCGTCATCGCGCCCATGATCCCCTCGTTGAAAGCTCCGGTTATGCGCGAGTTCGCTTTTCGTACCCTGCGCTGATACTTGAGAATTTTTTTCTGAAAGATGCCGCACACCACGGCCAGCGGAGGGATGACGACCACGACGATAAGCGCGAGCTTCCAGTTGAGCGTAAAAAGTATGCCCATCACGCCGAAAACGTACGCGGCGGCCCACAACAGGTCGATGATGCTCCAAGCAATCATCTCGCTTAGGCGCGCAACGTCGCTGACCATTCTAGCCATCAGGTAACCAACGGCAGTCTTGTCATAAAAGGAGAAGGACAGCTCCTGAAGCTTAACAAACGCTTCCTGGCGAATATCGTAGGAAATTCGCATCTCAAGCTTGCCTCCCCCGGAAACAAACAGGAAAACCCCAAGCCCCTGTATCGCCACAAAGCCCAAGTATATAAGGGCGAAAGCGGGCAGGCCGCCGATATCACCTTTCGTGATAAAGTTATCGATAGCGTACTTGGTGAGAAGGGGGTAGATAAGATCAACCGCCGCCACCAGTAAAAGCACGCCTATGAGGCCGATAACAAGCTTTGGGTATCTAAAGGCGTATTTTAAAAGCCGCTTCCATATATTGAGATCGACTTTCTTGTCAAACTCCTGCTCTTTTATAGCGCTGCTCATGCTCGTTCACCCCCCGTTTCATCCATTTCTTCCTGCATGTTCTGTATTTTGGCGATCCGGCGGTAGAGGCCGTCCTCCTTAAGGAGCGCTTCATGCGTACCCTGCTGCACCAGCCTGCCGCGCTCAAGAACCAGTATATTATCGGCCTCGCAAAGCGTGGTTACGCGGTGCGAAATGATAAACGTCGTGGTATCCTTTCTGCGCGTGCGCAGTGCCTGGCGAATCGCGGCGTCCGTTTCCGTATCCACCGCGCTCATCGAATCGTCAAAGATGATTATGGGCGCTTTTTGCATGAGCATGCGCGCAATCGCTACGCGCTGTTTCTGCCCGCCGGAAAGCGTAACCCCGCGCTCGCCCACGATGGTATCGTATCCGTTCTCAAACTCGCGTATAACATTATGCACCGAAGCGGTCCGCGCGGCCTCATAGACCGCCTCCTCCGGGGCGTCCGGATTAATGATGCGGATGTTATCCAGGATTGTGCGAGAATACAGGAACGGCTCCTGAAGCACAATGCCGATATTCCTACGTAAATGGCCGTGCTCAATATCGTTGATATTCACCCCGTCAATCTCTATAGAGCCTGCCGTGCAGGTATAAAGCCGCTGCAAAAGCTGGACCAGGCTCGTTTTTCCCGAGCCTGTAGAGCCCAGTATGGCTACAGTTTCCCCGGGATGTACCGAGAAGGATATATCGTTAAGCACATCGTCGTATCGGTCGTAACCGAAGCACACGTTCTTAAACTCGATATCGCCCCTGATTTCCGGCTTAATCGCTTCGCCGGGCTCCTTCTCCTTAGGGTAGGAAAGGATTTCATCCAGTCGCCCCATGGAAACCGTCGCCTTGCCCATATCCGCGAGTACGCGCCCGAGCTGGCGTACAGGCCATGTGAGCATGCTCGTGTAGGTTGTGAAAACGAGCATCTGCCCCAGCGTAAAATCCGCTGTGGTGGCGGCAAAATAACAGCCCGCGCACAACGTAATCGCAATCTGCAAATAGCCGATGGCGTCCGAAGCGCCCCAATAGATGCCCAGCATTTTAAGAAGCTTGTAGGTAACGTCCCTGAAATCCCGGTTGCATGCGGTGAATTTTTCAACTTCATATTGCTGCTGGCCGAAGGCCCGCACCACGCGCACGCCCGTCAGGTTCTCCTGCAGCGTCGCGGATAAACGGCCCTCCGCCTCGTCTGAGAGCGTAAACTGCTTTCTCACAAGCCTAAAGTATACAAAGGATGATACAAGCAGCACCGGCAAAACGCATATGGAAATAAGCGCCATGGTCGGGTTTAAGGAAAACATGATGGAACACGCTACGATAACCATCACGATTGTCCTGACGACCTCAAGGAATTGAATCGCCACGAACCGGCGCACCGTATCCACATCCGACGTGCACCTCTGCACCAAATCACCCGTGGAAACGTGCTTGTGGTAATCGTAAGGTACGCTTTGAAGGTGCCAATACAGCTCATCCTTCATCGTCTTGGCCATCCCCTCCGAAGCCATAGCAACCGATCGCCCGCGCACAAAGGTTGCAAGCCCATTGATAAGCGTAAGCCCGATGAGCGCCAGCGCGCAGATATAAAGGTTATTAATCAGGTATTCGCGCCCGCCCTGCCGTTCAATCCAACCGCGAATAAAGCCGGGCATATCCGTTTCAACTCCGCCGATAACAAAATCCAGCGTAAAGCTTACAACCAGCGGAATAATATAGGATGCGGCCACGGCGACGGCCATTGCCAGCGCGCCTAGCAGTAAATACCGCTTATGGCCGCGCATTGTCAGCGCCACCAGCTTCCAGTTCATGCGTTTCTTGTTTTTGGGCTGCTCCAAGGCATATCCCCTCCCCTCTCCGTTTCAAATAGCCTGCAGGATGCTCTCAGTATGCTCTTAAGAGACAAAACGGCCACGGATTTGCATCCGTGGCCGTGCAGTTCTAAACAATACAAATGCTTAGAGCATCTCAGCAGGCCGTAAAGATGCAGTAATACCTTCCTTGTTCATTACGCTTGTTCCACACTCGATAAACATCTTACGACCTCCTTTCCTGTATTTTGGCATATTGCCATTGGATATTATATTAGAACAATGCGAAAAAATCAACACATGTACTAAATATATTATTCATCAACTGTATACGCGTGAATTAGCTCAAGCGTGTTCTTCACGCCTTCCTTATGCGCGCGCTCATAGCCGTGGGACGCGTACACGCCCGCGCCTATCAAGCCATGCCGCAGGCCATGGCCCGCGCTGAGCGCCGCGTCCGCGTCCGAACCGTAATACGGGTAAACATCAACGGCATAATCTATCCCTTTCGCCTGCGCGCGGCGGATTAACTCGCCTGTGACATGATAATCGTACGGCCCGACCGAATCTTTCGCGCAGATCGAAACTTTAAACTCATCGCATGTCTGGCCCTCGCCGACGCAGCCCATATCAACGCAAAGCATTTCCTCAGCGTCCTCCGGTATGAAGGCAGCCCCGCCGTGCCCAACCTCCTCATACGGGGTGACGAGCATATAAACCTTTCGATTCAGCTTCGACCCGGTATCCTTAAGCCGCTTTGCGTAACCAAGCAGGATAGCCACGCTGAGCTTGTCGTCAAGAAAACGGCTCTTGATAAAGCCCGATTCAGTGATCACGGTGCGCGTATCGAAGCAGACAAAATCGCCAACGGATACGCCCAGCTTTTCCGTTTCCTCCTTGCTGAACGCCTTTTCATCCAGTATAACCTCAACGGTGTCGTAGTTGCGCGGCTTGGACGAATACTCTTTATTGACATGCACGGACGCGTTGATAAGCTGCATCGTACCGCCGATAACGCCGTTAGAGCGCGTATATACCCGGCAGTTCTCCGTCTCGGCGTTGGAGGGCTGCAACCCGCCTACGGGCGTAAGGCGAAGCCGCCCGTCCGATTTCACCTCGGCCACCATGGCGCCCAGCGTATCAACGTGTGCGGAAAGAACGAGAGGGTTGCCTTTCCCGCCGAGTTCAACAAGCACGCCTCCCTTACGGTTCAAAACCGGCCCGTATCCCATCCCCTCCAATTCGCGCATTACGTATAGAGCGGCCTTTTCCGTAAATCCGCTTGGGCTGTCGATAGCCATTAAATTCTTAAGCTGTTCTATAATATAATCCATTAAAATTATCCTCCTTGTAAATAGCTCACGCATCGGATTTTACACTTTATTCGGCTCAATAGCAAGACCGGTCTTTAAAATATAGGAAGCGCCGCCCTTTGGTCATGCCCGCAATATATGATTTTTGATGTTGACAAATCGGCTTGTTAATGTATAATAAAATGCGTGAATTACTGAGCTCGGTTCGTCTAGTGGCCTAGGACACCGCCCTCTCACGGCGGTAACAGGGGTTCGACTCCCCTACCGGGTGCCAAGTGGACAGTTGTTTTAGCGGCTGTTCACTTTTTTATTGCGGAAACTTGCTATTATAGCGTTTAAGCTTCGTAATTGTTTAAGCTTCATAACAAATACGAATTCATATATTGAGTACATAGAATATCGAGACTAAATTTAAGCGATTTAATATGCACATTCGTTGCTGATGTTAAAGCGGCCCGGAATCTAATCTCTGCCACGCTTACAGAATGTACTTTTTAATCCTCAAGAGAATTAGAACATGACAGGCGTTTTAAGCGGCGCGACACAAGACGATACAGCAAAACAATATTTATTCCCGCCCTCAACGGGAAAACTCACGCCAAAAAGATAATATTAGCGGCATTTCTATGTCGCAATATTATTTCGCCGCTCTCCCCCCGCCCGGATGATGCCTTTAATTCCCCGCATATAGCAAACACATTCTTAGCATGCGGAATATATATGGTATTCAGGGGGTGAGATACCATCGTGCATGTATTATCTATTCTATTTCTTGGTATATCAACCAATTTGGATAATTTGTTAGTCGGTATTTCATACGGGCTTCAAAAAAAACGTATTTCTATTTTATCAAACGCAGCCATCGGTTTGTTTTCCGCCGCGGCGACTTTTTTATTTTGCAGCCTGTCCGCGTTATGCGCTTCGCTGGGGAAAATCCCCAATGTTTTGGGCGGCTTTATAATTATTCTTTTGGGCATATACTCCCTGTTCTGCACGCCTAAAACCGCGAAGGAGGAAAAACCACCCTCCCCATGCGTTTGGAAAGAAACGGCTGCCTTGGGGGCGGCGCTGGCCGTTAACTGCGTGCCAGTCGCGTTTGCCGCGGGTTTAACAGGCATTCCTTCGCTTTGGGCGGCCGTATCCGTTGGGCTGGCCAGCGTACTGTGCGTCGGCGCAGGGAACCGGCTGGGCATTAACGCTGCGGTTAAAATCCGCCCAAAACTGCTGAACGCTATCGGCGGAGGGATGCTGATTGTCCTCGGCTGCCTTGAAATCATTATTTAGATAGCATCTTGCCGAATCGTACCCACTCTTCACAGGTTTATATGTTATCGCGCGTTAGGGTAAAACGCCAACTATGAATAAAGCGTAATTACTTCGCTTGCATAGTATTAGACTTATAAAACACTTTAAAGGCCGCACCCGGATAATACTACGGTACGGCCTGATAGCAGCCGGTTTTTTTAATTAACTACAATTTCTCATCGACCGCCTGACGTTTGTTGAGACATATTAAAAGGCACAATTGTTATAGTGCTTATTTCTTCGTTCGAGGTTTAAATAATACAGCGTTAAGATAACCAAATACGATTGCGGCGGCTACGCCCCCCGCCGTTGCCTTAATCCCTCCCGTAAACGCGCCGATGGCTCCCTCTTTAAGCGCGCCTTCTATAGCGCCTTTGCCAAGCGAATAGCCAAACCCGGTAAGTGGAACCGTAGCTCCCGCGCCGGCAAGCTCTACCAGAGGCTGATAAAGGCCAAGCGCCGTAAGCACAACGCCCATCGTTACAAACAGCACCAGTATCCTTGCGGGTGTGAGCCTGGTAAGGCTTATGAGCAACTGACCAATCACACAGATAGCGCCCCCGATCACAAAAGCCCATAGATAATCCATAAATCCGCTCATGTTCAATCCTGCCTTTCTATTACAACCGCGTGCGCGATAGATGGTATACTGTCCCCCTGCATGGTTGTCGAAGGGCTCAACAACGCGCCCGTAGCCATAAATAGCGCTTTTTTAAAGTCTCCCTCCTCCATCCTCTTTAACAAATAGGAACCCAGCGTTACAGCGGAGCAGCCGCACCCGCTTGCGCCGCACATAATGCTCGCGCTTTTTTCAAAAATAATATTGCCGCAGTCTACATGCTTATCACCAAGATCTATCCCTTTATCCATGCAAAGCTCTTTAAGCATTTCAGTTCCGAAATCGCCGAGGTCGCCGGTTATGATGAGATCGTAATCCTTTAGGGTGCTTCCCATATCCCTAAAATGCGCTTCCAGCGTCTCAAATGCGGCCGGGGCCATCGCGGCGCCCATATTATTCGCGTCCGTGATGCCAAAATCAACGACGCGCCCGATTGTAGCGGATGTAACGCATATCCGCTTATCAAACGCCCGCTGGTCGGTAAAGATATCGAAATCATTTTCATCTGTCAGTACCAGGCATCCTACGCCCGTAACCGTGCGCTGTGAGGTCGGCGTGCTCTGTCCGCCCATTTCTAAAGGCAAACGGTATTGTCGTTCCGCTGTGGAAAAATGGCTCCCAGCGACGCAGGCCACCCTGTTTGCATAGCCTCCGTCGATCATCATGCTCCCAATCATAAGCGATTCCGCCATGGTCGAACAAGCGCCGTAAAGGCCCAGATACGGCGTACGAAGCTCCCGCGCCGCAAAGTTCGCCGATATTATTTGGTTGAGCAGATCGCCGCCAAGCAAACAATCCAGCCCTTCAGGCGTAAATCCGGCTTTATTTACAGCCAGCCTCACAGCCTGTTCAAACATCTTCCTCTCAGCGCGCTCCCAGCTCTTTTCACCCCAGGTATCGTCTTGGAGTATGGTATCAAAGTATTTCCCTATGGGGCCGTTGCCCTCGACTTCGCCCACGATTGAGCCGGACGAACGGATGCGCGGCTTAGTGTTGAACCCCATAGACTGTTTTCCAATATGTTTGCTCATAGTTCACCTCTCAAAAGCCTATCTTGGGAAAAGCAGTGTTAATAAGCCCACCAGCACCGAGGCGCTTACACCGTAAACGAGTACGGGTCCCGCTATACTGAAAAGCTTCGCTCCCACGCCCATAACATATCCCTCGCATTTATACTCCATCGCGGGGGACACGATTGAGTTGGCAAAGCCGGTAATCGGAACGATGCTGCCCGCCCCGGCAAAGGAACCTATTTTGTCATAAACGCCTATTCCCGTAAGTGTGGCGCCCAGGAAAACCATGACCATGGCGGTAAAAGCGGACAGGGCGTCCTCGCCAAAGTTAAACCACACAGAGCCTAGATCCTTAACCAGCTGTCCAATGCAGCATATCAGGCCGCCAACCCAAAACGCGTTGACGCATTGAATACCGGTTTTGCTTCTTGGCATTTTTTCGTTAACGCGATACTGATAACTCTTCGCGTTTTTATTCGTCCCATCCATATTGGTTACCTCCCTGGCATCTTAGTTTTTCCGTATAGGCGCTATATCTGGTTTCTCTCTCCCCGGGCGTATTCCCGCCCGCGTTTCCCATCAACTCAACAGCCGGCAGCAGGCAGAACTGGCCGCCGCTTTCCTTATTCTTCTCCATAATCCCTCCATTATCAATGAGCTTAGCCTTTTGATAATCCGATCCGGCGCCGCCCTTTGCCAAAAAATACAGCGCGACGCAGGCGCCCAATATTATCAGCGTTGTAATACAAATCGTAATTACCGATCGGCTTTTCATGACTTACCGCTCCTTTTTTCTGTATTTTGCGCATTACTGCTTTTTTTATGAAATAATCAGTTTTTGAGAATGAATTTTTAATCGGAACGGCATTAATAATTCGTCTCTTATCGGTTAAACCAATGTAAGGAAAAGGCGTCATATATATAATCGAATAGGATTCGGCCCGTATAGCTGTGACAGGCGCGCAATAAAGCAGGTATTTATAATTTGAATTTATGCAGCAAGCTCGCAATCAGGCTTTTTCATTAAGAGGATCAAGTGTTGCTTATTGCTGAGCCTTCCGGCTGCTTTAGATTGTGAAAACAAACTAACTAAACGGTTGATATACCGAGGGGGCAGCCGCTATCTTACGGGAGGGAGCCGAAGCCTGTCCCAGAGGCCGTACTTATCAGTGTCCGCAATCGCGTTAATGAAACGCTCCTCCGGGTTCGGTACGTGTTTAAGGAAAAAGCGTATGACGTCCTTCATTTCCTCCCTTTTTGTATTCCCCGCCGCCGGGCAGTTCGCGCGCATAACCGGAAGACCCAGCCTTTTTGCCAGCGCCTCCGCGTATTTTTCCGGCATGAAGACCAGCGGCCTGATTATGGTAACGCCTGCGCGATCCATATACGTTACCGGCCCGAACGTATTGATCCTGCTCTCATACAGCAAGCTTAGAAAAAACGTTTCGATTACATCCTCGCGGTTATGCCCAAGCGCTACCAGGTTGCATCCCCTTTCAGCCGCAGCGTTGTTAAGCGCGCCTCGCCTGAGCTTTGCGCACATGGCGCATGGGTTCTTTTCATTTCGCTCCTCAAAAACTATTTTACCGATGTCCGTAGCAACGATATCCAGTTTAACGCCTATCATTTGAGCAAAACGCGTTATCGGCGCGGTATCCTGTTCAATGAGGCCAAGATCCAGCATTACGGCGCATAGCTCAAAGGGATTTGCGGTAAACCGGCGGTACATCGCAAGGCCCTGCATCAACAACAGGCTGTCTTTGCCACCGGATACGCCCACACATATTTTGTCCCCCGCTTTTATCATTGAGTACCGCTCGTCCGCGCGCCGTATATGGCCTAAAATACGTTTCATACAGAACCTCTTTTTGAGTTTTAACAAGTGATATAACGCGTATAAGCCGCCTGGCTTCGCGCCGGCGGCTAATTCAATCAAGCAATCAGCTAGAATAAAAATTGTAGAATTAACAAAAGTATTACGCCTGGAACACCCAGTACGCCCGTTATCAAGGCATTGAGGGCGTTAATTGGAATGGTCACGTTAATTAAGCCGCCCAATAGGTTGAATAATATCAACACCACTACGCCAACCAGCGCGTTTACTATCAGCTTCCAGATGATTTTGAGCGGTAAAGCCAATATTTTGCAAACAACAAACAAAATCAAGATACCGGCGGCATATGCCAGAATAGTTCCCAACATTCCCAATACCCTCCCAGTAAAATATATACCTCAAGCGCCTTCCCGGTTACCTCCTTCGGGGGCTCCGCTTAAGCAAAAACATATAACGGCGTTTAGCGGCCTCCATATCATATATAGCGAACTCGACCAGTTCAGGATCCTGAGCCTGCTCAAAATAATTCTGCGACGCTTTCCACATCTGTAACGCTGAAAAGACGTCCTCTTCATCGTTCCCGTTTCGGGAAGCGGGCCTGGCAATCAGCTTCAGCCGGGACATTATCCCCCCTTTGCCTTTACCCCCCTTATTGAGCGTATCCGTATAACGTTCCTTCATCTTGTGCCATACCCTCCTTTATAGTTAAGAGTATGTACGTTCAGGATAACATTTATAACCTGAGTTGGCAAATTTCAAGCGGCGCATTGAAGCTTTCACGTCCGCTTTTTAAATTGAAGGGCATGCGCCTTATTCCATATTCAAAATGTAAGTCGCGTTTATACGCTCACCCATCGTATCCTTATCCACATAATGTATGTAAATCGCGCTTCCGTCGGGCGACGGGGTAATGGAAGTACCGGCCAGGTCCGCTAAAGCGCGAGATTCTCCGCTTGCAACGTCATAAACCCATAAGGTATAAGGGTAAGGATCGGCGTCAACCGTTTCCTCGCCTCCGCCGTCCTCTCCCTCGCCTCCAGAAAGCCTGTTCTCAAGGTAATATACGCTGTCCGCCTTTGGCGACCATAAAAGCTCATTCACAGGAAAATCGCAAGCTATTTCCTTTTCTTCCCCCGTTTCCATGCTGCGTAGTATAAACGCGCCTTCACCCCCAACGCCTGTTCTGTAAAGCGCCATATATCTTCCATCCGCTGAAACCGCGAATTTCCCGCCCGCGGCAAACGGTTTGCGAACGCCGCCTTCCGGCTTTATCCGATAAATGGATGATGAGTCGATGTCGGACTGCGTGAAGAACAATTCCCCGCCGCTATACCCAATATCACCTTCGTCCGCGCCTTTATCATCCACCAGGCTGTACCGCTTGCCCTCGTCGGGTACGGAGAAATCATACATATGTATCTGCATGCCGGAGGAGCCGCTCAGCGCATATACCGCCCCGCCGAAATTATCCCAAGTGAAGTCGCTCACCATATTGCCAAAACCCAACTCGGTCAGATCGGCTATTAAATGGTAAGTGTCCGTGTCGTAAATATACAGGTGCGAGCCTTCGGACGAACGCTCAAGCACCGCAAGCTTTCGCCCGTCCGGCGAATATACCGCCCGTTCAATAGACGCAAACTCGTAGCGGATCAATCTTTTTTGCGAACCTCCCCTTTTATCCGACATCCAAAGCTCATCGTATGACGACGCCGACGCGTCGCCATCTTCCCCCTCGCTCTCATCATCCGTTTCGACCCCTACGCTTATGCGCCGGGCATAAAGAAGCGCCTCACCGCCGGGAACCTCCGTAAGGTACTGACCGTTAGGCAATAAAACGGGGAGCGTCTGATCCGTTCCGTCGATGCGGGCTACATTTTGCGCATATGCCGCCGCATAATCAAGTTGTTCATTATAAGCAGGGAGCGAGCCCGGGCGCAGCGCGGATACGCCCCATTGTTCCGCCAGCGCGTTTTCAGTCGCTTTTATCGTGGAGGCGCGGTAATCCTTGGCTTCCTGCTCAGTCTCAAACGCCCCCGATATCAGAATGATATGATCCCCATCCCTTGTGAGGCAGGGGTACATATCCATCTCACGCGAGATATTGCCGCTGCAATAATCCTTATATGCGTTGGCGACCGCGTAATAATTCAACTCCGGCGCTCCCCCAGGGCTGTCGGTAGTCTGTGCTGCATGAGTTTTTTCTTTTAAAATTATGCTGAGCCCTTCATCATGCTCTTCTACCTGAAAAACAACGTCGTCCTTCTTAAGCTGGAAATATACCCAAACCGTTTCAAGCCCGTTTACCATATGCTGAAACGAACCGTGAAACCATTCCTCGGGCAATTGAACGTCTCTGTCGTAATCCCAATAGGACAGCCCCTCAAATTCCACAACCAGCCTCGCGGGAGATGGGAGCATATATACGGAATAAGCCGGAATGCCGGGCGCCGCTTTCTCTTGAGAGCCATCGGAAATTCGGCTCCCGGATGAAAAAGCGAATGTAACCCGGGCTGTCTCGCCCTTTGCCGCGGCCGATACGCTCCGCGCGTTGGCCGCTTCGACCGGGCCGCCTCCGGACAGGCGTTCGTTTGAATGAAAGCCCTTATATGGGTCCGCCTCCTCAGCCTTGTCTTGACTCGAGCACGCACAGAGAAAAAATGTAAGCAAAATGGCGGACGCCAATATTAAGTTCATAACGCGACGCGGCATAACGTCCCTCTTTTCATCAATAGTATACAAAACTGCTTTTAATTATAGCACAATCGCGCTGCAAAATATAACCCTTCAACATGTTTAAAGAATGTTTGCATTTCTAATTAAAGACAAGGGTTTCTTTTAATCACTGCGTTTGATATAATAAATTTGAATTATTTCCGTATTTTTAGGAGGTTTTTATATGATCTGTAGACAATGCGGAGCGCATAATGAAGATTACCTTGAGTATTGCGAAAACTGCGCGGCATTGCTTGTGGCTGACCCGCCTGAACAGGAAACGCCCGTCAAGAACAGCCGGGAGCCAAGGCGTTACGTCTCTGACGATGAGGCGTCTTCTTGGGGGTTCGTTCGCGGGCCGGAATGGCCAAAGCCGGAGTTTGACGCGAACACGATAACGGATGAAGATATCCCCCCTGTTGATGAAGGCAAGGCCGCCGTTTCCGGCGACGCGTTCACGCCGACGTTAAAGGTACCGCCGGCGCGCCGCGCGGAAGCTTATTCCCGTTCCGCCGCCTGGGCGAACGGGGCGAACAGGCCGCAGGAGTCTCAGGTTCGTCGTGCCCCGGAACGCACAGTACCGGAACGTACGATAGATGAAATTGAGGATGAATTTGAGGATGAATTTGACGATGAATTTGATGGCAGCCCCTTAATCGAGAGAGGCGCCGCGCCCGCCCAGCGCAGATACGCCCCTCCAATCGACAACAGCGGCGCTTTCGACTATACAGGACGCGATGCTTCCGCGCGCCGAGGCAGAAGCAGGAAGCCCGGCGCACGCCGCAGGGGCATGGGCAGGGGCGGCGCAATCGCCCTGATTGCCGGCGTAGTTCTGCTCGCCGTTATCATCGTATTATCCGTTATCGGCTTGAACGCGAATTATGGCGGCAGCTTAAGCGCGTTCTTTTCCAGCGTGTTTTCCGGCGACCCCGTAACGCGCGAGGCCCAGGTGGAGAAAAGCGTGACAAAAAGCGGGGATCCGGCGCATACGATTACGGTTTATGCCCGAAACGGATATACGCTGGAGTTCGTCAAGGGTTCCGTTACGGATACCTCCACGATAAGCGGCGGCAGCCGGCAGCTAAAGATTCACGATTCGATCTGGATTCCAGACGAGCCTGTTTCGGGGGAAACCTATACGGTCGATCCCAGCGCGAGCTTTACACTCATCAGCCCTGAAGGCGAGAGGATACCGTTAAAAATACCATCGTTTGATATTGCGGTTCCAAAACTAACGATGACCGTTACGGAGCCCGCCGGCGATAACGTTACAACTCAAACCGGCCAATTTTCGATTACGGGTACTGTCAGCGATGTGCTGGCCGAGGTTTATGTTAACGAAACCGCCTTCCCTGTGGATGAATCCGGCAACTTTACGGCAACAGCCACGGTGTCCGGGCAGGGTACGCATACGGTTGTGATCGAGGCTCGCCGCGCCGGGTATCAGGTTGCGAGCAAAACGCTGACGGTTGAAAGCACTGCCCCCTCAACTCAGAGCGATGTGTTTAAGGTTGGGGACGACGTGGCGTTGCGTACTACTACTGACACCATCAAAGTTACTGGTACGGTACCCGCAGGCGCTTCCATAACCGTTGAAGGGGCCGAGCTTGAAAGCACCCCCGTTGTAAGTTCCGACGGCGCGTTTGAGCTAATATTTAAAACCCCGGATATAAAGCCTTACCCCATAACGGTTACCGTTAAGGTTGGTTCTACATCGAGCACAGCGCTGCTGCATATTGAGCGAGCGCCGAGCGATTATAAAGAATATGGAAGCAAGGCTTTCGCGCTTGACTACGATCGTATTGTTCAATCCCCCAACCATAACCAGCCGTATAAAATTACCGGCGAAATTGTAGAGATATTGGAGACAGTGCCGAACAGATCCGTTGTTGCTAAAATCAGGACCAGCGACGGCAAGGAATTGATTTTTCAGTACTACAATATCCGTACAACCAAGGTGGAGACCGATGATAACAAGATTTACGATGTGTTGTGCTTCCCCTATGGCAAGCATGAGGAGAGCGGCCTGCCGATGATGTATGCTTGGTTCATTTTGAAAAGCGACAAATAATGCGGATTAAAAAACAAGGCGGCCGCCTGATACGGCTATTTAGCGGTATCCGGGCGGCCGTCTGCTATTGCGGCGGGCAGGCCAAAAAACGGAATTTCATATACAATTTCCTCTTCATGCCGCATGTTTCGTTATCGATGAACAAATATTATAAAATAAATCGAGGAGAGCAGGCTGATGAAAATTTGGGCAACCCTTTCAAGCTGTCAACGAATAGTAAGCGAACGCGTTATAAGCCTGGATTACGCAAGCCTTGAACAGGCCGGCGACTGGACGCGGATTATAAGCGATATCTGCAACGAACTTGACATTTCACGCCCAATAATTTTAAAAAAACATTTGAATGATTTATATCAATTCTCACGCGTCGTATTCCGACCAGCCGATTTTATTGAGCCGGTTCGGTTCGAGCAATTCAGCCTTGAAGTATATGATTATCAAAAATAAAGTTTATGAATGACACCGTTCCTAACGGTGCATAATAGTCCCATAACAGTGAAGGAGTGGTTTTATGGATACGCTTTCTTTAATTCTAATTATTATCGGCGCATTAAACTGGGGCCTGATAGGATTGTTCCAGTTTGACTTGGTGGCTAGCCTATTTGGCGGGATGAGCGGAACTATCGCCCGCGTTATCTATACCATAGTAGGGCTTGCGGGTATATGGGGCATCACGCTTTTGTTCCGCCGCGAAAGGCACCATAACGACGTTGAATCGAGCAGGCATTAATCAAAAACGTGCAGCCTATTCCGCGCCTGCCCGTCTAAGCGATACGCAGTAACGCTGGGGCGGGCTTTTTTATTTCCATAAAACCGGTTACGTTCCGTATTGAGATTAGGCCAAGCGGCATTCATCTGCTTAATTATAAATATCTGGCTATTCATCCTAAGCCTTTAAGTTCATTAATACTCTTTTAATTGCAGAAAGACTATCCAGCCTGCTCATACGTCAACAGAAGATATATAAAATAAGAATATATATGGATGTAAGAACAGATAATTTTCATTAGCTAAAAAGCGATAGCTGCTTTTCTTTTTATCTCTCGTCATACCGCTTATGAGCATTAAATACCATCCTGCCGGGCCATCCGCTAAGGCTTTGAACACCCGTTTGAACCGCATAGCGCATAAGTGGCGATAAGCTTTTCCTTATTCTCACGTGTCAGCTTCTTTATAGCATACTCACGGCGCCGAGCAAGCGCGGCATCCGGTACTTCTTCAAGGTAAACCAAAACGGCTGGCAGCCTGGCGCGGGTGTATCTTGCTCCCTTGCCCATGTTATGCTGTTTAACGCGCCGGACGGGATCCGTCGTATAACCCGTATATATGGTATTGTCATTGCACCGTAGCATGTAAACAAATGCCATACGAACTCCGTTCTCCCAATTCAATCAGTGAATCGCTGTTTTCAAAACGCGGTTCATTGTTATAAACGCCGCGTATTTAATACAAATCATCTGTATAAACGCGCAATATCTAAACCTTATACACATCATCAGGACGCTGAACTTCTACGGCAAAGATATTCGCTTCACTGCTACCCGTTTACGCGGGATAACACGTTCACGTTTTCAGCTCCAGCGCCCGCTGCGTTTTTATATAGGCTCGGGAGCGCGCATTCCGCTTCTCTTTGAGCGCTCGTATGTATCATGCGCATAATGCTTTACAGGCCGCCTCCCTCAACAAATCTATCCCAATCGCGGCGCATGTATCGCTCTATCGGCCATATCTCGCCGATTGCGCCCATTTCAAATAAACCGTTTGCCGCGAAATGTTTCCTGAAGTCTTCAAGCGGTTTTTTCATACCCGACGTAAAAACCACGGGTATGCCGCAGCGTTTAGATACTTCTGCTAAAAGCCTGCTTCCGTATAATATATCATCAACCGTCGTTTCATTAGATAAATTGGTATTGTTGATTAACCCGGTCACATTCAGGCGGCTGCACGCGCGTATGCCGTCAAGCAGGGCGATTACCTGATCGGCGGAGGATGATAGCGGCCTTCTGCCGTTTACCACAAACCATACTTCAAGATTCTCAAGCGTATCAAATTGGCTCTTGTATTGACCCAGCGCCATAGCGCCCGTTGCATCGCCGCCGACGTCAAAAACAACGGTCTGATGCTCATCAATAAACGCTGAATAAATATCAGGCGGCAGGCTAAGCGTTTCAACATTTGTCAGAACAAAGTTTGGGGAGATCAAACGAACGCCCCTGTTTTGAAGAAACTCGCGGCGTTCCGATATGCGAAAGTATGGATTGACAATATCCAGATCAACTACAAGCGTTTTTTCAGCTTTTGATTTTTCAACCGCTAGGTTTAGCGCCAACTCAGATTTTCCGGAACCAAAATTGCCGATAAACACATAGGTTTTCTTCTTCATTTTTCATATTCCCTTTCCTATTGCAGTGTGATTACATATGCGCCCCTAATCACAAACCATATAAAGCCCGGTTTCGCAACGCGTAAAAACATTGCTTGGAAAACTACGCTGGCGCATAAACCGCCATGATCCGCTCCGCCGCACGCATACCATCGACGGCTGCGCTGACTATCCCGCCAGCGTAGCCCGCGCCTTCGCCCGCCGGATAAAGCCCGGCAGCGCCCGGCGATTGGCCGTCCTGATCCCTTACAATGCGTACGGGCGCGCTCGTTCGGCTTTCAACAGCGGTAAGCGCCGCGTCCGCGAAGTCAAAACCCTGGAGCTTCTTCCCGAAATCGCGTATCCCCTCCCTGACGGCGGCCGCGACATAATTCGGAAGGCAATCCCCGATATAGCACGCGCGGACCCCGGGACGGTAAGTGGGCGTTACCGCGCCGAACCCTGAGGATGCGCGGCCTTTAAGGAAATCTTCCACCCTTTGTGCAGGGGCGGTATAATCGCCGCCGCCAAGCTTAAACGCCCTTTTCTCCAAATCCGACTGGTATTGTATACCCATCATAGGATCGTGACCAAAATCCGCCGGATCTATTTGTACCACAATCGCCGAGTTCGCATATTCGCCGTTGCGGGCGTGATAACTCATCCCGTTTGTCACAACCTGCCCGTATCCGGAGGAAGAAGCGACGACCAGGCCTCCCGGGCACATGCAAAAGGTATATACTCCCCGGCTTCCCGACCGCGACGCCAAACGGTATTGAGCCGCGCCAAGGCGGGGATGACCGGTAAACGGCCCATACTGCGATCGATCTATGAGCTCTTGCGGATGCTCGACGCGCACGCCCACGGCAAAGGGCTTTGCCTGCAGCGGTACTCCCGCGCGGTGCAGCATAGCGTAAGTATCCCGAGCGGCCTGACCGGTCGCGAGGATGCACGCGCAGCAGGTCAACCAATGCGCCTGACCCAAGCGCGTAGCCTCAACCTGCTTAAGCACTCCTTCGGCAATCCTGACGCGCGACAGCCCTGTTGAAAAACGCACTTCCCCTCCAAGGCGTATAATTTCTTCGCGCATTGCCTCAATTACGCCTCGAAGCAGATCCGTACCCAGGTGCGGTTTGGCTAACGTTAAAGTCTCATCCGGCGCGCCGAAGCGGTGTAATATCTTAATTACCTCACGCGCCCGGGGGTCCTTTATCCTTGTTGTGAGCTTCCCATCCGAAAACGCGCCGGCGCCTCCCTCCCCAAACATGAGGTTGCTCTCGGGATTAAGCGGCCCCCCGGCCCAAAACGCCTGAACGTCCCGCTCACGATCCCCTGTCGGCTTGCCCCGCTCCAGTACGACGGGCCTGTAACCGTACAACGCCAGCGTATACGCCGCAAATAGCCCCGCGGGCCCCATGCCTGCCACGACCACAGGCTCATGCATGCTTTTAGTTCCGGTTGCAGGCGAATAATCCTCATACTCAGGTTCATCGGTTACGTTAGATAGCCCTTTTGCATGAACGTTCTTTTCATCTTTCTCATTAAGCTCCACCCTTACCGTATAGCGGTGATGGACGTCCGTCTTTTTTCTTGCGTCAAGCGAAACCCGAACCACCGTGAGCGTTTGAATAGCGGAGGCGGGAACGTGAAGAGCCCCCGCCGCTATAAAGATAAGCGAGGACTCCTGTTCTGAAAGGGGGACCTTTAATTCATTGAGCAATAACGCCATTAACGACGACCTCTACGCTATCTTTTTTTGATCGAAACCGTAACCTTTGGCACGCCTACCGTAACCGTAAGCTCATCCAAATATTCATCTTTTGGCAGGCGAAGATGTACATCCAGCGTATAAACGCCCACCTCCAAGTCCGTAACATCGATATACAGCGTTATATCCTTCCTTGTCAGTTTATTGATGATGGAGCGGCCGCCTAAAAGCGATACGCCGCTGCTCTCAATTTCGAGTTCGGCCGTATACGACCTGCCAAGCCCCTCTATTTTGATAGGAATGCTATCTATCGATAGGGTTTCCTGTATCTCCGTAATATTTACATAAATATCAACCGTTTGCGCGCTGATGAGCCTAACCCCGTCCGGCACGATAATCTTATGATTCTCCAGTATCATGCTTTCGCTTTCCCCCGCTACATCGAACATCTCCACGTCCAACTCGGAAATGCCGTCAAGAACATCCTGCGGAGCGGCGATTAAAACCGTTTTGGGCGTAATCGTGTAACCCTTGATTTCATAGCCATCCCTGATCTGATCCGCGCCTGCCGCCGCCTTCTCAACGTTTACGGGCACCTTTTTTGTAGGAAGAACCATCAGCCGCAGCGTAACGGACGGGAATTGCCCGCGGAACAGGGCCGGATCGATTTCCTCATTATTCTCATCAAGCAATTTAACCGAAACGGAATCGTAATAGCTCTCCGTCCTCCCGTCCAGATTGACCTCGCAAACGGCGCGCGAAACCATATTCACATCCGTGAGCGCGCCCTCTATTTCAATTTCATCTACGCTTATGGCGGGTTCGTCCGCCCAATATCCGTCCGGAAGCGTACCGCTCTGCACCACCTGGACAGGAATGCTTCGTTTTTGTAACCGGTCGATTTCCACCGTGATGTTTTTCCGCGAGGTCGACAGAATCGTCCCGTCCTTGGCGGTAACCATAATTGGGAGCGTATAGGTACCCGGTGTGCTAATGCTTTTAAGGCTTACGGTAGCGGTTATGCTATTCGCGTCAAAATCGGCGAATTTGGTCAGCTCCGTTTCCACGCGCGCGCTTATGGGCTCCAGTATTTTAGCCGTGTCGCCCCGAACAACAAGGTTCTTGGCGCTCAAATCCGTTTCACCGTCGAACCAGACGCTCACATTAGGCACCAGCTTGATGCGCGTTGGATTCTGGGATGTCAGCACGTAACCCCACAGCACGATGGCGAAAAGCAGCGAAGCCAGCTTTAACCACCAATTATGAAGGAAAATACGCTTGAGCTTTTCACCAAAGGAGGATTTATTCGTCTTTTCCGTCATTCTTACCCCTCCTCTTAAGCCAGGTTAGCGGTTTGGATTTCTCGACCGTATAAATGGATTCAAGCAAATCGTTCAACGCCTTCGCGTCGATATAGCGGATGAGCTTACCATCCTTGGCGTACGATATTACCCCCGTTTCTTCAGAAACGACGATGGTAATGCTGTCCGACACCGAAGAAACGCCTAAAGCCGCCCTGTGCCTTGTGCCCAGCTCACGAGAAATGCTACCTTCGTCAGACAAGGGAAGAAAACATCCCGCGGCAACAATGTTGCTTCCCCTCACAATGGAGGCCCCGTCGTGCAGCGGGGTATTCGGCTCAAAAATATTCTCCAGCAACGCTGCGGACACGATGCCGCCTATAGCGGTGCCCGTGGAAATAATATCGCCGAGGCCGGTCTTCTGCTCGATAACGATAAGCGCGCCAACCCTTCTTCTTGAAAGGTTTATAACGGCGTTTTGTATTTCATGCACGGTATGCTCGGACGAATTGGCCATAACCGTCGTCCAGGTAGATTTATCAAATATTTTGCCGCGCCCGATATGCTCCAGCGCGCGGCGAAGTTCGGGCTGAAACAAGACCACCATGACCACAATACCAGAGGCCAAAAGGGAGTTCAGCAACCAGCTCATCGCCGTCAGGCCAAAAAGCTGGCATAGCATAGCGGCAATAAATAACATGCCTATGCCCTTGATAACCTGATAAGCGCGCGTTTCCTTGGTTAACCGTATGAGGCGGTACAGCAGTATGGTAATGATCAGGATATCAAGCGCATCCTGCCATTGGAACTGCGAAAAACCGCTTGTAATTGCTTTTACAATGACCTCAACAGACACAGGCGCATTTGCTCCTTCAAATAAAATACCTAATACCCGCATTAGTAAGTGCGGTTGAACCGGCTGCGCCGAATGCGCCTTACCGTTTGCGTCAAGTTTATAAAACAGCGCGCATCGCTTAGTATATAAACCTTATGCCCATTACGCGAAACGTTAAAACCTAACGGCGTGGCAATGAGCCGCAAAGCGTACATGCAATTCTTCTCACGGCTTTCATACCGCGTACGCGTCAACATTTATTATATAATACGCAAGCGGGAAATGGAAGCCATGAAAACTATATTCATCGTTTGTTTACAGGGGCAGATTAATTATCCGAATCCAACAGGCGCTGCTCAAATGCCAGTACAGCCAAAGCCAGCTTCTCATATTCTTCACGCTTATCATTGAGGCGCGGGCTGGATAGCTTCCCCGTTTCACTGTATTCCTTTTTCGCCAAGGTGTTAAGCTCTTTCAAGAGCTTATTCGCCTTTTCACGAAGCGCTTCCACAACCTCAACCGTAATATAATTGTTGCAATCATAACCTTGATCCACAGCTGTTCTTCCCTTCATAATTACAATCGGTCGGTAACTTATATGAAAATGATATTTATATTTTAACATCTTTCGATTGATTTCACAATGGAATAAATGAAAAGTTTGTAGAATATGCTCTGATGTGTTATAATGGCCGCATTATTACAGGTGGAGAGCAAAAATGTATATCATTGATCGTTTTGAGGGCGGTTATGCTGTGTGCGAGCACGAAAAGGATTTTGTTTTAATTGATAAGGCAAATATACCAACCAACGCGCGGGAGGGTGATATACTTGCCATTGACAAGAGCGGTCGCTATATTATAGATGAAAAGGAAACCGGGCTCCGCCGCGAACGGATACGGCGGATGATGGAAAAGCTCAAATGACGGCGAGACGTCCCGCGGTCGTTCATTTATATCCCGACGCTATTTGAAAGCCTGAACAAGTACATAAGTTAGGATAACCGCGTCCATAGCGCTAAGCAGCACAGCGCCGAAGGCGGGCGGCTTTTTCCCTGCCTTAAAACTATGAACCGCGTAGATCACCCCGTATATGAGCGCGGCTAAAGCCGCTAACATTATCCAAATCATGATTATTCCATACCCTGCTTCGTGCCTTCGTCGTCAATATCCACGTTTACCTTGAACGACGCTTGCAGTCGTTGAAACTGATCCTTCCATCTATATTCTTCCCATTTTTTGGCGCTTGAGAACTTCATAGCCGCCGCCCTGCCAAAACCGATAGCGTCGCTGTTCATTTCCAGGCAGCCTTTAAAGATCCTATCAAGCTGCGTCTCCAAATGCTTCTCCACCATTTGTTCTATATCGGCAATTCTATATTTATAAACCAATCCGGTCGAATCCTGCCTTATGGAGCACCTGATGGATATGCTTAATTCCGCCTTGAGCTCGGGTTCCAGCTCAATACGGATGTTTGGCTTATTTATCGCGGAGAGCCCCACAGCTAAAATTCCGTTTTCCACATTCAGAACCAGCGTACCTTTAACAAATTCTCCGCGCGCCATTAAAAGCGCCTGCGTATCATGCCCGTCAAGCACGCCCGCCATCTTCCATCCGTCAAATACAGCGCACCCGTATACGGCGCTTTTCATTCCCCCAAACCTTTGAATTCCCCCCAGAGTATCCTCAGGTTTGCCTTCCTCACCGCCTTCCTCACCGCTTTGCTCATCTCCCTGTCCGCCGCCTTGTCCGCCTCCCTGTTCTTGTTTAGTCTGTTCATCGGAAGTGACAATCGACGAATCAATAACCCCGTATCCCAAAACGGCGTCGGCTCTTTTATTAAGCACCGATTCAAAGAATTCAGAGGCGTTCATTACGGAAACCAGCCCCATATTTTCCAAATCCCTGCTGATATCATATTGCAACTTCGTTATGTTTGGCGTTTCCTCCAGGTTATAGCCCTCGAAAAACTCGTCTATATTACCTTCTACCACCAACAAATTGACGGACTTCTGCATTCTCAGCGAATTAAACGATAAACTGAGAAACTCTTGCATCAACTCTGAGCGCGCGATCTCTTCCGAAAAAGCGATATATTCAACCCGGGTGAGGTTAATCTGGTAAGGCGCACCCAGGTTGATAATCTCAAGTGCGTCAAAAATGCTGTTGCCTTCGGCGCCAAGCACGGTTCCGCCGCCGCTTTGCTGCGCCTCTGCATCCGAGCTTTCTTTTTGAACCAGCAGGTATATCCTGTAAGTTTTTTGTTCGCCCTTCTGCACGCCGATGCTGAGCGCATAGCCAAACTCATCCAAGCTGGCCGATTCCAGGCATCCCGCCAGAAGCGGGCATACCAGCGCGATAATGAGTATAAGCGCCGCCAGGCGAGGTTTGCAAAAACTCCTATTCATTAAGGGCCACCTTCCTTTTTTGTTTAACTGCCGCGCGTATTATGGCGGCGATTGAAGCAATTATTATCATCGGCGTCAAGCCGATATAACCATAACGCGTAAGTGTATGCGCAAAATTAGTCAGAGGAGCACCTAAACCTTTTTTTTCAAGCAGTACCAAAAAGATAACCGCCAGCCCAAGCGATGAAGCGGCCGGGCGTATATCCGACTGCCGGAAAGCGCGCGTGTAGGTGAGCGCAGCGACATAAACGTATAACGCGCTCGATATCATTGTAGCAATCAGCCATATGAAAATGCCGACTCTATCCATTCGCAGGAAATAGTTGTTTTCATCAAGCCCCTGGTTTAGCTGATAAAACGGCGAGAATATCCCGGACAGCTCCTCATATGAGAAAACAAGCGATATGGAAAGCTGTATGATAGCGCAAATGACAAGCGCGACAGCGGCTGAAGCCAAACCGGATTTCTTCGCCATATCAACGCCGTGAACCCCTTTGCACGCTATCAAAAGCGTTAAAAGCCCCGGAAGAAAAAACCAGGTTCTGGAAATTGAGTACTCCAGCATATGCCCAACCCCGTCGCCAACAAACGGATACAGCCGATGCACCTCAAATCCTGATGAGGCGATAAAGCAGCCCGTCAGCGCGGATATAGCCAGAAGCACTGCAAAGCACAGCGACGTGCGCGATATGCTTTCCAAACCCATGCACGCCAGGAGCGCGACGACAACCAGCATAAAAATCGTGATATTAAAGTAATCGTTGCCTTCATAGATAAACCCGTGCAGCAGTGTGGTAAAATGAGAAAGCTGAAGGTACGCCACGCCGATTAATGAAAGGATTACCAGAGCGTCAATAATCCTTCCGCCAAACCCAAGGCCGAATTCAAACATTTCGCTTAAATGACGGCTTTGCGACGATTTTATCGCTTTAACAGCCAATAAGAATATGAGAAGCGAAATAATTATGCCTATCGGAAGGGAGATAAATGTTGAGTTTCCGCCGCCATACGCGTCTTGTGGAACTATGGTGAATATACCGCTTACCGTCATAGCCATCGCGCACATCGCCACGGATTCCTGTCTGCCAATCCTTCCCTCTTTTAAGTTCATATCGAATCTCCTGTTCGCAGGTATTTGGAACGCGTTTAAGCGCGTTTTTCACTGCCGGTATTCATATAGTCCGCGGCGCGCTGATGCATATTGATTTTACCGCGCATAACAAGCGGCCGTTTGGAATATGTTTTAGGCGCCAGCGGCGAAAGGAACGGCACGCCATAGGATTTTATCGTCGCAACCCAAGCCACGGTAAGCACAAGCGCCACGCTTAACCCGAGCAGCCCGCCTATCCAGGCCGACAGCACAAAGAACAGCCTGAAGTATGACGCGGCAAGCTGCGTCGCGTAATCAGGCATACAAAAGTTGCCCAGCCCGGTTAAAGCTACGAGAATAAGCACCACGGAGCTGACCAGGTTCGCGGCGACTGCCGCCTGTCCCAGTATCAGGCCGCCGATAATGCCGATTGCCTGACCGATGCTTCCCGGGACCCTGAGCCCGGCTTCCCGGACAAGCTGAAATACAATCATCAAGAATATCAGCTCATTTCCAATTGAGGCGAATACCATCTTGCGCGAAGCGATTATCGTGCTTAGGATTTCAGTTGATAAAAGCCCGGGATGAAAAATGGCGGCCGCCAGAAAAGCGCCCGGAAGCAAGATGGAAAGCGCCGCGCCAATATAGCGTGCGATGCGGATAACCGTTCCCAGCGGCTGTTTTACATAAATATCCTCCGGGCTGTTCATAAGTGCGAACAGTGTGACCGGCATGATGTTGGCGTAGGGCGAGCCGTCGCAAAGCACCACGACATGCCCCTCCATCAGGAACGAGGCGGCCCTGTCGGGGCGTTCTGAGCTGAGTATCTGCGGAAGAGGCCACAGCGTATGTTTCTCCGTAAGCTGTTCAATTACGCCAGTGCTCATGACCATTCTTGTATTTATAACCGCCAACCTGCGCTTGACCTCATTAACCAGCGTTTCATTCGCAGTGCCTTCGCGGTATAATACGGCCATCAAGGTATTGTTGTCGCCGCCGGTATAGCGCATTTCGCATACAAGATCGTCCGTGCGCACAATGCGCCTTATAAGGGTTATATTGGTGCGCAAATTCTCGTTAAACGCCTCCTGAGGGCCGCGCACTACTTTTTCGTTTTGAGCGCTTTCCACGCCGCGCTTGTCGTAGCCGCGTGTATCCATAACCAGAACCTCGGTTTCGCCCTCAATAAAAATGGCCGAGCGCCCCTCAAGTATCGCTTTTTTTACCGTTCCCCACTCTTTTTCAAACTTTGTTTCAACAACGGTGAATACATGCTCCGCCGTATAGGTCGTATAGGGCCGCTTAGCGTCTTTCATGCATCCGGGGCGCATCCCGTCCCGCAGAATAAAATCGTTGATGCGGCTGCCGTCGACCATGCCGTCAATACACGCAACCGTTGCGGGAACCTCGCCGCCAAGGCTGAACCGGCGTATAATGATATCGCCGTTGATATCCGCCCTGAATTCCTGTTTGAGACGCCTGATGTTTTCCTCCACCTCCGGCGCTATGTCGAATTGTTTTTCCCCGGTTTTCCTGCTTTCCTCCGGCCAGCCGCCGAAATACGAGGGCTCGCCCTTCTCGGTTTCGAGCAGTTCAAACTCTCCGGGGACGTTATCAAACTGAAAAAGCCTCTTAATTGAGGAAAATATCTGCATGCCGCTTCCTCCAGCCCAATTTGTTGCGGCAACGCCGCATTGCCTATGCAAAGAGTATCCGCCGCTAAACCCAGTATTATACATTTCCGGGTCTATTCCCCTCAATAAAGAGCGACGGACGCGAGCGCGCCATTGCTCGCAAATTAAAGCAAACTTCACCGCCAGAGGCGCACGGCTGATGATCAGGCAAATACCCTTTATAGAAACGAGGCAAACGGCAGCCGGCTATCGGAGGCTATTGCGGATGTATTATTCTAGCCCGTTCGCATTAAGGTCATTTCCGTGCGCAGCCGCAGATAATAGACGCAGTTATCATTTGGCGGCGACAGCGCCGGGGACACAGCCTCCCATGCAATCATATAAATACGTATCCTGTATTAAATAAAATCAACGTAAATTAACCACATAAAAAAGAAGCTATTCCATATAAAAGTTTTATTCAATACTTGTTATGCTACGCTCATTTCCCTCTATATTTTTTACCTGTTTAATTGGAAGAAAGCTAACGTAAAAAGGGCTGTGCGGAAAGTCATTTGACAAAGAAGAGTGCGCGAAAGAGCTTAAACAAGACATGAAAAAACCTCGTTCTGCTTTGGGGTTTGGGAAGACCCAAAAAAAGCCGCGGGGCGGTATGTGCGCCCGAAAATTCTTTCCGCTTGACACGCGAGCCCAACCGAGCGCAGCATCAGAGCTTGCATCTCGCGCACAAACGTAGTTTTTCAAGAGCTAAAACCGGGCGGAGAATCCGCCCGGCCGTAATCCATACCGATATAAACGGGCAAACGCTGTCGCGAAGCGATTACTTCCTATCGGAGTTGCGCAAAAAGCTTGGCAAATCCAGGTTATTGCGTTCCTTCGGATTAAATTCGCCCTGGTTTAAATCGTTTTTTGTATAAACGGGCGTTACATCCTCCCCATCCGGCAAGGGCGAAGAATACTCCTGCTGGCGCTGCGGCTGCTGTCTTGGCCTCTCCCAGAAATTGGGCTTGGGTTGCGGCGTCGGGTTTTTTAAATCGGGGGTCTGCGGTTTTGTTCCGCCTACGGTGCGCACAACGGTCGTGGGGGATTGCGATTGCTTTACCGCGTTTATGCGCTGCTCTTTCTCGTCCGCTGATTCAAAGCCGGTTGCTATTACGGTTATGCGTACGGCGTCGCCCATCTCATCGTCGATACCAGCGCCCCAGATAATATTCGCGTCTGGATCGGCCGTTTCAATGATAAGCTGCGCCGCCTCGTTTACTTCGAGCAGACCAACGTTGTTCCCGCCGGTAATATTCATGAGTATGCCCTTAGCTCCGCTTATGGTCGTTTCAAGAAGCGGGCTTTCGACCGCCTGCCGCGCGGCCTCGACCGCCCGTTTATCCCCGGAGGCCATGCCTATACCCATATGCGCCATGCCCTTTTCCTTCATGATGGCGCGCACGTCGGCAAAATCCAGATTGATAAGGCCTGGAACCGCAATTAAGTCGCTGATACCCTGAATACCCTGGCGCAGAACGTCGTCCGCAACCCGGAAAGCCTCCGAAAGGCTTGCGTTTCCAACCGTATCCAACAGCCTGTCGTTTGGTATGGTGATAAGCGTATCCACCGAAGCCTTGAGGTTTTGTATGCCGCTGTTCGCGTTTTGCATGCGCACCTTACCCTCAAAGCTAAAGGGCTTAGTTACAACCCCAATCGTAAGTATGCCCATTTCCCGGGCGCATTCGGCGACGACGGGCGCGGCGCCCGTTCCGGTACCGCCCCCCATACCGGCCGTAATAAAGACTAAATCAGCGCCCTTAAGCGCATCCATCACCGCGTCTCTGGATTCCTCGGTGGCTTTCCTGCCAATCTCGGGATCGGCCCCCGCGCCGAGGCCCTTTGTAAGCTTTTCGCCAACCTGAATCTTCTGGTTCGCCCGCGATAGATACAAGGCCTGTTTATCCGTGTTAATCGAAATAAACTCAACGCCCCTTAATCCATACTGGATCATACGGTTTACCGCGTTATTGCCCGCGCCGCCAACGCCGACAACCTTTAGTTGAGCAAATTCCCCGCCTTCAAAATCCAATTCCAAACCCATCGGCATATCTATTCCTCCTCACTTCACAAAGAAGTCCTTGATTTTCTTCATCATGCGCCCTCTGGCGCCTGTTTCCAGCCGGACTTCGCCGGCGTCGTCCTGCGAGTGCGTCATAAAATCCATCACGCCGAAAGCGCTTGTATAATTCGGCGAGCTAAGCCTGGGCATCCAGCGCATACGCACCTCCACAGGCGTTGACAGGCATTTCCCCAAATATTCGCCGCTGCCGCGCATCAGGGCCACCCCTCCGCCCGTTAAGTACACGGGGAATCCCTCACAAAGCTTTAACCCCATTGTTTCAACCGCGTTTATTATCAGTTTTGCCAATTCGTCCGTGCGCGATTCCACAATATACTGTATGGCTTCATGCTCAATACGCAAAGTGCCGCCGCCAACCCGTATGGTATCTATGCTGTCCTGATAATCGAGCGAGTAAACATACCTTCTCTTAATATCCTCAGCGGAGTCAGCCGGTATTTTTAGCCCAAAGGCCAGGTCGCCCGAAAAGTGCGCGCCTCCCACGTCTATGCTGGAACAGCTGATAAGCGCCGAATGTTTCACATAACTGATATCCGTATGCGTATACCCTACGTCAATCAAAAGCGCGCCGTCGAAGCGATCCTCCTCCGGAATAATGAAAAGGCTTTGGGACAGCGGGACGCTGATGAACATGTCGGCCTCCAGATCGATACGCAAAAGCGCTTCCGCCGCCAGCCGCTTGAAGTATGAGCTGACATAAGCGTGAGACATCAGCCCGCTAAGAACGGCCGCTTTTTCTCCAATAGGCGGATCGTGGCGCTCAGCACCGTCCACCATAAACTCAACGGGCGTGCTGTGAGTCAGCTCAAACCCCTCGGGCTGCTCAAACTCCAGAGAGCGATTTATCAGTTCCTCAATATCGCGCTGCCCTATCCGGCCCGAGCGGGAGGAAACCTCAACCTCAGCCTTGTGAAGCGCTAAATGCGAAAATGGCGCCGGGACTCCCACAGCCAAGTCTCGCACACGGCGTTTAGCCTCGTGTTCCGCCGCTGAAACGGAATCGGCTATCGCGCTGATAAGCTGGCTGTCATCCGCAAAAAGACCGCGCCGGTATCCAGAGTACGGGCCTATACCCGCGCCATGCACAACAATGCCGTCTTTACCCGATGGGCTGCAAATAAGGCATACCACTTTAGAGCTGCCTATGTCCAGTATTGAAGTGTAATGACTTGTCAGGCTTGCCACCGTTCGTCTATATCCATTAACCTTTCCGGCGTTTACTATTATAAAACCGCGCCAATAATCTATTAAAATATAACACAGCCATTCCCTTATGCGCAACATACCTGAGGTATTATAGCATGCAAGTCAAAAAAACGTTACAATTCGACAGCCGCAAGTCTTACAATTTCATTCATCAATAAACGCAGCGCACATCACTCTGTATTGCCCGGCTCGTCCGTCGGCGGCGGCTCGTTTTCACCGTCCTGATCCTGACCGCCTTCCCCAGTTTCACCGCCGGACTCATATGGCGAAAACACGGCGCTTTCCTCACTTAAGTACAGCACGCCTCCCTGAGCCTTCTCTTCCGAGATTTGATCGATTACTTTCGCCAGGTTATTAAGCTTTGCCTCAATTGACGACGGCTGGCCAAGGCGAACATTTAGGCCATTATCCATTATGAGACGAACGCTCAAAGCGTTGGATACGTCGATAGATTCGGTTCTTGATAGCAGCTCGCATGAAATCAGCGCGTTCAAGATATCCACAAGCGTTTTGGAATGGAAATCGCCGTAGCTGCCGATTTTTTGATTCAATTCATATCCCGCCGCGCTCATGCCATGAACCTTTGTCAGCCCTTGATGGGCGTCGGCCGATTCAATGGCGAGCACATGCCCCTCATTGTCAATCACAACATTAGACCCCACGAGAACGATGGCGGCCGTCGCCTTCCTCTCGCGTATAACGATTTCAACGTCGCTGGGGTAGGCGCGTTTGATCTGCACAACCTCGATATACGGGTTGCGCTCAAGGTTATACACGGCTTTCCCTATATCGATAAAAAACATATGCGATCCAGTCGTTATGCCTGATTGCGAAATAACACTCTCTGCCTTCAAATCAACATTGCCCGTAACCTCAATTCGCTCTACACGGAAAACAACCGCGCTGCAGGCGGCGGCACCCAGTAGCAGCAAAAGTATAACAAGCGCGGCTATCCTTTTTTTCCTTCTCCGCTTTGGGGAGCGCGCGGACTTTTTCGTTTTCCCTTTACGGCCCTTCTGTTTAGCCGGCCTGCCCGTTAAATTGTTCTGAGCCTCGAGATGCTCGTCAGGCTTGTCCATAATCGGGGTATGATCCGGCAAAGGCGCCTCACGCATATGAATGAACGCTCCTGAAAGGCCGCTTTTTCTTTGCTCCCCGCCCTTGGCTGCGGATCTGGAAAACGGCCGCAGCGGCTCCGGTATGCCGGAATGATGCGTAGGCGCATATTTTTTATCGCCCTTATCGGGTTTATCGGGCCCTTTGTTCATATTCATTGGTTATCTTCCTCGCGCCGAATGCTTGCGCCAAGCTTGTTGAGCATCGCGTCAAGCCTGTCGTATCCCCTGTCTATGTGCTCGGCATGACTAATGATGCTCTGGCCGGACGCCTTGAGCGCCGCCAGCGTTAGCGCGGCGCCCCCGCGCAGATCCCTTGCCGTTACCTGAGCGCCTGTAAGGGCGTCCACCCCGCGGATGATGGCCGTCCTGTCTTTTTGCGTTACCACAGCGCCCATACGCGCCAGTTCAGCCGCGTGCTTGAACCTGTTTTCAAACACGTTTTCAACGATGATGCTCGTACCGTCGGCAACCGTGCACAGCGCGAACATCTGCGCCTGCATATCCGTTGGGAAGCCCGGGTGCGGGAGCGTTTCAATCAGCTTTATTTCCCTAGGCCTCTCCGGACCATTAATATGGATTGAGTTACCCTCAAAGCGAATACTGCACCCCGCTTCCCTCAGCTTAGCGGTAACGGAGCCCAGATGCATGGGGGCCGCATCGGTAAGCCTGAGCTCGCCGCCCGTTATGGCGGCCGCGCACATCAGCGTACCCGCCACGATACGATCCGGCATGACGGTGTGCTCCGCTCCAGCGGGCCTGCCCCCTCCCACTATCACCACGGTGGAAGTGCCGGCACCGGTAATCTGATAACCCAGACGCCGGAGGAAAAGCTGCAAATCCTCTATCTCCGGCTCCCTGGCGGCATTGTATATCACGGTCTCACCCTTTGCGGCAACCGCTGCCATCATCAGGTTTTCCGTGGCGCCTACGCTTGGATAATCAAGATGTATGGCCGCTCCCTTAAGATCGCTTCCGTCGCATATGATGCATCCATACTCTTCCTTGATTTTTACGTTAAGCATGGCCAACCCGCTTAGGTGCAGATCAATGGGCCTGTTCCCTATCTCACACCCTCCCGGATATGTAAAATGCGCTTTTCTGAACCTGCCGATAACGGGGCCCAGCATGAATATGGAGGAGCGCAGCTCCTTGGAAAGCGCTGGGGGCATGACATGGCTGTGCGCGCTCGAAGCGTCTATCTTAAGCGCTCCGCCGTCCGTATAGCCCGCGGCGCAGCCAAGCGTTTGGAGTATTGCTATCATGTTGTCCACGTCTTTGAGGCGCGGGCAGTTGTAAAGCGTAACAGGCTTATCCGTCAAAAGCGCCGCCGCAAGGATGGGCAGAACCGCGTTTTTCGCGCCGTCAACGCGCATTTCCCCTTCAAGCCTTGCTCCGCCCTCCACGATGAATCTAGTCATGAACAAACTCCTCTCATCGGCCATAAACAGCATACTCCATTATATGTGAGAGGCTTAGCGGCAGTTCATTGCAGGCTTGTGTTTTTTGAAATATTCAGCACAATCCCTATTGCGCACAGGAATATCACCAGCGATGTTCCGCCGGCGCTTATAAAAGGAAGCGTCTGCCCTGTGGGCGGGATAGAGCTTGTGGCGACGCCGATGTTGACAAGCACCTGCACCGCCAGCGCGGACATAATACCCGCCGCGAGCAGGCTTCCGAACCGGTCTTTACAGCGCAGCGCCACACGGACCCCGCGATAAATAACGAACATATACGCGGCCATAACGAGCACGCAGCCGATAAAGCCCAACTCCTCCGCGATGATGGCGAATATAAAATCGCTTTCACCGTACGTAAGGAACAGGAGCTTTTGCCTGCTAAAATTCAGACCCTTGCCGAACAGCCCGCCCGAACCGATTGCATAAAGCGACTGAATCAGCTGATAACCATCCCCTTTCGCGTCCTTCCACGGGTCGGTAAATATGGTAACGCGGGCCCAGCGGTAATCCTCCAGCGACAGGAGAAACACAATGGGGATGCATATAAGCACGAAGGCAAGCAAATGTTTCCACTGCGCGCCGCCTAGAAACAGCATGATAAACCATACCAGCCCCACGATTATCAGCATTGAAAGGTTCCGCTGCAATATAATAAACACACACATGATAAAAAGTACTAACGCCATTGGCGCAATACCTTTTTTTAACGTCTTTATTTCCTTTTGCTTCCTCGCCATAAACGAAGCCATGAACAGGATCATTGCGAATTTTGCCAGCTCCGACGGCTGGATTGTAAAGCTGCCTATCGCGAGCCAGCGCTGCGCCCCGTTGCGGTCAACGCCAATTACCAAGACAAGCGCCATCAGCACGATCGTAACTAGCAGCGCGATGGTTCTTAGCTTATCCCACCGCTTATAATCAAAACGGGAGATGAGCAGCATGCCCGCTACTCCTACCGCCAAATACATGGCTTGGCTTTTTAAAAAGTAGTATCCGTCCCCAAATGTGGTCTGGGCATAATAATAGCTTGCGCTGAACATCATAACCAGGCCGAAGGCGCAGATGCACAGCACTCCTATCAGCAGCGGAAAATCCATATGACCGGTTGTCAGGGATTTTCTTCCCTCCACCTTGGTTCCCTCCTCAATGTAAGCCGTTTACTATCCTCTTAAACTCCCTGCCCCTGTGCTCAAAATCATCGAACGCTCCCCAGCTCGCCGCGGCTGGAGACAAAAGCACCGCACCGCCTTTTCCCGCCATGGATGCGGCCTGCGCGACCATTTCCTCAAGCCCCGCGTCGCAGACGCGGATATTCTTAAAACCGGTTTCTTCAGCCGCCTCCAAAATAGCCCGCGCGTTAACGCCCGACGCCACAACGCCCTTAACCGTTTCGCCAAAAGCGCGAAACAGCGGCCTAAAATCGCTTTGCTTATCGTACTCGCCCACGCCCAGAAGCAGGACAGTCGGCCATTTCATCGCCTGAACCGCTTTAATTGCGGAATCCGGGTTCGTCGCCTTTGAGTCGTTGATGTACCTTACGCCGTTTAATTCCCGCACAAATTCGATACGATGCTCAACCCCGTTAAACCGTCTAAGCCCATCGCGCACGCTTTCCGCGGGCAGGCCCATGCACATTGACAGCGCCGTAGCGCAAAGGGCGTTCTCTATGTTGTGCTCACCCGGGATACGCAGACCGTTTACCGGAATCACAGGGGTTGTAACGCCGTTTATCCGATACTTAATAACGCCCTCTGATATAAACGCGCCTTCCTCAACTTCCTGCGTTGAAGAAAAGTAAAGCGTTTTCGCCTTCGTCAGCCGATTCATATCACGCACCAGCGAATCGTCGTAATTGAGCACGGCAAAATCCTGATCCGTCTGGTTTTCAAAGCCGCGCTGCTTAGCGGCGATATAGTTCTCCATACTGTACTCGAATCTGTTGAGGTGATCCTCGGATATATTGAGCATACCGAACGCGTTCGGCCTGAATTGCTTTATGCTCTCGAGCTGAAGCGCGGCCACCTCCGCAACAACCGCGTCGCCCTCGCGCGTATCAAGCGCTTTATCCGCGATTGGCACGCCGATATTGCCAAGTACAAATGTCCTCTCCCCGGCCGCTTTGAAGATTTCGCCGGTCAGCGCTGTGGTCGTCGTTTTTCCATTCGTGCCGCTGATGCAAACAAACCTCGCGCCCCTGTCCGAAAACCGGTACCCAAGCTCAATTTCCCCTATCACCTCGATTCCACGCCGCTCAGCTTCTCTTGCAAAGGGCGCGAAAATGGGAATAACGGGGCTTAAAACCATGAGATCCACGCCCGCGAGCAGCGTGCCGGGCTCAGCGCCAAGCGCGTTAACATATTGTATGCCGCAAAGCGATTCAAAAAGACCAGGAATCTCCCGCCTAATATCGTTAATGATGATTCGGTAACCCTTTGCCGCCAGAAGCCTCGCGCTGGCGATACCGCTCCGGGCCATGCCGACTATCAAAGCCGTTTTCATCATTTAGCCTCCTTATAAAAAAAGCTGCCCGGCGGTCAAGGGGCTTGAGGCGGCAGAGCCGCGTCCCCGCCTCAAAACCCTTAACCTTTCCGTTTCTGCCGTGCCAAACGCCAACTCAAAACACGGCTTCCGGATAACGCCGGGCAACATAATAACGATTTTAATTCTGCCTTTAAGCGTACGCCAATAGGCATACTAGGCAAAGGAACGTGGTAATAATCATGTACGCCGATACGATTTTCGTTTCACCGTACCCCTTCAGCTCAAAATGATGGTGAAGCGGCGCCATCTTGAAGATACGCTTCCCATGACGCAGCTTAAAAGAACCTACCTGAAGGATAACGGATACCGCTGAAGCTACGAAGCAGCCCCCCATTATGGGCAGAAGCAGCAGCGATCTGCTGCATATGGCCATCATGGAAATCGCTCCGCCAAGCGCCAGCGAGCCGGTATCGCCCATAAAGATTTTGGCGGGATAGGAGTTAAAGCGTAAAAAGCCCAGGCACCCCCCCGCGATTGCAGCCGCGAACACGGCTATCCCGTTGAGGCTCGCGGCATATTCCACCTGCCCTGCTTGTCCCGCTACGGTTGACATAAACAGGAAAATAAGGGCCATGGTTATTGAGTAAATAAGCGTTACGCCCGACGCGAGGCCGTCAAGCCCATCCGTCAGGTTAACCGCGTTCGTGGTGCTGATAATCACAAACATCACAAACGGTATATAAAACACTCCCATTTCAAATTCTGTATTAAAAAACGCAAGGTACAGCTTAGAACCGATATACGGGCTGTTGTAAGCGTAAAGCGCGACGATAAGGGCAAACCCAAACTGCGCGATGATCTTCTGATACGCGCGAAGGCCCAGCGATCGTTTCAATCGAACCTTGATGAAATCATCTAAAAATCCTACAAGGCCGTAAGCGCACATGGTTAAAAGGGCTGGGATAACGAAATTAGCGGAAACCCGGCTGAATATCAGCGTGGCGACAAGGGAGCTAATCATAAAGAGGATTCCGCCCATCGTAGGCGTACCCTGTTTGACCAAATGGGACTGAGGCCCCTCGTCCCGCTCCGTTTGCCCGAACTTGAGCCGCTTGAGCATCGGTATAACAACGGGCCCAAGTATCATGCATATCAACGCCGAAAGCAGCCCGGCCAAAATTAACTTTTGCATTCCATCCTCCGCTTAGTTCGTCGGTTCCTTCATCAGTTCCGCGACGATTTCCTTTTCATCAAAGTGGCTTTTAACGCCGTTGATTTCCTGGTAGTTCTCATGTCCCTTGCCCGCCAGAATAATGACGTCGTTCCTTTGGGCGTTCTCAATCGCGTATCGGATAGCCTTCCTTCTGTTTTCTATTACAACATACTCGCAGCCCGACTTTTTTACGCCCTCGACGATGCTCGCGATGATGGCGTTAGGATCCTCCGTTCGCGGATTATCGGACGTAACCACAAGAAAATCCGAAAGCCGGCCGGCCGTCTCGCCCATAATGGGGCGTTTGGCCTTATCCCTGTCTCCTCCGCAGCCAAATACGGTTACGATGCGCCCCTTCGCGAACTCCCGCGCGGTCGAAAGGATATTAACGAGCGCGTCCGGCGTATGCGCAAAATCCAGTATTACCGAGAACTCCCGGCCATTGGTGGGCAGAGGCTCCAGCCTGCCCGATACGCTGCCCATCTCCTCAACGCCGCGCTGTACCGCCTCTATCGGCATACCCATCTCAAGCGCAATCGCCGCCACGCCCAGCGCGTTAAACACGCTGAACAGGCCGGGTATCGGAACGCGCACAGGCACGCCCCTGAATCCTTTCGCGTTTAAATCAAAAGAAACGCCTTTTTCCGTAATCTCAATATTGGTGGCAAATACTTTTGCCTTTTCCCGGATACCGAAGGTAACCACTGGAATATCAAGGCCAACCGTCATTTTCTTAGCATAAGCATCGTCTGCGTTTACTACGGCCGTACCGCACGCAAGAAAAAGCCGTTTCTTGGCTGCCAGATAATTGTCTATGGTTTTATGGTAATCCAGATGATCCTGAGTCAGGTTTGTAAACTCTCCGATTTCAAACCTTATGCCATGAACCCTACCCTGATCGAGCGAATGGGAGGAAACCTCCATCACCACCAGATCCACGTTCTCATCCTTCATCTGCCGAAGCAGTTTTTGCAGATCCACGCTTTCGGGCGTCGTACGCTCCGTATCGATGCACCTTGAGCCTATCATATTACGTATGGTGCCTATTAAGCCCACCTTGTATCCCGCTTTTTCGGCAATGGATTTGAGCATGTAGGTCGAGCTTGTTTTGCCGTTTGTCCCCGTTATTCCGACTATTCTGAGCCCGCTCGCGGGGAAGCCGTAATACGCCGCGGATAATTGAGCCATAGCCGCCCGCGCGTCTGATACGACTATCTGAGGGAGCTTAATCGGCAGCTCGTGCTGGACAACAAGCGCGGCGGCGCCCCTTTCAACGGCCATATGGGCATATTCATGGCCGTCTTTATACGTGCCGACTATGCAGCAAAACAGATTGCCGGGCATAACCCGCCTCGAATCATATTCGATGCCGCTAATGGAAACGTCCTGCCCCGCCAGACGGCAGTCAATATATTTTATTAAGTCGGACAATCGCACGTTATACAGCCTCTCCTTTTTGGACATTTATCCGTCCTGCTTAAACCGCACGGTGACCACCGTGCCAACCGCTACCTCAGCCCCCGGCTTATAGTCCTGATCAAACGCCGCGCCGTTTTGGTATTCTTCATCGATCTTTAGAACCAGTCCCAGCTCAGCAAGCTTATCGCTCGCCTCCAGCCGCGTACATCCCGAAAGATCCGGCACCTCAACAGTATCCAAATCGCCTTCTTCCATCATAAAGCCGGTGAGATCCGTATATAACAGCACCTGCGATCCGGCCAATACCTTTTCACCCGCGCCGGGAAGCTGCATAGTTACCTCGTCTTCCGCCTGATATACCGCCTCAAGCCCCATGTCCTTGAGAGTCTTGGCGGCCTCGGCGGTCGTCATTCCCGTCAAATCCGGAACCGTAACCGTTTCCGCGCCGCCGTTGGGCAGGTAATCGTAATGGCGCAGCGTTTCTTCCAGCACGTTCTTTACAAACGGCGCGGCCACGGTGCTTCCAAAAATGCTGCCCACCTGCGGTTCGTCCACCAGTATTAAACAGGCGAACCGCGGATCGTCCGCCGGAGCGAAGCCGATGAAGGAAGCGATAAGCTTGCCCTGCGCCACCTGCCCGTCTTCATATTTCTGGGCGGTACCCGTTTTCCCCCCAACGCGGTAGCCGGGTATTTGCGCGTTGCGCCCGCTGCCGTTTGCAACCACGCTTTCAAGCATCTCGCGCACGGTCTTGGAGGTATCCTCGCTGATAACCCTGCGCACCACCGTCGGCTCCGTTTCACTTATCACGTCTCCGGACGCCGAAACGATTTTATCGACGATGTACGGCTGCATAAGCCGCCCTCCGTTAACAGCGGCGCTGACAGCGGTTATCAACTGAATGGGCGTAATCGCGATGCTTTGCCCGAAGCCTATACGCGCCAGGTTCAGATCGCGCACATATTTCTCGTGTATCACCAGGCCAGACGATTCCCCGGTGAGCGAGCTGTTCGTTACCGAGCCGAACCCAAACGCGTAGATATAATCGTAAAACTCTTCAACCCCCATTGACAGCGCCATGCGCATAAACGCCGGATTGCAGGAGTTTTCAACTGCCTCCGTAAGGGTTTGGTGCCCATGGCCGCCGCTTTTCCAGCACTTGATCTTTTGCTGCCCTACCATATAGAATCCCGGGCAGTCCACCGTATCGGAGGTGCTGGCCGAGTTGGAATCGAGAGCGGCGGACAGGGTGACTATCTTGAACGTCGAGCCGGGCTCGTAAACGTCGCACACAACCCGGTTCTTGGATAACTCCTGAAGCAGCTCCAGATCCTTTCTGGGCGGATCGTTCGGATCATAATCGGGCTGTGTGGATAAGGCGACTATCGCCCCGGTTTGAACGTCCATCACTATTCCGACGGCTCGCTTGGCTTTGTTGATGTTTTGGGCCTCCTTAAGCGCCTTTTCGAGGAAGGATTGAATTACGCTGTCGGTCGTTAGCAGCACATCATAACCGTCGGTAGGCTCGATATACTCCTGCGCCCCGTACGCTATGGTCCTTCCCTTGCGATCCGTTTCGGTAATCATTCTCCCGTCCTCGCCCGCAAGGTACTTGTTCAGCTTAAGCTCCAGCCCCTCCTGCCCCACGCCGTCAATCGTCGTAAACCCGATAACCTGCGATAGCAGCGTTCCGGAAGGGTAAAACCTCTTGGTATCGACCGCTATGCCGACCCCGCCTCCCAGCTTAAGGGACAAAATCTCATCCACAACCTCCCTGTCAAGCTGACGCGCAAGTACGATTTCCTGTTTCTTCTTATCGCTGGCTTTCTCAAGCACGGACGCCTCGTCCATATTAAGAATCCGGGCGAGTTCCGCGGACACGCGCTTTGTGTCCCCGGCGTCTATTGAATCCGGCCAGAGCAGCACCTTGTACGCTACGCCGCTCATGGCGAGGACGGTGCCGTTCGTATCCACAATCCTGCCCCTCGCGGCGCTCAGCGGGGTTTCCCGCGTCCATTGCGACAGCGCCTTTTGCTGCAATTCGTCCCCAGCAATCAATTGAAGGTAAAACAGCCTGCCCGCAAGAAGCGTAAAGATTAACGCAATGCATAATAGCGCGATCAACAGCCGTTTTTTACTTGAAATACTTACGCCCATGCCTCAAAACCCCTTTAAGCCGTCAGCCTTGCGGGGATTTCGCTCCCTCCCCGTTTTCCGGGCCGACGCCGATAATCTGATCGACCGTGGGATAGTCCATGCCGGCAAGCTCCGCCGCCTGACGCACAGCGTCAAGGTCGATTGAATAATGCAGCTGCACCTCCAGCGCCTGCAGTTTTTGCCTGGACTCGTCGATATTGCCCTTTAAGCTGTTCAGCTCGTTATAGCTGCCGGTTATGGCGGCGTAACGAGTCAGCATAAACAGCGCCGCCGCGGTGACGATGGCTAACGAGCATAAGTACAGGAGCTTTCTTCCCGCGTGCAGCTTCGGCTTCGGGGCGGGGCGCCTCTTAGTCTCCGCCTCCGGCTGCCTTGGATTCAACGGTCTGTGCGGCTCGCTCGGCCGTTCGGGGATGGGCGCCGGAATCGCCTCCGCCGCCGAGACGCGGGAATGAGAATACACCCGCGTTACCGGTACGTAGTATTTATTCCTGTCTTCATCCCTTGCCGCTATTGCCATGTTATTCAGCTCCTCATCCACATATGTAAATTTAAGCGTTAATCCGCGTTCCTTCTTATCGCCCTGAGTTTTGCGCTGCGCGACCGCGGGTTATCCCTTAGCTCTCGCTCTGTCGCGGTAAGCGGTTTTTTCGTAAGCACGCGCGCCTCGCTTTTCCTCCCGCAAACACATACGGGAGCCTTCGGACTGCAAATACAGGGATTTTCCATCGTTCGGAACGCCTGCTTAACAATTCTGTCCTCAAGCGAATGGAACGTTATAACCGCCAAAACTCCGCCCGGGCTGAGGAGCCTGGCCGCATCCGTAACCGCTTCGCCAAGGCCCTTGAGCTCCCCATTGACCTCTATGCGCACCGCCTGAAACGTCCTGCGCGCCGGGTGCGGACCCTCGCGCCTGTTTGCCGCCGGGATTGCGGCCTTAATAATTTGAGCCAGCTCGCAGGTGCTCTGTATCGGGCGCTTATTACGCTCCCGCGCGACGGCACGCGCGATGCGGCCGGCGAAGCGTTCCTCTCCGTAATCCCTGATAATCGCGGCAAGTTCGCGCTCCTCATATCCGTTTATTACATCGTAGGCGTTGAACTGCGCGGATAAATCCATACGCATGTCCAGCGGCGCGTCGTCATGATATGAGAAGCCGCGTTCAGGCGTGTCAAGCTGATAGGACGAAACGCCCAGATCAAGCAGCGCCCCGTCGATACGTAAAACCCCATACGCCTTAAGCAGCTCCCTCATATGAAAGAAATTCCCATGTATGGGCGTAAAGCTATCGCCAAATTGTGTAAGCTTTCTCCCCGCTGCGCTTAACGCGTCGGTATCGCGGTCAATTCCAAACAGCCTTGAGCCGGCCGGCAGCCTTTCGAGCAGCGCTCGCGCGTGCCCGCCGCCGCCCAGCGTTCCGTCAACAAACACGCCGCCCCGTTCCGGTTCAAGCAGATTTACTACCTGCTCAAGCATGATGGGGATATGGTAAGAAGCGTCCATCACTAAATCCCCCTTTGAGCCAGGAGATCGTATCCGATATCCAGCTCTCCCGCATCGCACTGTCTCGTATATTCCTTCCACGCTTCCGTATCCCAGATTTCGATATAGTCGTCAACGCCTATAAGCGCAACCTCGCGCTCAATTCGCGCGTGCTCCCTGAGCATGTTGGGGATTAATATACGGCCCTGCTTGTCCACATCGCAGTCGGAAGCGTTGGCAAAGAGCATACGCCGGACATTCTGAGCCTTCAGGTCCGTCATGGGTATGGCGGAAAAGCGTTTTGAAAAGGACTTCCATGATTCAAGCGACATACCCATCAGGCATTGGCTGTCACCCTGCCCGCGCATCCCCCGGGTAAGGATTATCGTATCCGCCAAATCTTCTCTCCATTTAGCCGGAACGAACACCCTGCCCTTGGGATCCATATTATGTTCAAACGTACCGATGAGCACGCCGCCGCCTCCTAAAGCGCGGAATATACCTCCGCACAGTGAATGAATATAAGAAGTATACACCATATCGCACCACTTGTCACCACTTTTATGGACAAGCGCGCCATTTTTACATTAAAACCGGTTCATTTCCGGGCTTTTACATGCTTCGACCGCATTTTTAAAATAAATATTATGTGAATAAACACTCGCCGTTTCCAGAGCGGGCAGGCCTTATATCAGGCCTTATATAATGAAGATACCCGAACGAGAATCACGGCCGGCGGTCGGCGAGAGCAGGCGGCGCCGCCTTGATAATGCCCGGTCCTCATGCTATAATGAACCACCAAAGCGCGGTGCGCTGGTATCATGCCGCGCGCTTTTATGGCGAACACGCCGTTTGAGCCTTATTCGTTCAGCGGCTGCGCCTGCCCCGGATATACAAAGCGTTTAACCTGCATATAAGTTCGATATAGGTTGTCTCGTTCATTTTTATTCGGCGCGGGGAGATGCGGTTAAAACTATTTAGCGCCCGTCTGGGCGGCCAGGAGGCTGGGTTTGAAAGGTAAAAGCGTTGTTAGGGGCGTTATCGTTCACGCGCCGGAGTTCGGCTCGTTAAACATATTGGAGAATGGCTTTATCTTGCTCCAGAACGGGCGTATCGAGGATATCTCCTGTTCGCTCCCTCCGCAATACCGGGATGCGCCTCAAACGGATTACGGCAGCTGCCTTATCATCCCCTCCTTCACAGACATGCACCTTCACGCGCCCCAATATCCCATGATTGGCCTTGGCCTGGATAAAAAGCTGCTTGAATGGCTTGAAGCGTATACCTTCCCCACGGAAGCCAAATTTGCCGACGCCGCTTACGCCCGAAAGGTGTACCGTATTTTTGCCGGGGATCTGGTCAATAAGGGGACGACGCGCGTCTGCGTTTTCTCCTCCATTCACCGCGCGGCGACGCACGTGCTCATGGAGGAGCTTGAGCTCGCGGGAATAACCGGGTACGCGGGCAAGGTAAATATGGACAGCAACTGCCCTCCATCCCTCCGCGAATCCGCCGAAGAATCCCTGAGCGAGACTCGCCGCTGGGTTATGGAATGCAAAAACAGCTACAGCGCCATAAAGCCCATTCTCACCCCGAGGTTCGCGCCGTCGTGCAGCAATAGCCTGCTGGCGGGGCTTGGCGAGCTCGCGGGGGAGTTCGGCCTGCCGGTGCAATCCCACCTTTCCGAAAGCATTGATGAAATAAAATGGGTTCGCGAGCTTTTTCCCGATTGCAGGCGGTATTGGGAGGTTTACGATAAATACGGCCTGTTCGGCGGCTTTACGGCTATGGCCCATTGCGTTTACAGCGATAAGGAAGAGCGCCGGGCAATGGCGGTAAGGGGCGTTACAGCCGTGCATTGCCCCGAATCAAACATCAACCTCTCCTCCGGCGCGGCGCACGTAAGGCGTATGACGGAGGAAGGCGTGCGCGTAGCGTTGGGAACAGATATCGCGGGAGGCGCGGAGCTATCCATGATGCGCGCCGTCACAGCCGCAATCCGCACCTCAAAGCTCATTAGCCACGGCTCCGATTCTCCTCTCTCGGCTGCGGAAGCGTTTTATATGGCGACCAGCGCGGGCCAGGCTTTCTTCGGCGCGGGGCCGGGCTTTAAGAAGGGTGATATGCTGCACGCGGTTGTATTGTCAGACGCCGAGCTGCCCAAAACGCTCACGCTCTCTACGGCGGAGCGTTTGGAAAGGCTTTTGTATTTCGCACAGGATTCCTCCATACTCGCCGTTTACAGCGAGGGTAAACGAATCAAACCATAATGAGGCAAGGGGAAATGATATGGAAAACAACGTTTCAGTCATCGGTTGCGGGAGATGGGGGGCCTTTCTCGCATGGTACCTCGACCGTATCGGGTTTGAGGTTTCGCTCTACGGCCGCCCCAACTCTCCCCGCTTTGAACGGCTGCTCAAAGAACGCGGGAACGGCTTGATCGAGCTTGGCGCGAGGATTCGGCTGACGGATGACTTAAAGCACGCTCTAAAGCCTGACACAGTTATTATCTCTGTAAATTCCCAGGGGCTCAGGGCGTTGGCGGAAGAAATTAGGCGCTATGAGCCGGTTGGTAAATGCTTTGCGCTGTGCATGAAAGGGTTGGAAATCGTTTCGGGAAAACGCCTGTCCCAGGTGGTCGAGGAAACCCTTCCGGGCAACCTAACAGCCGTTTGGATCGGCCCCGGTCACGTGCAGGAGCTTTACAGCGGCGCGCCAAGCTGCATGGTCATCGACAGCGGCGACGCTATGATTAAGCGGCGTTTGGCGCAGGCGTTTTCGAGCGATCTTATCCGCTTTTACTACGGCAACGATTTGATTGGCAACGAGGTAGGCGCCGCCGCAAAAAATGTGATTGGCGTCGCCGCCGGCATGCTCGACGGGCTGCGCCTCACCTCGCTCAAGGGCGCGCTGATGTCCCGCGGGGCCCGCGAGGTATCGCGCTTGATAAGCGCGCTCGGCGGAGACGGCCTGTCCGCCTACGGGCTTTGCCATCTTGGCGATTATGAGGCCACGGTATTTTCACCTTTCAGCCATAACAGAAAATTCGGGGAGGCATTTGTCGGCAATACCCCTTACAATGAATTGGCCGAGGGCGTTTATACCGTTCGGGCGCTGATGAAACTTGCGCTGCAATACGGCGTGGAGCTACCCATATGCGAAGCGGTTCATAACGTGCTGTTTCAAGGGAAGGACGCCCGTTCCGAGTTGAACGGCTTATTTATGAGAAGCTTGAAACAGGAGTTTTAACGTTTTTATCTATTCTTTCATTATGTTTATAGTAATACGGCAAAGCGCGTGTTCGTCGTTTCATATATTTAGTAGTATATAAATATGCTTTTAGTATCTTTCTCATACGTTATAAACCGCACTTCTGCTGTTACGTCTAAATACATTAAACAAGAAGGTTTTAAAGATTAACCTGATTAAAATGTCGATTTAGATGATGTCACAATTTTCAATAAATTAAGGCGTTGAATAATAATATTTCACGTAATCTTCGATCTGATGTTTTACATACCAATATTTTTTTGTTATTGATTATACGGTTTATTAAAATAAAAATGTATATATAATTCAAATAATTTTTTAAGACTTTTTTCTTTTTATAGTATTGCATTGAGGAAAAAAATATAGTATCCTTTACACATATTAATCTAGTATATCATAAGCCGGTTTGATGACCGTCCGGCTTGTACGAGAGAATTAGGACGATTAGTTTGTTAGCTTTTGTAGCTCTTGTTGTTTAGTATTGGGCTGCGCGGCGTGATGGCCGCTCGGCGCCGTCAAAATTGATGTTTTATGGATTTGGAGGTTAACGCTCGTGCGCGGCATAGCCGGAATATACTCGCCAAACAATATCGTCCCCGGTTTTTACAACTCCCTTGAGGGCATGGTTGCGGCGGTTTCCCATCGGAGTTCGGAAACGAGCCTTAACGGAAGCTTCTTTGCGCATGCCGGGGGCTGCGGGCTCGGCGTTGTTGGAGGCCGGCCCGTTCAAAGCATGGACGGCCGCCTTACCCTGGCCTTTAACGGCGAAATCTATAATTACGCGGCCTTGAGGGAAAAGCTGTCCAAGGCTGGGCATTGCTTCAGCTCCGACTGCGACGCGGAAATCATATTACACTTGTACGAGCAATACGAAGAGCGGCTTTTCAATGAAATTGACGGGCAATATGCCTTTTCAATCTATGACAAATGGAACAAAACCTTATTTTTGGCCAGGGATCGCGTGGGTATATGCCCGCTGTTTTACACGGTTCACGGCGGGATCGTTTATTTTGGCTCTGAAATCAAATCGCTGCTTGCGGCCGCGCCTGCGGGGGCGCGGTTAAATGCGGACGGCGTGTACGAGCAGTTCGTTTATTGGGCGGTCAGCGGCGGCCGTACCGTTTTTGAGGATATTTATCAGGTTCCCCCCGCATGTTATATCACTTTCGACACGGCCGGCAAATCAAGCTTAACGCGGTACCACGCCTTCAGCGATTATCTTACAGCTCAACATGAGTTCGCCGAGCAGAGCGAGGCGGCGGCCGCGCTTCGTAAAACGCTCCTTCATTCGCTTATGGACAGGATAACGCATGGGAGCGAAAAATGGGGCGTTTACCTCAGCGGCGGGCTGGATTCAACTATTTTGCTCAGGCTGCTATATCAAGCCGGGATTACATCCGTTCCTGTTTTCTCACTGGGCTTTGACGATAACAGGCTTGATGAAACCGCCTTTCAGACGCTTGCGGCGCAAGGCGGGGACGGCGCGCATACCCGCGTTGAGATCCGCTCTGAGGATATTTCCGCCAACCTCTGCAGCGCGGTTTATCACAGCGAAGCGCCATTGTTGAAGCTGGGCCCAGTCCCCATGTACCTGCTGTCAAAGGCCGCAGAATCTGAGGGCGTTAGATTTGTAATCAGCGGCGAAGGAGCGGACGAGCTGTTTTATGGGTACGATCTGTTTAAGGAAACGCTGTTCCGCTGGCAATGGGCATTGAACCCGGATTCCGCATCGGCGGGCGCAGACATACGATATATCGCGCCTCCGGCGGCATGCGCAAACCCCCTTATTCTAGAGGGATATAAAAAGTATTACGCGCGGCATCTTGACGAACCGCATGGCAAACTTTTTTCAGTTCAACCTCGCGCGCGAGAAAGCTCAGTGATTTTTAATTATTTTGAGCCAAGCTTTCGAAAAAAAGTGGACCCGGAGCGAATTCGTGAGGAACAGGAGCGCGGGCTGGGCGAGGCTCGGGACAGCATTAGCGCGCTCGCGCGTTGTCAGGAGGTTCAAATGCAAAACCTGCTCGCCGGTTACCTTCTCTCGTCGCAGGGGGACAGAATGCTTGCGGCGCATGCGGTTGAAGGCCGTTTTCCATTTCTTGACAGGCGCGTTATTGAGCTGGCCGCCGCGCTTCCCGATTCGCTCAAGCTAAACAGCTATAACGAGAAATACATCCTCAAAGAAGCATTTAGCGATATAGTCCCCGACGCGATTTTAAAAAGGGCCAAATACCAGTATTCAACCCCCGGCTCAGGAATCCTGTTGGATGATGAAACAACGCGCCGTTACTTATCCAAGCTCGCGTTCGATAGGTACGGCGTTTTCGATTATAAGATGGTAAGCGGCCTGATGGAAGCGTATAAGCAAAAAAAACGCGCCGGCCGGGCGCTAAGCATATCCGAGGATATGATCCTCGTCTATGCGATAACAACGCATATGCTCATGGAGCTTTTCAATATCACCTAATAACCCTGCAAACCAAAAATCTACTGGAAAGGAGTTGAAAACCATGTTAAAGCATACCAGCTATAATTGCGCGACCAGCGTAGTCAAAGGCACCGTCACTGTAAGCCCCGGCGCATCGAGCACCTGTACAGGCTCGGCCTGCAGCTGCTGCAGCTGCTGCTGCTGTTAAGTAAACGCCCTATGCGCAGACGCTGCGTACAACCACAATTTGCTCCGCTATTTAAAATAGCGGCGATAATGATTTAACAACCGTCTTTGGTTTGCAGGGGTTGGGATAAACGGCGGCGGGTATGCCGCCGGAGGGCGGGCCAGGATGCGCTTTTAAAATATCTTGGCTCGCTCATATTCATTATTATACTAAATTCGTCAAAGCTATGCAATTTTTTATAAGGAGGCGCCGTATTGGATACTAAAGCGAAAAAATACCTGGATGAACACGTTTACTACCGTGAAACGATCAACATGAGTTCGCAGTACGTTTTAGTCTCCCCGTATTCGGATACTACCGTCGTGCGCACGCCCGAAGTCACGCTTAAGGGCATCTACCACTCGCGCGCAAACCGCTTTACCAGCGAGGATTATCTGCTCAACTTCCGCACATACAGCGCCCGGCTTGATTTCAGGATTGGGATTAGCCGATTCAGAGCCAGGGACGCGCTGCTCTCATTCGCAATGCGTGAAAAAAAGGAAGAAGCCGTAGAAACCATCAAGCTTCCGCAGGCGAAGAATATTCGGGCTACCTTCAGCTCAGTTATGCGCGCGCGGCGCAGCGTAAGGGAGTTTGACGGCCCGATACCGCTGAGCGATTTCGCCTCCATTCTCTATTACGCGCAGGGCATAACGGGATATATGAAGCTGCGCGAGAGCGAGGTAGGCGCGGAGCGCATCTTGCTCCACACAAATCCGTCCGGCGGCGGCTTTTACCCGGTTAAGCTTTACCTTGTGGTATGGAATGTCGGCGGGCTTGAGCGCGGAATATATGAATATTATCCCTATCATCATTCATTGAGGCTGGTCGAAAAAGGTTATAGCGAAGAGGATTTAAACGCGCTCGCCGGCTTCGGCGATATCAAGGTGGAAACGTCCGCGTTTTGCGCCGCGTACGTGTACGAGCTTTACGTAAACTCCCATAAATACGGAGACGCGGGCGCGGCGTATGCGTTTATCGAGGCGGGCGAAATAGCGCAAAACGCGCAGCTTGCCGCCACCGCACTTGGTTATGGTGCATGCGACATCGGCGGGTATAACAAGCAATTTATTGAAAAACGGCTGGGATTGGACGGAATCAGCAAGCAGGTCATCCACTTTACATTGTTTGGAAACGGGGGAGTTATATAATGGAATCTAATCAAAAGGTTTACGTTTTTCGCGACAGCGTGAGGCTGTTTGATAATGGGTCGGATGAAATTCGCCTTAGGATGGGCGTTTTCAATTACGAGGAGGTCGCGTTGGATTTATCGCCGCTATCCCCTAGCTTATCCGAGTTTATGAGAAAAGCGTTTAAGCTGATGAACGGCGACGGTTACGACGCTCGGTTAATAAACGAACGCCTGCTTGAGCCGTATGAAAAGGAGTTGGCCGAAAATATCTTTGAGGAACTCCTTGCTACGAATTATATAACGGAAAAGGGCGGCGCGGACTTGACCAAGGAGCTGACGCTTGCCTTATTGGGCTATATGGAGCATGACGATATGAATACCGACGAGGACGCGGGCAAGAAGAAACTGCTCTTTTATTCGGACGACGCGTTTGCCCGGGACGCCGTTCAAAGCCTTGCCGCTCAAATGGACATGCCCATCTATTTAATGGATGAAAAAACGGCCGGGCGAATACGAACGGCGGATCTCACCACAAACATGGACGGGTTAAGCACGGTTAAGGCCGTAAACAGCTTTGCCGATGAGTTCAGGGAGTACGACGCGGTAATTGTTTGTTTGAGGAACCTCTCAGTTTTGTTTATGAGGAACCTGAACCGCATTTCTATTGAACTGGAAATCCCCGTAATCTTTACGTTTGTAGACGGGCCGGTCATCTGCGCGCTCGCTACGCAGCCTTACGCGACGGGATGCCTGGAATGCTTTGAGCTAAGGGCTCTTTCTAGGCTGGAGGATCACGTTCAGTATCATCGGTTTGCCGGTTTGGAGGCGGCCGGAAAAGCGGGCGCGAACGGGCGCGGGCTCATACCGCTTATGAACGTACTGGCGAACATCGCGGTTGCCGAGGCCTACCTCTTCAGGAAAATAGGCGTTTCAAAATTTACCGGACGGCTGCTGACAATCTATCTGCCGACGCTTGAAATCCAAGCGCAGGATATTCTACGAGCGCCGTTCTGCCCCGCGTGCGGCGCTGTGGCAAAGGCTACGCTGGAGGAGAAAAACGTTTCCGCACGCGCGTTGGTGGACGAAATGGCGGCAAACGCGCTCAACTGCGTGAAGTAGCGCCTATCGCAGCGGCGGCTACGGCGTATTCCCCGCTTAATTGGGGATACGAATAAAACAAATAATTCTGAAGGGAGCTAAACAGCGTGCTGAGGTTTTATCCATCGTATGAACATATCATGAATCAGTACCGGCATATCGGCGCGAATCAGACCGGGATTATGCATGGCATAATCGCGCCTATGGTTCATATGCCGCCCGAACCATGCCTTAAATCCATGACTGGGCGCATGCCCCACTATCATAAGATAACCTATAACGATCCGGAGAAGCATGTTGAATATCATTTGAGCGGATACGGCATGTATAACGAGGAGGCGCTCATTAAGCTTATCGGTGAAAGCGTTGAACGCTACGCGCCCGTCGGAACGGAGAGGATATTCCATGATAAGGTCGTTTACGCCTCTTACCGGGAAATATCAAAGCGCGGCAAGGCCATGCCGCTTGAATACCTGAACCTGTTTTCACAGGAACAGCAAAAAACCCTGTCCGAACTCATGCCTTTTTATTCGCCGCGGCATGCGACTCAGGACGACGCCATTGGATGGATCAGCTGCGCGTCCCTTACCCGTCCGGGTGAGAACATATGGGTTCCCATACAGATGCTGCTCGTTGGATTTGTGCAGGACTCGGGCGAGAAGCTCTTTACGCCTTCTTTCTCAACCGGAACGGCCTCACACCGCTCCTTGAAAAAAGCGCTGCTTAACGCGCTTGTGGAATATGTGCAGATAGACGCGTTCATTATATCCTGGTATGCCATGAGAAAGGCTCGCCGCGTTATCATCGACGATCCAGACGTGCTCGACTGCTTTGAGAAATGCGGGCTGGGCCAAAGCTCGCCTTACGAGGTCATTCCGCTCCTCATCACGCTGCCGGATATGGATTTGCCCGTGTTTCTTGTCGCGCTGCGCAGAAAAGATAAGAAGTTCCCCTATTTTATCACGGGCACTCAAGGGGATCTCAACCCCTCCAACGGCGTCTTGAGGGGGACGATGGAGGCGACGGCGATTATCTTCATGCATATCTTCAACGCGCTGTTCGACCCGGAGAAAATTGAGTTTTCCAATACCAATTCCATGTTTTCGGATCTGGATACGAACGTGCTGTATTACGGCGTCCCTGATAAGGCGGATGAAATAGAAGGTTTACTAAACGCCATGACTGAGGGAACGATTAAGCTTTCCGAGATCGAATCCCGTTATGAAGGGGATACCGACGCGCAGATAGCCCACCTCATCCGCGAAATCGCCAAGGTGAGCGAATACGCCGTATACGCGGATATAACGCCGCCGGAAATCATAGATAAGGGCTGGAGCGTAGCGCGGGTGTTCATCCCGGAACTGTGCGCGATGTGTCTGCCGGGGTTTCCGTTCATGAACCATCCTCGACTTCAAAAATACGGTGGTGTTAAAAATGAGTACCCGCATCCTCTGCCTTAATGTCCTCGCGCTTATTTCAACGGTATACCCCGTCTCCCTCCCGCAGATCGCCCTGTCCGCGAAAAAGAGAACGCCCGCGGCCAAAAGCGGCGGCGATATTTACCTGGCGCTATGCGCGGGCGTCTGCCTGCTTTTGCTGCTTTTGTGCGCGTTAATCGTACCTTGGTGGGACGGATTAAGGCTGGCTGTGAAGCCGTTGTGGTTTCTGGCGGCCGCCGCCGCGGGCCTGGCGTTCATCGGTATCGAGTTCCTTGCGGGAGCGGCGCTTTTGCGCGCGTCCGGCGTTAAGGCGCGCGGGATTTCCATAAACGCGGGGTGGAAAAAAGCGTCCGCGGCGGGCTTTATACTCACGCTTATCGCGGCTGTGTTTGAAGAACTGATATTCCGCCAGTTATGGGGCGTTGTAATTCTTACGGAGCTGGGAATGAGCCCCGTTTGGTTCATTGTGTTGTCATCCATCGCCTATGGCGTTAATCATCTCTATTACGGGTTCCATACCTTCATTCAAAAAACGCTGACGGGCGCGTTGCTTTCCTTGCTTTTTTTGGCCGGGGGCCGGGCGGTTTTCATTCCAATAACGGCGCATCTGGTGCAAAATGCCGCTGTATTGCTTATGGGGAGGCGTTTAAAATGAGTAAAGTCGTCTGGGTCTTAGCCGGGGGATACGGGTGCCTGTTCATATGGCTGTTTCTATTTAAGCTGTCGTATAAAAGCATGCATATCAAGAATAAGATCACCCTGTTTATGTCGTCGGTATTCGGCCTCCCGGCCTCATACTCCTACTCCATATTCGCCACGCTTTTATATTGCCTTCTGCCCATATTGAGCAGCCTTGCCGTTTCGCGTTTGGGGGGCGTATATATACCCGGCCTGTTTGCCGCCCCGCTAAGCCTTGCCTTAATTGCCATAACCGTTCTTGGCGTAGCGGCGTGCATGTCGCTCTTAGCGGTTTTTGTGCTTATTACCCAAAAAATCAGGCCTAGTATCCAGATTGCGGCTGAGATGGCAAACATAAAATGGATACAGGGCGTGTTTCAGGCTCCGGCAAAAATCGCCTGGCTGCTTCCGCTTTTAAGCGCATCCTTTGAGGAAATCTTTTTCAGGGGGGTGTTTTTCAGCGCGCTCATGCTCAGCGGGGCCGATCCTCTTCTCGCGCTGGGCGCGGTCACGTTCGCGTTTATATTGAATCAAACGCTTTTGGCTGATACAATAACCCAAAGGGTAATTATGGTATTTTCCAGCATTGCCATATCCGTTGTAGGCGGAGTGCTCTTTCTGGCAAGCGGGAGTATCATACCTTCGATTATCATGCATGCGTCATTCGCGGGGTTTTACACGAGCGGAAGCAGGTTTTAGCGGGCAAAACTAGAATTCTATACAAGGGGGTTTTTCTATGGCGATTGAGGTAGATTCACTCAGCGTTAAGTATCAGGATTACTTCGCGGTTAATAACATTTCGTTCACCGTTGCAGAAAAGGAGATATTCGGTATAATCGGCCCGAACGGGGCCGGTAAGACGTCGGCGGTGGAATGCGTCGAGGGTTTGAAAAAGCCGTATGGCGGCAGGATACGGGTGCTGGGCTTAGATCCGTGGAAGGATAGGCGGCAACTGCACAGCGTTATGGGCGTACAGCTTCAGGATACCTTTTATCCGGATAGGGCCAGGGTGCATGAGATATTAAAGCTCTTCTCCTCACTGTACTCGAACCCAGCCCCCTATGACGAGCTTATTGAGCTAATCGGACTGGAGCACAGAAAAAAAGCGTATGTATCCAAGCTTTCGGGGGGCGAAAGGCAGAAATTATCCATTATACTGGCGCTCATATCCAATCCTAAAGTGGTGTTTTTGGATGAGTTAACCACCGGCCTCGACCCAAAAGCCCGCCGGCAAATGTGGGATCTTATACTTCACCTGAGGGACAGAGGGCTGACTATCGTTATCGTTTCCCACTTTATGGACGAGGTGCAGGCCATATGCGACAGGGTAGCCATCATGAACAAGGGCGAGATACTATGCTGCGGCTCCATTGCCAGCGTAATAAACGATTTCAATCTGAAATCAAAAATAGTTTTCTCATCAGCGTCGGACTGCGCGGCGGATTTACAACGGCTAGACTGCGTTGCCTCCGCTGAACGAAGCGGGGAGAAGATACTTGTTTTGGGCGGAGGCAATGGCTTTTTGGAGCAGGTGCTCAAGCACCTCAACGATACCGGCGTATCATATTCCGGACTTACGGTTAAAGAACCGGATCTGGAGGACGTATTCCTCAGCCTTACGGGATATTCCCTTAACGAAAACGACGGCGCGATACAGGGGGTGGAGAAATGAAATCAAAAATAATACTGCGGCTTACCGCGTTCGAGTTTAAGCTGTTCTCTCGAAATTTCATGAATATGTTCTTCCTGCTCGTTTTTCCAACCCTGATGATACTTTTATTCGGCGGGATATACGGCAATGAACCGTTTGAGATGTACGGCGGCTTCGGCACGGTTGATATCTCCGTACCGGCGTACGCGGGAATGATTATTTCCGTAACCGGATTCATGAGCCTTCCCCTGACAATATGCGAGTACCGGGAAAAGAAGATACTCAAGCGCTATAAGGCAACCCCCATTGAGCCGGTTTACGTGATTTTATCGCATGTACTCGTTTGCCTTGTGATGACGGTGGTCGGAATGCTGCTGCTGATACTCGTGGCAAGGCTTGTGTTTAACCTCCAATTTATCGGCAACGCGCTTTCAGTAATCGCGGTGTTCCTGCTGTCAACGCTGAGCGTTTATTCCATAGGCTTTTTAATCGCCAGCATAGCGCCCAATATGCGCGCCGCAACCGCGACGGCAAACCTTGTTTACTTCCCCATGCTGTTTTTAACCGGAGCTACCGTACCCATCGAGCTTATGCCAAAATTCATGCAGGATATCGCTCAGGTTCTGCCTGTGACGCACGTGGTAAAAGCGATGAAGGTGGTTTGGCTGGGCGGAAGCTTCGCCGACGCGTGGATTAGCCTTGCGGTACTGGCGGGCGTCTTCATTATCTGCGCGGGATTATCGCTCAAGCTGTTCCGATGGGAATAGTTATGCTGGTTGTTCCCTGCCGCTTAAACATCGGCGCACGGCATGCCAGCGCATAATAACCGGTCACGCGCGGTTAAAGTTGGAAGCGCCTTAATATCCGCGCAACCGCCAGCCCCGCGGCAGCCTGAGTTAATTCGCCGGCCGCGGGGTTAATCAATCCATAGCTTTCTTTTGCCGCGTATACGTTTAACAAAGCGTCCGGTACGCTTTTGGGAATGCGTTTAACCTCGTTGAAAGGTGGGCGTCATAGTTTTACGGAGCTTTACGATACGCGCAATGTGTCCTGTTTGACATAATTATTTTACATGTATTGCATTGCCTGGCGGACAATCATTCGTTATAATTATGTAAGAAAAATAAGTTAGGAGTGCTAAAATGAAGAAAACGATTACGTTGATTATAGGCGTGTTGATGGCGTGCGCCGTTTTTTTGGGTGTGGCGGGCTGCCAGCTGGATTCCGAACAAACAAATCCAGGCTCTTCGCCTAAGCCCGATAAAGACGCTGTCGTAGCCAGCGTTGGCAATAAATATAACATTACCTATGAGGAGTATGAGGATTTATTCAATTCTTATGTTTCCTTTTATCAATACTATGGCGGAACTGTGCCCACGGGCGGCGCTGAGCTAACGGAGTTCCAGGACTCCACGCTGGATATGATGCTTGAGGAAAAGGTGCTGCTATATAAGGCTATTGAGGGCGGGTATGACCAGCTTACGGCGGACGAGCAAGCGGAGCTTGAGGAAAAGGCTGAAAAAGAGGTGGAAGATACCCTCGCTTATTATCGCGATCTGGCGGAGAAGGAAGCCGCCGAGGACGACACTATCGACGTGGACGCGCGCATACGCGAGATGATTGAGGAGGAAGCCCCTTATTATACAGGCAAAGACATGAACTACGATGAATACTTAGAGTTCATTAAAACCTCCATGTATGAAGAATTCTATGTGGAAAAATTCTATAACGAGACGCTGTCGGACTTGACCGCCACGGACGATGAGATTCAGGATTGGTACGACGAAGCGCTGGAGGCGGATAAAAAGGCGTTCGAGGAGGATCCCGGCAGTTACAAGGACGAGCAGGAAGAGTATGAGGTTAACGGCGGCTCGCCCGCCGCGTACGCGCCCGAAGGGTACTCGCGCATACTTCATATTTTTATAACGTCGGAAGAATCGCTTCCTGACGAATATGAAACGAAAACAAAACGGATGGACGAGATTAAAACGGAGTACGGAAAGCTGGCTTTTGAGAGCGCGCTGGACGGAAACGACAAATCCGCTGATTTTAAGAAGTTGATGGATGAGTATAATACTCTGGCGCGTGAAAGCCAGGAGCTGTTCGATTCAACATACGCCAAGGCAAAAACCAGCATAGACGAAGCGTACGGCAAGCTGCAGGCCGGCGAACCGTTTGCGGACGTTATGAAAGACTATACGCAGGATGCGGATTATACCTCAAACGATGTTTTCGCTCAAAAGGGAATGCTGATAAACCCGGACGTTGAAAGCGAAGTGGATTGGTCGGACGAGATCAAAACCGAATTCAAGAAGCTCAAAACGGGAACTTATTCGCAGGTATTTATGGACGACGATGGTTACCATATTATCTATTACCTCGGCGACGAGCCGTCCGGCGCGATAGAGCTTTCCACCATTAAGGAAGAAGCCAAGACCGCCCTGATTAATCAAAAGAAAGAAGCGGAATGGAAAGAACTGATTACGCAGTGGTTAAAGGATGAATCCATCATTAAGCGAAACGTTGAGTTGATTAGGCATCTGGGGCAGGCATAAACCGGTATCGTTTGGAGGTTTAGCAATGAGGCTGGATAAATATCTAAAGGTATCCCGAATCATAAAGAGGCGTACCGTTGCGAACGAGGCGGCGGACGCGGGGCGCGTAACAATAAATGGTAAAACGGCGAAGCCGTCTTCCGTCGTGGCCGTCGGGGATATTCTTGAAATCCGCTTCGGCTCCAACCAAATGAAGGTTCGGGTCCGCTCCGTTAAGGAGCATGCGGCGAAAGACGAGGCCTCCGGCATGTATGAGGCTTTGACTGATTAATAATGCGCGCTTATTATTTATTAATAAGCGGATATCCCGCCTATATCTGTTCATCGCCTTTGCGCGATTATTGAAGCGCCGCGCTGCGGCGCTTTTAATGCGTAAAAAAGTCGCAGCTACGGCTGTTAAATAACGGATGCGCGTCGTTTTGTTTTCTTGAAACGCTTTGGGGTATAGCGCCCAGCTTTATAGCTTGCCCATCAGGGCAGCCCGCTCGCGGCGAAAACAGCCCTATCCGACCAAATACAGCTGCGATTCGCGTAGGCGCTTTTTACGTATTGGTTTTAACTTAAACGCGCTCGAGCGTCAGCTTAGCTGCGTAAAACCCGCGGGATTCATCCGTCCCGGATCCTGAATTACGCCATGCCGCATATATAAGCGGCGTCTTTTTGGCAAACCGCCCGTTTACGGCGTTTGCAAGCTAAGGCGGGTATGCTGCGTTAAAGGGGCTTGCCCGCCGTAAAAACCATGGGGGGCGGCATTGTTAGCCGCTGTAAAAATAAACGGCGCGTAACGGCTTGGCGCTAAAGCGCTTTTATAGCTAAACGGGCAGGATAATAATAACCGGAGGTTTTGACATGACAAGCTTTTGCGCAATACTTTTAGCGGCAGGCATTTCAGTAAGGATGGGTACCAACAAGCTTCTTATTCCGATTCACGGGCAAACTCCCCTAGAGCGAAGCCTGTTATTGATGGACGGATGCGGGTTTGATCGGATTATTATGGCCGTTTCCCCTCAAACCCGGAACGTCGCGCAAGAATTAGCCGCGCGTATGTCAACAAGAACGCTGATCGTATCTGGAGGAGCTTCTAGGCAGGAATCCGTTTGGAAGGCGCTTGAGCACGCTAAGGAAGACGTTGTGCTTATTCACGATGCAGCGCGCTGCTTGGCCTCCCCCTCCGTCATATACGCTGCAATGGACAGCGCCGCCAGATTTGGCAGCGGAATTGCCGCCATTCCTGTCCGGGATACGTTGTTCCGCCCGGGCGCGGGAAGCGTCAAGAGGGAAGGGATCTTCGCTACGCAAACGCCTCAGGCGTTCGGCCTTCAATCCATTTTAGCCGCGTATCAGAGCGCCCAAGACCAGGGTTTCGAAGCTACCGACGATTGCATGATTTATGAGCGCGCCGGGTTCACGCCGAACTTCGTAAAGGGATGCTTGATAAACCAAAAGCTCACCGAGCCTGATGATATACCGTTTTTTGAATCCGTTATGGACGAGAACCGTAGGCGCGGCCGAGTCCGATGCGGTTACGGCGAGGATACCCACCGCTTAATTTTGGGGCGCAAGCTCATCTTAGGCGGTGTTGATATACCGCACGAGAGCGGACTGCTCGGGCATTCGGATGCGGACGCGCTCATACACGCTGTCATGGACGCACTGCTCGGGGCATGCGGCCTGGGCGATATCGGCCGCCATTTTCCGGATTCGGACCCTAAGTACAGCGGCGCGTCAAGCCTGAAGCTGCTTGAGGAAGTCGGCGAGATGGTAACTCGAGCTCAATACAGGCCCTACAATATCGACGCCGTGATCATAGCCCAGGCTCCCAAGCTGTCCCCGTATGCCGGGCGCATGCGCGTAAATATCGCCCGCGCGCTGGGTATGGTTACGCAAGCCGTCAATGTAAAAGCCACGACTACCGAGGGAATGAACGCTGAGGGGCGCATGGAATGCGTGAGCGCTCGGTGCGTATGTACCGTTGAACAAGTCTAACCGCTAAATGGCGTCAAGCCCTCCATAACATATACGTAACGCAAAAGGAGCGGGGCTTGGCGAAAGAGGGTTTGATTATCCACAAGTAATTACGAGGTGATAAAGTGGAATAGCCCGCATACGCTTTTTACTTTATGCCCTGCGCTATGCATCTAATATCATACAAAGGTAATAGTTTAGGTGTAAAGAGTTTTGCGTGGGTTTTTCTCCACCGCCTGTAATTAATATCATTGCTGTGCTAAGAATAATAGCGGCATTGCGCTGTTTACTGCGCGTATCCCCGAAAGGTAAATGCATAAAGGGATTTAAATTCGTAACGCATGGTTAAGAATCGTTACAACTTTAGATTTGAGGGGTTTGAAGTCTGGCATATCGAACAACAGAGAATAAATCATGCAATCGCGTTAGAATGCTTCAACAATCGAACGATGAAGCTCGGATTCTTTTATAAATTATGATATTGATAAGCAGGTGTCGATGGAAAAACGCGCTTAAATAAGTAAATTAGGAAGAATTATCAATGAAACTTTTGCCGGATAACAATAGAGCGCGGACATCGCGTTTTGCCTTTCTAGCTTTACTTTAACATCATACTAATTAGTGTGAAACCAATAAAAAACCTGGTTGAAATGTCGTCTGCAAAACCGGAGGCTTTCGAGCTAACGTTCCCAGAGCTGATCCGTTTGATAATAATCTCACAAAGCTGAGGCGGCGATAACAACCCTTAAAACGCAATCAAAAAGCCGCGCGGCGTTTTGCCGGCGGCTATATGCTTTGCGAGCAACCCGTAAGCCGAGTTCTGTCTTAGTGTGACCATCTATCTAGGCCTGCCGTTACCGGCAGGCTCAAGCGATTACCAAGAGCGTGGCGGGCCGCCATTAAATGCTCTCATTCCAATCTTGCACCAGGTGGGGTTTACAGGGCCGGCAAGTCGCCATGCCGCCGGTGAGCTCTTACCTCGCCTTTCCATCCTTACCAACCGGCCGTAACGACTGTTGGCGGTTTATTTCTGTTGCACTATCCTTGGAGTCGCCTCCACCGGGTATTACCCGGCACCCTGCCCTATGGAGCTCGGACTTTCCTCATACGGTCTAAGCCGCATGCGGTCACATGGATTACTCGCGTTGCCTATCGTTATTTGTGTTCAAATTATGATTGAACGTATAGTATTCTCCCGCAGTTGTCGCATTCTACAACCGAATCTCCCCCCGCTATACGCCGCATAACAGACGTTGGGAGGGACATATTACACCCGCCGCACTGACCGTTCTCGATAATAGCCATCGGGGCTGCATGGTTTTTTTTCGCGGCATTGTATTTAGCCATTAAATCTGGCGCAACGCCTTTACCCATATCAACGATATGCGCTTTGGCCGCGTCCAGCCTTGGCTGGCTGTCGTTCAGCTCCTTTTCGCATGCCGCCCTGAGCGCGTCGTATTCTTTTTTCGCTTTCGCAGCCTTTTGCCAGGTATTCTTCATTTCCACAGCGGATTTCTCAAGCCATACGATCGTATCATAAATCTCTTTTCGCGTACGGTTAATACGTTCCAGCAACGCTTCTATGGAACGGCGAGACTCCGTCATCTCAGCGGCCGTGCATTCTTCATCGCCGGCCATTGTTTCAAACTCAGACTGCTCCAGCTCAGACTGCTTTTCAATTTCATCAAAAGCGGCGGCGAGCTTATAAAGAGCGGCGCGGCGCGCCTCTATCTGTTTTTCCATTACGCTTATCTGCCCCTGCTGTTCCGTTAAAAACGTCCTAAGCTTATTGAGCTTTATCCGCGCAGGCGTGGTCTTAATTTCCGTTTCAACCCGTTCCAGAGCCAGCTCCGCCTCCTGAAAACGCCACAAAGAGTCCAGCATACTCATACTTTTTTACCTCCATATCAAAGCGCCGCGCGCATTACCGATAAAATGCGGCAGCCTATAACTACGCTTCAAATTCCCTTAAAGGGCGCTTGATCATAAAGCGCCAACTTGTATTGTATACCATCCGTTAAGCTTTGTAAACGGGTAATCAACGGTTCGAGTACGACGCGCTCAGTCTCATAATGTCCGGCCGCAATAACGTTAAGCCCAATAACGCCCGCTTCCAGCGCCTGATGGTGCTTCAATTCGCCGGTAACATATGCGTCCGCCCCCGCTTCCTTCGCCGCCGCCAGCGCGTCCCCACCGCTGCCGCCTAGCACAGCGACCCGGCGGATAAGCGCCGTATCGTCACCGCATCTCAAAGCTGGGCCGCCCAGCCTGCTCTGAACATACCGCGCGAAATCCACAAACCGCATGGCTTCATTTTCGTCAAGCTCGCCTATCCGCCCAAGCCCCACGGGCGGCAGCGGCAGCGCACGCTTAAGCGAAAGCGCATTGCTGAGGCAGTCGTTCACCCCGCCCGGGGCCGCGTCAAGGTTCGTGTGCGCCGCGTACATGGCGATTCCATTTGTGATCAGAATATAAGCCGCGGCCGTATCAGGAGAATCAGGCAGCAACCGCTTCACGCCGTTCATCAGGATAGGGTGGTGCGTTAGCACCAAATCCGCCTTCATGCTTACCGCTTCAAGGGCAACGCTTATCGAACAATCCAGCGCTACAAGCACGCGGCGGATATCCGTTTTAGCCGTCCCCACCAGCAGCCCGACGTTGTCAAAATCCAGCTTGTATTCAATCGGCGCAAGCTTTTCCATCGCGGCTATAAAATCGTATAAAAGCATATCATTACCTCCTGTTTTTTTCCTGTAAATAGCCCCGCACGGCTTCCAGCTCCCTTTGCCGTTCAATAAGCCGCTCCGGTATTACGCCTTTTTTCTTGGCCAAGGCAAGCCGCCTGTCGTTACCTTCATAAAGCCTATCCAAAAGCTTTATCAACGTCGGCGCGTTTTTCTCCAAGTTAACCCAGCCAAAACCGAATATGCCTTCAGGCCATCCGGGAGGCCTTTGAGCCGCCTCTCCATCGGCGGCTTTTATCACCTGATAAAACCTGCCGCCGTCGTATACCAGCTCTTCATCCAGGATCCTGAACCGGTTATTACACAAATACCTTCGAAGATCGCTAGCTCCGCCCATTGGCTGCATGACGATGCGCTCGGCCGCTCTTGCCGCCTTCGCTCCCTGATCCAGCAACCTGGCTATGAGCAAACCGCCCATCCCGGATAAAACCACAGCGTCCGCCTCACCCGCATTTAGGCCAAGTAACCCATTGGACAGCCTAAGCTCGATTTTTGAGCCTAACCCGCAGCGTTCGGCCAGCGCGCGCGCCTTATCAAGCGATGGCGCGCTGATATCCAATGCTAACGCCCGTTGAATCATGTTCCGCTGTAACAGGCTTACGGTCAGCCTCCCATGATCGCACCCGACGTCCGCCAGCGTATCTGAGCCCTGAACCATCGCCGCTACGGCTTCAAGCCTTGGACGGAGATGAACCCGCATAATTGCCCCTTCCGTTATCTATTCCCTATTATTGTAAAGCAAAATCGCCCTTGGCGCAACGCATCGACCGTAACCCGTATTTAGTGGACAGGCAAGGCATATCCCGCCGACTGTATGCATACCTATCAATAACCATAAAAAAAGGGGGATGTATAGCATGGAGTACAGGCGGCGTAAACGCCGGAGCAAAGGCCGGGCGCAGGCTAGTCGCCGCACCGCGCAGCAGGCCGGTTCAGCGGGGCGCGCCGTTATCGCGCTTTTGCTTGCGGCCGCCATAATTTATATCGTATCGGCTTCAGCGGCCGGAACATGGATAGCGCAGAACGTGATGGCCCCTATCTTCGACGCATTTTCACCCGACGCGACGCATGGGACGGGCAGCACACCGGAACCGGGAACATCGCCGGGCCCATCCGTGAGCGATGAAATAACTCTTCCCGCCATGAACTGCTATATGCTGCAAATGGGTATCTACTCGTCTATGGAAAACGCGAAGTCCCAGTCGGAATCACTTCAGGGTCAGGGCGCCGGAGGTTACATCCTTCAGGATGGCGACAGGTATCGGGTACTCGCGGCCGGCTATGATACGGAGGCAAACGCTAAGGAGGTGCGGGATCGCCTCAAAGATGAGGGCCTTGACTGCACGGTACACGAGGTTTCATGTACTTCCGCTTCCTTGCGCGTTACATCTACGCAAGCACAGCTTGATAAGGTTAAAGCCGGATTTGAGGCGCTTGTTCAAATGCAAAAGCGCATGACGGAGACCGCTCTCACCTTTGATAAACAGCAGCAAACGATTTCGGACGGGAAAAAAATCGTGACTGAAATCCGCACCAACCTTGAAAACGCAACGTCCATTTTAAATGAACAAAGCACAACGAGCGGGGACGTGCTTTCGCTTGTGAAGGCATGCTATGATAATTGCTTAACAGCGCTAAAGGAGCTTGAGTCCTTAAACACCGAGAGCTTTGTAACTTTTTCAGCCAGGTTCAAGTACACGCAAATACAGGTTACGCATGAATATGTAAAGTTGGTTGGTTCTCTAACCGCATAATTCTTCCATATAAATAAGTTAAAATACGGTATAAGGGCCAAGGCCCTTTTACCGTATTTTTTTATTGATTTTGATAGACGATATCTTCTTACAAGCCCTCATAAATATTTATGACGCCATGAGACAACGGCTTAACATTTACATGCCCTCATGTTACGCGGTAAAGATAAAGTAAGCCTTGATTTAAGCGGCTTTGCGGGCGCAGTTACGACCAGGCAAAGGGAACATTATCACTTTCTTTTTTAGATATGTCTACACAGTTCTATTAGTTAAGCTAAATCAGTATACTATTCATCGCTATATCGTTTTTCGGAAAGGTGGAAACAAGGTTGAGGGTTTCAGTAAAGCCATTGACAGCTAGTCTATCTAATTGTTCAAGGAATACGGTGCTGTATTGCGGTAGAAGCGGGCAAGCAACGGCTTCTCGCTTACTACACAAAAACAGTTGTCTTGAGCTATGGCAATATGAGCTATATTGATAGAAAATATGGCAAAAGCGGCGACCGAATGGGTACGCTGTCCTGTCTGCGGAATAAAACGAGGTTACAGATACAGAATTAAAAAACTTTCCTCTCTACTGCAAAAATGCAAGCAGGAAAGTTTGATCGACGCAAAATATTTATATATACCAGTTATTAAAAAGCAACTCTTTAACGGACTATCTCTTTACTGCTTTTTATAGCCCTTTATATCCCCGCTTGAGATTTGGGCACCATTCACCAAAAAAGCGCTACAAAAACTGGGAATAAAAGAAACGCCGAGAGCGTGTGAAAACATGGTGTTTATACCGCTTCCCGGCGTTTTTCATTTCCGTCCTCAAACCAGCTTGTATGGGAGAGAAAAATTCTACTATTTTTTATTGATTTATAGATGAAAACTGCCTTATATGTTCTTATAAGCTTTTATGGGCGGCACCGTAAAATGGCTTCAAATAAGGCTTTTCCGCACATCTTCTTATTTCTCATCATAACTCCTAACACCGTGGTTTTGGAAAGTTGGGCACCTTTTGAGCACCACGAACTTCCTCAGAATATTCTTCAATTTCACTTTTCGTTTCATTCCTTTCCGACCTTTTCAGCGTAATTTTTGGAAGAGCAAGCATAGGAAAGGGGTACTCTTTCCGTAAAAATCAATCTTTTCCGTCTGCGACAGTAAAAGAAATTTTTGCTTGTTGGGAATATCCCAAACCTTCAGCAAATTGGAATTTCTCTACTTCTTAAACCGTAATCCAATATCTTTTCGTCTTGCAGCCATCAACATCTATAGTTTTCTCATAAACGCCACCATTAGCAAGTATTGTTTTTTCGCTGGCTTTGTTCTTAACATCACATGTAATAAGAAGTTTTGGTATTCCTAACGCTTTCGCATTTAGTATATTTAAACGAAGCATTTCCTTAGCATATCCTTTACCTCGTTCAGAAGGACGTACTGAATATCCACAATGCCCTCCCCATGTTCCAAGAATAGGATGATTTATATGGTGACGCAAATCTATAACACCTATAACTTTGTTATCATTCTTACGAACAGCCAAATACATATGTGAAGAAACCGTTGTTCCCACCTCGCCACATGTTTCTTCACTCTTTCTAAGTTCGCATATTTTTATCCACTCTTCAGCCGACGTACTTACATCAAGTGATATACAACCAGCAAACTGGGATTCACTTTCTGCATCACAGTCTAAAATTTCTTGACGAAATTCCCATATATCATCAGCATACTTCATTTTAGGTTCTATCAATTCGATTTGTTCCATTCCAATACCTCCACAAATTCCGATCCGTATTTCTGCGACATACATATTATACCGTTCGGTTGTGAATTTTTCTATTATTTACCTACTTTTACGGAATAGCAGAGTCAGCCGCCCTCGTCAACGGTCAAGATAAACGGGCTTAGCCCGCCGTTGACAAGTTCGTAGTCTCTGCTTATGTGGCAGACAAGAGGGCAAAAGGCAACAAGTACGTTCGCCCTCGAAGATTATGATATTTCCTTATATCTGCCCGTATCGTTTTATATCGCCTTTGGAAATCTGAACACCATTTGGGCACCAAAGTGTCAAAAATCATAGCGATTTTAGTTGCATTGATATGATGAAAAGTTAGTATTTACAGGGGATATCACAGTTTAATAACTTTTGACAACTCAAATTCAAATACTATTTTTTATTTCGGAGTTAATCAAACATGAGCGGAACAACTCTCTTTCACCTTAAAAACAGTCGCTTTACAAATCGTAAACCCTGAACTGTGACGGGCGGCCGCAAAAGCGGCCCGTCACACCTGAATGAAGAGAGAGGAGAATATCTTATAATTCTACTTAAAGCTCCGTCCTGAGGAGTATCCGTCTTTTTCATAAATGCTGAGCCATTCCTTCATACGGGTGAGGAACTCGGCATTCGTAGACGTTTTATCAAGCATACCGATAAACTGCTCAGTGATTTCACCCGGATTCCCACCAGCCAATACGCGCCGCATACTGAACACGCCTTCAAGCTCATCCTTCGTCAACAGAAGCTCTTCCTTGCGCGTGCCGGACTTATGGATATCAATCGCCGGGAAAATACGCTTTTCCGACATCTTGCGGTCAAGATGAATTTCCATATTACCGGTGCCCTTAAACTCCTCAAATATGATATCGTCCATCCTGCTGCCCGTCTCAACGAGGGCGGTCGCGATAACGGTAAGGCTTCCCCCATTCTCAATATTGCGCGCAGCGCCGAAAAAGCGCTTAGGCTTATGCAGCGCGCCGGGATCCATTCCGCCGGAAAGCGTTTTGCCGGTGGGCGGTATGGTCAGGTTATAAGCACGTGCCAACCGGGTTATGGAATCCATTAAAACAACAACGTCCTTCCCCTGTTCCACCAGTCGCATGGACCGCTCCATAACCATTTCCGCCACGCGGGTATGATGCTCAGGAAGCTCGTCAAACGTCGAGTAAATGACCTCGCCCTTGATGGAGCGCTGCATATCCGTTACCTCTTCAGGCCGTTCATCAATGAGCAAAACAATGAGATGCACGTCTGGATGGTTGTTGGATATGCCGTTTGCGATGTTTTTCAAAAGCGTCGTTTTACCGGCCTTTGGCTGGCTAACTATCATACCGCGCTGACCCTTGCCGATTGGCGCGATAAGGTCGATTAACCGTATCGCCAGGTTGGGCTTACGGCCATTTTCCTTAAATTCGAGCGTGAGCCTTTGATCCGGATAAATCGGGATCAGCTCCTCAAACGGCTTTCTCTGACTTACATCCTCCGGTGACTCGCCGTTAATCCCGGTTATATATAGTAGCGCCAGAAAGCGTTCCCCCTCCTTGGTCGGCCGGGTCTTTCCAGCTACGAGATCGCCGGTACGCAGCCCGAACCTGCGGATCTGGGCGATGGAAACGTAAACGTCCCTATTGCCGGGCATGTAGTTTTTCGACCGGAGGAACCCATATCCATCCGGCAAAACCTCAAGCACGCCTTCCGCATCCCCGCACGCGCCCGTTTCAAGCAATTCCGATACGGCGGGGTTGCTGGTACCATATTCTTTATTATAATAAGGCTCCTGCCTGCCGCGGTAACGGTTGCTATCGCCCTCTTCAGATTCAAAAGAGGGGTTGTTAAAGCCTTCCGCCTGGTGCGGGCGCTGGTAGGGCTGCTGCTGATAATTATCCTGTTGCCGGTAGTTGGGGGCGTAACCTTCCGAAGAGCGATCGTTGCTGTTATAGTATGGGCGCTGCTGATAACCGCCCTCCTGCCTTTGGTAGCCGCCCTGATAATTATCCGGTCGCCGGTCGTTATTGTTATAATATGGGCGTTGCTGGTAACCGCTGTCCTGCCTGCGGTCGTTGTTGTAATAAGGCCGCTGCTGATAACCCTGGCTGCCGTATGCGCGCCGCGGCTGATAGCCGCCTCCCTGCTGCTGATAACCGCTGTCCTGACGCGGACGGTACGAGGGCGTAACATAAGACGGGCGGTTATCCGCATGCTTATCAGGTTCGGCCGTAAGCCTGCGCGCGGGCGGCGCGTCGGCGGGCGCGGACTCTATACCGCTCGGATCCATCGGAATACTCTGCGGTTCGGCTGAGGGAGGACGATTCAGAGGGGTTTCAAAACCGCCACCTTGATCCTTAACGGGCGCTTGCTCAGCGATATGCGCCACAGGCGCGTAGCTCACCGGTTCCGGAGCGCTCCCCGCCTTCTCTCCCCCATTCATGATTAAATCCACCAATTCATGTTTGCGGTATTTGGTAATGGATTTGATTCCCTGCAATCTGGCGATTTCCCGCAAATCCGCAAGGCTTTTTTCCAAAAGCATGTCTCTAGTCAAAATGAAAGCTCCTTTCTTTCTCATCACAGTATGTTAAATTATTTGAAAATAAATCGAATACGGTTCTCAACCGCGTCTGTCGCCGGAAATGGACGTGGAACCACCACCATCCACAAAGAAATTATACATATACACCTATTTACGTGTTAAATTATTGAAACGTCTAGAGGTCTTAAGAATAACCTATATTTCAACTTAACTTAATATTACTTTATAAACAATAATTAGTCAAGAAAAAAGAAAGGCGTTTCGTGTCGATTATCGCGTCGAACATTTCAAGAATACGTCGGCAAGCTAAAAAACAAGCGATTCATATTTATTAATCAGACAGCTTCGATTGCCGCGCATCACAAAATTAACGGTAATATATTGTTTTCAATCAGCAGTCTGAGTTGAGCCGATTGAATAATATACATGATAAATCAAGCTTCCGTACTCAGGCGATGTATACGCCAATCAATATCTAAGCGAGCGCTCATGGGCGTTTAACTTAGGGGCCCATGAGCGCCGAGCGGTCATGATAACTCAAACATACCCATATAAAGCTGATAGTACTTGCCGCGCTGGCTCAGTAGCTGTTCATGGTTTCCTCTCTCAATAATTTCACCGTTTTCCAAAACCATAATCGCGTTAGAATTACGAACGGTGGATAATCTGTGCGCTATTACAAATACGGTACGCCCCACCATAAGCTTATCCATACCCTTCTCGATTAAAGCCTCGGTACGGGTATCGATGGAGCTTGTCGCCTCGTCAAGAATCAACACCGGGGGATCCGCAACCGCCGCGCGGGCGATGGCGAGAAGCTGCCTCTGGCCCTGGCTTAAATTGCCGCCGTCCCCGGTTATCACGGTATCGTATCCCTGCGGAAGATGGGATATGAAATAATGCGCGTTCGCAAGCTTTGCCGCAGCCTCAACCTCCGCGTCCGAGGCGTTGAGCCTGCCGTATCGTATATTATCGCGTACGGTACCCGTAAATAAATGCGTATCCTGAAGCACCATTGAAAGCGATTTCCTCAAATCGTCTTTCCTTATGCGTACGATGGGCACGCCGTCATACGTTATCTCGCCATGCTGAACGTCGTAAAAGCGGTTAATGAGGTTGGTTATCGTCGTCTTGCCCGCCCCTGTCGAGCCAACGAACGCTATTTTCTCCCCCGGCCTTGCGTAAAGCGATACGTCGTGTAGAACGTTTCTATCGCCATCATAGCTGAACGTGACGCTGTGGAACCTTACGTCGCCCGCAAGCCGCGCGTATCGGATTCGCCCATCCTCGGGGATCTTCCATGCCCACGCGCCCGTTCGCTTTTCTGACTCGACGACTTCCCCTTTTTCATTTACATCCGCGTATACCAGCGTAACATCCCCGCCGTCCGCTTCCTTCGCCTCATCGAGCATTTCAAATATGCGTTCGGCCCCCGCCAGCGCGCTCATTGCTGAGTTGAACTGCTGGGAAAGCTGCGTTATGGGCATGGAGAAATTGCGGCTGTATTGAAGGAAGGAGGCTATGGCGCCTAAATCCAGCATACCGCTCACGGCCATCAATCCGCCTGCCGCCGCGGTTATCGCGTAGTGAAGATGGGACAGGTTCCCCATAATGGGCATGAGGATGATGGACCAGGTGTTCGCGCTCGCGGTGGCCTCGCTAAGCTCGTCGTTAATCGCGTCAAAATCCGCGCGCACGGCCTCCTCATGGCAGAATACCTTTACAACCTTCTGCCCCTCGATCATCTCCTCAATATAACCGTTCACCTCGCCGAGCGACTTCTGCCGCTTTTTAAAGTAAAACCCGCTCTTTTTAGTGAGCAGCCGGACGGTCAAAAGCATAACGCCAAGCATGACGAGCGCGATTAGCGTAAGCAGCGGGCTGATAATAAGCATCATGGCGAAAACCCCGAGAATCCTCGCCGTGGAGTTGATAAGCTGCGGTACACCGTTGCTCAAGAGCTCGCGCATGGCGTCCGTATCATTTGTAAAGCGGCTCATGATTTCACCATGCGTATGCTTGTCAAAGAAGCTTACAGGAAGCCTTTGAAGGTGTGCGAACATCTCCGAGCGCATACGGTAAAGCGTGCCGGCAGCAACGCGGATCATCAGTCTGTTATACGCATAGATAGCTGCAGCGCCGGCGGTATACATAGCGGCCATTATAGCCAATATGCGGATAAAGCCGGACATATCGGGGTTCTGCCTGCCGACAAGCGGCATAATATAATCGTTGATTATCGGGCGGAGCATATAAGTCCCCGCAACGTTTGCCGCCGCGCTGATAACAATAAAAAACGTTACCATCGCAAGCTCAAGCTTATAGCTTTTAAAATAGCCCATGATACGGCGCAGCGTCGCCTTGGCGTTCTTGGGCTTTCTGAACCGGTTTGCCTGGCTCGAGTTTCCCGGAGGCATATTAAGCCACCCCCTTTTGCTGGGAATTATAAACTTCCTGATAAATATGATTGGTCTTAAGCAGCTCCTCGTGCGTGCCTACAGCCTCAATCATGCCGTCGTTAAGCACGACAATTCTGTCCGAATCCATTACGGACGCAATGCGTTGAGCGATGATAATCGTGGTTGTATCCCTTAATTGATTGCGCAGCGCGGATCGTATGGCCGCGTCCGTAGCCGTGTCGACCGCGCTCGTGCTGTCGTCAAGAATAATGATCTTCGGCTTTTTCAGCAATGCGCGGGCAATGCACAGCCTTTGCTTTTGGCCCCCGGATACATTGACGCCTCCCTGACCCAAATTCGTATCGTAACCATCCGGAAACGACATAATGAATTCATGCGCCTGCGCGGCCCGGCAGGCTTCCTCAATCTGTTCGTCCGTGGCGGAGGGGTTGCCCCAGCGGAGATTGTCGCGTATGGTTCCTGAAAAAAGCACGTTGTTTTGCAGCACCATGGATACCGCGTCCCTCAGACGGTCGATTTTATAATCACGCACATCCCGGCCACCCACCTCCACAGAGCCGCTGAGCGTATCGTAAAGCCTGGGTATAAGCTGTACAAGCGTGGTTTTGGCAGATCCCGTGCCGCCTATTACGCCTATGGTTTCCCCAGATAGTATGGAAAGGCTGATATGGCTGAGCGTAAGGTTATCGGGTTTTTTTGAGTAGCTGAAGGTCACGTTTTTAAACGCAATTGACCCGTCGCGCACATTAAGCGATTCCTCCGCGCCGTCGTCCCGAATATCGATTTTTTCGTCAAGCGCCTCCCCGATTCTGGTTATGGACGCGCGTGAAAGCACCAGGTTGACAAATACCATGGATATCATCATCAGGGCGTTGAGTATCTGGGCAAGATAACTGATAAAGCTCATTAAATCTCCCGCCTGCATCCTACCGGCGATAATATTGTTACCGCCAATCCAGCAGGTCGCTATCATACATGCGTACAGGACGAACTGCGCTATGGGCATATTCCAGATGAGCACCCTTTCGGCCTTAAGCTGGGCCGCGCGAACCTCGTCCGCTGAGGAAGCGAACCTATCGGTTTCATATTCGCCGCGCACAAACGCCTTGACCACCCGGATAGCCGTAAGGTTTTCCTGCACGTCGCGGTTCATGCCGTCGTACTTCTTGAGCATCGCCTGAAACCGGGGAAAGGCCTTCACAGCGATAACCGCAAGCGATATACTAAGAACAGGGAGCGCGAAAGCGAAGACAACGCCCATATCCGCGTTGATGCTAAGCGCCATAACCGTGGCGCTCACCAGCATCACCGGGGCGCGGATAAGCATGCGGATGGACATCATAAACGACTGCTGCGTGTTGTTAACATCCGTCGTAAGCCGTGTAATAAGCGAAGCCGTGCTGAATTTATCCACATTCGCAAAGGAATAATCCTGAACCTTATAGAAAAGGGCGCGCCTGAGGTTACGTGCGAAACCCGTGCTTGCCAGAACCGCGAACCGAGCGCTTACCACGCCGAAGAAAAGTGAAAGCACGGCAAGGCCGATCATCTTGCCGCCGGCGGCAAGAATAAAAGGCATCCCACCCTCGCCGTTAATGCCGATATTAATCACATCGGCCATGATATATGGAATATATACTTCCAATATCACCTCCAATATGATGGTAACTGCGGATAGAACGGTTTGAAGCCGATGCCCCTTAACATAGGGTAACATTCTTTTTAGCATATCGATACATTCCCCCATTAATTATAGCTTGTTATCCAGCTCGAACATCCTTTGACGGAAGCGGTAGAACTCTTCCCTGTCCGTATCGATGTTGGCGATGGCCTTATCTAAAAGCGACTTGAACAGATCCGTCTCCTCAGGTGAAAAATCGCGCAGCATACGTCCGTCCAGTTTGTCGAACGCGGCGCGGCACCTGACGGCAATATCCCTGCCCTTATCGGTAACGGTAAGCCGCTTGCAGCGCAAATTCGTTTCATCAACGTTTTTCTCCAGCAGACCCGCCATCTGCATACGTTTTGTAGAAAGAGCGACCGACGCAGGCGTTACATGAAGCGCCTCGGCAATCTGGTTTTGTGTGCAGCCGCCGTACTCAATAACGTATTCCAGCAGCGGAAGCTGCCCCTTATAAAGCTCAATATCGTTTATTGCCCGCTGGAGATTTATGCGCCGCAGTATTTCAAGCCGGTTAAGCCTGCAAACAATGGGATTCAAACGCGGCATTATGTTCGTCCTCCTGTTGTATTAAACGTCTAACTGTTAAACGCTTAACTATTTTAGCAAAAAAAGCGGTTACTGTCAATAAGCATGGCGCGGCAAGCGTTTGGAGCAAAGCTCGGTTATATCACATTTCCATAAAGCAATTATGCCTCTATAATACCGTCCCAAGAAGGTTTCATAGGAGGCGCGCAATATATGCTAAACAACGAGTTAAATATATGCAATAAATGGATACCGGCTTCGCTTCCTTTATTCTCGGCACTAAATCCGGTTAAAATATATTTTTCGCTTGAGCGTAACTTTTCACGCTCGTAATGGATATTAAGTATCACGATGATAACTACTGCGGGTAAGCGGAGTTAAATAGCCGTCACTTCTGACTCCCTTTCATTTACACTTACACTATTAGCCGCTATCTCCGCTTACCTGTACAGGTCGAATAAAAAAAGTGTTAATGAAGTTATTTAGCTTTCCGGGCAAAACCGAGTATAACCGTATATATTAAATAAAAAAGGCGGTTAACCCGTCTTTTTTATAAATGCACACAGCAAAAGGAGTTTATGTGATAATATGAGTCAAATCGCAATGTTTATATCAAATCGGTTTTTAGATCTATTTATAAAATTTTAGTAAAATAAAGTTTAAGTCTATAAGTAAGGATGCGGAGTTATTGAATCACAGTATCAATTGGTATAAAAACATATATGAATCCGCTCCTTGCGTGTCGAACTGTATATACGGCGCGCTCTGTTATGGGAGCTGCGTTATAGACGGCCATATATGTAAAAAGGAAAGCAGTGAAAAATTATTTCCCATTATAATCGAAGATAAATCAAAGAGTATTACGGGAGTATGAAAAAGCAATGTTAAGCGTTGATAATATGTCAAAAACGTATCCGAACGGTATAAGGGCAAACCAAAGCGTCAGCCAGTCCGTAGAGCCCGGTGAAGCCGTCGGGCTAGTCGGCCCAAACGGTTCCGGGAAAACCACGCTGATTCAGCAAATCCTCGGCGTGTTGAAAACCGGCGGCGGCATAACCATTGACGGCATAAAAAACGATTCGAGCAAAGTTGCCTACGTTCCGCAGTTTCCCGCGATATACCCCGCCCTGACCGTTTGCGAAACGGTCCTCGCCGCCCTCTATTACATCGGAATAAGTAAAAAACCCGCCTTGGCCCGGGCCGAGGCGGGCTTGAGAGAACCGGGCTTTCTCAAATTGCGAAGCAATATACCTACGCCCTCTAGGGCGGACAAAAAAAGCTTTTATCAGTTTCCTGCGCTTTAGCCCAGGATTAGCCTTATTTGATACTCGGCGAGGCTACCGCCATGGCCGATATATTATCCATGGAGAACATCTGGAGTATCGTTTGCGAAGAAAGGGATAAAGGCGCTGCCGTTTTAATCGCTTCACATGATATTTCTAAAATAAAGCTGGTTGGCTCATCCTTTGTATTGATGAAGAAGGGCGAAATCGTATTTCACGGTAAGCCGGCAGACATTAAAACGGATTTTTGCCGCTGCTTAATCACGGCTGCGAAAGCGGATGCGGCGGCCGATGCGCCTTTAGCCTCCTGCCGCGCGTTCGGCGTAACGGGCGCGATTTTAAGCTTGTCACGCAAGATGTTGTACAAATGCTTGCGGCGCTTAATGAGATTTCGAGCGTCGGAAAAACTGGGGCTGGAATGCGAACACCCGGCATTCTACGAAGGAATCTTATTTATGCTAAAACGGTTGTTAACTGGAGGGGTTTATGCTCAAAGCTGTCTCAACCTCCATATGGATCAGCGTTAAAACGATTGCGGCTCAAATTCATGCAGTATCTGATGATGGTAATCGTTTTCCCAGCTACATACCTTATAATAAGCATTGTATCCAGCGGCGGGTTAAAGAGCGCCGCGGATTATGCTTTGGACCTTTTCTGCTTGATGTCGATCTCAATCTTTATCAATATGCAGTCGGCCTCAATCGCGTTAAGCAACGGCATAACTACGATTGAAATGTACGCGACGTTTAAGGTACGGCCAATTTTCGTTTTCTTAGGGCAAAGTTTATTTCATTTCATCGTGATGCTTCCATTCGCGTTGGCTTTAGCGGCGCTTGCGCTTTTGAGCGGCATTGCCATAAACTCACCTGCGCTTTTGGGCGTACTGATTTTATCGTTTCTCTTTTTAAGCTTCGTCTCCATCGTCGTAGGCGGAATTATACCAAACACGAACATGGCCTAACCAATAATCAATATGCTTTACATGGTCATCGTTATGACAACGCCGCTTTATAATATTTTCAGCAGCGTTTCATACACAAGCCGCATTCTTTATTCGCTGAACCCTTTCTCGCATTATACATCTTTACTCTACAGCTGTTTTAATAAGCCGCCAGTTTGCCCGCCATACATATCCATCGCGGTACTCTTTGGGCTAACGGTGATTGCCGCTATCATATCGGTTAAGCGGTGGAAAAACGCCGCGGCGGTTGAAAAGCTGAATGTTTTAGGGTAGGGACATTATCGCGTCAGCGGTCGTTAAGACATAAGCAGTATAAAACATTTACTCATCTTTACATAAAATTGCAGGTTATGCGCTGAAATTCGGAAGAAAAATGGACAAACCCCCTGCAATCAAGAACTTGTCCACTTTGGCGGAGCGGGATGGGTCAAATCCGAACGCTTTATCTATATATTTTAAACTAGCGTGATTAATCCTCTGATCATATCGAAATAGTTAAGCAAGTTCGAGCAAGACACTTATGCTTGCTGGGTAAGGTTTGCGTAGCACAAACGCTATAACTAAAATGGTGGGAATGACAGCTCATTAATCTTCAGCTTAAATGTATTAATAAAGAGGGATAATAATTCATCATTCTGATCAATTGGGATTTTGTTAGCACTATCATCAATTAGGTATTCGTTAGCAAATGCAATACTAAACTCTATACATGATGCTGCAATATTAAATATGGGGTCACATAAAGATAAAAACAAATCCAGAAAACTAATTAATTCCCTTTGTCCCCAGTCCGTTGATATATCGTATTTTGGTTTTGTTGTAATACCATGAACTAACTGATTGCGCATATCAAGAAAAACATTTAGCGCAAGCTTGATAGTTTCATCAATTTCAAATGCTTCTTGCATAGAATGAATTAAATTACCAAAAGTTTTTTTCTCCCAACCATTAAAAAAATCCAAAATAGTGTTATATTTCTTTTGCTGCTTTTTTGACACAGCAAATACAAAAGACTTGGAAAATAAACTTTCAATCTCATGACATTTTGCAATAGCTAAACCTATGGCCTGATATAATTGTTCTTGTATATTAATTTCTATTTCATTTTCATAATTATCATATAATGGCAATTCAGGATTACGTTCCCGTAAGGCTTTAGCACCAACTGTTAAACGAGTTTCCGTCCGTTGGGCTCGGTTGAATAAACGACATCTCTAATTAGAATCTGCTTTTTGTCATCATATTCACGAAATTTAGCACCTAATTTTTCTAATAACCATTTATCTGCATACCAGGGCCATTTCCTTAGCCCTTGAATGTTTGCTTGTTCTGGTACATTTTCTTTTGACCATTCTAAAAATTCTTTATTTGCCATTTCCTCATAATTGTCTGGGATATCCATTATTCTCAACGCACATACATCTTCTTGATCAAACCCATTCATATTTATTTCAACGCTTTTTGCACTTCTACTATTTTTGGCTACAACAAAGCAATCTTCAAAACCATCTGATGCAACCCAGTATAATTTCCATATTGCCACATTAGATACCTCCAATTGCTAAATAAAGCAAATAAGCAGAGCCGATAAACGACCCTGCTCATCATGCAGCCGAATACTCCTTTTTCTGCAAAAAGCAAGACATTTCGACTATTTTCATTTGGCGGAGAGAAAGGGATTCGAACCCTTGAGTACATTCCTGCACTACACGATTTCCAGTCGTGCGCCTTCGACCAACTCAGCCATCTCTCCAGAACATATTTGTTTATTATTCCGCCCGTGTCGTCTCACCATTCGCATGGTATCTATAAACGCCTTACCGTAGAATAAGCGCTTATAATGCTAAGCGGAATAACCTAGCTTATATTACAACACCCGCAGCTAAATTGCAATAGTATTTCCAAAATCAATCCGCGGTTATTACGCTTTAACTGACTGTAATACCTATTCGTAAACTATACCAAATAGTCTGTTTTGCCTGTACTATCCCAGAGAGCCGCCGTACTTATTTACTCGTACCCAACAGCATCATTATTTTTTGTGCTTTATCATGCCCCCAACACCGTACTTTCGGGCGTTCTATTATAGCCTGGCGTTTCCTGCTGATAGTTATATAACGCTGCCATGTCATGCGGATACTTCGTCCTGGCTCATCCTCATCTTACTCGACTGTATACAAACGATCTGCTTCGACATAAGATTTGAAGTAATTTGATGTAATTGTATGATTGATTAATTTTCTTATAGGGATAGCCCTAAACGCTTTGCTATTACCAAAGCGAACCACAGTTAATACCGGATAACAAAAATCCCCCGGCGTAGCCGGGGGTATTTCATATACGGGTACAAACCTTTGATACTAGCCACGCCTCACGTGGCGTTGGTACGGCCTGACCTTTGCGTAGGCTTGATACCTGCGGCCCGCAAGCGGCTTAATTACTCATCGTTAGCTGCTCGCCCATCTTATCTTCTTCCAAATGCTTTTGTATGTATTCCGCAGTCTTCTTTGCATTCTTGCCTGCCGTGTATATATAGTACCCCCGGCGCCAGAACTCCCGGTTGCGATACTTATACTTCAATTCTAGAAACTGCTCGTATATCATCAGGCTACTTTTGCCTTTGAGATACCCACTCGACACTGCCACTTTCGGCGGTATCTCCAGCAACATATGCACATGGTCGGGGCATATTGCCGCTTCTATTATCTTTATATCCTTCCACTCACACAGCTTTCTTATTATCTTCCCTTCTTCTACCCGTTTCTTTCCAAAGAATACTTTCCGCCGGAATTTCGGCGCTAATATTATGTGGTATATGCAATTCCACTTGGTAAGCGATAGACTTTTTGTGCCGTTCATTCTTGGTTGGCTCATTTTGCTTTTAGGTTGCAGTTGTCAGGCCGCATACTTATTTTAGCGAAAGAGATTTTCTCTATCCGCATCATTGCCGGAAGGCTTCTTTTGAACCACTCGCCCAGCGAGTGGTTTTCTCTTGATAAAAAGCTCCCTCCATATGGCGGGAGTCAGCCTGTCAAAAAAACCGGGGGTAGGGTCGGAGCCGCACCCCCCATAGGCTTTCAACCGAACCTGACGACATGTGCGTCAGATTCTCAATGCCTTTCGCAGCAAGGGTTTCTTTGCACGGGGCGCTGACAGCGCCAATGTAAAAGCGCTCCGTGTTAACTCAAAAAACGTGGCGCAGCCACTTTTTCGACACACTGGCTCCCGCCATATGGCGGGAGCGCTGCTTGTGTTATATACCAATCGACAGCTTACTCTAATAAACCTATCGCGCTTTCGCGTTTACGCTTCCATCGCGTTCAATACCGAGCGGGACATGAGCAGAGCGCCCGCAGCGATAAGCATATGGCACGCAAAACAAATCAGGTATGCCGCCGGGGTAGAGGCAACCAGCATCGAAACGATAAAGCCCGGCATCACGAGCAGGATTAAGATAATGAAGAACAGAAATATAATCAGTACCTTGTTCTTTAACCCGCCCAGCAGCCGCTGCACAAGCAGCAGCCCAACGGCGTACACAACATTTATGCCCACATAAGCCAGGGCCGCAAAGGCCGCCGTAAAGACCGAAGCGCCGAGAACCGCAGCGCACATCACGGCAAAAACCAAACCGTCCACAAGATAACCAATCATCTGCGGCGCCAGTATTGCCGCCAGCTTGCGAAAAGCCGGCACAGGCGCGAGATATAGGTAAGGCTGCGTAAGCTCCTTATTGACCGGGCTGGTTAGGGAGGTAAATATCAGCATATACGCGCTAAAATACAGCACACCCCATAATCCGCCCTCATGCATATCGGAAAAAATAAGCTTTGCCGCCAAGGGCGCGGCGGCCGCGACAATTGAGGAAATCGTGAAAACGAACTTGTTTCTGCGCTGGTTTTCACGTTGTATCCTGTAATAAAAAGCCCATGCCCCCCGTCCCTTGAGATTCCCTAAATCACGCTTTACTTTTTTGGAAACCGTGCCGGACGCGGTCACGCGCCCCTCCCTGGCCGCCTCCAGGCGTGCCTGGGTGGATTCAGCGGATTGGAGCACATCCTCATAATAATCCTGATTGCTTTTTTGCAGCCATAGGATCATGGCGCCGCACGACGCCAATAATAAAAACGCAAAGAGCAGCGACATACCCAGGTTTCCGTACGCGGAATAGTATGCGAGCGCCTTAGACCAGCCGATCACGGGTATAAAATTCCAAACCGCGGAGCCAAAGAAGCCTCTCGCCGCTCCAGCAAGATCCCTTTCGCCCAGCGCGTAAACCGCAAAAAAGGCGATAACGGCAATCAGCACCGCTCGGAAAAACCACTCTACCCTGCCCCTTCTCGTTTCGCTCGAGGCGCAGAACGCATAAAGGTTCGCGCTCAAGAGCTGGGCGAAAAGGCCGATGAGGATATAGCCGGCGATGAGCCCCAGCATAGCTTCCGTTCCAAGGCCAAACATCCTGCGTATATTGCCATACTGAGCCAGCATAAAAAGCGATGCGAACGCCAAAATCGCAAACTGCTTCGCGATGCCGTATATCAGTATGGTACGCGGCTGAACCGGCGATGTAAAAAGCAAATTCACGTCCGACATTCTAAAAATCGCCGCGCCCTGCTTCATACCCTGCATGATGGAGATTACCAGAATAAACGCGAACAGGCCCATGACGGCAGCGCTGTACACATCCACATTCTGCACCGCCACAACTTCGTTCGCGCCGCCCATAAACGCGGCCGCAACAATCAGCGCCGCAAGCAGCAGGTACACAACCAGTACGGCGGGCTTTCTCAGCGTGGCTTTAACCGTATTCCAGAATATACGCCTGATAAGGTATCCAATCGCTTTCATATGTCAGACCGCCTTATTCTCCGTAATATTAAAGAACAGTTCTTCAAGCGACTCCCCGCTCGCGCTCATCTCCTCACGCTTTCTCTGAGCGGCTATTTTCCCGTCCATCAAGATCAACGCTTCATCCCACAGATCCTCTACGCTGTCAATGAGATGCGTGGAAATCAGCACGGCCGCGCCGCGCCCGCGCTCCTCTCTAAGAATCGCCTTCAACTCTTTGATTGCGTGCGGGTCAAGACCAACCATCGGTTCGTCTACAAGCAGCAGCTTGGGCTGCGTTAAAAGCGCGCAGCATATGCTGACCTTTTGCTGCATCCCCTTTGACAGCTCCTTGCCCAGCTTCTTTCTCTTATCCTCAAGCTCAAAGCGCTCAATGAGGTTATCAGCGCGTTCCTGCCATTCGCCCTCAAGCGAATAAGCCCTCGCGATAAATTGCATGTGTTCTTCAATGGTAAGCATATCGTACGCCGCCGGAATTTCGGGCACATATCCCAGCGCCCGCTTAGCCTGAGTGCTTTTATTTTCATACCCGTCGATGCGGATACTTCCGCTATACCGAATTAACCCGGCTATCGCCTTTATCGCTGTTGATTTACCCGCGCCGTTAGGGCCGAGCAGCGCCGTGATCCGCCCGCCGGCGATATTGAAGGACAGGTTATCGTTTGCTTTGGTCTTTCCATATTTTTTTGTTAGAGAATCAATTTCCAGCATAAGCGCTTCCTTTCATCTTCCATTCTTTTTTTATTATAATATTTATATTCCCATACCTCAACCTTTTCACGCGCATATACATATGCGCATAGTATATATCAATCTGAAATTACATAAGGAGGCATCCAATATGTATAAAAACAAGCCAGCCCGATGCTGCTGCCCCATGGATTGCGGGGTAAGCGCAAAGGCCAACACCGTCCCTGCGGGGTCAGCCTGCAGCGGGGTTTGCAAGGGCTTCGATTTATCCGAACTCGTTACGGAATATCCCCTTGCCGAAATCATGTTTCCAATTCAGATATACAGCGTAGGCTTCTGCCCGGACGAGGCGTTTCAGGCGGGTACGCTGTTCCCTGAATTGGTACGACCTTATAAGTGAAGGAGTGTGTAAACATGGAAAATTGCCAATCCGCACTGTTGACAAAAATCAGCGAATGTCAGTTTGTCTGCGTGGAATTGAATTTGTATCTGGATACGCACCCGGATGACGAGGCCGCGAGAGCCGATTATCTGTGCTATTCCGAAAAACTGAGTCTGCTCATCTCGAAATATGAGGAGCTTTATGGGCCGCTCATGAACTTTGGGCATTCTCCAACCACTATGGGCTGTTACGTCTGCTCCCCCTGGCCCTGGGAATAGTTAGGAGGTAAATATATGTGGATTTATCTGAAAAAACTGGAGTTCCCCGTCAACATCACGCGGCCTGACGCTCGCATGGCCAAATTATTAATGGCCCAATACGGCGGCCCTGATTCTGAGCTAGCCGCGGCGATGCGCTATCTTACACAGCGCTTCTCCATGCCGGATGATCGATGCCGTGCAACACTTAATGATATTGGCACCGAAGAAATGGCGCACGGATGTTATCGATAAGGGAAAACCTCCCGCAGCTCCCGCTGTGGTTCCGCCTATAATTGTTCCCGTTATAACTGCCGCTACGGGGGCTGCCACCCCTCCCGATACAACAGTTAAGTCTGCAACCATCCAAATATCGCACCCGTAACCGCCCCTCCGGCAATTCCCGAAAAAATATCCTCCCCGTTTATAGCGGCGGATACTCCTCCGATTATTCATCCGACCAACGCCCCTATTACTTTAAAGAGCGTTCGCGTACGTACTAATAATGCGGTTTAATGATTTTCCGCATTGTTTTACGGATGTTCTCGGGTCTGAGCATATTCATCCAAAATGATATTTGTATACGCAGTTGCCTGCCTTTCTGTACCTATTTCAGTAAGAGTTACGCAGTTAATCCATTGATAATAATGAGTAACTTCGTGTATAAGAGTACGAATAATTGCAGCCAAAGCATTGTCCTTACCGATTTCCGCCTCTAAATCATTATAGTCGCCTGTTGCAAGCCGGATATTAGGTTCAACATATAAACTGTCAGGCAGTAAAATAGTTCCGCATACCATGTCTCCATCCTGCGCTTTTATTCTTTCGCTCGACTTTACATATACGCGTATTCTAATGGGAAAAGAGTATCTTTCCCTCATCCAGGCAGTAAACTCTTTTATAGCTCTGCGCACTTCAGGATCGACGTTTTTATCAATGATTAGCCGAATCCCCGACCTTACGCTTTTTTCAGCGTATACCTTCTTCCACCTTTTACTTGTCCAAATGTTCATTGTAACCCCACATATATTTTCTATGCCCTCTGCCCGGAAGGTATTCTATCCCCTGAATCGGTTTATCGGTATATTCCCTTATTATCTCTTCCAGCCCCTTTCGCCATTGAACGCCAAACGCTCATTACTTAAATGCTTTTTCAAACAACCCGCCCGACTACGGACGAGTTGTTTGTCTGTATTCTGGTTTTAGAATATTATTATGTATCTAAATGTATATTTTTTTGCCGTTTATATGCAAATAATAATCTTCTGTGAAATCTTCTACAAAACAGAATACAAGAATAGATTTTACATCTGTATTCCCCATATCGATTAAGATGTTCTTAACAGGTTCATTATTACTGTCAACAACATCTATGTCGCTTTCTTCTGAAAGGAATGTTCCCACAATAAAATAATCCTTTGTTCCCAGAATATTATACACATTAAAGCTTCCATCGCTGTCTATCTTTTGTGATGTTCTTTTGACAGAGAATAAACTAGGTATTTTATATCCTTTTTCAGTCTTAGGAACAATAAAATGACCACCAGAATTTTCCCCCTTTGAATAAATGACCATACTAGAGTTAACACCGTAAATGACGTCGTCAATTTCTCCAGTTTGATAATATCTAAATACATCTTCTGGGGATTTAAAATTAATGAATAAGTTTTCTATTGGTAAAAGAAAAGATAACGAGCATAAAACCATATATGATATTATTGATATAATAGTAGTGCGTATTTTACTTTTTGCTTTTCTTTTTTTTAGTATTATTATAACAGATGCAATAATAACTCCCCAAAAAACTATTCTAAAGATTCCAAATAACATTTTCAATCGCTCCTTACATTTATCAATTATGCTGGTTAAAGGCAAGGCATCCATTGTCCCGTTGTAATTAAAACAACAGCTGCCGCTAATGCCCACCCTGTACGTCGTACCCAGCCCTATCGTTCGGCTGGTTATCCGCCCCATCGCGTCGTAGTTGTTCGTGATGATTTTCCCGTTGTTCAGCCGCGTCGTCTTTGGCCGGTTGTCCTTATCGTATGTATACGTTACCGTCCATTTTTCGCCGTTTACGCTTTGCTTCAGCTTGCTCAGGTTGTTGTTCGGGTCGTATTCGTACCGGTACGCCGCTTCCGTCCCCGTATACCGTATCTTCCCGCCCGTTACCGTAAACGTCTTGGCCGTCGCGCTCATGCACCTGCCCGCGTGGTCGTATTCAAAGAACGTCGCGCGGTTCGACCGGTGGTTTCTTACCTCGTACAGGTCTCCCTCGCCGTTGTACACGTATTCATACGCCGTAATCTCCGTCTCACCCGCCGCCGTTCTTGTTTTTACCAGCTTCACGCGGTCCATTTCGTCGTAGATATACCGCATGCTGTACCCGTTTCCGTACGTTACCGTGCTGAGCCGACCGTATGTGTCGTACGTGTTGCTCGATAGGACTATTTCCCCTACCTTCGTTTTTGCCGTTCTCCCCCACACGTCGTACGTGAACCCGTATTGCGTCCCCCCGCGCGTTATCCCCGTCATTTTCCCGTTCGCGTCGTACGCGTATGTAACCGCAGACAGCTCCGGCGCGCTTATCCCGCTCAGCCGCAGCATGTTCGCCGCGTTCCCGTACGTATAGCTCGTCGCGTTCCCCTCCGCGTCCGTTACGCTCGTGTTCTGCCTCGTCGAGCTGCTAAACGCGTAGCTCACGCTCTTCCCGCGGCCGTCCGTCACCCGGGTTATATTGCCCGACTGCTGCTCGTATTGCGTGCTTGAACGGATGTACGCGCTCGCGCTCCCCGTCCTTGTCTCCGTCGCCTGCCCGTTCGCGTTGTACGTATTGCTTGTTATTACGCCCTCAGCGCTCGTCGACGTGAGCGGGTTATGCTTTGTGTCATATGTGTAGGTCGTCGCGTTCCCCCGCGCGTCCGTGGACTTGGTTACGTTGTTTCCGCTGTCGTATACAAGCTTGTCCTCCTGCCCTATCAGCGACTTATATCCCGTCAGGTTTCCGTTCGCGTCGTAGGTGTACGCCTGTGAGAACTCCTCCCGGTACAGCTGCAGCCCGTCAAAGTATGCGTTGTTTCTCGAATAGTGGTAATTCGCGCTCAGCCGTATTTTAGCGTATGCCGCCGGCGCTATCGCCGTGCCGCACGCGTACTGCCAATCGTCTGTGTCCGCGCGGAAATATACCATCGACGGGTCGCCTACGCTGCCCCCGCTCGCGTTGAGAAACTCCACCGTTATCCGCTTGATCCCATACGTCCGGTTGTTATAGCTCTGCGTGCTGCGCGCGATCGAGCTTGCTTTGAGCCACCCCCCGAACGAATACGTATCCCCCTTCTGCCCCGCCGCCGGGATTGTCTGATAGATCCACTTTTGCTGATCCGCGTTGCCGATTATCCGGTAACAATCGCCCGACAGCGCGCTCGGATGCGTCACCCCCGCGTCCATGATGACCCCGTCGCCCGAACCGATGTTTGCGCTCTCCTGAAAGTTCGACGTACCCAATATGAAGTCGCTGTTCTCCAGCATGTTGTACCGGTTGGGCGTTTCGCCCTTTTCCAGCATCACCGAATCCACATACACCGTCCCCGCCGTTCCCTCCGGCATGGTCAGTATAATTGTCGCCCCGCTCGATATGGGCGAAAACGTCACGGAGCCCCTGTGCCAATCCACGCCCGCCGTGCCGCCAAGCTCTATCGGTTCCGACTCCGCAAGCATGGTCAGGCCGGACGCTACCTCGATTTTGCCCGCGCCGCCGCTCCCGCTGAAATAGCACGATAGCGTATACGTTTCCCCCTGCTCCAGCACCTTGCCCATTGCCGCCTCCGCTCTTACCGCGGACGTGGATGTAAGCTTCATGCTCTGCTTTCCCGCGTGCCTCTTGGTCGAATCGTAGCTTGCGCTGCCGCTCAAGGACCACGAGTCGTTCTGCTCAAACCCGTGGTTCGGCATCAGGTTCACCGTGGTCGCCTGCACCTTGGATACCGCAGACAGCTGCGTGACCGTCCGCGCCGACGTGTTGTACGCCCCGAATACCGCGTTCCCTTCTTCGTCCCGCACGCTCACCGGTTGACCCATATTGTCAAACTGGTAAACTGTTTGACGCCCCTGCTTGTCCTTTACCGCAGTCGTTCCCCAGCCGTATTTGTAGCTGAGCCACTGCCCCTGCGTGCTCCCGTTCTTTTCCTCCGCCTTGGTTACGCGGTACGGCGCGCCCGCCGTATACGTGTAATTGATTTCATACCCGTCGATGTTCCTCGCCTTCGAGAGGCATCCGTTCGCGTTATATGTGTATTCGCAGTGCTTCCCGTCCGTATTGCTTATCCGCGTCAGCCGCCCGCCTGTATACGCCAGGGTTACTTTCAGCCCGTCTGGCGGCGTTATGCCGCTCAGCCTGGTCCCGGTGTAGCTGAGCGTTATGCTCTGCCCCCCGCTCGCGCTCCCCTTGAGCTGCTCCTGCACCTTGGATACCCTTAGATTTGTCATCGTTACGCCGACATGGCTGATGAAAGTTTTGTTCCCGTTCGCGTCCTCTATCCGCTTCAGCCGCCCCCGCCATTCCTTACCCGTGCTCGCGTTCCCGTCGTGATCGAACTGCTCGCACTCGAACACCAGCTTGTTGTCGCCCTTGTCGCTTATCGTGATGGTTTTGTTGGTCGTGTTTATCGTCAGTACCGAGTCCTTGTCCAGCTCGTTGACATACTTCGTCGCCGTTTGTTTTACATAATAGTGCCGCGTACCGTCCCCGTCCGTGTGCCGGTAGTACGTCGACGTTGTGGTCCGGTTCTTGAGCGAAACCGCTTCCACCGATTGCGCGTAGTTTATCCGCCACCCGTTTCCGTACCCGATGTCCCTGTCCTTATCGTTTGTATTATATACGTGCTCGATCTCAATCGGCATTTCCCGGTTGCTTATCGTCGCGTCCGTTCTTGTAAACGCCAGATTGCCCGTGTACGCGTTCACCGATCCGGCGCCCGCCCTCCCCACATCCTGGCTGTGGTAGGTCCAGTTCCCTTCCAGCCCCGTGGTATTGATATAGATCACGCTGAAAAACGGGTGCGTAGGATAGCTCGCGTTGTAGTTTGACGAGCGGTATTCCGTATACCACTGCTTGCTCTCATCCCAGGATTTGAGTATCATCCCGTGGTTCTGCGACGGGTTCCCGTACCACAGCTTCACCAGCCGCGTGATATCGAACGTATTGAAGTAGTTCTGCCTCTGCGTGACCGCAAGGCTTTCCACGCGGTTCGTCGCCACCGATTCCGCGCTGTCCGGGCTCAAGCTGTTCCATGTCACCTTGCTCGCGTTCCACGGCTTGATTACCCGGTACAGATCGATTTCCTTTCCGTAAGCCGTGCTCGTGTTATACCTAGACAGGTTCATCGTGGATTCCACAACCACGTCCCCCGCCTCCAGCTTCGGCAGCCCCGTGATTTTTATCAGGCTCCGGTACCGCGGCGTCCCCCCGATTTTCAGCCTGTCCCTTCCATTGTAGTTCGTGTTGGGATCATCCCTGCTGATATAGGTGTTGTCCACCGTGCCCCTGAATACCGGCTGGATATCCGGATCGATCGTTACGGGGTACGCGCATTCCTCACCAGACAGCCACTGCGCGTCCGGCGTTATCGTATACGCAAACGCGTTAACCGCTCCTTCGACGTTCGCGGTTTGGCCTTCGGACGCTATCGGTTCAACCGTTACCTCCACATTGCCGCCCTCGTTCCCCTTCGCGTCCCACATCACCGGCTCGTTGATTACGAACACCGTCTCGTCGTTCGCGTCCTTGAGGTATACCGTTCCGCCCTCCTTGACCGGCGTCACCGTGCCGCTCGTTATCTCCAGCCGGTAGGTCAGCTCCCCCGTTGGCGCTTCGTCTATTGTTATCAGCTCCGCTATCGATTTCCCCGTTACCTCGTACCGGATTTGAGCCCCGCTTCCGGGATCGATGTACGTTATTCCGCCCGACAATTCTTCCGGGAACCTCAGCGCCATATCGCGCTCCTCGTCCGTTGGCGCAATCGTTGTGTCGCCGCCTCCCAGGGCGTCTATTGTTCCCGGCGCGCTCCCCGCTCCCGCCAGCTTCCATGACAGGCCGTGGCCCTGGTAACTCACCTCCACCAGCTTTTCGCTGTTCAGGTTTGCCGCGAACTGCACCTGAAAATCGTTCGCCGCGTTTTGATATGCCACGCTTCCATCCGGTAATGAAACAAGCGCAAGCCTGTTATCTATATCCTTCCATGCCCCGTCCTGCTCATAATGAACGGGATACGGGTACGTTACCGCTTCGGTCAGGCCGTCTTCCCGCCGGAAATGCTTCGTGTACTCCTCCCGCCTTTCCTCATCCTCCCCCACAAGCGGGCTGTACTCAAGCTCCTCCGGCTCCGACCCTTCCCACGACTCCTTCATATCCGCTATCGACGCGTCCAGCTCCCTCTGTTCCTGCAGCTCCTGTGCAAGCGCTAATCCCGTATCGCTCAGCGCGTACGTAAAAAAGCTCAATATCGCCATCATCACCGCTATTATCCGAGCTGCTTTTCTCATCCCGATTTCCCCCGATTTTGTTATATTTTGGTATATATATAATCTATCAGTATCGTTCATAATTTGTCAACAATTTTGTCATATTTTATTTTGCACTTATTATTTGTTTGTTTTTCTTATTAATTTGTATGAATAATTCTAGCTATGACGTAGCGGGCAAGTTAGCTGCCGGCCGTTACATCCAATCTATCATTACTAACTTTCATGTCCTAAGATAATAATCAGTTTCTTTCATCTCTTGCTTTTGTTTATCAACCAGCCAGTCAAGGGTATTGAGCGGCCTACAGGCCGCACGCCTTTTGTTATTTTATACAGATCGCAGGATTGTCCTTGTTGTCAGTCATTTATATAACATCCATATTTTTTTCTTATCATTATTAATATCAATATCTAATTCATATTCAATTTTTTCTCCAATCAATACTTCAATTAACTTTATTAAATGCTTTATGGTATTATTAAGATATAAATAGTTTTTAGTTGGCCTACAAAAGATTCTACATCTTTCATAATCTAACTTATCATGATTATCCTCCTTAATTCTAATTATCTGAATATTTTTCTCTTTTAAATATTTATCTTTTTTTTGCTCTCTATGTAAAGTGTCTCCTTTATGAAAATATAGACCATCATACTCAATTCCTATAGATAAAGAAGCAATAAATATATCAATTTCGCAACCATAAATTTTCGCGCGATTTAAAGCAGGGAAAATACGATTTATATAATAATAAATGGCTTGTTCTGGGAAAGATGTCTGGCGACTTGTGCTACAGAACGGACATCCTTCTCCTCTGCTCCGTCCAGATAAACTTGCTTGCCACTCATGCCCTTTTTTACATTTCCACCAAACTTTCTTACGAGAACCAAATGTAATATTCTCAGGTTTAATTTCATTATTTTTTTCTACATTCCATTCTTCTAAAAACTCAGGATGAGTTCTAACAATACTATTTTCAATTGTTACTTTTTTATTGGAACAGAAAGGACATCCTTGCCCTAAAGCTCGGCTGCAAACACATGCCTGCCATTCATGTCCTTTTTCGCATTTCCACCAAACCCTCTTCTGAGTACCGTAAGATAAAGTTCCTGCATCAATACCTGTGTTTTTCTCCCAGTTCCATTCATTCATGATTTCAGGGTGGGTAGTCAATATACTGTTTGATTTACATATAATTCGATTAGCACAATATGGGCAACCGTTACCTCTAACACGACTTCGGATTTCGGCTTGCCATTCATGTCCTATTGTACACTTCCACCAAACCTTTTGCTTAGAACCGCAGGAAATAGTATGAGGATCTAAACCTGTATTGTTCGATGGATGCCATTCGTTCATAAGTTCTGGATAATTAACTGCAATGCTTTGTTCATTTGCAGCTATTTTTACACCCCTACGGCTTTCATATGCACAAAATTTGCATCCATGCCCTCGCACTCTGCTATTAATTGGCGCCTGCCATTCATGTCCTTTTATACAATTCCACCATATCTTACGATTCGAACCACAGGATATCTCAAAAGGGTTTATCCCTTTGTTTTTATCAAAATCCCATTCATCTAATAAATGCGGATGCTTTACGACGAAGCTGTTTTCTATGCTAATGTATCGATTGCAGCAATAGGGACAGCCTTTTCCATGTGTACGGTTACTAACACTTGCTTGCCACTGATGACCCTTCTCACACCTCCACCACACTTTTTGAGCTGAGCCATAAGTAATTCTATTTGGATCAAGCCCCAGATTTTTTACTGTATCCCACTCATCCATTAAATGAGGATGAGTATTCACTATACTTCTATTTACGATATAAGTCCCTGATATATTTTCTTCTTCCTCCTCTTCTGGACCCATATATTTTTTTTGATTTGCACAATATGGACATCCATGCCCCTTAGAACGATTATATATTATCGCTCTCCATTCATGCCCGTTCTTGCAAATCCACCAAACCTTTTTATTGCTACCGTAAGACACTTGGTATGGGCTAATAATGTTTCGTTTAAAGTTCCACTCCTTTTGAAGTACAGGGTGGGTTATGAATAAGTTGTGATTTTTTGAACAATAAGAGCATCCTTGTCCTCTGGTTCGGTTGTAAACAATTGCTTGCCAGCTATGCCCGCTTGAACATTTCCAATATACTTTTTCAGCTGATTTATGTTTTAATTTTAAAGGATCTTGTGTGTTTTTTTCTCTATCATATTCGAGCAAGAGATGAGGATAATCAGACAAATAAATCTCTTTCACATTAACCCCCTTAGAACACACTACTTCAATTTAATAATAACCAATGACAAATCTAATTCTATATTTGGAGTCCTGGTAAAATCAAGCATTTTTTTATCTGATTTTTGGATTGTAAAACACGATGGGCAGTAAAAGTACATCTTGTATCAGGGGGATACTATGATGAGTATACACATTGTACAAAGTGCTGGAAATCCGATGTGCCAATGATGGAATCAGGGAAAATATGCAAGTTTTAAAAAACCACCAGAGCAAGAAAAAGCTATCAAAATATGCTATATTCAGGAGTGGATATTTTACTTCAACCACTAAACAAAGGCTTGAGAAACTAAAAGATGAAAAAATAACATAAGTAAAATTCAAGATGAGTTAATTATAGCCAAAGTATGAATATTAAAAAAGACCACTTTAGCTCTACATCTCTAGCTTGATATGAATGTATTTGCATGGTTCAACTTATTAGGGGGTGCGAAATCACCCCCTTTTTCTGTAACCCTTAATTAATTCTTGGTAGTTGCCTCCTCTGCACCAATCTGCCCGAGCACCTTTTTAAGCGCGCTGGGTAGGGGTAAGCCCATCTCCGCCGCGTTTTCCAATATGCTCAGCCCCTCGTTAGCAATATAGTACATGCATACCGCCGTGCGTACCGCCGCATTTGTTGCCGGGATAATGCGGTCTATCAAAGTCCCGACCGC
>OHKV01000026.1_pt1 | contig 152273 bp, 111 predicted proteins | sample 1568951 | NCBI WGS metagenome assembly OHKV01 (sample SAMEA3879528, study PRJEB24766) | human gut metagenome | biome: human-associated habitat; feature: feces | place: USA | collected 1985/1987
GAAGACTTCAGATGTCTTGGAGGTGAAGGCTGCGGAGGCATGGGTGCCGGGGATGGTGACAACGGATGTCGGTGGGATAAATGAAAAATCGCTCATATCTTGCTTTTTTAGGGCAAAGATATGAGCGATTGGGAGGTGGGGAAAAGACAAGGCTAATTCTTAATTCCTTAGGAATTATATGCTTTTATATTAAAAGGCTAATCTTTAATGCGTGAAAATCAATCGTGGTTTATACGAAAAGTTCTAAAATAACGTTATTCCATTAAACCATCTGGGTTTAATATATGATTAACTAATAGTTTTAGACAAAATGAAAAAGATAATATCACCTATTCTCTCAATCGCTCTTTTTACAACCCTCATTCTTCTATTTCTGATACACTTTCAGAGAGTAGACGCACAATCTATTTATAAATGCGATAATGAGAAACACATCTGTTACAAAAACTCTGATGGGAAAACAATAGTGAAGAGCAAGAAATACACAATAGCGTTTACAGACACTATCACGTCCATCGGTTTTGTAGGTAATAGAAAAGGTAAAATCATCGGTATAGACAACCATGGAAAGGAGTTGTTTGAGGTATATAAGATAGACAATGGTCCAGACTGCGTTAGTGATGGCTTGTTTAGAATTATTGGGAAAAATGGCAAAGTGGGGTTTGCCGACACTTGTGGCGTTATCGTAATACCACCTGTTTTTTCTTATGCCACTCCATTCCTTAATGGAGAAGCCAAGGTAACTTTTGAGGGCGAAGAACAAAAACAAGGAGAGTATCAATATTGGGAAAGCAATCAATGGTTTTTGATAACGAGTCCGAACTTGTTAGATCATAGTATGAACGAGATGGCTACATCTACTAAATTTGACACGCCAACATTGACAACGGAGGAAAAGCACAAAGTCAAGGAACTGGCTGCACAAGCCCCTGATAGCATAAAAACATGTTTCTCCTTTTTGCTTTACAAATGGAATTACGCAATAACCCATAATCGTGAAATGCTCTTGAGCTCAAATACATATTCGTATTCAAAGTTACCCGAGTTCCACTATTTGAAATCCATGGGGAAACAGATAATACCACTTATCATGGAACAACTTATTGAGCCATCAAATTTTCATCTGTTGGTTCTTTATGAAGCTGTGCAAGAAGATAGCAGAAAGATTGTGAAAGACCACACCGGAGGCGAACAGAACAGAGCCATAATGAATGTGAAAAGATGGCTTGGCAGTAAGTAGGGATTCGCATTGAAAACTGTAGATATTTGTCTTAATCCAGCAGTTTCATTCGATTTTTATCTTCCAAATGTTTTCAGGTGTCTTCTCTGTTTGCAAAGGGACTTGCTCTATCGAATGTGCCGTTGCTTTCTTTCTCTTTTTGTTTTGTCTTGTTTGTTTTCTGAAACTTTTAAAGAGAAAGTTTCTTCCCATGCCATTGCCAAAAATCACATCCAATGGTTCGCCAGTATCTTTCCATATCCTGACCTTGGCAGCATAGTCAAATGCAAATCTGACAGCTGTGCTGTCATAAGTAAAAACCACTTCATAATACGCTTTCCCAAACTGTTTTCTTATTTTTCGATGATTGTCACCATAGTCGTCCTTTTGGAAAATCCGCATTTCAGATATTTCAGCACCTTTGAAAAACGGAACGTATGCAGGACCAAAGGTATTGGCGACACTCCTTGCGACAGTTATAAGTGCATCCTTTTGGCAGACATCAGCACAACTGCTTGGAGCCAATGGCTGGGCAGATAATGTCGTAACCATCAGAAAAGCGATTGGTAAGAGGAAACGCTTTTTCATAATCACTTATTTGTTATGGCACATTATTCGTACAAACAGCGTTTCATTGTTTCGTAATTGTAAATTTCAATTTCTGGAGTCCTTTTTTGTATACATTGGCCAAGATGAGAAAATACTGCAGTTTCTCGCCTGAGTTCATTTTTTTGTAATATACTCAAATTCGCTTTCCGGTATTACATCCTTAAACAACGGGTCGCCGTCCTCATTATACACCATTCTTATATTGTCTGTCAGCGGAGAAATGACGTATGAGCAATACGCCTGATATGGGATGCTATTGAATTTGACCCAGTTGTCATCGCCTTTATCCAAAACATTTTCTACGTATATCCTGCTATGTTCATAAGAAGGCTTTGGCCACCCATTGCCTTTATAGATATTTCCTTCTCCATCTACGATATAGTTGTCTTCTGTCTCGTATTTGTTGTACGGGCACAGCTCCTGATACTCAATGTCGCTTTCTGACTTTACACTATTGTCGGTTGGAGTTTCCGTCTCTTTGACGAGTTTGTCTTGAACAATTTTGACGAGCAAATATCTGTGGCTATAGCCGTCAGCTGGAGGATTGGCAAGTGTAGTCATCTTTACCCGCAATTCATACTCATGCCCTTTTACATAAGTGAAACCTTCGATACGATATAGACCAAGATGTTCCCATTCACCATTTGGATTTTCAAACTTTACAAGCATACATTCCTCTGGGGTAGAGTTAAATCCGTAACTTTCACCCGTTTCAGAAGAAACATATATTGTTATCTCCTTGACGGAATCTTTTTTCTCGTCATCATCGCTGCTGCAACTTGAAACAGCAAAAACTGCAAGTAGCAGGAATAAAAGGTTTAAAGTCTTTTTCATTTTACGTTTAATTGTACTACTTAAAATAAACGGTAGATTTTGAATATATTGCATGAATTATTGCATTTTTTCATTTCTTGTCACATTTCAAAACCTGTGGAATCTATCTTCAAGCACTTTCATATTCTCAATGAGTTCAATGAAAGAAGGTTTCTCTCCGAAAATCATGGAAGAGCACATACTTTTATAGTCAGCCTCCCATGCGCTGCGTATATCCTCACGAGGAACGAGAACGATGCGACGACGGATGTCTGGGGTGTAGTCCATACCACTAATGCTTGTGAATATCTCGCGATGATGACGAATGGATTCCCACAGTTCATCATCCTTTATGGCAGCCAAAGCAAAGTCTTTGTTCATCATACGAGAGAGGTCATAAAGATGTCTTGACTTGCGGTCGGCAATGACACCACGTCCCTCTACGGAAAACAACTCGTGCAAGAGGAATACCTTTTCAAGGAAAGTCTTGCTTGCAAGAGCCGTTGCCACCTTGCTATCAACAATAGTTGTCTGTATGGTAGGAAACACGCCCTCGACCATACTGTTGATATGTGTTTGCTCGTTTGGCTCCAGCAAAGACCTTGCTCCAATCTCCAACATCACTATTGGCGAAAGGTATTCAGACGGCTCAGCCCAAGCACTCTTATACCTCACGAAAATCTTTCTCGGTTCTGGATATGTGCTATCGCCCTCACCGTCTGGCTCAGACTCGATTTTGCAAAAGTCCTGCAAACCATATTTCTCGACAGCCTCCTGCAATGCCGGGCAAAACGTGTCTTTGACAAATAGCGAAGAAGCCTTGCGCAGTTTCTTTATCTGCTTCTTCGTCAAGTCGCCCTCGAACCCAAACAAAGAGCGGTCGACAGCCAAATCAATGTCTTCAGAGAAACGCTCAATAAGATGCCAGACCTTGCTCAAAGATGTGCCACCTTTGAAGATGAGTTTATCGGCAAAAGGCAAGTCGAAAACGATTTGCAGAATATTAGAAACCCACAAGTCCTTCTCTATAGCCTGTGGAGGCAACCCACATCGTGCAGATGCTTGTTGAAGCACATGTCGTTGGTCGTCAAACGAAAGTTCAAAGAATTTATTCATAAGCGTTTTGTACAATTTTTCTAATCCATACAGGCATCAGTTTCAAGTCGACAAGCACATCTTCTTTCTTCTCCTGTCTCAATAAGTAGTAAATATGATCCGTCTGTTTAGTAGTAACATTGACGTTCTTTATCGACTTTAGAGCAGAATTAACCAACATGGCAAGTCGGTTCGTAAAAGCCAAGTTGCGTGGAGCCGTATTCTTAAATGTGATAGATCTATTCCCTGACACTGATATTCTGCGCGACTTTCCATTTGTGAGGAAAACACTATTCAACGGAACCTGTGTAGAAAGTCCAAGAACATTCAGCGCATAGTCGCCAGTGGGGACAATTTTTGAATGAGAGCGTTCAGCCAAGGCTTCAGCAATTTGGATGTCAGTAGGATAAATCACCCCCAATCCCAAAGTTTCGTCAATTTCGGGATAACAGTAAATGCCCTGTGCCACACGAATAATTAACCCGCTTTTTGTAAGCCTAAGCAAAGTCTGTCGGATAGCATCAGAAGAGCCAAAATCAAGAAAGTCATCGGCAAAGAAAATCTTTCCCCTACCAAATCCCTTTATCCTGTTTTCAATTTTATGAGCTATACTTTCCATGTCTAACCTTAATTTCGTCACAAAAATAGCAACTTTTTGTGACAAAACAAAGAAAAGACTTAGAAAAGTATCAATTTTTAACTAAAAAATGCCCGATACATATTCTATAAAACCCCAAATATACAATATCAGCCATGCAAACACAAATGTTGACTTTGTCACAAAAAAAGATACTTTTTGTGACACACTACATATACACCTCAATCCCATTCACCTCAAATATACACACATCGCGAAGCTGTCGGATTTCGTTAGAGTCCAGCAGCTTCATTCGTCTTGTGCCTTTGTAGAAGTCATATTTGAGGGAGATGCAGCGGTGCCAGGATTGGATTTCACCGCTGCGAGTCCATAGACGGATGTCGATGGGTTCGGGACTGGATAGGATTTTGCGGAGGGTGGTGATGTGAATGGATTGCATAGTGATGGGCGTTAATCGAAGGTGCGGTGGAATTGATCATCGAAGATGTTGTTGCCGTAGTCAATGTTGATTGGGAGATGATGGCTGCTATACTTGTACTTGAACTTGATGCTGTTCGTGGCGTTGTCGGCATCGGAGATTTCACTGTTTATGTCAGTGATGGTGATGGGTGCCAGGGCACCACCTATCTCAACGATGTTGACATAGCGAGAAAGGAGGAGCTGGGAGAAGTGCTTGGCTTCCTCGAAGGTAAGCATCGAGGATTCCACGTCATACTCGTAGGCTGACTTGTCATCATAGAAGGTGGTGATACCGAGCGAGGTGGCAGTGGAACGGTCGAGATTGAGCTTGCTCTTGGTGACGCAAGTGAGATGTATGTATTCATCGCAGTTGAACTCGTTGTGCACGAGCAGCGTGAGGTTCGGTGTGCGGTCAGTGACATAGAACGTCTTGGCAAGAAAGCCACGATGTACGGTGAATTGGAGCAGTCGGCACTTGCTGCCGATGCGGGTTTCTATAGCAATAGGACTTATAATGTCACGTATCAAGGTGGTATTTTTGGTGTCCACTTTAGCATCCTCGATGCGAACCATGCGAGGTGTAGACTCGCCATCGAAGAGAGCCAGGCACTCGGTGTAGCCCTGCAGCGTGACATCAGGCAAGTAAAACGCCGAAAGAGTCTGAAACGAATTGCGTGGAATGGTGAACATCGAGCGTGTGGTGAGGAAGCACAGCTGTACGAAGCCCATGGCATTTGTGGCGAGGCTCAGACGAGAGTAAATGAAATGGCGCTCCGGCGTGGTCGTCTCTTCAGTCTTTGTGTCCGCCGTGATGACGAAGTTGGCGAAGACACGTTGCTTATCCAGCATGTGCCCCTCGATGATGGAGCGAGCATCATAGAGCATGGCGATGTTGTTGTAAGGGTAAAGCGTAGTTTCAAAGATAGTGTCAGGACCACATGCGATTGTGACATATACCGAAGCTGCATCAGTAGAGATTTCAATCTCCGATGGGATGTTGCAGGTGAAGACGTAGTAAGGAGGAGTGTAATTTATTTTCAGCATGACCTTTTTGTTTTCAAAGATAACAGGCTTTGCCTGTATAAGAAAAGACCCAACCGCAGCGTTGCTCTGCACGGCTCGAAGGACAAAGGGCTTTAGTATGGAGCGGAGGCAAGTGCGGAATTGTTACGATCTTGCAGCAGCGACAGAAGAAAGCCCGACTCCTTCGAGCCGTGCGGAAGTGGAAGACTGCCTAAGCAGCCTTTTCAGCCTTTGGCTTGCGCCCTCTTTTCTTCTTAGGCTTTTCCTCTACGGGAGCTGGCTCCGGCTTCTGCACCTCCTGCGCCGTGGGAGCTGTGGCTCCCTTGGCTCTTGCAATCTCTTGCGAGAGGCGTGCGAGGCAATTATCAGAGATGTTCAACCCCAACCTCTTTTTGAGGAGGAAGGCGAGGCGCATCGCCTTGTATGCACTTGTGCAATACATCTTGTCTGAGCTGTTATCGCTTGTGTAAACGACCCAAACATTGTTTGTGGACTTGCCGGAATTGGCTTTAGCTGCTAAAATGACATTTGAAGTATTCATAACTTTCTTATTTTAAGAGTGAAACAATCTGATTAGTGAATGAGATAGACTTCGATATAGCTGATGTCTATAAAGCTGTCAGCAGCGAGTGCTTCCGCCTTGGCGCTTGCCTCAGAATGGCTGTCCGCCTCGATTTCATATTCGATATACTCGCCATCCTCTCCATTGATGACAACCTGATAGAGATTGCTTGACAATTCAACCTGTCTTGAACTTCTTTTACCGAAGTGATATTCTGAATTAAAAGTGGTGTGTACCATAATCTTTAAATTTTTATTTGTTCGACTTAAAAGTGAAGCACCGAAGTGCTTTTGTAATTTTTACGTGCATACAAGGAGCAGCAAGGAGAAGGCATTTTAATGCAAGGGATAGCCAAGATTATTTCATCCTTCGGGCTTGAAAGATTTTGGAATGAGGCAAACCTGCCCCAAAAACTTTTGAAAAAATCTTAGGCTAAGCGTGGAGCGCGACCCTTTCAGAATGCCGCTTGCGCTAACTTTGCAAAGGAAAAATCAGAAAGCATTACATTTGGTAAGTGCTTCACGTCGAACAAATAAAATGATTTGGTACAAAGAACACCACTTCAGAATATTACTCCGGAATAATAAAAGAAGCAGACTGGTGATATGAATTGTGCAATCTCTGTTGTCATCATAGGATGGGATGGCTACTTCTTTCATGATGAAATCGTGGCAGACAGATACCTATCTTTAAGGCAAGCAGAAAGGTGGATGTGCTTGTGGCTACAAAAATGAACATCAGCAGTATCGGAGTTCATTCACTAATGAGAGTGTGGAACGGATGAGAAAAGGCAAATATGAATACTTGTCATTTTGCTGCGAATAAAAAGCCAATTACTCCACAGACAATGACAGGGACGGTGGAACGAGCTACCAAGATAACAGCATAGGAAAGATGCACAAAGTGCAGGAAAGGCTGTGCGCCACGCCTTACTCCTTTGAAAATCGGGATTGGCTACCTTACGCTATTGACTCTCACGCCTGAGAGATTGCAAAAGCTGAAGGTGCGGAGAGCGAAGCGAAGGAGGTGCTGAAGGCGGAGCATACCGCTGAAAAAAGAAAAGCCTTCATCCTGCGTTGGGCGCAAGACAAAGGCGTATAGGAAAGGGTGATTAGGAGGGATTTCACTTCATTGAAGTTTCATAGTCTTTGATGTCTTTACTTTTTACTAATGTCATCATCAGGTTGCTTACGAAGGTTTGAGCGATAAACCGAAATATTTGTGGTTACATCTTTTCCTCCTACTCGACCATATACTTTTATAGTGGCTCGTGCGCCTAAGAAGCCCAATGGCAAATCTTCATCCTTCAACTTGGCAAAGTGAATGCGAAGTGTCTTATTATCGGTATTTTTCACAGAGATACCAACCTCTTCCTCGGTGGCAGAGATATTTTTCCCTTTATTGTTTTTTACTATTCCAAAACTGCAATCTAATGAATAGTTAATATTGTCGCAGTTAGTGCATGTCAGCTCTAAATCACCATCAATATAAGTGTACGAATAGATGAAGTATTTCGATTCCTTAGGGTAAAGAGTATAACCTATTTCTTCGGGATAATAGCTGACTCTTATATATTCAGGATTAGTGTTTGAAGTAGCCTTAAACAAAAGGGGCGAGTCTTTCACTTCATCGCAACTGCTTAATATCACAACAGTAAGCAATGAAAATAGCATTGTTAAAATCTTCTTCATATTCATTCTCGTTTTATTAGGTATAAATTATTATTTGATTTGCAAAAATAGCATTTGTTCACAAAAATTCCAAATGCTTAAAGATTTATTAACGTAAAATATTGGTTATCTCACTCCACCAACCGCTATTGGGTATAAATCATGCTGTGGAAACTTCTCGCAGCCGATGTAGAGCGTATCGAAGGCGGCGGTGCCATCGGTACGGTGTTCGAGAAGATATTCTTCTGATTCAGGTTGTTTTCACCAAAAAAGGTGCAGATGAAGCGAAACGGAACATGAGGTGAAGCCGAGGGCTGCTGCCCACAAAAGAAAAGCCCTTGTTCTACGTTGGCAAGGCGCAAGACAAAGGCTTTATGGAAAAAGGCGGATTAGGGGAGATTCCGCTTCAAAGAAGTTTCATAGTCTTTGTATGTTTTTACATTTTGCTAATATCATCATCAAGTTGCTTTCTCCAGATAAAAGCACCGCCAACAGAAAAAATTAACGTGAAAATCAATACCGCTTCGGCATAACCGACTGGCAAATAATCTCCCTCAAAAAAAAGATAATCCGTTTTGGAAGCATAGTACAATTTAGGAATATCTCCTGACTTGATTTCGTTCAATATTCTATCTCCAGTATGTAATCTGTATTGTTTTGATTTATATGTTATTAGAATTGTGTTTGAACGCTTATAATTAAGTTTTTCTTCATATCCATTATACAGATAATCAACAATTGGTTTCTGAGTCTTTTCGATATGGTTGCCATATAAATATAACAAATATAAAGCAAGAGATAAAGCCAATCCTGTGCAAAAAATGGTCTTAAAAAATGTTCTAATCTTCATTTCTTCTAAGAGTTATTCATTGTCATAAAAGTATATAGGTCTATTAAATGAAGGCCAACATTGAAAATAGAGAATTTCTATAGTGTCCCCGATCTTATCCTTATTGCCAACTTCAATTAAAGAATTCCCTGTATAGGTTTCATCTCCGACACTGAACTCATAAAGATAACAATTTGTAGTGTACCTGTGGATCAATGATGATTCATTGTCAGTGATTACGGCTTTGCATTGACTTCCGTAATGTTTTAGCATTGGTGTCAAAATTAGTGCAGAAATAACTGCATATAAGATAATGACAACACAAATTGAGAAGTAGACATTTCCTATTGTTAATTTTATAGGGAATATTTTTCGCGTTGATTTTCTGTAGTGTTTCTTTTTTGTCATAAATTCAACAATTGTGCTTCACAAAGTTACATCATAAAAACGGCAATTCTCCATTTTTGTTGCTTTTATTTCTCCGTCTTATACGTTTGGCAACAATGATTTTGACAAATCGGAACGCCAAGATTACCAAATGAATGAATGTAAGTAACAACAGATAAAACCACCAAGTAAATGCTGCTCCACCATCCCCCCTATATAACATGAAGTAATACAAAGGGCATGAGTAATAAAAGAACACGATGAGGTCTGTCATTCCTTTCTTTTTATTGACAGATACTATTTCAATTAGTATAAATATTATACAAACAAGAGATAATATGTATGCAATTACATTGTCATTCATTTTTGTTGCTTCTCATAAAATTAATAGACTTTTCCTATAAAACGGCATTTTCTCCGTTTTATTGTATTATCTCACCCCACCCACGCAAATTGGATATAAATCGTGCTGTGGGAATTTTTCGCAGCCGATATAGAGGGTGTCGAAGGCATCGGTGCCGTCGGTACGGTGTTCGAGAAGGTCTTCTTCGGACTCCGGCTGCTTCTCCATGGACTTGTTCTTGCGGAAGCCGTTGCGTCCTCGCTCCACTCCTGCTGACTGGATGGCGAGGATAAGGTCATCGTTGTTTTGTCGGTTGAAGTACGGCATAAGGCGTTGCTTACCGACAAAGCCCTGGTTGAGGTTGTGTCAAAGCTCCTTTTTTGTTATATACACATAATACCCAAGCAGACATTAATAATGTCACATACCGCCTTCTTAGGTGAGGCTGACTATCAAAACGAAGATATAATAAGATAGACGTAACACGATGTGTAACACTTTTCATTTGAATTTGTATTACACATCGTGCTACACAATATAACTATTCCTCCCCTCGCAACACTGGCAGTGATATGTGGTACTTCACGGCGAGGATGCGTATTGCTACGATAAGGAGGAAGGCGATGATAACAGAAATGGTCATATCGCAACCAAGCTCTACGAGTGCCCAATAAGACAATCCGCCGATGATGCTCGCCATAGCGTATATCTCCTTTTGGAAGATGACGGGGACGTTGTTCAACAGCACGTCGCGGATGACACCGCCTGCCGACCCCGTTATGGTACCCATGATTATAGCCACCCAGAAGGCGTGACCGCAGTCGAGTGTCTTCTGCAAGCCGGCTACGGTGAAGAGCGCCAAGCCGAGCGTGTCGAAGAAGAACCACGTATTGTCAAGACTTTTCAACGATCGCGCAAAGACGATGACGAACATCTGCGCCATGAACGTACAGATGAGATAAATAGAGGAAGTCATCCAGAACGGCGTTACGCCGAGCATTATATCGCGCAGCGTACCTCCACCGATAGCCACGGCAACGCCACATACGAAGCCTCCGAACCAGTCGAAGCGCTTGGCTGCGGCATGACGGATGCCGGAGATAGCAAAGGCGAAGGTACCCAGAAACTCAATAACGTTAAGTAGGGGCTGGTAGATATCTTCTGTAGGCATCATATTTAGTTAACAACATTAGTAGGTGAGCCTTCAAGAAACGATTTGATGTTGTTCACGGCGATATCCATCAAGCGCAGGCGAGCCTCAAGCGTAGCCCATGCCACGTGTGGCGTGATAAATGCATGTGGTGCACCGACAAGAGAATTTGACGGCGATGGTGGTTCGCATGAAAGCACATCGGCACAATAAGCACCGAGCTTGCCCGAAGCAAGTGCGTTGGCTACATCTGCTTCGTTCACAAGAGGTCCACGACCAGTGTTGATGAGTATCGCGCCGTCACGCATTTTCTCGATAGAAGTGTTGTTCATCAGTTCGCGTGTTGTGTCTGTAAGCGGGCAATGCAGCGATACGACATCGGAAGCGCCGAAGAGTCCGTCGAGCGTTGTCTTGCGAATACCCTTTGGGAGCTGATCAGGAGTCTTGCTTGTGTACGCAAGCACGTTCATGCCGAACGCCTGCGCTATCTGCGCCACCTTCATGCCAATGTTTCCAAGTCCTACAATGCCGAGAGTCTTGCCTGCAAGCTCAAAGAGCGGCTTATTCCAGTAGCAGAAGTCTGGACAACGGCTCCACACTCCGTTGCGAGTCTCTTCGGCATAGTGTTCTACATGGTTAGAGACATTGAGCAAGTGAGCGAACACCATCTGTGCCACGCTGTCTGTGCTGTACGCCGGAATGTTCGTCACAACGATGCCACGCTCGCGTGCCGCCTTTGTGTCTACCACGTTGTAGCCAGTAGCAAGCACACCGATATACTTTGTGTTCTTGAGCTGGGCTATGATGTCGGCGTCGAACACCGTCTTGTTAGTAAGCGCAATCTCTGCGTCGCCCACATGCTGCAGCACTTCTTCGGGCGCTGTGCGCGGATAAACGGTAAGTTCGCCGAGTTCTTCAATTCTATTCCAAGAGATATCGCCAGGGTTGACGCCCTGACCGTCTAATACTACAATCTTCATATTCCTGTCAATATTATTGGTTGAATTACTTTATTCGTTCTTATACTTATCGCCCCAACACTGGAGCATGTGCTGATACTGCCGCTCCTCGATTGGCGAATGTTGCGGTTGCCAGATGCGTGTATCCTTAAGCGCATCGGGCATATACTGTTGTGGGGCAAAGTGGTTGGGGTAATCGTGCGAGTATTTATAGCCATCGCTGTAGCCGAGGTCCTTCATCAGCTTTGTTGGTGCATTGCGCAGGTGCAGCGGAACGGGTTGGTTGCCAGTCTGACGCACAATCTCCAAGGCGTGATTGATGCCGAGATACGCCGAGTTGCTCTTCGGACTTGTAGCAAGATATACCACAGCCTCAGCCAGCGGTATGCGTCCTTCGGGCCAACCTATCTTCATCACCGCGTCGAAGGCGGCGTTGGCAAGCAGAAGTGCATTGGGGTTGGCGAGTCCGATATCCTCAGCCGCACTAATGACGAGGCGACGGGCTATGAACTGCGGGTCTTCCCCACCCTCTATCATGCGCGCCATCCAATAGAGTGCGCCGTCAGGGTCGCTTCCGCGTATACTCTTTATGAACGCCGATATAATGTCGTAGTGCATCTCGCCTTCCTTATCATATGCAAGCGGGTTCTGCTGCAGGCACGCCACAACCATCTCGTCGTCTATCACTATCTGATCGCCGGGACACGACTCAACGACGAGTTGCAGTATGTTGAGCAACTTGCGTGCGTCGCCACCGCTATAGCGCAGCAAGGCTTCTGTTTCTTTCAGCTGGATATTGAGCTTCGAGAGTTCAACGTCGGTTGTAACTGCGCGGTTGAGCAGTTGCAGCAGGTCTTCCTTCTCCAAAGGTTTCAGAACATACAGCTGGCAACGAGAGAGCAACGGGCGTATCACCTCGAACGACGGGTTCTCTGTGGTGGCACCTATGAGCGTGACGATGCCTCGCTCCACAGCGCCGAGCAGCGAATCCTGCTGCGACTTGCTGAAGCGGTGAATCTCGTCGATGAAGAGAATGGGCGAAGCCGAATTGAAGAAGCGTCCGCTCTTGGCACGCTCTATTACGTCGCGCACATCCTTAACACCACTCGTCACGGCACTAAGCGTGTAGAACGGTGTCTCAAGACGATGCGAAATAATCTGTGCGAGAGTGGTTTTGCCCACTCCGGGCGGTCCCCACAATATAAAGGAGGACACGCGTCCGCTCTCAATCATCTTGCGCAGGACGGCATCCTTGCCCACTAAATGCTGCTGTCCGACATAATCGTCAAACGAGCGCGGGCGCATTCTTTCAGCTAATGGTTCACTCATAAGTACAAAATTAGTTATTATATGCGAAATAGCAAAAATTTGCCCCATTTTTATTCACCTCAACACCTCAACTTCGCTTGAAAAAGCGACAAAAGAAATGCCCATTAGTCAGACATTGAAATCTGATTAATGGGCATTGATAAATTATAGCATAGGAGGTGTGAGCAATCTTTCTCATACCACATGTCCACGGCAAGGATGCCGTAGGCTCCTACATAATTTAATCCTCAGCAAGCTTCAGCTGCTCTGCAACCTCGTCGCAGATGCGCTTTGCAAACTCTTCCTTAGTCATGGTAGCCTGCTCGCCACCACCCTGCTTACGCATAGAAACGAGACCCTCTGCAGCCTCCTTCTCGCCAACTACAACCATGTACGGAACACGCTTGAGCTCGTTGTCGCGAATCTTGCGGCCGATTTTCTCGTTGCGGTCGTCGATGAGTGCGCGTACGCCAGCCTTGTCGAAGAACGCCTTCACCTCGCGAGCGTAGTCGTTGTACTTCTCCGAAATCGGGAGGATAGCCACCTGATCAGGGATGAGCCACAATGGGAAGTGACCTGCTGTGTGCTCGATGAGAACGGCAGTGAAGCGTTCGAGCGAACCGAACGGAGCGCGGTGAATCATAACCGGTGTCTGCTTAGAGTTGTCCTCTGCAGTATACTCGAGCTTGAAGCGCTGCGGCAAGTTGTAGTCGACCTGGATTGTACCAAGCTGCCAGCGTCTGCCGATAGCGTCCTTCACCATGAAGTCGAGCTTCGGACCATAGAACGCAGCCTCGCCTACCTCCTCGTGAGTCTCAAGACCCTTCTCGCGGCAAGCCTCGCGGATAGCGTTCTCGCTCTCTGCCCAAATCTCCTCGCTACCGATGTACTTCTCAGTATCCTTCGGGTCGTGAAGTGAAATCTGTGCCTCGTAGTTCTCGAAACCAAAGATGCGGAACACCTTAAGAATGATGTCGATGATGTTCTCGAACTCCTGCTTTACCTGCTCTGGGCGCACGAAGATGTGAGCATCGTCCTGGGTGAAGGTACGAACACGTGTCAAGCCGTGAAGCTCACCGCTCTTCTCATAGCGGAATACGGTGCCGAACTCTGCGATGCGCAAAGGCAGATCCTTGTACGAACGCGGCTTGCGTGCGAACACCTCGCAGTGGTGCGGACAGTTCATCGGCTTGAGCATATACTCCTCGTCCTCCTCAGGTGTGTGGATAGGCTGGAAAGCATCCTTGCCGTAGTGAGCGTAGTGGCCCGATGTTACGTAAAGGCTCTTGCCACCGATACCCGGAGTGATAACCTCCTCGTAGTTGTACGGCTTAAGCATCTTGCGGAGCAACTCCTGCAAACGCAGACGCAACTGTGTACCCTTAGCAAGCCAGATAGGCAGACCCTTACCTACACGGTCAGAGAACATGAAGAGCTCCATCTCCTTGCCAATCTTGCGGTGGTCGCGCTTCTTAGCCTCCTCAAGCATGAGGAGATACTCGTCGAGCATCGACTTCTTCGGGAACGAGATACCGTAGATACGTGTCATCTGGTCGCGCTTTGCATCGCCACGCCAGAACGCACCGGCTACGCTCGTAATCTTCACAGCCTTGATAGCACCAGTGTTCATCAAGTGCGGACCACGGCAGAGGTCGGTGAAGTTGCCCTGTGTGTATGTAGAAATTGTGCCGTCCTCGAGGTCTTCCTCGATATGCTCGCACTTGTACTCCTGACCGTCAGCCTTGAACTCAGCAAGAGCCTCTGCTTTTGACACATCGCGACGAACGACAGCTTCGTTCTTCTTAGCGAGTTCCTTCATCTTAGCCTCAATCTTGGGGAAGTCGTTCTCACTGATGACATCACCCTCCTTCGGCATGACGTCGTAGAAGAAGCCGTTCTCCACAGCCGGACCAAAGCCGAACTGAATGCCAGGATAGAGTTCCTTCAGCGCCTCAGCCAAGAGGTGGGCAGAAGTGTGCCAGAAAGTGTGTTTGCCTTCCTCGTCCTCAAACTTGTAAAGAGCGATAGTTGCATCCTCGTTGATAGGACGGTTGAGTTCAACTGTTTCGCCATTGACACCGCAAGATACAACGTTGCGAGCGAGAGCCGGCGAAATGCTCTCGGCGATTTGTAACCCCGTTACGCCCTGCTCGTACTCACGAACAGAACCATCCGGAAATGTGATTTTAACCATGACAAATTAGTTTTATTTAATCAAACTGTCCACAAAGTTATACTTTTATTTTTACATACAACCATTTTTGCAAAGAATAATAGACTTTTTTATTTCATAATACCATTATCCGTATCGCTCATCCTTATCCTCCTCTCTGCAGCCTTATGCCTGCCACCTCGGCTAAGCCGCCACGAAATGCTTAGAGCCACCTGGTTGCCGTTGCCCCTCGAATAGCCGATGGTATGCTTATAAAGATTACGGTTCAGCAGTTCGTTCTCGTATGCCTTGTAGTTATTGTCAAGTGGATTTGCCCACGACAACGACAACTGGCAGTCGCGCCACGTATAAGATGCTTTCACGACTGAATAGGCTCCGTTGTATCCTTTCGATTCGCCCTCCAAGAAGCGGTTGCCGTTGTCAACATATCCCTGCAATGTGAAGTTGCCGAGATAAGCCGTGATGCTGCAAGCATAGAACCACGAGGTATAGCAATGAGTATAGTCGTTGCCGAAGTTGAAGCATCTGAACAATCCTCCGTTAGCAGCAATCTGAAGCTTTTCGGGCAGGAGCCAGTAGCCAGCATATGCCATAACGTTCAATGCATCAATCTCTTTTTGGTTTGTCTGTGTATAGACGAAATGATTGTCGCCAGTCCGCTCATAGTGAGCCATATTCGGTTTGAAGCATTGCTTGAAGTAGCCATCTAAGAAGGTCTGCAAGCGGTTGTTGTTGTATGAGACTTGCAGACGGTGTTCCATATCATGCGACGGCTTCAAGTCGGGATTGCCCACTGTCCATTCCATACTGTTGGTGCGAATCATAGCATCACTCGTCATCGCAATACGAGACACTTTATCCTGCATCTGACACGTATAACTCAACTGTACGTTGTTGCTGATGTTATATGTGAGCGATGCCTTCGGGTGGAATGTCCCGAAGTTGTATCTATGGCCGTTCTGCGTGTAATGAATGTAACTTGCGCCCACACCTAAAGAATAGCGCAGTTGTCGGAGCGTGCCTTTAATTTCGGCAAAGCCATACAAGCGGTTGTTATCCGTATTTGTCAAAGAAGAAGCATCGCCCTGATAGGAGTTCTTAATGTATTTATAATTATAGTTTACACCCATAGAGAGCGTGAAAGGTTTCAATCGGTTCTCGTAGATCACCTCTGCGAGCAGCGAAGCCGTCCTGCCGTCCACATTATATTTATATGGAGAGCCCTCGTCATAGAAAGAACCAGTCTGCGTATAGATATATGTGCCTACAGCATTGGCAGCAATGGACTGGCGAGGGGTGAACTGGCGGAAGAAGTAAATATCCAATACCGGCGAACAGCTCTTGTCTGCGTTGCGACTTGTTGCCCGGTATTGGCGAGTGCCTTCCGTAATATCCTTAACATCGCAGTTGTCAGGGGCGTTGTTGAACGCTCCGCTCAATGAAGTCTGGAAGACTGTGGCTGTGGAATCCGCCCAATTGTAGGTAAGTTTTGCTTCGTGCGCTATCGATTTGCGAAGCGATTCTACGTCGTTACGGTCTATTATGTGTACGCTGCCGTCAGCCAACGTGTATTCTGCTGTCTGTCTGCTCTTTACGCCTTTGGTCTTATAACCGCTCATACCATACGAGAGCGCCCATTCGCTCTTGCCACGGCTCCACTTGCCGTACACCATTCCATTGCCCTGCAGAGTGGTAAGTGCCGACGTAAGGTCGGTACCAATGGTATAGCCGCTCTCGCTTCTGCGTGTAATGATATTTATGACGTATGCTATGTCGTCACCATAACGCACACCTGGATTGTTTATGTAGTCGATCTTTGCGATGTCCTTCGGATCGAGAGCCAACATCTCCACCTTGCCCACTACGACACCATCGACTCGGAGCTGAACTTCTCCCCTATTGTCGACAGCCGTAATCGTGTGGTTGATGTTGTCGATACGCAGATTGGCAAACGATAGTTTCTCAAGAATGCTGTAACCATTGTTGGAATACCGCTTTTGAACATCGGTAGGATATATTATCATACCGTCTGCTTTGTTCACAACCTTAGCTGCTTTAACAGTAACTTCATCGAGCGTAACGCGTCCCTCCACATCCTGGGCATAAGCACCGAATGCAGAAAACATAATAATAGAAAGTGTAATCAATCGTTTCATCTTGCACCAAATTTTGTTCTGGTGCAAAAGTACACACCTCTTAAAAGAAATCCTATCGATTAGTCTGACATTTCCCTGACAAGTGGCTGACAAATGGCTATCTACTTGAGTCTCAGACTGTAGCTTCTGCCCCTATCCGACTCTATCTTCAACCTGCTATTAGTCTCTACAATAGGTTTTATGCGTCTTATCAGCGTGTAGAGCGTATCGCTTGCATCAGGCTTCTTCGGCCATAGCCGCTCGCAAATATCCTGTTTCGATAGCGTATGCGCGTCGTTCGTCATAAACATTTCGAGCAGCGAATGCTGCATAGGCGTAAGACGAATCCGCTCACCCCTTTGCGTCATAAACGTATCGTTATGGAAGACAATACCGCCGTATGATATGCCTTGCGACACCAGCTCCGGTCCTTTCCTCCTTACGTACCACAAACTACATAACAGCCATAGCATACCGACAAACAATATAGAACCTGATGCCCTCTGATCGGACATCCCAAAGGTGGTGGCAAAGCCACAGTTAGCCTCTGCCACAAGCCGGGTCTCCCAACGTCCATCCATACGCACGGTACGCATGGCTATTCCTGCCGTGTCCTTCAACTCAGCTATGGTGAGATTGTTGCGATAGCAGCGTATGGTATCTGTAGTGACCACATTGTCGGGCATCGTCGCAAGAACCTGCTCCAATGCTCTATTTACATCCTGCGCTATCATGTGTTCTGTTCTGCGATAGCTGCTTATGCTTGTGCACAATGCGCAGAGCATAAGAAAACTAAACACTATGTATGGAAGGGTCTTCATAATTCTATCACTTATTCAACAATTCAAACTCTTACAACATCCACCACATGGCTGCCGGCTCCAATAAGGTCGGCACGCTCCGAGATGCACTTCTGATATTCTATGAAACGCGCAAACGTCTCGTCACTCATGCGGTTGAGACGCGTGCGCATATAGTCGGAAGCCCCGTCAGGCGAGAAGATGGTTACACGTTTCAAGCCGGCACGTTCGTCAAGTCGGTTGATGTCGTCTATACGCACATAGTCGTACAGCTCGTCTGCCTGAGCCTGAATATGGAAATCCCCATCTACCGCCCCACGCTCCATCAGTCCTTCTATCCTGTCCTCGTCGAAGCAATAGGACAGGATGCTGTATTCGTTCATCAGGTAAGCCACGAAAATCAGTCCGCCTGGTTTGGTCACGCGCTTTGCCTCGTTCAGGGCCTTCAGCTTCTCCTCATCGCCGATGAGATGATAGAGCGGACCGAGCAACAGCGTAACGTCAGCAGCCCCCGTAGGCAGAAACGGCATATTGCGCGCGTCGCCCTGCACAACATCTGCCGTAGGCTCACGCTTCAAGAAAACATCTATATTGCGACGCACCAGCTCCACCGCCTTCACCCGATAGCCTTCAGACATAAGAGCCGAGGTGTAGCGTCCCGTTCCTGCACCAATGTCGAGCAAGAACGAGTCTGGCTTGATGAAGCGGCGCAAGTGATGCATGGTGGTTTCAAACTCTACGATGCCGTGCCTGCGTTGCAAGCGAAGGTCTTCGGGGTGCTTGTTGTAATGCTTCTCTATATTGGATAATGCCATATTTAATATTAAGAGTTAGAGGTTGAATGATATGTTGTTTCTTCAAACAACGATAATCCTCAACAAAGATACAACATATTACTTATACAACAATTTCTTCAAAAGAATTATTTTACAAGTTCTGAACATTTTGGTAAAGCAAGTTGATTTTTAATTGGCTGCGGAAATCGTAAGAGAAATCATCTGGCACACACGATAAAGCACAAGCCTACGGCTACAGCTTAATGCCAAATCTCACGATCCCCTCATACAGCATCCCCTCTGGCATGAACTTCTTTAGCGTATCAGTCAGCGTGTTAAGCATACGTTGGCGGATATAGTCCTGCTTGATATATAGCGAGACACGGCGCTGGGAGAGAAAGTCGCCCTCAATACGGCGCACGTTCTCACGCTGCTTTTCCGTAAGGTACGACACGTGCATCTCGGGGATGATAGTGAAGCCTCCATTCTCGTCCACTATATTCACCAGAGTCGCCACCGTGCCAGCCTCGTACACACGATTGCCCTTGCTCCTCCCCTTGCAGAAGGAGAACGCACTCTCGCGCAGACATTGCGCACCTCTCATTATCCACATGCCTTCATGCTCCAGATTCTCCGGTCTGAACACGGGCAGTTTTCGCCAGCAGCTCTCCGCAAGGTACACCACGAACCTCTCGGTATAGAGCGGGATCTCGAGTATCCCCTCCCTTCTGTTGTCGGATATGGCGATGCCCGCATCGAGTTCTCCACGCAGAAGCGCGGTCTGCATGAAGCCCACGTCCATCTCCTGTATCGACAGCTCCACCGTCGGGTAATCCTCACGATAATGCCTGATGAACTTAGGCAGGACATACGGAGCGATGGTAGGACCGACGGACAGACGCAGCCTTCCGCCGACCAGCCCCTTGTCCTCCGATACTATCTCGTTTATCCGCTCTATCTCCATCAGCACATGCTCAGCCTGACGGATAATCTTTTCGCCAGCCGAAGTCGGGTTTACCGACCTGTTTGTACGTTCGAAAATCCGTATGCCAAGCTCCTCCTCCAGCTTCTGAAGCATGGCGCTCAGAGTTGGCTGAGAGACATTGCACGACTCAGCCGCTCTCGCAAAATTGCGAAAGCGGCCTACTGCGGTTACATATTTTAGTTGCTGTATATTCATTATATAAACAGATTGACATTAGCCTTCTCGGCACGTTCCATATAGGTCGCCACACCGCCAACGGTGACATTGTCGAGAAGCTCCTCGCGCCTCACGCCCATCACATCCATCGACATCTGGCAGGCTATAAACTCCACACCGTTGTCGACGGCTTGCTGACGAAGCTCCTCCAGAGAGTCCACACCCTTCTTGCGCATCAGATAGCGCATCATCTTCGCACCCATACCCATCATGTTCATCTTTGAGAGGGCAAGCCTCGTAGAGTCAGACGGCAGCATCCACGAAAACATACGCCCGAAAAAGTCCTTGGCCACCTTCGGTCTGTTGGTTTTCTTGATGGCGTTTAGCCCCCAGAATGTGAAAAAGATGCTGACCTTCCTGCCGGTGGCTGCTGCGCCATTGGCAAGGACAAACGTGGCAAGGACCTTGTCGAGATCATCGCTAAAAAGAATCAGGGTCTTTCCTGAATCCCCCTGCTGCGGTTTGGAAGCCTCAACGGCACAAGGAGTCGTTTTCTCTATCATGGCTATATATACGCCGGACTCAGAGTGCCTGCCCAGGAATCTGTTCCCCGTTGTCCTGCACCAAGCCTCGGCGTCGCGTGGGAAGGCGGCATCCGTAGCACGCACTTCCAACTGCTCTCCCGGCACAAGGCCGTCCATAGCCTGCTTCATCTTGAGGATAGGGCCCGGACATTGTATGCCGCATGCGTCCACCCTCACAACGGTCTTTCCGCCTTCACACACAGATGTCTCGCACGAATGGTTATAATGTACAGCCGCCTCGCTTGAATGGCTGTCCGCTGCGGTGTCGAAGTCTGCAGGAGCAACCAGCTTGGCTGTAGCAGCCCTATAGGTTTTAAGTCCGCCTATAAGATTTCTTACGTCCCGATAGCCGTTGGCCTTGAGGATGTTGGAAGCCAAATAGCCACGCAGTCCCACACCGCAGAAGAGCCATACGGGAACGTCCGTAGGGATCTCGCCCATACGCTCGCGCAAGTCGTCAAGCGGAATGTTCACGGCTCCGCCAATCGTGCCCAACGCATATTCGTCGGCAGTACGCACATCCACAAGTATCACCTTCGTGGTGTCAGCCTGCTCCAGCTCCCGCCAATAGAGTGGAGTCATCTTTCCGGCAAGAATGTTGCCTGCCACATATCCCGAAATAGCCACGGGGTCCTTCGCTGAGGAGAAAGGCGGGGCATAGGCATGTTCCAGCCGAGTGAGATCGTCGACCGTAGCCCCGGTCTTTATGGCAAGCGCATACTGGTTGATACGCGTGTCCACGCCCTCATAACCTACGATTTGTGCGCCATAGAGCCTTCCGTCACTTGGCGAGAAGGTTATCTTGATGTCCATCTGCCTACTGCCTGGATAATAGCCGGCATGTGAGCCGCTATGAATAGTAGCCGAGAGATATGGCATCTCCATCTGCTTCAGGCGCTTGGCAGGAAGCCCTGTGGACGCCACGGTGATGTCGAATACCTTGGCTATGGACGTTCCGACAGAACCTTCGTATTTCAACCTGTTGCCCAACACCATATTGTCTGCCACAATGCGTGCTTGACGGTTGGCAGGGCCTGCAAGAAAGTTGAGCCAGGACTTGCCCGTTATGGGGTGAGGAAACTCAATGGCGTCGCCTACAGCATAAATATGCTCATGGGATGTCTGCAGATATTCATCCACCCAGATACCGCGCATCTCGCCAATCTTCAATCCGGCAGTTTGAGCCAAGCGGGTCTCTGCCCTTACGCCAATGCTGAGCAACACCATATCGGCCTTCAGACTGACACCCGATTTGAAGTGGACGGTCAGCTCGTCTCCCTCGCGTGAGAAACCTTCTACGGCTTGCTCCAGGTAGAGCCTTACATCCTGCTGCTGCAGATGCTCGTGCACAAGAGCAGCCATGGAGAAGTCGATAGGAGCCATCACCTGATTTGCCATTTCCACCACAGCCACCTGGGCACCTGCATACTTCAGATTCTCTGCCATCTCCAAGCCAATGAAGCCTCCGCCCACGATTACGGCACGCTTCACCTTATGCTCCGCCATATAGGCCTTTATGCGGTCTGTATCACTCACGTTTCTGAGGGTGAAGATGCCCTTGCTGTCAATACCTTCAAGCGGAGGCACAACCGGCGATGCTCCTGGCGAAAGCAACAGTTTGTCGTAGCTCTCAACGTATTCTTTGCCGTCAGCGGTATGCACGGTCACCTGCTTTGCTTCGGCATCAATGGCTGTCACTTCGCTCAATATGCGCACATCGATATTGAACCGCTTGCCGAAAGCCTCCGGCGTCTGCACAAACAGGCGGTCGCGGTCTTCTATCACCCCTCCTATATAGTAAGGCAAACCACAATTGGCGTATGATATGTGTTCACCCTTTTCAAAGAGGACTATCTCAGCATCCTCTGTCAAACGTCTGATGCGTGCAGCTGCAGTTGCACCACCTGCAACTCCACCTACGATAATGTATTTCATTTTGCTTGCTGTCATGTTTTTACGTGTTTAAAAGTTTGCAAATCTTAATTTGATGGTGCAAAGATACTCATTCTCTCATAGACAAACAAACGATTCTGTCAATGCAGCAATAGACAGCAACTATCATTCTATCATGGCACCCTTACAACATCCACCACATGGCTGCCGGTTCCAATAAGGTCGGCACGCTCCGAGATGCACTTCTGATATTCTATGAAACGCGCAAACGTCTCGTCACTCATGCGGTTGAGACGCGTGCGCATATAGTCGGAAGCCCCGTCAGGCGAGAAGATGGTTACACGTTTCAAGCCGGCACGTTCGTCAAGTCGGTTGATGTCGTCTATACGCACATAGTCGTACAGCTCGTCTGCCTGAGCCTGAATATGGAAATCCCCATCTACCGCCCCACGCTCCATCAGTCCTTCTATCCTGTCCTCGTCGAAGCAATAGGACAGGATGCTGTATTCGTTCATCAGGTAAGCCACGAAAATCAGTCCGCCTGGTTTGGTCACGCGCTTTGCCTCGTTCAGGGCCTTCAGCTTCTCCTCATCGCCGATGAGATGATAGAGCGGACCGAGCAACAGCGTAACGTCAGCAGCCCCCGTAGGCAGAAACGGCATATTGCGCGCGTCGCCCTGCACAACATCTGCCGTAGGCTCACGCTTCAAGAAAACATCTATATTGCGACGCACCAGCTCCACCGCCTTCACCCGATAGCCTTCAGACATAAGAGCCGAGGTGTAGCGTCCCGTTCCTGCACCAATGTCGAGCAAGAACGAGTCTGGCTTGATGAAGCGGCGCAAGTGATGCATGGTGGTTTCAAACTCTACGATGCCGTGCCTGCGTTGCAAGCGAAGGTCTTCGGAGTGCTTGTTGTAATGCTTCTCTATATTGGATAATGCCATATTTATACATTAAGAGTTGTGAGTTGAATGATATGTTGTTTCTTCAAACAACAATAATTCCCAACAAAGGTAATCATAACTTTCAACATTCCACTCTCTACTCTCGTTTTTTTACAACCCACCATTTACTCAATAAAAATTTTGAGTTTACATATAAAGCAATTATTTTTGCAGCACATAACATAAACAGAAAATTAGAAAGAATATTATGAAACTCAACAAAGTACACCACGTAGCCGTAATCTGCTCCGACTACGAACGCTCTAAACAGTTCTATACCGATGTGCTCGGCATGAAAATCAAAAGCGAACATTATCGCGAGCAACGCCACTCATGGAAGGCGGACTGCTTTCTTGGCGACACATACGTCGTAGAACTGTTCTCCTTCCCCAATCCGCCTGCACGTCCGTCATACCCCGAAGCAGCCGGTCTGCGCCACCTTGCTTTCGAGGTGGACGACCTCGCGACAGCTGTCAGCGAACTCGACAACAAGGGCATCGCGCACGAACCTATCCGCACGGACGAATACACTGGCAAACAGTTTGTGTTCTTCAGTGACCCCGACGGACTGCCGATAGAACTGTACGAAAAGTAAGGAAGCATCACTTTTAGGTATTGCCCAGCTCGCAACAAAGTTGTATCTTTGCATCGTAACAAACAAGTAAAAAAGAAGAATATGACAGAAATGACAGCAACAATAATCGTAGGACTTCTCATTCCGCTATTAGGTACGATGCTCGGCTCGGCTTTCGTGTTCTTTATGAAAGACGAAATGTCCGCACGACTACAGAAATCATTGTTGGGCTTTGCCTCCGGGGTGATGGTGGCAGCATCCGTGTGGTCCTTACTCATTCCGGCGATGGAGATGAAGGCTGACAGCGGCGCATGGTCGGTAGTGCCTGCAGCCGTAGGTTTTCTCATGGGTATAGGTTTCCTGCTGCTTATCGACGAACTGACACCCCACCTCCATATCGGCACAGACAAGCCCGAAGGCGTAAAGTCACACCTTTCAAAAACTGCCATGCTTACCCTTGCCGTAACCATCCACAACCTGCCCGAAGGTATGGCTGTAGGCGTAGTGTTTGCCGGAGCCGAAAACCAAGTTTCAAACATCTCCTTAGCCGCAGCCATTTCCGTATCGTTAGGCATAGCCATACAGAACATCCCCGAAGGTGCCATCATCTCCATGCCAATGCGGGCGGCAGGCAACAGCCGATGGAAATCCTTCGTGTTAGGATCTCTCAGTGGAGTCGTCGAGCCAATCGGAGCCATCGCCGTCCTCCTGCTCGCCTCGTTTCTTACGCCGGCACTCCCCTACATGCTCGCCTTTGCTGCAGGTGCCATGTTCTACGTAGTAGTAGAAGAGCTGATACCAGAAGCATCAAGCGGTCAGCACAGTAATCTCAGCACTATAGGTTTCGCCATCGGCTTTGTGCTAATGATGGTGCTCGATGTGGTGATGGGATAACAGAAAGATAACAACAATAGCAGTGCTTGAGGTAAGAAAATGAGTACTCTCTATGTAGTACTCGAGTAATCTCACAACTATACTCGAGTAATCTCACCACCGTACTCGAGTAATATACCCACCAGTACTCAAGTACTCTCCCCTACAAGTACTGCTACACCATTATAGAACTACCACTTGAGTTCCTCGCTCAGTATCACACCGTCTGTGGCATCCTCTGCCGTGAACGTGTTGCTCTTATACTGCACGCAGAGCATAAGCATCTCTTCCGAACCGGTATTCTTGATGGCGCGCTTGCCCTCGGGAGCCACACGGATGATGCTGCCCTCGCCTACCGGAATGTTCTCGCCGTCTACCTGATACAGACCTTCACCTCGAAGGATGAAGTAGAGTTCCTCGTGATTCTTGTGCGTATGCAGAAAACCGCCGTCCTGACCTGGGGCGAATGTCTGGAAAGACAGTTCGCTACCTGTTGTGCCGAGAGCCTGACCTACGAACACCTTGCCTGGTATCTGAATGTCGCCCAACTGAAGGACATAATTCTTCACCTCGCTAAGCTTGCCTACACTGACTGCTGTGAAATTCTTACCCGTCTTTGTTGTCTTTACTGATTTCATTGTTTTCTTTGTTTTAATTAATAATTTCTTTTGTCGCTGCAAAATTACTAAGTTTCAGAACGCTACACAAGTAGGTACGCAAACGTAAGTCAGTTACTTTAAGGTGACTAATACTGAAAACAAGACGCTTGCATCGCGGTAGTTTAAAGTTGTTTAACAATATCGTTGACAACCATGTCAATTCTAATAGTTACTTTTGTATAGTAATACGACTCTAATCACATAATTGCATGAATACAAACGAAGTAAAAGACGCACTTTTCCCCAATTGCCCAATACGCAATATACTCTCGCGCATAGGCGACAAATGGTCTATGCTCGTACTATACACACTCGAAACAGACGAAGCAAAGAGATTCAAGGAACTTCAGCGCAACATACCCGATATATCGCAGAAGATGCTTACAGCAACTCTAAGGATGCTCGAAGCCGACGGACTGGTGAAACGCGAGGCTTTTGCCGAAGTACCGCCACGTGTCGAATACTCGCTCTCAGACAAGGGAAAGACCTTGCTGCCACACATCAACGCCCTTATCTCATGGGCTACAGACAACATGGACGACATATACGAGTCGAGAAGACATTATCTTATTAAGGATTAACCACATATTATAATAATGAAAACAATAAAAATCATGAGCATACTTACTATGCTCTGCGCCATCTTCTCTTGCAAGGCGCAGAACAAGGGCTTCGAGAGCGTATCGGCAGACGCATACGAGAAGATAATTGCCGACACAACGGTAGTGCGACTTGACGTGCGCACAGCAGAAGAATTCGCTGCGGGTCATATCGAGAACGCCGTTAATATAGACGTGCTGAAACCCGACTTCGAGCAGAAGGCGTGTGAAGTACTCCCTAAAGACAAAGTGATAGCCGTGAACTGTCGCAGCGGCAAGCGCAGCAAGAAGGCAGCCGGCATACTCGTACGCGACGGTTATGTAGTTGTAGAGCTCGACAAGGGCTACAACGCATGGGTAGACGAAGGTCACAAAGTAGTGAAGTAACGCTACACCTGAACATATCAAACCATTTAACAACAGACTATTATGAAAAAGATAGCACTCATAACCGGTGCCACAAGCGGCATCGGCGAAGCCTGCGCAAGAAAGTTTGCCGAAGGCGGTTACAATCTTATTCTCACGGCTCGCCGCGCAGAGAAGTTAGCAGAGATAAAGTCACAACTCGAAGCTAAAGGCACGAAGGTGCGCACCTTGGTATTCGACGTGCGCGATGCCGAGGCGGCAAAACAGGCAATCGGTTCGCTCGAAGCTGAATGGCAGACAATTGATGTCCTGATCAACAACGCCGGACTCGCGCTCGGTCTCGAAAAGGAATACGAGGGCGACCCCGAAGACTGGAACACGATGATAGACACCAACATAAAGGGACTGCTCACCATGACACGCCTCATCGTGCCGGCTATGATAGAGCGCAACGAGGGCCACGTAATCAACATTGGCAGCGTTGCAGGCGACGCAGCATATGCCGGTGGCAATGTCTATTGCGCCACGAAGGCAGCCGTGAAGACCATAACCGATGGCTTGCGTATCGACGTAGCCGAATCGGCAATTCGCGTAACGAACGTGAAGCCCGGGCTCGTTGAGACCAACTTCAGCAACGTCCGCTTCCACGGCGACAACGCCCGCGCCGAGAATGTGTACAAAGGCATCGTTCCGCTCACTGGTGCCGACATTGCCGACGTAGCTTTCTACGCAGCTTCCGCCCCGAAACACGTGCAGATAGCCGAAGTATTAGTGCTCGCCACACATCAGGGAAGCGGCAGCGTGATACACAGAGAGAAAAACGCATAAAAGTAAAAAGGTAAAAAGGTAAAAGGGCTTTTATTAGGCTGCGTGGTATGGGCAAGATGCCCATACCTCCTACTTTTTTACTTTTTTACCTCTTTACTTTTATCAGAACGGTGCAGGGTCGGCAGGCGAGCCGAAAGGTGCGCTTTCCATCATATCTGGCGGCAACGGCATATCGCCTGTATTCATCTTGCTACCAATTATCTCCGAACCAAACGGTGCATCGCCAATGGGTGCCGACTGCTTCTGCGGATCCTGGAAGCGTGTAAACTCGCCACGGAACGTGAGGAGCACATCGCCCGTGGCACCCTTACGGTGCTTGGCAATGATAATCTGCGCCATGCCGCGAAGATCGTTACCCTTCTCGTCGGTGAGGATATGATAATACTCGGGGCGGTGTACGAAGAGCACCATGTCGGCATCTTGCTCAATGGCTCCCGACTCACGAAGGTCGGACAGCTGCGGACGCTTACCTTCCAAACCCTCACGGTTCTCGACAGTACGGTTGAGCTGCGAAAGAGCGAGGATAGGTATGTCAAGCTCTTTGGCGAGACCCTTCAGCGACTGCGAAATCTTCGACACCTCCTCCTGACGGCTGCCGAAGCGCATACCGTTGGCGTTCATAAGCTGGAGGTAGTCGATCATGATTATCTTCACACCCTTCTCGCGCACGAGGCGGCGTGCTTTGGTGCGCAGCTCGAAGATAGACAGACCCGGCGTATCGTCGATATAGAGTGGCGAGCCTTGCAGATTACGCACGTTCTTGTCAAGGCGCTCCCACTCGTCGTCGGAGAGCTGTCCGTTGAGCATCTTGTTGCCAGGTATCTCACAGACGTTGGAGATAAGACGGTTGACGAGCTGCACGTTGTTCATCTCAAGAGAGAAGAAGGCGATAGGCGTATGATAGTCGACGGCGATGTTCTTCGCGAGCGAAAGGGCGAACGAAGTCTTACCCATGGCAGGTCGTCCGGCGATGATGACAAGGTCGGAGCTCTGCCAACCACTCGTCTTCTCGTCGAGTTTCTCGAAGCCAGTAGGCACACCAGTCAAGCCACCGGCGTTGGCAGATGCCTTCTGCAGAATGTCAATAGCACGGGTGATGACGGGGTCAACCTGCGTGTAATCCTTCTTCATGTTGCGCTGCGAGAGTTCGAAGAGCGAACCCTCCGCCTCCTGCATCAGTTCGTCCACGTCCTGCGTCTCGTCGAAAGCCTTTGTCTCTACGACGCTGGCATAAGAGATAAGCTGGCGTGCGAGGAACTTCTGCGCAAGAATCTTGGCATGATACTCGATGTGAGCCGAAGAAGCCACGTGCGAACTAAGATCGACAATGTAGGGCGCACCACCCACGTCGTCAATAGTGCCTTCGCGCTTTAGCTCGTCAACGACGGTCATAATATCGACGGGGTTCTCGTTCATCGAGAGTGTCTGTATGGCGTTGTATATCTTCTGGTGGCGTGGCTCGTAGAATGTTTCGGGGCGCAGTGTCTCGGACACGATAGAAAACGCATCCTTGTCAATCATAAGCGCACCAAGCACCACTTTCTCTATATCCACAGCTTGCGGCTGCAGATGACCATAGTTCTTATCGAAAGCCTTTGGCGCAGCTTTCGAAGAGCGTTTTGCAGTAGGATTATCTGGCATAAATGAAATTTTGAGTTTTGAGTTTTGAATTTTGAATTGTTGCGACATGCGTCGCAATTTTGAGTTTTGAATTATGAGTTTTGCGCTCGGCTTTGCCGCTTGCCAGAGCGCAAAACTCAAAACTCAAAATTCAAAACTCAAAACTCACGAGCTCTACACTTTATTATTCTCTGGGAATATGACTGAGGGACGGAAAGTCTTTGCTTCCTCAAAGTCCATGAGGGCGTAGGAGATGATTATCACAGTGTCGCCCACTACGACCTTGCGTGCAGCAGCACCGTTGAGACAGATGCAGCCCGATCCGCGTTCGCCCTTGATAATATATGTCTCGAAGCGCTCGCCATTGTTGTTGTTCACAATCTGCACCTTCTCGCCTTCAATCATATTGGCAGCATCCATGAGGTCTTCGTCGATGGTGATGCTGCCGATATAGTTAAGATTCGCTTGTGTTACCTGCGCACAATGAATCTTCGACTTTAATACTTCTATCATCATATTTCTGAGAAACTATTTCTTATAAGTAATGTGGTCAATCAAACGTATCGGTGTCTTGCCGCAATAAACAGTGATGCAGCCTACTATATACGCGCTGTCGTCCCAATTAGCAACGTCGAGCAATGTATCGCCGTCGACGATTGAGAAATACTCCACCTCAAGTCCGTCTACGGCGTTGATTGTAGAGACTACATACTCGTGAGTCTCTGCCAATGTGTGTGTCTTGGCATACTCGCGGCTCGATTGCAAAGCCTCGTAGATGCGTGGAGCGATGGCACGCTCGTCGGCAGAGAGTAGCGTGTTGCGTGAACTCTTTGCCAAGCCGTCGGCTTCACGTATTGTAGTGCATTCGACAATCTGTACATCAAGCTTGAGGAAGCGCACCATTGCCTTCACGACAGCAATCTGCTGCCAGTCCTTCTCGCCGAAATAGGCACGATCTGGACGTACAATATAAAATAGGCGCGATACAACCTGACACACACCGTTGAAATGGCCCGGACGATGCGCACCCTCCATCACCGTTGTGACTGGTGGAAACTCAAACTGACGTTTGTCCTCTACGGGATACATCTCCTCTACTGACGGAGCGAAAACATAATCGGCACCACAAGCCTCCAACAAAGCGCAGTCTGCATCAAGTGTGCGCGGATAGCGCTCAAGGTCGCTCTTGTCGTTGAACTGAGTCGGATTAAGAAAAACAGAAACTACGGTCGCTCCATTCTCCGCAACACTGCGTTTTACGAGCGACGCATGGCCCTCATGGAGGGCACCCATTGTTGGCACAATACCTACCTTTTTTCCTGACTTCCGAACTTCAAACAACTCATTCTGAAGTTCAACTATACTTCTGAATAGTTTCATCTTTATAGTGTTTAAAACCTAAAATACATTCGATACGTTTCGAATTTCAATGCAAAATAACAAAAATTTTATCAGACAAGCGCATGTAAAACAGAAAATCTTCAATCGAAGCAATAAAGTTGCATCCGAGGAGTGGATATTTCAATATTTTTATTTAAATTTGCACGTAATATGCGGGTTGGTGCATCATTGTACCAATCATATAATAACAAACCCAAAAAGAAACGCACAACCATTAGGAATGGAGAAAATCAGAATTAAGGATATTGCAGAAAGAGCAGGCGTGTCGGTCGGAACAGTAGACCGCGTACTACACAATCGTCCGAATGTATCGGCACCGGCACGCGAGAAAGTAGAGAAGGCTCTCAAGGAGATGGAGTATCAGCCCAATGTCTATGCAAGCGCGTTGGCTTACAACAAGACATACGTGTTCTATGCGCTTATACCACAGCATGAGTCTGAAGCCTATTGGGAAGAGATAGAGCAGGGCGTGCAGAAGGCTATAGAGGTAAGGCGCGACTTCAACATTAACGTAAAGATTATGTATTATGAGCGTTTCAATAACAATTCGTTCATCGATTGTTATACACAATGCCTCGCATCGAACCCTAACGGCATAATAATAGTGCCACAGGACATCGAAACAACCAAACAATTCACTGATATTCTCCACGAGCGACAGATACCATTTGTGATGCTCGACTCCTATATGCCCGACCTCAAACCGCTCTCTTTCTTCGGTCAGGACTCATTCTGCAGCGGTTACTTTGCTGCCAAAATGCTTATGCTCATCGCTTCAAACGAAAAGGAAATCATGCTTTTCAAGCAGATGAAGGACGGCAAGGTGACCAGTAAGCAGCAGGTGAACCGCGAAGTGGGCTTTCGCCATTATATGCACGACCATTTCCCGCAGATTAAAATCACAGAACTATGTGTACCTTTCAAGGGTACACGCAGCGAATACGATGCTATACTTAAAGAATTCTTTGAGCAGCATCCCGACACACATCATTGCATAACACTTAATTCAAAAGCACACATTGTGGGCGAGTTCCTGCTTCGCAACAACATGCGCGACATACAAATCATGGGCTACGATATGGTGGCAAAGAACGCAGAATGTCTGCGCCAGGGCAGTATGTCGTTTATCATCGCGCAGCACGGCTACCAGCAAGGCTATAGTTGCGTAGACACTCTGTTCAAAGCCATTGTGCTGAAGAAGAAAGTGCAACCCGTAAACTATATGCCAATCGAGCTTCTAACGAAAGAGAATGTTGATTTCTACCGTCGCACACAGCTTTGATAAAAGTAAAAAGGTAAAAAAGTAAAAAGGACAGATAAAAGTAAAAAAAGTAGGAGGTGCAGCAGTCTCTACTGCACCAACCAAGTAAAAGATAGGAGATATGGGCATCTTGCCCATACCACGCAGACTAAAAAAAAGATACAACTATGAACAATTTAAAAGGAGTTCTTGCGATAAGCCCTCTTTTGGTATTTATCACTCTATATCTTGTAACATCGATTATAGCGGGCGACTTCTATAAGGTGCCGATAAGCGTAGCGTTCATGATTTCGGGCATCTACGCTGTGACAATAGCAGGCGGCAAGAGTCTGCAAAAGAACGTAGCAGCCTTCAGTCGCGGAGCCAGTGCGCCAAACATCATGACGATGCTTTGGATATTCGTATTGGCTGGTGCCTTTGCCAACTCAGCAAAAGCCATCGGAGCTGTTGATGCCACCGTAAACACAATGCTCTCGCTACTGCCGAGCAACATGGTGCTGCCCGGGCTGTTCATTGCGACATGCTTCATAAGCCTGTCGATAGGAACAAGCGTAGGAACTATAGTAGCACTCGTGCCGATAGCCTCCGGACTCGCCACCACAATGCAACTGGACGTGGCGTTAGTGACAGCTGTAGTAGTAGGCGGTGCGTTCTTCGGCGATAACCTCTCGTTCATATCCGACACCACCATTGCTGCTACGAGTACGCAAGGCTGCAAGATGAACGACAAGTTTCGCGTGAACTTCTTCATCACTCTCCCTGCTGCAATCCTCTCGCTTGCCATATACGTCTTCTTAGGACAAGAGATGTCGCCACTTGCCAATGTGCATGGCATCAATTACGTGAAGATACTACCCTACCTCGCCGTTCTCTCTACAGCCATCGCCGGCATGAACGTAATGGCGGTGCTCACCATCGGACTAACAATAACCGGAGCAATCGGCATACTCGACGGAAGCTTCGACGTGTACGAGTGGTTCCACTCAATGGGCGACGGCATACTGTCGATGGGCGAACTGATCATAATAACAATGCTTGCCGGCGGCGTATTCGAGATAGTGCACAAGAAGGGCGGCATCGACTTCATCATCGCCAAGACAACATCGCACATCAAGGGCAAGCGCGGTGCAGAAGCTGTTATCGCCCTCATGGTGGCCATCGTAGACCTTTGCACAGCCAACAACACCGTGGCCATCATATCTACCGGCAACATTGCACGACGCATCAGCGAGTGCTTCGAGCTCGACAAGCGCAAGGTGGCAAGTCTGCTCGACACTTGCTCGTGCTGCGCCCAGGGCTTCATACCCTATGGAGCACAGATGCTTATGGCAGCCGGACTGACGCAGCTGAACCCCATCAGAATAATGCCGTATCTGTTCTACCCCATGGCTCTGACGTTGTGTGTGGCTGTAGCTATCATCTTCCGTCTGCCGCGCAGATACTCATAACATCCGGCATTCAACATTAAATACTCAACACTCCACATTCAACATTCTATTATGGACATAATAAAGCGTAACTTTTTTCGTATTATTCAAAATAAGGTATTTGGGATGAGCGAAGACATTGAGCCCATGTCCAAATACAAATGGAACGTACTTGCCAAACTGGCAGAAACACACGGCTTGGGAGAGTACTTTGCAGACCGCGCTGACATACCAGCCGTGGGCGGACTACAGAACCTGCCTGATGCGGGCTTCTCACGAATGCAGAACCTGCTACTAAATAGTCGCTTGAAGAAGATACGTAAGTCGGAGCCGCTGAGCGACGACTCGTCGATAGAGACCCTCAACTTCCTTGACATCATCGTACAGACAACACAAACCATACTCACCAACGGTTTGCACTTCGCAAACATTGTGCGTATCGGTGCGTTTCTGCGTCACGACGGTGATAAAATCGACTTTATAAAGCTTGAAAACTGGCTCAATCGTCTACAGCTAACAAAGATTGCGCAGTTGGAGGCAAGCATTCTCATCAAGACATTGGGCTTTGAGAAGGACGAGATACCATTCATAAAAGACATTACGCCGAAAGCTTACGAGCTGGCACTCGAAGCTCTCGACGCACCCATCGTCATCAAACAAGACGAATGGCAGTTTCACCATTCCTCAGGCGTTTTCGTGTCGAACAACTCAAAAGCCATGAAAAAGACATTCCGCAACTACAAGAAGTATTTCTTCTATGCTCCGGTAGAGGTTATGAGTTGTTGTGTGCACAGATTTGAGAATAGCATTTCCACTCTCGAAGAATAAATACAACCAATCATAATATTCGCATATTTATTTCTTACGTTTGAAATCGAAGCGAAACAATATCATAATAAAACATAAAATGGCGTTATCGTTTTGTTATGTCTTCAAATTAACGTAACTTTGTGCAAATAATAACAAAAAACAAGGTTATATGTTTGACAAAGCAACCTACGTTGGCCGTCGCGCCAAGCTCCGAGAGCTTATGAAAGACGGTATAATAATACTCTTCGGCAACAACGAGTCGCCATGTAACTACCCTTCAAATGGTTACTATCCATTCCGTCAAGACTCCTCATTTCTTTATTATTTCGGACTCAACCGAGACGGTCTTGTCGGTGTTATCGACCTCGATAACGGCACAGAGACACTCGTCGGCGACGATATCGACATTGAAGATATCGTGTGGTATGGCAGTGTTGACAGCGTGAAAGATATGGCAGAACGTGTCGGCGTGGCTAACACAGCCCCCATGAAATCGCTCAAGAGCATTTGCAACGAAGCGATGCGACAGAAACGCCGCATACACTTCCTTCCACCTTATCGCCACGACACTAAGATACAGATATTCGACTTGCTCGGCATACACCCCGTTCAGCAGAAGGAAGCGGCAAGCATCGAACTTATTCGTGCCGTTGTGAAGATGCGCTCTACCAAAGAACAGCAAGAGATAGAAGAACTTGAGCGTGCAGCAGTAATCGGCTACAAGATGCACACCACTGCCATGCGCCTTACAAAACCAGGCCTTACGGAGAAGTTCGTAGCCGGACAAGTAGACAGCATAGCCCTATCTTACGGAGCAATGACAAGCTTTGCCACCATCTTCAGCCAGCATGGCGAGATAATGCACGGCAACCCATCGATGGCAAAACTCGAGAGCGGACGACTCGTATTGTGCGATTGCGGAGCGGAGACAATCAATAATTATTGCTCGGACAACACACGCACATTCCCCGTCAACGGCAAGTTCACAGAGCGCCAACTCGAGATTTATTCTATCGTTGAGGCATGTCACGACCACGCACTCGACGTAGCAAAGCCTGGCGTTAAATACATGGATGTACACCTCTCTGTGTGCCGACTGATGACAGAGCGTCTGAAGGAATTAGGACTGATGAAGGGCGACGTAGACGAAGCCGTAGCTGCAGGCGCTCACGCCATGTTCCTGCCACACGGACTGGGACATATGATGGGCATGGACGTGCACGACATGGAAGGTCTCGACCAGATAAACGTAGGCTTCGACGAGGAGACACGTCCGCGCCTCGACCAGTTCGGCACCAACTGCCTGCGCATGGGCCGCCGCTTAGAGGAAGGCTTCGTCGTGACCGATGAACCTGGCATATACTTCATCCCTGCACTCATCGACGACTGGAAGGCTTCAGGCCACTGCGCCGAGTTCCTCAACTTCGATAAAATTGAGACCTACAAGGACTTCGGAGGCATACGCATCGAAGACGACATACTCATCACAAAAGACGGATGTCGCTTCCTCGGCAAGGACAGAATACCCTACCACCCGAAGGATGTCGAAGCATACATGGCAGAGAACAAATAGACATTGCTTAATAAACAACAATTAATTTAATAAATTACAACAAAATCACATGAAGAAAATCTTAACACTCGCACTTCTCGCTGTTTTTGCGATGAGCGCAAACGCAGCTAAGCCAAAGAAGGCTGCATCGAGCAACAAGCCTGTCTTCACGACAATCAAGGAGAACCCGATCACAAGTATCAAGGACCAGAACCGTAGCGGCACATGCTGGGACTACTCTACTCTCTCATACTTCGAGAGCGAGATTCTCAAGGCTACAGGCAAGACTTACGACCTCTGCGAGGCTTTCGTAGCTAACAAGACCTATATGGACCGCGCCGTTCAGGTTGTACGCCTCCACGGCGACTGCCAGTTCTCTCAGGGCGGTTCGGCTTACGACGTATTGCACGTATTGAAGAACCAGGGTATCTGCCCAGAGGACGCAATGCCGTTCCCAGGTTCACTCTACGGCGACTCGCTCAACAACTTCAACGAGTTCTTCGGTCAGCTTGAGCCGTACGTAGCAGGCATCGCTAAGAGCACAGCTAACAAGATCTCTTCGCAGTGGAAGGTGGGTCTCCAGGGCATCCTCGACGCTTACCTCGGCCAGTGTCCGGAGAAGTTCACATACGAAGGCAAGGAGTACACCCCGAAGTCATTCGCAGCAAGCCTCGGTTTGAACTTCGACGACTACGTAACAATCACAAGCTACTCTCACCACCCGTACTACACACAGTACGCTGTTGAGGTGCAGGACAACTGGCGCAACCCGCTGTCATGGAACCTTCCGATGGAGGACATGGCACGCATCCTCGAGAACGCTGTCATGAACGGCTACACAGTAGCTTGGGGTGGCGACGTTAGCGAGCCGGGCTTCACACGCAAGGGTCTTGCTTACTTCGTAGATACAAAGAAGGCAGAGGGTCTCTCTGGCAGCGACATGGCTCGCTGGTTGAAACTTTCTCCGGCAAAGCGCACAAACCTCATCGACTCACTCGGCTGCAAGGTGCCTGAGCTCGAGCCGACAGCAGAGCAGCGTCAGCAGCGCTTCGACAACTGGGAGCTCACCGACGACCACGGTATGCTTATCTTCGGTATCGCTAAGGACCAGCATGGCAAGGAATACTACATGGTGAAGAACTCTTGGGGCGAGACAGGCGACTACAAGGGTATCTGGTACATGACAAAGAACTACATCGTAGCCAACACAATGGACTACATGGTTAACAAGAACGCTATCCCGGCTGACATCCTCCAGAAGATGATTGAGGCTAAGAAAAATCAGGGTATTGGCGATTAACTCCTTGGTAGTTAAGAGACAAAACCTCATTTTTTGATATACAATAAATAAAGACCGAGCAGGTGTACACCCACCTTGCTCGTTTTTTTTTCGTACTTATGCGATCCGCGTCGGTCGATACGGACATCTGCGTCGGTCGATACGGATGTCTGCGTCGGTCGATGCGGATGTCTGCGTCGGTCGATGCGGATACTACACACACGACAAATAGCCAACACACAAAACGATAATATACTACAAAAATACAATAATTAGGTATAAAGAATTTAACCTGCCACTTAAAAACACAAAAAACACTCCTCTTATTCCATAGTTTTTTTGTAACTTTACACGCGTTTTACCTTAAACGCGCAGACACTCTGCACCCCACTCCTAAACCGAGAAAAAATAAAAACTATATATAATGTTATTCAAATGGAATTACAAGTCACCTGCGACAGAGGAGAAACAGGCGGCTGACGAACTGGGGGCGAAGCTGAATATCAGCCCGATACTCGCCCTGCTGCTCATGCGACGCGGCATAACAACAGAGTCAGCTGCCAAGCGATTCTTCCACCCGCAGCTGGCAGACCTCATCAACCCCTTCCTCATGAAGGACATGGACCTCGCCGTCGACCGCCTCAACGACGCTATGGGTCGCAAGGAGCGCATCCTTGTTTACGGCGACTACGACGTGGACGGATGCACAGCGGTAGCACTGGTGTACAAGTTCATACAGCAGTTCTACTCGAACATAGAGTATTACATCCCCGACCGCTACGACGAAGGCTACGGCGTGAGCAAGAAAGGCATCGACTACGCCAAGGAGGCAGGCGTGAAACTCATCATCATTCTCGACTGTGGCATCAAGGCCGTTGAAGAGATTGCCTACGCCAAGTCGCTCGGCATCGACTTCATCATCTGCGACCACCACATGCCCGACGAGGAACTGCCGCCCGCAGTGGCTATCCTCAACCCGAAGCGACCAGATGACACCTACCCATTTAAGCATCTCTGCGGTTGTGGCGTAGGCTTCAAGCTGATGCAGGCGTTCGCCAAAAACAACGGCATCCCCTTCGCCCGACTCATCCCGCTGCTCGACTTCTGTGCCGTGAGCATAGCTGCCGACATCGTGCCCGTCACCGAGGAGAACCGCATACTCGCCTACCACGGACTGAAAACGCTCAACCAGAACCCGAGCATCGGATTGAAGGCGATTATAGACATCTGCGGACTCGGAGGCAGAGACATATCCATGAGCGACATCGTGTTCAAGATAGGTCCGCGCATCAATGCGTCGGGACGTATGGAGAACGGACGCGAGAGCGTCGATTTGCTCGTAGAGAAAGACTTCTCGCACGCACTTGCCAAAGCGAAGCACATCGACGAGTACAACGAACAGCGCAAGGACATTGACAAGCAGATGACAGAGGAGGCTAACAGCATCGTATCGAAACTGGAGAGTCAGCGCCACCGCTCGTCGATAGTACTCTACGACGAGAACTGGAAGAAGGGCGTTATCGGTATAGTGGCATCACGACTCACCGAAATCTACTTCCGACCGACCGTCGTACTGACACGCGACGGCGACTTCGCTACTGGTTCAGCGCGAAGCGTGACGGGCTTTGACGTGTACTCGGCTATAAAGAGCTGTCGTGACCTGCTCGTGAACTTCGGCGGACACACCTATGCTGCCGGGCTAACGCTGCGATGGGACGACATACAGGAGTTCCGCAACCGCTTCCAACGCTATGTAGACGAGCACATACAGCCCGAACAGACAGAGGCAATACTCAACATAGATGCCGAAATCGACTTCCGCGACATCACGAAGAAACTGCACAACGACTTGAAGCGTTTCTCGCCATTCGGACCAGGCAACACCAAGCCGCTCTTCTGCACAACCGATGTTTACGACTACGGCACAAGCAAGGTCGTGGGACGCGAGCAGGAACACATCAAACTGGAGCTTGTAGACTCCAAGTCGAGCAACATCGTGAATGGTATCGCATTCGGACAGAGCGCTTCAGCACGTTACATTAAATCGAAACGTAGCTTCGACATAGCCTACACCATTGAGGACAACGTGTTCAAACGCAACATGGTACAGCTACAGATTGAAGACATACGTGTGGCGGAGGAAGACTAACAACAAGAACAAACCGAGAAGCTTCAATTAAACAACAAAATGGGTTACGACGAAACATTATATCTCAAAATACTCAGAGACACTTGGGGCTACTCCGACTTCCGCGGCATACAGCGCGACATCATACGCAGCATTGCCGAGGGCAAGGACACATTAGGACTGATGCCTACGGGCGGCGGCAAATCGCTCACATTCCAAGTGCCGGCTCTCGCCATGGAAGGTGTGTGCATTGTCATCACGCCGCTCATCGCACTGATGAAAGACCAGGTGGAGAACCTACGCCGCCGCCAAGTGCTCGCTGCTGCCATATACTCGGGCATGAGCCGTCAGGAAATCGTCAAGACACTCGAGAACTGCGTGCTCGGCAACACGAAGATACTCTATGTGTCACCGGAGCGCATCGGTTCGGAACTATTCCAAACCAAACTGGCGCATATAAAAGTGAGCTTCATAACCATTGACGAAGCCCACTGCATATCGCAATGGGGCTACGACTTTCGCCCGTCGTATCTGCACATAGCCGACATACGCCGCTTAAAGCCCGACGCTCCAATACTTGCGCTCACCGCAACCGCTACAAAGGACGTTATTGACGACATACAAGAGCAATTAGAATTCAAGGAGCGGAACGTGTTCCGCATGAGTTTCGAGCGCAAGAACCTTGCATACGTAGTGCGCACATCTGACAACAAACAGCAACAGTTAGTGCACATACTGAACTCAATAAACGGCAGTGCTATAGTCTATGTACGAAGTCGCAAACTAACGAAAGAGATATGCGAACTCTTGTTGAACAACAACATTAGCGCAACCTTTTATCACGCTGGTCTTGAGCACTCTACAAAAGACGAACGTCAGAAAAAATGGCACGACGACGAGGTGCGAGTAATGGTTGCGACAAACGCCTTCGGCATGGGTATCGACAAGCCCGACGTGCGCGTGGTGATACACATTACTTGCCCCGATTCGATAGAGGCTTACTTTCAGGAAGCAGGCAGAGCCGGACGCGATGGAAAGAAGGCTTACGCCGTATTGCTCTACGACAAGAGCGACAAGGCAAAGCTCCTGAAACGTATCGCACAAGAATTCCCTAACAAGGAAGAAATTTGTCGCGTGTATGAGCACATTGCCTATTATCTGCAAATTGCTGCAGGTTCGGGTTATGGACGCACATTCCACTTCGAAGTAGAGAAATTCAGCCTACTCTTCCATCACTACCCCGTAATCGTAAACTCAGCTCTAAAGATACTCTCAAGGGCGGGCTACATAGAATATGACATTGATCCCGACTCACGAACACGCGTAAAGTTCACACTCGAACGCGATCAGCTATACATGTTGCACGAAACAACGCCGAACGAGGAACTCGTGATAACAACACTACTGCGCGAATACAGCGGATTGTTCGTCGACTACCACTTCATAGAGCTCGCATTCATAGCACATGCAACAGGACTCACCCAACAACAAGTGTACTTGATTTTGACGAGTCTGAGCCAACGACGAATACTGCATTTCATCCTCGAACGCTCTGTGCCATTGCTCACATACACACAAGACCGCGTATTGCCTGAGGAGATAGTTATTTCAGAATCTGTGTACGAAGAACGTAAAGCACAGTTTGAGAAACGCATAAAAAGCATCATCGACTATGCACAGAACGATACCGTATGCCGTAGCAGGCAGCTGCTGCGCTACTTCGGCGAGACAGAAACCAACGACTGTCACCAATGCGACGTGTGTTTGACACATCAAGACACATCACAATCATACAAAGATGCGTATAACCAGGCACTGAAAGCGATAAAAGATCTGCTCGCAGACGGCGAAAAGCACTCAATTACAGAGCTTAACAAAATAGTGCTAAACCAGGAAGCAAAAGACGAAGCTATGGAGTATCTCGTGAACGAAGAAGTGATAAAAGTAGAACTAAACAACATCTTCTTAAAAAAGTAACTTAAAATTAATTAAATAGATAAGTTTTTATTCCGAAACTCGTTATTTTTTGCTTACTTTTGCAAAACAAGCGACGTGTATAGAAACGCCCCACAAAGCGCACACATTAATTTTAATAAAAAGAAAAGAAAATAGATATGTTTGAAAATCTTAGTGACAGACTTGAACGCAGTTTCAAAATTCTCAAAGGTGAAGGCAAGATTACCGAAATCAACGTTGCCGAAACCCTCAAAGACGTAAGACGCGCTCTGTTGGATGCCGACGTAAACTATAAAGTGGCTAAGACTTTCACCGACACGGTGAAGAAAAAAGCTCTCGGCATGAACGTACTCACAGCGGTGAAGCCAAGTCAGTTGATGGTAAAGATTGTACACGACGAGCTCGCCGAACTCATGGGTGGCGAAGCTGCCGAGCTTAACCTGAACGGACGACCGTCAATCATCCTCATGAGCGGTCTGCAGGGCTCTGGTAAAACCACATTCTCGGGCAAGCTTGCTAATATGCTCAAGAACAAGCAACACAAGAACCCGTTGCTCGTAGCCTGCGACGTATATCGTCCGGCAGCTATCGAACAGCTCAAGGTCGTTGGCGAGCAGATAGGCGTACCCGTATATTCTGAACCTGAGAGCAAGGACGTTGTAAGCATCGCAAACAACGCTATTCGCGAGGCAAAGGCCAAGAGCTACGACGTAGTAATCGTCGATACCGCAGGTCGTCTGGCAGTAGACGAGGAGATGATGAACGAGATTGAGACTCTGAAGAACGCCATCAACCCGAACGAGACTCTCTTCGTTGTCGACTCGATGACCGGTCAGGACGCTGTCAACACAGCCAAGGAGTTCAACGACCGCCTCGACTTCGACGGTGTGGTTCTCACCAAGCTCGACGGCGACACACGCGGTGGTGCTGCACTCTCTATCCGCACCGTTGTCACTAAGCCAATCAAGTTCGTAGGTACCGGCGAGAAGATGGAAGCGATCGACGTGTTCCACCCGTCGCGTATGGCAGACCGTATCCTCGGCATGGGTGACATCGTGAGCCTTGTAGAACGCGCCCAGGAACAGTTCGACGAAGAAGAGGCACGCCGCCTGCAGAAGAAGATTCAGAAGAACAAGTTCGACTTCAACGACTTCCTCGGACAGATTGAGCAGATAAAGAAGATGGGTAATCTGAAGGATCTTGCAGCAATGATTCCGGGCGTAGGCAAGGCTATCAAGGACGTTGACATTGACGACAATGCATTCAAGGGCATTGAAGCAATCATAAAGAGTATGACTCCGAAGGAGCGTACCAACCCCGAAATTCTCAACCAGAGCCGCCGTATGCGTATCGCGAAAGGTAGCGGTACAAACATCCAGGAGGTGAACCGACTCATCAAGCAGTTCGACCAGACTCGCAAGATGATGAAGATGGTTACTGGTACAAATATGGCAAAAATGGCTGGCATGATGAGCAAGATGAAAGGAATGCCAGGTATGCCAAAGTTCTAAAAAAGAAGAGATATGCAACTGATTGACGGAAAAGCAACTGCTGAAGCTATTAAAGCAGAAATAGCAGAAGAGGTGAAGAGCATCATGGCTGCAGGTGGCAAACAACCGCATCTTGCAGCAGTGCTTGTAGGTCACGATGGTGGCTCAGAGACTTACGTGAAGAACAAGGTCATTGCCTGCGAGAAGTGCGGCTTCAAGTCGACACTTATCCGCTACGAAGACGATGTCACCGAGGACGAACTGCTCGCATGTGTAGAACGTCTGAACAACGACAACGATGTAGACGGATTTATCGTGCAGTTGCCGCTTCCACGTCATATCGACGAGCAGAAGATAATCGAGGCTATCGACTACCGCAAGGACGTTGACGGCTTCCATCCTATAAACGTCGGACGCATGTCTATCGGTCTGCCATGCTTCATATCCGCTACTCCACTCGGTATAGTAACCCTGCTCAAACGCTACAACATAGAGACCTCGGGAAAGAAATGTGTTGTGCTCGGCAGAAGCAACATCGTAGGCAAGCCTATGGCACAGCTGATGATGCAGAAGCAATATGGCGATGCAACAGTTACGGTATGCCACTCGCACACCACCGACATCAAGAAAGAATGTCGCGAAGCCGACATCATCATAGCAGCAATCGGCAAACCCGACTTCGTAACAGCCGATATGGTGAAGGAAGGTGCTGTGGTAATTGACGTAGGTACGACTCGCGTTCCTGATGCAACACGCAAGAGCGGATTTCGCCTCAACGGCGACGTGAAGTTCGACGAAGTAGCTCCGAAGTGTTCGTTCATAACACCAGTACCAGGCGGCGTCGGACCGATGACAATCTGCTCGCTAATGAAGAATACGCTGCAGGCAGCGAAGGGATGGTAAAATGAAGACAAACGTCAGCAGCTGGCATCACAGGTGCTGACAACTGTCAACAACATAACACACCCCAACCTTAATAAGTATGACAGCAGAAGACTATTACAAGCTCGGCAACGAGTACAGACGTAAAGGCGATTGGAAGCATGCTATCGACAACTATCTCGAAGCAATAGCTCTCGACCCCGAGTCGCCAGCAGTGGAAGCAAAGCAAATGCTCGACGACATGTTCGCCTTCTACTGTAAAGATATGTATAACCCCTAACTCTAAACGATATATTACTATGGGAAAAATCAAAGGTGCTATCGTGGTTAACACCGACCGATGCAAAGGATGCTCTCTTTGTGTTGTAGCGTGCCCGAAAGATGTCATTGCTCTCACAGCAAAGGCAGTGAACGTGCATGGTTATCAATACGCCGAGGCTGTAAGACCTGACGATTGTATTGGTTGTGCATCGTGCGGAATTGTATGTCCAGACGGATGTATTAGTGTTTACCGTAAAAAAATGGAGGATTAACACAATGGCAGAACAGGAAGTTAAACTTATGAAAGGCAACGAGGCTCTCGCCCACGCTGCCATCCGTTGTGGTTGTGATGGTTATTTCGGCTATCCTATTACTCCACAGACCGAAGTTATCGAAACACTCTCAGAACTTAAGCCTTGGGAGACCACAGGCATGGTAGTGCTTCAGGCAGAGAGTGAAGTTGCATCAATCAATATGCTTTACGGTGGCGGTGGCACCGGCAAACGCGTTATGACATCGTCGTCAAGTCCGGGCGTATCGCTCATGCAGGAGGGTATCTCTTATATGGCAGGCGCAGAAGTACCGGGTCTTATCGTCGACGTTCAGCGTGGCGGTCCTGGTCTTGGCACCATCCAACCTTCACAGAGCGACTATTTCCAGGCTACCCGTGGCGGTGGCAATGGTGATTACTATATCCTCGTGCTCGCCCCGAACTCTGTTCAGGAGATGGCAGACTTTGTCGACCTCTCTTTTGAACTCGCTTTCAAGTATCGCATCCCTGCAATGATTCTCTCTGACGGTGTTATCGGTCAGATGATGGAGAAGGTAGTTCTTCCTCCATTCAAGCCACGCCGCACAAACGAAGAAATCATAAAGGAATGTCCGTGGGCAGCTACTGGTTGCAAGGGCCGTAAGCCCGTCGTTATCACATCTCTCGAGCTTAAGCCTGAGATTATGGAGCAGCGCAACCTGCAGCTTCAAGAGAAATACCGCAAGATTCGCGAGAATGAGGTGCGCTACGAGACCAAGTTCATGGACGACGCAGAATACATGATTGTTGCGTTCGGTTCGGCAGCGCGTATTGCAGAAAAGACTATCGAGCTTGCACGTGCAGAGGGCATCAAGGTCGGTTTGTTCCGTCCTATCACATTGTGGCCTTTCCCCGAAAAGGAGATTGCAGAGGCAGCTAAGAAGCTCAAGGGTATTCTCGTTGCAGAGATTAACGCCGGCATGATGATCGAGGACGTACGCCTCGCAGTAAACGGCACTGTACGTTGTGAGCACTACGGACGACTCGGCGGCATCGTTCCCGAGCCAGAGGAAATGGTTAAAGCTTTAAAGGAGAAATTTCTATGAACGATATAATATCACCGGAGAACCTGGTTTACAAAAAGCCTGAGCTTCTCAACGATACCCACATGCACTACTGCGCAGGTTGTTCGCATGGCGTAGTTCACAAACTTGTGGCTGAAGTTATCGAAGAAATGGGCATGCAGGAGAACGCCATCGGCGTAAGCCCGGTAGGCTGCTCTGTATTTGCCTACAACTATATCGACATCGACTGGCAGGAAGCAGCACACGGACGCGCTCCAGCTCTTGCTTCTGCCATCAAGCGTCTGTGGCCAGAGCGCCTTGTCTTCACCTATCAGGGCGACGGCGACATGGCTTGTATCGGAACAGCCGAGAGTATCCACGCACTGAACCGCGGTGAAAACATCACTCTCATATTCATCAACAATGCCATCTACGGTATGACTGGTGGACAGATGGCTCCGACAACGCTTATCGGTCAGAAGACATCTACATGTCCTTATGGTCGCGAACCGGCGCTGCATGGTTATCCACTCAACCTCTCAGAAATGGCTGTCACTCTGCCGGGCACATGCTTCGTAACACGCCAGAGCGTAGAGAACGTAGCATCAATCCGTAAGGCAAAGGCTGCTATCAAGAAGGCATTCACAGCATCTATGGAGGGCAAGGGTTCATCACTCGTTGAGATTGTTGCTACATGCAACAGCGGATGGAAGTTGCCACCGGTGAAGGCCAACAAGTGGATGGAAGAGAATATGTTCAAACAATACCCGAAGGGTGACTTAAAAGACACGACAAACCTATGAAAGCAGAAATAATTATAGCAGGTTTCGGAGGACAGGGCGTGCTCTCAATGGGTAAGATTCTCGCCTACTCCGGTCTGATGGAGAACAAAGAAGTAACATGGATGCCGGCTTACGGTCCTGAGCAGCGTGGCGGTACAGCCAACGTGACAGTAATCGTGAGCGAAGAGCGCATCTCATCGCCTATCCTTAGCCATTATGATGTGGCTATTGTGCTTAACCAGCCATCGCTTGACAAGTTCGAGTCGAAGGTGAAGCCAGGCGGAATACTTATATATGACGGTTTCGGTATTATCAAACCACCGACACGTAAGGACATCAATGTCTATCGTATCGACGCTATGGATAAGGCTGCCGAATTGAAGAACTCAAAGGTGTTCAACATGATTGTACTCGGCGGCCTGCTAAAGGTTTGTCCGATTGTGAGCACCGACGGCCTCAACAAGGCTCTTTACAAGACACTTCCCGAGCGTCACCACGGTCTTATTCCTCTGAACATGGAGGCAGTAGAGGCTGGCGGACAGATTATCGAGAAGGTTTAAAATCGGAAAACTTATTTTTTTATAACTCTCTAATTATTTGAGGGCGGGCTGCAGTGATTGCACCCCGTCCTTTTTTGTTTCAATACAAGACAAAAATAGGAGATCTTACGACCTCCTATTTCGTATTGTCATATTAAATTGACTTCTATATAACGGTTATTCCTTGTTAGGCAAATGGAATTCGTACGACTTATCGAACACTTGACTAACCTTATTGATTTCGAGGAATGTTGTGCCCGTCGGGTTGCCCAATCCGAAGCTACCACTAAGGTACGCAATCTTATCGTCGGAGCCGATGTAGCCTTTCTGTCGGAGCATACGCAATGCAGCTGTGAACATGTATGCAGCAGGCGCATGTTCCTTCTGATGAACGGGGATGACACCAAAGCTGAGATTTAACCAGCGCTGTGTCTTTTCCTTATAACATATTGCAAGGATAGGGTTCGGACCGCGAAAAGCAGCCAAATGGCGTACGGTCTCGCCAGTAAGACTGTCGGTGATGATACCAGCAACGCCAAGTGTCTTTGTTGCTTCAATAGCTGCATGTGCAAGGAACTCACGCTGCGAGCAGTTCTCGTTCATCGGTACCTCATAGTCGCCAAGCGCAGAGCGGTCCTTCTCTGCCTGCTCAGCAATGGCAGCCATCGTCTGCACTGCCTCAAGCGGATACTTGCCACTTGCCGTCTCACCACTAAGCATGAGTGCATCTGTATATGAATAGATAGCATTGGCTATATCAGTAACCTCAGCACGTGTAGGGCGCGGATTCTTAATCATCGTATGGAGCATCTGTGTTGCGACGATAACCGGCTTCTTCTTCATCACACACTTGCGTATAATCTGGCGTTGAATGCCCGGTATCTGCTCTATTGGCACCTCTATACCAAGGTCGCCACGCGCAATCATAATGCCATAAGAGGCATCAATAATCTCATCAATATTATCTACTCCTTCTTGATTTTCAATCTTTGAGATAATTTTTATGTCGCTATTGTGCTCATCGAGTATCTTCTGTATCGCAAGAACATCATCGGCAGAACGCACAAACGAATGAGCAATAAAGTCGATGTCTTCTTCAATAGCAAGGAGTATGTTATCGTGATCCTTCTGCGTAATAGCAGGCAGAGCGATATGCTCGCCAGGTACGTTCACGCTCTTGTGTGCACCAAGCACACCGTCGTTCTGCACCTGAGCTACAAGCATCGGACCATTGTTGTCTATGACAAGCATATCAAGTTCACCATCGTCAAAGAGCACATGATCACCAACCTTCACATCCTTAGCAAAGTCGATGTATGACACATTGACGATATCGTGCGATGAGTCCATACCCGGACGTCCAAATATCTTAACCACATCGCCCGTCTTGTACTCTATTGGCTCAGCACAACCAGTGGTTCTCACCTCTGGTCCCTTTGTGTCAATCATAAGAGCCAAGTGGGGCGAAACAGTTCTCACATTCTTTATAATATTACGTATCCCGTCAGGCGTCGCATGTGCAGTGTTCATTCTTACGACGTTCATTCCGGCAAAGAACAATTTGCGGAGGAACTCGACATCACAACGGCGATCGCTAATAGAAGCAACAATCTTTGTTTGTTTCATCGTATATATATTTATATGTTTCTCGTATGCAAAGTTACTGATTTTCTCAGAAAAACCACGTTAATGCACTACACATAAAATCTTAAATATGTGTAATAATTAGTGAGCTATCAGCGATGTATTCAGTAAATTATTCGTCGTATCGTGTATTCTCATACGATACTTATCTGCATAGCTGATGCTCATTATGCGTTGTGGTTCGGCAATGGTAGGCGTGAGTGACAAAGCAAGATGCCCCATAGTGCGACGCAGATTAAGTTCTACACACGGATGAAGCAGGAAGCCGTCAGCACTCTCACGTGCTACAGCCATCATATCAATGCCGAAAGCTCCAACATACACACCCTTAAAATGCAGAGAAAGCACAGCACGAATACGCTCGCAGATATTATCAACAAGAGCAATGTCGGCATACCGTGATAATATTTCACGCTTATCAGCCTCTGTGGCAAGTATATTGCCTACATATGCACCACCACGTGTAGCGAAGAGCGAGAGTCCTTTGAAATCAATCGACCCGTCGGAATTGCTCACAAACTCAAGTCCGAAATCGTACACCTTACTATATAATGGCTCTACCATTATGCCACCCTGACGTTTTACGACATTCGCTGCCCACCCTTCAAGATGTGCATCAAGTACTGTGGTCTCTACATAGCGCACTCCCCTGCCGCTACTGCTCCATGGCGACTTGAGCACGCTTCTTCCGTTGCGTTTTAGCACTTGAAGTACCTCCTCCATTGTTGTGCAGTAGTGGCTTTCGCCAACAGTTTGGGACTCAGCTATTTCACGCAACACAGGCAAAAGATGTTCTGCAGCAAAGCGTCTGTTGCTCATCTCTCTGATAGTAGCAAGCGCATCGTCACTTGGCATGAATGGTTCAAGCCCTTTATTAGCACGCAACAGTTGTTCCTTTATGGTGCGATCCCACCCCCACGGCTCTACCTGAAAACTCTTAACATCGTCTAAAGTAAAATCTTTCAAGTCGGCAGCGGTGACAAAGACCACGTCATTGCCGAACTTACGTAGATGGCGACGTGCCTCTATTGCTGCCTCAACATCGTCTACGAGTACCATATCGCCTTCTGAAGCCCAGAAAGCAGGGATAAATCCCAAGTCGGTACGCAAACGTCTACCTGCATGAGGGGCGGTGAAACATTCTTGATTGGCAGCAAGAGCTATGTCGTGCTCAGGATTGAATATATGTAACTTCATCTGTTCTTATCTTTAATTACTTCGTAAACAAGTGCAAAAATACCACTTTTATTTCACAATCGAGCGACTACACATCTGCATAATAGCACACCGCAAACAATGCAGACGCAAAAAATAAAAAAAAATGCAGTTTTTGCAATACAGAGTTTGCAAATAAAGAAATTAATATTACCTTTGCATAGTTGTAGAAGACTATATAATAAATAGCAAAATATTCAAGTAACAGAAGCAACAGAAACAACCGATAGAGTAATGGAAGCTTTCTTTAAAACTCATAAATACCTCGTAGAGCATACGGACGCACCAGTCAGACGCAATCTTATGGACGAGATTGACTGGAGCGATCGTCTCATTGGCATTAAGGGTACACGAGGCATTGGAAAGACAACATTCCTGTTGCAGTATGCCAAGGAGAATTTCGACACTAACAATCGTCGTTGTCTTTACGTGAATATGAACAACTTCTACTTTCAGGGACGTGGCATCGCTGACTTTGCGATGGATTTCTACAACCACGGTGGCGAGGTTCTACTCATTGATCAAGTGTTCAAGCAGCAGAACTGGAGCAGCGAGCTTCGCAAATGCTACGACCAATGTCCCAACCTGAAGATTATATTCACGGGCTCAAGTGTGATGCGACTGAAAGAGGAAAATCCCGAACTCTGTGGCATCGTCAAGAGTTACAACCTCCGTGGCTTCTCGTTCCGCGAATACTTAAACCTACAAACAGGCAATAACATCCCCGTCTATACGCTTGACAACATTCTCGCCAATCATGTAGAAATAGCCAACGAGATTGCAAAGAATGTAGACATTGCCGAACACTTCAACTCCTACCTTCATCATGGCTTCTATCCATTCTTTCTTGAGCACCGCAACTTCGAGGAGAACTTGCTCAAGACTATGAACATGATGACCGAAGTAGACATTCTTCTGATAAAACAAATCGAGCTAAAATATCTCACAAAGATAAAGAAGCTCCTCTACCTACTTGCTGTAGAAGGACTGAAAGCACCGAACATCAGCAACCTGGCAGGAGAGATTAAGACAAGCCGTGCCACAGTGATGAATTATATCAAGTATCTCTCTGATGCACGTTTGATAAACATCATTTACCACCCTGGCGACGAGTTCCCGAAGAAACCGTCAAAGGTGATGATGTACAACCCCAACCTCATGTACTGCATCTACCCAATCGTGGCAGACCGTCAGGATGTTATGGAGACATTCTTCGTCAATATGCTTTGGAAGGACCACAGCGTCAATCAGGGCAACCGCGACGCTGCATACATCATTGACAACAAACTTCACTTCCATGTCACGAGTGCCAACCACATACGACGCACTCGCAACTCCTCAGAGCAACTATACGCCACCTACGACCTCAATATTGGTCAAGCGAACAAAGTTCCGCTTTGGATGTTCGGCTTACTCTATTAAAAGTAAAAAAGTAAAAGAGTAAAAGAGTAAAAAGTAGGAAGGCTTAGAAAGGCTTAACTCGGCTTAGGAAGGCTTAGTTTGGCTTAGTTCGGCTTAAACGCCGCCTTAAATGAGGCTTAGACAGAAAAAGTTTAAAACAACTATAAGTATTCACTAATTAAAAAGAATTAGTAAAATGGCTAAAGAAAAAAAATTTATCACTTGTGATGGTAACACAGCTGCCGCTCACGTGAGCTACATGTTCACAGAGGTTGCTGCTATCTATCCTATCACTCCGTCATCTCCGATGGCAGAGCACGTAGATGAATGGGCTGCCAAGGGTCGTAAGAACCTCTTCGGTCAGCGAGTTTCTATCCAGGAAATGGAGTCAGAGGCTGGTGCAGCAGGTGCTCTCCACGGCTCACTTCAGGCTGGTGCCCTCACCTCAACATACACTGCTTCGCAGGGTCTGTTGCTGATGATTCCTAACATGTATAAGGTTGCAGGCGAGTTGTTGCCGTGCGTGTTCAACGTTTCTGCACGTACATTGGCTTCACACTCTCTCTGTATCTTCGGCGACCACCAGGACGTTATGGCTTGCCGTCAGACAGGCTTCGCAATGTTCTGCTCTGGTTCAGTGCAGGAAGTTATGGACCTCTCTGCTGTTCCTCACCTTGCTACACTTGAGACATCAGTACCTTTCATCAACTTCTTCGACGGTTTCCGTACATCACACGAGTACCACAAGATCGAGGAGATGGATATGGAAGACATCCGTCCGTTGGTAAATCCGGACTACATCAAGCGTTTCCGCGACCGTGCCCTCACACCTGAGCGTCCTGTTACACGCGGTACAGCTGAGAACCCGGAGACATTCTTCACACACCGTGAGGCTTGCAACGAGTACTACGACCGCATCCCTGAGGTAGTAGAGAAGTACTGCCAGGAGATGACAAAGATTACTGGTCGCGAGTACCACCTCTTCAACTACTACGGAGCAGAGGACGCAGAGAACGTAATCATCCTCATGGGTTCTGCTACAGAGCCTGCACGCGAGGCTATCGACTACCTGAACAAGCAGGGTAAGAAGGTAGGTATGGTTGCTGTTCACCTTTATCGTCCGTTCGCAGTAGATTACCTGAAGAAAGCTCTTCCTGCTACAGTTAAGCGCATTGCTGTACTCGACCGTACAAAGGAGCCAGGCGCAGAGGGTGAACCGCTGTACCTCGACGTTAAGTCGGCTCTCTACGACGACGAGCGCAAGCCGCTTATCGTTGGTGGTCGTTACGGCCTTGGTTCTTCAGATACAACACCGGCTAAGATCGTTGCTGTGTTCAAGAACCTCGAGCTCCCGCAGCCTAAGAACCACTTCACAGTGGGCATCGTTGACGATGTTACATTCACTTCACTTCCTGAGGAAGAGGAGATTCCAATGGGCGGCGACGACTTGTTCGAAGCTAAGTTCTACGGACTCGGTGCTGATGGTACTGTAGGTGCTAACAAGAACTCTGTACAGATTATCGGTAACAACACCAACAAGTACTGCCAGGCTTACTTCTCTTACGACTCAAAGAAGTCAGGTGGTTTCACTTGCTCACACCTCCGTTTCGGCGACAGCCCAATCCACAGCGCATACCAGGTAAATACTCCTAACTTCGTGGCTTGCCACGTACAGGCTTACCTGAATATGTACGATGTTACACGCGGTTTGCGCAAGAACGGTTACTTCCTGTTGAACACTATCTTCGACGGTGAGGAACTCGTTAACTTCATCCCGAACAAGGTGAAGCGCATCTTCGCCCAGAACAACATCACTGTTTACTATATCAACGCTACAAAGATTGCTCAGGAGATTGGTCTCGGCAACCGTACCAACACCATCCTCCAGTCTGCATTCTTCCGCATCACAGAGGTTATTCCTTTGGATCTCGCAGTAGAGCAGATGAAGGCATTCATCGTTAAGTCTTACTCTAAGAAGGGTCAGGACGTTGTTGACAAGAACTTCGCAGCTGTTGACCGTGGTGGCGAATACAAGCAGCTCACTGTTGACCCAGCATGGGCAAACCTCGCTGACGAGGAGGCTAAGGCTGACAACGCTCCGGCATTCGTTAAGGAGCTCGTTCGTCCTATCAATGGTCAGGCAGGCGACCTCTTGAAGGTTTCTGACTTCGTTAAGCACGACACTGTTGACGGTACATGGCAGAACGGCACCGCAGCTTTCGAGAAGCGTGGTGTTGAGGCATTCGTTCCGGTATGGAACGTAGAGAACTGTATCCAGTGTAACAAGTGTTCGTTCGTATGTCCTCACGCAGCTATCCGTCCGTTCGTTCTTACCGACGCAGAGCTTGCAGGCATCGAAGGTCTTGAGACACAGGAAATCAAGGCTCCAGCTACTCTCAAGGGTATGCACTTCCGCATTGAGACTTCAGTACTCGACTGTCTTGGCTGCGGCAACTGTGCCGACGTTTGCCCGGGCAAGAAGAACAAGGAGACCGGCGAGCTCGAGAAGGCTCTCAAGATGGTTCCGTTCAACGTAGACGCAGAGGATATGCAGAAGGAAGTACAGAACTGGGAGTACCTCGTTCACAACGTAGCTTCTAAGCAGGACCTCGTAGACATCAAGCAGAGCCCGAAGAACTCTCAGTTCGCTCAGCCTCTGTTCGAGTTCTCAGGCGCTTGCTCTGGTTGCGGTGAGACTCCTTACGTTAAGCTCATCTCTCAGCTCTTCGGCGACCGTCAGATGATTGCTAACGCTACTGGTTGTTCTTCTATCTACTCAGCTTCTATCCCGTCTACACCTTACACAACCAACGCTAAGGGTCAGGGTCCAGCATTCGACAACTCACTGTTCGAGGACTTCTGCGAGTTCGGTCTCGGTATGGTTCTCGGTAACAAGAAGATGAAGGAGCGCATCTGCCACCTCCTCGAAGAGGCAAAGGCAGACGAGCACGTTCCGGCAGAGTTCGTTGCTGCTGCTGACAAGTGGATGGCTAACATGAACGACTCTGAGGGTTCTAAGGAGGCTGCTGCAGAGCTGAAGCCGCTCATCGCTGCTGGTGCAGAGAAAGGTTGCCCGGTTTGCACAGAGCTCAAGACTCTCGACCACTACCTCGTAAAGCGCAGCCAGTGGATTATCGGTGGCGACGGTGCTTCTTACGATATCGGCTACGGCGGTCTCGACCACGTATTGGCTTCTGGTGAGGACGTTAACATCCTCGTACTCGATACTGAGGTTTATTCTAACACCGGCGGTCAGTCGTCTAAGTCTACTCCGCTCGGCGCTATCGCTCAGTTCGCAGCTCAGGGCAAGCGTATCCGCAAGAAGGACCTCGGCCTCATGCAGACAACATACGGCTACATCTACGTAGCTCAGATCGCTATGGGTGCTGACAACGCTCAGACATTGAAGGCTATCCGCGAGGCAGAGGCTTATCCAGGCCCGTCACTCATCATCGCATACGCTCCGTGTATCAACCACGGTCTGAAGCGTAAAGGCGGTATGGGTCGCTCACAGAACGAGGAGAAGCTCGCTGTTGATTGCGGTTACTGGCACCTCTGGCGCTTCAACCCGCTGTTGGCTGACGAGGGTAAGAACCCGTTCACACTCGACTCTAAGGCTCCGAAGTGGGAGGACTTCCGCGACTTCCTCCTTGGTGAGGTTCGCTACCTCTCTGTTCAGAAGGCATTCCCGAAGGAGGCTGACGAACTCTTCAGCCAGGCAGAGAAGATGGCTAAGCTCCGCTACCAGACCTACGTTCGCAAGAGCCAGGAGGATTGGAGCGAGCAGATCTAATCAAACCGAAATCGAAGGAGGAGACGGATAGCACGCCTACCCTATCCTCCTAAGATATAGATATTATAAAACGACAGCAATGATGTTTAGACATTATTGCTGTCTTTTTTTTGTAGTGTCCCCGATTTCCGCTAACTTTGCAATACGGGTGTACGTTGAGTAAGCAACCAAGTGAAATCTTCGGTCTATCATTCAATACACTATCATTAAAAAAGAAGACAAAGGAAATCAATTCTAAATAAACAAGCCTACTAAAACAAAACAAAATAAACAATACAATGAATTTGAAATTGCTCACAGGAGTCATTGTCTCAACGGCATTTCTCCTGCCCGGCTCCACATCGGGACAGACTGCGGACTTCAACATCGTGCCTCAACCGCTGCAGGCTGACGTAACTAACGATGCACCTTTTATCCTCAACGGCAAAACATCAATTGTAGTTGCGACCTCAAACAACGACCTGAAGCGCAATGCCACCCTACTCGCATCGTATATCGAACAGACTACTGGTGTGCGCCCCAGTGTCGGAAAGCAGGGCAAGGATGCTACAGCTATTGTCCTTTCTATCGACAAGACAATCAGCAACGCTGAAGGCTACAAGCTCGATGTCGACGCTAAACGCATCAGCATTGCTGGAGCATCAGCAGCCGGTGTGTTCTACGGCATACAAACATTGCGTAAGTCGCTACCCGTAGTGAGTGGCAAGGCATCACAAGTGACCATTCCCTGCGCTCACATCGTCGACGCTCCGCGCTTCTCTTACCGCGGAACCCACCTCGACGTATCGCGCCACTTCGTAAGCACCGACGAGATACGCCAATTCATTGACATGCTCGCCCTGCACAACATCAACCGCTTCCACTGGCATCTCACTGATGACCAGGGTTGGCGCATCGAGATAAAGAAATATCCACTGCTCACCAAGGTTGGTTCTAAGCGCACACAAACCGTCATCGGCCACAACACGGGCAAGTACGACGGCAAACCATACGGAGGCTTCTACACACAGAAGGAGATACGCGACATCGTGAAGTACGCTGCCGACCGCTACATTACTATCGTTCCAGAGATAGACCTACCTGGACACATGCAGGCAGCTCTTGCTGCTTATCCCGAACTGGGCTGCACGGGCGGTCCGTATAAGGTGTGGGAGATGTGGGGCGTGTCGGACAACGTGCTCTGCGCCGGCAACGACAAGACAATGAAGTTTGTAGACGACGTGCTGAAGGAGGTTGTGGCTCTCTTCCCGTCTAAGTACATACATGTTGGTGGCGACGAGTGTCCGAAGACCCAGTGGCAGAAGTGTCCGAAGTGTCAGGCACGCATCAAGGAGCTGCATCTTGAGGCTAAGGACGGACACACAGCCGAGGAGCGTCTGCAGAGCTACGTCATCACTCACGCTTCCAACTACCTCAAGTCGTTAGGCCGCAACACCATCGGTTGGGACGAAATTCTTGAGGGCGGACTCGCTGAGGGTGCCACCGTTATGTCGTGGCGCGGAGAGACTGGCGGCATCGCGGCTGCCAAGCAGCATCACGACGTGGTGATGACACCAAACAGCTATCTCTACTTCGACTACTACCAGTCGCTCGACAAGGCTAACGAGCCGGAGGCTATCGGCGGCTACCTGCCGCTGGAGCGCGTCTACTCTTACGAACCGATGCCGAAGGAGCTTACAGCCGACGAGGCACGCCACATCATCGGTGTGCAGGCGAATATCTGGACCGAGTACATGCCTACATTCAAGCAGATGCAGTATATGGCTCTGCCGCGTATGGCGGCGCTGAGCGAGGTGCAGTGGAGCCAGCCCGAGCTGAAGAACTACGCCGACTTCACAAGTCGTCTCGTTGAGTTCACGCATCTCTACGATCATCTGGGTTACAACTACGCCAAACATCTCTTCAACGTGGACATACACGTTGATGCCGACACAAAGTGGCAAGAGATTGTAGTACATCTCACCACAACCGGCAACGCAGAAATACGCTACACGCTCGACGGCACAGAGCCGACAGCCAACAGCCAGCTCTACACCGGAGCTATCGTTCTGCAGAAGTCTGCCAACATTTGCGCGGCTGCCTTCCGCGACGGCAAACGAAGCAGCGTGAGTCGTCAGAAGATAAACTTCAACAAGGCTACGGCTTGCCCAGTCACACTGCTGCAGCCCACACACAAGAACTACACCTACAATGGTGCAGCTACGCTTACCGACGGACAGCTTGGCGACAAGGGCTTCGGCACCGGCCGTTGGCTCGGCTTCTGCGAGAACGACCTTGAGGCAGTTATAGACATGCAGAAGCCTTCTGTAATCTCGCACGTAGAGTTAAACACCTGCGTGTATAAAGGCTCATGGATATTCGACGCACGCGACATCGAAGTGAGCGTCTCGCAGGATGGTAAGACATTCAAGCAGGTGGCTACAAAGCAGTTGCCGGCATTGGGCGAGAACGCAGCCGACAAGGTCTACACCCACAAGCTCGATTTCCAGCCTACAAAGGCACGCTACGTGAAGGTCAAGGCTACATCGGAGCGCAATATGCCCGAATGGCATAGCGGAAAGGGCAAACCGGCATTCCTCTTTGTTGACGAAATAAGCATTATGTAGCAGAAAAGTCATCGTTCTCCGTACGCAGTCTGATTAGATTCCGTACGCAACCCGATCAGATTCCGTACGCAAACCAATCAGATTCCGTACGCAACCCAATCAGACTGCGTACGGAGAACGATGACTTTTGTTAGTGTAAAAGACAACACCCAAGTAGGTTTTAGGCGAAAGAACCAAACCTACTTGGGTGTTTTTGTATGGAGTGCAGAAAGGCTCTGCAATAATAAAGTTTAATTAAAGAAATTCCAGCTGACGCCAAAACGCAACACACGCTGGTTGAGCGGATAATGAGGCGTGAAGAAATATGAACGGTTGCCGCTGCCGGCGTTCACATGGCTCATCATCACAAAGAAGCGTGCCTGCTTCAAATGGAAATTGGCGTAGACATTCACAAGCGGATAGTTGCCTACCTTCGTCTTGCTTGGACCATCCTGCACGGCATATTGTCCGAGAGCCGGACTATAGTCGGGTGCGTAGTAGCTGGTGAAGTAACGCGCATCGGCACCAAGGTCACACTTCAACACGCGCGCTATCATAAAGCGCAAGTACAGATTGGTGTAGACGTTCAAAGTGGGCACAGGCAGCACTGCCTCATTAGACGATTTCTGGAACGTAACAACGCTCTCCCAATTAACCGGACCGAGGGTCACATCCTGCTGCAAACCTACGGTGAAGAGACTTATCGCCCCACCAGCTTGTTTCACGCTGAGCGTGTTCTGCGTGCGCAGATGCTCATCGGTTATGTTGTATCCCATTGCGAAGTAGGTGTAGTTCTTCAGCTCATCGAACGCCACACGCAGCTTTGTGCGTGTCTTGTCGTAAGCAAAGGTGCCCTCCAAGCGCGAGTGAACAATCTTCGCCATATCGTCCTTGTCCCACCAGAAGTGGCGCGAGTGGTAGTGGCGCTGATAGAACGTTGGGTTAAGACTATGGAAGAAGCCTGACGCTGCGAGGCGCACCGTGTCACCAAGGAACTTGAAGTTGAGGTCGACATTAGCATCCACTTTCACCTGACCTGCATCCTTACCTATCGCCCACACCTCACCCAACACGCTGTAGTGCAGCGTTCTACCTTGTGTCTTAGAGAGCTGACCGCCTACACTGAGGTTGTGCTCGTTGTACGTAGTGAATGTACGCTCGGTATTAGGCAATGTAAAGTGGCGCAAGTCGGACGTAGCAAACACCTTTACGCCTGCCTTTGCCCACTTGTTGAAGCCTTCCAACAGCGACAAGGCGAGCGTGTTCTGCAAACGATAATGGCTCGTCTTGTCATATATAGAGTCGCCGCTGTACGCACCTACATTGTCGTAAGTGTTAGCATAGAAGTCCTTCGGTGAGTTGTAGGCTTGATAAATGCGACGATAGGTGTCGAACTTAGCGGTGTGTATGATGCTCGTAACGGGCACATACTCTGTCTTCATCCACATCGTGTCGAGCTGCGCCTGAGCTGCAAGGCTATTCAGACTGTCGGCTGCTGCCTTGCCGTCCACGCGAATACGCCCCGAGTTGTCTGCCATTTCGGTAGTCGCAGGCTCTTTGCCTGCCACCTTCGCATCGTCAGGACGTCCGCCAAACGATTGCTCCTCGTATTCCTCCTCGTCGAAGTCAGTGCCCTCGCGCTCTGCTTTGCGCTTGGCAGCCTCCTTTTCGTGCAAGGCTGCGTTCTCCTTTTCCGACTCCATTGCAAACTTGCGGGCTGCAATCTCCTCCTCGCTCATCTTCACTTTCTTGCGGAAACCAAAGCTAAAACGATGCGTGAAGAAGATATGCTGATTAGAGTTGCGGTTCCAGTTGCGCTCCAAGACGGTAGGAATCTCGTTCGTTGCGAAGTTGTCGTCGAAACTCTCCGGGTGCTTTATGTACTCGTCGTTGGTGATACCACCATTCTCCGTTACTTTCTGATCGAGAGTGGAGAACAAGAGATGTGCCTGATAGCGTTCACCGAGATAGGAGCCATAGAGCAAGAATTTGAAATGCGACGTGCTTTGCTCAGAGTAATAGCCACGTCCGTAGAGATAATCGACGTTGAAACCAACGCCAAGGCGCTTGCCTGCATTCACTCCAAACTTAGCCGAAAGTCGGTCTTCACCCGTTATTCTGTCACCTGCGGTGTTGTATGTAAGGTTCGTGATAGGCGACAACGTGTTCGTGAAATGAAACTTATCTACGGGCGATACAACATAATCGTATGGCTGCGTAAAGATAAACTGCTCTGTTTCTGGACGATCTATAAATATGCGATGTATGCGCGGTGCACCGAGATTGCCCGTCGTGTTATACTCACCACGCAAACCCGTTGTAAAGATAGAGTTCATAAACATGTGCGACACGGTGTCAACAGCAGCTTTCCTTTGGTCGCCAAAACGCGAATCGACCGTCCATACCCTTATGCCGCGCGGTATAACCTTGTCCGTACCCAATGAGTCGGCAGCGTTTCGGTTGCGCTTGTTCACAGAGCCATCAGGGTTCATTTGGTTGAAGCGATCGTTGTCGTCCATACCTATCTGTGCCGACAGACACATCGGAACAGACAACAGAAACGCAAGAAGTCCTAATAATTTTCTTGTTGTTCTTATCATTGCAGTTATTATAGGCGTATTAATCTGAAACAACACTCCGCCATCTTGAACACCATAGATACGAGAATAATAACCGTGCCTATCGTTTTATCGTGGAAATAGAGCACAAGAACACCCACAACGGCACCAATCATAAAGATAATGTTGAGAATATTCCTTATCATAAAGAAGCGGTCAGAACGTTCTCCTCTGCTATGATGTCGCTCAGGGCGCTTTACAGCCGACTCTTCCAAGTCGAAGTTCTGCTTATCGTCTGTCAAAAATTCGTTGTCCATTCTGTTTTGTTTAAAGAATTGCATAATTAGTAAAATGCAAAATTACGAAATTAAAGCCTATCAGCCGCCAGATTAACCATTATTTAACAAATGAGATATCAAAGTAGGAGGTATGGGCATTCTTGCCCATACCACATCGGGCTTTCGTGCTCATACCACATGGCTACGGCAAGAATGCCGTAGCCTCCTACTACCCTCTACTCTTTTAGTTTTAACTCGTCCTGCAAGCGCACAATCTCGTCGCGGTACTGCGCAGCTTGCAGGAAGTCGAGATTTTTCGCCGCAGCCTTCATCAGTTCGGTGGTGTCGGCAATGCTCTTCTCAAGCTGCTTGCGCGTCATGCGCTTCACTACGGGGTCGGCAGCGAAAGCCGTTGGTTCTGGTTCGATATATGGGCGGTAAGAAGTAGATGTGGGGCGAGGTTGAGACGTTGATACTGGTGCTGAGTTCTCAGTCGACTTCACGCAGTCCATGAAGCCTGAGAGTGCCCCCTTGATGTCCTTGCGTATCTGCTGCGGAACGATACCGTGGTCGGCGTTATACTTCAACTGCAACTGGCGGCGGCGTGCCGTCTCATCGATGGTTCGCTGCATGCTGTCGGTTATCTTGTCGGCGTACATTATAACCTTTCCGTTCACGTTGCGCGCCGCTCTACCAGCGGTCTGCGTAAGCGAGCGATGACTGCGCAGGAAGCCCTCCTTGTCGGCATCGAGGATAGCCACAAGCGACACTTCGGGCAGATCCAATCCCTCGCGCAGAAGGTTTACGCCTACAAGCACGTCGTACATACCGGCACGCAGGTCGTTCATAATCTTCACGCGGTCGAGCGTTGCCACGTCGCTGTGTATGTAGTTGGCGCGTACGTCGTGGGCAAGAAGATACTCGGTAAGCTCCTCCGCCATACGCTTCGTGAGCGTGGTGACAAGTACACGCGAGTCGTGCTCGCGACACTGCACAATCTCCTCAAACAAGTCGTCAATCTGGTTCTCGCTCGGTCGCACTTCGATGATTGGGTCGAGCAGTCCGGTAGGACGTATAATCTGTTCAACCACAACGCCTCCTGCCTCATCTAACTCGAAGTCAGCAGGCGTTGCAGACACGTACACAACTTGATTGATCATGTCCACGAACTCGTCGAACTTCAACGGGCGGTTGTCGAACGCGGCAGGCAGACGGAAACCATACTCCACAAGGTTCTGTTTGCGGGCGCGGTCGCCACCATACATAGCACTGATCTGTGGCACCGACACATGGCTCTCGTCTATAAACATAAGAAAGTCTTTCGGGAAGAAATCGAGCAGACAGTAAGGGCGCTGCCCTGGTTCGCGTCCGTCGAAGTAGCGCGAATAGTTCTCGATGCCGGAGCAATGTCCAAGTTCCTTAATCATCTCCATGTCGTACTCCACGCGCTCCTTGATGCGCTGCGCACGAATATGATCGCCCACCGACTCGAAGAAGTCGATCTGTTTACGCAAATCGTCCTGAATAAGGCGTATTGCCGACTCGGTCTGCTCTTTTGACGTTACGAACAGATTGGCAGGATAAATCTTATAGTCGGCAAACTCCGCAATGCGCTGGAACGTAACGCTGTCCACCTCCTCAATGCTGTCTATCTCATCGTCCCACCATGTTATGCGTAGCACATTGTCGCTGTAAGCCATGAATACGTCCACCGTATCGCCTTTCACGCGGAATGTACCACGCGTTAAATCTATATCGTTGCGCAGATATAGCGCATCAACGAGTTTACGCAAGAAAGCGTTGCGCTCTACCGTTTCGCCCCTCTTCACCGAGATGACGCTGTTAGCCATAGCCGTAGGACCACCCATACCATAGATACACGACACAGACGATACGACAACAACGTCCTTTCTGCCCGAGAGCAGCGCACTTACAGCCGACAGACGCAGTTTGTCAATGTCCTCGTTGATGGCAAGGTCTTTCTCTATGTACGTATCCGACGACGGCAGATAAGCCTCCGGCTGATAATAATCGTAGTACGAAACGTAATACTCCACGGCGTTGTCGGGGAAGAAGCTCTTCATCTCCTCATACAACTGTGCAGCAAGCGTCTTGTTATGGCTCAATATGAGCGTGGGACGCCCCACGTTGGCTATGACATTAGCCATAGTGAAAGTCTTGCCCGAGCCCGTTACGCCAAGCAATACTTGGGCATGTTCGCCGCTCATCACTCCGTCGGTGAGCTGGCGTATCGCCTCGGGCTGATCGCCCGTAGGCTGAAACTTTGAGGATATCTTGAAGTCCATGTGTCGTCATTAAATTAAAATACACGCAAAAAGCGGAACTACAAATATATACAAAAGAAAGAAAACGCTCAAACATTTTATCGTTTTTATTCTAAAAAGATGCCATTAAGCCGTAATAACATGCAAAATCAGCAAGTTATAGCGTGAAGATTTTATAAAAAGAGAAAGTATTCTTTGTAGTTAAATAAATAATATGTATTTTTGCAATTCAAAAAGTATCGAATTATGAAGAAATCACTATATGCTGCAATTCTTGCAACGGTTCTCTTCTCGAGTTGCGCCAATGAGTTCAACCGGGTCTACAAGACCTCTGACAACACATACAAATACGAATATGCCAAAGAGAGTTATGCCAACGGCAAGTATGTGCGCGCATCATCATTGTTGCAAGGTTTGGTGACAATGCAGAAAGGCACCGACAACGCTCAAGAGAGTCTTTACATGTTGGCTATGGCTGAATACAATAGTAAGGACTACGAGGGAGCAGCCGCTACATTCAAGAAATACTTCCAAAGTTATCCCAAAGGTGTATACGCTGAGAAGGCAGAGTTCTACATCGGTATGAGCCTCTACAACTGCACACCGGAGCCGCGTCTCGACCAATCGCAGACAGTGAACGCCATCGCTGCCTTCCAGGAGTATATGGATCTCTATCCCGACGGCGAGGATCGTGCTACAGCGCAGCAGAAGCTCTTCGAGTTGCAGGACAAACTGGTGCAGAAAGAACTCTACTCGGCTCAGCTCTACTACGACCTCGGTCAGTACTTCGGCAACTGCACATACGGAGGTAACAACTACGAGGCTTGCATCATCACTGCTCAGAACGCTCTGAAAGACTATCCTTACACCAACTTGCGCGAGAAGTTCTCGCTGCTCGTGATGAAGAGCAAGTTCGAACTGGCACAACAGAGTGTTGAGGAGAAGAAGCTTGAGCGCTACCAGGATGCAGAGGACGAGTGCTACGGATTTATCAACGAGTACCCCGACTCAAAAAACAAGGCTACCGCAGAGAAGTACATAAGCAAGTGTAAGAACTACATCAAAGATTAATAACAATATTTGAACATACAAAATTCAATTATAAAAATATATGGATTATAAAAAGTCAAAAGCACCAGTAAACACAGTGACACGCAACATCATGGACCTCTGTGATCAGACTGGAAACATCTACGAGAGCGTAGCTATCATTTCTAAGCGTGCAAACCAGATTGCTGTAGAAATCAAGCAGGATCTCAACAAGAAGTTGGCTGAATTCGCTTCGTACAACGATTCGCTCGAGGAAGTGTTCGAAAACCGTGAGCAGATTGAAATCTCACGTTACTACGAGAAACTGCCGAAGCCAACACTTTTGGCAACCCAGGAGTTCATTGAGGGCAACGTTTACTTCCGCGACCCGTCACAGGACAACAATCAAGAGCAGGCGTAATGATACAACGTAAGCAATCGTTGTTCCTCTTGCTCGCTTTCATTGCCACGGTGGTTTGCCTTTGCTTACCTATAGCAGAGATAACACCGATGGGAATGGGCGGAAGCATTAAGCTCTACAACCTCTGCATCATCACAAGCGCAGGTGCCAACTACTCCGTATGCGGACTGTTCGGCATCCTCGCAATGAGTGCAGCACTCAGCTTGGGAACAATATTCCTCTACAACAACCGAAAGCTACAGAGCAAGTTCTGTGTATGCAACCTATTCTTGCTCATAGCATGGTACATCGTACTGGGAGTGACAGCACGCAACACATCGCCTGTTGACTTCTCTTTCAACTTAGCTTTCGCAGCATGTCTGCCTGCCATAGCTGCCATTTTGGTATTCATGGCTCGCGCTGGAGTGATACACGATGAGAAACTCGTGCGTGCAGCAGACAGAATTAGATAAGAACTTTTATAATTTACATACTACGACAAAGGCTGGGATGCTATTGCTTCCCAGCCTTTGTTGTTATATTGCATTTAATCCTATAGCTTCAGCTTCTTCTTCACTGGCTTACTCTCATTGCTCATGCGGTCGAGTGCCGTCACAACGTATGTATAGCGTGCAGTGCCGTCAACGTAAGGCAACTTATAGTGCTCTTTGTCGGTGATAGTAACTATCTTTGCAGGATTATCCAAATTGATTTTCTCACCCTTCTCAAAGCGATAAACGACATACTTGTGCACCTCATCATCCCAATGCTTGGCCTTAGGCTTTGTCCAGAACAACACGTATCCGTCGCTTGTCCACACCGGCTTCACCTTCTTCGGCTTCTTCGGAGCCTTCGAATCGATGAAAGGCATCAGCGGTTGCAGGGCTGGATAACGCCAATACTTATTACGGAGCATTGTGCCGTAGTTGCCTACATTGTCTACTGCAGCCTTAGCATACCAAAGCACGGTGCCGTCTACGTTAGGCAACTTGGAGTGCAACGTAAACTTAGCCGGCATCTGATTTATCTTCGGGTTGTCCACATCAGCAAACTTCGCTGTGCGCTCCACGTCTTCACCGATATACAACGGACGTGCCGATGCATAGCGGTTCCACCACTCTATCAGTGTCTTATAGTCGGCTGCGGTATGACCAATCTGCCAATACAACTGTGGCACACTATAGTCAATCCATCCGTTGTTCACCCACAACAGTACGTCGGCATAAAGGTCGTCATAGTTCTGTGTACCTTTGGTAAGGCTGCCCACCTCTATTCCATCGCGTTTATTGCGATAGATGCCAAAAGGCGATATGCCGAACTTCACCCACGGCTTCAGACGGTGGATAGATTCGCCACACTCCTTAATGAACACGTTCACATTGTCACGGCGCCAGTCCTCACGATTGCTGATGCCATTGCTGTTCGCAGCATATTCGCGGTCGTCTGGTATCTGCAGCCCAGCTACTGGGTACGGATAGAAATAGTCATCCATGTGTATGCCGTCAATGTCGTAACGCTCGACGATGTCGTTCACCACCTTTATAATATACTCGCGGTTCTCGCGCATACCTGGATTAAGAATGAAGAGTCCGTCGTAAGGGAACACACGTCCAGGATTGGTCATTGCTATGTGTTTCGGGTCGAGACTCGAAGTGAATTTAGTCTTTGCACGATATGGGTTCAGCCAAGCGTGCAACTCCATGCCACGCTTGTGGCACTGGTCGATCATCCACTGCAGTGGGTCCCAATACGGTTGCGGTGCCTTACCCTGTACGCCTGTAAGAAAGCGGCTCCACGGCTCAATATCACTCTGATAGAGAGCATCGCACTCGGCACGCACTTGGAAGAAGATAGCGTTCACGCCATCCTTCTGCAACTCGTCGAGTTGATAGGTCAGTGTCTGCTGCATCTTCTCGGTAGACATACCGATGAACTGCCCGTTCACGCACTGAATCCACGCTCCGCGAAACTCACGCTTTTTAGGCGTGTAGCCATTGCTGGCAGCAAACAGATTGGCACAGAAAATCAGCAGTGCCAAGAAAAAGATTTTTCTAATGTTTAGATTGTTTGTCATTATGATTGTACTGATTATTTGTATTTCATTTTCATCGTGTTGAATAACAATCACAGAATTAGTTTTTAGAGGTCAATCGCTTTATAACGCTATATGCATTATATAATCCGAGCTCGCCAGCCTTGCTCAAGTCGGCAATGCCTTCCTGCTGCGAGCCGTTCTTTATGCGCGCCAATCCTCGGTTATAGTAAGCCTCAGCGAGTCCGTTGTCGATATTTATGGCACGTGTAAAGTCGTCGATGGCGTGTGCATAGTCCTTATTGACGAGCAGCGCACAACCGCGGTTGTAATACAGGAACTGGTTCTCATGGTCGAGCATGATAGCCTGATTGAGGCAATCGACAACCTTTGAACGATTTAACGCAAACGTCATATCATGATTAAGCCTGTCTTTTTCGACAGTGCTATTCGACAATACAGTCGCATTACTAAACTCGTTAGCCATCGACTGGCAGTAGGCTTTATGCCAAAGAGCCAGTACGGATGTGCTGTCCGATCCGAGCGTCGTATTAAGGTCGCTGAGCGCAGCGTCATAATTCTGCGTCACACTCTCTGCCACAGCCCTTTGGATGAGCAACGGCATGATACGCTTCTCGCTATGCTCGGAATTGATACGAGTCGACAGCGAGTCGACAACAGCAAGATAATGTTGCGAGAGCGTCTCGTCAAGGCGCTGCTGCTTGTTATTAACATAGATAATAAGCGATGGGTTGCGTCGGTTGAATGCGTCTACACTCGGCACAAAAGGCTGATAAGAGCGCACATCATTAGCGTAGCGCACCAACGAGAGGCAGAACATCGGCAGCGGCTCGTTGCCAGCAACACGATTCTGTACACGTCCTCTATAATCGCTCTTGTATTCATGCTCAGCGGAGTTGTCGTCGGACACTACAATTTGGTTATATTTCTCCATGTCTATCTCGCTGCGACGGCGCATCTGCTTCACCTTAGCTGCGCTCCAACGTGTCTGTTTGCCCACGCGCTTGTCCATTTGCGCCTTCAAGATGCGGAACTCGTCGAGTTCAGCCTTAGCCGTCATACCAAGACGGCGATAGCAGTTGGCACGTCGCGAAAGACCAGTCCAGAAGTTTGGAAACTGATTGATAACCGTTGAATAGTCGCGTATGGCAGCACGCAGACTGCCTGTCTTATCAAGCAATATGGCGCGGTTAAAGATAGCGAGCACATTCTTTGGCTCCATGCGTATCACGTAATCGAAGTCCTCAATGGCACGATTGTCGTCACCAAGGTTCATGCGGAGCAGTCCACGATTGTAATGAGCGAGGAAGTTGTCGGGATCGAAATCTATGGCGGTGTCATAGTCGGACATCGCGCCACGCAGGTTGTTAGTATTATAGCGCGCCAAAGCACGGTTGACATAGTTGGCAGCGTTTTTCGGCTTCAGGTGTATCACCTTACTAAGATATGTGTCGGCATTCTTCCACTCGGCACGCGAGAGAGCAATCATGCCACGCATATTCCATGCATCCACATCGTATGGAGCCACCTGCAGAGACTTGTCGAGCCATTTATCGGCAGTGAGTGTGTCGGCTTGCAAGAGGTAGACCTGCGCCTTTAACGAATAGGCACTGGCATATGACTTCCAACGTGTGATAACAGTATCAAGGTCGAGCTGCGCCTGAACGTAGTCCTTGTCCTCAATACGACAGAGCGCACGGTTGTACCACGCTGTTTGGTTCTGTGGGTTCAGATTTATAGAGCGTGTGTAATCGTCAATGGCTTGTGCATAGTGCTTCTGACGAATGTGGCAGAGTCCGCGCAACTCGAACATGTTAAAGACATACGGATTAAGTTCTATCGCCTTGGTCACGTCAGCCTCAGAGCCCGTATAGTCGTCGAGATAGAACTTTGCAAGTCCGCGATAAAACCAAGGCTCGTAGAGATAAGGCTTTGCAGCAAGAGCTTGGTTGAAATACTGAATAGAAAGCACATAGTCCTCATAGTACAATGCGCTCTGCCCCGAGATAATAAGACGATTGGTGTTGTATTGCGCCCGTATCTCATGCAACGGCAGAATAGCAAGTAATATAAGGACTATGATATGCTTCATAAAATAATATGTGTTTATTTTCTGGGTATCTTCGTGCGATAAGCGCAGCGGAAACGACCTTGCAGAAGGTCCTTAAGCTTACCGCGAATCATTTGTTTGCGCATCGGCGATATACGGTCGACGAACACTGTACCCTCCAGATGGTCGAACTCGTGCTGCATCACGCGAGCCAAGTAACCTTCCACCCATTCGTCGTGCTCATCGAAGTTCTCGTCTTGATAGCGTACATGTATGCGTGTCGGACGCTTCACATTCTCGTGTATTCCAGGCAGAGAGAGACATCCCTCCTCCATAGACTTCTTCTCAGAGTTCTCATCATATTCAAGAATGTGCGGATTGATATAGGCACGTCTGAAACCCTTGTACTCTGGATAGTCCTCGCTGAGTACATCAATATCAATAACAACAACGCGAATATCCAAACCAACCTGTGGAGCAGCAAGACCGATGCCGTCGCTTGCGTCCATTGTTTCAAACATATTAGCTATCAATGTCTGCAATTCGGGATAGTCAGGAGTGATGTCCTGAGCCTCTTTACGTAAGACAGCGTTGCCGTAAGTATAAATAGGTAAAATCATGATTCTGTTATTTTCCCTTCATCCGAAGGTAATCTTGTAGAATGATTGTGGCACTTATTTCGTCGACAAGTGCTTTGTTCTGACGGGCCTTCTTACTTATGCCACTATCAATAATCGTCTTATGAGCCAACACAGATGTGAAGCGTTCGTCGTAGAACTCAACCGGAATGTCGGGAAGCGTCTTGCGCAACTTGGCTACAAACTGCTTCACACGAGGAAGGTTCTCGCTCGGCTCGCCGTTAAGTTGTTTCGGCTCACCCACAACGATACGTTCTACGCTCTCACGAGCCACGTAATTCTGCAAGAAACTCATAAGTTCGCACGTAGCAACTGTCGCCAATCCGCCAGCTATGATTTGTAGCGGATCGGTGACAGCTATACCCGTGCGCTTCTTTCCATAATCAATCGAAAGTATTCGCGCCACTATATTAATAATGTTTTAGAATTATTTCTTGTAAAGAAGCCAAGCACCTGGGTACTGACCAATGAGCTGATCACGAGACTGTGCAGCCTCTCCCTTTGTTGCGAATGTAGCAGCAACAACGCGATAGAGGTTACGATCTGAATTGAATACAATCTGCGCATTGTGACCAGCAGCCTTCAACTGGCTCTGCAAGCCTTCTGCATTAGCCTTCACGCCGAAAGAACCAACAACAACGCTGAAGTTGTTCAAACCAGAACCATCAACAAGAGTAAAGTTCTCTGAACGTACTGCTACGTTGTCAGTGTTGTCTACAACTGTTGTTTCCGTTACAGGTCGCTCTACGAGCGGAGCTACAACCGGCACTTCTTCCTGAACAGGTGCGACTGGCTGCTCTGCAGGTTGCTCCTGCTTTGCTTGAGCCTTCTCGTAAGCCTTCTTGTATGCGCTTTCGCTTGATTTACAGCTTGTAAATGCCAATACAGCACAGAGACCTGCGCACAAAAACATATTCTTCTTCATATTCTTAAATGATTTAATTGATTTATCGATTGTCGTTTTTATACATTTTGATGCGAAATTACAAAATATATCATAAACAAAGGACTATCACGTGCATAAAGTTTGTTAAATAGGGCTGACACAAAATTTTTATCAAAAAAAGTTGCAAAGAAATTACTTTATACGAAAACTTTTGCTATATTTGCACTATCATAATTTATTAACTTAAAATTAAAAGACATGAAAGCATTAGGTTACATTGGAGCATTCCTCGGCGGTGCACTCGCCGGAACTGCATTAGGAGTTCTTCTCGCCCCAGAAAAGGGAAGTGAAACACGTACACGCATCGGTGACGCTGTTGGCGATTTCTGCAAGAAACACAACATCCGCGTTAGCCGCAAAGAGGTTGAGGACCTTGTTGATGATATCAAGGACGCAACTGACGACGAAATTTAATAACAAGCAACGAAAGCAAAACGTAAAGCAAGATGTTCTCAACAGATAAAAACATAGAGACCATTGCTGAGCTTATCGAAGCTGTCAAGAATTACATCGGGCTTCAAACAAAATATGCGAAGCTCGATGTAATTGAAAAGATTGTGCGACTGCTCACAGCACTTACTATGTTGGCTGTGCTATTGTTGCTTCTTTTCATCGGACTAATCTATCTATCCTTTGCAACAGCTTACGCGCTCGCACCACTCATTGGCACAGCGTTGGCATTTGCCTGCGTTGCGGGTGGTTATTTTGTCATGCTCTTTCTGTGCATGATATTTAGAAAAAGATGGATTGAACGTCCACTCGTAAAGTTTCTCGCTGGTCTGCTGATGAACGAACAGTAATCAGCATAACTTTTATACACATACGTTTATGTCACAAATCGAACCCATTGAACTACCGCAGACTATCACCTCGCTCGAAGACATTTCTGCATACAAGGATAGTTTACACAAACAAATTGAACAAGAAGAGGAGCGTATAGCCAACAAGTGGAACGACCTGTTTCACAAAGAAGAAACCATGCCTCAAGGCAAAGCTCAGAAGTTCGCAAAGATGCTGAGTTTAGGTACAACTATGTTCGATGGAATGATGCTCGGTTGGAAACTTTACCGCAAATATCAAGAAGGGGCTTTCATATTGGGAAGAACAAAAAAGAAGCGCAAGTAAGCCCTACGCTTCATTCTTAATTAGTCATTATTCATTATTAATTCCTAACCTCTAATACTCAACATTCAGTTTAAGCCCATCGTACGCCAACGTAAGTCCATTTGGCATACGTTTGTTTGCCTCATCATATAGTCCGATGTGGTGGCACACATGCGTTATATACGTTTGCTTTACACCTATCTGTTGTGCAAATCTCGCTGCATCATCAACCAATTGGTGTGAATGATGCTCCTTCTCAAAGCGCAAAGCGTTCACCACAAGCGTCTCCACACCTTCGAGATACGGCAACTCTGTATCACATATTGTCTTCATATCCGTGATATAAGCGAACTTGCCGATGCGAAATCCGAGTATCGGCATTTTGCCGTGCATCACTTCTATTGGCATTATCTCCAAATCGCCTATGTGCAAAGGCTCGTGCGGACGCACATTATGTAGTTCAAGACGTGGCACTCCAGGATAAAGATGTTCTTCAAAACAATATGGCATAGCCAATCGTACTTGCTCACATGTCTTCTCGTCACCATACAAATGTATTGGTCCAAACACAGAGAACGGGCGCAAGTCGTCGATACCTCCTACATGATCGTAATGTATGTGTGTGAGTAGTATGGCATCCAATGGCTTGAATGGTAGCGGCATCAGCTGCTGGCGTATATCCGGACCGCAATCGATAAGCACACGTGTGCCACCTGCCGACTCAATAAGAGCTACGCAGCGCAGACGACGGTCACGCAGATCGCTACTGCGACACACCTCACACTGGCAGCCAAGCGACGGTACGCCACCAGACGTGCCAGTACCAAGCAATGTAACCGTAATTGTATTTTTGTTTGACATCATTCGTAATCATTTACCAGTGACTTGTCAGCACATCTATAGCCGTATCTGCCAACTCGCCTACTTATATAACATTCACTTCTGGATGTATCTCTATGCCGAACTTGTTGCGCACGTCTTCTATGATACGCTTATAGAGCGCGACAACCTCCCCACCCGTTGCTCCGCCACGATTGACGAGTACAAGTGCCTGACGGTCGTGCACTCCTGCCCTACCGAGCGATGCACCTTTCCATCCACACTGCTCAATCATCCAGCCTGCAGGAATCTTAATATGTTCAGCATCCACAACGTAATGCGGCATACCCTCATACCGTGCAGCAAGACGTTCATATACATCACGTTCGACAACCGGGTTCATAAAGAAGCTGCCGGCGTTACCCATAACCTTCGGGTCTGGCAGTTTTGCCTCGCGTATATTTATGATGGTCTGACGCAACTGCTGTGCTGTCGGCTTACTTATTCCTTGCTCCTCAAGCGAGTGGCGTATATTGCCATAGTCGAGGTCTGGACAGAAATTTAACGAGAAGCAGTATGTCACGTGGGTTATCACGTAATGGTCTTTCCACTCGTTTTTGAAACGGCTCTGACGATAAGCATACTTGCAATCCTCATTTGTCATCTCCACTACGTTGCCCGTAGCAATATCCACAGCCTCTACCTTTGTTATCAAATCCTTTGCCTCAACGCCGTATGCACCTATATTTTGCACCGCACTAGCTCCCACCTCACCTGGTATCAGCGAGAGGTTCTCAGCTCCATGCCAACCATTGTCGACAGCGTAGGCTACGATATCGTCCCACGTTTCGCCGGAGCCACAACGCAGCCATACCTTCTTATCGCTACGCTTCACCACTTCACGTCCCTTAATAGCCGAGTGAAGCACTGTTCCCGTGAAGTCGCGAGTGAGCAGTAGATTGCTTCCGGCACCGATGATAAGTAGTGGGCGGTCTGCTTCCGTAAGCGTGCGCACAAATGTCTGCACATCGTCTACATCACCAAACTCCACAAAGCGACGACACAAACCAGCTATACCGAATGTATTGTGCGCAAGTAGATTATAATTCTTGAGGTCTTTCATCACATTATAAGTTTCATTAGTTTCCAGCCACCATCTTTCTTGCGAAAAGTTAGTTCTGTTTCTATACCATTAGCAATGCCTCGTATCACGAAAATCTTCTGATTACTCTCCGTATATTTCTGTCCATAAAGTATATTATAAATCACCTTATTGGGCAGTTCGGGAGCAAACGATAGCCACTGTTCGGGTGCGAGAATGCCATTCATTGTCTCAAAATCGTCATCAGGACTCGGTCCGCTGAACTCCAATGGGTCATTAACGCTTGCCACCTGGAAAGCGGTATCGTTCACAAATTCCTGATAGAAATGCAAGAACGAAGCGTTCTTACTTTTAGCCAGACTCTCGTTGCGTATGGAAGTCATCATCCACAGACCACGTCTGCGCTCAAAGACATATTGCTTCATACTATACTTTGGTAGGTTTATGCGCTCCACTACGACGTGCGAGATAGAGGTATCCTTCACCACTTCCATTTGGTGCTGATTGTCAAATATCAATGTATAGAAGTCTTGATTCATAAAAAAGTGGTCAGTCTTCCACGCTTTCCTTGCAATGTAGGTTTTCTCCTTACCAGTAAACACGGGCAGTGGGAACACGATGCGCTTGCTTTGCAACTTACGATTGGCAGCAAAGTTAAAGAAAAAGTCGTCGAAGAGTTCGTCTGCGGCTTTCGGCATTGGTGTCGCAGCAATAATTTCATCTTCTATAGAATCCACCACAGCGGTTGTATCGACCGTAATAATGGTGTCGCTATCTACGGCAGATGTGTTTTTCTCGGTGCATCCAGAAGATGAAAAACAAACGATGCCCACCAAAATAGCGAGCACTACGAATAAAACTGATTTTCTCATACTACAATCTATACAATTGACAGGCTTTACAAAGCCCTCAAATTTTTGGCAAAAGTACAACTTTATTTCGATAAACTTCTTTATTAGACTAAAAAATATTACCTTTGCAATGATTTTTATATGTTAGTAAATAAGCTATATAATTTTAATTATGTTAGAAAAGATAGAAGAGCTTCTTAAGGAAGTGAACAATCTCAAGGCGTCAAATGCTGAAGAGATTGAACAACTGCGACTGAAATACCTCAGCAAGAAGGGCGAGATTACAGCTCTTATGGCTGATTTCCGCAACGTAGCTGCGGATCAAAAGAAGGTAGTCGGCATGAAGATTAACGAGCTGAAGCAGGCTGCCATGCAGAAGATTAACGAGCTGAAGGAACAGAATGCTGAGGCGGAGGAGTCGGCTGACGACATCGACTTAACACGCTCGGCTTACCCTATAGCTCTTGGCACACGCCATCCGCTTACCATTGTGAAGAATCAGATAATTGACATATTCCAGCGCATGGGTTTCACACTTGCAGAAGGACCGGAGATTGACGACGACTTGCACGTATTCACGAAGCTTAACTTCGCAGCAGACCATCCGGCACGTGACATGCAGGACACATTCTTCATCGAGCAGAGTGCCTCAGAAGTGACCAAGAACATTCTTCTGCGTTCGCACACATCAAACGACCAGAGCCGCATCATGGAGCGCCAGCAGCCTCCAATCCGCGTCATCTGCCCGGGTCGTGTGTATCGCAACGAGGCCATCTCAGCACGCGCTCACTGCTTCTTCCATCAGCTTGAGGGTCTTTACATTGATAAGAACGTGTCGTTCACCGACTTGAAGCAGGTGCTTCTCACTTTCGCACGCGAGCTCTTCGGTCCGGACACAAAGATTCGTCTGCGTCCGAGCTACTTCCCATTCACAGAGCCAAGCGCAGAGATGGACATCTCTTGCCACATTTGTGGCGGTAAGGGCTGCGGTTTCTGCAAGCACACTGGCTGGGTAGAGATTTTGGGTTGCGGTATGGTAGACCCGAACGTGCTCGAGGCTTGCGGCATCGATAGCAAGGTGTACACCGGCTACGCTTTCGGTCTTGGCATCGAGCGTATCACCAACTTGAAGTATCGTGTAGCCGACCTGCGTATGTTCTCTGAGAACGATGTACGCTTCCTCGACGAGTTTGTTTCTGCCGACTAAAAGCATACATTATATATAAAGCAACTGGAGCAAAGTCCGATTGTTGTACATTATACAACGAACGGGGCTTTACTCCAGTTGTTTTTTATGATAACTGCATATCTTTTTTATTATATAGCAACATTTTAGGCTAACTAATTTCGGTTTGTGCTCAGTTTGTGCTAACTTTGTTGCTAACTATGCACTCAAACAATACGATAGAAAAGAGTTTCACTACAGAACATGCCATGCTGTTCTTCAAAGAGATTGAAGAAGTGGCTGCAGGCAGCTTCGCCATTCATGCGAAGTACGCTATGTTGCGCGATATATTCAAGCGCATAGTGAATCAAGCACTCTCACAAACAAGTATTAACTTTATAGGCTTATTCGCCAAGGTCGACTACCTTATGAAGCAGTTGGATGTGCCCACTGACACCGCTCAACTAATTCACAATACACGGCGAATGCTTAATGCCATACACACCACATCAGAAAACGAGCTGACAACTTCGCTTCCGCACGACCTAAACGCAACGACGTTGCTCGTAGAGTTGTTGTCCGAAAGTATGGCACCCACATCGCTAACAGCCTACTTCCCTACTACCAACCGCAAACGACGTTGGAGCAAACTCGACGCTAAAGTCTTGCGCTGCGTCGTCGAACATTGGGACGATCAATATATCTACGCCACGGAGGAACAGAATGCTTCATCCGTGAAGGTGTGTTATGGTACACAGAACGAATATCTATGGTTGGGAGGAAAAGCCGATTGGTCGTACTTGAAACAGATTTTGCATAAAAACACACAAATCAACCTCGTGCATATTCGCATCGAGGGCGGCGTGTATATGCCCGAACTCATCATCTACGAACCCGATTATCTGATAGATATCACCGCCGTCGCCTCGTGTTTCGAAACCTACGCCGAGTCGCCATACGTCCACTTGCTCAACATGTTGAAGCCACCACCCAATACCGTACATATACACTTGGGTAACCTCGCTGGACAATTCCTCGACGAAATAATACACAACAAACACACCTCCTTCAACGAGAGCATTATCGACTTCTTCCATCACAACGCTATAAGCCTCACTTCATGCGAAGACCTCAAGGATACACAGACCGTGGCTCGCTTCTACAGCGATGCACGCCAGCAGCAACAAAATATAGCGAACCTCATTGGCAAGGTATTACCACAAGAGGTTAAAGAGTTCGATGCACGTGCCGTAGTGCTTGAGCCAACGTTCTTTAGTGAGGTATTGGGTATTCAGGGACGACTCGACTTGCTGCACGTAAAGAATGGTGACATCACCATCATCGAGCAGAAGTCGGGCAAGGGTGCATTCGTGCCTTTCCCCACCGACGATTTCAATCCCAACCGCCCCGAACCGCAAGTGAAGCACCTCGTACAGCTCTCGCTCTATCGCGCCTTGTTCAACTACGAGTTCGGCAAGCGTGCCGACCAGTTGCGCCACTTCATGCTCCTCTACTCAAAGTATTCTGAGGGATTGGTATCGATAGCCAATATGCCCCAACTCACCTTGCGCGCCATACGTATGCGCAACCTTTTGACGTGGCTCAACATTAGCTGCACAAATGACGGCTTCAACATTCTCACCTCACTAACACCCGAGATACTCAACCGCAACCATCTCACAGGACGATTGTGGGTTCAATGGGTGCGCCCCGAATTGGAACGCACTCTCAATCCTATAAGCCAAGCCTCAACCTTAGAGCGTGCTTATTATCTGCGTTTCCTGCGTTTCATCAGCAAGGAGCATCTGCTCTCAAAGATTGGAAACAAAACAAAAGACGACAGCGGATTTGCTGCCGCATGGCTCGACACGCTCGAAGACAAACGTGCTGCGGGTAATATCTACGAAGAATTAACCATTGAATCGTTCGGCGAGAACGGTGATACTATCGAGCGTTTACAACTGAAGTTCAGTACTGCACGTTCGGTAGATACTTCCAATTTCCGCTTGGGCGACATCGTAATCCTCTACCCTTACCGCCACGGCGAAGTGCCGAACGCCTGCGCTCAGATGGTTCACCGCGCATCTATCAGCAACATTACAGAAGCAGGCGTAGAGGTGGTGCTGCGCAACCCACAAACTGACCATCGTCTGTTTCTTTCTGCCGAAGACACACGCTGGGCGATAGAACACGATATGTTTGAGTCGTCCGTAAAATCGCTATACAGTGGTTTACACAGTTTTCTCTCCACACCTCAACCACGCCGCGACCTTATCCTTTGTCAGCGCAAGCCGACTGTCGACGAAAGCATTACGCTCGCAGGCGACTATGGTGCCTTCAACCAGCTCGTGCTACATGCCAAACAAGCACGCGACCTATTCCTCGTAATCGGACCTCCAGGAACGGGCAAAACATCGTTCGCCTTGCTTAACATACTCAAAGAGGAGCTAACCAACCCCAACGCCAACGTTCTGCTCCTCTCCTACACCAACCGAGCCGTCGACGAGATATGCAGCAAACTTGTAGAGAGCAACATCGACTTCCTACGTATCGGTTCGGAGCTCAACTGCGAAAAGACATTCAAACCCCACCTGCTCTGCAATCGTGCTACGACTTGTCCCAATGCACACGCTGTAGCCAATCTCATCAGCAACACACGGGTATTCTGCGCCACAACGACTGCGCTCAATGCCAACATCCACCTACTGAAGATTAAGCACTTCGACCTCGCCATAATCGACGAAGCCTCGCAGATACTCGAGCCTCATCTCATCGGTCTGCTCTCGGCACGCACCTCCATAACTCAAAACTCAATCTGTCGTTTCGTGCTCATCGGCGATCATAAGCAGCTACCTGCCGTGGTGCAGCAGACCGCAGAGGAGTCGCAGGTGGACGAACCTGAGCTGCACGCCATACACCTTACCAACTGTCGTCTCTCGCTCTTCGAGCGTCTGCTCACTAACTGCAAGACCAACGACGGCTACAACCCACACCTCGTCTACATGCTCACGCGTCAGGGACGCATGCATCAGGAGATAGCCGAGTTTTCGAACATCGAGTTCTACGGCAGTAAGCTCGCCGTTGTGCCGCTACCTCATCAGACGCTACCGCCAGATACGGATGTGACAGAAAGCACTCCACATTCAACACTCAACACTCAACATTCAACACTCAACACTCCGAACGGAATCGTTCAGATATTGAACGCCCATCGCATAGCGTTCATCGCCTCGCCACGTGTGGGCAATACTACGGCAATGAAGACCAATCAGGTCGAAGCGGAGATAATAGCAGCTACAGTGATGCAGATATTCAGCAGCACAGCCGACAGTTTTGACGAAGCACAGACCATAGGCATAATCGTGCCCTACCGCAACCAGATTGCTACAATACGCAACGCTATCGACGCTGCCTATCGCACGATGTTTGGCAACGCTGACAGCAAACAGGATGAAGCACAACGTAACAAACTTCACAACATCACTATCGATACCGTGGAACGCTATCAAGGTTCGCAACGCGACTATATCATCTACGGCTTCACAGTGCGCCACCCCTATCAACTCCGCTTCCTCACAAACAACACATTCGAGGAGGACGGAATGCGCATCGACCGCAAACTGAACGTAGCCATGACTCGCGCACGACTGCATCTGATTATGGTGGGCAATCCCGAAGTACTTCAGCAGGACGAGACGTTCAGCCGACTCATCAACTTCGCAAAACAGAGAGATGCCTACTACGACATACCTGCAGAGAAATATTGCGCAGGCAACTTCCTTGTGAATACAGACAAAGAATAACAACTAAAAACACATAGCAATATGAACACAATAACCATGCTCGGCACGGGCAACGCAACCGTCACCCAATGCTACAACACCTGCTTCGCCCTACAGACCGACACCACCCTACTGCTCGTTGACGGCGGCGGGGGCAACGGCGTACTCAGACAACTGAAGAAAGCAGGTATCGGCATCGCAGACATACATCATCTCTTCGTCACCCACGCCCACACCGACCACATACTCGGCGTGATATGGATAATACGTATGGTGGCGCAATGTAAAGGCTACGAGGGTCAGCTCCATGTGTATGGCAACGACAAGGTGCAGCTCGTGATACGCACCATCATCGACATGATTCTCGCCAAGAAACAGCTGGCAAAGGTGGCAGAGCGTGTGGTCTTCCACGAACTGCACGATGGCGACAAGTTCGAGATGGGCGACATCGGTATGCAGTGCTTCGACATCCACTCCACAAAGGAGAAGCAGTATGGTTTCCGTGCCGAACTGCCCGGAACTACTGTCGCTTGTCTCGGCGACGAACCGTACAACCAGCAGAACCGTCTCATGGTAGAACACGCCGACTGGCTCCTCTGCGAGGCTTTCTGCCTCTACGCCGACCGCGAGGAGTTCAAGCCCTACGAGAAGTCGCATAGCACAGCGCTCGACGCCGGCAAGCTCGCCACCGAACTCGGCGTGAAGAACCTGCTGCTCTATCACACCGAGGAGAAAACACTCGCCACACGCCGCGAGACATACACACGCGAGGCAGCGCAGCACTTCAAGGGTGGCATCGTGGTGCCTAACGACTTGGAAGTTGTTAGGTTATAAGAATTGTATTGAGCATTTCAAAACTACGAGCATACGATATCAACCTCAAACAAAACAAAAACAAATAGCAAAACCTTGACCCATCAAGGATCAAGGTTTTGCTATTTGTTTTTTAAAATTGTAATGTACTAACTCTCCATTATTATACCAGCATTCCCCAAAGAGGGATGTTCGCACAACTTAACTAATTGTACCAAATGGAGGTGTTATCACGTGGGTAACGCTCATCTTCGTTATAAACGTTGTCAAGTTCAAACGACTCAAAATCATAAGATTTCTTCAACAACTTGTTCATAAAACCTCCTATCCTGGCTGATGCCTCTAAACAGCCTTTAATAATCTAATCAGAGGGACGAGAGGCTGCACCCTCCGTACTAATACATTGCGAAGATAACACTTTTTGTTGAATAATGCAATATTTTTTGAACTTTTTGTTACTTTTTCAAAATAATTTAAATCAAATCGTAATACATAATACAATTTATTGGTTATTTCAATACTTTTTTGTAACTTTGGATAAACTTTTTTAAGAAAACAAATTCATTCATCATCTAAAAAACAAACACAACAAATCGCATGATTACAACTATCGCAATCCTTGCCGTAGCAGCAGTATTCTTCGCCATGGGAAAAGTACGCTCTGATCTCGTTGCGCTATGCGCACTCGTCGCACTACTCCTCACCGGAATACTAACACCTCAAGAAGCATTATCCGGTTTCGCCAATCCCGTAGTCATTATGATGGTCGGACTCTTCGTCGTAGGAGGAGCCATCGTGCAGACCGGACTGGCTAAGAAAGCAAGTGGCAAACTGATGACTCTGGCTGACGGCAACGAGTTGCGACTCTTCCTCCTACTGATGATTGTAACGGCTCTCATCGGAGCATTCGTGAGCAACACGGGCACAGTGGCACTGATGATGCCCATCGTGGTGAGTTTGGCACAAAAAGGCGGCATCAAGGCAAGCCGACTGCTTATGCCTCTCGCCTTTGCAAGCAGCATGGGCGGTATGCTCACGCTTATCGGTACACCGCCTAACCTTGTGATACAAGAGGCACTGACTGAAGCTGGCTATGAGCCACTAAAGTTCTTCAGTTTTCTGCCCGTAGGCATCGCCTGTATAATCGTAGGCATCGTAGTACTGCTACCACTGAGCAAGCGCTTCCTCTCGGGCAACGAGAAGAAAGAGAGCGACAAAAAGAGCAGAAGAAAAACACTGAGCAGACTGATGGAAGAATATCAGTTGGCTGAGAACCTTTCTGTATTCACCGTTGCGAACGACTCATTGGCTGCCGGAAAGACACTCGCCGAACTGAATATCCACCACCGCTATGGACTTACCGTGCTCGAGGTAAGACGCATAAAGAAGTCGCACACGCGCATCATGAAAGATGTAGAGCAAAAACTGGCTGGTCCAGACACACTGCTCACTGCTGGCGACATTATATATCTCAGCGGTAACAAGGAGACAGCAACACGTCTCGCTACCGATTTGAAGCTGACCGCTGCTTCATCACAGAACCTCACCATCTACGACATCGGCATCGCGGAGGTGGTGCTGATGCACTCGGCGCGTCTATGCGGTAAGTCGATAAAAGACTCGGGCGTAAGACGTATGTACAACGTGAATGTGTTAGGCGTACAGCGCGGTGGCGACTACATCACGGAGAACCTTGCAGACCTGAAACTGCGCGAGGGTGACACTCTCCTCATACAGGGTCGCTGGAAGAATATTGCACGCATAGCTAACGAGGCGGATGGTATCGTGGTGATTGGTCAGCCTCTGGAGGAGGCAGCTCACGTAACGCTCGACTACAAAGCTCCGCTTGCAGCGGCTATCATGCTGCTGATGATAGCGATGATGGTGTTCGACTTCATACCCGTAGCACCCGTAACGGCGGTAATGATAGCCGGACTGCTTATGGTCATCACCGGATGTTTGCGTAGCGTAGAAGCTGCCTACAAAACAATCAATTGGGAGAGTATAGTGCTGATTGCGGCAATGCTACCCATGTCGGTAGCGTTGGAGAAGACCGGAGCATCGAGCATGGTGGCACGCCTGCTTGCAGACAACCTCGGCGAGGCGAGTCCGTACGCTCTGCTTGCCGGTGTTTACTTCACCACATCATGTCTCACAATGTTCATCAGTAACACCGCTACGGCGGTGCTCATGTCGCCCATAGCACTCACTTCGGCAGTGGCAGTAGGCGTGAGTCCCTACCCCATGCTCTTTGCCGTTACGCTCGGAGCAAGCATGTGCTTCGCATCGCCATTCTCCACACCGCCTAACGCCCTCGTGATGCAGGCTGGCGGATATAGTTTCATCGATTACATAAAGGTGGGATTGCCGTTACAGATAATAATGGGACTGGTGATGATCGGTGTGCTGCCACTCATTTTCCCGTTCTAAGTTTTTTACTCTTTTACTTTTTTACTTTTAAACGCACTGCGAACAATCGGAATTGCTATTAGAAACGTAACGACATCGCACACAGCCTGGCACATGGCGATACCCATCAGTCCAAACAAATGCGGAAGGATGAGTATGAACGGAATGAAGAGCAGTCCCTTGCGCGCCGATGCAAGCACATTGGCGCGGAACGGGCGGCGAGTGGTCTGCAGCATCATGTTACCAGTCATGATGAAGGCGTTGAGTGGATAAGCAGCCAACTGCCAGCGCAGCGTAGTAACACCGACGGCTATCACGATGGGGTCATCGCGAAAGAGGCGTACTGTCGCCTCGGCGAAGTAGAACACAACGCCCGACACTATGACAAGAAAGACCGTGCCTGTCACTACCGTGAACCAAAAGCCTTGGTGCATACGCTTATAGAGTTGCGCTCCGTAGCAATAGCCACAGAACGGTTGGAAACCCTGACCAAGCCCCACAATGACGCACATAACGAACATCGTGACACGACTGACTATGGACATTGCCGCAATTGCTGCATCTCCATAATCGGCTGCTGCGAGGTTCAAGAGCACAACTGCTATGCTTGCCAACCCTTGGCGCGACAACGACGGCGAACCACCATACACTATCTCCTTCACCAAATGGAGTCGCAGCGAGAAACGACGCAACTGCAGACGCACCGCAGAAGCTGAGCTACGACTACACATTATATATAATATAAGGAAGCTTACAATCTGTCCGACGACTGTAGCAAGTGCCGCACCACGCAGTCCGAGCGAACAAACGAAGATAAGCACTGGGTCGAGCACCACGTTCAGCAGCGCACCGGCAATGATGCCCCACATAGCGTGGCGCGCATTGCCCTGCATACGCAACTGACTGTTGAGTGTGAAGGCGGCTATCTGAAAGGGGGCACCGAGCAGGATGATAGCCATGTATTGTTCGGTGTAAGGAAGAATGGTGGGAGTGCTGCCAAGCCACAGCGACAGAGGGCGCAGCAAGAGGAGTCCGCTGACGCAGACCACTATGCCTACAAGCAAAGCATAGACGAGTCCGGTGGCAGCCATGACGGAAGCATTGTTGCGTCGTCTGGCACCTAACTCGCGCGACATATAACTGCCACTGCCCTGTCCGAAGAATGCTCCAAGTGCCTGAATGAGGCACATTAATGAAAAAACGACACCTACTGCCGCCGTAGATTGTGTGTCAATCTGTCCGACGAAGTAGGTGTCGACGATGTTGTAAAGGCAGGTTACAAGCATGGAGATTATCGTAGGCACCGCCATCGTCAGTATAACACGATAGACAGGAGCTTGGGTGAGGAAGCGGTAAAGCCCCTCCCCCGATTTTCGCCCCCATAGCGATGTGGTTCCTATTTCCTTTTCCTTGCTTTCCAACACTTTTACATTATTAAATATGCAGATTAAAGTCTGCACTAATCTAATCTTTCAACGAATAAACAATTGTGGTCACAACGCGAACCTTCTTGATATAAGGTGTGCTCTGATCGCGGTCTTCAATGGAGAACTGTCCTTGGTCGGCTGAGACAATCTTGTTGAGTTGGCTCTTTGAGTTCTCCGCAAACTGTGCAGCCGTCTTTTCCGCATTGGCAATGGCCTCCTCCATCATCTTCGGTTTCATCTCCTTGAACGATACGTACTCGTACTTCACTTGGTTCTCGTAACCTCCATCGACAATGGCTACGCCCTCTTTCAGCAGTTCGCCCTGGCGAGCGATGATGGAGCGTACAAGCTTCACGTTGCGTGATGTGACAGTGATGAACGATGTGATGTTGTAGCGGTATGTGCGCTGATTGTTGCTGTACTGGTCGGCATTGAGGTCGATGACGCTCGGCGCATTTACGCTTATCTCCTCAGGCTTCACACCATTGGTAGTAAGGAAGTGCTTTATCTTCGACTGCGTATCACCCAGTCGCTTATAGAGCTCTGGCAAATCGTTGCCAAGTTCTTTCGACACAATAGGCCATGTCACCTTGTCGGCATCCACCTCTTTTTCTGCCAATCCCTTTACGGACACCTTACGGTCTTTGTTGGCGAAATTGTCAATACCACCCTTGATATTAAAACCAAGGATAACAATGCTAAGCGCAATGAGTGCTGCGCACCAGATTGATTTGTAACTGTTCATATTCAGGGGTTATTTGGTTATACAGGATACTATTTCAAAACACAGAAGACTCATGTATTAAGTTTCTACCACTCGCATCGGTCGACGCAGACATCCGCATCGGTCGACGCAGACATCCGTATCGGTCGACGCAGACATCCGTAACGGTCGACGCAGACATCCGTATCGGTCGACGCGGATGCCCCAACCTACCATATAGCAATATATTTTTCGCCCTAATAATTTGCAAATTCCAAATTATTTTACTTTATTTGCAGCCGTTAAGAAGACACAAACAACCAAATACTAATATTTTTTAAACTATTTTATTATGAAAACCCAAATTTTACCCCCCGATTGCTCGCCTTTTACTTGCAGTCTTGATGTGCCTGCCCATATGGGGTAGCCATGCATTTGCCCAAAAGGCAGAGTCGTATGCCGTGTTTGACGAAGCCACAAACACGCTGACATTCAAGCACGACACCCAAAAACCCTATGGGGCGTTTGCGCTGAATGTGGGCAGAAATGCTCCAGGTTGGTATAACCCCAAAAAATCTGGAAGCAATTACATCAATAAAGTTGTCTTTGATGCCTCATTTGCAAAAGCACGCCCAACGAGTTGCTACAGCTGGTTCCGTGGTTGCATCGACTTAAAAATAGAGGGTATTGAATATCTGAACACAGAGAACGTGACAAACATGGGGTGCATGTTCGATGACTGTAGGTATCTCACAACACTTGACGTATCAAACTTCGACACAAAGAACGTGACAAACATGGGCTACATGTTCGCTGGCTGTACTTCTCTCACAACACTTGACGTATCAAACTTCGACACAAAGAACGTGACAAACATGAACAAGATGTTCTATGAATGTAATGGGCTCACTACACTGGATGTCTCAAACTTCGATACTAAGAACGTGACGGATATGCGTTGGATGTTCAGCTTCAATTCTGCTCTCACCACCATCTATGCAAGCGACAAGTTCGTGACAACAGCATGTAAAAAAGGTCAGAATATGTTTAAATACTGCACTAATCTTGTAGGTGCCGTACCCTACGACGACAACAAGATAGGCAAGGAAATGGCGAACTACACCACTGGATACTTCACATATAAAGCAGCTACAGGTATTGATGCGCCGACGGTGTCGGACGACACGACAGCGGAGTATTATGACCTGCAGGGCCGCCGTCTGAACGCACCACAAAAGGGTGTGAACATCGTGAAGCGTGGCAAGAAAACAACAAAGGTGCTCGTGAAATAAACATCAGGGGAGAGTGTGTCAAAAGTCGTAAGCGGTACGCCCCGAAGGGGCAGCACCACATAGCCCAAGGCAGCGCCTTGGGTTAAAAGACACACACGAACCATACGCCCTGTAAGGGCAAAAGCCTAATTATTAGGGTGTTGCCCTTACAGGGCGCATTGTTCATTATATACATCATTATACCCAGGGCGCTGCCCTGGGCTATGTGATTGTTGGGCTTTCAGCCCGCACTAACTGGCTTTTGACTTTACCCTCTAAGACAGCAATTAAAGCTAAACAACAACCGACAACGAAACGTCGGATGGACAAATAAAAAAGCATTGGCGCATATAGGCTCTCAAAAGAGAAACGAATTATGCACCAATGCTTTTTCTATTTTCATACTGGCTTAATCCACCGGACTGAAATTTTCCTTGCCAACTCCGCAAGGTGGACAAACCCAATCTTCTGGAAGATCTTCAAATGCTGTACCTGGCTCTATGCCATTCTCTGGGTCGCCGACAGCTGGGTCATACACCCAACCGCAGACATCACATACGTATTTCTTCATAGTCATATCGTTTTAATTGTTATCTGTTGCAAATATACACATTATACTTCAAACTACAAAGCGAAACGAGTAAAAGTTTTGTTAATTTATAATAATTACAACTCCGTGTGCTATCTGTGGGAGGCTCTTCTCTACAAGAAACTTCTGTGAGTGGGTTCTGTGGGAATACAGTTCTCCCACGGATTGCACTGATCAACACAGATGGGTGGTTGCGTTAATTCTCCCACGGAATTCACAGAACTCACAGAAGTTTGGGTGCGTTAGTGGCTGCGTGGGCATGGCAGGATGCCATACCCTCCTAATCTGTGTAAATCCGTGCTATCTGTGGGAGACCTTTATCTACAAGAAGCTTCTGTGGGTTCTGTGGGAATACAGTTCTCCCACAGATTGCACTGATCAACACAGATGGTTGGTTGCGTTAGTTCGCCCACGGAATTCACAGAACTCACAGAAGTTTGGTTGCATTTGTGGCTGCGTGGGTACGGCAGGATGCCATACCCTCCTACATCTGTGTAAATCCGTGCTATCTGTGGGAGACCCTTCTCTACAAGAAGCTTCTGTGCAGATCAGTGAAATCTGTGGGAGAAAATCACAGTAAGAAGGTTCTGTGCATATCTGTGAAATCTGTGGGAGAAAATCACAGCGAGAAGGTTCTGTGAATTCTGTGGGAGGAAATCAGCTTGGTTAGTGCAGCTGAGAGTTAGCTGCGTGGGTATGGCAAGGATGCCATACCCTCCTACATTAGTCCTTTTCGATGAGCACGGTGGCGTAGGCGGAGATGCCCTCCATGCGACCGGTGAAGCCGAGCTTCTCTGTAGTTGTTGCCTTGATTGACACGTTGTCGACATCGGTCTGCATCACTGCGGAGAGGCAGCGTTGCATCTCAGGTATGTGCGGGTTGAGCTTCGGACGCTCGGCACACACCGTAGCGTCTACGTTACCGATGCGGTAGCCCTTGGTAGCGATGAGGTCGACAGTCTTGCGCAGCAGTATCTTACTATCGACGTTGAGCGTCTCGACAGCCGTATCGGGGAAGTGGTAGCCAATGTCGCGCATGTTGGCAGCACCGAGCAGTGCATCGCAAATGGCGTGGATGAGCACGTCGGCATCGCTATGTCCGAGCAAGCCGAGTTCGTAGTCGAGGCGGATGCCGCCGAGCCACAGCTCGCGACCCTCCACCAGTTTGTGGACATCATATCCTAATCCGGTTCTTATCTTCATATTATCTACGCTTGAAGAGGTCCTTTATTCCGTCCATATCGAACGACAGCGAGAAGCGCAGCGTCTGATCGAGCGGGTTCGACTTTGCGGTGGCGATGACGTAGCCGGCATCGAGCGAGAAGACGCTCATGCGGAAGCCTGCGCCCACGGTGAAGTACTTGCGATTACCCTTGTTCTCCGACTCGTGGTGGTAGCCAGCGCGCACCGAGAACTTATCGTTGTAGACATACTCGGCACCAAGGCTCCAGCGTATCTCCTGCATCTCCTCCTTAAATCCGCCAGGTGCGTCGCCGAAGCTCTTGAACACACCACTGATTGACGAGAGGTCGTAGTAGTCCTTACGCTTGCGCTGCTCGAACTCCTCGTTTGTCTCGCCCTCGTTCTTCACCGGCATGGTGGGCACGAGCGGTTTGTTGGCATCGGCAGCGATGGTGATGCGGTTGTACTCGTCGAGCGGAATCATCAGCGACGCACCGAGACGCAGGTTGGCAGGGATAAACTCCGACTCGTCGGTGCCACCGAAGTTGATTTTAGAACCGATGTTCGACATATTAAGACCAAAGCCGAGCTGACACTCGCGCTGTCCGATGTTGATATAATTCTGGTAGTAGGCTGCGAGGTCTACGGCGAATGCCGAGCCTGGTGACGTATCCGACGTATAGTCGTAAGTAAGGTCGGAGTAGATCCAGCGCACGGCTGCAGCGATGGAGAACTTCTCGCTGAGCATGATAGAGTAAGCCACGTCGAGCGACATCTCATACGGATTGATGGTCATCGAGTTGTCGTCTGTAGCACCCATATTGGTGTACACCTCACCGAGCGAGAAGTAGCGCAGCGATGCCGATACGGCAGAGTAGTCGCCGATGCGATAGTAGCCTGCAAGATAGGCAAGATCTATGTCGCTCACGATGCGGCGCAACCACGGGGTGTAGTTGAGCGATACGCCGGCGCGTGAGATGGTGAACGGATACTTCGCCGGGTTCCAGTACTGCGACACGACATCGGGGTCGGTAGCCGCACCGATGTCGCCCATACCGCCGGCGCGTGCGTCAGGTGCTATCGACTGCGAAGTCACCGATGAGGTCTCCGGTCGGAACATATCCTGCTTCTCCTGAGCGGCTGCAGGCAGCGTAATGAGTGCGGCGAAGAGTAGTGCCGCCAACTTCTGTGTTAGTTTCATCTTCTTTGTTATTATTATATTTCGGGCGTACTGCGCAGTACGTAACGACCGACACGCCCGTTATTATAAACGCCCGAACTACTTAATTATTGCCTACAACGATAAGTTTCTTGGCTTTCGATATGCGTGTGGAGCCTTCAGAGGTGAGGTGAACGCGGTAGAGATACACTCCGGTCTGCAAGCGCGAGCCTCCATCGATGGTCAGATTCCAGGGCACGGTGTAGGTACTTGTAGCACTCACACCGCTCTCCTCGTGTCGCCAGAGGAGGCGTCCGCTCACGTCGAACACGTCGATGATGACACCAAGTTCTGCGCCCGTACGGTCGTGACTGATGATGAATGTCGTCTGCTCGCGCGCAGGGTTATTGGTGCAGCCTATCGAGAACGACGGCTTCTGACTCTGAACGACGTGGAACGTAAGCTCGGCTGTGGAGTAGTTGTTCAGAATGTCCCACGCACGGAACTGCAACTTGTGCGGTCCCACCTCCAGTTGCGGTATATTATAATATGTGGAGCCGGAGGTGTACGAACCGAAGTCGTACTGGAAGTTGTCGTTGAGCGAGTAGGTCATCTCCATCTTGCCGTCGATGATGAGCTGCATGTCGTGTCCGATGCCAGCTCCCGAGGCGTTAATGCCGTCCTTATCCTTCAGTTCAGCCACGAAGTAAGGCGTAGAGTTCACACGGTCGCCGTTGCTGAACGATGGCGAGTTGAGGTAGCAATAGATGGACGGACCGACGGAGTCGTTCTGTGCTATGTCGCTGCCGCCCACCATGAAACGCTCGCTGTAGCCATGCGCCGTGAGCGTGTGGTCATCGTTGATGGCGAAGGCGTTGATGAGTCCCGACTGATTGGAATAGTTGATATCCTTTGGCACTGCGAACGTCATTGAGAAGCGTCCGTTAGTGATGCGGTCGTCGCCCGAGAAGATTGTCTTCGTGCGGTCAGTGTACTCGAACACCTCGTCAGCCTCCTTAGGCTGATTGAGATGACAAGTGATTGTTTCGAGATTGTCGCGCACCGTGAGCGATACGATGCCGTTGAAGTCGTCGTTGTTCTCCACATGTCCGGCTATAGTGACGAGCGAACCTGCCTTCATCGCCACCTCAGCGTTCGCCTTTGTCAGGTCGACCCCGTTGATAGAGTCGATAATGATGTGCGCTGTGGGCAGATGCAGACGTAGTGCAGGGTCGCCGAGCAACGAGTACTGCAGCGAGTTTTCTGCCAGACTCTTTCCGTTCATTTCGTTCTTCGCACGGCGCACAGCCTCGCCGAGGGCTATCGGTTTGCCGTCAGTCTCATAGGTGAGTACATGTTTCATAAACGCCGAGTTGAGCGTGGTGTTGTACGAAGCATACACGGTGCGCGTGGTGCCATAAAACGCCATTGTTCCGCCCTTAGAGTTGAGCAGTGCCGTCTCGCCGATAGTAGCCTCACCGTTGTCGAACGGCATGATATCGCACGAGGCTGTCACCCATAGTGGCATGTTCTTATTTGTGAACTCAGCGAAGTCGCTTATGCCGAGCACCTTCTCGTGCGAGATAAGTATCTCGGAGCCGTGTCCTGCATAATCCATGATGAGTGCGCCCTGCTGCTGTTGCTTCTTTACGACGTTCGTCACCTCGGGATAGCTATTGCCCGCGGCACCAGCCTGCATCTTGTAGGCATCCCACATCACCTTCTTCACAACATACTGCGGATGTGCCGCTGCCACTTGGTTAGCCACAAGATTGGCATCCTTCATGTGCAGATTGCTATCGCCGTCATCGCCCATGAACATTATCGTGTTCTGCCACGAACCGCCGTTGCTATTCTCGGCGTAGTTGATGGTCTTGTCCACCATTATCTTCGCCTCTGCATCGCTCACTACGGGGAAACGTCCCACGCCGATGTCGAGTTTGTCGACATACATCGGTTTCAAACCTTCGCCGTCGTCGAGCATAGCATGGAAACTGTCGTCGATGTAGCAGACACGACGGTCGTATGAGTTCTCGCTCTCGAACGCTAAGAGATAGTCGTCGGTACTTTTACCCGTGTTGTGAGATGTAATCATGCGGTTGTCCCACAGACAGTCGCCGAAGAGCAACAAGTACTTCGGACGGTCGTTCTCGCCAGTGGAACGGTCATAGAGCATCTTCATGTAGCGGCGGTACGCCGAAGCATCGGGGGTACCACTCGAGAACTCATTATAGAGTTCGTCGGCAGGCACAAGGTTCACCGTCATCGAGTCGTGCTGCTCGTGGAACGCCTTCAGTCGCTGCGCCTGCTTCAGCAGTTTCTGCGACGTAGGTATGATAATCACCAAGTCGGCTTGTGGGTCGGCATGGTGGTTCTGGTTCATTATGTTGTACACGTAATTAGGTACGGGGAAGGTAGCAGTCTTGAGGTCGGGCAGTGGGCGCGGCTTGTTCCACGCCATCGACACCATGTCGAGGCGCATCGGATTAGAACCGCTAAGCACCGAGAGCTTCACCTTCGCCGTGCCCTTTACGGCTGGTACGCGGTAGGTGCCACGACTCTCGCAGCCGTAGATGTAACTATTGTTGGAGTTAGAGGTCTGCAACGTGCCCACGATGGAGTCGTTGTACTCCACTTGCACCTTGCAGTAGTTGCTCGACGTTACCACAACGTAGAGATTGCCCTTCGTGGCGTTGGGGTTCTCAGGGATGTCGACAGTCATGTATGAGCCTTGCGATACCTGCTGCGCACTGAAAAAGTTGCGTCCACCCTTGTACCATGAGTAGCCATCCTGCTCGTGCAGGTCGTGATAGAAGTCGGGTGAGGGGTAGAACGAAGCGACGAACGTGTCGTAGTCTACCTTCGCAGGCTCAGACGATGTGTCCTCAGTGAGGAAGTAATAGCCATAGTTGGAGTAGTAGTTGCGCGTTCGGCGTTCGGCAGTTTCGGTCTCCCACGACACGGGACCGCGAGCGTAGAAGAGTCGCTTGCCATCCACCTCGCAGGTGGGCACTTCCTTCAGGTCGTCCTGCTCCACGAGGTCTTTCGCTTCGAGTGTCTCGTTGATTAGATTTCCGCCATATCCATATATCTTCACCTTATTAATATCGGTGAAGCCCGCCTGACGCACGAGTGCCGAGGTGAGCTGATAAATACCCGACTCTGCCACACTTATCTTCGCCCAACGTCCCTCGCGTAGTACGCTCTGCTTGGCATAGCGTTTTGCCGCAGGCAGCGTGTCCCACACGTTCACCTGAGCATCTGCACGCACGGCTTCTGCGCTCAACGCCGCCTTGCGGTGCACGTCGTCCTTGGCACTTGCCTCGCAGCGCAACATGAAACTCACGAGCTGCCTGTAGCGTCCGTCGCGGTACACCACGGGGTTGACGGTGGTGAGGAGCGATGCTCGCTTGCGGTCGTACGTCACGTGGATCTCCACACGTGGCTCTGCGTCGGGCTGCTCGCTCTCGATGCGCTTGTAGTTCGCCACATCCGTAGCTCGCATATCCGCATACTCAGGATAGACAACGCTGACAGTGTACACGGAGTCGCGCCACGCTTCGGGCAGAGGCGTGACGTGTGTGAACTGCGGTGCATACAAGGTATCGACACGCAGCTCATCGGCTGTGAGGTGGAAGAACTGCTGGGCACTTGCGGGTAGCACCGCGCAGACTGTCAGCAGCATTAATATGGTATGGCGTAATTTCATGTCTTTTCTTTATTTGTTTCCACTAGTGTTAGGAACCGCGTTATCCAACGGATAGTGCCGTGTGTTCTACAAGAACGTTTATACTCCCACGGATTTCACGGATGAACACAGATGTTTGGTGTAAGTACACCCACGGAATTCACAGAACTCACAGAAGTTTGGATTGCTGCGTGGGCATGGCAGGGATGCCATACCCTCATATATCTGTGTACATCCGTTACATCTGTGGGAGAATATCTTAGCAGTCCCTTCCGTGAAATCTGTGTATTCTGTGGGAGAACTTCCCCTGCAGTTCTACTTGCAGCTGAACTCCAGCACTTTGCGGTCTTCGAGGTAGCCCTCCAGCTTGTCGTCGATGTTCACCGGACCCACGCCTGCGGGTGTACCAGTGAATAGAATATCGCCGGTCTTCAGCGTGAAGAACTGCGAGATGTACGCGATCAGCTCGTCTACACGATAGAGCATGTCGCTGGTGCATCCCTCCTGCACGGTCTTGCCGTTGATATCGAGGTGGAAATGGATTGCCTGCACGTCGCGGAACTTCTCCAACGGCACCCAGTCGCCTATCGCAGCCGAACCATCAAAGCCCTTGCACAGTTCCCACGGCTTACCCTCGGCGCGCAACTTCTTCTGCAACTCGCGTGCGGTGAAGTCGATGCCCACCGTCACGGCATCGTAATAACGCGGAGCGAAACGCTCAGAGATAGTCTTGCCGAGGCGCGAAATGCGCACAACAAGCTCAGTCTCATAGTCGATGCGTCCGAGGTGATCGGGGATGAAGAAGGGCTTGTGATCCTTCAGCAGTGCCGAGTCGGCTTTTGTAAAGATAACGGGCTCCTCTGGTTTATATAACGCACCATGCAGCTCTTTATTGTGTTCGAGGTAGTTCATACCTACAGCAAATATCTTCATAAGCAATGAAAATTAAAAAGCCGCAGAAGGCTATTCACCCTCTACGGCTCCAATATTAATTATGCGTAATTGATTTCTCTAATTACTCAGCAGCAAGAGTGAAGCGCTTGTAAGCAACGATCTTCAGATCCTTGTCCTGAGACTTGAGATAGCCAGCAACGTTCTGCTTAGCTTCGTCGCCGAACTGGAACTCCTGGTTAACGAGGCAAACCTCCTTGAGGAACTTTGCAACGCGACCCTTAGCGATGTTCTCAATCATTGTCGGGTTGAGCTTAGCTGTAGCCTCAGCGCCTACAGTCTCCTTGATCTCGCGGAACTTAGCTACGTCCTCTGCTGTGATCCAGCCCTTGCCCTGGTTAGACTCGATGTGATCCTCAGAGTCGAAGTGGTTCGGGTTGAGACCAGCCTTGTGGAGAGCAGCGTTCACTGCCTTCTCTACGAGCTCTTCCTTAGTCTTCTCAACAGCTACCTTGAACTCCTCGTTCTTCATATCCTCAGAGATTGAGCTTTCGTCGAGTGCGAGCGGCTTCATAGCAGCTACCTGCATAGCGATCTTGTGACCAACCTCAGCGTTCTCCTTGTTGAGCTGCACCATTGTGCAGAGAGTGTGCTTGTTCATGTGGTCGTAAACCTCTACGTTCTCACCCTCGAGTACGCAGTAGCCGTCGAGCTCCATCTTCTCGCCAGTGATACCAGAGCGTGCTGTAACAGCAGCCTGAACGTCAGACTCGCCGAGAGCCAAAGCCTTAACCTCGTCGAGAGTCTGAGCCTTAGCAGCGATAGCAGCGTCGAGGATATCAGATGTGAGCTTGATGAAGTCAGCACCGTTAGCCACGAAGTCAGTCTCACACTTGAGAGCGATGATAGCAGCGAAACTGCCTACCTTCTTAACGAGTACGCAACCGTTAGATGTCTCGCGGTCAGAACGCTTTGCAGCGATAGCGAGTCCACGCTCACGGAGCAAGTCCTTTGCCTTATCGAAATCACCTTCTGCCTCTGTCAGAGCCTTCTTTACGTCTGCAAGACCAGCACCTGTCATAGCGCGAAGTTTCTTGATGTCTTCAATTGAAACAGCCATTTTTCTTAAGTTATTAATTATTAATTATTGATGATTGATTGCTTTTTAACCTAAAAATCGGAAATTCTCCATTCCAAAATCTTGATTTACGAATTAAAGAATTTCCGATTTATATGTATTATAGTTGCTTACTCAGCAGCCTCAGCCTCTTCCTTGCGAGCCTTGCGGGGAGCCTTGCCCTCCTTCTGCTCAGCAGCAGCCTTCTCGTCAGCCTTCTCTACCTTGCGCTCCTCAAGACCTTCTGCGATAGCACCGCAGCAAGCTGAGAGAACTACGTCGATAGAATCCTTAGCGTCGTCGTTAGCCGGGATGATGTAGTCGATGTTGCGCGGGTCAGAGTTGGTGTCGACCATAGCGAACACAGGGATACCGAGGCGGTTAGCCTCGCGCACAGCGATGTTCTCCTTCATAACGTCGACAACGAACAAAGCACTCGGGAGGCGAGTCAAGTCAGCGATAGAACCGAGGTTCTTCTCCAGCTTAGCGCGCTGACGTGTCACCTGCAGAAGCTCACGCTTAGAGAGCTTTGAGAATGTACCGTCGTTCATGAGCTTGTCGATGTTCGCCATTTTCTTAACAGCCTTGCGAATTGTCGGGAAGTTGGTGAGCATACCGCCCGGCCAACGCTCGATAACGTAAGGCATGTTTACGCTCGCTGCTTTCTCAGCAACTACGTCCTTAGCTTGTTTTTTAGTAGCGACGAACAGGATCTTCTTGCCTGACTTTGCGATCTGCTTGAGAGCTTCTGCAGCCTCGTCAACCTTAGCTACGGTCTTGTGCAAATCGATGATATGAATACCATTGCGCTCCATGAAGATATAAGGAGCCATTGCCGGATTCCACTTACGACGGAGGTGGCCAAAGTGACAGCCTGCCTCTAACAACTGGTCAAAATTAGTTCTTGACATTTTCTTTGTTTGTTAAAATTGTTTACTTTCCTTTGAGTTGAATTGAACCAGCCCACGAGTAACGAATGTTCGGTCTCGCGAGTTTGGATGCTAAACGTTGTCCGGAGCATTCTAAGCCGCCGCATCAAGCAGCAGCATAGAAAGACACCAAGACTGTTTGATATTAACGCTTGCTGAACTGGAAGCGACGGCGTGCCTTCGGCTGACCCGGCTTCTTACGTTCAACCTCACGAGCGTCGCGTGTGAGGAAGCCCTGTACCTTGAGAGTCTTCTTGTCCTCAGCGTTAACCTTAACGAGTGCGCGAGCGATAGCGAGGCGAAGAGCCTGGCTCTGACCTGTGAAGCCGCCACCGTCGAGGTTTACCTTGATGTCATATTTCTCTTCCACACCGAGCAGGAGCAGCGGCTGCTTAACAACGTACTGCAGGATTGCTGATGGGAAATACTTTGTGAGTTCTTCCTTATTGATAGTGATCTTACCGGTGCCCTCTGTGAGATATACACGAGCTACGGCACTCTTACGGCGACCAATTGCATTAATCATTTCCATGTCTTATGCTTTATTTATACTGGTTAATATCGATAGCCTTCGGCTGCTGTGCCTCGTGCTTGTGCTCTGTACCGTCATAGATATAGAGGTTGTCGAGAAGACGACGACCGAGCGGACCCTTCGGGAGCATACCCTTCACAGCGTGACGGATAATCTTGTCCATACCGTCCGGACGCTTGCGGAGCTCTGCCGGAGTGTTGAAGCGCTGTCCACCAGGATAGCCAGTATAACGTGTGTAGACCTTGTCAGTTTCCTTCTTACCTGTGAAAACTGCCTTAGCAGCGTTGATGATGATAACGTTGTCACCGCAGTCTACGTGCGGAGTGAAAGTTGGCTTGTACTTTCCGCGGATGAGCTTTGCTACCTTAGAGCAGAGACGACCTACAACCTGGTCTGTGGCATCGATAACCACCCACTCCTTCTTAGCTGTTTCCTTGTTAACGGAAATAGTCTTGTAACTTAAAGTGTTCATTTTTTTAATTAAAATATTACTACTAAAAAACATTTATTTTTCTTGCACGAGCGATTCACTAACCACGCCGTCTGGCCTTTTCGACAAACGCTATTAACACCCTCATGCAGGGGACTCTAAGTGTATCCCCAAATAATCGGTCTGCAAAATTACACATTTTTTATTATATAGAAGTGATATACAATAAGCATCAACGAATATTTAGAATTATTTAACAAGCACAAAAGTTTCGTTTTCTCCAGTTTTTAGTGTACTTTTGCAGCAGGAAGAGGGGGTGCACTTGTCTCAAGTGCACCAACCAAGCAAGAACTGCACCAGCCAAGCTACACTATACATCCTTCTTTGTTGGTGCACTTGAGACAAGTGCACCCCCTAATGTCTCCTACTAAAGTAAAAAAGACTAACAATAACATTTTAAACAAAACGACTATGAACAAACAGATTAACACAGAGAAAGCTCCAGCAGCTATCGGTCCGTACTCACAGGCTGTAGAGGCTAACGGCATGGTATTCGCATCGGGTCAGCTGCCTATCGACCCTGCAACAGGTGCATTCGCAGAGGGCGGTGTAAAGGAGCAGACACGCCAGTCGCTCACCAACGCTAAGCACATCCTCGAGGAAGCAGGTACCGACCTGCAGCATGTTGTCAAGACTACTGTATTCCTCAGCGACATGGCTGACTTTGCTGCCATGAACGAGGTTTACGCCGAATTCTTCTCACAGCCGTTCCCAGCTCGCTCTGCAGTCGCAGTGAAGACTCTGCCGAAGAACGCTTTGGTCGAGGTGGAGTGCATCGCTGTTAAGTAAGCCGACCACACCCCAGGGGGTGCACTTGTCTCAAGTGCACCAACCAACCAAGAACTGCACCAACCAAGAAACACACCAACCAAGAAGTGTACCAACCGCTTGGTTGGTGCAGCAGAGACTGCTGCACCCCCTATGGGCATCGCTTTATCATATAGCGGCAATCACTCCTTCACCTTTCTTTCCATCCATCATTATTCTTAGTCCTTTCTCGAAGCGCACCACGCGCACGTATTCTGTTTCTTCTACAGCCGGCATTGCGTCGAGCGCAGCCTTGTGGAAGCAGCCATCGTTGCGGTTTTCGTCGATGGTGAAGTAGCCCACACCGAACGATGTGAGATTTTGGAAGAAGTGAGTGCCCTGACTTGGGTCTACGCGGTAGTTCTTCAGCGCCACCTCCACGATGACACGCGCTGCCGATATATGCGGCCACTTCACGGGTATGCCCAACCACGAATCGCTCGAACCCCACCTGCCCGGACCTACAAGCACGTAGTTTGTGCCGCGGTCGAGATATTCCTTGTTCAGTTTTTCTATTTCGCGTGCTATCGTCGGGTTGTTGGCAGCCGAGAAGCGGTCGTCGGTCTTCACGTACACCACATCGGTCACGTCTTCCGTCACACCATGCCCGAGCGAGTTGTGCGAGCGCAGCAGACAGCGGTCGTCGGGTATCGCCGCGAGGTCTTCGTCGAGCATCTGCTTCTGGTCGACAATGGGGCGTATCTGCAGCAGGTAGAGCGACCCTGTGCGGTCGGCGTTGAGGTTACATGCGAACTCTATCTCCACCGGTCGGCGCATAGCCTCTGCACCGAAGCGCATCGACATCTGCAGCAGTTCGGGCAGCGGAAACACACCCTGCTGCAGCACTCCGGCGAACGATATCACCTTTCTGCCACCCTCGTACAGTCCGTCGCGTATCACCTGGTCGTATGGGTCGTAGGTCGAGGCGATAAAGTTGAGCGAGTTGTCGCGCTCCGCCTCCTTCACCTTCAGATTTAGGATATTAAAACCATCGTCCACCTTGAAATCGTTGCTCACGTGCCGCGTGTCGAGAGCGTAGAAGCGTGTCTGCGTCTCGCGCAGTGCCGTCTCCAGTTCGGAGGTCTGCAACACCTGGTGCGGATGGTATGGCGACACGCGCAGCGTCTGTCCGCCGTCGACGATATACTTGCCCAAGCCTAATGCGAGCGAGGCGATGCCATCCTCAGCACGCTCGTCGCCTATGGGGTAGTAGTTGAGCGAGCGCAGCACGCCCGATATGTTCGGGTAGTAGCGTCCGTCGAACTGCTTGCCCACCACTTCCTGCAGTATCACTGCCATCTTCTCCTGGTCGATTACGTTGCTCGTGGCTGTCATGTAAGCCTTCGAGTCGCGATAGTAGACCGAGGCATAGACACCTTTTATGGCGCACGCCAACATCTCAAGCATGGCATACTTGTCGTCGAGGTACGGAATCATGTACGTAGAGTAGATGCCGGCGAAGGGCTGATAGTGGGCATCTTCGAGCAGCGACGACGAGCGTATGGCTATCGGACTCTTCACTGCCTCGAAGAACGTGAAGAAATCGGCTATGAGCGAGTCGGGCAGCTGCGCACGCAGGAAGTGGCGCAGTATGTCGTCGTCCGAGGCGTCGCTGAGTGCAATCTGATAGAGGTTGTTCTGCTCCATGAACTGGTCGAACACATCGGTGCAGAGCACCACGGTGCGCGGTATCTGCACAGTGGCTCCCTCCAGCGAGTTGAATTCGGGGTGTGTCTTGATGATGTTGTCGAGGAACGCCAAGCCTCTACCCTTTCCGCCGAGCGAACCGTCGCCGATGCGTGCGAAGTGGGAGTAAGCATCGAACTTCATGCGGTCAAACACCGCCACCACGCCAATATTCTTCATGTGGCGGTACTGCACAATGGCGTCGAAGATAATCTCGCGGTGGGCTGTGATATCCTTCAGTCGCTCCCACGTCACGGTCTTCAGAAACATCGACACGGGGAAGATGGCACGCGCCGACAGCCAGCGGCTCATATGGTTGCGCGAGATGTGGTAGAGCATCGAGTCGTCGGGAATCTTGAAGATGTTGTCCTGCAGCTCCTTCAGCGAGTGGATGCGCATTATCTCCGCCTTTGTCTTCGGGTCGCGGAAGATGAAGTCGCCGAAGCCGAGGTGTTCCTCGAGCATCTTATGCAGGTCGAGCGACATCTTCTTCGAGTTTTTGTCTACGAAGCGGAAACCTTCCGCCTCTGCCTTTGCGCGGTTCTCCGACTCCGAGCTTTCGAGTATCAGCGGCAGGTAGGGGTCGGTCTTTCTTATCTCGCGCATCAACTTCAGACCCGCCTCGCTGTCCTTCACGCCGTGTATGGGGAAGCGCACGTCGCTAATCACGCCGAGCACGTTGTCCGAGTAGCGTTCGTAGAGTGCCATCGCCTCCTCATAGTTGCGCGCCAGCACCACTTTCGGTCTGCCACGCATACGCAGCGAAGCAGCGTGGCGGTTGAGTGCCTCGGTAGAGAAGCGTTTGCTCTGCGCGAGTATGTAGTTGTAGAGGTTGGGCAGTATGGAGCTATAGAAGCGTATGCTGTCCTCCACCAACAATATCATCTGCACGCCACCCTCGTCGATGTCGTGCTCAAGGTTCATCTTGTCCTCTATCAGTTTGATGATGGAGAGAATGAGGTTGGTGTTGCCGAGCCAGCAGAACACGTAGTCGAAGATGGAGAGGTCTTCGTTCTCCATGCGCTTCGTGATGCCATGCGAGAAGGGCGTTAGCACTATGCAGTGCATATGTGGAAACTCCGCCTTTATGTCACGCGCCACGCTGAACGCGTCGTTGTCGGCGTTGCCCGGCATACAGATTACGAGATCGATGTGCATTGTACGTAGCACCTGTCGCGCCTCCTCCGTGGTGCTCACCTGTGTGAACGTAGGCGGATAGCGCAGACCGAGCTCCACATACTCGTTGTATATCTTCTCCTCCACGCGTCCGTCGTCCTCGAGCATGAACGCGTCGTAGGGGTTTGCCACGATGAGCACGTTGTATATGCGACGCATCATCAGATTGACGAACGTCACGTCTTTCAAGTAGAACTTCTGATATTCCTGTGGTACCATCTTGTTTTTCTCTGTTTGTTCTTTATGCCCCGTGGGGCGTGTTCCCTCTTGCCTTATTCCATGATTATTTCTTCACACCCATGTTCCAGAGCGTGAAGCTGATGGCGTCGGCTGTTTCTTCGAGTCGTTTTGCCAACGGCTTTCCTCCGCCGTGTCCGGCGTTCACGCCGATACTGATGAGCACCGGAGCCGTGCCGCCCTGACACTCCTGCAGGCGTGCCGCGAACTTGAACGAGTGGGCTGGCACCACGCGGTCGTCGTGGTCGGCTGTGGTGACGAGCGTAGCCGGATAATGCACGCCGGGCTTCAGCGTGTGAAGCGGCGAGTATGCTCTGAGATACTCAAACATCTCCTTCGAATCCTCCGATGTGCCGTAGTCGGGTGCCCAGTTCCAGCCGATGGTGAACTTATGATAGCGCAACATATCCATAACGCCCACTGCGGGCAGGCAGACACGGAAGAGGTCGGGGCGCTGCGTCATGCAGGCTCCAACGAGGAGTCCGCCGTTGCTTCCGCCCTGTATGGCGAGATAGTCCTTCGAGGTGTAGCCCTTATCAATAAGGAATTCGGCAGCCGAGATGAAGTCGTCGAACACGTTCTGCTTCTGCAGCTTCGTGCCAGCCACGTGCCACTGCTCGCCATACTCACCGCCACCGCGCAGCACGGCGTGAACATATACGCCGCCGCGCTCCATAAACGGAATCATGTTCGACAGGAAGTGTGGTTTGTACGTCACGTTGAAGCCACCGTAGCCGTAGAGCAGCAGCGGGTTCTTGCCGTTCAGCTTCAGCCCCTTCTTGTGCGTGATGAAGAGCGGAGCGCGTGTGCCGTCCTTCGAGGTGTAGAAAAGCATCTCCGTGACGTAGTCCTGTGTGCGGAATGCGAGCTTCGGCGTAGACAGCAGCGTGCTCTTCGCCGTAGCCATATCGTAGCTGTAGATGGCACCTGGTGTGGTGTACGATGTGAACGAGTAGAACAATTCTTTCTGTCCGCGTGCACCGCTCACGGATGTTGTGCCGAACGTGGGCAGCTCAATCTCGCTGAGTCGGTTGCCGTCGGTGTCGTAAACGTAAAGCTGGTTGCAGTTGTCCTTGGCGTACTGCAGTATCATGCGGTTGTCAGCGGTGAACGTAACGTCCTCGAGCACGCTCTCACCCTCGCCCACCAGCTCTTTCCAGTCGGCGTAGCCCGGGTTGTTCACGTCTGCCACCATGAGACGGTACTTCGGTGCACCGGCGTTTGTGAGTATATACATGCGGTTGCCAACGGTCTCCACAGGCGTATATATATATTGTGGGTCGGAGCACATCTGTATGAACTGCGCATCGGGCTGCGTCATGTCGCGCACATATAGGTTGTTGCCGTTGTCCATGCCTGCCTCGGTGAGGTACATCACGGTCTCCTCCTTGTTCACGCTCACCTCGTAGAAGCGCAGCGGCTGCGACGGGTTCTGATAGAACAGGCGGTCGTCGCTCTGCGGCGTACCTATGCGGTGGTAGTATATCTTCTGCACGGCGTTCTTGGCTGATGTCTCCTTGCCTTTCTCGGGCGCGTCGTACGCACTGTAGTAGAAGCCGTCGCCCACCCATGTGGCTTTCGTGAACTTCGCCCACACGATATGGTCGTCGAGCATCTTGCCCGTCGCCACGTCCTTCACGTATATCTCCTCCCAGTCCGATCCGTTGCGCGAGATGACATACGCCATATACTTGCCGTCGTGCGAGAACGTGGTGTTCTTCAGTGCCACCGTGCCGTCGGTACTCAGCGTGTTCGGGTCGAGCCACACGCGCCACTCGCTGACGGGCGCGTCGTAGCTGTCCATCTGGTAGAGCACCGCCTGGTTCTGCAGTCCGTCGTTGCGGTAGGCGTACCACTTGCCGCCGCGCTCGAATGTCATGCCGCGCTTCTCGTAGTTAGCGGTCTCCTTCAGGCGCTTCAGTATCGCCTTGCGCATGGGTATGTTGTCGAGATACTTGCGGCTCACGAGGTTCTCCTCTCTCACCCACTCTGCCGTGGCTGCGCTCGTGTCGTTCTCCAACCAGCGATACGGGTCTGCCACCTTCTCTCCGAAGTACTCGTCAACGGTGTTGTCCTTCGCCGTTGCCGGATATTTCAACTGTGCCATAGCGTCGGTTGTCGACAGCAGGGCTGCTGCTGTAAGCGTTAGAATTACTGTTTTGTTCATAGTCTTTGCTTTTTGCTTCGGGCTTGCTGAAGATGTCTTCAACATGGTGCCCCTATTGATAGCTGTTCTATTAGGGTTTATTCTGCAAAACTACACTTTTGCGATGAGAAAAACAAACAAATGCGCAGTTTTGCTACGAAAAAAGGCGCAACCCGTGTGGTTGCGCCTTTCTTATTATTTATAGTAATTACTTCACGAGCTTCTGCGAACGGATGATGTTGCCGTTCTGCATCTTCACGAGGTAAACTCCTGAAGCGAGCTGCTGAGCGTCGAACGATGTCGGGTTAACGAGGTACTTAACGAGTACACCGCTTGCATCGTAAACCCAAGCCTTCTCTACGTTCTGGAAATTGAACTTGCCATCAGCTGCCTCTACCTTAGAAACGCCCTGGCTTGCAGAGTTGATAGCGTCAACAACACCACCAGTGAGGTTCTCTGGCTCGTCAGCTACGCCCTGATCGTGGATGTCAGCAGCAGGTTCACGACCTGGGTTGTCGCCATAAATCTCTACGTCGAAGTCGATTGTGAAGCCCTTGCTTGTGTAACCTGCAGGCAGGAATGCACCCTCGAACCAAAGGTCAGAGAATACAACGCGCAGACGGCTCTTGCCTGGCTTAGCATTTGTAGGCACTGTGAACGAGTAGGTCTTACCTGTCTCAATTTCCGGATAGCCACCATGATGACGTGCCTCGCCAAATCTGAACAGACGCTCGCCCTGCTCCTTGTCTACATTAATGTCGTTCGGACCGAAGCGGTTGTCGCAGTTAAAGTCAAGCCATCCACCTACGAAGCAATAACGCAAACCATCGCTGCTTACATTACACTTGATGGTGAGGTCTACCTTTTCGCCCTGCTTAACCTTGAGCACATGACCAGCTGGGTGACTATAGTTAGTACCGTCAGCAATAGCTGTACCGCCATGATAGTCAAGGTTGCCTGTTGCACCTGCTGTTGTAACGTCAGTCACGAAACGTGTCTTCTGAGCAGTCTCAACACCGTCAGCATATTTATCAAGCTGACTGGTATCATACAAGTCCTTAGAATATTCTGGCAGCGAAGCAATATCGCCACGTGTCACCTTCACCCACTCTACTGATGAGTAGGTCTTTAGGTCGGTAGATACTGAGCGTACGCCAACGTACGGCTCATCTGTAGCTTCGAGCTGAATATCGTTAACGAGTGTAGCCCAAGATGTTGTGCGACCAACTTCAGAAACCTTACCGTTCTCGCCGTTCTTGTAGAGAATCTCGAAGTGGTCGATGTTTGCCTCGTCGTTGTAAACGAGATCCCATGCAGCACGCTTCTGAGCCTTTGCGTCTACGCCCCAGAACACCTTTGCTGTGAGCGATGTCTTTGTCTCTTCCTTCACTTCTACAGTGAGGTTCTTGATTGCAGCCGGTGTAGCCTTAACGTCGTCGTTGATTTCGAGCTTGCCTACATACATCTTGTAAGCGTTGTCACTACCCTTTACGCGGAGACCGATGTGCTTGATAACGTCGCTCTTCGAAACGCCGTTGAGAGCCACCTTCACTTCCTGCCAGTTAGCACCTGTTACGTTGCCTACCGGTGCCTCTACCCATGAACCGTCAGCCTTCTCTACGATTACATAGAGCGAAGAAGCGTTTGTGCCTTCCTTGCCGTTCTTAACGGCAATCTTAGCGAACGGGTTGCCTGCCGATACGTTGAGGTCGGTCTTGTAGAGCACTACGTCTGTGCCGGCAGCTGTAGCCTTACCTGTGAGCAAGAGACTGGTACCGCCGATGTACTGGTCAGCGTGTGTGAACGCTACGTCTACATCAGTGCTTACAGTCTGTGTGCCTGGTTTAACAACGAGCCAACGATATGTCGGAACTACGTCCTGTGTAGCCATATTGTACCATGTACCTGCTGTCTTCTTTCCCTTGTAAGCGTAGCGGTCGCCATTACCAAGGCTGAAGTTGGTAGCAAACGGCAGGTTGCCGAAGATAGAAGAACGCTCCGGAATCCATGTTGCCAAGCCTGCGAAACCCTGCAGCGGCTTACTGCTTGAACCTTCTTTCACTTCCCACTCATTACCCGTATTGCTTACTGCTGGACGCTCAAGTGGATTGCGGTTACCACCAGACATCAAACGCTCCATCAGATACTGGTAGTTGGCCTGCTGCTCATAAGCATCAGCACCTACGTTGTACGACCAGATACGGCTCTGTGCGTGCTCACCCCAAAGACAGATGTTCATCTGCTTTGAATAGTCGTCAGCACTAAGACGATTCCAACCTCGGTTCATATTTACAAACCACATACCTGCATAGATACCGTCTGTAGAACCGGTAGCGTCGATAGCCACCTTAGCAGAGCTGCTGAGCTGATAAGTGAAGTCACCGCTCGAATAGTTGAGCATCAGGTCGTGTGTACGACCTTCCTTGTCGCCGAGCAGCCACTTTGCCTGCATAGCGCTTGAGATAGAGTTCTGGCTGGTGTAGATACCGCTGTGGTAGTTGTCGAAACCATTCTCAGCAGCCTTCTTCCAGAGAGCGCGGTGGAAGTTCACGATATCTGTCTTGTTGTAGCCAGAATCCTCCCAGTTGTAGTTGATACCGTCGAAGCCGAAGTACATCAAGCAGTTGATGATTGCGTCTACATACTTGAAGTTGCCGTTAGCGTCCTTTTCTGTACAATACTGAATCCAGCTGCCAGCTCCGTCAGGACGACCGCCAGTTGTGTCGAAGAACTTGATACCAGAGTAGATATCAGAACCATTCTTGTGAGCTGCGTCAGTCCATGCTGCAGGTGCAGAGAAGAATCCGTGGTTCCAAGAACCGAAGATGTTTGTGTAGTTCCACATCGAGTAAACATCGCTCGCGAAACGACCATTTGGATGACCAACCTCACCATCCTTACCTACATCCATCGGAATATTCATCCAAAGATTACGCTTCTCGTAGGTGTCCTTGATAAGACGACCTGAGCGGTCGATGATGCCCTTATTGCGCACGTGCGAACGGATAAAGGCGATGTCACTCTGCTGAATACCTGCAGCTGCGAACTCTGCTTCAGTAGGATACTTGCGACCGTCCTGAGAAACCTGGTAGAACAGGTTGATGAGATTCACGTCGTTGAAACCGCTGAAGTCGTAAACTGCGCTTGCTTTGCTATCATCAGCAGCAACAGCGTTTACACTCGGCATAGCTGACATGAACGCAGCCATAGCAAGTGTAGACAGAAGTACTTTTTTCTTCATGTTTTTTGTGAATTTGTTTTAGTTAGTTATATTAGGATATTCTCGTGGCAAAGATACAAAAAAAATCGAAACAACAATTCCATTTAATTCCATTTTTTTATTTTCCACCCAAAGATTGTCCATCAGGGAGCCACCAAACTATCTTCCCACAGAAGCCACAGAACACAGAAACGACAGATGGGGAATATCCTCCCACAGATTGCACAGATTTTCACAGATTAGGAGGGTATGGCATCCTGCCATACCCACGCAGCCACCAAACTATTTTCCCACAGAACCCTACGCAGCCTAACCATCTGTGTACATCTGTGCGCATCTGTGGAAGGCTCTTCTCCGCCAGAAGCTTCTGTGTATTCTGTGAAATCCGTGGGAGAACCCTACGTAGCCACCAAACTATCTTCCCACAGAATTCGCGGAACACACAGAAACGACTGGCGGAGAAGAAAAATCTGTGTGCATCTGTGAAATCCGTTGGAGAATATCCTCCGCTAGAAACTTCTGTGAATTCCGTGAATTCCGTGGGAGGACTTGCGCAAACAAACTTGGAGTGGGTTCTATGGAAGGAATTCGGAGGGCATCCCTGCCATACCCACGCAGCCAACAAACTATCTTCCCACAGAATTCACGGAACACACAGAAACGACTGGCGGAGAAGAAAAATCTGTGAATTCTGTGAAATCCGTGGGAGGCTCTTCTACGCCAGAAGCTTCTGTGTATTCTGTGAAATCCGTGGGAGAATATCCTCCGCCTGAAGCTTCTGTGAATTCTGTGAATTCTGTGGGAGGACTTGCGCAAACAAACTTGGAATGGGTTCTGTGGAAGGAATTCGGAGGGCAGCGTGGGTATGGCAGGGATGCCATACCCTCCTACGAAAACTCCCACGGATTGCACGGATGTGCACAAATTAGGAGGCAAAACGCAACCTAAAAATCCGTGAGCATCTGTGCAATCTGTGGGAGGCTCTTATCTGCCAGAAGGTTCTGTGGGTTCTGCGTGTTCCGTGGGAGATTCTTATCTGAAGCTATGTTGGTGCAGCGGAGACCGCTGCACCCCCTAAAGATTGCCATGCTACAACAACAATATTGCCACGCTACGACAACAAGATTGCCACGCTACGACAACAAGATTGCCACGCTACGACAACAAGGTTGCCACGCTACGGCAAAATGTCGAGAGACGGATGTAAGATGAGCAGGAAGACAAGCTGGAAGATAGGCTGGAAGATACCCCCTATTATTCAGGTATCTTCCAGCCATTACTTCACTGATACACAGCACGTTGCACACCGACTGGAAGATATGGTAGATATTTTCGCCTACTCGATTTTATTTATAGCTTTATAGCACCCTACACAACCCATTCTATCCAGTTCTCGGGAGTCACCACAGCCTTTTCCTTCACATCATACGCCGTTAGGAACGAAGAAGGAAATTGAGTGTTGGCACGACGTGAATTCCACTTCATCTCGAAAATACTAAACTGCCCATCACACTCCTCCACATAATCAATTTCTTGCTGCTGGGTGGTGCGCCAGAAATAACTATTGACGTAACGACCCGAATAGTGGTTGCGCTTTATACGCTCGCTGATAATAAAATTCTCCCATAGCGCACCTGCATCCTGACGAAGCGAAAGAGGTGCAAAGTTCTGGAGAATCGCATTGCGTATGCCATTATCAAAGAAGTAGATTTTCTTGCTCTTCTTCAATTCAGTACGCAGATTGCGATTAAAGCCATTAAGCCGGAACACTATGTAGCATTTCTCCAAAAGGTCTATATACTTCTCTATCGTCTTGTTGTCTGTACCAACGGTCTGCGCAAGTTCATTATACGACACTTCACTGCACACCTGCAAAGCAAGAGCAGTAAGCAACTTGCCGAGCAGAACGGGACGGCGTACGCTCTCGAGCGTCAACAGGTCTTTATAGAGATAACTGCCAGCAAGGTTCATCAGCAGTTCTTTTGCATCATCGGCATGGTTCAATATATCGGGGTAAGAGCCGTAGACGAGGCGCTGTTCAAGGGTCTGCTTCACACCGAGAATACCGTTACTTGCCATCAACTCGGCAGTGGAGATTGGATAAAGATGATACTCATACTTACGACCAGTAAGCGGCTCATTCAGCTTGTCCTGCAATTCAAAAGAAGAAGAACCTGTCACAAGCAACTGCACATCAGGGAAGTTGTCGGTAATTAGTTTCAATGTCATACCTATATTCTCTACTCGCTGCGCCTCATCAATAACAACTATACGATTGTCGGCTATGAGAAGTCGTAGCTCTGCAGTGTTCATATTGCTAAGCATATCCTTCACCTCGGGCTCATCACAATTAAGTTGCAATGCCTTATAGTCTTGTTTTTCAAGAATAAGCTTAAACAACGTACTCTTGCCCACTTGACGCGCTCCTATCACGATGATCGCCTTTCCTGCAAACAACCGCGATTCAATTGTCTTCTGCAATAGTCTTGATATCATAACATTAATATTATATTACACTTGCAAAGATACACAAAAAATTGCCCTAATCCCAAAAATCACATATAAATTTGGGATTGTAATCCCAAAAGTTATATAGAAATTTGGGATTAGGACCTATTTGACAAAAAAAGCAGGGTTCCGAAACCGGAACCCTGCCCTTTTTATATATACAAATCTAAACGTGCGGATTAGAAGTTAGAAGCTCCGTTATCCCACCAGAGGTGCTGACCCTGAGTATCCGTAGCACCCTCACCGAGAGCTGGGAGGCCAGTGTTAGCGATATCCTCCTTAGTCTGAGGATCGTCAGAAGCCCAAGGAATACGACGCATGATGTTCTCCTTTGTCTGTACCTTCGAATCGCCAGCCTTGATTGTGCCGTCGCTATCAGCAACACCGAGGATCGGGAAGAGCTTAGGATAGCCTACACGACGAAGGTCAACCCATGACTCGTAGCTGTACGGGAAAGAAGCGATGTACTTCTGAGTGATAATCTTCTCGAGCTTAACCTCAGGAGAATCACCCTCGTTCCACTTAACGCCGATCTTTGTTACGCTCGGCATATCAGGTGTAAGACCCTGTGGGTCTACGTATGCAATACCCTTCGGAGCCTCTACATTCAGATAGTCGTCAACCAGCTCGTTGTACTTGTTGCCCGTGAACGAACGGCTCTCGAGAGAAGCGTAGCGGATACCCTGCTCATAGAACTGCTTAGCTGTACCGCCCATGTTCCAACCGCGGAGAGCGCCCTCAGCGAGGAGGAAGTAAACCTCAGAACACTTCATGAGGAAGAGAGGAGCCTGAGTCTGAGCCAAGTAAGCCTTGTCGAGCATAGAGTAGCCACAGTACGGGTTGTTGGCTGCTGCCTGACCTTCACCAGGAGCTACACCGTCACGCATACCTACGTATACAGAGTTCGCCGGTGTGGTAGCCGGGCAAGAAGAACCCTCTACAGCCTGCGGAGACTTAGCAAGACCTACGCTGTTCTTTGTGAAGAGATACTTCATGTACGGGTGGTCGAGGTTCTCAAGCAGGTTAATGAAAGAAGCACCCATAACGGCGTCGCTCCAGCCTGTGATCTCAACCAGCGGGTGGTCCTTGCCAGAGAATGCCGGATAGATGGCAACCTCATTGTCAACGTCGGTGATGACACCATCGCGAACTGCTTCCTCTGCCCAAGTCTTAGCTGTCTCAGGCTCGATGCCGCTCATGTGGATAGCCATACGCAGCTTGAGCGAGTTGGCGAAGCGGATCCACGGCTCCATATCCTCCCAAGTCTTTGAATACGGATCGTTTACAATTGTAAGGTAGCTGTACATCACGTTAGCCACCTCCTGCTTGTAAGCCTCAGAACGGTTGTCCTTATAGTACTTAAGACATGCAACAACGTCATCGAGGTTCTTCTTAACACCATAGTAGATAGTACGTACGTCGTTATACTTGAACGGCGACTTGTCGCGCAGAACCTTGAACTCCTCATAAGGCATCGGACCGAAGAGGTCGGCGTTCTCGATAGCCGAGTAGTTGAAGAGTGTGAGGAAGATAGCCTTCAACTCAGGAACTGAGTCGATCTTCTCTGTGTTCAACAGCGGAGCGATGTAGAGCTTAGCTGAAGAGAAACCGCTGCCAGGACCACCGATAGAACCCTTACACATGTCGTATGTAGAACGCAATGTGAAGTTAGAGTACGGGAAGTCGTAGTGAGGTACACAGAAGTACTGTACGTAGTTGTCAGGACCGAGCGAGTAGCAGAACTGGTAAGCGTGTGCCACAGGAGCACCACCGTCCTTACCGCCACGGATACCATAAACACCGGTCTGAGCAGTACGGATGTTATCGTCAAGTGCCATGATAGCCTCTGCAACACCCTCGTCAGAAATCACCTTCTTGTAGTCGATGACATCTGCTTTACCCGAGCTGACCACTGGAGGCACGATGGTCTGGTTTGCGTTGAACTCGTCACCCGGGGTGTCGTAGTCGAGACACGACTGCATACCGAAGGCAGAGAGCGCAAGCGCAGCGTAAACAAATATCTTTGAATTTTTCATAATTCTTTTTTACTTTTTTGAATTGGTTTAGAAGTTTACATTCAATGAGAAGCCGAACGAACGTGACGACGGCATATTGAATACCTCGAATGCGCCGAGACCAGTGCCTGTAGAGAGCGATACGTCTGGGTCAACCGGAGCGTCCTTGTAGAGGAAGAACAAGTTGCGAGCGATGAACGAGAGGCTCAGGTTCTTGTTCTGGCCGAAGAGGTTGCGGAATGTATAACCGAGAGAGAGCTCACGCAGACGGAAGTTGGTGCCGCTGTAGAGGTAGCGCTCGATGTCCTGAGGAGTTACACCACCAACAGAGTTGTAGTAAGACTCGATAGGAACGATGCGGCCAGAACCATCGTCAAGGCGGATACCGAGGATGTTGTTGCCATAGATAGCGTCAGCGTAGATGTTGTTCTTCTCAGCATAGAGACGAGCGTCAGCTGTGCGCTGTGACAAGCCTGCACCGTCGAGGAACGACTCTGTCATAGAGAGCACCTTGCCACCGATACGACCATTGATGAGGAATGAGAGTGTGAGGTCCTTCCATGTGAAGCTGTTAGACCAACCCATCTGCCACTTAGCATTCTGGTTGCCTACGAACTTGCCGTATGTCTTGCTCGACTCAGTCTCCATTGACAAACCACCCTTAGCGTTAAGAACGTAGTGGCCTTCTGCGTCGCGCTTGATGTCTGTTACGTACATGTCGCCCATTGCGCCGCCTTCCTTGTAGAGCACCTGCACACCGCCTACGTATGTAGCGATGACATTCTCCTTGCCAGTCTCCTCGTCGTAAGCTGTACGGAGGATCTTGTTGTCGTTGTAAGAGAGGTTGTAAGATGTCTTCCAACGGAGCTGGCCGAACTTGAAGTCGTAGCCTACAGTAGCCTCAATACCCTGGTTGCGGATCTTGGCAGAGTTCATCGGGATAGACTTGCCAGAAGCGTTGGTACCAACGAGGTAGAGGTTAGACATTGTAGAGTTGTAGTATGTCAAGTCGAAGCTCAAGCGGTTGTTGAGGAACAATGCCTCGATACCGGTCTCGAAAGAAGCTGTCTTCTCAGGACGCGGATTCTTGAAGGTAGCCCATGAAGACGGAACCAACGCACCTGTCTCGAAGTTGCGTGTAGCACCAGCGTAAACGATACCCGGGATAGAGTTACCTACCTCTGAGTAAGAAGCACGGTACTTCAAGTAGTTGAACCACTCTGGCAGCTGAACGAGGTTGCTTACGATAGCGTTGGCACCGAAGCCGAAGTAGCCGTAATCCTCAGGCGTACCACGGTCCTTGAACTGACGGAAGGCACGGTACCAGTCACGACGGTATGAACCATCCAAGTAAACTGTCTCCTTCCAACCAATCTGGCCTGTTACAACAGCACCCTTGTTCCAGTCAGAGCTCTGGCTCGGAGATGTAGCTCCAGGACCACCGGCTGCTGTAGAGAAGTAGTTAGCCATTGTAGAGATGTGCTCACGGTCACCATAGTAGTATGTAGCTGTTACATCATTGCCATGACCGAACGACTTGCGGATATGACCTACGTAACCTGCTGTTGCAGATACGTCCCAATCACCGAATGTCTTGTTGTAGTTAAGCATGAAGTCGGTGTAGAGGTCGGTTGTCTTAGAGTAGCTCCACCAGTAGCGACCCAGGTCTTCCATAGAAGCAGGGAGCCATGTTGTAGCGTAACGCTTCGACTCGCTCTCATACTTTGTGAAGTCCATACCCAAACGAGCCTGGAATGAGAGACCATCGTAGATATCGAGCGAACCGGTGATGTTACCGAAGAAACGGTCTTCCTTAGCTACGCTTGAGTTCTGGTTAACAAGCCAGTACGGGTTGTTCTGGCCCTGAGCTGAGTAAGCCCAGTTCTGCATCGGCTGACCTGTTACAGTGCCCTGCTCCTTAACCTTTGTATAGTTGCTACCCTCACGCTTGAAGTATGTCTGCAAGCCAGTCTTCCAAGAAGCGTTGTCAACGCGGTAGTTGTTGCGATAGTAGCCGAGATCGATATTACGCGGCATCATGTACAAGTGGTATATCGGGTTCATTGTGATACCACCACCAGGACGGTTCTTTGTCTTTGTCTGGATGTAGTTCATCGACACGTCGATAGAAGCGCGGTCGTAGAACTTGAAGCTCTGACGGAAAGAGAAAGTGTGACGGTTGTATGAGTTGTTGTCAATCATACCGTTAGCGTGAGAGTTACCATAAGAGAAGTAGCTGCTCATCTTGTCTGTACCACCTGAGAGGGCGATAGAGTTGTTGGTTGTCACACCGGTCTTGAAGAAGTCGGCAACGTCGTCCTTTGCACTGTTGCGCAAGTGTACGTCGTTCATTGTCTCGCCGAAGTGCTCGCCGTACATCGGAGTCTGGATGATAAGCTGGTCGTTATTACGAGCAGATACCTTATCGCCCCAGCTGCTGATGCTCATTGTGTGAGCGTTCTCGTCGATAGCAGCACCGTAAACGTTCTGAATTTTCGGAGTTGTGAGCGGAGTGTCGAATGTTACGTTAGAAGAGAAGTTAACGCCTACCTTACCCTCGCGACCCTTCTTTGTGGTGATCATGAGGACACCGTTGGCAGCCTCAGAACCGTAAAGAGCAGCAGCGTTGGCACCCTTCAGTACGTTGATTGACTCGATATCGTCAGGGTTGATCATTGAGAGAGCGTCGCTACCCTCAGATACGCCTGTTGTAAGCATGTTTGCACCTGAACCTACCTGGCCGCGCTGTGAGTTGTTCATAGGAACACCGTCGACAACGATAAGCGGAGTAGACGAACCGAGGATTGACTTGTTACCACGGAGGATGATCTTAGAAGCACCACCTGCACCACCTGCTGACGGTGTGATGGTTACACCAGATACTTTACCCTCGAGAGAGTTGGCAACGTTCGGGTCCTGTACACGATTGAGGTCAGAAGCCTTAACCTGCTGTGTAGAGTAAGTAAGTGACGACTCCTTACGCTTGATACCCATGGCGGTAACTACGACCTCCTTGAGCACAGAGCTTTCGTCTTTCATGGTAACGTCAACGTTGGCACGACCGCCTACCTTTACCTCCTGCGGTGTGTAGCCGATATAAGAGAACACCAAGACAGCGTTCTTGTCCTTAACGTCGATTCGGTAGTTACCGTCGATGTCTGTAACTACACCAAGACCAGTGGCACCCTTCACTACGACGCTAACGCCGATGAGCGGTTCGCCAGTACCATCCTTAACAGTACCCTGAACGACAGCGCCCTGAGCCTGTGTCAAAGCATTAGGAGCTGCGTTGCCATTAGCCGAAGCATACTGCATAGGCAGACCTGCTGCGAGCATCGCAAAGGCGGCTTTCAGCACCATGTTGCCTTTCTCGTTTGATTTGTTGTTCATTGTTTGTTTTTTAATAAATGAATATAGTTGGAATCGGCAGGGCGGCGCCGCCGCCCGCCGGTTCACTATTCTTTGTTATTACTTCTTGATTACGTTGAGAGCCTTGAACGGCTTGCCGTCCTTGAGCACCTGTACGATGTACATGCCCTTGCCTCCCTGAACAGCTACGTTCACTGTCTCGCCGGCATCAGCACGGAAGTCGTTGCTCTGGAGCACCGCACCTGCTGCGCTTACGATGTTGATAGTGTAGAAGCCGCCCTCAGAGAAGCGGAGGTTTACGCTCTCTACGAATGGGTTAGGATAAACAGAGAAGCCTGCTGCGTCCTTAACGTCGTTGATTGCGTCAACACCAGTGATAACGAGTACGTTCTCAAGTGCCTTCTCAGACTCGCCCCAGAAGTTGGTGAGCTTAACGCCTGCCTCATACTCGCCCGGACGAGCGAATGTCACAACAGCTGCCTTGTCGTCCTCAGAAGAGATGCGACCGCCGTTGAGCTGCCATGCGTGTGAAGTCTTAACCTCGAGTGTACCCTCGATGCCAGGATAGCCTGTTACCTCGTTGTTTGCACCTACTGTCTTGTAAGATGCTGTAGAAGTATTCTCACCGCCAGAGCCGTTCATCACAACCATTCTTGCCTTGTACTGAGCACCTGCCTTACCAAGGTTAACGAATGTAGAGTCGCTCTTGTCCATCTCCTCGAAGGTGTAGTAGCCCATGAGTCCCTCAGGAATCTCGTTAGCTGCATAGCCCTGCATTGCGCGAACTACCTCAGCATCAGTAAGAGGCTTGTTCCAAACCTGAACCTCGTCGATAGTTGCGTTCAGACCTGCCTTGTAAACACCGCCACCACCGATGAACACGTTAGCGTGCTCAGAAGTGTTGATGCGGTAGTCAGAGCTGTTCTCACGGAGGTCAGATGCAGCAAAGTTGTTAGGACCTGCTACGCACTTGCCGTTGAAGTAGATCTTCTGCTGCTTGTCAGAGCCCTGAGTAACAACGATGTGGTTCCAAACACCCGGGTTGAGTGCGTAACCTGTTGACATCATCGACTCTCTCGGGTTGTCGTGAGCTGTCCAGCCGAAGGTATTGAATGAAACCTCGTTAGCAAGGTGGTTGTTGCGGCAGTCGTGCTCGCCAGCGTTGATCTGCGGACGAATCTGTACCCAGAGGTCACCCCAGTTGTTGTGCGGCCACTTGTCTGAAATAGTGTTCTTCTGGATAAGGTTTGTACCCTGCTTGTCGTGAGCATAGCTGTCTACCTTAACCCAGAGAGCGTAAGAGTAAGCCATGCTTGTGTTGTTGCCACCGTCGAGTGTTACCTCTGCCGGGATCAAGAGCATGTTCGGGTCCTTAACAACAAGACCGCGAGATACCTTACCCTCGCCGTCGCGTGATGTGTAGTTGAGCTTGATTTCCTCGTTTGTCTCAGCTGTCTGCTTGTCAGCAGTTACAGTCTCTACAACCGGCACAGCACCTGTCTTCTCCGGAGAGATGATAACCTTGCCGCGGAATATCTCTGTTGCACCCTTATCGTTAACAACCTCGAGGTCGTAAACGCCAACCTCTGCTACAGAAGTTGTGAACTCGTTGCAGTTGGTGAACTTCTCGCCTACCTGAGCACCTGTCTGTGCGTTGAGCAGACGGAACGACTGAGCGTTCGGTGCGAACTGATCCTCGTAGTAAACCTTGAACTGCTCGTTCGGCTTGATAACCTGACGGTCGATAGCTACCTCTGTAGACGGTGTGTCGTATTCAACCTTCTGATAATTGCTCCAAGAGATTTCGCTCTTCTGCAATCCGTCAGGAGAAACGGCGCGTACACCGAAGCGGCAGTCGCGCTTCTCGAGGTCGGCTACCATCGGAGCGTCGATTACGTAAGCTGCCCATGATGTTGTAGCTGTGAGGTACTGCTCCTTCTCGCCCTTCTGCTGGAACCAGATCTCGTAGTACCATGTGTCTACCTCGTCGTTGTATGTCTTCTCGCCGCCGGTCTCTTCCTTAGCAGCGTAGCGGATCTTGAAGTCGCAAGTCTTGTCCTTACCGCGGAGAACATCAATCTCCTTGATTGTAGGAGCAACCGGAGCGAATGTCTGCTGCGGGTTGCGAACTGCGAGCTCACCAACGAGCATGTTGTAGTCCTTAGCTGTATTGTCGAGACGGATACCGATCATTGCGATCTCGTCGCCCGACTTCAGACCGAGCTTGTCGAGAGTAGTGGTGAATGTTGTCCACTGACCGAACTTCTCAGCTGCAGGAATGTCAATCTCCTTGTACTCTGTGAGCTTGCCCTTGAGAGCTACGAACAACTTAGCGTGTGTGTCGAGCTCGTTGCTCATCTTATATGTAAGAGAGATGTTGTATGAAGGCTCTGTCTTGAGCAAGGTCTTGAAGAGCTTTACACGAGATGTTGTTGTCTGACCCTTCAGGCGGAGGCAAGAGCCACCCCAGTAAGCGTCGTCCCATGTCAGCTCAGCCTGAGCGAGGTCGGCGCTCTTTGCGCTCTCGTTGCCGTCAACAATCCACCAACGCCATGTAGGCATGTAGTCCTGAGTAGCGATGTTGTGCCACTTGTGGTTGAACGTTACCTCACCCTCGTTCTTGAATGTAAGACCGTTACCGAGGTTGAAGCGTGTTACGAACGGAACCTGCTGGATAGTAGACTTAGCTGTTACGTAGCTTGCTACACCGTGGAACTTGCCCTTCAGGCTACCATTAGCGAGTGTTACGACGTCGCTCCATCCGAGGATGTCAGGAGTGTTAGCCGGGTTGCGGTTGCCACCGCTGAACACCATCTCCTGCTTGTCGAGGTAAGCCTGCTGGATAGCCACGTCAGATGTACCGTAGTCGGTAGCGCTCTGGTGGATAAGACCCTGTGAGTGAGCACCCCAGAAGCCTACTGAAGCCTCTACGTCGTTGAGGTCGTTCCAGTTAGAGCTTGAAGAGTGGAGCGCACGGCCCTGGATATCGAAGCCCTTGTAGTAGTCGTACGGGTCGCGGCCCATGCTCTTTGCATATTCTGCAGTGTTCTTGAGCGTACCGTTACCGGTGTTGTAGTTAGAGAACATCATGTCGGTAACGATGTTGTCCTTATCGCCGAACTGATTCTTGTTGTGAGCACTAAGACCCTGGTCGAATGAGATGCCACCGTAGTCGTTGGTACCGTCATACCAGTGGAGCTGGAACTTCCAACCGATCTTCTCTGCCTCCTTATGGCACGCAGCGAAGAAGCCCTGGATCTGCTTCATTGTTGCTGCATTGGCATTGAACTCAGAGTTCACACCAACACCGTCGATGCCGTAATACTTGAGGATCTTAACGAAGCGCTCTACGTTTTTGTATGTGCCGTCAGAGTTCTTCTTTGTCAGCTCGCCGAAGGTCTTGCCCCAACCGCTTGCTGCGTTCACGTTAACACCAGCAGCCCAAGGAATTGAAGCAACGCAACCTACCGCTACACCGTTCTTGTGAGCAACGTCAGACAGACCGCCAGTTACGCGGAACCAAGGTGCTGTCCAGTTGCCGTGGATGCTGAGGTATGACCACATAGAGAAGTTGTCGCCCTCGAAGCAATAGCGTGGAAGAGCCTTCCAAGAAGACGTTGGGTCGTCGAGCGGAGTCCAGAGACACATCTTACGACCGGGCTTAGCCTGCTTGCTAACCTCTGCCTGATAGTCGTCAGCCTCAGCGATGCGCGGCAATGGGCGAACGCGTGAGATGTAGAACTGGTCGTCCATTGCGCTCACCTCGCGTGGAGGTGTGCCGGCTTCCCAGTTCCAGATGTTCTCGAGGAGGTACTTGTCACCCTGGTCCTGGATGTCTAACGGATGAGTCGGAGTACGCTGAGCGTAACCGAACACGCAGCCACACAGAAGCATGGATGCGAGGAGTGTTGTCTTTTTGTTGTTCATTTAGATATTGTTTTGTTGATTAGGTATTTTAAAGCGCAAAATTGACGAGTATACAAGTATGCTATGTTTTTATACAAGTGGACGAGTGGACGAGCAAACGAGCTTTTTGCACACCTATATAATATAAGGTGTATAATCAGCTTGTCTGCTTGTCAACTCGTTCACTCGTCTATATATTTACTCGTTTACTCGTCAACTTATAGATTTATTTTACTTACGAATAAGTTTCACAGTGCGAACGGTCTTGCCGTCCTTCTTCACATTAAGCACGTAGATGCCTGCCTTAGCAAGGTGTACGTTAACCACGTTGCCAGCGTTGAGCTGAGCAGCCTTGCGAGCAACCTGCTCACCAGCTGTTGTGTAAACGCTAACCTCGTATGCGCCAGCCTCAGCGAACTCTACTATTGCGTCCTCGCCTACTGTGTAAGCCTTCATCTCTGCGCCCTCTACAGCGTCAACGCCAGTAGGATAAGCCACCTTGATTACAGAGAATGTCTTCTCTGCCTTACCAAGAGCGTTAGAGAGTGTAAGAGTTACGTCGTAGTCGCCACCTGTGCGGAACGAAACGTTTGCAGAACCTTCCTCGCCGTTACCAGTAATGTCAGCGAATGTAGCGTTCTTTGAAGTCCATGACGGCTTGGTCTCTACCTTGTATGTCTCGCCAGATACGAACGGAGAACCTGCGATGTAAGTCGGCTCAATCCACTGGAGAGTAGCCTGACCCTCGCCGCCACCTGCAACCATATCCTGCATACCTGCCTTTGTGCCAGCAAGTGAACCTGCAGCTGAGAAGTAGTTGTCAGTAGCCTTCTTTTCGAAGTCCCAGAATGCCTTCACGCCAGCAGGGAGGTTGTTAGCGTTGAGGTCGCCCATAGCAACCTTAGCGTCTGCTGCTGTGACTGCCTTGTCCCAAACTACTACGTTGTCGATAACACCGTCAATACCGTAACGTGAGAAGAGCGGACCACCGATGCAGAGGTACATACCGTTTGTGATGCCATAGATATTGTTCTCATAGTCTGGTTCTGTTGTCTTTGTGGCTCCACCGGTACGATCCCATGAAGTAACGGTCTGCTTAACGCCGTTTACGAACAGGTCGCTACGGAAGTTACCGCCATCGTTATAATCAAAGGCCATTGTTATGTGTACCCAGTTGCCTACAGGCAGCTTAGTGTTAGCATACTTATAGTGAAGCTCCTTGTTAGAAGTAGCGTCTGTACCACGGAAGTTGTAGTGATCGATGCTACCATCTGCGCTGATACCAGACCAGTTCCAACCCCAGTCTGTCTTAGGCCAACCATCCTGCTTGTTGTAAACATTGAAGAGAGTTGTAGGATCGCCAGACTTGATGCTGTTGATCTTCAACCAGAATGAGATAGAGTAAGACTTCTTGCCTACGAGACCGAGGTCTGCAGCAGCAACACCAAAGCGCTTCTCCTTAAGGTCGAGGCCCTGTGAACCTGCACCGTCAGCGTGACGACCTGTGTAAGCCATCTTAACGCTCTCGCCGGTCTTGAGAGAAACATCCTCATCGCTACCGTTAGCTGTGAGAGTGTAGATCTCAGGCAGAGCACCTGTGCCCTCGCCAGTGATCTGGATGTAAGATGCGAATGTACGTGTGGTCTGCTTAGCAGCACCATCCTCACCATACTCGTTGCCAGTAACCTTGAGGTCGTAGCTACCGACGTCAGCAAGCGATACAGTCCAAGAGTTGCCTTCGCCGCTCTTAACTACAGCGCCATCCTTAACGATCTCCCACTTAGCAGCCGGGTGCTCAGGGTCGATGTAGCTGAGTGTGAACTCCTCGTTCGGCTTGATAGTCTTCTTGTTGCTCTGAATATCGTCATTGTAAACGTATGCAGCAGGCTCCATGTAGTTGCTCCAAGCAATCTCAGACTCTGTCTTGTGGTCGAGAGCTACGGCAGAAACACCGAGGCGTACCTTAGCGTTTGCCTTAGTAGTCGGGATTGAGTAGTAGAGACCAGCCCAAGAGGTTGTTGTACCCATGAGCATCGGCTCCTTACCCTCTTCCTGAGCGTAGAGACGGAAGTGAGATGTCTTAACGTCGAGGTTGTAGCACGGCTCGCCAGCTGCCTTAGTGTTAGGCATGTTGAAGATGATCTTAGCATCCATACCAGCCTTGCTGTTGTAGAGCATCTTGGTGTTAGCTGCGTCGATAACCGGAGTAGCCGGTGTAGCGTAGTTGCCACGAACGATAGAGAACTCGCCGAGCATGAGGTCGACGTTCTTAGCGTTCTTGAAGTTGAGAGCTACGAGAGCAAGAGTCTTGCCGTCGAAGTCAGAACCTACTGTGAATGTCTGCTTAACCCAGTCGTTAACGTCAGCTACACGATCTGCCTTGCAGAGGTTGTAAGCCACGCCCTTGTCTTCGCTGCCCTCTGCCGAGAGAACGAGGTCGAGGTCTGTTGCGCCCTCGTTGAGCTTATAGCGAACAGTGATAACGTCACCCTTCTTCAAAGCGTACTTTGTCTTGAAGAGGTGGAGATACTCGTTAGCTGTTGTACCGAACACCTTGAGTGTAGAACCTCCGAAGTAAGCGTCGTCCCATACGAACTGAGCGTCGAGGCCCTCAGCCGGAACGTCAGCTGCTGTACGTCCGAGAAGCTTGTTAGCGAACCAGAAGTGCCATGTCGGCAGGTAGTCCTGCATACCTACGTTGTACCAAGGTGTGCTGGTCTTGCGTTCGCCGTTAAGGTTGAAGAACTTACCGTTACCAAGGTTGAAGTAAGTGATGAACGGCTCCTCAGCGAGATCCCAGCTCAGCGGTGAACGTGCTGTCATGAATGCAGCCATACCGTGCCAAGTCGGGTTGTATGCTGTGTACTGATGCTTGTCAACAATAGACGGAGTGATAACCGGGTTGCGGTTGCCGCCACCAAAGTAGCACTCTGTACGACGGAGGTAAGCGAACTGCTTCTTCTCGTCAGACGAACCGAGCTCTGAACGGCTCTCCCAGAACATGTTGTATGAGTGAGCACCCCAAAGACCGATAGAAACGCGCTGATTTGGCAGCAACGACCATGATGTACCACCAGGCTCGCCGCCCTGCATGTTCACACCACAATAAAGATCGAGCGGATCGCGACCGAGCTTCTCTGCATATGCTACAGAAGGAGTGAGCTGACCACGGTTCCAGTTGTAGTTGAAGAAGAGTGATGTACGTACGTTCTCGCTGTCACCGAATGTCTCCTTGTTATGGTTGCTGAGACCACCGTCGAATGTAACCTGACCGAAGTCGTTTGTACCGTCATACCAGAAGTTCTCGAATACGGGGTTAACCGGCTTCATCTTCTTAACGAGAGCTGCGTGGAATGTGCGTACCGGCTTCACTACAGAACCACCGTTGTAGAACTCTGAGTTGTAGCCCATACCGTCGATACCATAGTACTGGAAGAACTTTGAAGCCTTGTCTACGTCCATAGAGCCGATACCCTTAAGACATGCCGACCAGCTTGCGCTAAGACTTGCGTTAGGAATAGAAGCAACACCTGAAACACCTACACCGTTCTTGTGAGCGATATCGAGGAAAGCAGCCGGAATACGTCCGAGAGGTGCAGTCCAGTCGCCCCAGTGTGTAACGTACGACCACATAGAGAATACCTCTGAGTCGAATACGCCGTTAGGAAGTGCGTTGAAGTCGGGGTTGTTTACCGGGATCCAAGCGATGAGCTTCTTGTCGTTCTTTGCATTGAGATCAAGACGCACCTGAGTAGCCTCGTTGCGGAAACGAGCACGTGGCTTTACACGTGAGATGTAGAAGTTGTCGTCAGCTGTTATCTGGCTGCCAGGAGTCCAACCCTGGATAAGGGTGTGGAAGTTTTCGCTGCCAGTGTTCTTGCCAGCTTCTACATAACCTTCACGCATCTGCTGTGCGTTAGCACTCATCACAGAAAGTACGAGACCTGCTGCGAGAGTCAAAGTTTTGCGGGAAAAATTCGCCATAAAGATTTGTATTTAGTAAATTGATTCAGTTTTTCTTGAACGAATGTATGTGTAAAAAGTTAGAGAATGGAGAGTATGGTTAGTACACTTCCATTTGTTCTGCAAAAATACGCATTTTTTGTGAAAAAGATATAAATCAGATATTTCGTTTTTATTATATTAACATCTTTAACATTTCGGGCAAGGGCAGTTGGTGCACTTGTCTCAAGTGCACCAACCGAGTTAATGGTGCACTTCTTGCAGGGGGTGCAGTTGTCTCAACTGCACCAACCAAGTTAACCACACATTCAGTTCGGTTGGTGCAGTTTTACTTTGTTGGTGCACTTGAGACAAGTGCACCCCCTGAAAGCACCCCCTGAAAGCCACTACAGCAAATACTGTACGTTGTCTGCTACATATAATGAGTAGCTATCTTCCGGAAGTCCGTTAGGGTTATTAACAATGTATGCCAGTTTATGTGCGAAATCGTCTTCCCCACGCATCATACGATCGAACATCTCACGTTGCCATACATTACCATCCGTCACTACACATTGTTTTATCATACGTGACGAATAGCGTTTCAACTTACTGACGATAGAGATAACACTGTTTTCTCCAATTGGCGACAGTAGTATATGAACATGGTTGGGCATGATGACGAAGGCATGGAGGTGATACGTCTGCTTGTCGTTGAAGAACAGAGCTTCCTCAACAAACTGCCTGCACTGCGCATTAGTCAACACACAACCGCCATATCCAATCTTCAACCACCCCTCCACTATTTCTTCCAAACGTTCTTCCTCTGCCGTCAGCTCCCCCTCCTTCGTCTCGCGTCGTCCTAATGCCTCGCGCATGAGCGCCAGTTCCTGCAGCTTTGTCTGCGGGAGCGAGTCGGCAAGACGAAAGGTGATGAACTGCACCGCCTCTGGCTGGAACCAATGAGGCAAGTGACCACACCGAATAAGTATGTCGGAACGACGGTTTAGGAAGGTAATGTGGGGCATGATGGGGTTGGGGGTTAGAGGGTGAGAAATGTTGTTGAGGGGCAGGGGGTGCTTGCAGGGGGTGCACTTGTCCCAAGTGCACCAACAGAGTTGCTGGTGCCACTACTGCTTTGTTGGTGCACTTCTTGCAGGGGGTGCAGTTGTCTCAACTGCACCAACCAAACTAACTATACAATCTACTTGATTGGCGCAGTTCTTGCTCGGTTGGTGCCACTACTGCTTTGTTGGTGCACTTGAGACAAGTGCACCCCCTGGTGGCACCACCTTATTAGTCGGCTAAAGTGAAGTCGAGTTGTTTCTTTTCGAGGTTGGCACTTGCCACCTTGATGCGTATGGGGTCGCCAAGCTGATACTTGTTGTGGTGGCGTCTGCCCACAAGACAGTAGTTGCGCTCGTCGAAGTCGTAGTAGTCGTCGTCGAGGTCGCGCATCGGTACAAGACCCTCGCAGTGGTTCTCGTCAATCTCGCAGTAGATGCCATACGACTGTATGCCTGAGATGTGCGCATCGTAGACGTTGCCCACACGTTCAGACATGAACTCCACAGCCTTGTACTTGATAGAGTCGCGCTCGGCGTTGGCAGCCACCTGCTCCATCTCCGACGAGTGCTCGCAAAGTTCCTCGTAGTGCTCCTTGTTGGCAGAGCGTCCGCCCTGCTGGTAGCGTGTGATGAGTCGGTGAACCATCGTGTCGGGATAGCGGCGGATAGGCGATGTGAAGTGAGTGTAGTAGTCGAACGCCAGTCCGAAGTGACCGATGTTGTGGATAGAGTACTTTGCCTTCATCATAGCGCGCAGCGCCACGGTCTGTATAAGGTTCTGCTCGCGCTTGCCCTCGCACGCCGACATGAGCGTGTTGAGCGACTTGGCGAGTGCGCCCTTCGTGCCGTCGGTCTTCATCTTGTAGCCGAACTTCACCACGAACTCGCGCAGCGTCTCGAGCTTTGTCGGGTCGGGGTTGTCGTGCACACGATAAGGCAGCGTCTTCGGCTTCTTGCCCTTCGCCACCTTGCCCACCGATTCAGCCACGGTGCGGTTGGCGAGGAGCATGAACTCCTCGATGAGCTTGTTGGCATCCTTCGAGCGCTTGAAGTAGCAGCGCACCGGCTTGCCCTTCTCGTCTACGTCGAAGTGGAGTTCCTCGCGGTCGAACTTCACGGCGCCGTTCTTGAAGCGTGCTGCGCGCAGCTTCTTAGCCAGTCGGTCGAGCATGATGAGCGCGTCGGCGTTCTCGCCCTTGTATCCGCCCTTAGGCGCTGCAGGTGCCGGTTCGCCCGTGCCGTCTACCACGCCGTTCTGCTCGAGCAGCTCCTGCACCTCCTCGTATGCGTAGCGGCGGTTCGACTTGATAACTGTATGCACAATGCGGTATGCCTTCACGTTAGCCTCCTCGTCGAGGTTGAAGATTACGGAGAACGCTAACTTCTCCTCGTCGGGTCGGAGCGAGCAAATGAAATTGCAGAGACGTTCTGGGAGCATCGGTATGGTGCGGTCGACGAGGTAGATGCTCGTAGCGCGCTTCACCGCCTCCTTGTCAATCACGGATCCTTCTGTGACGTAGTGCGACACGTCGGCGATGTGAACGCCCACCTCCCAAAGACCTTCCTTTAGCTGTCGGATAGAGAGCGCGTCGTCGAAGTCCTTTGCATCCTTCGGGTCGATGGTGCAGGTGAAGACGTCGCGGAAGTCCTCGCGCTCGGCGTAGTCCTCCGGCGTTATCTCTGCCGAAATCTTCTCGGCAGCCTCCTCCACGTTCTTCGGATACTTATACGGCAAGCCGTACTGTGCGAGGATGGTGTTCATCTCCACGTCGTTGTCGCCAGCCTTTCCGAGCACGTCCACCACTTCGCCAATCATGTTGCGGTGGTCCTGGTCGGGCCATTCGACGATGCGCACCACGGCGTTGTCACCGTCCTTGCCGCCTTTCAGCTTGCGGCGCGGAATGATGATGCTATTAGCCAGCACATTTGCCGGAGAGATGAGCGTGCAGAGGTCATGGTCGAACGAGAGTCGTCCGACGAAGGTGTCCTTGGCGCGCTCCAGAATAGCTATCACCTGCGCCTCCTTTATGTGGTTCTTGCGGCGAGCCATGCAAGCGAAGCGCACGCGGTCGCCGGTGAGAGCCCACATCGAGTTGCGTTCAGCCACGAAGATAGGCTTGTCTGAGTCGTCGGGCATGATAGAGTTCTTGCCGTTTGTCTTGCGCTGGAAGATGCCCTCCTGCACCTGTCCCTTCATATTGAGCTGATACGAGTTGTCGGTGACGCGCGTGATGAAGTCGTCCCACGCCATCTCCTCCATGATGTCAATGGCGAGCATCTTCAGCGGATGCGTGTCGAGGTGTAGCGAACGGAAGATATCTTTAAACGAGAGCGTCTTGCCTGGGTTGGAGGCGAAGAGTTCTTCAAGCTTCGGGGCGAGCTGTTTCTTAGTCAAGCGCTTGCCACCTTTCTTTCCTTTTCCCATAGTATTTGTTTTTTTGTCGGCGAGGGTGTGAGCCTCGTCGAAGTTATTGTTTTTCTTTTGCAAATAAACAAAAAATAATTGGAATAGCAATGCGATTGTGTCAGTTTTTTAGAATTGGTGCTGTTTAGGGGGTGCAGCTTAGGGGGTGCAGTTGTCTCAACTGCACCAACAGAGCAGAATGTGCAATTGTCTCCGCTCGGCTCAGGCTTCTAAATTGTTGGTGCACTTCTTGCTCTGGCAAGCGGCAAAGCCGAGCGGAGACAAGTGCACCACTTGTGCAAACGTTTTCACAGCACAAAGAAATTCTGTGAGCCACGGATGCGCTCTATATTAAAATAATGTGATAACTTTGCAGGTGTAATTAAAAACCAATCTAACGAATGTCTGAACTGCAACCAACCACGATGAAGGACATCGCCGAACATTTCGGTGTGTCCATAGCCACTGTGTCGCGTGCCCTCAACGGTAGCGCACGTGTCAGCGAGGAGAAACGCAACCTTATTTGCGAGTACGCCCATGCGAACAACTTCTATCCGAACGACATCGCCAAGTCGCTGCGCAACTCTCACAAGCAGCCGGTGAAGGTGATTGGCGTCATCGTGCCCGAGTTCACCCATTATTATTTCTCCACTATTCTCAACGGCATTGAGGACGCTGCGTCGAAGCGCGGCTACCGCATCATCGCCACAACATCACGTGAGCAGTACGACCGCGAAGTGCAGCTCTGCCAGATGTTCGAGGCTCATCAGGTGTGCGGCGTCATCGTGTCGCAGGCTAAGGAGACGCAGGACTACGCCCACTTCCAGTCGCTCATCGACCGCGGCATACCGCTCGTGTTCTACGACCGCATCTGCACGGGTGTAGACGCAAGCCGTGTGGTAGTTGACGACTATCAGGGTGCGTTCATCGCCGTGACGCATCTCATCGAGACGGGCTGCCGCCGCATCGCCTTCTACGGCATGAAGGGCAAGACGGCGCTCGGACAGAACCGCTACAACGGCTATCACGACGCCCTGCTGAAGGCTGGCATACAGCCCGACGAGTCGCTGGTGTTCGTCTGCGACAACCGCGAAGATGCCGAGCGCATAACGCCCGACGTGCTCAGCCGCGAAGACCGCCCCGATGCGTTCTTCTGCGTGAACGACGACACGGCTATCGGCGTGATGTACACGGCTAAGCACAACGGATTCCGCGTGCCCGACGACGTCTCGGTATGCGGATTCACCAACGGCGAGCGCGCCATCGCCTGCGACCCACAGCTCACTACCGTAGAGCAGCGCGGAACGAAGGTGGGCGAAGAGGCTGCCACCATACTCATGGACAAGGTGGAGGGGCTCACGCCGTGCAACCGCATCGAGAAGCGCGTCGTAAAGACAAGGCTCGTCGTGAGAGAGAGCACGAAGAGCTAAGAAGGCAGCGCATAAGCCGAACTAAGCCTTCTTAAGCCTTCCTAAGCCAAGGATTCGAGGGAGGGCTTAAAGAGGCCTAAGAAGGCTTAGTTCGGCTTAGCCCCAAAGTCCTCCAAAGAAAAACCAAAAAACCAAATAACAATGAAACCAAAACCAAATCAAAGCTTCTTGAAACTGTGGAACCTCAGTTTCGGATTCTTCGGCGTACAGATTGCATACGCCCTGCAGAGCGCGAACATCTCGCGCATCTTCGCCACACTTGGTGCCGACCCGCATAGCCTCAGCTACTTCTGGATACTGCCGCCGCTCATGGGCATCCTCGTGCAGCCCATCATCGGCACACTCAGCGACCGCACATGGTGTCGCTTCGGACGCCGCATTCCCTATCTCTTCATCGGCGCATCGGTGGCTGTAGCCGTGATGTGCCTGCTACCAAACTCCGGTTCGTTCGGCATGGCGGTCGGCGCGGCAATGGTGTTCGGCCTCATCTCGCTGATGTTCCTCGACACGAGCATCAACATGGCGATGCAACCGTTCAAGATGCTCGTGGGCGACATGGTTAACGAGAAGCAGAAGTCGCTCGCCTACTCCATACAGTCGTTCCTCTGCAACGCCGGATCTATCGTGGGCTACCTCTTCCCCTATTTCTTCACAGCCATCGGCATAGCCAACGAGGCAGAGAAGGGCGTCATACCCGACTCCGTAATCTACTCGTTCTACATCGGCGCCGCTATACTCATCCTCTGCGTCATCTACACCACACTGAAGGTGAAGGAGTGGAACCCGCAGGAGTACGCCGAGTACAACGAGGCGAAGCCTGAGGAGGACGAAGGCAAAGCCAACTGGATTGAGCTGCTGCGCAACGCTCCGTCGATGTTCTGGAAGGTGGGCGCCGTGCAGTTCTTCTGCTGGACAGCATTCATGTTCATGTGGACATACACCAACGGCACCATCGCCGACACCGTATGGAACACCACCGACACCGCATCGAAGGGCTATCAAGAGGCAGGCAACTGGGTTGGCGTGATGTTCTGCTGGCAGGCTATCGGCTCTGTACTGTGGGCAATGGCTCTGCCGCGTTTCAAGAACGAGAAGGCGGCTTACGCGCTGAGCCTTGTCATCGGCGCCGTGGGCTTCGCTCTCGTGCCGTTCGTGCACGACCAGAACCTGCTCGCTGTGCCGTTCATGCTCATCGGTTGCGCATGGGCTGCGATGCTCGCCATGCCGTTCGCCTTCGTAACGAACGCTCTTGAGGGCTACGGACACAAGGGCGCTTACCTCGGACTCTTCAACGGCACTATCTGCATACCGCAGATCATCGCTGCGGCGTGCGGCGGTACCCTGCTCTCGATGGTTGGCTCTGTGCAGAGCAACATGATGCTCGTAGCTGCGGCGTCGCTCGTGCTGGGCGCTTTGTGCGTAGCTCGCATCAAGAAGTAACGCGGCGATTAGTAGCGGCGGTATCCTTGCCACCGCAACACCTTATTATTTTACAAGCGGATTAAGCGGAAACTAATGTAGGAGGCTACGGCATTCCTGCCGTAGCCATTGACAACTGAAATACATTTCATTACTATTGTTTACCCTTGGCTACGGCAGGAATGCCGTAGCCTCCTACAGTTTGACCAAACCGTTATTAATCACATACCTATCCATCCTTAATTGACAGCAATCTATCATCGTTCGCTGTACAACGGCGTGCGCAAACGTTTACACACTCTATACATTACATTTACATTAAAAAATAGCACACTGCATTGATATAAATCATAATTTTGCACGTAGAAAAATCCTAATAACAGTTGTGACTAAAAACAATTTATTATAAAATCAAAAGCTACATGAAGAAGCAGGTTAAATTCCCTAATGCCCTCAGAACAGCTACGCTCTCAGCAGGTCTGTTCCTGTCGGCAAGTGCCTTCGCACAGCAGGTTGTTGTGAAAGGCAACGTAGTAGACGAAACCGGCGAGCCGGTTATCGGTGCTTCCGTCAAGGTTGTAGGCGGTACATTGGGTACTGTTACAGACATCGACGGTAATTTTACTCTCAATGCCGACAAGAAGTCGACCATTGAAGTTACTTACATCGGCTATGAGCCCGTAAAGATGCAGGCTGGCCAGAACCTAACAATCCATCTCAAGAACACTTCCTCTACACTTAACGAGGTCGTTGTCATCGGTTACGGTGCTGTCAAGAAGTCGGACCTCACCGGTTCGGTAACAGCTCTCAAGCCCGACTCAAAGAACAAGGGTCTTGTGGTGAACGCTCAGGACATGCTCTCTGGTAAGGTGGCAGGTGTAAACGTTACGTCAAACTCTGGTGAGCCAGGCGTAGGCACACAGATCCGTATCCGTGGCGGCTCTTCACTGAACGCCAGCAACGATCCGCTGATCGTTATCGACGGCGTGCCTATGGACAACAACAAGGTGGGCAACACAGGCTCCAACCTCCTCTCTACCATCAACCCACAGGATATCGAGTCGTTCAACGTGCTGAAAGACGCATCGGCTACAGCCATCTACGGTTCGCGCGGTTCTAACGGTGTCATCATCATCACCACAAAGAAGGGCCACAAGGGTCAGAAGCCGGAGGTAAGCTATTCGGGCTCTGTATCCGTATCGCAGAAGAAGAAAACCTACGATATGATGAACGGTGACCAGTATCGCGCCTATGTAAAGAGCCTCTTCAACGAGAACGACGATGCCGTAAAGGCTCTCGGTACAGCCAACACCGACTGGCAGGACCTTATCTACCGCACAGCCGTGTCTCACGACCATAACGTGACGGTGGCAGGTTCGGCAGGCAAGTTCCTCCCCTATCGTGTTTCAGTAGGCTACACCTCACAGCAGGGTATCTTGAAGAACTCTGACTACAACCGCTACACAGCATCCGTAAACCTCAACCCGTCGCTGCTGAACGACCACCTCAACCTCAACCTCAACGCTAAGGGTATGTTCTCTAAGGCTAAGAAGGCTGACACTGGTGCTATCGGCAATGCCGTTTCGTTCGACCCGACACAGAGTCCGTACGCTTTCACATCGCAGCGCGACCTCGCTATGCTCGGTGCAAACGCACAGCAGACGCTGCAGAACTTCGGTGGATACTTCAACTGGCTTACATCTGCCAGTGCCTATAATAACCCACAATGGCCGTTCGTACGTTTCAACGACGCTCCTGCCAACCCATTGGCTCAGCTTGAGCTTGGTGGCAATGTTGAAAAAGTGCGTTCGTTCATCGGTTCGGCTGACATCGACTATAAGGTGCACGGTTTCGAAGACCTGCGCCTGCATATGACACTCGGTGCCGAAATTGCCAAGGGAACGGTTGACGAGACACAGCCGACATCATATCCTACAACATTATATTATGGTGGCGTGACCGACAACGAGAACTTCAAACGCAACCTTCTCCTCTCGGCTTACGCTCAGTACTATAAGGACTTCAGCAAGAACCACCACTTCGACATCATGGGTGGCTACGAGTATCAGCACTTCTACTTCGACTACAACAACTCGTGGATGCAGTACTACCCAGAGTCGGACGCTCAGGCAGGCAAAGTGTTCAAGGACACTAAGGACATAGACAAGTACGAGAACTTCCTCGTTTCGTTCTTCGGACGCGCCAACTACACACTCATGAACCGCTACTTCTTCACCGCTACGGTGCGCGACGACGGCTCATCACGCTTCAAAGACCACTGGGGACTCTTCCCTTCGTTCGCCTTCGCTTGGCGCATGAAGGACGAGAACAACCTTAAGGATATCAAGTGGCTCTCTGACTTGAAGTTCCGCGCCGGCTACGGTGTGACAGGTCAGCAGGAAGGTATCTCCAACTACCTCTGGTTCAAGCAGTACAAGAAGGGACAGAACTATGGTCAGTACCCGATTGTCGGTGATGGTACCATCTACACTCCTCTCTACTACAACGACAAGCTGAAGTGGGAGAAGACAACGACCTACAACCTCGGTCTTGACTTCGGCATCTGCAACCGACTCACCGGTAGCATCGACTGGTACGTACGCAATACTACCGATCTTATCAACTCGGCTCCTGTAGCAGCCCTCGCAGGCTCTGCCGACAAGGGTATACAGAACATCGGTTCAATGAGGAACACTGGTGTTGAGCTTTCGTTGAACTACGTAGCAGTGAACACCAAGGATTGGTACTGGACAATGAACTACAACCTCACGTACAACCGCAACCGCATCACCGACCTCAACGGCGTGAGCGACACTGGCGACCCTGTAACTACTGGCGACAACATCGACAATGTGAACAAGGTGCTCGCCTACCAGACCGGTTATGCAGCCAACTCGTTCTACGTGTACGAACAGATGTACGACAAGAACGGCAAGCCTATCGAGGGCGCTGTAGTAGACCGCAATAACGATGGTGTCATCAGCGAGGCTGACAAGTATCTCTACAAGCAGGTAGCAGCTCCTGTAACAATGGGCTTCTCTACACGTGTAGAGTGGAAGAACTTCGACCTCGGATTCTCGCTCCGCGCAAACCTCGGCAACTACGTGTTCAACAACTTTGAGCAGGGCAAGCGTTTGAAGACCACATCTTCTGTTTGGTGCCAGAACGCATACCTCGCTAATCGTCCAGTGAACACACTCGGATGGGATTCTGACGCATTGGAGTCGAAACTCTCCGACTACTTTGTACAGAACGCTTCGTTCCTGAAGATGGACAACATCACACTCGGCTACTCTTTCAACCGTCTCTTCAAGAGCGGCTCTTGGAAGGGCATCTCGGGACGTGTGTACGCTTCTTGCAGCAACGTGTTCACCATTACCAACTACAAGGGTATCGATCCTGAGGTGTACAACGGTATTGACAACAACATCTACCCGCGTCCTATCACATTCCAGTTCGGATTGAACCTCACCTTCTAAAAATCAATAACTTAAACGATTTACGACAATGAAAAGATATATCAAATCGGCTCTCGCACCTGCCGCTGCGCTGTTCATCAGCCTCGCATCGACATCGTGCCTCAACGACCTTGACAAAGAGCCTATCAGCCCGAAGATCGACCTGGAGGTCAGCAACGACGGTCTCTTCAATAAGTGCTATGCCAACTTCGGTATCAACGGCAATGGCAGCGGATCGAATAGCGACGACGATCCGGACGTAAAAGGATTCGACGACCCAGGTATGACAGGTCTTGTACGCGCCATGTTCAACATCAACGAACTACCTACCGACGAGGCTACATGCTCATGGGGCGACGGTCTGCAGGAACTCAACTCTGCCACCTACGGTCCTTCACATCCTTGGGTGAAGCTCTACTACACACGCCTCACACTCGGTATCACAACTTGCAACCAGTATCTCCAGATGGCTGGCTCTGACGATGTAACACGCACTGCTGAGGTACGCTTCTTGCGCGCTATGCAATACTTTCTCCTTATGGACACCTACGGAAACGTTCCATTCACAGAGACACTGGAGAAGCCGACACAGAAGTCGCGTCAAGAGATGTACGAGTGGCTTGTAGGCGAACTGAAGGCAATCGAGCCAAACCTCATGGAGGCAGAGCCTAAGAAGTCGACTAACGCCAACTACGGACGCATCGACAAGGCAGCTTGCTGGTTGCTCCTCTCACGTCTCTACCTCAATGCCGAGGTGTACACAGGCACAGCTCATTGGCAAGAGGCAAAGGACTATGCAGACAAGGTTATCAAGTCAAGATACAGACTCAACACCACCGGCTCTTCCAACGGCAAGTGGAGTGCATATCAGATGGTGTTCATGGGCGACAATATGGAGACATCAGCTGCCAACGAGATTATCTTCCCAATCGTGAACATCTCTGGCAAAACCGCAAGCTACGGCAACTCGCTCTTCCTCATCGCAGCTTGTTTCGACTCTAACATGCACGCTAATGCCGATGAAGACCCTAACGGTTCCAACGGATGTACTGGTCAGAACTGGATCGGTCTTCACCCACGCGTTTCGCTCATCAAGAAGTTCTTCGAGGGTAAGGATATACCTAACGTAAGCTCTAAGGAGATGACAACAGCTGCCAATGACGACCGCGCCATATTCTGGGGCGAGGATCGTCCACTCGAAATCTCCAACATCACCAAGTCTGCCGATGGCTTCGGTGTGGCTAAGTTCATCAACTACAATGCAGAGGCATCAAGCCCTGCTCATGTAGACTCAAAGTTTGCCGATATGGATTGGCCTTTCATGCGTGTAGCAGAGGCTTACCTCAACTATGCAGAGGCTGACGCACACCTTAATGGCAACAAGACATCGGGTGAGGCAACACGCCTTGTCAATGATCTTCGTGCTCGTGCCAATGCCGATGCTTCGCGCGACGTAACACAGGGCTACTCGCTCGACGAGCTTTGCGACGAATGGGCACGCGAGTTCTACTTCGAGGGTATGCGCCGCACAACACTCGTGCGCTTCGGCAAGTTCGGTGGAAACACAGGCTACAACTGGGACTGGAAAGGTGGCGTAAAGGAAGGTAAGGACTTCGATGCTCACTTCAATGTCTACCCTGTTCCTTTGACACAGCTTCAGAGCAACTCTAACCTCACACAGAACCCAGGTTATACGAACTAATCGAATAGAAAGTCCAGTAATGACTATTGCACTCATGCGAACTCACAACGAGTTCGCATGAGACAAAGAAAAAAAACGGACTAATACAACCTATAAACAATAACGACAATGAAAAATATATTCAAGTCAATAATGTTCATGGCTGCCAGTGTTGCTATAATCGCCTCTTGCGACGATGACACAACACCAGTGCTTGAACTCGAGAATGCAGCCTCGCTGAATGCTATCACCCCTTCAGAATATGTCATCAGCAAGGACAACTATGCCGAGCAGTTCCCCGAGATTTCTTGGGAGAAAGCAAGCTATGGCAAGGGTGCTATCGTCAATTACGAGCTTACCCTCACCAACAACGCCACACAGAAGAGCGTCGTTATCGGCGAGACAACCAACGACACGAAACTCAACCTCACCAATGAGCAGATGAATGCTTTCATGGCTCAGACAGGTGCAATGCCAGGCAAGGCTGGCGAGTACACAGTGTCGATGAAATCGTCTACATACAAGACTTATACCAACGATGCTTCCAACACAATTAAGTTTACCGTCACTCCTTACGACCCGAAAACAGAGGGCTTGACATGGGCTTATGCTTACGTTGCGGAGAACTATCCTAATTGGAACTTCTTGAAGGCTTACCTCATTGGCGACCCTGATGGTGACGGCAAATATGAAGGTTTCGCCCAGTTTGATGAAGACAATGCTACATATGCAGTTCTGGATGGCGCAAACCCAGCAAGGGTTATTGCCAAGGACCAGAAAGTGGAGAAAAAGGGCTTCGTAAGAATTGGTGTCGGTGCAAACGGCAGTGTAGAGCAGAGCGGAAGCATTGCATGGTGCTTAATCGGTGATGCTACATCTGGCGGATGGGACAAGGACACACCGATGGAGTATGACGCAACTACTCGCAAGTGGACTTGCGTCACAACGCTTATCGACAAGGAACTCAAGTTCCGTAACGCTGGCGATTGGAAAATCAACCTCGGCTCTGACGGTACAGAGAACGGACTCGTTGCCGAAGGCAGCAACATTAAGATTGCCAAAGCGCACGGCTACATCGTTACACTCGACGTTACCAACGCAGGTAAGTACACTTACTCGCTTGAGGAAACCGACATCGAGCAGTCAGCTGCAAGCATCACAATGCCTGGCTCATTCAATGGTTGGAATCAAAACACAGAGGAGTATGTCTTAAAGTCAGAAGCACGCGACTTCAAGTTTAGTGGTACATACTATATCCCGTCGGGTGCAGAATTTAAGTTGTATGACGGCTCATGGCTTGGTGTCGTAGGCGATATGAACTGGGACAAGAACCACACTTACGCAAACTTCGTCATTGGCGATGGTGCTAATATGACAGTGCCAGTAGGTGGCTATTTCAAGATTTTCGTTGATTCGAAGAAGAACACAGCCACAATGACAAAGACAGGTTGGGAAATCATCGGTAGCGCTACAGCCGGTGGTTGGGACGCTGGTCAGGTTATGGACTGGGATCCGGACACAAAGACATGGTCTATTATCGCCACTCTCACAGATGGTGAGCTGAAGTTCCGCTGGGATGGCTCATGGGACCGCAACTTCGGTGGCGCGCTTGACGCTCTTGTTGAGGGAGGCGATAATATCGCAGTGAAGGCTGGTACATACAAGATTGTTCTCGATGAAGAGAACAAGAAAGCCACTATGACTAAGGAATAAGGCTTAAAACCCATACAAGAGGGCTTATTACAAAGTAAACTCTTGACATCAAACATATAAAAAATAAAAAGCGGGATTGCGCATCAGTCGCAATCCCACTTTTTCGTATCTGCATTTTCCTATCATAAATGCATTAGCCGAAAAAATCTGCCATATCTCCCAGCACAGCATCTAACCGACACTGTATAAGCGCAATAAAGACTGGAAGATATCATGCAAATCGGAATATCTCCCAGTCTATCTTCCAGCCTTCGTTATGCTGTATCGGTTGGTGCACTTCTTGCTATGGACATCATTTGGTGCACTTGAGACAAGTGCACCCCCTAAAGAAAAGAGGTGTATCAACAATGTTGATACACCTCTTTCGTGTTCTGTGGGTGGTGATGGATTCGAACCACCGAAGGCATCGCCAGCAGATTTACAGTCTGCCCCATTTGGCCACTCTGGTAACCACCCGACAGCTTTTGTCTTAAAAGCGAGTGCAAAGATACAAATTAATTTTGATACTACAATAACTTTGCACAGTTTTTTTTCATTATCTGTAAAAACAAACGCAAAAATAGTGAAAAAGCACTTGCTTACACTATAATGCAGCTGCAATTCTTCTCACTTTAGCCAATCTATCCATGAAAGATGCGTCTTTACGAGTAGTTTGAATGTTGTAGCGCATCTGCATCTTTAACAATGGTTCTGCATTTACACCTAATGCTGCCTCAAACAGAAGTGCAGTCTTTTCTGTAATAGGTCGTCGAGCATTAAGTATCTCGTTAAGTGCCGAATACGCAATGCCCATCTCTTCTGCCAACTGGCGTTGGGAGATGCCTCTATATTCTATTTCATCCTTAATGACCTCTCCCGGATGGGTGGGGAAAGCTGGATTTATATTATTTGCTATCATATTTGGTGTCGACATATTATTTCTTATTTATTATCTTTGCAAAAATAGTGCAACAAATTGACATTCACAAATTTTGTGAAGATAAATTCATTTACATTAACAATAGCAATGAAAATTTGTACGACTCCCAAATTAATAGTAAATTTGCAGTAATTCGGAAACAAATCAAAAAACCTAAATAAATGAAGAGAACTTTATTGTTAGTGGCTGTTGCAGCATTGGTATGCAGCGGCACTGCCTACGGACAGCGCAAGGCGAAGCGTCAGGCAAAGAAGAACGTGCCGACGATAGTCCATGCGGTTGAAACGAAGGACATCGCGACGGTCGTCGACTCATGGGTGGAGAACGAGCAGAAGTTTGAGGACCAGAAGCTCCCGGCACACGCTACGTTCATACCCTACTCGTCTACATCGCAGATGATGCAGGACAAGTGCTACGCCATGCCGTGGCTCACGCCGGAGCGTGCCGACTACCTGCTGCTCAACGGCGAGTGGAAGTTCCGCTACACAGCCGACTGGAAGCAAGGCAAGCCCGAAGCAAAGGACTTCTATGCCGACAACGCTGACGTATCGGCGTGGGACAACATCAAGGTGCCGCTCAACTGGGAGATGGCTGGCTACGATGTGCCTGTATATAACAATGTGGGCTATCCGTTCCACAACGACCCGCCGCGCATCAAGGCGATGGACGACAACTTCGACAAGAACCCCGTGGGTTCGTACCGCCGCACGTTCAACCTGCCCGAGGGCTGGGAGAAGGAGAAGCGCGTGGTGCTCCACTTCGACGGAGCGTGCAGTGCCATCGTGGTATGGGTGAACGGCAAGTACGCCGGATTCTCTGAGGGTGCGAACACCGACGCCGAGTTCGACGTGACGGCACTCGTGCGCAAGGGCGAGAACAACGTATCGGTGCGCGTGTACCGCTGGTCGGACGGCTCGTACCTTGAGGGTCAGGACATGTGGCACCTCGCCGGCATCCACCGCGACGTGTATCTCATGGCTACTCCGAAGGTGGCTGTAAACGACCATTACATCACATCGCAGCTCAGCAAGGGCTACACCGCAGGCTCTATGAACGTGGAGCTGACCGTAGACAACTCGCTGAAGCAGAGCGCAAGCAAGACTCTCGAAGTGGAGCTGCTCGACCCCGCAGGTCAGCTCGTTGCGAAGAAGCTGCAGGCTGTGACACTGACAGCAAAGGACGCGCAGAAGACTGTTTCTATAGACTTCGAGGGTCTGAACGACCTGAAGCTCTGGTCGTCTGAGCACCCGTGGCTCTACACCGTCATCGTGCGCCAGCTGAACAACGGCGGCGAGGAGATGGTATTCTCTACAAAGTACGGCTTCCGCGCCGTGGAGCAGAAGGGCAACCTCATCTACGTGAACGGCAAGCGCGTGTACTTCAAGGGTGTGAACACGCAGGATATTCATCCGCTCTTGGGCCACGCCATCGACGTGAAGACAATGCTGCGCGACGTGGAGCTGATGAAGAAGGCTAACGTGAACACCGTGCGCACATCCCACTATCCGCGCCAGGCGAAGATGTACGCCATGTTCGACTACTACGGTCTCTACTGCATGAACGAGGCTGACGTGGAGTGTCACGGCAACCAGAGCATCTCTGACATGCCGTCGTGGGAAGGTGCATACGTAGACCGCACGGCACGCATGGTGCTGCGCGACCGCAACCACCCGAGCGTGGTGTTCTGGTCGCTCGGCAACGAGTCGGGCGGCGGCTGCAACTTCCAGGCTACATACGACTGCGTGAAGCGTCTGCTGCCGCGTCGCGACGCATGGGTTCACTACGAGGGCTGCAACCACGGCGAGAAGTACTCCGACTTCGGTTCGGACATGTACCCCGTGGTGAGCAAGCTGATTGAGCAGCGCGACGGACTGAACAACAAGCCTTACTTCATCTGCGAGTACGCCCACGCCATGGGACAGGCTGTTGGTAACCTGCAGGAGTACTGGGACGTGATAGAGAACAGCAACGGCATCGTGGGCGGCTGCATCTGGGACTGGGTGGACCAGGGCATCTACGACACACGCCGCATCAAGGCTGGTCAGCCGCTGACCGATCCTGAGACGGGTATACCCTACTACACTTCGGGCTACGACTATACTAAGATGAACCGTGGCGACTATGGTTTCCAGGGAGACTTCATGAGCAACGGCATCATCACTCCAGGACGCGAGTGGACGGCTAAGCTCGACGAGGTGAGGTACGTGTATCGCGATGTCGACTTCGTGTCGTTCGCCAATCATAAGCTCACACTGAAGAACAAGTTCGCCTTCACCGACCTGAGCAACTACAGTCTCTCGTGGAGCATCAGCGGACGCGGCGAGGGAGAGAGCAACCTGGCTCACGGCGCAGTGAAAGATCTGCAGTGCAAGCCGGGCGAGACATGCGTAGTAGAAATTCCGTACGACGTGAACGTGCCGGCTGACAAGGAGATTATCATCACCTTCAAGCTCAAAGTTAAAGACAAGACCGCATGGGCAAACCGCGCTCACGTGATTGCAGCACAGCAGTTCCGCCTCACAGCAGACGTAGCTGCCAACTGTCCGTCGGTAGCCGACCCGACATACGTGCAGCACAACACCATCGCTCTGCCCGCAATCAGCGAGAAGGGCAAACTGAAGGTGAAGGGCAACAGCGTTGAGGGCAAGAACTTCAGCATCAAGTTCGACACTGACGGTACCATCGCCGAATGGACATTCGATGGCAAGCAGATCGTCATGCCGTCAGCAGGCCCCGACTTCAACGGCTTCCGCCGCATCGCCAACGACAACATCTCGCTCGGTGCAACGGGCGGTGTAGCCGAGAACGAGAACAAGGAGGAGGGTGCGCTCTCTGGTCAGAAGACACTCGTGAAGGCTCCGAAGAAGCATGGCAACAACGTGATCGTTGAGACTGCCGTATCGAACGGCAAGGACACCCACCACATCCTGTACACCATCTATCCGAACGGCGAGGTGGACATGCGCGTAGCGTTCAACAACTCATCGGAGGAGACACGCCGCGTGGGCATCACAATGCAGTTCGCACCGGGCTTCGAGAGCGTGCTCTACTACGCTAAGGGTCCGCGCTCCAACTATATCGACCGCCAGCGTGGCTCACTGCTCGGCTGGTACCGCACATCGGTAGACAAGATGTTCGAGGAGCAGTCGGCTCCGCAGACCATGGGCGACCGTCAGGGCTTGCGCGAGATGACGCTGAAGAACAGCGGCAACGGCGTTGGACTGAACATGAAGGTGGAGGGTCAGCTCTCCTTCTCGCTCTCGCACTACGACGACCAGCAGTTCAACTACGACGTGTTCTACGGTGGCAAGCATCCTTACGACCTGACACGCAGCGAGCAGGTGTTCGCTCACTTCGACTTCTGGCAGCGTGGCATCGGCAACCACTCGTGCGGTGGCGACTCTTGTCTGCCGCAGTTCAAGACTCCTACCGGCGAGCACGTGGTGACAATGCGCTTCGCTCCGTACACATTCAACCCGAAGACACGCATCTTGCCTAAAATGCAGAGAATAGAAACGAACCGTTAAAAGGGTAAGAACTACAGAATTGCAATGAACTTTGACAAAAGCACATTGCAACTTGAAGCATCTGCGTCGGTCGATGCGGACGTCTGCGTCGGTCGATGCGGATGTCTGCGTCGGTCGGTGCGGATGTCTGCGCCGGTCGGTGCAGATGTCTGCGTCGGTCGGTGCAGATGTCTGCGTCGGTCGGTGCAGAACGTCTTAATCACACTATTAGTTCCAACTAACAACAATAAAAACTGAAAAGAGCAGAACTTCGATATCGAGGTTTTGCTCTTTTCGTTAGTGGGAGGGGCAAATGGTCTACATGATTGGGGCACTTTAAGGAGGGCACTTTAAGGGGGTGCACTTGTCCCAAGTGCACCAACCAAGATAATGGTGCACCCCCTAAAACTACATGGTTGGTGCACTTGAGACAAATGCACCCCCTAAAAACTACATGGTTGGTGCACTTGAGACAAGTGTCCCCCTAAAACTACTCGGTTGGTGCACTTGAGACAAGTGCACCCCCTAAAAACTACTCGGTTGGTGCACTTGAGACAAGTGCACCCCCTGAAGTTGCTCTGAACAGCGAGAAGTTCACGCTGCCGTAGGCACGGTGCTCTATGAAGCCCGGCACATCAGAGAAGTCGTTATGCTTGCCATGCTCGAAGACGAGGAGTCCGCCCGGGCGCAACATTCCCTTGCTGAGGATGAGCTGCGGAATGGTAGCCAACGTGGGCAGAGCGTAAGGCGGATCGGCAAAGATGAGGTCGTACTGCTGCTTGCACGACTTGATGAAGCGGAACACGTCGCCACGGATAAGGATGTTGTCCTTGGTGTCGAGTTTCGTCATACACTCGCGGATGAACGCAGCATGGTCGCGATCCATCTCCACACTGACCACCGGAGCACAACCGCGCGAAAGCAACTCGAGCGATATACTGCCAGTGCCGGCAAAGAGATCGAGTGCCTGCGCACCCTCCATGTCCACGTAGCCGTTGATCACGTTGAAGATATTCTCTTTGGCAAAGTCCGTAGTAGGACGAGCCTTGAACGAGCGCGGAATATCGAAGTGGCGCCCTTTATATTTTCCTGTTATTATGCGCATAATATGGTGTTGAAATGGTGTTATGGTGAGGTGGTGAGATGTGTGGTGTGGTGGTGAAATGGTGAGGTGGTGACATTTGCATTGCAAATCTCAACACCTCAACATCTCAACATTCTTCACAAACTGCTCAAGCTTGATTTTCAGTGTCTCTGGTTCTTCTGCGTTACCAGTGATGACGAGTATGTCGGTGGGGCGCATGGCAAGTTGCTGCCACACGCTCATGATGTAGAACACCGCATCCTGTGTGTCGTCGATATGAAACGAGTTGCAGAAGCGCAGACGATGTTTGCGGAACGCTATTATCTCCATATCCTTGCCGTTGAACACGCAGAACAGCTTCTCCTGGAAACCACCATACGCACGCTGGCTCAGCGCAGTGAGTGTGGAGGCAAGACGAGGCGCGAAACACACGTAGCGAAAGTTCTCGTTGAGCACGAAATGCAGGTCTTTGTTCACGGCGAACGCGAGCACCACGCCCAATGTATCGAGTGGCGATGTTTGCACCTCGTCGGCTGGCAACATACTGAACGCGTTGCGATAGAGCAGCGTAGCACTGCCCGAGGTGTACTCGTCCTCAGGGATGAGCATCGTCGGTGTGTCGACAACCACCGTGACACGGTCGTACAGACGCGGGTTGCGCAACAAAGCGCACACGGAGAGAGCCTGTCGCAGGTTGGCTGCTATGGAGATACCAGAGTTAAGGTTGTACACCTCGCGCTCGGCAGCACCATCCGCAGAGTCTGTCTGCAACACAATCGCCGTATTGTCTATCGTGATGATAAGTTTCATATTTATACTGATATGTTTGCACAAAGTTACTGAAAAAGTTTGGGTTATGCGAAAAAAACATCATAGCTTTGCCGTTCTATAGTCAAATTTCTGTAATTTTGTAGAATTGAATAGACTAAATCGCAACGCTTATGCAACCATACAAGACTGATGTAGCAGTACTCATCCTCTTCTTCAACCGCCCCGACCACCTCAGCAAGGTGTTTGCGGAAGTGCGCAAGGCGCGTCCCTCGAAGCTGTTCCTCTATCAGGACGGACCGCGCGGTGAGCGCGATATGGCTGGCATTGAAGCCTGCCGCCGCATAGTAGAGAATATCGACTGGGAGTGCGACGTGCAACGCCTCTACCAGGAGCGCAACTACGGCTGCGACCCCTCGGAGTACATATCACAGAAGTGGGCGTTCTCGTTCGTCGACAAGTGCATAGTGCTCGAGGACGACGACGTGCCGTCGCAGTCGTTCTTCACGTTCTGCAAGGAGATGCTCGACCGCTACGAGAACGACGAGCGCATATGGATGATTGCGGGCTTCAACCCCGAAGAGCAGCTTAAGGACTATCCCTACGACTACCTCTTCACCTCCGTATTCTCAATCTGGGGATGGGCATCGTGGCGCCGCGTCATCGACAAGTGGGAGCCAGGATACCCGTTCCTCGACGACCGCACGGCGATGCGACAACTCAGAAAGATAATGCGCCAACGTCGCTACTGCGAGGACACGCTACGCGCCTGCTACGACCATCGCGCATCGGGCAAGGAATACTACGAAACGATATTCTGGGCATCGATGGTGATGAACTCCGGACTCGCCATTATGCCCTCGCACAACCTCATCAACAACCTCGGAGCCACCGACGGCTCCACGCATTACACCGGCTCGCTGCTGACCATGCCACGCCGCTTGCGCCGACTGTTCACCATGCAACGCTTCGAGCTGGAGGGCGAACTGAAGCATCCGCCGTATGTGATAGAGGATGTCGACTTCAAGGAGCAGGTGTACCGCACATACGCCTACGGACATAGATGGATAAAGTTCGGACGCTCAATGGAGGAGTTGGTGCTCAATCTGCGCTACGGCAACTTCGCACACATCGGGCGTTCAATCGTCAACCGCATACGCAAGATATTCGGCAAAGACAGCCATTGGTAAACCTCGCGAAGCAAAAAACTTCGCCATTTCACAATAATATTAATAAACAGACGTTATACTTACGTGTTTAAACGCGGATACATAATAATAACGACGATACTATCGCTTGTCTCGATGGAGAGCCAAGCCCAGTACGACGTATCGTTCAGCCACTACTTCGACATGGAACCCTCGTTCAATGCCGCAGCCGTGGGCAAGTCGCCGAAGCTCAACATCGCGGCTGCCTACGCCATGGAGTTGGCTGGATTTAAGCGTAACCCTAACACGATGTACGCTGGTGCCGACGCACAGTTTCTGCTCTTGAAGCAGTTTCATGGTGCAGGCATACAGTTGATGAACGACCAGATTGGTCTGTTCAGCCACAAACGCCTCGCTCTGCAATACGCCTTCAAGTTCAAACTGTTCGGCGGACAGCTGTCGACCGGCATCTCAGCCGGACTGCTCAGCGAGACATTCGACGGCACAAAGGTAGACCTTGAGGAGTCGAACGACCCTGCCTTCTCGTCATCAAAGATAGAGGGCAACTCGCTCGACCTTGCAGCCGGACTCTACTACTCGCACCGCAACTGGTACGTAGGCATCTCGGCACAGCACCTCAACTCGCCCTGTGTACAGCTCGGCGAGACCAATGAGCTACAGGTGGATGCCACCTACTATCTCACTGGTGGCGCAACAATACGCCTGCGCAACCCGTTCCTGAGCATCCAACCATCGTTCCTCTTTCGCACCGACCTCTCGGGCTATCGTGGCGACATCACAGGTCGCTTCACCTACACCAACGAGAAGAAGATGTTCTACGCCGGACTCAGTTACGCCCCGACAATATCCACAACGGTGCTCATCGGTGGCAAGTTCCATGGCATCGTACTCGGCTACTCATACGAGATATACACCTCGGCTATCAACCCCGGCAACGGAAGCCACGAGATATTCGTAGGCTACCAGATGGATCTCAACCTACAGAAGAAGGGCAAGAACATGCACAAGAGCGTGAGAGTGCTGTAGCCCCTCGGCTTAGAAAGGCATAAAGAGGCTTAGAAAGGCTTACCCCTCCTACCCTCACCCCTCAAAAAAGAAAACAAAAAAAACAACAATAGATGAAAGCAACAAAAAGCATATTACTATTAAGCATCATGGCACTCACCATGATTCTCACCGGCTGCTTCGGCAGCAAGGCAGCCTCGTCGGCAGGACGCGGTGGCGAAGTGGTGGGCGTGAGCGGACGCTCGTTCGCCGAGCCCGCACCCTACGGCATGGTGCGCGTAGGACGCGGCTACCTGCGCATGGGTCTTGAGAAGCAAGACAGCCTGTGGGGTAAGCAGACACCTGTGAAGGACATCTCCGTCGACGGTTTCTGGATGGACGAAACCGAAGTGACCAACTCCAAGTACAAGCAGTTCGTGGTATGGGTGCGCGACAGTATCATCCGCACACGCCTCGCCGATCCACAGTACGGTGGCGACGAGACATACATGATCACCGAGGACAAGAACGGCGACCCCGTCACACCACACCTCAACTGGAAGAAGCAACTGCCGCGCAAACCCAACGAGGACGAGCTACGCGCTATCGAGAGCGTATATACTCGTAACCCTATCACCGGCGAGAAGATGCTCGACTACCGTCAGATGAACTACCGCTACGAAGTGTACGACTACACTGCAGCTGCTCTGCGTCGCAACCGACTCAATCCCGAGGAGCGCAACCTCAACACCGACATCGAGGTGAACCCCGACGAGGTGGTGATGATATCAAAGGACACCGCATACATCGACGACGAGGGACGCATCGTCCGCGAGACTATCAACCGACCGCTGAGTGGTCCGTGGGACTTCCTCAACACATATATAGTAAATGTATATCCAGACACCACCTGTTGGGTGAACGACTTCCGAAACGCCGAGAACGAGACATATCTGCGCAACTACTTCTCCAACCCTGCCTACAACGACTATCCCGTAGTGGGCGTAACCTGGGAGCAGGCAAACGCTTTCTGCGCATGGCGCACCGATTATCTGCTGAAAGGTCTCGGTCCGGAGGCACGCTACGTACAGCGCTACCGCCTGCCGACAGAGGCAGAATGGGAGTATGCAGCACGCGGAAAGGAAGGCACCGAGTTCCCGTGGGAAGACCAAAGCGTGAAGAGCGGCGACGGATGCTTCTTCGCCAATTTCAAACCCGACCGTGGCAACTACACCAAGGACGGCAACCTCATCACATCGAAGGTGGGCATATACGGAGCTAACAGCAACGGACTCTTCGACATGGCAGGCAACGTAGCCGAATGGACAAGCACCGTGTACACCGAGGCAGGCGTAGAGGCGATGAACGACTTCAACCCTTCCCTACAGTACAACGCAGCAAAAGAAGACCCCTACCGACTCAAGAAGAAGAGCGTACGCGGTGGTTCGTGGAAAGATCCAGAGTCGTTCATACGCTCAGCATGGCGCACATGGGAATACCAGAACCAGCCACGCTGCTACATCGGCTTCCGCTGTGTACGCAGCTTAGCAAACACATCAAGTGCTAAAGCAAAAGGAAAAAAGAAGTAAGTTGAAGATGGTGAGAAGTTGAGGTGGTGAGATATCTACACAACACTCACAAACCTATATATTCTCACAATAAAAATAAAGAAATATGACAATTTACAGCAAATTCAACATAGTCTACCACTTGCAGAAGTGGATGGACAGTGTCCCCGGACAGACATTCCTCAACTACGCATATAGCTGGGGCGCTTCAGTCGTAATCCTTGGTACGCTCTTCAAGCTAACCCACCTGCCGGGTGCCAACATCATGCTTTTCGCAGGTATGGGCACCGAGGTATTCGTGTTCTTCATCTCAGCCTTCGACCGTCCGTTCGACAAGACGCAGGAAGGCAGAGACCTCCCTACGCACATCGACGAAGAGGAGATAGACCGCGAGGAGGCTGAAGCAGAGGCTGCATACAACGCCGGCGTGCAAGTTGCAGGTGGCGGTTCTGTAGTCGGTGGTGCTGGCGTAAGCGGCGGTGGCACTATTATAATAGGTGGCGGCACTGCAAACACAGCTAATGTTAGCGCAGCACCGGCTTCTGAAGGCGCAACACAGACTATAGTAGGTAGCACACAGACCGTTGTATCGCCCGAAGCTGCACAGACAGCCGCTGCAGCAGCCGAGCTGGCAGCCAACCACGAGGTGGCTATGCAGCTGGCAGACGCGCAGGCAAACTATCTCGACGAGCTCAAGCGACTCACCGAGACCCTGCAGAAGGTGTCCGACCAGAGCGCACGACTCACACGCGACAGCGAGGAGATGGAGAACCTCAACCGCACACTCACCGGCATCTGCAAGATATACGAGATGCAGCTTAAGGGCGCAAGCCAACAGATTGGCACTATTGACCAGATCAACGAGCAGAGCAAGCGCATGGCTGAGCAGATTGAGCAGCTCAATGGCATCTATGCTCGCATGATTGAGGCGATGACTGTCAACATGAACTTAAAAGTAAAAGAGTAAAAAGGTAAAAAACCTAAGAATGGCAATAAAGAAAAAACATATCTCCCCCCGCCAGAAGATGATCAACCTCATGTATGTGGTGCTGATGGCGATGCTTGCCCTGAACATTTCCTCGGAAGTGCTCAACGGCTTCTCTATCGTGGAGGAGAGTCTGAACCGTACCACTGCCAACTCCTCAAAGGAGAACGAGGTGCTCTACAACAACTTCGCCGAACAGATGAATAAGAACCCACAGAAAGTGAAGGAATGGTTCGAGAAAGCTACGGCTGTGAAGCGCATGAGCGACTCGCTGTACAACTTCGCACAGGCACTGAAGGTGCAGATTGTGCGCGAGGCTGACGGCAAGGACGGTAATATCTATGACATAAAGAGCAAGGACAACCTCGAAGCAGCAAGTCATGTGATGCTCGCACCGGGCACCGGACAGGGCAAGAAGCTCTACGATGCCATCAACACGTTCCGCGAGCGTATCCTCAAGATGGTTACCGACCCACATCAGCGCAAGATAATAGAAAGTAACCTCACCACAAAGGTGCCCAAGAACGCAAATACGCTCGGCAAGAACTGGCAGGAGTATATGTTCGAGGACATGCCTGTAGCAGGTGCCGTGACGCTGCTCTCGAAGCTGCAGAGCGACGTGCGCTACGCCGAAGGCGAAGTGCTGCACACACTCGTGGCAAACATCGACATGAAGGACATCCGTGTGAACAAGCTCTCGGCGTTCGTCATACCCGAGTCGAAGACCGTCATCAGCGGCGACCAGTTCTCGGCACAAATCGTCATGGCAGCCGTAGACACCACGCAGCAGCCGGAGATATACGTAGGCGGACAGCGCATCACCAACGGACTCTACCGCTTCACGGCAGGCGCTGTAGGCGAGCATCAGTTCGGCGGATACATCACAATGCGCGACGGAACAGGCAACGTCATCCGCCGCGACTTCACACAGAAATACACCGTCGTAGCACCGAGCGCCACCGTATCGGCTGACCTTATGAACGTGCTCTACGCCGGCTACGACAACCCGATAAGCGTCAGCATACCTGGCGTGCCTCTCAACGCCGTGTCGGCTTCAATGTCAGGCGGTTCGTTCCGCTCTATCGGCATGGGCAAGTACATAGCGCGTCCGTCGGCAGTGGGCAGTGATGTCACTATCTCCGTCGCATCCAATGCCAACGGCAAGTCGCGCCAGATGGGCAAGTTCGCATTCCATGTGCGCAAGCTCCCCGACCCGGCAGCATACATGCAAATTGGCACCGATCGCTTCCGTGGCGGCGGACTCGCCAAGGCTTCTATCATGAGCGCTCCGGGCATCAAAGCAGCCATCGACGACGGCATCCTCGACATACAGTTCAAGGTAGTAAGCTTCGAGACCGTGTTCTTCGACAACATGGGTAACGCTGTGCCGATGGCTTCGGCTGGCAGCAACTTCTCGGAGCGCCAACGCGACACCTTCCGCAAGCTCTCAAGAGGCAAGCGCTTCTATATCTCGCGCATCACAGCGGTAGGTCCCGACGGCATCACACGCAAGTTGAACGGATCAATGGAGGTTATAGTGAAATAAAGCTAAAAAAATCCATAGCCCACTCTCAGAAAACAAAAAACAAAACAATGAATAAATTCTTAGCAATACTCCTCGCCGCCCTCTTCTGTGCCGATATAGCTTCGGCACAGCCTGCGGCACGTCGCCGCGAGCAGGCTCAGCAGCAACAGCAGAAAGACCAGGGACTGAGCGTGCGCGCCCAGATATCGTTCCCTACGCAGAAAGCGATGGACGAGGACGTGACATGGCGACGCGACATATACCGCGAGATAGACCTCACGGAGGATGCCAACGCCGGACTCTACTATCCGGTGGAGCCGGTAGGTTCGCAGATGAACCTCTTCACGTATATCTTCAAGCTCGTGATGAAGCGTTCCATCACCGCCTACGAGTACCGTTTGGACGGCAATGAGGTGTTCGACGACGCAGCAAAGGTGAACCTTAAATCGCTGCTCGACAACTATCACATCTTCTACGAGCGCACCGACCGTGGCATACGCATCGACGATAGCGACATACCATCACGCGAAGTGACGGCTTACTACGTGAAGGAGGCTACATACTACGACGACCGCAACTCGGCGTTCCACACCAAGGTGCTCGCCCTCTGCCCAATCCTCAAGCGCGAAGACGACTTCGGCGACGCAGCTACAAGCTATCCGCTCTTCTGGGTGAAGTATGACGACCTTGCACCGTTCCTCACGAAGCAGACCATTATGACAAGTAACCTCAACAACGCTGCCACAATGTCGATGGACGACTACTTCACGAAGAACATGTACAAGGGCAAGATATACAAGACCACGAACATGCTCGGCAAGACGCTCGCGCAGTACTGCCCCACCGACTCGGCTATGAAGAAGGAGCAGAAGCGCATCGAGAAGGAGCTTACCGACTTCGAGCAGCACGTGTGGGGTACGGGCGAACCGAAGGACCCGCTCGACAGCATCGCCGCTGTAGACAAAAAGGCGGCTAAGGCAATAAGAAAGAAAAACCGTCGTGCAAGTGCTGCAGCCTCAACACGAACAAAGACAAAAACCGCAAAGGTGAAGAAATCACGCTCGCAGAGCAGCTCTTCGAAGTCGTCGGGCAGCGCAGCACGCGTCAGCGTGCGCAGACAGAGACACTAATTCTCGAGGGTGTGTCAAAACTATAATATTTGGAAAATGAAATAGCAAACGATTCAAATCGTAGGAGGCTACGGCATTCTTGCCGTAGCCATTGCGAATATTTGTATTTCAAATGCTAATGGCTACGGCAAGAATGCCGTAGCCTCCTACAGTTAGCTTTTCATGCAATATTTTAGTTCTGACACATCCTCCTCAACTGAGAAAACTCTCAACTACCCCACGTTATCAAGCAAACGTAAATTGAATATTAACCCAAAACAAACAGGTATGAAAAAGATCTTTACATCAGCAGCCATCGCACTTGCGATGCTTTTCACGGCAAACACAGCAAATGCTGGTATCAACTTCGGTGTTAAGGGCGGTCTGAACGTAACAAGCATGAGCATCAGTTCAAAGGTGCTCGACTCCAACAACCGTGCAGGCTTCTTCATCGGTCCGACTGTGAAGTTCACACTTCCGCTCGTAGGTCTTGGCATCGACGCTTCGGCTCTCTACGACCAGCGTGAGGCAAAACTCGCGATAGATATTGACGAAAACCAGCACGTACTGCCCACAAAGCAGACTCTGAAGACACAGGCTATCAACATTCCTATCAACGTGCGCTACAGCATCGGCTTAGGCAGTGTTGCCAACGTGCTCTTCTTCGCCGGTCCGCAGTTCGGCTTCCACGTAGGCAATAAGAACAAGGATCTTGGTGCAGATTGCGAGTGGAAGCTCAAGAGTTCGCAGTTCAGCGTGAACGTTGGTGCTGGTTTCACCGTTCTGAAGCACCTCCAGCTCACAGCCAACTACAACATCGCTTGCGGAAAGACCGGCGATGTAACCATAGGCAACGCATTAGGCTCTGTAGCAAGTGCTCCGTTCGATAAGAAGAGCGGTCGTGCCAATGCTTGGCAGATAGCCCTTGCATACTACTTCTAATGCACTACGTAGACGTAATACTCCCTCTACCTTTAGAAGGAACATTCACATACTCCGTACCTGAGCCTATGGTGGCTCAGGTGCGGATGGGTGTGCGTGTACTTGTGCCCTTAGGCAGGTCGAAGACATACACGGCGATGGCGGTGCGGTTGCACAGCGAGAAGCCGGAGTTCGAGACACGCCCAATCATCCAAGTCATAGACGCAGAGCCTGTGCTCATCGAGCAGCAGCTACGCCTATGGCAGTGGATTTCTACCTACTACATGTCGCCCATTGGCGACGTATTCAAAGCCGCGCTTCCTGCCGGATTGAAAGCCGAAGAGAACTATCGCCCGAAGACGGTGCGCTGCGTCACGCTGCCCGCCAACCTACGTTCGGAGCAATCGCTCCATATGGCACTCACCATCCTGAAGCGTGCACTGAAACAACATCAGACATTCAGCACCTACCTCCAGCTGTCGCATTGGAGCGAGATTGATGGCGAGACACCGCCGGCGCACATTGCTGAGATAGCCTGCGACGAACTGCAGAACGCTGCCAACGCATCAGATGCGGTGCTGCGCCAGCTCATACAGCGCAATTTCCTCGAACTTTACCATCGCGAAGTGGGTCGTCTGAACACCACAGGCGAGTATCATCCCGAGCGCATACAACCTCTCAGCCCTGCGCAACAAGCGGCAGAGGACAGCATACAGAAACAATTCAACGAGAAGAACGTAGTGTTGCTGCACGGAGTAACGTCGAGCGGCAAGACCGAGATATACATCCACCTTATAAAGAAGGCAATAGACGAAGGCAAGCAGGTGCTCTACCTACTCCCCGAGATAGCGCTGACGGTGCAGATGACACGCCGCCTACACAACGTGTTCGGCTCACGCTTGGGCATATACCACTCAAAGTATAGCGATGCCGAACGCGTAGAGATATGGAAGAAACAGCTCTCCAGCGAACCTTACGACGTGATCCTCGGTGCACGCTCCGCTGTCTTCCTACCTTTCACGCGCCTCGGATTCGTCATCGTCGACGAGGAGCACGAGACCTCGTTCAAACAGCAAGACCCTGCTCCACGCTATCACGCACGCTCTACAGCCATCATGCTCGCCCGAATGTACGAAGGGGCAAAGGTGCTGTTAGGCACGGCGACGCCATCCATGGAGAGCTACCACAACGCCTGCACGGGCAAGTACGGCTACGTGCAGCTCACCACACGCTACAAGGATGTGGCGATGCCCGAGATACGCGTTGTAGATACCAAAGACCTGTACCACCGCAAGATGATGCGTGGGGCGTTCTCGCCCGACTTGCTCGAAGCGATGCGCACGGCTTTGCGCAACAAGAAGCAGGTGCTGCTGTTCCAGAACCGCCGCGGCTTCGCGCCGATGGTGGAGTGCAAGGTGTGCGGATGGGTGCCTAAGTGCAAAAACTGCGACGTGTCGCTCACCTATCACCGCTCGATGAACCTGCTCACCTGCCACTACTGCGGCTACACCTACCCCGTGCCGAAGCAGTGCCCCAACTGCGAGAGCACCGAACTGCTCGGTCGCGGCTACGGCACGGAGAAGATTGAGGACCGCGTGCGCGAACTGTTCCCCGAAGCACGCATAGCCCGCATGGACCTCGACACCACGCGGTCTGCCGGTGCCTACGGACGCATCATCGACGACTTCTCCTGCGGCAGAACCGACATACTCATCGGCACGCAGATGATAACCAAGGGACTCGACTTCTCGGGCGTGACGGTCGTGGGTATTCTGAATGCCGATACCATGCTCAACTATCCCGACTTCCGTGCCTACGAGCAGGCGTTCCAGATGCTCTCGCAGGTGAGCGGCAGAGCGGGCAGGCGCGACGAGCGCGGACTCGTCATACTGCAGACCAAGAGTGCCGACCTGCCAGTGATACAGCAGGTCGTTGCGGGCGACTTCCAGACGTTCGCCCGCGACTTGCTTGAGGAGCGCAGCATGTTCCGCTATCCACCGTTCTACCACCTCGTCTATGTCTATCTGCGCCACCGCAACGAGCAGCTCGTAGACAGTGCCGCCATCGAGATGGCTTCGCGTCTCAGACAGGCGTTCGCCGACCGCGTGTTAGGTCCCGACAAACCGGCTGTGGCACGTGTAAAGACCGAGTCGATACGCAAGATTGTCATCAAGCTCGAGCAGGGCATCAACCTGCCGCTCGCACGCCAGTGCATGGCGGAAGCACGCACCCAACTGCTGCAAGACAAACGCTACGCAGCCATGACCGTATTTTTCGATGTCGACCCAAGCTGATTGCCATTTATTTCGCTAACTCGTTTTTTTATAGTAACTTTGCAACCTGTACTATGTACCAATATTAATAATGACCAACAAGATACTTATAACAGGAGCCAGTGGCTTCATAGGCAGTTTTATCGTTGAGGAAGCCCTCAACAGAGATATGGAGGTGTGGGCAGCAGTGAGGAAAACCACATCGCGCAAATACCTTCAGGACAAACGCATACATTTCATTGAGCTCGACTTCAGCTCAAAGGAGCAACTGAAGGCGCAACTCGGTGAGCACGAATTCGACTACATCGTGCACGCTGCCGGCGTGACGAAATGTCTCGACAAAGCCGACTTCCGTCGTATGAACACCGAGGGCACAAAGAACTTCGTCGATGCGCTCATCGAGCTGAAGATGCCGCTGAAGCGCTTCGTGTTCCTCAGCTCGCTCAGCGTGTTCGGTGATATACATGAGGAGCAACCCTATCAGGACATCAGCGAGCACGATACGCCGCGCCCAAATACGGCGTACGGCAAGAGCAAGCTCAACGCCGAGAAGTACCTCGACAGCATTGGCAACGACTTCCCCTACATCATTCTGCGCCCTACGGGAGTGTACGGTCCGCGCGAGACCGACTACTTCCTCATGGCTGAGAGCATAAAGAAGCACGTCGACTTCGCCGTGGGCTTCAAGCGTCAGGACATCACTTTCGTGTACGTGCTCGACGTGGTGCAGGCTGTGTTCCTCGCTCTCGACCGCGGTATGAGTGGTAGGAAGTACTTCCTCTCCGACGGTGAGGTGTATAGTTCTACCGAGTTCAGCGACTTGCTGAAGAAAGAGATGGGCGTGAAGTGGATGCTGCGCATCGTGGCGCCGGTGTGGGTGCTGCGCATCGTGGCGTTCCTCGGCGAGAAGATGAGCCACATCACCAAGAAACCGTCGGCTCTGAACAACGACAAGTATAACATTCTGAAACAGCGCAACTGGCGTTGCGACATCGAGCCGGCTTGCGACGAGCTTGGCTATCATCCGCACTACAAACTCGCCGACGGCGTGAAGCTCGCCGTTGAGTGGTATAAGAAGAACGGATGGCTCTAATGCCTGTGCGCGCAGGTGATTGCTCGGTTGGTGCACTTTTACTTGGTTGGTGCACTTGAGACAAGTGCACCCCCTAAAATTACACTTAAGACAATGAAATTCCTTACACAACTTTTCTCTATAGACAAATCGCCAAAGCGCGGACTGCTCGCGCTGGAGTGGCTCGTGATGGCATACACGGTGTTCACGCTGCTCGTGGCGCTCTTCACTTACACCAACCTGCAGAACCCCGATGCCATGATTTGGGGCCGCGTGCGTGTGGTGGCAATGACCGTGGCGCTGTGGCTGGCTTACCGACTCGTGCCGTGCCGACTGACGCTGCTGGCGCGCGTGGTGGCGCAGATGTCGCTATTAGCGTGGTGGTATCCCGACACGTACGAGCTGAACCGCATGTTCCCCAACCTCGACCACGTGTTCTGCCGCGCAGAGCAGTCGATGTTTGGCTTCCAACCGGCGCTCTCGTTCGCCTCCACCTTCTCGTGGGCACCCATCAGCGAACTGATGAGCATGGGTTATGCTGCCTATTATCCGATGGTTGGTTTGATGGTGTTCTTCTACTTCTTCGCACGCTACAACGAGTTTCAGCGAGCTTCGTTCATTCTGCTCGCCTCGTTCTTCATCTACTACATCGTATTCATCTTCGTGCCCGTTGCCGGACCTACGTTCTACTTCAAGGCGGTGGGCTTGGAGAACATCGCCAACGGCTTCTTCCCTGCTGTCGGCACCTACTTCAACACCCATCAGGAGTGCCTGCCCACTCCGGGCTACGTAGACGGTTTCTTCTACGACCTCGTGGAGCAGGCTAAGGCTGCGGGCGAACGCCCCACAGCAGCCTTCCCGTCGTCGCACGTAGGCGTATCGACGGTGTGCATGTGGCTTGCATATCACGCACGCAACCGCCGTCTGCTCTACTTCATGACACCGTTCTACGTGTTCCTGTGTCTTGCCACGGTGTACATCCAGGCGCACTACGCCATCGATGCCATCGCCGGACTCGTCAGCGGCACTCTGCTCTACTTCATCCTGCTATTCGCAACTAAGAATATTAAGAGTTAAGGGTAGTAATATCTGCATTAAGATTTAAGGTTTCTTGATACAATCATAGCCTTTTCACCATCCGCATCGGTCGATGCAGACATCCGCATCGGTCGGCGCAGACATCCGCATCGGTCGACGCAGACATCCGCATCGGTCGACGCAGACATCCGCATCG